>Ga0129306_1000002_pt1 | contig 451061 bp, 370 predicted proteins | sample P827metagenome_FD_94438 | JGI IMG/M metagenome (GOLD analysis project Ga0129306, IMG submission 94438) | Capybara group fecal microbial communities from Wisconsin, USA - P827 metagenome | ecosystem: Host-associated > Mammals > Digestive system > Large intestine > Fecal | place: USA: Wisconsin...
AGCAAGTGGTCCGGAAAAGAAGGTATTGGAAAAGCGGACCACAGGAAATCAAAAGTAAGTGGTCCGGAAAAGAAGATATGGTCAACCCGGACCACTTGAAGTAAAAAACTTAAGGAGAAGTTATGGAGAAGTCAAGAATATGTTGAATAGAAAAAACATATAGGATATAATATTTAAAGCATATATTGAGGAGGAGGTTTTTATGGGAGATTTTAATTTTGAAAGAGACTGTAGTGTAAGTTTTGGGAGCATTACAAAGCATATTGAATTTAAGATTAATTCAGCAGAAATAACAGCCACAGAACTTGAAAATATGGGATATACAATTTCTTCTGATAAGCAGACAGCAAGCAAGGATGTTACTTGCGATACTGCCACATACACATTTGAAAAACTGCCGGAGGACTTGGAGGATATAAAGAAAATTCCTCTAGATAATAAATTTGGCCCCATGGCAGCATGCATTTGCACAATTGCTCTTTATACACCAGAAAAGAAAGTGTCAATTCAGACCGTGGATTATAAAACATGGGAGATTAATGAGGCATTTGATTACTTAAACGGCAAATGTGAAATCGCAAATGTGCACAAGCAAAACACAGTAGATATTTTAAATAATGCATTTGGATATAATACTAACACGGTATCTGGTGGGTGTTATGAATACTTTGATGGGGCAAGTAACACCAATGGTTATATCCCTAACAAACCATATTCATTTACAATTTATGAAGGGCCATATTTTATTCCAGCCAAGGCTGCTACGATTGCGCATCCTAATGGAGAGCCAGAAAAGCACATGATATTTGTTGAACCTGAAGGAGATGAAAGCGCAAGATATATAGATGTTTATCATTCGGGTGATGGAAATTGGTACAGTTGGGATATTTCATTTAAACATCTTTTGGCATCAATGAAGCAAGTAAGTACAGGGTGGTAAAACAAACTTTTGAAAAGACCAATTGATTTATGGTAATTAATATAATTTATAAAAGTGAATATTAATCTATAAAATGAATACTAATTAGTAAAAAATGAATATTAATCTATAAAAGTGAATATTAATCTATAAAATGAATATTAATTTATAAAATGAATATTATTCTATAAAACGAATATTAATCATTAAAAGAAATATAATACAAAAAAGAAAGGGGAAAGCCCTTATAGGGCAGAGAAGTATATGTTTAGTAAGAGTGATATTAGTAGGGATGCATACCAATTATTTGGGCCACAGGGCAAATGTGGTTACGACTGGTGGTGGCATTCATTTACCGCATATAATAAGAAAACAGGAAAGGCCAGACCATTCTTTATAGAGTTTTTTGTTTGTAATCCAAAGCTTGGTGGCAGGCTTCCAGTGTTTGGCCAGAGCCTTGAAAACATGAAAAGAGGAATTAAGCCATCGTATCTTATGGTTAAGGCAGGGACCTGGGGTGAGGACGGTTGTCAGTTGCACAGATTCTTTGGGATTAAGGAGGCTGACATAAGTAGCAAGGTACCTTATTCCGTATCTGCAGATGATTGTTTTGCTGGAGAAAAAGCTTTAAAAGGTAGCGTTAAGATATCAGAGGAAGAATCAAAGAATCATCCCGAATGGATGTGTGATTCCGGTGAAATAACCTGGGATCTTAAGGTGAAAAAAGTAATTCCATTTAATGTGGGTTATGGTGCCGGCAAATTATTTAGAACACTACAGCTTTTTGAAATGTTTTGGCATGTGGAAGGAATGAAAACACTTTATCAAGGTGTGATTACATATAATGGTGAGGAATATGAAGTAAGACCACAGGATTGTTATGGATATGCTGATAAAAACTGGGGTAAGGATTTTACATCTCCTTGGGTTTGGCTATCATCTAATAATCTTACAAGTATGCGTACAGGAAAGAAACTAAGAAATTCTGTATTTGACATAGGTGGTGGCAGACCAAAGGTTGGTCCTATTGCACTTCCAAGACAGCTCCTTTCTGCGTTCTATTATGAAGGAAGAAACTATGAGTTTAACTTCTCGAAATTCTGGACAGTTACAAGAACAAAGTTTGATTGTTATGAAACAGATACACAGATAGTTTGGCATATTGAACAGAAAGCCCTAAATAATAAGATGGTTACAGACATAACATGTGAAAAGAAGGATATGTTATTTGTAAACTATGAAGCACCGAACGGTCTTAAAAAGCACAACAGATTATGGAACGGCGGAAACGGAAAGGGTAGCGTTAAGTTATACCATGCAGGAAGACTTGTTGATGAAGTGATTTGTGAGAATGTAGGCTGTGAATATGGTGAGTATGATTGTTAAAGTTGTTTGGGAGTGGAATTACACTTAGTTACTAGTAATAAAGATTTGTACTCAAAAAGATGCTTAAAAAGGGACGGCTTTTGTATGAAGCATAAAATGAATCTAAATAAGATTATAGATTTAAATATATATTTAAAACAAATAATTGTTTATGTGTTATCTTTGACTATGATATTTTCCTTGGTAAGTTGTAATAATGGAGATAATAAAACCAAAGAATCAAAAGAAACTGAAGAAACCGTTGATTATGTTGTGACGGAAAGTGATTTAAAAGGTTCAAATAAAAGATTTACAGTAAACTTTGAAGAAGCCATAGAGGGAGACTTTAGTAAAAAGATTTCTGGTCTAGAAGAGGGTTATTATTACATGATTATGGAGTGCGCCTACGAAGGAGGTTATGATTATTGTTTTGCTTATGCAGTGGGTGATGATGATAACATAATTATTAATTCTGATGACTTAAGTGAAAATTCTGATAATTTAAATTTAAATTCTGATAATTTAAGTTTAAAATCTGATAATTCTAGTATAGACTCTGATAACTTACCTGATTCAATTACATCCATTCCTGTTTCAAAAAGAGAAAAAGACGTAACTGTAAGAGGCATTGAAGTTGGTGATAGTGGAATACTTGAAGTTGGAGTCTTAACTAGTGGCGATAGTTCAAGTTCAGTTACCACCAAGAGTTTTAGACTGATTAAGGAAAATAATCAGGAAGAAAAGTATGAATTACTTCTTGGCGGAGCTCTATCAAGAGTTAACTATGTGGAAAGCACAGGAGCAAAGTTTTATGATGTTAATGGAGAAGAATCTGATCCTCTTGATGTGATGCAAAACAATGGTATTAATTTCTGCAGACTTGAACTTTATAACAATCCAGGAAAAGGCAGAGGAGATGGAAGATATTATTGCCCCGAAGGATTTCAGAATCTTGATGATATAGTTGATATTGCAAAAAGAGCCAAGGAACATGGTATGGAGCGTCAGCTTTCATTTATGCTTTCGGATTTTTGGACATATGGAATCCCTGATGATTTCTGCAAGGATTTAGATGTGGTTGTATATAATTATTACAAGGATACCTCAAATACTAATCAAACCTCAATTGGTGATTTAACAGACGCATTTAAAAACTATGATGGTAGTATAGAGGAATTAAATGAGCAGATTGTTGATAAACTTGAAGAAGACACTTATGACTATATTTATAACAGCCTTTTACGTATGAAGGAAGAGGATGTGTTACCTAAATATGTTTCAATAGGTAATGAGATGAACGGAGGATTTTATCTCCCTTATGGTGATAGTGGTAAAAACATGGACAATCTTGCCCGTTTTATTAACGCTGGGTATAAGGCAGTAAAAGATGTCTCAGAGGATATTCAGGTAGTACTTCATATAGGTTGCAATGCTGATGACATGAAGTGGGAAGGAAGTGGTACCGGCAAATGGTTCTTTGATAAATGTGAAGAAACAAATGTAAATTACGATGTAATAGGTACATCTTTCTATCCATTTTGGGCAGAAACATTAAAAGTAGATGATCTTACCAAATGGTGTAATTACATGATAGATACCTATGACAAGGATGTGCTTGTTATGGAGACGGGTTTTAATTACAGGGAAGATACGGAAACGGGTTCAAGAGGTCAGCTTTATAACATGGGCGCCTATGAAGGCATCTATGATTATACAGAAGAAGGTCAGAGAGATTTTATGATTGAACTTATAAATGGCATAAAATCAGTTAAGGACGGCAGATGCATCGGTGATCTTTACTGGGATCCAATCATGGTGGCAGGTGAAGGTATAGGTTGGAGTATCAAGGAGTGGGACGACAAAGTCGACAATAATGTTATATCCAATACAACATGGTTTGATTTTGACCATAAGGCACTGAAAGTTTTCGATGCCTATAAGTACAATTAACCTCTGTGCGCCTTTCCCACACATCCTAAAATAAACATATCTGGGATATCTTTTTTTTGGGGTATTTTGTGTCTAAATATTACCCCTTGATTTTTAAAGTAAAAATGAAGTAAATTATACAAGTACAAGTTGATTTAATATTATAAATTTAGTAAAATTTTAACTAGGTATTGTGTACCATTAAAACTAAGAAAGGAGAGGGCTTCTAAGTGAGGCCGATTACAACATGAAATACGGATATTTTGATGAGGAAAAGAGAGAGTATGTAATCACAAGACCTGATACACCAGCTCCTTGGTGTAATTATTTGGGTTCGCCAGAATATGGTGCAATTATTTCTAATAATGCAGGCGGTTACAGTTTTGTAAAAAGTGGTGCTAATGGTAGAATTTTAAGATATCACTTCAACAGTGATGATACACCAGGTAGATATATTTATTTAAGAGATGATGAAACAGGTGATTATTGGTCATCAACATGGCAGCCAGTTGGCAAGAGCCTTGATGAATATAAATCAGAAGTTAGACATGGTACAGCTTATACTAAAGCATTTGCTGAATATGCTGGTATTAAGTCTGAAACATCATACTATGTTCCTTTGGGAAAAGTATATGAAGTTTGGGCGGTTAAGGTAACAAATAATTCTGATAAGGCAAGAAAGATTTCTGTATTTGGTTATGCAGAACTTAGCAATGATGATAACTACAATCAGGATCAGGTTAACCTTCAGTACACATTATGTACAACAGTTACTTCATTTAGAGAAAACATGATTTATCAGCAAATAAATCTTAACTGGTATAAGGGACCGGACGGAAGCAATGGCAAGGAAAGATTCTTTGGTCTTGCTGGTAATCCAGTAGCTTCATACAATGGTGATAAGGAAGCCTTTTTAGGTCTTTATCATGGATATGGAAACCCAATTGCAGTTGAGCGTGGTGAATGTGATAATGTATGCAACTACAACGAAAACAGCTGTGGTGGTTTACATACAAAGGTTACTTTAAATCCAGGTGAATCAAAGACTTTAGTATTTGTTCTTGGTAAGCATAAAGAATCAGTTGCAAAAGAGATTATTGCCCGTTATGAAGATGCAAGCGTAGTTGATGCAGAAATCAATGAACTTATCACATACTGGCATGCAAAACTTGATAACTTTAAGATTAACACACCAAGTGAAAGCTTTAATGCTATGGTAAATACATGGAATGCATATCAGTGCTTCCTTACATTTACATGGTCAAGAGCAGCATCATTTGTTTATTGTGGTGAAAGAAATGGTTATGGATACAGAGATACAGTTCAGGATATTCAGGGTGTTATCCATACAGATCCGGAAGCTGCACTTGAAAAAATCAGATTTATGCTTTCAGCTCAGGTAGATAATGGTGGTGGACTTCCACTTGTAAGATTTGATCACGATGAACGAGCAGGACATGAAGGAACTCCTGATGATCCTGATTATGTTAAGGAAACAGGTCATCCGGCATATAGAGCTGATGATGCACTTTGGTTATTCCCAACAGTTTATAAATATATTTCAGAGACAGGTAATCTTGCATTTATCGATGAAGAGATTACATGGTCAAATATTCCAGAAAAAGCGACAGTTTATGAGCACTTAAAGAGAGCCATTGATTTCTCAATGAATCATTTGGGACCTCATGGTCTTCCAGCTGGATTACATGCTGACTGGAATGACTGCTTAAGACTTGGTAAGGATGGTGAAAGTTCATTCGTTGCATTGCAGCTTTACTATGGATTTACCATTATGAAGAAATTTGCTGAGTATAAGAACGACAGTGAATACATTGCTTATCTTGAAAAGACACAGGAGGAAGTTGGTAAAAAGATCAATGACCTTTGGTGGGAAGATGACAGATATAACCGTGGATTTAAGGAGACAGGTGAACTTATCGGTTCAAAGAATGATCCTGAAGCATCAATGTGGCTTAATCCACAGTCATGGGCTATTATTTCAGGTCATGCAACAAAAGAGCAGGCAGATAAGGCTCTTGACTCAGTTGAAAGAGAACTTAATACAGCATACGGTGCAAAGGTTATGGCACCTTCATATGTTGACCATTATTTCGATGGTGCACTTGCAGGACTATTCCCACCATCAACAAAGGAAAATGGTGGTATTTTCTCCCAGACTCAAGGTTGGATAATCTTGGCAAATGCATTGATGGGTTATGGAAACAAGGCATTTATGTACTTCGAAGAAAGTTCGCCATCATCACAGAATGAAAAGGCTGAGATTAGAAAGTTAGAGCCATATGTTCATGGTCAGTATACAGAAGGCGATGAAAGTCCATTTCATGGAAGAAGCCATGTTCACTGGCTTACCGGTACTGCATCAACATGTATGGTTGGTTGTGTAGAAGGTATTTGTGGTATGAGACCGGACTTCTACGGAATTAGAATTGCACCAGCAGTTCCAAGTGATTGGAAAGAATTTTCAATGGAAAAGAACTTCAGAGGTAAGAAGCTTATTATTAAGGTTACAAATCCTAATGGCAAGGAATCAGGATTTACAAAGTTTATTGTTAATGGAGAAGAGTTTAGTGATAACTACATTCCAGAAGATAAGCTTACAGATGTAACTGAAGTTGAAATCACAATGTAAGGTTTAAGAAGATACTTTGTGAAAGGGGCTTTAAAAAGCCCCTTTTTGAGTGAGCATATTTTTTGTGAGTTTATGTATATATATTTTTAGGGTTTTATACCCATAGTATGTCAATCAAGTGTTTGGTGATAACTTTAAGAATGTAAAAGTAAGTTGATTATAGTAATATTATCACCAATTGAAGAAATATATACTATTGGTGATAATTTTGCATGAAAAGAAACAGTTTAATATAAAATTGTTTTTTTATAAGAATTTCGCTTAAAACAAAGAAAGACGACCGAAGTCGTCTTTCCAGGGGAGTATAAATAATTTAATAAGGGGTTGTAAAAAGAAAATCATTGAAGGAATTTCTTTTACGCTTTAATTATAACACTATAAAAATATTTTGCAAGAGGAAACCGAAAAATAAAAAGTAGTTTTCTTTTATTGCAAAATTAATTTGCTATAAAGTGAAACTATAGGGTGGTTTTGTTCTGCAAATATAAGAGTTTTACACTGTAAATAAAAAGAGTTTTATACTGCGGAAATCGGGGTTTAAAGCTACATATATGCTAAATAAGTGTTTAAAAATATGGGATTTTGTTGTATCATAAGACTGTATGTTTTTATATTTGAATGATTTACAACAGAGGAAATTATGAACGATTTACAACAGAGAAAATTAAAATTGATTAATAACAGAGGTAATTATGAATAAATTTGAAATAATAGCTCCATGTCATTTTGGCTTGGAAAGTGTTTTAAAAAGAGAGATATATGACATAGGATATGACATTATCAAAGTGGAAGATGGTAAGGTCACATTTTTAGGAGATGAAGAGGCAGTTGCGAGAGCAAATATATTCCTGCGTACTGCTGAGAGAATTCTTATAAAAGTTGGAGAAGCAAAGGTGGAAACCTTTGATGAACTTTTTGAAGCGGTAAAAAACATGGAGTGGGAAAGATATATTCCAAAGGATGGAAATTTCCCGGTCACAAAGGCTTCATCAGTTAGAAGTAAACTATTCAGTCCTTCAGATATTCAGAGTATTGTCAAAAAGGCTGTAGTAGAAAGACTTAAGGAAAACTATAATATTAACTGGTTTGAGGAGAGTGGAAACACATATCCCATTAGAGTGTTTATTATGAAGGATGTGGTTACTCTTACCCTTGATACCACAGGAGAATCCCTTCACAAAAGAGGATATAGAACCATGACAGTAAAAGCTCCTATATCTGAAACTCTTGCATCGGCTTTAATTATGCTTACTCCGTGGAAGAAGGATAGAATCTTAGTTGATCCTTTCTGTGGGAGTGGAACTTTTCCAATTGAAGCAGCATTAATGGCTACAAATACGGCACCGGGCATGTATAGAAAGTTTAGAGCCATGAGTTGGGAAAACATAATTGAGAAGAGTTGGTGGAAGGATAGTGTTGAGGAAGCTCATGACTTAATAGACCGCAATATTGAAACAGATATACAAGGTTATGATATTAGCGATGAGGCAGTTAAAGCAGCAAGGGCAAATGCAATGAGAGCCGGAGTTGATGATTTGATTCATTTTCAGAGAAAGGATGTTAAGGAATTATCTCATCCTAAGAAATATGGATTTATCATAACCAATCCTCCATATGGTGAAAGACTTTCTGACAGAGAAGAGATAAAAAAAATATATGGAGCATTTGGTGAGCGAATAAAAATGCTTGATACATGGTCATCCTACATTATTACATCTTACGATAAGGCAGAAAGTGCCCTTGGACTTAAGGCGGCAAAAAATAGAAAGATTTATAATGGCATGATAAAAACATATTTTTATCAGTTCCCAGGCCCAAAGCCACCTAAAAAGTGATGGATTAAAACCAAATGTAAATACAAATAAAAGTGAAGATAGTTATAAGGTTTAATATGAGATTCTTTAAAAGTAAATTCGGTTGGTTTATGGTGATAAGTCTAATGGTTCTTTTTTTTAGTTATTCGGATATCAATAACGAAGAGGGTGTAACCATAAAGAAAACCGGTGAGATAAGTAGTATTGAAACAGATATTTGGAAAGACCTGATATCTGGTAGCATAAATGAAAGAAAACTTAATATTACATGTAATGGAAAAACCATGACCACAAGTTTTGGCCCTGCCGTTATGGAATCGGATTTTTCAATAAGTATTCCATACAAGGCAGCCATAGAGGTTTTTGACTGCAGCATTAATCTGTATAAAAAGAAAAAACTTGTTATACAAAGAGGTGATACTAAAATCACTGCAAGAGTTGGCAAGGATTTCATAAAAGTTGGAAAAGAAAAGATTGATGTGGACTATTCAATATATTATAAAGACATGGAAAATGGAAAGAAAGAACTCTATGTTCCAATGTGCATATTTGAAAAGGGTTTAGGAGCAACAACCATTTATAGTGAAAGTACCAATACAACAAATGTTTCCATTAGTGGTGATATATTACCGAGCAAATACTGCTATAAGGATTGCGGTCGTATTGGAACAGTGGCAAGGGATCAGTCAGACTTGGGAACATGCTGGGCATTTGCCGCTATTGGTGCTCTTGAAACAACTCTTATGCCAGAGGAAAATTATCGTTTATCTGTTGACCATATGTCTCTTCAAAATGCCTATGGAACTAATCAGTCAGATGGTGGTCAGTATACAATTTCCTGGTCATATCTTGCTAGCTGGCTAGGTCCGGTTAAGGAAGAGGATGACCCATATGGGGACGGTATTAGTGATGATTCCCTTAAGGCCATTAAGCATGTTCAGGAAATGCAGATTATAGAAAAAGGCGATTTGGAAGAAATCAAAAAGACTGTCTTTAAGTATGGTGGAGTTCAGTCGTCAATTTACATTGATTCCACAGATTCTTATCAGAGAAACATGTTCTATAACGAGGAAAATTACTCATATTGTTATACAGGTAAGAAAGATCCGAATCACGAAGTCTTGATTATTGGCTGGGATGATAATTACAGCAAGGATAATTTCACAACGGAAGTTGAAGGCGACGGCGCATTTGTTTGCCGAAATAGCTGGGGAACTGAGTTTGGAGATGAAGGTGACTTCTATGTTTCCTACTATGATGTATGTATTGGCGAGTACAATGAGGCCTATACAAGAGTGGACGATAACGATAATTACGATAATATCTATGAGTATGATGAGTGTGGATTCTGTGGTACCATTGGATACGCCCAGACGGATAGTGTATATGCGGCAAATATTTTCACAGCAAATAGTGATGAGGAAGTAAAGGCTATTGGTTTTTATGCTCCACAAAAGAATACAGATTACAGATGCTATATTTGTACAGAGTTTAAGGGCTCTGAATCCTTAAGTAATAACTTGATTGAAGTGGCAAATGGACATGTTACTAATGCAGGTTATTATACAGTGGATTTTGATGGCGTTGAAGTTACTAAGGGTAAGGAATATGCCATAGTAATTAAGTTTTCTAGTGAAGAAAAGGAAAAGTATATTGCCATTGAATGTGTAAATTCGGTAAAAAAGGATGATAGCATTATTAACGGAAAGGGTTTTTATAGTCCAAATGGAATCACATGGGATTCATCCTCAAAAAACAATTGTGATATTTGCTTGAAGGCGTTTACGGATGATGTTTCATAAATATAATAATTACATTTACAGGTAAATATTGCTGATAAAAGTAGATAGATTACTGATAAAAAATACTGAAATACTGAAAGGAATCAAATATGAAAAAGATAATAGTTGCAACGGGTAATGAAGGAAAGATGGTGGAAATTAGAAATATTTTAAAGGATTTGGACATTGAACTTCTTTCCCTTAAGGATGCAAACATTGATGTGGATGTGGAAGAGAATGGAAAAACATTTGAGGAAAATGCTATAATTAAGGCTGAGGCCATTTGTAAGATGACTGGTGAAATAGTAATGGCCGATGATTCAGGTCTTGAGGTGGATTATCTTGGTGGTGAGCCTGGAATCTATTCAGCAAGATTTCTAGGAAGAGATACATCATATCACATTAAAAATAATTACATAATTGATAAATTAAAAGATGTGGAAGGTGATGAAAGAAGCTGTCGCTTTGTATGCGCCATAGCATTGGCTTTTCCAGATGGAAAAACAATTGTAAAGCGTGGTACCATGGAGGGATTGGTTTCATACGAGGAAAAGGGATTAAATGGATTTGGATATGACCCTATTGTATACCTCCCTGAAATGGGCATGACATCAGGTGAATTAGAGCCAGATGTTAAGGATTCCATGAGTCATAGAGGTAACGCCCTTAGGGCGATTAAAGATGAGTTGTTAAAGTTACAATAAGCAGTGTTTTGGGAAAAATGAACAGAATTAAGTAGAGTTTCATTTATGTTTGATTGGTGAAGTGTATGAAGATTTTGGTTGTAAGTGATACCCATAGTCATAATGAAAGATTAATGCGTGTAATTAAAAGAGAAAAAGATGTTTCTATGTTGATTCATTTAGGGGATCTTTGTGGTCTAGAACATACCATAGGAACACTTGTAGATTATCCGGTGCATTTTGTGGCAGGTAACTGTGATGGGGTATTAACACCAAAGAAAAAGATTATTGAAGTGGATGGAAAGACTTACTTTTTAACCCATGGAAATGAGGAAAGAGTGGGGATGTCCTTGTCATATATGGAATTTGCCACTAAATCCCATGAAGCATATGTGGGGCTTTACGGACATACACATGTGCCAAAGGTTTATTATGGTGATGGAGTGGTTTTGGCCAATCCGGGAAGTCTTTCATTACCAAGACAGGAGGGTGGACGTCCATCATACATTATTATTGATACAAATAAAGGCGGGGAGCCAGAGTTTTTTATAAAGTATTTATAATGTGTTATGGAGCATAAAAAACAATTATAGAGTATAAGTAATTATAAGGAGGTTTTTATGTTTAAAAGATTTAAAAAATGTGTGGCTGTTATTCTTTCGGCTGCAATGATTGTTGGTAGTGGAGTTTTTTTTTGAGGGAGTAAGAACATTTGCCGGAGAAGGACTGGATAAATGTGGTGATAATTTGAGTACTTCGGTGGGAGGTGGAACATATACACTTTCAATTAATGTAATTGATTTAAACGACGATTCAGGAAGAAGCATGACAAATTTTTACTATGATCCTAATGGGTTGGATGCATTCCCATGGAGCGGTTATCGAGGCATTATTCAGGCTGTAGAAATTGGCGATGGTGTAGAAACCATATCAGGTGATGCCTTTAGAAATATGAATCTTTTAGAAACCGTTAGTATTCCTAAAAGCGTTTATTATATAGGCTTAAATGCATTCTTAGGTTGCAGCAGCCTTACGGATGTATATTATGATGGAACTAAAGCAGAGTGGGATCATCTCGTGAACGTTTCCGGTTATCTTGGTTTTAGTTCTGATAGTGTTACTGTTCATTACTTAGGCGGAATGGGAATAACCTTTGATAAGGATAACATGGAATTAACTGTAAATACTTTAGCACCTCTTCCACACAAGAATTATAAAGATGTTAGTGCATATACAACTAGAAAATATGATACCATTCCAGGTGAAGTTGTTACATATAAGTATTCCGAAGGAACTATAACATATTATCATGATGGAAGTGATTGTGACATATTTGTTTATGAAAAATGGACATATTATGGTATGGATACTTATGTTGAAAACTTTAATGATGATACTAGATATCATTATACGCTGGCGTTTGATATGATGTATTCAGGTTTCTCCGATGAAGAAATTAAAAATATGAAGTTTGATTTTCCAAATATAGACTTTGATTATACCGAAACTATATATAATGAGGAAACAAAAGTACTATATTTTTATGCGTCATATTTAAACGGTATTGATGAATATGAATCAACGAATCGTGGAGAAGTGACATTGGACTTAAGAGATGGAAATGTTTTAGAATACAGTTATGGTGATATGGGTGATGAGACTACTTGTCGTAGTATCGTTAATGGTCTTATTGCCTTAAATGATGAGGGTAAAATTATCCTTGAACAAATAGATTCAAAAACTATATATTTGGATTTGGATAAGGATGGAAATGATGATGTTGTATTTTTAGTTGATGGTCCTATAAGCTCAATAAAAGTCAAAGTTTATGCGATTTATGGATGCAGTGTAAATGGAGAGGTTAAACTATCTTTATCAAATGAAAGTATTATAAAGCAGAAGGCATTACAGAATGACTTTGGATTTTTTGATAAGATAAACTTTGTTTTTGACGAGAATGAAGAGGAGGTTACGCCTTCAAATCCAGAGGATAAGGATGAAGATAAGAATGATACAAAGAGCGATGCCCCTCTTCATAAGAAGGGTGAGAAAATATCTGATAAGAAGTATACTTATGTGGTAACCAAGGGAGAAACATTAGGAGTAACTTCACTTCCTGAAGTTAAGGTTACAGGCCTTAAAAAGAAGTCATTAAAGCAAATAAAAATAGCAACAGAAGTAACCATAGATAATACAACATACATGGTTACAGCAATTGATAAAAATGCATTTAAGGGAAATAAGAGGATTACAAAGGTTACTATTGGAAAGAATGTAAAATCCATAGGTAAGAATGCATTTGCTGGAGATAAAAAGCTTTCCAAGGTGATTGTTAAATCAAAGAAACTTAAGAAAGTTGGTAAGAATGCTTTTGCAAGAAAAGGTGGTAGGAAGATTACATTTAGAGTTCCTAAGGCAAAAAAGAAGGCATATAGTAAGCTTCTTAAGAAAGCAAAAACAAAGAGATTTGTTGTGAAGTAAGGATATATACTATGTAGTCTTGGTTTTGTTAAAAAGATAGAAAAATAAGTAGACAAATATTGCACTTTATGATATAAAAAGGTATATAAGATGCAATATTTGTCTATTTATTTTGGAGGAGATATGAGTATTATTAGTGATGAGATTAAAACAAGATTTAAGGAATATAGGGTTGCAAGTTCCGTTACACAAAAAGAATTGTCAGATAAATCTGGAGTTTCTGTAAGAAGTATATCTAGATTTGAGAACGGAGAAGATATAAGCTTGGAAGCCTTCATAAAACTGATGGAAACGATGGGATTAGGAGAAAAATTAAAACTTCTGATTCCAGATCAGAGGAAAAGACCATCATATTATTTGCAGAATGAAAAAAGAAGGAAAAGAGCAACAAAGAAGAAACAGGAAAAGCATTTTGTTTGGGGGGATGAAAAATGATTAATACAGCTGAGGTGTTTCTATGGGGAACCAGGATTGGTATAATTCATAAGGAAATTAGAAAGATTATAACGAGGTATGGTGTTATATAGTTTTTTGGAGGGCGTGATAGTATAGTGTTGACGCTTTGGACAGAAAAAGTGTAAGGTATTATTGATATTTAACCGGAAGGGGATAAACATGGAAATTAAAGATAAAAGAATTGATTCTGGTAAGGCCTTTGACTGGGGCAGGACATCTAAGGAATATGCGAAATTTAGAGATATATACCCAGAAGAGTTTTATAAGAAAATCGTGGATAGAGGTCTTTGCATAGATGGGCAAATGGTTCTTGATCTTGGAACTGGTACTGGGGTGCTTCCTAGGAACATGTATCGCTTTGGTGCAAAATGGGTTGGAACGGATATTTCACCAGAACAGGTAGAACAGGCAAAGATACTATCAAAGGAAGCAGGAATGGATATTAAGTATTTTGCAGTTCCTGCAGAGGGTGTTGATTATCCAGATGGAAGCTTTGATGTAATTACAGCATGTCAGTGCTTCTGGTACTTCGATCATGAAAAAGTCATGCCGAAACTTTCTAAATTACTAAAGAAAGATGGTAAACTTTTAATATTGTATATGGCGTGGCTTCCATTTGAAGATAAGATAGCAGGAGAAAGCGAGGAGCTGGTTTTAAAGTACAATCCTAAATGGTCTGGATGTAAGGAAACGAAACATCCAATTTGGATACCGGATGTGGCCTATGAATACTTCGAAATGGAAGGGCATGAGGAATATGAAATAAATGTTCCATTTACCAGGGAAACATGGCATGGAAGAATGAAGGCATGCAGAGGTGTTGGAGCATCTCTTTCGGAAGAAGAGTTAAGCAAATGGGAACTTGAGCACAAAGAATTTCTTAAAGAAAATGCACCAGAAGAATTTGAAGTAAAACATTATGCAGCACTAGCGGTGCTTAAGAAGAGGTAGATTATATGTATATGCATATCATACAAAACTTTTATGATATGCCGCATATAATCAATTGATACGTATTCTATTTTGTGCTATCATATTTATGCATGGATTTGCAAATATTTTATAAAAATGGAGAGGTGTTAGGTAATGAAAAAAAGTAATTTAATTGCAATGGTTTTCGCATTAGCAGTTGTCATTGCATCAGTAGTAGCGGTATTAAATCCAAAGAGTGTTAGCGCTCAGGCAAATACCACAGAGGATTTGGTTTTTGGACAGGCATATCAGACAGGAGAAATACCTGCTACGGATTTTTTTCTGTATAATATGACAGTTCCTAAGTCTGGAAGGATAACTATTGCAGCTACAAATAGTGGAACTGAAGGAAGGATATTTGTTTATGATGAAGCGGGTAATGAACTGCTTTATTATACACTCTATAAGGGTGAAACAGAATCTTATTCATACGATCTTCTTGCTGGTTCATACACTGTAAAGTTCAAGGATAGATGGGATTATGATGGAAGCGCAAATTTCTCATTTAGAATCAGTTTTACAGATAGTAAAGAAACTGTATCTGAAAGTGTAACAACAACCAATAACGAAATTGGATTTGAAACAGCATATACACTTGGTAAAACCATAACAGGACAGCTTGCATTAAATGATAAGTCAGACCTTTATTCCTTTAAGGTAAAAAATAATGGATATGTTACGGTAACCATAAGAAGTCAGCAGATATCAAAATATACGGTTAAGTTAATTGATGAAGAAAATCAGGTTTCATATAGTGAAAGTGTTGAAACGGGATCTCACCAACTTAAGTTTTTCGCTCCAAAAGGAAATTATTATTTAAATATATTAAAAGATAATGGATCAGGAACATATTCATTTGTTGCTAAGAGTTCAAAGCTTACTGCTACAAAACTTAAAAAAGTAAAGAGAGCAAAATATTATTATTCATACAGAAGTATTAAAGCTAGATGGGCTAAAAAAGGCGATGCAAGTGGATATCAGATTCAGGTAGCTAGGAACAAGAAGTTTACTAAAGGAAAGAAGAGTTTTGATGTATATAGTGACTACTACAGTGGGTATGTAATTCCATATGAAAAATTTAAAAAGAAAAAATACTTTGTAAGAGTAAGATACTATATTACAGTGGATAATCATAAATATTACTCACCATGGAGTAATGCAAAATCAATTAAACTAAAATAAAAATGTATAAGCATATCATACAAATAAATTGTATGATATGCTTATTTTTTGTTGGTTTTATATGTGGATTGTGGTAAAATTAAAGTGGTGTGATTGCGAATTTTTGCGGTGGAAAATACACAGAAAAAAACACATAGAAGGTTGAAATGGATAATTACATAGACACAAGAGATGAGAAACTTTTAGAAAATGATAAATACACATTCTTTGTACTTAAAAGAATAATGACAGGAAATTGCAGTCTTTTGTTATCAAATCATGAAAGCTTAATTATATGCTTTAGCGGGGAACCATATCCTGTATGGATTTGGACTATAGATGATGCATCTGTTGATGTGATGGAAAAAGCATATAAACTTGCAAAAGAGAATTCATTCTTAGTTGGGAATTACACCATAAACATGAAATATGAAGTTGCAGATTATTTTATAAAAAGATCGGCAGACGATGGAATAAACATTTCAATTAAACTAAACATGTTTGCATATGACTGCATTAATCCAATTAAGCCAGGTGTGGTGGCAGATGGAAAGATTTATAAATGCCAGGAAAGTGATATAGAGGAACTTGTTGAATTTCTTGACTTATTCCATAAAGAAATCGGAATAGATCAAAAGGATAGGGAAGGTTATCTAATTGATGCAAGGGAATACATAAAATCTGGCAATATGTATTTATGGAAAAATGAGCAGGGAGAAAGTGTGGCAAGTTGTACATTTGCCGAAAGCGGAGACATGGCATCCATAAATCTTGTATATACCAAGGATGAGTTTAGAAGAAATCATTACGCAGAAAATCTTGTGTATCAGGTGACGATGGAAGCTCGTGAAGCAGGTTTTGTTCCGATGCTTTATACCAATGCCGATTATGTGGCGTCAAATGCCTGCTACGAAAAGATCGGATATGTGCTAAGAGGAAAGTTGTGCACGGTGGGGTGAAAAGAAGTATATGATAGGTATAATGAGTATATAATATGGCAAGAAAGGAGATAGAATGGGGTTAATTAAAAAAATACTAATTAATAATTCTATAAAAGCATTTGATACTGAAAAAAAGAATAATACAATATCAAATCAATTTAAATATACGATTCATCAAGATATCCAAAACTATTTGTGGATAGGTGATGGTGAACAAAAGAATTATAATCCAGAATTATTAAAACATAAAATAAAGATAAATATACAGGGAGCAGAGTATGACTTTTTTTATAATACTACTGTAGAAGAACCAAGTCTAATATATATGAAACTTCCAGTAGCTGACACAAAGGAAAATGTTGAAAAACCACAATATTTTCCGACATATAAAGATTTGACACCAGAACAAAAAGGCGTATATTGGAAGCTTTTGGCTAATCCTTATGATAAAAACATAGATATTGGTTATGTTTTTATTTTATATTATGGTCTTGAACGTTATCTTTTGACGGAAGACTATGAAAATGTAATTGATTTAATAATTAAACTTCGTGAATATCATAAAAATAATTCATTTCATAAATATACGGCAAATGTTATTTTACTTATAAGCATCTGTAATCAAAGAGCAGATATTGCTAAAAAGTTTATAGAATCTTTAAATGTTGAAAATAATTTTTTGTTTTCCCCCAATATATATTTATTATGCAAATACTGTTTAAACATGCCAATTACAGATACAGATATTATGAGATTGGCAAAAGAGTTTGGATTTAAAAAGAATATATATATAAATGGATATCCAGAGCTATTTCAAAAGAATTTATCTTTGAATATTGTTGAAAAGTATGGAACTGATACTATTCAATTGGAAAAAATAATTACAGTTGAAGAGTATAAGAATTTACCTAAAGAAAAAACTAGAATATTTGCAAATATTTCCATAATTGATAAAACAATAGAATTACCTAAATTATTAGACTCATCATTGTTGAACGATAATATGTTATTTTTATTAAACAAAACACATGAAGATGTAAAAAGAATACTTGCCCAAAAAAGAAGGGGTGGTGAAAAGGTGTTAAAAAAGGATAGTATTTCAAATGACAAAAAAGAAGTTTTATCATTTGATGTGGCACAAGAAAGAGTTTTGCTTGAGGAATATAAAAGAACTAATAAAAAGTCTTTGGATTGTCATTTTGCTCTTATTTCATTGCAAAAATTTTATTATAAATACCGAGATTTAGATAAAAAATATTTGGAAGAATGTATAAGATATTGTAGGGAAGATATTGAAAAATTGTATGTTTTTCAAAAGAATAACATTGCAGATGAACGAAGAAAGATTTTATCGAATAAATATCTTACATTAAAAGAAAAACAAAAAGAAATACATGAAATTGAACCTTTTTATGCTGAAATACCAGCATTTAAAAGGCTTGCAATAATTTACGAAAAAGAGAAAGATTATGATAGTGCTATTAAGATATGCAAACAAGCTATTGCATTTTATGGAGCTGGAAAAATGGAATCATATGTATCTGAATTCAGTGAGCGTATAAATAAGATGCAAAACAGAATGATTGAATAAAAATGGAGATTATGTAAAATGAAAATAATGCATATTGGAGATTTGCATTTAGGAAAAACATTAGGAGAATTTGATTTGACAGAAGACCAGAAGTATCTTTTGGATCAATTGCTGGACATAATTGAAAAGCAGTCGGTAGACGCTATTTTAATTGCGGGAGATGTTTATGATAAAGCAATACCAAGTGAGGCAGCGACAAGAATGCTTGATTATTTTTTGAGTAATCTGGCTAAAAGGAATGTTTATGTATATATGATAAGTGGAAACCATGATTCTGATGAAAGACTGAATTATGGAAGCAATTTGTTTGAAACGAATCATGTTTTTATTTCAACAAAATATGATGGAAATTTATATAAACAAACATTAAAAGTAGGTAAAGATGAGGCGGATATATATCTTTTGCCGTTTGTAAAGGCTTCTCAAGTTAGGCATTTTTTGCCTGATGTAAAGATAGAATCATATGATGATGCGGTTCGAGCAATTCTTGATAAGGCAGATATTGATGAATCAAGAAATAATTTGCTCGTTGCACATCAATTTGTGATGGGAAAAAGTGAAGGGCCGGAGTTTTCCGGTTCCGAGAGTTTCGGAACGCAAAGCGTAGGAACCGTTGAGAAGATTGGATGCGATTGCTTTAATCAGTTTGACTATGTCGCACTTGGACACATTCATTCCCCACAGCAGGTTGGGCGAAAGGAGGTCAGATACTCCGGCTCACCACTTAAATATTCGCTCAGTGAAGTAAATAATGAAAAATCTGTTCCTATAATTACAGTAAGTGGTAAAGGTAAGGTTGAGATTGAACTTATACCAATCAAACCTATGAAGAATATGAGGCGTTTAAAGGGAAAGTTAAAAGATATTTTAGATAAAGCAAGTGTTACGGCTCCGGAGGATTTTATTTATGCAACTCTTACCGATGAGGAAATTGTAAGTGATGCAATGGGAATATTCCAGCAGATATATCCGAACACGGTAAAGATAGATTATGATAATTCTCATACTAGAGAGATAGAACAAGTAGATATTTCCAAGATTGCTGAGAACAGATCATTTGATGAATTGATCAGAGACTTTTACAGACAAATGTATAGTTGTGAAATCAGTGAAGAGGAAATGGATGTTATGAGAACAGTTGCAAGAGAGGCAGGTGTGTTACATGAAGCCGATTAAATTGATAATTAGTGCATTTGGACCATATGCTGGAGAAATGCCTGCGATAGAGTTTTCTCAGTTTGAGGATAAAGGTCTATTTTTGGTTTATGGTGATACAGGAGCTGGAAAGACAACCATTTTTGATGCTATATGTTTCGCATTGTATGGTGAAACCAGCGGAAGATTCAGAGATACAAAGAATCTTAGAAGTGAATATGCAAAAGAATCGACGGAGACCTATGTTGATTTTTATTTTACGCATCAGGGCAGGGATTATCATGTTTGGAGAAGACCCGAGTACGAAAGAAAGAAACAGCGTGGTACGGGAGTAACATTAATTAAAGAGAATGCTATTTTTTATTCAGGGGATATTACGCCAATAGAGGGAAAAACACAGGTTAATGAAGCAGTAAAAGAGCTTCTGCATATCGATGAAAAGCAGTTTAAGCAGATTGCCATGATAGCACAGGGAGAGTTTTGGGCATTGCTTAATGCTAAGACCGATGACAGAACGAAGATACTGCGCACCATCTTTCGGACAAGCGGATACAACAATATTGAGTATCGGCTGAAAGACCGCATGGATGTCAGCTATAAGTTAAAAGCGAGAATAGAGGATAGCATTGTGCAGTATTTTGCTGATGTGTCAGTGGATGCGGACGATGAACTGGCTGAGCAGTTATCTGATCTTCAATCCCGCGCAAAGAGATCCGGAAGTGCATGGAATCTTGAAGAGATCATCGATATGTTAAAGTCTGTGATCGATTCAGATAAAGAAAAACTTGAAGGCGCGGATTCTGAGCTTAAGGCTGTAGAAAAAGAGTACGACAAGAGCAAAGAAGCCCTTGCGACAGCCGAAACGAACAACGGATTCATTACCAAACTTGAAAGCCTTAAAGAAAAAGAGAAGGAACTAAAGGAAAAGAAGAAAGAAATAGATGACAAGGAGGCTCTGCTGTCCAGACAGAAACTGGCTACCAGAGAGGTTAATCCTGTTTATTTGTCGTGGAAAGAAAAAGAGACATCTGTAAAAGGAATTGAATCTCAGATAGAAGAGAAAAAAGAAGCTGTAAAAACAGCATCAGATAAAGCAGATGAAGCTAAAGAAACATTGACAAAAGCAAAGAAAGAGCAACCAGAAGCAGATAAACTTCAAAAACTGATTGATAAGATTGAGGAAGAAGAGAAAAAGTATCAGCAAAGAGATGAGCTAGTCGGTGAAATTGAGAAGCTGGTAGAAGAAGCGGAGGGATTCGCGGATGAAGAGGAAGCATTAGAGGAAAGAGAGAAAGCTCTTAAGGATGAGATTAAGCAACTTAAGGAAACAATCAAGGAGCTTAAGGGCACACCGGAAAAACTGACCGAAATAAAATCTCTATGTGAGAAGTATCAAGATTTGCTGGATAGCATAGATGCGATCATTGAAGAAAAAGTGCCTGAACGGGAAACTAAAAGGAAGGATCTGGAAAAAAAGCAGAAAGCTTATAAAGATGTATTTGATGCTTATGAAAAAGCAAATAAAGAAAGAATAGAAGCCGAGAGGATTCTTGATGACTGTCGTGCAGGAATATTGGCTGAGGCTTTGGAAGAAGGACAAAAATGTCCAGTCTGTGGATCAATACATCATCCGAAACTTGCAAAAATTCCAGGAGAGGCGGTTACCGAGGAAGCATTCAAAGAACTAAAGAATAAGGAGGATACTCTTCAAACCAAGAAGTCTAATGCGAATACTGTTGCTGAGACATCAAAAACTTCGCTTGCAGAATATGAAGAACGACTGCGAGAGGATATCCTTGATTGTCTTGAAGATAAACTGCTTGGCATAGAGGATACTGGTAAAGAATTAGATAATCTGATAAATGAAATAAAAGATTCGCAGGGTATCGTAAAAGACAAAATCAAAGAGAATACCAAGTATCAGAATGCTTTGGAAAAAGATAGTAAAGCTCTTATAAAAGCGGAAAAGGATCTTGAAGATGCGCAAGGGCAAAAAACAGAAACATTAACACGAGATAAGGAAGAATTTTCAAAAAAGAAACAGAATACGGAGAAAGCCAATGCAGAAAAAGAAGCGGAACTGAAAACATTGGCGAAATTGAGTTTCGATAGCTGGGAAATTGCAGAGTCCGAGAGAGATAAAGCCTGGACAAAGAAAAAGAGTATTCTGGAACAGATTGAGAAATCAGACGAGGAGAGTAAAAAAGCAGAAAACACTCTTGCATCGGAGAAGTCCGCGTTAGAGACGATGGAGAAGTCTCTTGCTAAAGAGAATAAAGAGGAAAAAGAAAGAAAGCAACGGCTTGAAGTGGCAGTAAAGAAGCATCAATTTGACTCTGTTGAAGAGATGCTTGGATTTGTCCTTTCGGAAGATGAAATTGCGGAGGCTGATGGTGAGATTAGCAACTATAAGCAGGAAGTAACTACGAATAAGAAACAGTTGGAAGATGCTGAGAAAGATGCTAAAGGTCGCAAACTTATTAATGTTGACCAGTTGAAGGAAAAGTGCGATTCACAGAACGAAGAAGTATCGAAAAAACGCGAGGTAAGTAATACCATAAAAAACAGGCTTAAAGGAAATGAGGAAAAGCTTGAGAAGATTTCATCTCAGGAATCTGGATTGGAAAAAGCGAGAAAAGAACACAATATATGCACCAAATTATACAATCTTGTAAAAGGCACGACTGGTAAAGGAAAGATCACGCTTGAACAGTATATTCAGGCAGCAGGTTTCGATGGAATTATTGCTGCTGCAAATAAACGACTTTTACCTATGAGTGATGGTCAGTATGAATTGTATCGTCAGGAAGACTCACTTGGAAAGAAGAGCAATACATTTCTTGATTTGGAAGTCCTTGATAACGCAACTGGACACAGACGACCTGTTGGCAACTTGTCCGGTGGAGAGAGTTTTAAGGCTTCTCTAAGCCTTGCATTGGGGTTGTCTGATACCGTTTCGATGAACCTTGGCGGTATTCAGATGGATGCTCTGTTTGTTGATGAGGGATTCGGAACATTGGATCGTAAGTCCATAGAGAATGCAATGGATATCCTTATTAATCTGTCTGGAAATAGCAAACTTGTGGGAATCATAAGCCACAGAGAAGAATTAATGGAGAATATTCCTCAGCAAATATGTGTTAATAAAAAAAATGATGGTAGTGTATTTGTAATTAAGACAGGTTTTTGATATCAAGGGTGATTAAATTGTTTGAAGATTTTGAAATAGAGTTAAAGAATAACCTAAAAATTGATGGAAAATACTATAATACCTTGGATATTGAAGGATTCTCATATATGATGAAGGATCCTTCATATTGCTATAAATTTTACTGGCTGGAAGCAATTGTTCAGTTGATATCTGAAGGTGTAAAAGAAACCACCTTTGATGAAGTGATTAACGAGATGTTGTGTAATGCTTGGTATTCCGTTAGAGAGTATCATATTCATTTGTCAGGATTACAAGCAGATGGACAGGTAAGGAATGGTCTTGAGCGAGCTATACTTAAGCTTTCGGAAGTATCAAATCTTTCGGCAAATGCATCTAAAGTAGAAATTAAAAATGCAATAAAAGAACATGAGAGTGAACTTAAAACTGCGAAAGAACAGCTTACCAATATGGTTCCATATAGAGCACTAGCAGGATTTTTTTTAAGAGATGATTCTGCTGTTAACTGGAATAGTGTTAGGGGACTTACTGCATATATAGAGCGGATTAATAAAGATGTGGTATTGCTTCCGTACACTTTAGGAGAATCCAGTAAACTAAAAAAAGAAATTCATTTTCAAACTTCTTGGATTGAGATGATTCAGGATAATACAGTATCAATTCTAGGTTGGATTCAATATGAGAAAGTAAAATGGCTACAGAATAATAATCCTGAAGTACCAGGTTTGGTATATAAGTTAATTCCTATGAACGAGAAGATGAGGAAACTTAATAGTGTGCGAAAACTATGGGAAGGAGTTTTGAATTATTCAGAAGTAAAAGACGTCTTTACTGGAAAAGCAGTTTTACCAAAGAAATATGATGTGGATCACTTTATTCCGTGGTCATTTGTAATGAATGATGAATTATGGAATCTTATGCCAATGGATTCTTCTCTTAATTCTTCAAAGAGTAATCGCTTACCAAAATGGAATCCGTTTTTTAAAAGATTAGCTGATAATCAGTATTTAATGTATGGACTTATTCATGAAAAAGATGGAATTCATAAACTGTTTGAATCCTGTTATCGAGATAATCTGCACTCAATATGGGCAGGGCAGGAATTGTATCGTAAAGGAAATTCACAGAATGAGTTTTACAATATTTTGGAAAAGAATATGAGACCGATATATGACTCGGCAAAAAGGCAGGGGTATGAGGTTTGGAATTATAAGGGATAAGAATGAGTTTATAATTCGATAAAAACAAAAAAGGAAAAGCATATGGATGATTATAAAAGCATATGGATATCGGCATATAATGAATTGGTTGATACAATTGTTTCGCTAGGATTTAGGTCCGACTTGGCAGATGCGATTGCAAAGAATTTAGGAAGTCCAAAATCAATGAATAGAATGACTTCTTATCTTGTGAATGTCAAACCAAAAAAGGAAGAACTTATAGTTGATGAAATGCTTGCAATACTAAGTGATATTGAAAGATGGAGAGATAAGAAGGAAAGTGAAGAAGCAAATGCTAGCTATAATGAGTATTTGAATTCGAGGGGTGAATAAATATGAGTATTCATTCGTTAAAAATAAAGGCGTGAAGATGGAAGTAATTAATTATTTTGATTGTGATAATAAAAAACACTGGCTTGATGAAATTAAAAAAGTTGATTGGGGAGCAGCAAGTTTTTTATATGAGCTTTTAAGCAAAGGAACTTTTTTTGAAGCCGTGGGTGAAAATTCAAAAGTACTTTTACTAGTGGATGGAGATACATTAATTTCTTTCTGTACTTATGCAAAATTGGATGACGTACAGCCTACAAATCTTACCCCTTGGATGGGTTTTGTTTATACCTTCCCAGAGTATAGAGGACATCGCTATGTGGGACTGTTAATGGCTGAAATAGATAGACTTGCAAAGGATGAAGGAGTATCAGAGGTTTACATTTCAACAAACCATATTGGATTGTATGAAAAGTATGGTTGTGAATTTAAGTGCGAAATGAAAGATATGGATGGAGAAATGACAAGGGTGTATGTGAGGAGAGTTGAGTAACATGAAAAAAGTCCGAATAACAGTAAAGAGAATTGCTCAATATGATGATTTAATAGAGCAATATGAAAATCCAATAGAACATGCTTGCGATATGAAACTAAATCAGACTTTTGTTTGTAATGGTTGGAAATGTCCAGAAGGATTTTGTGACAGTGCATGGGATACAATCTCGCCTTTTGTGATGACTTTATCACATGGTGGTGAGAATTTTTATGATGGGTGGATGAAGAATCCGAAGTCAGCTATGATTTCATGCAATGATGGATTTCGACCTGTAAGTTTTTTGTTAGAGACAATGGATGAGGATGCGGATTAGTAGATAAATCATTTTAAAAAAGTAGGTAACAAAAATGGAATTATTTAAAGGAAGACCAGAAAATATAGAAGGTAGACTTGAAAGAGAAGTCAGAACATACGATTATTTGGACAAGTTAGGGATTGAGTATTATAGGACGGATCATGAGCCTGCGGATAATATGGAAGCATGTAATAAGATTGATGCAGTGCTTGGTGTAATAATATGCAAGAATTTGTTTTTGTGTAACAGGCAGAAAACAAAGTATTATCTTTTGATGATGCCAGGGGATAAGAAGTTTAAGACGAAGGAGTTGTCTAGTCAGATTAATTCGGCAAGGCTTTCATTTGCTGATGCTTCTGATATGCTAAAATTTCTTGATATTGAACCTGGGGCTGTAAGTGTGATGGGGCTGATGAATGATCATGAACATGCGGTGCAACTTCTTATTGATGAGGATGTACTTGCTGGGGACTTCGTTGGATGTCATCCATGTGTTTGTACGTCAAGCCTTAAGATTGAGACTTACGATGTTTTGAATAAATTTTTGCCGGCTACAGGACATGAATATATGACGGTAAAGTTATTGGGTGAATAATGGATAATATTATAAGTAGTCAAGAATTTTGAAAACAATGGAATATTTGAGGTTTTAATAGTGGGAGATAATTAAATGAATTATTTTGTAGAAGGACTTCAGGGCAGTGGCAAGAGCACTTTAACAGAAAAACTTAGTAAGAAATATACTGATCATATGGTTTTTCGTGAAGGTGATTATTCGCCAATTGAACTTGCTTGGTGTGCATATGTAACAAAGGAAAAGTATTTAGAGATTCTTGATAAATATAGCGATATTCGTAATTTGATTGAAGAAAAGAGTTTTGCCGAAGGTGAGAATGTGATTATTTGTTATACACAGATTATTACGGATATTCCGGGATTTCATAAGAATCTTGAAAATCATGAAATCTATAATGGACGTCTTGAATTTCTTGAGTTTAAAAAAATAGTATTTGAGAGATTTAAAAATTGGAATGAAGATAATATGATTTTTGAATGTTCTCTTTTCCAGAATATTGTTGAAGATATGATTCTTTATAGGAATGCCAATGATCAGGATATACTTGATTTTTACAAGGAACTTTCTGATATTATAGGCAACAGACCATTTCAGATTCTTTATTTGGAAACAGAGAATATTGATGATAATATTGGAATAATTAGAAAAGAACGTTCTGATGAAAATGGAAATGAATTGTGGTTTCCACTAATGATGAAGTATTTTGACGAGTCACCTTATGCTAAATTAAACGGAGTATCCGGTGAAGATGAATTATATAAGCATTTTTGTCATAGACAGGAATTGGAACTTCGTATTTGCAGGGAAATATTTCCTGGGAAAGTAAAAATTCTTAAATCAAAATTATATTCAGAAGAGGATATTTAATTTATAGATTTTTTGAAATAGCTTCATTGAAGTTTTTTTGACTGAATTGGTTTTTGGGGGGAAAAGTTATATGGTTTCATTTATTTTATCATTAATAGTTTTGTTAATTGGATATCTAATTTATGGAAGGTTTGTTGATGGAATTTTTGGTTCTGATGATAGAAAAACTCCTGCAATAACCATAAATGATGGGGTTGACTGCGTGCCAATCAAAACATGGAAAGCAGTTTTGATTCAGCTTTTAAATATAGCCGGTACCGGTCCTATATTTGGTGCGATTATGGGGGCTTGTTTTGGCCCGGTTGTTTTCCTATGGATTGTATTTGGTTCTATCTTAGGTGGTGCTGTTCATGATTTTATGAGTGGTATGATTTCTGAAAGAAATGAAGGAGCATCCATAGCACAACTTTCAGGTATTTATTTGGGTAAAAATATACTTTATATTATGCGTGGATTTTCCGTGCTTTTATTGCTTTTATGTGGAACGGTTTTTGTAACAAGTCCTGCGGCACTGCTTGCCATGCTTACACCAAAAGTTTTTTCAGTTGGATTCTTTACAGTTGTTATTCTAATATATTATGTTTTTGCGACACTTCTTCCCATTGACAAAGTTATAGGAAGGTTATATCCAATATTTGGCGTGATTTTAATAGTGATGGCATTATCGGTTGCGGGAGGAGTTATTATAATTCCTGATTATACTATTCCGGAGATAACTCTAAAGAACCTGCATCCAAATAATCTGCCTATATGGCCTTTTATGTTTGTAACAGTTGCCTGTGGTGCCATTTCAGGTTTTCATGCAACACAATCACCTATGATGGCAAAGTGTATTACAAGCGAAAAAGATGGTCGTAAAGTTTTTTATGGAGCCATGATTATTGAGTCTGTAATAGCTCTTATATGGGCTGCTTGTGGTGTTGCATTTTATGGCGGAACTAAGGAATTACTTAATGCAATTTCATCTCTTGGGCAATCAGGGACCATATATGAAATAAGCAAAGAAATGCTGGGAGGTATTGGTGGGATTCTCGCCATTGTGGGAGTTGTTATTTGCCCGATTACATCGGGAGATACTGCTTTTAGAAGTGCTAGGTTGATTCTTGCTGAGTGGACCGGTCTTAATCAAAAGAAGATTAAGAATCGTCTTATAATTACGATTCCTATTTTGGGGGTTAGTGCAATTCTTACCCAGCTTGATTTTAATGTCCTTTGGAGGTATTTTTCCTGGAGTAATCAGACCCTTGCTATGGTATCTCTTTGGGTGGCGACGGCATATCTGTTAAAAGAGAAGGACAAATGGTATAAATCCCTTATTACAGCCATTCCTGCAAGTTTTATGAGTGCTGTTTCGGTTACTTATATTTGTGTGGCAGATGAAGGGTTAAAACTTCCGTTTAATGTTGGATATATAGTTGGAGTGGTTGTGGCAATTGTCGCATTTGGAATATATTTGAGTAAGGCTGGTTTTTTCAAAAATCAAAAGTGTTGTCAAGACTAAACTAAATAGAAACATTGGAGGTTTATATGATTTTATTTATTAATGCATGTGTTCGAAAAGAATCAAGAACATTACGAATTGCAAAAAGATTACTGAACACTCTTGAAGGAGAGGTAAAAGAAGTTAAGTTGGAAAATGTTAACTTTCCAATTGTAGATGAGAAGTTTATTAATCATCGTGAGGAATTAAAGAATGCCGGTTGTTATGATGATTCTATGTTTGATTTAGCTAAAGATTTTGCAAATGCAGAAATAATTGTAATTGCAGCGCCTTATTATGATTTATCTTTCCCTGCAACATTAAAGCAGTATTTTGAGCAGATAAATGTGGTTGGACTAACTTTTACTTATTCAGAAACTGGTATGCCTATGGGACTTTGCAAGGCCAAGAGTTTGTATTATGTAACAACTGCGGGTGGCCCCATCATATCGGATGAGTATGGGTTTGGTTATGTAAAGGCACTTGCCAATACTTTTTATGGGATTGATGATGTAAGGCAGATTAAGGCTGAGGGGCTTGATATTATAGGGGCTGATGTTGAAGAAATTCTAAAAAATGTTAAAATAGATTGTGATTAATTTAATTAATATATAAAAAACAAGGAGTATAAGTAATGAAAAAGTACATGAAAAAATTATTTGCAATGATGTTGGCTTTTGCCATGGTATTTACATCCATATCTGTGGATGGCCTTTTTGTAGAGGCATGGGGGGCTGATAATGTATTGCCTACAGAGGGAGAAGAGCATTTGTCAGTTGATCAGGATGAAAGCTACTATTTTAACATGGTTAAAAATCATGAAAGTGTATTGACTTTTGAAGATATGGAAAGCGATTTTTCCTTTAAACTATATGATGATGGTGGGAAAGATGGTGAGTATTCTAATAGTTCAGAGTCAAGGGTTAGATTAATTGCACCGGAAGGGTATGCATTTATGGTTACAGGTATTGTGACTTGCGAAAATAATAATGATTTTGTTGAGTTTTATGATGTTATTAAAACAGGTGAAGATGGAAACGGCGAGCCTATAAAAGTTAATGAGGCTTTAGGTTATAGGTATTACGGTAAAGCTGAAGGTGAAGACATTGATGTTATTTTAGGACATAGCAATGAGATGCTTATTCGTTTTTGTACCGATCAAAGTAAGGTATATTCAGGAATTGATTTTAAGGTTGTAATGTTTAAGGTTGATAATAATTATAACATTACATTTGCCAATAAAAATGGAGGAACACTCTCTGCGTTTGTTAATGGCTATTCTGTAAATAAGTCACAAGCAGGGAATATAGTTACTATTAAAGCTGATGTTGATTCTGGAAAATCACTTTTGGGTATAGAAGTGACATTCAGTGATGGACAAGTTTTAAAAACTAGTGGTGGTAGCTGGCGTAGTGATAATATGGCATATTTTACCATGCCTGCTTCTGATATAACCATTACTCCTACATATGGAGATTATAATGATATTCATTTACTATCTTATAATATGTCTGTCTTGGGATATGATACGATAGAAATTGCAGAAGGAATAAATTCATTTGCAATTTATGACGATGGTGGAAAGGACAGTCAATACTCAAATTATGCTAATGGTATCTTAGTTCTTAAGGCCCATGAAGGTTATAGATTTGAAATAACTGGTACTGTTACTAGTGAAAATAATTGTGATCATTTAAATATATATGAAGGTGAAGATGCGAATCTATCTTTACTTGGTAAAGGAAACTATGGAAACACTGATGGTGAAGACATTGGAGAACTGATAAGTGAAGGAAATGTTGTAACGCTGGAATTTGTTTCGGATCATAATAATGAATACGATGGACTTGATTTAGTAGTTAAAGTGTTTAAAGCAGATCATAAGTATGAAATAGTTACAGATGATGCTGAAGGCGGAATGATAGAGGTGACTCAGGGTGGAAATACTGTAAAATCTGCAGTTGCTACCAGTGAGGTTACGGTAAAAACATATCCGGAAAAAGGATATGTCTTGAAAGAATTAAAGGTATTTAGAAAAGATATTGAAGATTATATGAAAACATCGGGTGGCTGGTATTCAGGTGGTGTTGTTACATTTGATATGCCTGCTTCAGATATTGAGGTATTTCCAGTTTTTGCAAAGGTTGAGGATAGTGAAAACTTTGAATTCCGTATTCCTTACCAGGGCACGGAGGAAATTACTCTTTCAAATGAAATTCAAAAGTTCAATGTTTATGATCATTCTGGACCGAGCATGAGTATTATGTACGACAATTATTGTAATGGATACCTTAAGATTGTAGCACCGGAAGGCTTGAAATTTGATATTTCTGGATATGTTAAAAGTGAGGAGAATTGCGACTATTTACTCATTTATGATGGAGAATATGAAAAAGATGGGGAAAATGAAGATATACAGGTTCTTGGAGGAAGGTTATCTGGTGATGAAGGAGAATATGGAAAAAAATTTAATAATCTTATAAGCAGTAGCAATGTCATAACTCTATATTTTACGACGGATCATTCCAATATTTATGAAGGCGTTGGTCTTGAAATAACTGTATTTACAGATCTTACTTTTAATCCAAATGGTGCCACTGGAGAAATGGATGATGTTCATCTTTTAGGTGCTCTTTATCAATTACCAGAGTGTGAATTCATTGCACCTGAAGGAAAGAAATTTGGTGGATGGAAAATAGGTGATGAGACTTACGATGCTGGTGATGATGTGGTTATTGGAAGCATTAATGAAATTAAGGCTTTATGGAAGACTGAACAGGAGATAGCATTTGCCAAGGATGTGGTTGAAAAGACAGAGGGAGATGCTGATTTTGTACTTAATGTCACTGGTAATAAAACAGATGTAGTATATTCAAGTGATAATGAAAAGGTTGCAACAATTGATGAAACAACAGGGAATGTTAAAATTGTTGGAAAGGGAGAGTGTACTATAAATGCAATAGCTGTTGAAACAGATGATTATTTTGAGGGTTACGCAGAGTGTAAGATAATAGTAAAAGAAAAGCCTAAGGCAGATGGCAAGTCAGATGATACAAAAGAAGTTACAGCTGACAAGGTTAAAGTTGGTGCTAAGGTTCATGACAGAAAATACACTTACAAGGTAACTAAACAGTCTGTTAATGGCAAGGGCGGCGAGGTTATGATTACCGGCTTTAATAAGAAGGTTCTTACTAAAGTTAAAGTGGCTGCTTCAGTAAAGGTTAAGGGAATTCCTTTTAAGGTTACGGCAATTGGAAAGAAAGCATTTGCCAACAAGAAGAAAATCAAGAATGTAATCATTGGCCCTAATGTTAAGAAAATTGGAACAAAGGCGTTTTTGGGTAATAAGAAACTTAAAAGGGTTACAATAAAGAGTAAGGTACTAAAGAAAGTTGGTAAGAAGGCTTTCTTTAGAAAGAGCAAGAAGAAACTTGTTATTAAGGTTCTTAAGGCTTCTAAAAAACTTAAGAAGAAATATAGCAAGCTTATTAAAAAATCAAAGTCGGGTAAGGTTAAGGTAAAATAAGGTTTAATTGGGGTTTTGTTATATGAAAAAAGGTAAGGGTATTAGTATAAGAATAAAAATTATAATAGTAACTATAATTTTTATGGGAGTTCTTACTGACATAATTGTAAATATTGGTGTTAATTTGTATTATGAAAGTGTTATCAACAGTTATATCATGTATACAGATACTGTTTTAGAGTATGCATACCGAGTTGCTGATAAGTATTCATTTGGTGACATGATTAGGGAACGCACAATGCCAGATGAATATGAAGAGATGAGGATGGAACTTAATAATATTAAGGATAGTTCTAAAATAGAGTATCTCTATGCAATTTATTTTGATGATATAGATGATTTGAACAGTCTTCATTATGCAATTAACGCAAAAACGCAAGAGGAATTGAAGTCAGGAAAGCCACTTTCAGAAATATATACATATATGGGAAAACCTTGTGAAGAAGGTGCATTTACAAAGGAAACGCTGGAAATATTGCAAACAGCCGTTAAGAGTAAGAAAAAAGACAATGGAACCATACAGGATTATTCTGAAGGTTATGGCTACATGTTAAATGGCTATCGTGTTATTTTTGATAAGAATAATGAAGCGGTGGGTATTGTATGTGTGGAAATAAATACTAACAGGATTAGCAATAGCGTTAAAAAGTTCGAAAAAATATTTTATATAGTTGACTTTGCTCTTACAGGAGTCGCAATTATTCTGTTTTTATTAATTGTAAGGCGCTATTTTGTAACTCCTATTCTTAAAATAGCGGCAAATAGTAAGGCGTTTGTTGATAAAATGAAGAGTAATGCAGAGCCTGAAGAATTGATATATGAGGATGTGGGCTTTAAAATAGGTGGTGAGCTTGCTTTACTTTCTGATAATGTTAAAAGTCTTGCTGATGGAGTGTCTTCTTATATGACCAACTTAAGGACAGTAACTGCAGAAAGAGAAAGAATCAATACAGAGCTTGATTTGGCATGCAAAATACAGGCCCATGTGCTTCCAAGAAGTTTTAACATAGTAGAAGGCGAAGGAAAAGTCGATATATATGCATCCATGACGCCGGCTAAGGAAGTTGGTGGGGATTTTTATGATTTCTTTCTGATTGATGATGATCATTTAGGCTTGGTTATGGCAGATGTATCGGGTAAGGGTATTCCGGCTGCTTTGTTTATGATGATGTCAAAGTATATTATCTATAATGTTGCCATGCGTAAACACTCACCGAAAAGAGTCCTTGAGAGAACTAACGATTTGATTTGTGCTAATAACGAAGATGATATGTTTGTTACGGTATGGTTTGGAATTCTTGAAATATCAACCGGTAAGGTTACTGCGGCAAATGCCGGACATGAATATCCAATAATTAGAAAGCCAAGTGGTGAATATGAATTGTTAAAGGATAAGCATGGTTTTGTAGTGGGTATAATGGAAGGTGTTCGGTATACAGAATATGAGTTTGTATTAGAGCAGGGTGCAGAATTATTTGTTTATACGGACGGTGTTCCGGAAGCTACTAATGCAGATAAAAAACTATTTGGTACGGATAGACTTATAGAGGCCATGAATAAATCTAAAAGCACAGATGCAAAGAGTCTCCTTGAAAATGTTAAGCAGGCAGTGGATGAATTTGTAGGAGAAGCAGAGCAGTTTGATGATTTAACTATGATGGGACTTAAGATGAAGTAAAGACCAGGTTGGTGTAAGAGGCAACAAAAGCTTGAAAAAAGTTTGTTGACATAACTTTACTTACACTATATAATTGTAGTTGGAACACAACATTTTGTAGATGAATTGGGTTTCAACTACAATTTTTATACAGGAGGGTATGTTATGAAGTGTCCGTTTTGTGGCGAGGAAAATACTAAGGTTATAGATTCAAGACCTGCCGATGATGATAATTCAATAAGGAGAAGAAGACATTGTACTGCATGCAATAAGAGGTTTACAACTTATGAAAAGTTTGAAACAGTTCCTCTTATTATCATTAAAAAAGATGATAATAGAGAGCCTTATGATCGTAGCAAGATTCAGTCGGGTATTATCAGATCTTGTCACAAAAGACCGGTGTCCATTGATGAGATTAACAAAGCAGTTGATGACATAGAAAGTGAAATCTTTAATCTTGAGGAAAAAGAAATCTCGAGTAATGTTATTGGTGAAATTGTAATGAGAAGAATTCAGAAGCTTGATCAGGTTGCATATGTAAGATTTGCCTCTGTATATAGAGAATTTAAAGATGTAAGCACATTTATGTCTGAACTGAAGAAACTCCTTGACACACAGGAAAAATAGATGACTTGATACACATAGAAAAGTAGGTGATACTATGTTAAAGGATTTATTAATAAAATTATTTGCCCGTTTCTTTCCAAAGGAAAGAGCAAAATCTCCTTATATGATTAATTATAAATCATATTATCAGGCAGGTTTTAGGGCTATTATAATGGATATAGATAATACATTGGTTCCCCATGGAGCACAGGCAGATGAGCGTACCATAGAGCTTTTTGACAAGTTGCATAACATGGGTTTTAAAACATGTCTTATCAGTAATAATAAAAAGAAAAGAGTTGCACCTTTTGCAAAAGCGGTTAATTCTTCATTTACCTGCAAGGCTGGTAAGCCTGAGCCTGGCAATTACATTAGAGCCGCAAAGCATATGGGCGTTAGGATAAACGAAGTGCTATTTATTGGTGACCAGTTATTTACCGATATCTGGGGAGCAAATAGGGCAGGTATGTATTCCATACTTGTTGAGAAGATAGCACCACAGGAGGAAATTCAGATAGTACTTAAAAGATACCTTGAGGCACCAGTTCTTAAGGCATATGAGTATGTTAAGAAGTAAGTATAAAAAAACTCGCCGTGCAGGCGAGTTTTTTTATGAAAAATACTTTGCTTTGATTTCTTCTGTTGGCATATCCATACCTGTCCATAATCTAAAGGCTTCAGCTCCTTGGTAAAGTAGCATATACATACCATTAAAAGTATGACAACCATTTTCCTTTGCAAGGGATAAAAGCTTTGTTTCCCTTGGGTTATAGATTACATCTGAAACAATTAAATCCTTGTGGAAGAAGGATGAGTCTTTAATAAGGCATCCATCTGTATTTGGTGCCATGCCGACTGTTGTTGCATTTGTAAGAATGTTGCTATTCTTGATACATTCTCGTAATACATCATCGTTGAATTCATATAATGTAGCCTTACAGTTGGTGCGTTCGTTAATTCTTTCAACAGTACTAACGGCTCTATCCCAGAATCTGTCTTTAATGCTAAAAATATTAAGTTCTTTTATGCCATCAATCGCAGCCTGAACGGCTATGGCTGTAGCAGCACCACCGGCGCCTAATAGAGTCATGTTTGATCCGGTTAAATCAAAACCTGCATCCTTTGCACTCATCATATAGCCCACGCCATCAGTGTTGTGTCCTATTAAAACACCATTTTCATTAACTATTGTATTACAGGCGCCAATAATTTCTGCAGCAGGGGAGTGGCTGTCGCATAATTCAAAAGCCTTGTTCTTATCAGGCATGGTGCAGTTACATCCTCTGAAATTAAAGAGTTTCATGGCGTTAAATGCTTCTTCTAATTCTTCCTCTCCAACATCAAGACAAAAGTAGCGATAATCTAAATCAAGAAGTCTAAAAGCTTCGTTGTGCATCATTGGAGAAATACTGTGACTAACAGGTCTGCCAAATAAAGCTAAAAGTCTGGTTGTTCCAGTTATTTCGAAGTTATTATTCATGTTAAATTCCACCTTTTTAATTACTGCATTAAAGTTTAATTCATATATGGTTAAAAATCAAGTATTATTGGTTATTTCAGTTGACATAAGTTACAAAAATAAGCTATAATAAAACCAAATATGGAAAAAGCAATCTTACGAGATTCTAAAAAAAATTAAGTTGAGGAATGTTCGTATGAATAAAAAATTAATAACAAAAGTATCGGCAGTGTTAACGGCCGCTCTTATCTTTGTTGTAAGCGCAATGAATGTATTTGCCGCGTCTACAACAACAAGTCCTTTTACGGGGGTTACATATACTCATAAGGCATCGCTAAAAAGTGTGCCTGTGGTTCATGGTATAGATGTCTCCCAGTGGAATGGAGATATTGATTGGAAAAAGGTAAAGGCGGACGGCGTTAAGTATGTCTTTATAAGAGCAGGATTTAGAGCATCTGCTACAGGTATACTTACTGCTGACTATAATTATGAGCAAAACGTTAAGGGTGCTCTTGATGCTGGCCTTAATGTTGGTTTGTATATCTTCTCTCAGGCGACCACAAAGGCCAAGGCTGTTGAAGAAGCTAAATATCTGATAAATAAAGCAAAGGGCTATGATATAAACATGCCTCTTGTTATGGACTTTGAATATAATGGTGATGATTGTATATTAGCAAAGGCTCATCTTACAAATGCTCAGAGAACCACGGTATGTGATTCCTTCTTGGGTTATGTTAAGGATGCGGGATATGTTCCAATGCTTTATGCAAACTATTCCATGTTAAATGATGATCTTAACAGCGCAAGTCTTTCAAATAAATATAAGATTTGGATTGCAAGATATAACACAGAAACCTGTTATAGTGGAGTATATGATTTTTGGCAGTATTCATCTACCGGAAAGGTGTCAGGAATTGATGGAAATGTAGACTGTAATTTCTGGTACAACGATGGAAGTCTTAAGGCAAAGGAAGTGGATGCAGAAGAAGTAGTTCTTTCAAAGAAAAAGAAGGTTTTGGCAGCCGGTAAGAAGTTTACGTTGACGGCCAATGTTTTTCCTGAAAACTCCACAGAAACATACAGATGGACATCTTCTAATCCAGATGTTGCATATATTACAGATGAAGGAGTTGTACATGCAGTTTCAAAGGGTGGAACAGTTATTACAGCTACAACATCAAAAGGTCTTAAGGCTACATGCAAGGTTATTGTAAGAAAGAATATTAAGGATTATAAAGTAGTACTTAAGAGTAGTGAAGCTAAATATACATATACAGGTAATGAAGTTAATCCAACCTTCAGTGTTAGAAGTAAGCAAAGATATGCTACTAAGATTAAAACCAAGGATCCTGTTTATTTAAGAACTGGTCCATCTCTTAGTTATACAGCAATTGAATGCATAAAAAAGGGTAAGAAACTTAATGTATATGGTAGTGTGAAAAATGATGGTGCCACATGGTATGCAGTAAGATGTAAAATCTCTGGAAAGACCTTTAAGGGATATGTATGTGGTGATTATGCAAAGGTATTGTCAAGGTCTTATGATAATCTAAAAAAAGATGTTGATTATACTAAAACTTATGAAAATAATGTGGAAATTGGCAATGCAAAAATAGTATTAACCGGTATGGGTAAGGTTTTGGGTACCAAGACTAAAAAGTACACAATTGGACCAGCAAAGGTTGATAATATTGAAACTGATAATACATCATCTTATATTGAGTTATCATTTGCCGATAATGAATTATGTGATGGCTTTATGGTTTATAAAGCAGACAGCAAGGATGGCGAATACAAAGAGTGTAGTACAATTGTTACCAATGAAGATGTGCTTAGCATTTTAAATGGTACAGATGAAGATACACAGGAAGATGCTATAGATGAAAACACAGGTGATGTGGTGGCAGAAGAGGTTGCACCAGAGGTTGATGATAATGCTCAGGATGTAGATGGAAATGAAGAAACTACTGAGGATGAGAGTGCGTTACCTTCTCAGGTTTGCAAGGATACATATGTAAAGTGTGGTCATGAGTATTATTATAAGGTGTATTCTTTTAAGGTGATTGATGGTGAGGTTATTACATCAAGAGCCAGCAAGGTTGTTACTGCAAAGTGTAAGTTTAAAAAGTCGGTTAAGGCTAAGATTAAGACTTCCTGCAATATTAGAAAGAATGCAGGTGTTAAGTATAAATCTTTAGGAATTGCTCTTGAGGGTAAGAAATATAAGATTTTAGCTTATACCAAGGATAAAGCTGGTAAGAAGTGGGTTAAAATCAGATTTACAAATAATGCCGGCGTGAAGAAAACAGGCTATGTTTTAAAGAGCCTTGTTAAGATTGTTAAATAAGCAATAAAAGATAATTACTTGGAATAACACTAAAACGGCAAGAGTTGTAAATATAAATTGGGGATATAAATATAAAGGGAAAAAGGTATGGAAAGGCAGTTTAATTATTATGATAAATGTCAGAGAATTACTGTTGGATAATTATAAACCTAAAATATGTGTATCCATAACAGGAGATACTAAATCTCGCATAATTAATGAGGCTGATAGTTTGATGCTTTATAAGCCGGATTTAATTGAATGGAGATATGATTGCGCAAATGATTATGGATTTGCCGATATTGAAGATATCTTAATGAATCTTAGGGCCATAATAGGCGATACACCTTTGATATTTACCTTTAGAACCAAGCGCGAGGGTGGCATGCGTAACTTAAGTGGTGAAGCATATGGGCTACTTTGCGACACGGTTGCTAGTACGGGACTTGTTGATTTTGTTGATGTTGAGGGTATCGGTTTTGGTGAGATGGCACCTTCAATCATTAAGAAAATTAAGGATAATGGCGTAAAGGTTATTAGTTCTTATCATGATTTTGATAAAACGGATTCTACCGAGGATTTGAAGAAAAAACTTGATGCGCTGTCTTCCCTTAATTGTGATGTGGTTAAAATTGCAGTGATGCCAAGTTGCTTTGATGATGTTAAAAGACTTGTGGGTATTACCAAGGAATTTGCCGAGAATAATACTGAAAAACTAATTGTTTCCATGTCCATGAGTGATATGGGTGCTGTAAGTAGAATTAGTGGATATAATGATGGTTCCTGTGTGACGTTTGCTTCTGGAACAAGATCATCAGCGCCTGGGCAAATAAGAGTGAAGACCATGAAGAAGTATTTAAAGAGCATTGAGAATTTTGATAAAAATAGCAATGTGTTTTTGATTGGTTTTATGGGGACTGGTAAGACTACAATTTCTGAACATCTGGGACTTATTACAGGGATGCCTGTAATTGACATGGATGCAGAGATAGTTAAGAAAGCTGGCATGAGCATTAATGAAATCTTTGAAAAGTTTGGTGAAGAACATTTCAGGGATATTGAGTCAGAGGTCGTTTTAGAACTTTCAAAACTTAAGGGAAGTATTATTTCCTGTGGTGGTGGAGCGGTTTTAAGAGAAAAGAATACCGTGGCAATGAAGAATGGTGGAAGGATTTTCTTACTTACTGCAACTCCGGAAAGTGTTTTCGAGAGGGTTAAGGATTCTACTGACAGACCAATTCTTAATGATGACATGAGTGTTGGGCATATTAAAGCGCTTATGGAAAAACGCAAGGACATTTATCAAAATGTCAAAGATGTGGAAATTGAGACAGATGGTAAGACTCCACTTATGATTTCCATGGAAATCATTGATAGTTGAAAAAAATGGTTGAAAGAATTTAAAGTTTATTATACAATATACGAAGTTGATTTTAAGGAGGAAGAAACATGATTTCAGCAGGAGATTTCAAAAACGGAATCACAATAGAATACGATGGCAATATCTACCAGATAATTGAATTCCAGCACGTTAAACCTGGAAAGGGTGCTGCTTTCGTAAGAACTAAACTTAAAAATATCGTAAATGGTGGTGTTATTGAAACATCATTCAGACCTACAGAAAAATTCCCACTCGCAAGAATTGATAGAAAAGATATGCAGTATCTTTACAGCGATGGTGATTTATTCCACTTTATGGACGTTGAAACTTATGATCAGGTAGCACTTTCAGCTGATGCTGTAGGTGATTCTCTTAAGTTTGTTAAGGAAAACGAAATGGTTAAAATTTGCTCACACAATGGTGATGTATTTGCTATTGAACCACCTCTTTTCGTAGAACTTGAGATTACAGAAACAGAGCCTGGTGTAAAGGGTAACACAGCAACTAACGTTACAAAGCCAGCTATTGTGGAGACAGGTGCTGAAGTTAAGGTTCCTATCTTTATCGATCAGGGCGAAAAGATCAAGATTGATACAAGAACAGGTGAATATTTATCAAGAGCTTAATAAGTGTATAAAAAGTGTTTGCTTAAACACAGGTATGTTATATAAAACAGGTCAGAGATTATCTTTGACCTGTTTTTGTTTTGCCATATCTCCTAATTTTTCCTTGTTTATGTATGTGATATGAATTATAATATTTCATAAGATACAAAACAAACTATGCTACAAATAATTGGAGGTGTTTTATGTTAAAAGTAGGTTTTTTGACTAGTGGAGGAGATTGTCAGGGACTTAATGGTGCTATGAGAGGTACAGCACTTGCCCTTGAAACACTTAGTAAGGAAAGAGTACAGATTTTTGGATTTAATTATGGTTATCTTGGCATGATTGAAGGGGATTATCAGAAAATGAAACCATCAGATTTTTATGGTGTTTTAAATGAGGGTGGTTCAATTCTTGGAAACTCCAGATGTCCTTTTAAGAAGATTAATGAGCCAGATGAAAAGGGCAGGGATAAGGTTAAATCAATGATTGAAACATATAAGAAACTTGAACTTGATTGTTTGGTTGTTTTAGGTGGTAATGGTTCTCATAAGACGGCAAATCTGCTTTCGGAAAAAGGGCTAAATGTTGTTACATTGCCTAAGACCATTGATAATGATATTTATGGTACTGAAGAAAGCTTTGGATTCCAGTCAGCAATTGAAATTGCCACAACAAGTTTGGAACAACTACAGACTACTGCCAAGTCTCATAGAAGAATCATGATTGATGAAATAATGGGTCATAAGACAGGATGGCTTACTCTTAATTCTGGTATCGCAGGAAATGCAGATATAATTTTAATTCCTGAAATTCCTTATGATATTAAGGTTGTTAAAAAAGCAATTGATAAGAAAATGAAGGATGGCAAGGATTATATTGTAATTGCAGCGGCTGAAGGAATTATTTCCAAGGAAGACGCAGCTCTTCCAAAGAAGGAATTAAAGAAAAAATGGGCAGAGGATGGATTTATTTCTGCAGGATATAGGCTTGCTGCCAAACTTAGTGGCTTCTATACAAATGAAGTTAGAGTGGTTGTGCCTGGCCATGTACAAAGAGGTGGAAATCCATGTGCTTATGATAAGATTCTTACATCAAGACTTGGAACTAAGGCTGCACAGCTTATTCTTGATAAGGATTTTGGCAAAGCTGTTGCTGTGGTAAATAATAAAATAGACTGCATACCACTTGCAAAAGCTGTTGAGAAAACTAAATTTGTGGAAAAGGATGATGAGCTGGTATTACAGGCTAAAATGTTAGGTATATGTTTGGGAGAATAAAAAGATTTTTTGATAATCTGATATTTGGAAATCATAAAGAGAATCAGGATGAAGAGGAAAATTCTGTTGAAGTTGAAACTGATGATGTTTTAAAAGTTTATGATGCCAACAAAAATCGGATGGTAGAGGTAGATAATATAATTGAAATAGTAGATTATGGGGAAGAAAAAATGGCGGATGATAAGAGCGGAAAAAACAAAGAAGTTAAAGAAGATAAAGAAAAAGTAAAAACCAAAGAAGATAAAGAAAAGAATAAACTTAAGGGAGAAAAAAGTAAGGATAAAGACAAAACAAAGGAAAAATCAGGAAAAAAGAGAAAGCATAAAAAGGATGAATATGTGGTAGAGGGCATGCTTCCTACTTTTGAAGAGTCTACAAAAATCAGTCAGGATTGTTTTGATAATAGGGAATTATCCTGGTTAAAGTTTAATGACAGAGTTTTAGAAGAGGCTGCCGATAGAAAGAATCCTTTGATGGAACGACTTACGTTTATTGATATTTTCAGAACTAATCTTGATGAGTTTTATAGAGTGCGTGTGGGTACTTTGATTGACAGGACAAAGGTTCCTATGGAAAAGAATAAGAAAGATAATAAGACAGGTCTTATTCCCAAGGAGCAGCTTGCAAGGATTTTTGAAAGAACAGAAGAACTATTACAAAAGCGTGATAATATCTATAAAAAACTCATGGAGGAAGTTGTTGATTTTGGACTATCTATTCGTGAGATGGATATGATTAGCATTGAAAGTGAAATATATTTAAAGAGAATTTTTGATGCAAAAATAAGACCTATTCTTTCGCCTCAGATAGTAGGTAAGAAACAGCCATTCCCATTTTTAAAACATGGGGAGACTTATGTGGTTGCGATACTTGAGGGTAAGGGTAAAAACAATGGAGAAAAACTTTGCATAATACCATGTAACAGTGGGCATTATGAAAGGTTGATTTCCATTACTTCCCAAGAAAAGAAGTATGTATTATCAGAGGATGTAATCCTACGTTTTGTTGCTGAGATTTTTGACAGGTATACAGTAAAAAGTAAAGCAATAATAAGACTTGTTAGAAATGCAGATATTGATGTGGATGAAGAATTTTCTGATGAGGATATGGATCACAGAGATTCCATGGAAAAACTCATAAAAATGAGAAGGCGATTGGGTCCTGTAATGCTTCAGTATAGGAAGAATTCTGATAATAGAGTCATAAAGACTTTATGTAAGGAGTTGGAGTTAGAGTTAAATCAGAGCTTTAAGATTTTAACTCCTCTTGATACATCCTATGTATTTGCCCTTCAGGATGAGATGAGATACAATAAGGACTTGTTCTTTGAAAGAAGAGTTCCTCAGATTTCCAAGAATCTTGTAAGCAAGGTTCCGATTATGGACCAGGTTAAGGAAAAGGACATTTTACTTAGCTATCCTTTTGAAAGCATGACAAGTTTTATAACCATGCTTAAGGAAGCTGGTGAAAACCCAAATGTTCTGTCCATAAAGATGACATTGTACCGTGTTGCTAAAAACTCACAGGTTGTTGAAGCCTTAATTGATGCGGCTGAAAATGGCAAGGAAGTTGTGGTGTTAGTTGAACTCCGTGCAAGGTTTGATGAGGAAAATAATATTGAGTGGTCAAGGCGTATGGAGGATGCGGGTTGTAGAATCATCTATGGCATCGATTATACCAAGGTGCACTCAAAGATTTGCCTGATCACATATGTGGAAGATGGAGTTGTAAAACATATCAGCCAGGTTGGTACAGGTAACTATAACGAAAAAACTTCAAAGCTTTATACGGATATTTCCATACTTACGGCAAATGAAGATATTTCAAAAGAAGTTGAGGAGACATTTAACAAGGTTTCTGAAGAACAGGTTATGGAAGAAACAAAGCATTTGCTGGTGGCACCTAAATGTCTACAGAATAAGGTTCTTGACATGATTGATGAAGAAATCAAGATTGCCAAAGACGGGGGTGAGGCATATCTCGGATTTAAGTTTAATTCATTAACGGACAAGGCTATTATTGATAAACTTATTGAGGCATCTATGGCAGGTGTTAGAATTGACATGACTGTAAGAGGTATTTGTTGTTTGGTTCCGGGAGTAAAAGGTTTTACTGAAAACATAAATATTCAAAGCATAGTGGGTAGATACTTAGAGCACTCACGAATATACATATTTGGGACCAAGGGAAGGGATAAAATATATATTTCTTCAGCGGACTTTATGACCAGAAATACTCTTAGAAGAGTAGAGGTTGCGTGTCCTATATACGATGAGGACATAAAGGAACGCATTAGAAATATGTTTAAGGTCATTATGATGGATAATGTTAAGGCAAGAGTTTTGGATAATAAAGCCGAGTATCATAAGAAATCCATTAAGAAATTAACGGATGAGGAGATTATAAATTCTCAGGAATACTTCTTTAAGGAAAGTTATGGTGAACTATAATTGTGCCATGTAGTTAATTGATAATTCTTATTAGGAAGTCTTGCTTGAATTTTTTTGAAAATTTAGTATAATTATTAGACATGGCCCTTGGCCGTGTCTAATTTATTGTGGAGGTATTGAGATGAATGTTAAGATAACAAATTCAATGGGTGATATTACTATTGACTCCAAGGTTATTGCAAAATATGCCGGAACTACTGCAGTAGAATGCTTTGGTATTGTTGGTATGGCAGCAGTTAATGTTAAAGACGGTATTGTACATTTGCTTAAAAAAGATAATTTAGTAAAAGGTATTAACATTGAGATAGACGAGGAAAATAAAATATCCGTTGATTTCCATGTAATCATTTCTTATGGTGTAAGTATCCATGCTGTAGCGGATAATCTTATTGAAAGCGTTAAGTATAAAGTTGAAGAGTATACGGGGATGGAAATTAAGAAAATCAACATATTTGTTGAAGATGTAAGGGTGATTGATTAACGGTTCATTGTTTTAAACAATGATAATTAAGGAGGATCTTATTGTGAGCAATCAGACAATAGACGCAATTTTACTTAAGAAAATGTTTTTGGCAGGTGCTGCTAATCTTGAAGCTAAAAAGGAATGGATAAATGAACTTAATGTATTTCCAGTTCCAGATGGAGATACAGGTACAAATATGACAATGACAATCATGTCAGCGGCGAGTGAAGTTTCTGCATTGGAAAATCCAACCATGGAAACACTTTCAAAGGCTATTTCATCAGGTTCCCTTAGAGGAGCAAGAGGTAACTCTGGTGTTATTTTGTCTCAGCTTTGTAGAGGATTTACAAAGGAAATTAAAAAACTTGATGAAATAAATAGTGTTGCCATTGCAGCAGCTTGTGAAAGAGCAGTGGAAACAGCCTATAAGGCAGTTATGAAACCAAAGGAAGGAACAATCCTTACAGTTGCCAAGGGAGTTTCGCTAAAGGTATCAGAACTTGCTAATAAGACTGATGATTTGGAAGAAATAATTGAAGGCGCCATCGCTTATGGTGATGAAGTTTTAAATAAAACACCTGACATGCTTCCGGTTTTAAAACAGGCTGGAGTTGTGGATTCTGGTGGACAGGGTCTTATGCAGGTCCTTAAGGGTGCAAGGGATGCATTCTTAGGCAAGGAACTTGATTTATCTGCCGTATCAGGTGGTGCAAAGAAAACTGAGAGCAGTGTATCTGTTGAAAACATTGATACAGCAGATATTAAATTTGGTTATTGTACTGAATTTATCGTTATGCTTGAAGTTCCATATTCAAAGAAAATAGAGAATGATTTTAAGTCATATCTTGAATCCATCGGTGATTCCATTGTATGTGTGGCTGATGATGAAATCATAAAGATTCATGTTCATACTAATGACCCTGGTCTTGCAATTCAAAAGGGTCTAACATATGGTTCACTTACAAAGATGAAGATTGACAATATGCGTGAAGAGCACAACGAGAGACTTATTAAGAATGCTTCTAATGAAAGTGCTAATGCAACTGAATCGGCAAATGCTCCTAAAGAGGAAGTAGTAACTACACCACCTAAGGAATATGGATTTATTTCTGTATCTGTGGGTGAGGGCATTAATGAAATCTTTAGAAGCCTTGGTGTTGACTACATTATTGAAGGTGGTCAGACTATGAACCCAAGTACAGCTGATATTTTGGATGCAGTCGAAAAGGTTAATGCAAAAACAGTTTATGTATTACCTAACAACAAGAACATTATTCTTGCTGCACAACAGGCTGAGAAATTATCAAAGGATAAAAAAGTCGTTGTAGTTCCTACAAAGACAATTCCACAGGGTATTTCAGCAATCATTGGATTTGATTCTAGTCTTTCTTCTGAAGATGCTTTGGCACAGATGACTGAAGAAATTGGAAATGTTAAAACCGGTCAGGTTACATATGCTGTTAGAGATACATCAATAGATGGCATTGAAATTAAAGAAGGAAACATCATGGGTATTGCCGACAAAGGTATTGTAGCCTGTGGTGAAAAAGTCGACGATACAACTCTTGAAATGATTGAAACCATGGTGGATGAAGACAGCGAGCTTATTAGTCTTTTCTATGGTAGTGATGTCACTGAGGAAGAGGCGGAAGAGTTGGGAGCAAAGATTGAAGAAGCTTATCCTGACTGTGAAGTTGAAATTAATAAGGGTGATCAGCCTATCTACTATTACATCATTTCAGTTGAGTAATTTCTTTAGGATAATTTGATAAAAACTCTTTAGAGCAGACACATAAAGGAGACACAGATGTTTGAAGATAACACAAGAATAGAATACATATTTGAAAAAAAGCTTGATGGCAAAGACATGGGAAAAAGATCTTTATGTATCGCATTGGGTGTCTTTGGCGTATTTGTGGCTTTAACAATACCATTTATTGGCTTATTGATTACTATCATTTGCGGAATAGTGATTTATTTTGTATGGCCTACAACAAAGGTAGAGTATGAGTATCTCTTCTTTGCAGGTGAATTAACAATTGACAGAGTCTTTAACAAGACTAGAAGAAAAAGATGTGCAAGATATGATTTGGCATCTGCTGAGGTTGTTGCACCGGCAAATAGCGATGAAATCAGACGCGCCATGAATGGTAGAGTGGTTAATGATTATTCATCTGGATTTTATGATGATGATAAGAAAACTGGAATGGTTGTAAAAGGTAATAAGGGTACAGAGGTAATATTGTTAGAAGAAAACTCAGATTTGATTGAAGCAGTTCGACGTATCAGACCTATTATTGTAAAATATAATCAGGTCTAATCATGAGTTTTTTGTGAAATTGTTAATTTCAATTGACAATGATTAAAAATTCTGTTAATATTGCAAAAATCCATATATATAAGTAACATTATATGTTGGATTTTTTGCTTTATAAATAAACTATAAAATAATTAAAAAAAGAAAGTGAGGAACGTAAAAATGGGTATGATTATCGGCGAAAGCATCACATTTGATGACGTATTATTAGTACCTCAGTATTCAGAGGTAACTCCTAATATGGTAGACTTATCGACAAATCTTACTAAAACAATCAGACTTAATATTCCAATGATGAGCGCAGGCATGGATACCGTAACGGAGCACCGCATGGCTATTGCCATGGCAAGACAGGGTGGAATCGGTATTATTCATAAGAATATGTCAATTGAAGCACAGGCAGATGAAGTAGATAAGGTAAAACGTTCTGAGAATGGTGTTATTACTGATCCGTTTTTTCTTTCTCCAGAAGATACATTAGCTGATGCCAATGAACTGATGGCAAAGTTTAGAATCTCAGGTGTTCCTATTACAGAAGGAAGAAAACTTGTAGGTATTATTACAAATCGTGATCTTAAGTTTGAAACAGACTTTACAAAGAAGATTAAGGAATCAATGACAAGTGAAAACCTTGTTACAGCAAAGGTTGGAATTACTCTTGAAGAAGCAAAGAAAATCTTAGCTAAGGCAAGAAAGGAAAAACTTCCAGTTGTTGATGATGACTTTAATCTTAAGGGCCTTATTACAATTAAGGATATTGAAAAACAAATTAAATATCCACTTTCAGCAAAGGATTCACAGGGAAGACTTCTCTGTGGTGCAGCAGTTGGTATTACAAGCAATATGATGGACAGAGTAAGAGCTTTAGTAGAAGCAAAGGCAGATGTTATTGTTCTTGATTCAGCTCATGGCCATTCAGCAAATATTATTAATGCAATTAAGAATATTAAGAAAGAATTCCCAGACCTTCAGGTAATCGCTGGTAATGTTGCTACTGGTGAAGCTACAAAGGCTTTAATTGAAGCTGGTGCAGATGCAGTTAAGGTTGGTATTGGTCCTGGTTCAATTTGTACAACCAGAGTAGTTGCAGGTATTGGTGTTCCACAGATATCTGCTATTATGGATTCTTATGCAGTTGCCAAGGAATATGGAATTCCTGTTATTGCTGATGGTGGTATTAAATTCTCAGGTGATATGACTAAGGCCATTGCTGCAGGTGGTAGTGTTTGTATGATGGGTAGCATATTTGCCGGATGTGATGAAAGCCCAGGAACATTCGAATTGTTCCAGGGTAGAAAATACAAAGTATACAGAGGTATGGGAAGTATCGCAGCCATGGAAAATGGTAGCAAGGATAGATATTTCCAGACAGATGCTAAGAAACTTGTTCCAGAAGGTGTTGAAGGACGAGTTGCTTACAAGGGCTCTGTTGAAGATACAGTATTCCAGTTGATTGGTGGTCTTAGAGCTGGTATGGGATATTGTGGAGCTAAGGATGTTCCAACACTTATGGAAACAGGTAAGTTTGTTAAGATTACAGCTGCTTCTCTTAAGGAGAGTCATCCACATGACATACATATCACAAAGGAAGCTCCAAATTATAGTGTAGAGACAGACTGATATATTTAGATAGAGTATAGAGTTTGACAGGTTAATATGGAAATATTTCCCCTATGCCCCATATAGGACATAGGGGATAATGTAGTTTTAGGAGAATATATAATGGAAGAAAATAAGAGAACTTTTAAGCCATCGATGATTATATATCCTTTGGTTTTATTACTTATTGCAGGAGGATTATTTGTTGCTATAGCTTATTCAAGACATTTGCATCCAAAGGAAAAAGAAGAATTTGATAAGAAACTAGGATATAATGTTGATGACTATATTACTCTTGGTAAATATAAGGGATTAGAGGTAGAGCAGGAAAAGGTTAATGTTACCGATGAGGACGTTGAATATGAAATTGAGGACGCTCTTACTGAAGAAGTAGAAATTGATGGTGAACTTAAAGAAGGCGATTATGCCAATGTAAATATATCAGCAACCTCTGATGGTGCTGTAGTTGAGGATTTATCCTATGATGATTTTGATATTTGCATAGGTGATGAAGACTATGTTGTTGAGCTTGATGAGGCCATGGTTGGTAAAAAGAGCGGAGACGCTTTTAATGTATCAGTTGCTGATGCAGGTAATATCGATGATGGTTTTGAAGGCCAGGCTGTTGATTTATATGTTGTAGTTAATTCAGCATATAATTATAAGGAAAATGAACTTACTGATGAATATGCTAAGGAAAACTTCGACTGTGATACTGCAGATGAATACATTGATTCAGTTAGAAAACAGCTAGAGGAAGATGCTAAAGAAGACAATGAGTATGCAATGAAAGAGGAATTGTATACCATGGCTGTTGATAACGCAGAAATGAAGGGCTATCCAGATGATCTCTATGATGAAGTATCTTCAACAGCATACGATTCAATAGTTGAAGATGCAGAAGAATGGGATATGGCAGATGATATTGAAGGATTCCTTGAAACATTTTATGAGAAGGATGAATCTCAGAGTCTTCAGGATTTTCTTGAAGAATATTATAAAGAAACAATTAAGGATAGATTGGTTCTTTACGCAATTGCTAAGGCTGAAAACTTATCCGTTACAGATGAAAAATATGATGAGCTTATTAAACAGTATTTAATTGATTATGAGTTTGATTCAGCTGAGGATATGGAAGAAGAGTATGGCAAGGATGAAATCAAAGAAGCTATGCTTTCTGATATTGTATATGACTTCTTAGCAGAAAATGCAGTTATTACATTTGTGGAACCATCTGAGGATGATGATGAGTTTATTGATGACGAAGAAGTATATGATGAAGATGAATATGATGAAGATGAATATGTGGACGATGTGGAAGGTGATGAGTATTCAGAAGATGATGAATACATAGAAGATGAAGACGTTGATGACATTGATGATGCAGATATCTCCGGTGAGGGAGATGTAGAAGAACCATAAAAGGTGTAGTATATTAGTATTGTGTATTAATACTATTAGTATTAGTTATGGACAGTCCGTTTGTGAGGATTGTTAAAAAATAGAAAGGAGAGGTAGTTTTACTACCGAATAAAAACATGAAGATTACATTAAAGGATGGAAGTAGCAAAGAGTATGAAAATGCCATGTCTGTAATTGATATTGCAAGGGATATCAGTGAAGGACTTGCAAGAATGGCATGTGCAGGTGAGATAGACGGGGAGTGTGTGGATCTTCGAACTATCGTAGATAAGGACTGCAATTTAAGTATTTTAACATTTAACGATGAAAAGGGTAAGGCAGCTTATAGACATACAACCTCCCATATTCTTGCAGAAGCAGTTAAGAATTTGTATCCAGATGCAAAACTTGCAATTGGTCCATCTATTGATACGGGTTTTTACTATGATTTTGAGTGTGCTCCATTTTCAAGAGAAGATCTTGATAAAATAGAAGCAGAGATGAAAAAGATTATTAAGGCAAATGCTAAAATTGAAAGATTTGAACTTCCTAGAGAAGAAGCTATTAAATTTATGGAAGATAGGAATGAGCCATATAAGGTAGAACTTATAAAAGATTTGCCGGATGATGCGGTTATTTCCTTCTATAGCCAGGGAGAGTTTACAGATCTTTGTGCAGGACCACATCTTATGAGTGTTGGTCAGGTTAAGGCCTTTAAGCTTATTTCTTCATCAGGTGCCTACTGGAGAGGAAATTCTGATAATACAATGCTTACTAGAATTTATGGTACAGCTTATACAAAGAAGGCTGAACTTGAGGAATATTTAGCTTATCTTGAGGATATTAAGAAGCGTGATCATAACAAGCTTGGAAGAGACATGGAAATCTTTACAACTGTTGATGTAATTGGACAGGGACTTCCACTTATTATGCCAAATGGTGTTAAGATTGTACAGCGTCTTCAGAGATGGATTGAAGATCTTGAAGATAATGAATGGGGTTATGTTAGAACAAAGACTCCATTAATGGCTAAGTCAGATTTATATAAGATTTCAGGTCACTGGGATCACTACAAGGACGGCATGTTTGTGTTAGGTGATGAGGATAAGGATCCTGAGGTTTATGCTTTAAGACCTATGACATGTCCATTCCAGTACTTTGTATATAAAGCAAGCCAGAAGAGCTATAGAGATTTGCCACTTAGATATGGTGAGACATCAACACTTTTTAGAAATGAAGATTCTGGTGAAATGCATGGACTTACAAGAGTAAGACAGTTCACTATTTCAGAAGGTCACTTGATTGTTAGACCTGATCAGATGGAAGAGGAATTTAAGAACTGTTTGGCTCTCGCAAAATATGTTTTGGAAACTCTGGGTGTTGAGGAAGATGTTACATATCATCTTTCAAAGTGGGATCCAGATAATAAGGAAAAATACATTGGTGAACCTGAGGTATGGGATTATACAGAAGGTGCCATAAGACGTATTTTAACAGAAGTAGGTGTGGACTTTACTGAAGATGTGGGTGAAGCTGCTTTCTACGGTCCTAAAGTTGATATTAATGCAAAGAATGTATATGGTAAGGAAGATACCATGATTACAATTCAGTGGGATGCTTTAATTGCTGAACAGTTTGACATGTATTATATCGACGAAAATGGTGAAAAGAAGAGACCATACATTATTCATAGAACATCTATGGGTTGTTATGAAAGAACACTTGCATGGCTTATTGAAAAATATGCAGGCATGTTTCCAACTTGGTTATGTCCAGAGCAGGTTAGAGTTTTACCTATTTCTGAGAAGTATGAAGAATATGCAGAAAATGTATTAAAAGAACTTAAGAAAAATGGTATTTCTGCTACAGTTGACAATCGTTCTGAAAAGATTGGATACAAGATCAGAGAAGCGAGACTTAAGAGAGTGCCATACTTACTTGTTGTAGGTGAAAAAGAGCAGGATGCGGGCCTTGTATCAGTTCGTAGTAGATATTTAGGCGATGAAGGTCAAAAGCCTCTTAATGACTTTATAAACGACATCTGCGAGGAAATTAGAACTAAAGAGATAAGAAAAATTGAAGTAGAAGAAAAGAAATAACGAATAGTTTTTGTGTTGATTCAAGATATAAGGATTATTGCTTGTTGATTCAAGATATAAGGATTACTGCTTGTTGATTCAAGACGTAAGGATTGTTATTTTGATTTGAGTGAGAAGTACACCCAGGTTGCTATATTTGGTTATCTGGGTGTATTTGTTTTTTTGTTGAGTTTATTTTTTTGGAGAAGTGATATACCCAAGTTGCTTGATTAGTAACTTTGGGTACATTGAAGTTTGGAACTTTAGGAGAGGTGATATACCCAAGTTGCTTGATTAGTAACTTTGGGTACATTGAAGTTTGGAACTTTAGGAGAGGTGATATACCCAAGTTGCTTGATTAGTAACTTTGGGTATATTGAAGTTTGGAACTTTAGGAGAGGTGATATACCCAAGTTGCTTATTTTAGTTATTTGGGTATATTGTTTTGAATGGGGAAAATAATCTTGGCACAATAATGTGCGGATTTGATATACCCAAATAGTAAAATTTAGAATTTTGGGTATATGTAAGTTATAAGAAGCAAGAGTAAAACTATACCCAAAAGAATGAAAGTTGTCAATTGGGTATATATTGTTATAATGAGAAAAAAAGATGCACCCAGAAGAAAACATAAGTTTCCTGGGTGCATTATTTTATAATTCATTTAAATTATATAGTCTATCATAGAGTATGTCATATTGATTGTACATTCTTTGTACACTCCATTCCAAAAAGAAGTAATGATTGATATAAAAGAACAGAAGTACAGCTAATGTTAAGAAAATTAATGTAAATATAATGATTGAACCAAGTGATGTGGAAAACATTAATAGTGCTGTAACAATAAAGTATACCAATACAACTGTAACTGTAACTATAAGATGTATCATTCTTTCGTGCTGGAAGTTTTGAATCTGAGTTTTCATGTCTGAAAAAACTCTTTTTGTTTTTTCGATGTTATCCTTATCTTCCACAGCATCTTCATATACGGCAAGGTATCTTTCAACTCTTGGTCCCATTGCTATCTTGTGTGTGTCATCAACAATCTTCATATCTATATCACTCATAAAAAACCCCTCCTTGTGTTAGTATGATTATAATGATATCTTTAAAAGAATATTATTTAAAAGAATACTCTTAAAAAAATATTATGATTTGTATAACATCATAATTATTGTAGCAAATATTTCTTGGAAATTAAAGTGAAAGTTTTAGAATTGACTGATTAATAAGATAATTGAAAGAATTAAAAGAAAAAATTATTAAATGATTAGCAAGAAAACAGAATTAGAATAAATATTAAAGTGAAAGTTTTTAAGCAATAAAAAAGTAGCGAGAGGGGGATTTGAACCCTCGACACCACGGGTATGAACCGTGTGCTCTAGCCAACTGAGCTATCTCGCCACAAAATATAATTATAAAATATTAAATTTTATATGGGACCTACAGGGCTCGAACCTGTGACCCCCTGCTTGTAAGGCAGGTGCTCTCCCAGCTGAGCTAAGATCCCAAGTATTTTCAAGTCTTTTTTTGACCGCTTGTATAGTATACTAAATATATTAGACGTTGTCAACAACTTTTTAAATAAATTTCAAAAACAAGGACCACATCTAAGAGATGCAGTCCTATAAGTTTTATTCCATACTTGCGTATTTTTCTTCACAGTATTTACAACGGTATTCGTGGGTTTTAGGATTTGAAAGAAGGAATACCTGTTCAAGTTCCTGCTCGATTGTGGAAATACAACGAGGATTCTTACATTTTAAAACGTTTTTTACTACAGTAGGAAGAGTAAGTTTCTTCTTTCCTGTAAGCTCGCCATTTTCAATAATATTAATGGTTATGTTACAATCTATAAATCCTAAAATATCAAGGTCTACAATATCAAGAGGACCTTCAATTTTAATAATGTCTTTTTTACCCATTTTGTCGCTTCTGGCATTCTTAATAATTGCTACCTGACAATCTAATTTATCTAGTTTTAAGTAGCGATATATTTCCATGGCTTTACCAGCCTGAATATGATCAAGAACAAAGCCATTGTTAAGTTTTCCTACATTTAACATATTATATAAGGGTGAAAGCACCCAGCTCCTTTCATAATAATAAATCTCTCAACATATCAGTATAAAGACTAGAAGATTACACATTTATACCAAGAAGTGTAAGTATAAGCGCCATACGGACATATACGCCGTATTGAGCCTGTTTAAAGTAAACTGCTCTTTTATCATCATCAACTTCTGTGGATATTTCATTAACTCTTGGAAGAGGGTGGAGAACTAATAGGTCATCCTTTCCAAGACTCATTTTTTCTTTATCTAAAATATAATAATCCTTCATACGAATATAGTCTTCTTCGTTGAAGAAACGTTCTCTTTGAACTCTTGTCATGTAGAGAATGTCAAGTTCAGGCATTACGTCTTCAAGTTTATCTGCTTCATAGAAGGATAAACCATTTTTCTTTAACACATTATCTCTTATGTAATCTGGTACTCTAAGTTCCTTTGGAGATATAAGAACAAATTTAATACCGGTATATCTTGCCAAGGCATTGATAAGTGAATGAACGGTTCTACCAAATTTTAAGTCTCCGCATAAACCTATTGTTATATTGTCAAGTCTGCCTTTTAAGGAATAAATTGTTAAAAGATCTGTAAGTGTCTGAGTAGGGTGCTGATGTCCACCATCTCCTGCATTTATTACAGGAATTCCTGATTTTTCGGAAGCAACTAAAGCTGCGCCTTCCTTTGGGTGTCTGATTGCTGCGATGTCTGCATAACATGAAATAACTCGTATGGTATCCGATATGCTTTCTCCCTTTGCAGCTGAGCTTGAATCGGCAGATGAAAATCCTAATACCTGTCCGCCTAAATTAATCATCGCTGCTTCAAAACTAAGTCTTGTTCTTGTACTTGGCTCGTAGAAGAGAGTGGCAATTTTTTTACCATCACATGCATGACAGTACTTTTCAGGATTTTTCTCGATGTCAGAAGCAAGTTTAAGTAATTTTTCCAATTCATCCACTGAAAAATCCAGAGGGCTAATTAAGTGTCTCATTTTATTCCTCCTTGGTTGTATGATAAACAATTAGTGTGTCAATTCTTCTTTTTATAAGTTTAACGACTTTTACTGTTAAGCCTTCAAATTCAACTGTATCGCCAATTGATGGGATACGGTCAAGTTTTTCTAAAATAACACCGCTGATGGAGTCATTATCTTCTGATGTAAGGCTTGTATCAAAGTAGTCGTTGAAGTCTTCGATTCTTGTAATTCCCTTTACCAGGTAATGAGTTTTATCAACCTGCCTTATGGTATCCACTTCGTCCTGGTCAAACTCATCGCGGATTTCACCCACAAGTTCTTCCAATATGTCTTCAAGAGTTACAATACCTGAAACCGTACTGTAATCATCAAGAACCACGGCGAGATTAATGGAAGCGAGTCGCATGTCCTCCAAAAGTTCGTAAAGATTCTTTTGTTCAAATGTATAGATTGCTTCCCTAATATAATCTTTTATGTGAAAATCCTCTTTTGTAAGGGGTTTTCCTTCTTTATAATTCTTTGCAATGTTAAAGAATACATCCTTTATATTAATAAAACCAATAACATTATCGGTTCGGTCCTCGTATACAGGCAATCTTGTGTATTTGCTTTCTAAACAAATATCAAGGAAGTCATCAAGAGAAGTATTTATACTAACGCTTGTCATGTCAATACGTGGAACCATAATATCCTTTGCAAGGGCATCGGATAGGTCGAAAACGTTATTAATGATATCTTCTTCGTCTTCTTCAATAACTCCAGTTTTCTGAGAATAGTTCACGATGGTTCTAAGCTCAGATTCCGTAATTGCAGTTTTTCTTGTTTCCTTGTCTATATGAAAGAGCATAAGAATAAAACCTGAAATGGCATCAACTACAATTATAACAGGCGTAAGTATGATTATTAAAACGTAAATAATATCCGCATAAGCAAATGAAACCGCTTCTGGATGAAGTGATGCAACAGTCTTAGGTATAATCTCACCAAATATTAATACAAGGAAAGTAAGAATACCGGTTGCTATGGAAATATATTTATTTCCCCATATGTTTTGAGCCAACACCGTTGCAAGTGCCGATGCTTGAAGATTTACAATATTATTTCCGATAAGAATGGCGCTAAGCATTTTTGAAGAGTTAGAAGTTATCTTAAGTAAGAGTTTTGCCTTTCTATGTCCCTTATCGGATAGAGTCTTAAGTCTAAAATGACTAATTGTTGTAAGTGCTGTTTCAGCAGATGAAAAGAAAGCTGAAAGCAGAAGCAGTATTATTAATACAATTAGTTTAATATAATTATCCACAAATATCTCCAAAGTTTAGTTATTGCTAAATTGAGTACTCTGTAAATTATAGAAACTGTTTAAAAGATTATTTTTCTACAGAATGCTCTTTGATTATGTTTCTTACTACTGAATATAAGTAAGGTTTCAATTCTTTAATAGGAAGGGGCTCGTTATAAAGTATGGCACTGTAAATGGTAGAACCTACAAGTTCTATTATAAGGAAAAGCATTACTTCAGGATTATCAATTTTATATGCATCGTCATTTACCATTGTCATGTATACACTATAAAAATCTATTTCACTTGCATCCTGAGGAGTGTAGTTGGTAAGAGCTGCCTTAAAGATTCCCCAACTTAAGTTTTTTGAAATAAAGTTAAGTAATACCTGATTCTCATTTAACTCATCTATTAAGTAGTCAATGATATAGATAATCTTGTCTTCTAATGTAGTAATCTCTTTCTTATTAAGAAGAGATAAATATGCCTTTGTAAACAACTCATCAGATTTGTGGGCGATAAGTTTGTTTCTAATGTCATATTTATCCCTGAAATACAAATAAAAAGTCCCCTTGCCGACACCTGCGTTTTTAGCAATGTCAGAAATGGAAGTCTTATTAAAACCGGAGGTGGTAAATAAATTAAAAGCGGTAGATAATAAAGAATCTTTTTTCTCTTTTTTCTTTTGCTCAAGTTTATTCATGATAACCTCCTAAATATTTATCAAGAAAGATTATATACTAAATTTAATCATAAAACAATATTTTTTAAAAAAAGTATTGACCGTCGGTCAGTTTGGTAGTATACTGATGATAAATAAAAGTGACTAATGGTCATTTTTAAAGAAAGAATAGAAAAGGTTTTAATTTAAGGAGATGATTTTATGAACTTAAAACTGGGGAAATGGATAGTAAAACATAGAATGTTAATTCTAATCTTTTATGTATTATTAATAATCCCATCAGTAATTGGATATGCTAATACAAGGATTAATTATGATATCCTTTCTTACCTACCGAGTGATATTGAGACCATGAAGGGCCAGGACATTTTAGTTGATGAATTTGGCTCGGGTGGATTTTCCTTCTTCCTTATTGAGGGTATGGATGATAAAGAAGTAGTAAAGATTAAGGAAAAGATTGAAAAGGTTGATGGTGTAAGCAAGGTTATCTGGTATGACTCAATTGCTGATATAACAATTCCTAAAGAATTACTTCCTGAGAAGATATATGATGTTTTCAATAATGGTGATTGCACAAAGATGATCATCATGTATGACAAAACTACATCCGATGACAAAACAATGGATGCAGTTACAAAGATAAGAAAAATAACCGGTAAGGAATGCTTCTTATGTGGCATGTCAGCGGTAGTTACTGATACAAAGATAATTGCAAATAAAGAAACTATCGCCTATGTAATTATTGCAGCAATTCTAACTCTTATAGTTTTAGGCATTGCCATGGATTCATTTATTATTCCAATTATATTTCTATCAAGTATAGGCATGGCGATTGTATATAATTTGGGAAGCAATGTGTTTGTGGGTGAGATTTCCTACATAACAAAAGCTTTGGCTGCAGTCTTACAGCTTGGTGTTACCATGGATTACTCAATTTTCCTATATCATAGTTTCAAGGAGATGAAGGGAAAGTACGAGAATGATTCAAATCGCGCAATGGCTCATGCAATTTCAAATACAATCTCTTCTGTGACAGCAAGTTCAATAACTACAATAGCAGGTTTCATGGCGTTAATGTTTATGAGCTTTACTCTCGGACTTGATATTGGATTTGTAATGATTAAGGGCGTTGTAATTGGTGTAATTGAATGCGTAACATTGTTACCTGCAATGATTCTTCTTTTTGAAAAAGCAATCATTAAGAGAACTCATAAAACAATCCTTCCTGACTTTAAGGGAATTGCAAAAATAGTAACGAATCATTATTTGATTTTATTGGTTTTATTTATAGTATTGCTAGTTCCTGCAATATATGGAAATAATCATGTAGATGTATATTACAACTTAGATGAAACAATTCCAGAGACTTATGAGAGTCGTGCAGCAAATGTTAAATTAAATGAACTTTTTGAAACTAATTCAACACATATGCTTTTAATAGATTCTAATCTTTCTTCAAAGGATACATATAAAATGCTTAAGGAGATGGAAGATATTAAAGGTGTAAGCACGGTTTTAGGATATGATAGTTTGGTTGATCCAAGTATTCCCGAAGAGTTGATTCCAGATAAGATAAAGAATGAATTACAAAGCGATAAATGGAAACTTGCATTTGTATTTTCTGATTATAAGGTAGCTTCCGACGAAGTTAATAATCAGATAGATGAATTAAATGAAGTAATGGACAAATATGACAGCAAGGGAATGGTAATTGGTGAAGCTTCTTGTACCAAGGATCTTATAGATATTACCGACAGAGATTTCAAGATAGTAAGCGTTGTTTCAATAGGTGCAATATTCTTGATTATTCTCTTTACATTTAAGTCCATATCACTTCCGGTAATACTTGTGGCAGTAATAGAACTTGCGATATTTATTAATATGGCAGTTTCGTATTATACAGGAACAACGATTCCGTTTATATCATCAGTGGTTATAGGAACAATCCAGTTAGGTGCAACAGTTGATTATGCTATCCTTATGACCACAAGATATAAGAAGGAAAGAACCGAGAGAGGCAAGTCAAAGAAAGAAGCAGTTAAGATTGCTTCAAGTACTTCTGCTCAGTCCATAGTTGTTTCAGGATTAAGTTTCTGCGCAGCAACAATTGGTGTTGCTCTATATTCAAAAATTGATATGATAAGTTCCTTATGTATGATGATAAGTAGAGGTGCAATAATTAGTATGTTCTGTGTACTTTTATTCCTTCCAACAATGTTTATGATATTTGATGGTGTTGTTCGTCATACAAGTCTGGGATTTAAGGAGGTTTAGAAATGAAAAAGAAATATATTAATAGAATAGTTGTAGCTTTGGTTTCAACCACCATGATTGCAAGTTTGCTCACATCCTGTGGAAGCAATAATGCAAAAACAGAAGTTGAAACAAAAAGCAGCAAAGCTGTTCTTTTGGAAAATGATTATTTGCTTAGCACTGTAAATGAAAATGCATCATCTGCCGAGAGTGGTAAAGATAAGAGCGAGACAGTATATGTATTTGCTGATAGTAATGGGAATGTAACTAAAAAGATTGTAAGTACTCATCTTAAAACTAAGGGATTTGTAGGACAAATTAGTGATGTGGCCAATCTTGATGACATTGAAAATCTCAAGGGTGATGAAACATTTACCCAGGGGGCAAATGGTGAGATGACCTGGGATAGTGTTGGAGATGATATTTTCTATGAAGGCACAACAACCAAAGAATCTCCTGTTGACATAAAAGTTACATATACCCTTGATGGAGAAGAAATGAGTGTTGACGACATAGTGGGCAAGGATGGAAAAGTCACTATTAGATATGATTATACCAATAATTCATCTGAGACAATAAAAGTTGGTGATAAGGAAGAAACAGTTAATACACCTTTTGTTGTACTTACAGGTACATTAATTGATGCTGATAAATTTAGTGATATTGAAGTTACAAATGGCAAACTTGTTTCCGATGGAACTCACGATGTTGTTGTAGGTTATGCCCTTCCTGGATTTACAGACAATTTTGATTTAGGTGAAGACAGCGATATTAATCTTGATGATTACATTCCAAGTTATGTTGAGATTTCAGCAAATGTAAAAGATTTTGAAATGGGTACATCCATGTCCGTTATTACATCAGAATTCTTCGATGAAATCGATCTTGAAAATGGAAGTCTTGAAGATAAAATAGATGAAATTAAGACTCAGATTTCTGATTTGTCAGATGGCTCTACACAATTAGTTGATGGTAGCAAGGAATTAAACGATGGTGTGGGTGAATTAGATGGAAACATGCCTGAGTTTACCAAGGGTACTAAAAGCTTAAAGGATGGCATTAAGGAATATACAGGAGGTGTGGATGAATTAAAAGATGGAGCAGATAAGTTAGCATCCGGTGGTGATGATTTATATGATGGTTCCACTGAACTTGTTGCTGGCATGAAGAGTCTTGATAGTGGCGTTTTGAATTTAAAGGATGGTACTAAGGAAGTAAAGAATGGCGTTAAGAAAGTTAAAACCGGAAGCAAGGACATAAAGGAGGGTGCTGGTTCTCTTTCAGATGGTGCTGATGAAATTGAAAGTGGTGCTAAAGATTTAAAAGACGGTGCCAAATCACTTGATGACGGTCTTAAGAGTCTGGATGAAGGCGGTAAGGCGCTTAAATCCGGAATAGATACTCTTGATGGAGGAATTGATCAATTAAATGTTGGTATGAGTAAAATTGTAAGTAATGATGAAAAATTACTTGCAGGTTCATCACAGATTAAGACAGGTATTGCGGGAGCAAAACAGTATTCAGATACACTAACTCAGAGCGCGGAAAGTCTGTTAAATTTATATAGTAAACTCCTTCAGGCGGGCATGACAGAGGATGCACAATCCATACTTCAGTTATATGGAGCATTGTATGGTGATCCAGAAAACCCTGAATCCAATCCAGGTCTTACAAATGTAATTAATGGTTTATATAGCGGATATAATGATGCGGACAATGGTTTGGATGCAGCTTTAAATGGATATGTGGCAGGCGTTGAACAGGTTGCTGATGGTATTACCGGTATAGATACAAAGATGCCTGAGTTAACCGCTGGTGCAAAGAATCTTTCTGAAGGACTTGATACTGCATATGACGGATCAAATCAACTTCTTTTAGGTACAAAAGCTTTATATAGTGGTACAAAGGATTTGTCAGATGGAGCTGATACACTTTATGAAGGAACCAAGACGCTTTATGAAGGAACCAAGACACTTTATAAGGGTAGTAAGGACCTTTATTCAGGAATAAAAACTCTTAAGAGTGGAACAAGCGATTTGTATGATGGTGGAAAGACGCTTCAGGGTGGAATCAAGAAACTTAACAGTGGTATCAGTGCAATCGATGATGGATTAAATACACTTAAGAGCAATAACAGTGCATTAAAGAGTGGTGCTAAGGATATTAATAAAGCAGCAAATGATGTTGCAGATGCTGTTGGTACAATTCATGAAGGAACAACAACCCTCCATGATGGAATGGTTAAATTTGATGATGAGGGCATAAGCAAGATTTCAGAAATCTTTGGTGATGACATTGATGAAGCTTATGACAAACTTGAGGCAATTATAAAGGCTGGACAGAATTATCAGTCCTTTGCCGGAAAGACAGATAATCAGGATGCTTCGGTAAGATTTATAGTAAGAATTGATGGTTCATCTGATAAAACAGAAGAATAATCCTCTTAAATCAAAGAAAGCGACCGGGTAACCGGTCGCTTTTGAATTTATTATTGTATTACATTTTTGTGATTGTTTTATTCATCATCACCTGAATCATCATCACCTGAATCATCATTGTTATCTGATTCCTCAGCTTTAGTTGTTTCTTTATATTGAACACCATGTTTATTACATTTCTTTTCAGGAACTTCATCAGAAGAGAAGTATCTGATTTCTGTTTCTGTACATGCATCTCCATTTGGAAGTAAGCCTGAATCCTTACATACTTCAACAGCAACAACATCAGGATCGCCAGATAAGTCAAATTCGAAATCCTTATCTTCGTAACCAAAGGCTTCATCAATCTGAGTCATTATCTTGCTCCATAATTCTTCATGATAGAATACATCATAACCTAAGTCATTATTTTCATCATATCCGGTCCAAACAGAAGCAGTAAGGTATGGAGTAAAGCCTGCAAACCATAAGTCGTACTGGTTGGATGTTGTACCTGTTTTACCAGCCACATGCATGTCTTTAACATTTGCCGGTGTACCTGTACCATTACCATTGACAACATCCTGCATTGCTTCAGTAAGAAGAGCAGCAGTTGAGGCTTTTATAACCTTATGGGATTTAGGGGTTGTGTTATCCAAAAGAATCTTTCCGGAGTTTTCAACAACCTGGGTATATAAAACAGGCTTATTATATATACCGTTATTAGCAATAGCAGCATATGCTGCGGTTAGTTCAAGGTTTGTTACACCATCTGTTATACCACCTAAGGCAAGGGCCTGGGTAATATCTGAAACAACAGTACCATCATCTTCAACTCGTTCATCAACAAGTGTGGTAAATCCAAAGTCCAAAAGATATTCATATCCAAGCTGTGGAGTGATGTCTGTAATTGTTTTTACCGCAATTATATTCATGGATTGGGCAATGGCCTGCTTAATGGTTACTGTACCACGATAACTATTACCCCACCAGTTTTTAACTGGACGACCATTTGCATAGTTATATGGCTCATCCTTTGATTTTGTATTAAGAGTGTAGCCCATGGTATCAATGGCAGGTGCGTAAACAGCAAGAACCTTAAATGTGGAACCTGGCTGTCTTGTACTCTGACTTGCACGGTTTAGGGCCATACTTACATTCTTTTTACCACGACCACCCACAATGGCTTTTACATAGCCTGTACTTTGGTCTATTACGGAGAAGGAAGCCTGAGGCTGTTTTGTAAAACTGATGTCCTCATATTCCGTATCTTCACCTTCAACCAATCCCTTAGGGTAGAGGTATTTTTTATATCTCTTAATGTCTTGTTTAATTTCTTTTTTAGAATCATAAATCAGTTTGAATGATTCCTCACCTAAAATTGTTTTATGATAGTACTTAATTGAATTCTCTGAGTAGTTTTCTACAGTACCATCAGCATGGACTACAGTGTAAGCCCAGTTAAATGAATAAGAAATCTTAGGCGGATAGTTTTCGTCGTTTGAAAGTTCTTTATCACAAATCTTCTGGATGGTTGAATCCTGTGTTGTATAGATTGACAAACCACCACTGAATAATAAATTATAAGCCTGAGTATATGTATATCCCTTTTGTTCCTGAAGATCATCTAAGATATCAAGTACAAGCTGGTCTACAAAATATGAATAAATCGAGCGCTTGCTTTGATTTGCATCAATGGTTTGGATTCTTGAGTACACATCCATTTTAATGGCTTCATCATATTCTTCCTGAGTTATGTATTCATCCTTAAGCATGTACTGAAGTACATAAGTTCTTCTAATTTGATTTTCATCAGGATTTGTAATTGGATTATACAATGAAGGATTCTGAGTAATTGCAGCAATTACTGAACATTCCGCAAGGTCCAAATCAGAAACGTCCTTATTAAAGTATCGCAAGGAAGCAGTTTGAACACCAAGAGTATTTGCGCCAAGGTTTATGGTGTTAAGGTAATTCTCGAGGATTGTTTTTTTATCCATTACCTTTTCAAGCTGAACTGCCAAATATTGTTCCTGAATCTTACGCTTAATCAGTGAACCGTAGGTTTGCTCACCTTCCCATCCGGTAAACACATTATTTTTAATTACCTGCTGAGTGATGGTGGAAGCACCCTGGGACAAACTCTTTGTTTTAAAAACCGATACAAAAGCACGGCCGATACCATATACATCAATACCGTTATGATCATAGAAACGTTCATCTTCAATTGCAATAAATGCGTTTTGAAGGTTATCAGGTATTTCATCTATGGTTGCCTTGACACGGTTTGAGCCTGCTGTAACAAGAGTTGCTATAACATCACCATTACTGTTATATGCAGTTGAAAGGTATGAAGTAGGAACGATGTTTACATCTTTAATATCAGGTGCATTATCGATAATTCCTTTTAATACGCCTACACCAAATGCTGTTAGAAAACAGACTACAAACAGTACACAAAACAAAGAGAACTTAAGTATGGTTACCAATGATTTAGTAGTAAGCTTCCTCTGTATTGAAACCAACTCCTTTTGTTTTGCCACAGTTTTTCTATATGTAAAATTCATAGTAAATCCTCCGAATGTTATAAGTAAATTTCATTATGGCATACTGTCCTTATCATAAAAAAACATACTAATAAATTATATAACACTTAAAGTTAAAATGCAAACCAAATATTAACTTGTATTTCATGTATAATTTTCACATTTTATTAAATTGACAATTAATAAAAGTGATGTTATAAAATTATTATTAGCAGTATGTTTTTTTACATATAATGGTTTGCTTAAATACATTGTTTTAAGAAAGAGAAGATAATAAATATGGAAATACTTGAACTTCTTCAGTCCATAAGAAACCCGGTGTTTAATGTATTGTCGGGGATTCTTACTTTTTTTGGATCTGAGGTATTTATACTTGCTGTTTTATTTGTGGTTTTTTGGTGTGTTGATAAGAAATTCGGATACAGATTGTGCTTTGCATATTTCTTGTCCGGTATAGTTGTACAGACAATTAAAATTATAGCCAGGGTGCCAAGACCATGGGTACAGAATAAGGCCATTACACCAGTTAAAAGTGCAGTTAAGGGAGCAACAGGTTATTCATTTCCGAGTGCGCATACTCAGACGGCAACTTCCTTTTATGGAACATTTGCTTGTGTAGCACGGAAAAAATGGTTAAGAGCATTATTTATAGTACTAATTATTGCAGTGGGATTTTCAAGGATGTATTTAGGGGTTCATACTCCAGCGGATGTCTCTGCAGCCATGTTGATTTCATTAATGATAACATACTTTTTAAATCTGGGTATTGATAATAGATTCTTTCAGAAATTTAGACAAGAGGCCATACTATTCGCTATTATTACCTTGATTTTATCTGTTACAGCGTTGTCTGTATTCTTAGTTCAGACAGGGTATGTTAATGGGGAATTATCAGCAGATCAGTTCAAATCCTTAGGAGCATTTTTAGGATTTGCCATTGGATGGTATGTGGAAAGTACATTTGTAGATTTTAAAACTGATAATAAGAGCAAAGGTGAAAAGATAGGGATTCTTGTAGTTGGGGTGTTGATAGCCCTTGGACTTAGAATAGTTTTAAAAATACTCATTGGTGGAACAATTATTGGTGATTATATAAGATATGCGATTCTTGTTGTATTTGCCATTGCAGTATATCCATGGTGTTTTGAGAAAACTTTGAAAAAAAGAAATAAAAAAAGTAATAATCAATAATACATCGAAAAGTTTAATTATGAAAATGAAATAATTTATATATAAGAACGAAATACATGTAAAAAAAAAGAGAACCGGAAGATGAACGCAGAAAGTAAATAGGTTATTATAAAGTATAATAACCAGGCAAAAGAAAAGGAGAGTAGTATATGGGTAAGAAAAATTTATTTGCCAAAACAATCGTTGTAGTTATTCTTTCATTGGTTTTGAACATGGGAATGATACTACAAGCAGGAGCTGATGCGTTAACCACAAAGGGAAGTCTTAGTGTGGGTAGTAATGTTAGTGTTACAGTTAATAATACATCAATGGTGTATTACAAAGTTGTACCGACAAAAACAGATGCTTTTAAGTTTACATTATCTTCTAAAACAGGCGGAAGTACCACAGCCATGAAGATAGGTCTTTATGACTCATCTGCCAAGGAATTAACTGTTAAGACTGGTGATGGTAATTCAATACTTAGAGCATATCTGGAAAAAGGAAAAGTATATTATGTTGGAGTTGCTCTTAATGGAAAAACTGCTTCAGAAAACTGTAGTCTTTCCATGGAGGAATCAGAAGAAGAATTAATATCCATTAAGGTAGCCAGTGTTACCAATGCAAAGGATAAGAATTTTATATCCATCTTAACAACACCAGTAAATGGTCTTTCATGGAATGCAGATGAAAATATTCTTACAATGAACGGATTTTCCGGGTCATATGTACTTAAGGCATCTATAGACAAGGATGTGTATAGTACAGTTGATATTGTGGACTTAACCATTAATGTCAAGGGAGTAAATACATTAAATGCTCTTGATGATGGTATTCTTATTGGAAGTGGTATTAATGTAAAATTTGCTGGTGATGGAATTTTAAACATTGTAGGAAACAATACAGACAGTGCCATAGAAGTGAATGAAACTATTAGTATAGAGGGTGCTAATATTAATATAAGTGGTACATTTACAGATGATTACATTGATTGTTCTGTATTTATGATGAGTTCAGGAAGCATTGGTGTTACTGTTGAACCAAATATTCGTGGAAAGAAAAAAGATTTTTCTGAATATAGAAGTATTATTGATGCATCAAAATCAATTATTATATCTGGCGGAACTATACTTGCAAATTATCAGCCAGTAAAGAGTGGCACCACTCTTGCAGATGTAGGTGAGATATTTGATTGTAGTGGTTACATACAGGTGGCTAATGCAAATATTGTTATTACAGGTGATGCTACGGTTATTGAGAAAGTTAATATCTATTATGGCAGAGCAACAACAAATGTTGATAAGTCAACAGTTAATGAAATCAAGGGAACAAAGGTTAGTATTAAATACGCAACCCTTTGTCTATCTCAGTATTTTTATACTTATGATGGAAAGGCTAAAAAGCCTGCAGCAACAATTGCAGGATTAAAGAGTGGAACAGACTTTACTGTTACTTACAAAAATAATGTTAAGGTTGGTACTGCTACAGTAACAGCAACAGGAAAAGGTAATTATTCCGGAACGCTTACAAAAACATTTGTAATTACAGCAAAGAAGGGAAGCGTAATTACAGATAAAAAGTATAAATATAAAGTAACAAAGGTAATGGGAAATGATGGAAGTAATGGCAATGTAATGGTTACAGGTCTTAAGAAAACATCACTTACTCAGATTAAAATTGCTGCAAAGGTTACAATAAATGGCGCAACATATGATGTGGTTTCAATTAAGAAAAAAGCATTTAAGAATAATAAGAAAATCAAAAAGGTTACTATTGGACTTAATGTTAAGAACATAGGTAATTATGCATTTGCTGGATGTAAGAAAGTAAAGAAACTTGTAATTAATTCTACTGTTTTAAGCAAGATTGGAGTAGGAGCCTTTAAAAACAATAAAAAGTTAAAGACTGCTGTTATTAAGTCTACAAAGCTTAAAACCATAGGCAAGCAGGCATTCTTTGGTGATAAGAAACTTAAAACCTTAAAGATGTACTCTACATCTCTTAAATATGTCAAGGCCAAGGCCTTCTATAGAAAGGGAGGTAAGAAACTTACTGTTAAGGTTCCTTCTGCTAAAGTTGCTGCTTATAAGAAATTATTTAAGAAAGCCAAGACAAATAAATATGTGGTGAAAGCTTTGTAGGATTACTATAAGTTTTCTTATGGAAAGCATGTTAGATTTTTTGGAAATTATATAGTTTATTATGATGCGGGTTTAATAATTTGTTAAATCCGCATTATTTTTATAAGCAATAATCATGCATGTTTTTTTGTTTTAAGAAATTGTATCATTTTTGATGGGATTATGGTGATGTAGGACTTTAACTTGCTTGATTATAATTCATAATTAATCAAGCTGTGGTCCGAAATTTAGGATATGGAAAAAGCAGACCACAGAGAAAAAGTAAGTAGTGGTCCGGATTTATAGGTTTGTAAAAAGCAGACCACAAAAGAAAGTTAACTTGTCAAGAACAATCTGATTTATAAGACTTATAAGAAAAAAAAGATAGTAGAAATATTTTTTATATGTGCTATAATTAGAAGTTGTGAAAATAATAACAGACAAAGAAATAAGAAGATTAAAAGTTTGAAAGGATTGTTATGAAAACTAAAAGAGAAGATGTAAGAAATATTGCGATTATTGCTCATGTAGACCATGGTAAGACAACACTTGTTGATGAACTTCTTAAACAGAGTGGTGTTTTTAGAGAAAATCAGGAAGTGGCAGAGCGAGTAATGGATTCAAATGATATTGAAAGAGAAAGAGGAATTACAATTCTTTCAAAGAATACTGCTGTTTATTATAATGGAATCAAGATAAATATTATTGATACACCGGGCCATGCTGATTTTGGTGGTGAAGTTGAACGTGTACTTAAAATGGTTAATGGTGTAATACTTGTTGTTGATGCATATGAAGGTGCTATGCCACAGACAAAGTTTGTATTAAGAAAGGCCTTAGAACTTGACCTTCCTGTAATTGTTTGTATTAATAAGATTGACAGACCAGAGGCAAGACCGGAAGAAGTTATTGACGAAATACTTGAATTATTTATAGAACTTGATGCAAATGATGAGCAGCTTGACTGTCCATTTGTATATGCATCGGCAAAGGCTGGTCATGCGGTATTGGAACTTGATGATTCACCAGAAAACATGATTCCGCTTTTTGAAACAATAGTAAACTATATTCCAGCACCAGAAGGTGATCCTGATGCTGATACTCAGGTGTTAATCAGTACCATTGATTATAATGAGTATGTGGGTAGGATTGGTGTTGGTAAAGTTGATAACGGTATCATAAAAGTAAATCAGGATGCAGTGGTTGTAAATGCCCATGAGCCTGATAAGAAACAGAGGGTTAAGATTAGCAAGCTTTACGAGTTTGATGGCCTTGATAAGGTTGAAGTTACTGAAGCAAAGATAGGTTCCATTGTCGCCATATCCGGTATTTCTGATATTAAGATTGGAGATACAATTTGTGCTCCTGAAAATCCGGTTGCAATTCCTTTCCAGAAAATTTCAGAACCAACCATTGCAATGCAGTTTATGGTAAATGACAGTCCATTAGCTGGTACTGAGGGTAAATTTGTTACTTCAAGACATTTAAGAGATAGGCTTTTTAGAGAACTTAATACTGATGTATCTCTTCGTGTTGAAGAAACAGATAATATGGATAGTTTTAAGGTATCTGGACGTGGTGAATTGCATCTGTCAGTTCTCATTGAGAATATGCGTAGAGAAGGTTATGAATTTGCCGTAAGTAAGGCTGAAGTTCTTTTTAAAGAAGATGAGAATGGTAAAAAACTTGAGCCTATGGAAGTGGCTGTAATAGATGTCCCTGAAGAATTTGCCGGATCTGTAATTGAAAAATTAAGTCAGAGAAAAGGTGAACTTCAGAATATGTCCCAGGGTAATGGTGGATATACAAGACTTGAGTTTAATATTCCATCCCGTGGTCTTATTGGTTATCGTGGAGAATTTATGACGGATACAAAGGGAAATGGTATCATTAATACCATTTTTGACGGATATGGACCATATAAGGGTGACATTGCGTATAGAAAACAGGGTTCACTTATAGCTTTCGAGGCTGGTGAGGCTGTAACATACGGACTTTTCAATGCTCAGGATCGTGGAACATTATTTATTGGCCCGGGTGAAAAAGTATATTCAGGTATGGTTATTGGACAGAATGGCAAGACAGATGATATTGAGGTAAATGTTTGTAAGACAAAACATCTTACAAATACAAGATCATCAGGCAGCGATGAGGCTCTTAAACTTGTTCCAAAGAAAGAATTAAGTCTTGAACAGAGTCTTGAGTTTATTGATAACGATGAATTATTAGAAGTTACACCAGTAAGTCTTAGAATTAGAAAGAAAATATTAGATCCAACACTTAGAAAGAGAGCTGGATTTAAAAAAAGTTAAATAATTAAATATAATGAAAGGAAGGATATTTGAAAGAATATCGGGGTAAAAAAGATGGCAGGCGAAAAAAGAGGTAAATGGAATTCTAACTTTACTTTTATTTTGGCATCGGTAGGTTCAGCTGTAGGTCTTGGAAATGCATGGAGATTTCCTGGATTGGCGGCAAAGTATGGAGGAGGAACCTTTATTTTTGTATACATCCTTATGATGTTTTTGCTTGGAATACCTCTTCTTATGATGGAAATTGCAATCGGTAGAAAAACACAAAAGGGTGCAATTCATGCATTAGGAGCAATGGATAAGAAGTTTCAGTGGATTGGATGGTCGGCAACACTTAATGCTTTTGTTATTGTTACCTATTATGCAGTTGTTTTTGGTTGGGTTATTTTAATGGCTATTTTCTCATATAAGTTTAATAGTCTTACTGATAATCCTGAAAAGGCTGGTACAATTTGGTTAGAGGCCATAAAGACAACAGGAACAACTAGTGGTTTTTCGGAAGTATCCTTTGTGGCATTAGCAACTTTGGTGGTTGCATGGTTACTTATTTATTATTGTATTAGAAATGGTGCGAGTTCAGTTAGTAAAGTAGTTAAATTTACAGTATTTGCCCCAATAGTGTGTCTTGTAATCATGGCTTTTAAAGGTGCAATTATGCCAGGCGGTGTTGATGGTCTTGTAAAAATGATTACACCTGATTTAAGACAGTTAAAAGAGGCTGAAATGTGGATTGATGCCATTGGACAGGTATTTTATTCATTATCCATTATGATGGCAATTATGTTAGCATATGGTTCATATCTTCCAAAAACATCAAATATAGCAGTTGATGCTGTAATTATTACATTTTGTGATTTGGGCGTAAGTCTTCTTTCAAGTATTGTAATGTTTACAACAATGGGAGGCGTTGGCATGCTTGATAATATGTCAACATCAGGTGTTGCAACAGCATTCCTTATTTACCCACAGGCAATTGTAAAACTTACGGGTAATGGTATATTTAACAGTGTGTTTGCTTTTATTTTCTATTTCTGTTTATGTACACTTGCCATTGATTCAGCTTTCTCAATTGTTGAAGGTGTTTCAGCATCAGTGGCAGATAAATTTAAGTTAAATACAAAGAAAGTAACACAGGCTATTTGTGTAGTTGCAGGTGTTTGCTCATTAGTATATGTTACAGGAGCAGGTCTTGCTTGTCTTGATATTGTAGATGAATATGCAAATGCAATTAACCTTGTATTTGTTGGTATTGCAGAAACAATTGCAGTAGGATGGTTCTTTAAGACGGAAAGAGTTCTTGTAGAAATCAACAAGAATACTGTAAATTTCAAAATGCCAGATATTTGGTTTAATTTATCAGTAAAAGTAATAGCACCAGTATTACTTACAGGATTCTTTGGGTGGAATCTATATGATCTTGCCATTAAGTGTAAGGGCGTTTATGGCGCTGACGAAGGATATAGCTTTAAGGCAAATATTGTTCTAGGATGGGCAGTATCAGTAATTGTCATCTTGTTTGGTATTATTTTCTCTATTATTGAATCAAAGGTTGTTAAGGATAAAAAATTTGATCCTACGCCTTGGGATGAAATAAAAGAAGAAAGTGATACAGAAGGCGTAACAAATGATGTGGCAAATAACGCCGAATAATTAATTATGATTTTAAAAAGCAGTTAGATTAATTCTAACTGCTTTTTATGTGCTTAGAGGTGATAAAGCTAAAACAAGTATTCCGATTAGAATAAAAGAAGTAAGTATATATGTAATACAAATAGCGAACGCCTTTACAAAGATATTTCTGCTTTTGGCAAATGGAATGATATTCCATATATTTCTGTAATTAAATATAAAAAACATAGGTAGAATAAAAACTTCAAATGCTAAAAATGCTTCTCCGATGCAATCGTAAAGAGAATTATCGCTCTTATATTCAGATGAAAACATAGCCGATATGAAAAGTGTTGCAAGAGTAAAATAGAGAGTTGAAAACAACATATGTGCAAGGTTTTTTGTTCTGAAACCGGGTATGTTTTTTATATTTGGAAAACTGTACGTAGGTACATTTTTAAAAACCTGAAATCTTACAGCGTATATTAAATCATCAATGTTTTTAAATCTGTCAGAAGGGCTTGTGTTAATACATTTTTTGACTACTCCTGAAAGTTTGGAGTCATATGGTAAATCTCTTGTTATATTACCATTTTGAAGCATTGCATTTAGCAATATACCAAGTGTGTATATGTCGGTTTGGGTAGTAGAAGGACCAAAACCATACTGTTCAGGAGCGGCATAACCGAAGCTTCCCATTAATTCTGTGTCGTATTCACTTTTTTTATTTTCAAATTTAGATATATCAAAATCAAGCAGTATGGGATTGTTGTTGTTATCTATGATTATGTTTGATGCTTTTATGTCCCTGTGTATTACTGGTGGATTCATTTTGTGAAGCTGCTTTACTGTTTCGCAGATTTTAATAAAATAAGAGCAAGTCTCATCTAAGGTTAGAGAAGTATTCTTAATCACCTCAGAAAGCAGTTCACCATTAACGAATTCTTCGATTACTATAAGTTTATCTTCTGTAAGTATCAAATCATGTATTTTAACAGCTCCTGAAACAGGAGATTTTTTTAAGGAATGATAAATATCATAACATCTTGTGCTTACTTCTTTTTTTACATATATTTTATTGTCGATTGTACTTTCTACCAAAACTATTCCTTTTTCTTCGTTGATAAATGTAAGTTCCTTATAGCAGGAAAGCATGGCTTCTGTTTCAAGATTTAAAGTATTCATATGTACTCCTGTTTACTTATGATATTGAATTATACCAATGTATTATAGTATTCGCAATGTTTGATTATTGACCATGATATGGGACACAAAAAATAGAGAGTATATGATATAATTCGTTAAAATTTTAAAGGAGGCATATTATGAAGGTATGGAAACTTGTAGCAGGAATACTATCAATAGTACTCTCGCTTGTTGTAACACTTCAATCTTGCGCAGTAGGAGTTGTTGATGCAGTTGAGGAGAGTGATAGTGCATCTGGTGGGGCAGGAATAATAGTCGCTTTATTAATGCTTACAGGTGGTATAGTGTCAATATGCGTTAGAAAAGGAACAGGTAAAGGTGGGAATATAGCACTACTTGTTATTTTTGGAATTGCTGCATTAGTAGGTTTTACAAATGGTCAAACATATGGTGACCTTGTTATATGGTCAGTATGGTGTGCAATTAACGCAGGACTTGCATTATTGTGTATGTTAATTAAGAAAAAGTCATCAGAATTAGATTGATGTAATAAGAACTAACATAAAGGAATGATAGAAATTATCATTCCTTTTATGTTGATGGTATTTATTTGTTGTATGAAATTGATGAAAATAATAAAGAGTGATATAATCAAATGGATATTATAGAACTTGTTGTTTGAGAACTACAGACAGTGTTAGTTAATGTATGGAGCATATAAGTAAAATGAATAATAATAATAGAATAGCATATGAAAAAGAAACCAAGGAATTGGAAAAAATCTTAAATAATAAAACATTAAAAAATGGTGATTTGGATAGTTTTTTTAAAAAAGAAGGTATCGCCCATAGAGAATACTATAATTATATGAGTGATTTGATTTATAAAAATGGTTTTACAAAGGAACAGATATATATAAAAGCAAATGTTAACAGAAATTATGGTAGGAAGATACTTGGTGGCGAAACAGGTGTGGGCCTGGCAAAAAGAGATCTTATAATCAGAATTGCATATGTGGCTAATTTTAAACTGATAGAAGTAAATAGAGCCTTGAAGTTAGCAGGCCTTTCTGAATTATATGTAAAGGAACCAAAAGATGCTGCGCTTATATATGCTTTTAATAAGGATTCAAGCACCAGGGACCTTGATGAACTAAATGAGTATATGCGAGAATGTGGTTTTGAAACATTTGATTAAAAGACAGGAATATTCCTGTCTTCTTTTTTTGCTTTAATTTATCAGTGCTTTGTGGTAGAATAAAGGATATATTTTATGGTGTTAAAAATACTAATAATTAGTATAGGATAATTAAAGGATACAGTTGATATCTAATGGTTATCCGAGGGGGGAAAATGACAGATAATAATCAAAGCAATACTAATCAAATAAAGCCGGTTATAGCCGTTTTTGGAAGTTATCTTCACAATGAAAAAGAGTTTAGTGTTATTTCAACATTAGAAGAGACGTGTAGGAATAAGGATTACTATATTGTTGCTTTTTCATTTGCTGATGATAATTCAAAGCAAGATTCAGACCGAGAAATAGAACTTACACTTGTTAATCTAATTAAGGATATAAATTTAAAGGGAATTGTAATAATGAGGGAATCATTGACAAGTGAAATGATTGCCGGTGCAATTCTTAAAATTGCAAAAGAACGAAATATTCCAGTATACTCATTGGATAAACCTACAGAAGGATGCAGCAATGTGGTTTTTGATTATGGCGAAAGTTTTAAAAAGATAGTTCGTCACCTTGTAGAAGATCATGGATGTCGAGATATTGCTATGATGGCCGGTATGAAGGATAATGAGTTCTCTGAAGAAAGAATAAATGCCTGTCGAGAGGTTTTGGAAGAGCATGGACTGGAACTAAAAGAAAATAGATTGTTTTATGGCGAATTTTGGGAAAAACCAACTCGTGCTGCTACAAAACAGCTTCTTGAATCGGGAGATATTCCTGATGCGGTATGCTGTGCTAATGATGCTATGGCGGTTGCTGTTTGTGATGTGCTTAAGGAAGCGGGATATAGTGTACCAGAGGATATTTTGGTGACAGGATTCGATGGTATAGAAAGCGGACAGTATCATAATCCGCCGATTTCTACCATGATACCGGATTATAAAAAAGAGATAGAGACTATATTAGCCATGATGGAAGATGACTCTTGTGTAAAAGAAAGTCAATCTCGGACAACGGTATTACAATACGTTCTTGATACAAATTGTTCATGTGGATGTACAATACATGTTGATGATAATCGAGATGATGAATTATCCCAACTTTCATATAAATATGCTGATGTTAAATCAGTACATTATATTATGAATAGAGTGATTGCAGAGGCACCTAATGTTAACTCTCTTGAACATTTTTCAGACTATATTGATTTTTATATGGGAGCATGGATACGTAATTTATATAATGTTGCTGTGTTTGCAGAACTTATGGGTGAAAAGCCAGGTGAACCCGCAGGTAATACTTATAGGACTTTGTACAGAAAAGAATCTGGTGAGAGAGTGATTATAAATGATACATATTCTGAAAACGTATTTTTGCCTCGATTAAATGAAATTATGAATAATAAAGATCTCGATAATTTGCTTATAGTTCGTTTGTTATACACAGGTAATGTTGCTTATGGTTATACAGTTGAAGGATTTAAGAATTATAATTCCAGAGATTTTCAGCGAGGTGAAGAGTATGGAATATTCCTTTCGACAGCTATATCTGTGGCACTTGCAAATATAAAACTTAATCTGATGAACAGTCGATTAAAAGAAGCTAATAATCAAATCGAAACAATTTCAGTAACTGACTATTTGACAGGTATTTATAACAGACGTGGTTTTATGGCTAAGATTGATGAAAGTGTTAATGACAAAGATAATCATGGTAAGTATTTATCAATCTTTTCGATTGACATGGATGGTCTTAAGAGTGTGAATGACGTATATGGTCATGAAGAAGGTGATTTTGCCATAAAGACAGTAGCAAATGCAATAAAATCCTTTTCAGCTCGCAATGGCTTTTGTTCAAGGTATGGAGGGGATGAATTCGCCTGTGTAATTATTTCTCATAAACCATTTGAACTTTCAGCAAATGAAGTAAGAGAGAGACTTCGTATGGTGATATGCAATTCATCTGAAGCAATGAGCAAGCCTTATCCAATAACGGTGAGTGTAGGAAGCGACGGTCATATTATTGAGGATGATGCAAATGAAATGAAAAAAATCATAGAAGATATGGTTAAAGTTGCTGATGAGAAGATGTATCATGATAAGCAAAATAAGAAACAACATATAAGTGATGCAATGATGCAATGATGTAATATGATGTAATAATACTAATTTGGGAAAAATAGTATTGGGATATAGCATTAAAACAAAGGGGAAAAAATGAAGAAAAATAAACAAAATAATGTTAGTCAAGCAAAACCTGTAATAGCAGTATTTGGAAGCGATCTTCACAGTGAAATAGGATATAAGTTTGTTTCAGCGCTAGAAAAAGGATGTGATAAGTTGGGGTATTATGTGCTTGCCTTTTCTTTTGCTGATGAATACAACTTAAATGATCAGGAACTTGCTGTAAATAATACGTTAATTAATCTTATACATGATATCTACATAAAAGGAATCATTATTATGAGGGAATCATTGACAAGCGATATGCTGGCCAGTGAAATAATGAAAATTGCCAATGAACGTGAAATTCCTGTTTACTCATTGGAAAAACCTACAGCTGGTTGTGTAAGCATTACTTTTGATTATGCGGAAAGCTTTAAAAAGATTGTCCGTCATGTTGTGGAAGTGCATGGATGTAAAGATATTGCAATGATGGCAGGACTAAAGAATAATGAATTTTCTGATGAGCGTGTAAGAGCATGCCGTGAGGCCTTGGCTGAATATGGGCTTGAACTTAAGGAAAACAGGCTTTTTTATGGCGCATTTTGGGATAGACCTACGCGAGAAGTAATGCATAAACTTGTTGAAACAAAGGATATTCCACAGGCTATATGCTGCGCTAATGATGCGATGGCGGTTACTGTTATAGATGTATTAAAAGAACATGGTTATCATGTGCCACAAGATGTAGTTGTAACGGGATTTGATGGTATTGATAGTGGACACTTTAACAATCCTCCAATCTCTTCCATGGCACCTGACTATGCAACAGAAGTAGAAATGATACTTGATATGATATGTAACAAATCTAGTAAGGATAAGATTCAAATTCAGACGAAGCCACTACATTATATCCTTTCTACAGATAGATCTTGTGGATGTGAAGGAACTAAAGATGAAGTTCTTAAGGATACTTTATCTGAATTATCCAATAGATTTAAAGACATGAATTGGGTCCAGGGTTCTATGAACCGTGTAGTTGCTGAAGCGACAAGAGTTGACTCTGTTGATTCACTTGCTGATTATATTGATAAACAGATTGGATTGTGGATACACAATTTATATCATGTAGCTGTATTTGCCGAATTAACTGGTTTAAATCCTGTTCAGCCTGAAGGAAATACTTATAAAACACTGTATAGGAATGAGGGTGGAAATCGTGTAGAATTAAGTGGAACCTATTCCGAACAGGTTTTTCTTCCAGGGTTAAATAAGTTTATGGAAGATGAAAATTTAAGTAATTTGCTTTTGGTTCGTATGCTTTATACTGGAACCATGCCATATGGTTATACAGTTGAAGGATTTAAAAACCATAATCATAGAGATTTTCTTAGAGGTAACGAGTTTGCAATGTTTATTTCAACAGCCATGTCAGTGGCGCTTGCAAACATAAATCTTATGAGAATGAATCGTCGTCTGCAAGAGACAAATACAAAGATTGAAACAATATCTGTAACGGATTATCTTACAGGAATATATAACCGTCGTGGTTTCTTTACAAAAATATATGATGTTATTTCGGATTCTGCAAATTTTGGCAAATACTTATCAATTTATTCTATTGACATGGATGGATTAAAGAGTATTAATGATGTGTATGGGCACGAAGATGGAGACTTTGCCATCAAGATGGTGGCTGAGGCCATTAAATCATTTTCTGCTCGTAATGGATTCTGTGCAAGATATGGTGGAGATGAATTTGCATGTGTGATTCTTACAAATCAATTATTTGAACTTCCTGTTGATGAGGTTAGAAGAAGACTTCGTTCGGTAATTTGTAGTTCTCATGAGGCGTTAAACAAGCCATATCCAATAACTGTTAGTATTGGAAATTGTGGCCATGTTATAGACAAAGATTTTAATAAAATGAAAGAAAGAATCGATGAGATGGTTCGAGTTGCTGATGAGAAAATGTACCATGATAAAGAAGATAAACAAAGGCACATTGATGAAGCAAAAGGTCTAATATAAGATTTTGATATATAGACATAAATGAAGGGAAAGTTAAATGAAGACTAAAACAAAGGACATGACACAGGGGAGAACTTTACCTTTAATATTGGGGTTCGCACTGCCAATACTTGCAGGTAACATATTTCAGCAAATGTACAATATGATAGATGCGTTTATTGTAGGAAGAACACTAGGCCCTGGAGCACTTGGTGCGGTTAATGCATCCTCAAGTGTACAGTTTTTGGTTCTGGGATTTTGTATAGGATGCATGAATGGATTTGCAATTCCTGTAGCTACAAAATTTGGAGCAAAAGATGAAAAGTCTATGAGAAGATATGTTTTTCATGGCTTGATTCTAACAATAATAATTGCATTTGTGTTAACAATTATAACCACAGTATTAACATCAAATATCTTACATCTGTTAAAAACTCCAGAAGCCACATATAAAAATGCATATAATTACCTTTTTGTTATTTTTTGCGGCTTGCCATTTACCTTATTTTATAATTTGGTATCTGGATGGTTGCGTGCAATAGGTGATAGCAAAACTCCATTTATGTTTCTTGTGGTATCAACTATTATAAATGTGGGACTTGACGTTTTGTTCATTGTTGTTTTATCACTGGGGTGCTTGGGTGCTGCTTTGGCTACAATAATTGCCCAAGCCATAAGTGGAATTCTTTGTTTCATATATATGATTAAAAAGTATAAAATGCTTGTGGCTAAAAAGAATGAGAGAAGATTTAATAAAGCATTTGCTTTTAATCTTCTTGGCATTGGAGTACCCATGGGTTTGCAGTTTTCAATAACTGCCATAGGAAGCATGGTTATGCAAGGAGCCAATAACAGTCTTGGAAAGGTCTATGTTGATTCCTTTGGAGCGGCTGTTAGAATCAAACAATTTGCCATGAGCTTTTTTGATGCCCTTGCAACTGGCGTCGCAACATTTGTTAGCCAGAATTATGGGGCCAATAAACTGGATAGAGTAAAGGATGGAATAAAAAAAGGAATACTGTCAGGTATTGTTTTGGGGATTCTTGTAGGTGTTGTTTTAATAGTTTTTGGAAAGGGACTTGTAGGTATTTTCGTATCAAAAGAACATACAGAAATTATTAAATATGGTGCAAGATATTTAGGATGTCTTGGATTATTTTACTGGGGTATAGGTATTCTTAATGTTACAAGATTATCTGTTCAAAGTCTTGGCTTTACAAATCTTGCATTAATATCCGGCACTATAGAAATGATAGCTCGTATACTTATGAGTACGTTAGTGGTACCACATACTAAGTATTGGGGCATATGCTTTACAGACCAGTCTGCCTGGATTTCTGCAACATTTTACATAGTTCCAATTTGTATATATTGTATTAGAAAAATAGATAATAGAAATAAAATTAAAAAAATAGTTGACAGACAAAATAAAGAATGTTAAAATTTTAACGATTTCAAAAAAGAAAGAGGAAATTATTAACAAATCACTTTTTTGAAGGTAACAATTAACTTTTATATATTTATAGGAGGCCTAGGATATGGCAAAAACAAAAGAGTATGAAATCGTGGACAGCGTAGAAAAACTTGAAGAAGCCATTGCTCGTGTGAGAAAGGCTCAGGAAGAATTTGCAACCTATTCTCAGGAGCAGGTAGATAAGATTTTCCTTGCCGCAGCAACTGCAGCAAATAAAGCAAGAATTCCACTTGCTAAAATGGCTGTTGAAGAAACAGGCATGGGTGTTGTTGAAGATAAGGTAATCAAGAATCATTTTGCTTCTGAGTACATTTATAATTATTACAGAGATACTAAAACATGTGGTGTTATTGATGAGAATAAGGCTTATGGTACTAAGAGAATAGCAGAGCCTATTGGACTTATAGCTGCTGTTATTCCTACAACCAACCCAACATCAACTGCTATTTTTAAGACTCTTATCTGTCTTAAAACAAGAAATGGTATTATTATCAGTCCACATCCTCGTGCAAAGGAATCAACAATTGCTGCTGCTAAGATTGTTCTTGAAGCTGCTGTTGAGGCTGGAGCACCAGAGGGAATCATTGATTGGATTGATGTTCCATCACTTGAAATGACAAATCTTATTATGAAGGAAGCAGATACAATTCTTGCAACAGGTGGTCCTGGTATGGTTAAGGCTGCTTATTCATCTGGTAAGCCAGCGTTAGGTGTTGGTGCCGGTAATACACCAGTCGTAATTGATGATTCTGCAGATGTACTTTTGGCTGTTAACTCAATCATCCATTCAAAGACCTTTGATAATGGTATGATTTGTGCTTCTGAGCAGTCAGTAATAGTATTATCAAAGATTTACAAGGCTATTAAAGATGAATTTAAGAATAGAGGCTGTTATTTCCTTAAGCCTGCAGAACTTGATAAAGTTAGAAAGACAATTATCATTAATGGTGCGTTAAATGCCAAAATTGTAGGACAGAGCGCATATACAATTGCAGCTTTGGCTGGAGTAAAGGTTCCTGAAACTACAAAAATCTTAATTGGTGAAGTTGAATCTGTTGATATTTCTGAAGAATTTGCCCATGAAAAATTATCACCGGTTCTTGCCATGTATAAGGCTAAAGACTTTGATGATGCACTTGCAAAAGCAAAGCAGCTTGTGGCAGATGGCGGTTATGGTCATACAGGTGCAATTTACGCAAATGTTAACGAAACAGAAAAACTTGCTAAGCATGCAGCAGCAATGAAAACATGTCGTATTCTTGTAAATACTCCTACATCCCACGGTGGTATCGGAGATCTTTATAACTTCGATTTAACACCATCACTTACACTTGGTTGTGGTTCATGGGGTGGTAACTCAGTTTCTGAAAACGTTGGAGTTAAGCACTTACTTAATATTAAGACAGTGGCTGAAAGGAGAGAGAATATGTTATGGTTTAGAGCACCTGAAAAGGTTTACTTTAAGAAGGGTTGCATGCCTGTAGCACTTGATGAACTTAAGAATGTTATGGGTAAGAAGAGAGCTTTTGTTGTTACAGATACATTCCTTTATAAGAATGGTAACTCAAAGGTCATCACAGATAAACTTGATGAAATGGGTATTGTTCATACAACATTCTATAATGTTCAGCCAGATCCAACACTTGCAAATGCACTTGAAGGTGTTGAACAGATGAGAAGTTTTGAGCCAGATACAATCATCGCCCTTGGTGGTGGTTCAGCCATGGATGCTGCTAAAATCATGTGGGTTCTTTATGAACACCCAGAAGCAGACTTTATGGATATGGCTATGCGATTCTGCGATATAAGAAAGAGAATTTACACATTCCCTAAGATGGGTGAAAAAGCTTATTTTATAGCAATTCCAACATCTTCAGGAACAGGTTCAGAAGTTACACCATTTGCTGTTATTACAGATGAAAAGACTGGACATAAATATCCACTTGCTGACTATGAACTTATGCCAAATATGGCAATTATTGATACAGATAACATGATGACTCAGCCTAAGGGCTTGACAAGCGCATCAGGTATTGATGCATTAACTCATGACCTTGAAGCATATGCTTCAATCATGGCAACAGACTATACAGATGGTTTGGCTCTTAAGAGTATGAAGAATATCTTTAAATATCTTCCTACAGCTTATGAAGATGGAACAAATGTTGAAGCTCGTAGCAAGATGGCAGATGCATCTACACTTGCTGGTATGGCATTTGCTAATGCATTTTTAGGTGTATGCCACTCTATGGCACATAAGTTAGGTGCTTATCATCACCTTCCACATGGTGTTGCAAATGCACTTTTAATTACAGATGTTATGAGATTTAATGCTTCAAATGTTCCAACAAAGATGGGTACCTTCTCACAGTACCAGTATCCACATACATTGGAAAGATACGCAGAATGTGGTAGATTCTGTGGATTTACCGGTAAAAATGATGAGGAAGTATTTGAAAACTTCATTAAGGGTATTGAAGAATTAAAAGAAAGAGTTGGCATTAAGAAGACAATTAAAGACTATGGTGTTGATGAAAAGGATTTCTTAGAAACACTTGATAAAATGGTGGAAGATGCATTTGACGATCAGTGTACAGGTGCTAATCCAAGATATCCACTTATGAAGGAAATAAAAGAAATGTATTTAAAGGCTTACTATGGTAAGTAGATTGGGGGCAGAAATGGATTTAAGTAATGTAATTGCTGTTAGAGAGCAGAAGAAAGTTTACAGAGATGGCGATAGTGCAATTAAGGTATTTAATGAAAGTTATTCAAAGGCAGATATTTTAAATGAAGCACTTAATACTGCAAGAGTTGAAGAAACAGGTCTTAATATTCCTAAAATTAAGGAAGTTACATCTATTGACGGCAAATGGGCCATCGTAACTGAATTTGTTGAAGGTAAGACTCTTAGCCAGCTTATGGAAGAGCATCCAGAAAAAAGAGATGAATATTTAGAATTATTTGTAGATATTCAGCTTGATATTCATAGCAGAAAAGCACCTCTTCTTGGAAAATTAAAAGATAAGATGTTTAGAAAAATTAATGAAACTGATTTTGATGCCACTACACGTTATGATTTACATACAAGACTTGAAGGTATGCCAAAGCATAACAAGGTTTGTCATGGTGATTTCAGACCAAGTAATGTAATTATAAAGGAAGATGGCACTGCATATATCATCGATTGGGCACATGCAACTCAGGGTAATGCTTCAGCAGATGTTGCAAGAACATATCTTTTGTTCTGTCTTAACCATGATGCTAAGATGGCAGATGATTATCTTGATTTATTCTGCAAAAAGAGTGATACGGCAAAGCAGTATGTTCAAAAATGGCTCCCAATTGTGGCTGCTTCACAGTCAGTTAAGGGACGTAAGGAAGAAAGAGATTTCCTACATAAATGGGTAAATGTAGTTGAATATGAATAGGATTAATGGAGTGGGAAGCGAAAGCTTCCCACTTTGTGTATTCTAATTTATTATTAAATACTCTTTGGTTTTTAAAATAAAAAATACAGGGAGCATAAAAATGAGGAAAAGAAACGGAAAATTTAGAGTATTAACTGTAGCAGTTCTTATTATTGCACTATTGATTTGCAGTTGTAATAGTAAGGGTAGTGATAATGAAAGTACCAGTGAAACAAAGGAAACTGAAAATACCACTGAACCAGAAACAGAAGAGGTTGACAGGCTTCTTGATTATAAAACAGATTATGATAATTTCTATGATATTTCCAAGGCTGTAATGAATGTTTCAAACGATTTGATTGATAGTACTGATGAGTTTTCTAGAGCTTATGCCATAGATGATAAGGGGATGAATCTGGAATTAATATATGGTCATTGGGAAGATGATAAAATAGTATCTTATCGCTTTATTGGATATAATTACCATACAGGAGAGTTTAAAAAATTAAGAAAAGATTTGGAAGTTAATGATTCTTATGTGGATTTAAATCTGGTATCCTATGAAAAGGATACTTATTATGATGCAAGTGACAGTGTATTATTTGTTGGGGATAAAGCCATTAATCTTTCAGAGTACGGTTATGTAAATGTATTTGAAATGCATGGAGAAGTATTTGTATTTGCTGGGGATAAGGGCAAGTTTTACATACTAAAGGATAACTGTCAGTTTGAAGAAACAGTTTCGATTCCTGATTATCTTGATGCCACTTACATTGTTTCAAGTTTTAGACAGGATTATGTGATTGTCAGTGCTCATTTTGGAAGGGAGCAAATATATGTAAACCTTGATGTTGATCCACAGAAAGGAATTCTTAATTTATATAAATCTAGTTATTATGATGAAACTTTTAAAGAGTATGAAAGCGGCAAATTCTATGAGTGGAATTTTAGACCAGAAGATAACAGTGATGAAAACAAAGAAGATGGAATCTGTTTGTATATGGATGATAAGATTTATTTTAAGAAAATGGATTATTATCCTAATGAAATAGGATTCTATGAAATGGATGTTTTTTCATATACAAATGATGGATTCTTTATTTTAAATGAATATGATAATTTCGGTTGTGCTTCAGGTTTGGTATTATGGGACAGCAATGGCCTTGTAGGGTGCGAGGAGTATGATTGGATTAAGTGTGATAAAACACCTTATGAAATTAAAACATATTCCTATGATGAATTAACAGATAAGGCGGAGGAATTAGGTGATAAATATGGAGTTAAATTCATTATTGGTGAAAATGTAAATAAAGAATATTCTGAATACAAGGTCGAATATTGTACTGATAATGAAGATATTATATATGCTCTTGATTTGTTTGATGAAGTCTTTTCCATGTTCCCAGAGGGATATATTAGTAAGTTAAAATATGATGCCATTGATAGTATAAACATATATCTGACAGGAGATATATCACAAGTTGATGAATACGCTGGAATATCTAGTCCGGCTGCTTTTGTTAGTGAGTCATTTGGTCATGAAAACTGTATATTTGATATATCAAATCAGTTGATTACCAAAGGAACCATTTGCCACGAATTTACACATGTGTTAGATAATAAGTTGTATTATGATGGTGTATTAGATGATGAACAGTGGAATCAATTAAATCCAAAGGGGTTTGAGTATTATAATGAATACCAGGATGGAAATGGTAATGAAACAGATCTTTCCGATGATGGTTCATACACATATATTTCAGCTTACTTCTTTGAAGATGGAGAAATAGAAGATGTATACTTCTTTGATAGTTACGCAAAGACTTTTGCAACAGAGGATCGAGCAAGATTAATGGAAAACCTATTAGAAGATGGATATGAGGATTCAAATTTCTTTGATAGTCAGCATGTTAAGGATAAATTACTATGGTACTTTGATATTATTGAAAAAGATTTGGGAATATCAGAAAGTGAAAATCCAGTTTGGAGACAGCATTTAAGTAAATTTAAATAATTGAAACCATAAATATAAAACATAAATAATTGACAATTATTATTATTATGTTAAAATTTTTAGCATTATAGATACTAAACGCACATAACAAACATGAAATGGAGGATAGGACATATGTTACAAATTAAAAACATAAAGAAAACCTATGTTACTGGTGAATTAACGCAGACTGCACTTAATGATGTAAGTTTAAATTTTAGAAGTAATGAATTTGTTGCAGTTTTGGGACCATCTGGCTCTGGTAAGACAACACTTCTAAATATCATTGGCGGTCTTGACAGATATGATAGTGGTGATTTGATTATAAATGGAATATCAACAAAGAAGTATAAGGACAGAGATTGGGATTCTTATAGAAATCATACCATTGGTTTTGTATTTCAAAGCTATAATTTAATCCCACATCAGTCAATCCTTTCCAATGTAGAGCTTGCTCTTACTATTTCTGGTATTTCCAAAAAGGAAAGAAGACAGAAGGCTTTAAATGCTCTTGAAAAAGTTGGTCTTTCTGAGCATGTTCATAAAAGACCAAATCAGTTATCAGGAGGTCAGATGCAAAGAGTTGCCATTGCAAGAGCTTTGGTTAATGATCCAGACATTCTTCTTGCTGATGAGCCTACAGGTGCCCTTGATTCTGTAACTTCAGTTCAGGTTATGGAACTTCTTAATGAAGTTGCAAAGGACAGACTTGTTATAATGGTTACTCACAACCCTGAACTTGCAGATGATTATGCAACAAGAATAGTTAAACTTAAGGATGGTAAGGTAATTGATGATACTGCACCACTTGATGTGGATGAGGAAGAGGCAGAAAAGGCTGTTCATAAGAATATGGGCAAATCTTCCATGTCATTTTTAACTTCGCTGTCTCTTAGTTTTAATAACTTAAGAACAAAGAAGGGAAGAACAATTCTTACATCATTTGCCGGATCAATAGGTATTATTGGTATTGCGTTAATTCTTTCTATTTCAACGGGTGTTAATAATTATATTAATGATATTCAGAGAAATACTATGACATCATATCCGATTACGATTGATGCCACAACTTTTGACTTGTCTTCTATGATGTCACAAGGTCAGGAAGAAGGAGAAAAGAAAGCTAAAAATCAAAGTCGCAGTGATGATGAGGTGTATTCAGACCCTTCAGATATTCAGATGATGTCAAGTATGACTTCAAGTATAACTAAGAATAATTTGACAGAATTTAAAAAGTTCCTTACTGATAATGAAGATATTGAAAAGCATCTTGGAGATAATGGAATAGTTTATTCCTATGACCTTGGTGTTGAATTATACTCTTATGATGGAAATGGGGAAGTAACATGTACAGATGGAACAACACTTGCGGATAAAGATGATGCAATGAGCCTTGTTATTGCAGGAGATTATTCATCCTTTACAGAAGGAAACTCATCAAGTACTTCTTTTGCATCAACTTCTGCAGGTCAGAGTATGCTTGGAGAAACCCCTGTTTTTGATGAAGCGCTTCCGGGAACTGATGGAGAATTAATCAGTAAATCAATACTTGATAACTATAAACTTATTTATGGCGACATGCCTAAGGAGTATAATGAGTTTTTACTCGTTACGGATAATGCTAATGAGGTATCATTACTTGCGTTATATAAGCTTGGAATCCTAAAAACATCAGATTATCAGGAAATGTATGAAGAAATAAAAGCCGGCAACAAGACGGATATTGAGTCTGTAAAGATTTCCCTTGATGATGTTGTTAATAAGGAGTTCTACTATATTCCTAATTGTGATAAATATGTAAAAAATGATAATGGAACCTATGATTATATTGGTGGTGACATTACAAAGATGGAAGAAAAATTTGATGATGCCATTAAAGTTAAAATAAGTGGTGTTATCAGACATAAGAAAGATAGTGATAATTATCTTACACAGGCTTCAGTCCTTTATACTAAGGCATTTACTGATTATGTAATTGATTATACAAATAAGTCCGATGTGGTTAAGGCACAGGAAGATAATAAAGATACAAATGTTGTTTCAGGCATGGCATTTGAACCAAAGGGTGATAAAGAAAAAGTAGAAGACACAACAGAGTATCTTAAGAACCTTTCAATTAGTGAAAAGGCAAAGATTGGTGAGAGTGTTGTGAGCTGGGCCATGAGCGGTGAAATTGATGTAACAGACCTTATGAGTGGTTATCAGAGTCAGATGGCTGAAATCCCAGAAGGTGTTGACATGACAGATATGCCTGAAGGAATGGACATGAGTGAGATTCCTGAGGATGTTGATATGTCACAAATTCCAGAAGATGTTGATATGTCACAGGGTGCTGAAGGAATGGACATGACTGCTAACATGGATGAAGAAAGTTATGCTCAGATTGTAGATTATTTAAGCGATAATCCTGATGATGAAATTATGCTTAAAATATATGATAAGTTTATTTCATCTGGAAGTTATGATGATAATATGACAGCGTTTGGCGTACTTAGTTATGATGCACCTACATCCATAAGCATTTATGTGGATACCTTTGAAGATAAGGATGAAATTGAAGCTTGCATTAAGGAATATAATAATAATGCTAAGGAAGAGGATAAGATAACATATACAGATTACATTGGCTTACTTATGTCATCAGTTACAACTATTATTAATGTTATCTCATATGTTTTAATAGCATTTGTATCTGTATCACTTGTGGTTTCATCCATAATGATTGGTATTATTACTTATATTTCAGTACTTGAAAGAACTAAGGAAATTGGTATTCTTAGAGCTATTGGTGCTTCTAAAAAGAATATTTCTCAGGTATTTAATGCTGAAACATTTATTATTGGTTTGATTTCAGGTTTGATTGGTATAGGAATTACGCTTCTTATGCTGATTCCAATAAATGCAATTATACATGCTGTAACAAAGGCAAATAATGTTAATGGAGCACTTCCAGTTAAGGCAGCGGTTGTACTTGTAATACTTAGTGTTATTCTTACTTCAATCGGTGGTATTATTCCATCAAAGAAGGCTGCAAAGAAGGATCCTGTTACAGCACTTAGAACGGAATAAAAATGGTTTTTAATAAAATTTTAAAAGAATCAAAGTGCGATGTTATAGTTATTACAGACCCGTATAATCTTAGGTATTATACGGGATTCTGTGGTGGAGAGGGAACGGCAGTTTTCTCGAAACATGATAAAGTACTTTTGGTGGATTCTAGATATACCGAGGAAGCCATTAATGAAACAAAGAATAAAGGTAATGGCTTTAAAGTATATGAATTTGGTCATGCAAAGTCAAAGTATGCACTTATAATAGATTATCTTATTAGTCTTGATGGAGAGATAAAAATAGGATTTGAAGATGAAAGCATGCTGGTTAGTGATAAAAACAGTTTAACCAAAGCGCTTGATGGTAATGAAAAACTTAATGGTCGAATAAAATGGGAGCCCCTTGGTAGTCTTTTAAATAAAAGAAGACAGATTAAGAGTAAGGAAGAAATAAATCTTTTAAGGAAAGCTGAAGCAATTGGAGATATGGCGTTTGCTGATGTTTTAAAAATTTTAAAACCAGGAATAACTGAACTTGATGTTGCTTGTGAAATAGAATATTCAATGAAAAAACATGGTGCACAGAAGTTTTCCTTTGATACCATTGCAGCTTCTGGAATCAACTCATCAATGCCCCATGCAATTCTAAGTGAAAAGAAATTGGAAGTCGGTGATTTCCTTACCATGGATTTTGGATGCGTTTATAAAGGGTATTGTTCTGATATGACCAGAACTGTAGTTATTGGAAAGGCAAATGATGAACAGAAAAAAATCTATGAAATAGTAAGACAAGCCCAAGAGGAAGCATTGGCATTTGTTAAACCAGGTGTCAAGTGTATGGATGTTGATAAGGTGGCCAGAGATATAATATCTTCATATGGTTATGGAGATTATTTTGGTCATGGCTTGGGACATAGTGTAGGTCTTTTTATTCATGAAAGTCCTGCTCTTAACAGCAGGGATGCAACCATCCTTTGTGAAGGTATGATTGAAACTATAGAGCCGGGAATCTATATTCCGGGATTTGGTGGTGTAAGAATAGAAGATATGGGCGTTATTACAAAGGATGGATTTGATAATTTCACTTCATCGCCAAAGGATTTGATTGAGATATATTAAAATATAAAAAGAATAATTATAAATATAATACGTAAAGGATGCCGCAACTATGATTTGCAATAATATTTTAGAGGCCATTGGAAATACTCCAATGATAAAACTTAATAGAATGCCAAAGCCTGGAAGTGCTGATGTTCTTGTTAAAATGGAGGCTCTTAATATAGGTGGTTCCATCAAAACAAGAACAGCCTATAATATGATTGATAAGGCACTAAAAGAAGGCATCATTAATAAGGACAGCATTATTGTTGAACCTACCAGTGGAAATCAGGGTATAGGTCTTGCGTTAGTTGGCGCTGTTTTAGGCCTTAAAACCATAATTATCATGCCGGATTCAGTTAGTGAGGAAAGAAGAAAGCTTGTAAGGCATTATGGTGCGGAGGTAAAACTTATTCATGATGCAGGGGACATAGGAGCTTGTATAAATGAATGTGTTCAGTTGGCACTAAAAATGAAGGAAAAAGATGAAAGAGTTTTTGTTCCTCAACAATTTGAAAATGAAAATAATACATTGGCTCATAAAAGAAGAACTGCTCTTGAAATAATGGAACAGGTATCAGTTCCCATAGATGGTTTTTGCTCTGGCATTGGCACAGGTGGAACCATTACAGGTATTGGCGAAGTATTAAAAGCCCAGTATCCAAATATAGAAATTTGGGCAGTTGAGCCAGAGAATGCAGCTATACTTGCTGGTGGCACCATAGGTACACATGTTCAGATGGGAATTGGTGATGGTATTATACCTAAAATTCTTAATCAGAATATTTATGATGATATTTATGTGGTAACTGATGAAGAAGCACTTGATACTGCAAAAAGGCTCGCAAGAGAAGAAGGTCTTATGTGTGGTATTTCAAGTGGAACCAATGTGGCGGCAGCCCTTAAACTTGCCGAAAAACTTGGCGAAGGTAAAACCGTAGTAACTGTTCTTCCAGATACGGCTGAGAGATATTTTTCAACACCATTGTTTGAAGAATAAAAAAGTTTGAGTTTATGATTCTACGATAGTATTATATTTAGAATCTTTAATTTTAAGTTTTTTTAGATTTTTAAATTTTTCTCTTGATTTATAAAAAATATTATCATATAATTGGGTCAAATATTTTTTGGGTTGGGAGAAGAGAGAAAAATGATTAATATGACAGCATGTACATGCAAAAAAAATATAAAACTAAGTAAAAGAGTTCTTGCTCTTTTACTTAGTTTTATTTTATGTATCACTTCTTTTGATATTACTGTTTTTGCAGGAGATTCTGGTGATGTATTGTATAATGGAGTTTATTATGAAAATGTTTATGATGCACTGAAAAAAGCAAGGGATGAAGAAGATAAGGACATTGACATATATGTTTATAAAGACATTACCTTGAATAAAGGAATTGAGGTTTATGAAGGTGAAAACATTTATCTTCATGGTGAGGTATTAGAAGATGTTCAGGATACCGATCTGGAAAATACAGATGAATTAAATCAGGAAGAAGATGAGGATACAGGTAGTGGAAATAATGAAAAGATTAAAATAACTCTGTCGGATGATTTTGATTATGATTACATTGATAATGCCTACATGCTTAACATAGAAGCAGGTGGCAGTTTTACCATGGATAACTTTGAATTTTCAGCAGGAGAAAATCGTGACAGTTCAAAATATGCTTTTTATAACCTTGGCAATCTAAGTGTAAAGAATTCAAAGATAAATGGATATATATTTGAAGGTGCAAGTGTTATCTATCAAAAAAATGCCACACTGGATTTAACAGGTACCAATGTAATGGATATTACCTTGTCTAATAAACAGGCATTTATTAAATCTGAAGGTACAAGTAGTATTAATGGCGGAAAGTTTTCTGGAGTTATATCTGATGGTGGTAAGGGAAGCTGCATATGGGCTAGTGGTTTGCTGACTGTTGAAGGCGTGGAAGCATCTGATTGTAGAAGTAATTATGGTGGATTTTTATATTCGGAATATACTGTTGTAGGCGAAAACCTGCATGTTAGTGACTGTTATGCCAATAGCTATGCAGGAGCAATGTATGTTGGAGAGGTATATTTAAATAATTGTTATTTTGAAGGAAATGTGGGAAGCTCAAGTGGGGGAGCCATAAGAAAAAATGGTAAGAATACCTCGGAAATATACAATACCACATTTGTAAGGAATAATTGCGGTAATAAAACAGGTAATGGAAGTACATTGGATTATGCAGTTGATACACTAGGCAACATTAACATGTCTGGTGTTTGCTTTGATGGAGAAATATGCGGTGGCGGATTAAGAGTACAGCGTGGATGCATTAACATTGAGGAAAGTGGAGAGCATGAGACCACATATTTTGGAAAAATAGAAACTTCAAGGAATGTGTTTAAGAATAATAAGGGTGACAGCGCCATACATATAGAGAGTAATGGTTATGTTGTAGTAGATGATTGCGATTTTATAGACAATAGTTACGGTAATGGTGGAGCCATATATGATACTGGGTATGTAGAACTTCATAATGCAAGCTTTAGTGGAAATGTGGCTACAAATACATGTACTAATAATCTTACTACTAATAAAGGTGATGATGTATATTGTAGCGGTAGCATAACCTTATGCCCTGAAGTGAAGTTTAATGATGAGGGAAACATACATGTTTTTCTTACTAAGGGCAAGTATGTAAGTATTGGCGGTGTGTTAAAGAATCATACAAATAAAGATACATCAATTAATATTGCAGTTGATGAGGCAATAGCTGATTCCTCAAGAAAAATATGTGAGTATGTAAGCACAGATGATGAAGAATTAAGCGAGGATGATTTAAGGGTAAATGCATTTGAAGCAGCCTTTAATGGTGTTTTTTACTTAAAATCAGTATCCGAAGAAGATAATGAAAACATAATAGCTAAAGATAATGAAATATGTCTTGAAACTACCATGTTTAGTAAAAGCATTAAATGCGTGGACAACAATGGCAATCTGATTTCAGATGTTGTGGTTGAGATATATAGATTTTATGATGATGATAATTATAAAAAGATAGGGATATCTGGTTCATCAGACAGTGACGGTATTATTACAATTAATAAATTAATATCAGGTAAATATGGAGTGAAAATCATATCAGCACCACAGGATTATGTGTATGAAAGCACTTTTGTTTCATTTGCTGTAGACATGGATAGTGAAGAAGAAACAATTGTAAATGTGGGTAGGTATAATGAAGCACCAGTTGCCAAGATTACTCTTGATAAGGGTGAAGTGGAAGCAAATGAGGAGGTAGCGATATCTGCTTCATTATCAAGTGACGATGTGGGAATAAAGAGTTATAAATGGGACTGGGGAGATGGTAAAACATCAACAGGTTTAAATTGTAGCCATAAGTATACAGCGGGAGGAGTATACCTGATTATACTAACTGTAACAGATACTGATGGCAGAACTGGAAGTGATACTACATTAATCACAGTCACATCAGAAGGCATGGTTTCCCTAACTGTCAATGTAAAATCTAGCAGTACTGATGAATACATTAATTCATATGTTTACCTAACGGATTCTAATGACGAGGTAATTGCAGAAAATACAAGTAAGACTGGTGTGTTCGTATTTATGGTGGATGCTGGAAACAGTGTAAGGGTATCGGCACTTGCAGATGGCTATTATAGTCGTAGTACATGCGTTACATGTACAAAGGATAAGGAGATAACCTTGTATCTAAGCGACTACGAAACCATAGAAGGTAAACTTACTGCAACTGATATGACATATGAAGAGATAGTGGAAGCTGGGATAAATATTGATGATGAGGATAACTGTCATATTGTAAAGTATTCACTGGGACTTGAATTTATGGGGTATTCTTTAAAGGAAGCAGATGAAGAGATTGATATTCCTGAGTTTGTATATTATCAGAACCAGGATACAGAAGAAATAACCATAGGAAGCGGAAGAGAAGAATACGGTGATTATTATATAAAAGCAAAAGATGTAAAAGGTAAGGTGTATCTTTTGGTTATTAATGGAACCAATAAATGGCTAAAAGACATGTTTGATGTAAAACTAATAGTTATTAATACATCAACTAAGGAAGTTGCAAAAGATGTAGAAGCAACATTAAACCTTCCAGAAGGTTTATCTTTGGCAGACATGTTAGACGGTTCAAATAGGGAAAAAACAAAAAAGCTAGGTGATATTCCATGTGAAAGTACATCTTTTGCCCAGTGGTATGTAAGAGGTGATGAGGATGGTGTCTATGAAATAAGCGCAAGTGTTACAGGAAGCATGCATCTGTCAGAAGAGGGTGTTGCAACAGGCGAAGAAACGGTTGATGATTACGAGTTTTCTTATGTATATGTGTGTGAAAAACCACTTGTGGTAACAGCAGGAAATGCCCTTGCTTTAAACATAGATTTAGATTATACAACATCTACAGATGATTATTATGAGGTTAAATTTACATATACCAATAAATCCAATAAAACATTAAATGGATTAAGATTTTTTATTGATAGTGAGAAACAATGCTCACCAAAGTATTACAACTTTGTAAAATATACAAGAACCAGGGCAATACCAGATGGAAATGGTGGAGTTGAAGTTATAGAAGAAGGCAAGCTTCTTGATAGAGTGGATGAATTAGGACCAGGGGAAAGCGTAACTGTTACATATTCAACATATATCAGATTTTTGGATGAAAATGGTGAACCAGTACTTTTACTGTTAATGTCATGGGGACTTTCCATACTCGAGGGAAGTACTACTAGTATGGACGTAACATTTAATATAAACATATCAGCTAAAGACAGAGCCAATCTGTATAAGATGTATGAGCAGAGTGTAAAGGCATACGGTGCTGACCCTGTTAACATTGTAACTGGAGATTATGAATATACAGAAACAGACTTTACAGTATATGGATGCAGAAATCTTGATTTTATAAGATATTATAACTCGGCAAATGATGAAGACTGCGGTTTGGGAACGGGATGGAGACATAATTATTCTTATGAAGTTTTAATTGAGGAAACGGAAGAATCTGAAGATTTGGAGGAGAATTCAGATTCAAATGATGAAGAAGATTTAGAAGAAAATGAAAACTTACAGGATAATGCGGAAAACAAAAAGATATTACCAAATACCTTGAATATTATGAATCCTGAGAGTGAGATATATACTTTTAATAGGGAAGAGGAGGATGAAACCTCCGGGTTTTATAGTGGAAAAAATGGTAAGTATGTAGATGTATATAAAGAAGATGGAAAAGTTCTTACATATGTCCTTCATGATAAGGAAGGGGATTATACCTTTAATGATAAAGGAAAGTTAACCAATATCACATATAAGGATAATTATGAAATAGAACTTAATTATAACGGTACCAGACTTATTGAAGTAAGCGCAGAAAATGGTACATTTACGTTGGCATGGGAAGAGCTTTCAAATCACATAACAGAGATAACGGTTAATGATGAAAAGGAAAAGTATGCATATAAAAGTGATAAGTTAATTAGTGTAACAGATTTTAATAATAACGATATTACATATGAGTATGATGGCAAGTTAAAAAGTATAACGGATTATGAAGGTAATATTATCTTAAATAATAAATATGATGGTAATGGTAGAGTCATAGAACAAAAGAGTGCAGATGGTGAAACATACACATTTTCCTATGATGATACAAATAGAATTAATAGAGAAGAAAGCACACTGGGTAAGGTTAGAGAAGTAACTTATGATGAGTATTTTAGAATAACATCAGATGTTGAAAATGGTGAAGTGTCATACACTTATAATGCGTTGGGACTGCCTATCATTATTGAGGACATGGATGGAAAAACATACTTTTCTTATAATGGTAATGGAGATATAAGAAAAATAATATATCCAGATGGTACCATGGAGAGTTTTTCATATAGCGGATTTGATCTTATAAAGAAAACAGATAGAAATGGCAATTCAGAAGAATATACGTATAATACAGATGGACTGTTAATCTATTATACAGATGTAAATGGCCATAAGGAAAAGTATAAGTATAATGATAATCATAAACTAATCCAGATAAGGAAAGGTGATAATGAAGAACAGATTCAAAATCTTAGTTATGATGCCAAAGGAAATGTTAGTAAGATTACAGATGCCTGTGGCATTGAGACAACATTTGTATATGATGATTTTGGTCGTAAGATAAAAGAAGAGTATGAAGATGGCGCATACATAAGTTTTACTTATTCAAAGAAAGGCCAGATAATATCAGAAACTGATGAAAAAGGAAATGCAATAACAACATCCTACGATAAAAATGGCAACTGTATCTCTACATCAGACAAAAAAGGACAGAGTGAAACTATATCATATAATACTGCTCAAAGAAGAAGTGAAATGGTAAGCAGGGAAGGATATGTAACAAAGTTTGAGTATGATGAATCAGGAAACATATCAAGAGTAACATATGATAATGACGGAAAAAGGGAATATACATATGATTTAAAAGGAAATCTTATATCGTACATAGATGCAGTGGGACGTAAGGAAAGTTATAATTATGATGATAAGGGAAGGATGGTTTCAAAAACTAATAATTATAATGATGCAGAGGAGTATGTTTATGACTCCAATAACCGGTTAATAAGTAAGACGAATTATGATGGAAGCACAATATCTTATGAGTATGATTATAATGGTAATCTTATAAAAGAGATTAATGAAGAAGGTTTTGAAAAGTCCTATGAATATGATGCCAAGGGAAATGTTATAAAGGAAAGTGATTATAACGGTAATGTAATAATATATGCATATGATGCTTTTGATAATGTTATAAAAAGTGAAAGTGGAAATGTAAGAACAGAGTATGCATATGACCTTGATAACAGGTTGCTTTCAATTACAACACAAAAGATTGACAAAACTGATGCAAGAGAGAATGAAGTAACAAAAACAACAGTTTATTATGAGTATAATACCAAGGGATTAATTAATAAGATTACAGATGAAAATGGTAAAGATACCCTTTATCAGTACAATGATACAGGTAAGGTAATAAGCATTACATATCCAGATGAATCAGTTGTAAGTTTTGCATATGATGAAAATGGTAATAATACATCGTTTATTGATGGCAGAGGAAATGAAACTACATATGCGTATGATAAGGAAGATAGGCTAATAAAAGAAACTGATTCATTAGGTCGTGAAACGACTTATTCTTATGATTGCTTTGGAAATATAACAAAGATTGTTTACCCTAATGGAAATGAAGTTGTTAATGAATATGATAATGAGAGCGATTTGTTAACTACCTACAGCGGAAACACAATCAGTAGCTTTACATATGATGAATTGGGAAGACCAATAATAAAAAAGATATCTGATGGTGGTAACGAGGGAGATAAAACAGAGAGCGTAGAAGAAAAATATGATTATGATTCAGTAGGCAATATAACAGGCATTACTGATGGAAATGGAAATGTAAGATCATATGAATATGATAAATCAGGCAATATAATTAAAACAGTCGATGCCTGTGGCAACAGCATTACTTATGAGTATGACGGACTTGGTAATGTTGTTAAGGAAAACCACGATAATGGTTTGGTTATTGAATATTTGTATGATGAGTTTTGTAATGTCATAAAAAAGACAGAACATGACGTAGAAGAAGATACTAATTTAAGCGATAATGGCGAAAAAACATATAAATTCACAAAAGAATATATCTATGAATATGACATAAACAACAATGTTATAAAATACACTGATGCCTGCGGACATGAAACTTGTTATGAGTATGATAATAAAGGTAATAACACAAAAATCATAAGTGCTAATGGGGATTATGTAACATATGATTATGATGACATGAACCGTGTGATCAGAGAACAAAGCTCAGGTAATACAGATATAAGATATGAATATGATGAAAATGGAAATCTGGTAACAATAACAGATTCAGAAGGAAGAGTAAAGAGTTTTTCGTATGATGAATGTAATAATCTCATAAAGGAGACAAAAGAATCTGAAGATGAGTATAGGGAAACATCGTATAAATATGATTTAAACAATAGATTAATCAAAGTTACTTTTAATGATGGAAGTTGCGAAAAATATGAGTATGATGAAAATGATAATGTAATTTCAAAAACTGACAGAAATGGAAACGAAACAGATTATAACTATGATTATAGGGATAATCTTATTAAGGTTGTAAATCCGGAAGGTGACAGTACAAGTTATAAATATGATGATAATAATAACTTAATAAGTGTAATCATGTCTGACCTTACAACTGACTATGAATATAATGGATTAAATCAGCTTGTAACGATTACAAGGCCGGATGGAAATGTTACATCATATACTTATGATGCAGAGGGTAATGTAAAGAATAAGTATGTTAACGGTGAAAAGTCAGTTGACTATGAATATGACATTTTTAATAATACTGTTAAGAAAGAAACTTATGTACCAGGTGATGAAAATGCTGTAAATACATATAAGTATTGCTATGATAAAATCAATAATCTTATCTTAATGGAAGATGCTAAAAGTAGTGTTGAGATAATTAGGGATGAACTTGACAGAATAATGACAGTCAGGAGAAAAACCACCACATCCACAGAAGATGAAGATTCAGAGTCGGAGGTAGATTTAAACGGGGATTTAGATACAGTATATCAGGAAGTTACTACTTATGAATACGACAAAGATGGTAATAAAAAAGTTATAAGTCTACCAGATGGTGAGAAAGTAACCTATGAATATAATGCTAATTCAGAAATAGTATCAGTTAATAATAATGAGAACACCTATGGATATGAATATAACGATTTTGGTGAAGTAGTATCAAAAGATGATGGTGAAAAAACATATACTTATGAATATGATAATACAGGAAATTTAAAGAACATATTTGAAGATGGTATATTAAGTGATAAGTATGTTTATGATTATAACGGAAATATAACAAGGCATGTGTCTTTAAATAATTCAGAAAGCTATGTTTATGATAAAGATAACAGACTTGTAAAGGAAAGCATAATTAATGATAAGATAAATAATGGGATCTGCAAAGAAAAATCATATGAGTATGATGACTATGGAAATCTAATTCTTGAAATGACAGATGATACAAGCATTGAATATACATATGAGAATAGTCTTTTGATGGAAAAAGAAACTGCGGATTCATCTCTTAAAACTAGCTTTGAGTATGACGGAGAAGGTAATCTTTTATCCAAAACATATGGAGATACAAAGGAAGAGTATACCTATGATGGTGAAGGGAAACTTGTTGATTCACAGGTGGTTTCAAGTATCACCAAAGTAAGCAACAGCGTAAAGGAAGATTATAATTATAGGGATGTTTATAAAAATGTAACAAGTGAATACTCATATGATGGAATTGGAAATCTGTTAGAAAAAGAAACAGAATCATATGATTGTGTAAATAATAAAAAGATTGCCAATAACAGTATTGATGAAAAACAGTATGAAAAGACAAGTGAGGAATATAAGCAGGAACTGTTTTCATATGACTATACAGAGCAGAATCCTAGGATAATACATATGAATATCAGTGAGACTGACAAAGAAGAAATAGAAAAGTCATATACTGATATAGATGATGATTATGTAGAAAATAAAAGGATAGATAAAAGTACTCAAACAGAGCATAAGTCAATCGAAGCAAGCTTTGTATATGGTAATGAAAAACTCGCAGTTAATCTATCCTATGAGAGTATTCCTGAAAGTTCTAATGAAACAAATGGAGAAATCAATAATGAAATAAATGAAGAAAGTACTGATGTGGGAAATGTCATATCAGAAAAACTAAGTCTAAAGCTAAAAACAGATAATCTTGGAAGTGTAATAGGCTTTAGTGAAAGTGATACGAACATAAGTGGTTTGATAATCTATGACAGCTGGGGAGATGTAATACTTTCAGAAACTCAAAAATCAGATATTATAAATGACGTATTGAACAACTCACCGATAATAAAGTCATTCACAACTTATGTATATGATAAGGAATTAAGTAAAGAGAATACATCCTGGTATGCATATGCCAGATTCTATTCATCAGGCGATAGAAGATTTGAAAGCCCAGATCCAAACCCAGGCAATGTATATGAAACCTTAAGAATCAACAGTTATATCTATGCTGGAAACAATCCAATAACATATATGGATCCGGATGGTAACAGTTTTATATGCAATGCTCTTAATAACAGATATATAAAGCCAATCGTAAAACTGGTTAATGACATAGTTGATACAGGTAAAGAAATAGCAGGCTTTGCAATAAAAGCAATGGGCTTTATGGATAAGATTCCTACGGAGTATAAGTATCTGATAGGAGGAACATGTGCACTGGCGGCTTTAGCTTTAGGTGTACCTGCCGCTGTAGTTGCAGGGGCAATAATTCAGGGAACCTTTAGTGGTCTTGCATTTGGAGCAGCATCATATACAGTATCATCGTTAATAAATGGTAACTTTGACATAAAGGAATGTGTAAACAGTGCCTTTAATGGTGCAGCTGATATGTTTATGCTTTCAGGAGTGTCTCTTGGAGTAAAAGGTGCTTATGGCTTCATTTCCGAAAACACACAAAGCATTAAAACTTTCTTGAGTGAAGAAGGTGGATATGTTGAGATTGGTGAAGGGGGAAGTGGTGCTACATTTGAAGGTACTATATACAGGAGTGTTAATAAACAATATAATCCGCTAGAAATGAGTCAATACACTATTAATTCAAATCATAGATATACAGAAAAGGGTGTACCTGGATTATATTTTAGTAGTGGTGAGAAAATAGTAAAAGCTGAGTTGGGAAATTATGATGTAACTGATTTTTCTAATAGGATTATGTATTCATATGATGTAAAGCTTACAAATATGTTAGATGTAAGTAATCCGTCGATAAGAAAAAAACTGGGTGTATCTTTAGATAGTATTGTAGGGGAAAGTTATGATGTTACTCATACAATTGGAAGATATGCGAATTCAAATGGATATAATGGAATTATAGCACCATCAGCCAGAGCAGATGGAGGTGTCAATATTATCCTCTTTAATACAAAGGAGGTGAAATGACTATGAATATGATTGATTTTTTCTTTGAAGAATATAATGATGATGATTGGAAGGATTTTGTAAATTGTTTTGAAAATGCGGATGTTTGCATTAGGGGTGTACCGCAAGATATTATAAATGTTATATATTCACTTATAGGTGAGAATGGTGAGGTTTGGCTTAATAAACCGCTTCATAAATTTGATGGAAAAACTGCATTAGATTTACTATTAAGTGAAAAAGGGGAGAAAGCATTAAAAGCATTCATTATGAGAATGCCAAACTAGACGATACTAATCAATATTATAATAAGAAGTGTTAAAAAGAGACACTGCTTATAAAAGTTAGTAAAAGTTCTAAAGTATTTGTTTCTGTAATATAGCAAGAACAGAAATGCTGTGATAAAATGACAGTGAATGAATGTGTTACAGAGACTGGAGGCAGCTGTCATTAGAAATAAAAGATTATTGAAGAATCTGCTGATGCTGTTCGTAAGTCTGCTTCTGGTACTCGATTTTTCAATAGGGGTATCAGCAAGCAGTGGTTATGATAGGCAAGAGTCGGATGCTTGTATAAACATAAGTGGTAGACTCTCTGTCAAGACCAGCTATGTAAATATTCAATGATTGTCTATACTTTAGCACCACCACCCCCTCTCATCAAATCCAACCAACTAAAACCAACCACTATCCCGAACCTGAATCGCCTCTCAGCTACACTGATGTCAGTCGATGAAGGTGAGGGTAGCGAGCCACGGTAGTAACGAGCAATAAATAGCGTTTTTAGCCCCAGTTGGGAATACTTTAGAAAAACTGAATAATGAATCTTCAGTTTAGTTCTTAAAGGGGGCAGGCACCACTGTTATGGATAAGATTTCTACAGAGTATAATATACAGTATCATCGTTAATAAATGGTAACTTTGATATAAAGGAATGTGTAAACAGTGCCTTTAATGGTGCGGCCGATATGTTTATGTTATCGGGAGTGTTTCTTGGGTGAAGAAGGTGGATATGTTGAGATTGGTGAGGGTGTCAAGTGAAGTATGAAAAAATGATTATTATAGGAGCGTACAGTATGAAAAAACTGATAATGATATTATTCTTTTTAATATCTTTGTTTGCGATTAAAGATATTAATAGAGTTGAAATATATGCAGATGTGTCTGTTTATGTTGATACTTATGATGACAGGGGTAAAAAGTTACAAAGATATGACTTGAGTACCCAGACTATTGATGGAATAACTTGGAATAAGAATACTTCAACATTAACTTTAGATAATGTTTGCGGTAATTATGACTTATTTATCAATGGTGATAAAGATGAAAGAAAAGATGTTAGTTTAATAGTATCAGGCGATAGCAGGATTAAGGGGACTTCTGCAACTTTTAATTTGTATAATATTAATTTGTTATTTGCAGGAGAAGGAAAGCTTAAGTTGAATCCGTATAGTGCTGAAACTAATGGTTTTAAACTATATGATTCTTCCATTAATATAAGCACATGCTGGATTGAATTAGATGGCTTTGTTTCAAATGTTGATTCTTATGGAAATTGCAGGTTTGGTATTGATTCGGGTGTGTTTGCTGTTAATATGGAAAGTGAAGTTGAAGAAAATTATTGTGGTGAGGAGTTTGTTTTTATAAAAAGTGTTTTGGAAGTTGAAGGGGATATAAATGTTTTAGGTGGTATGATTATTATAAAATATCCTGAAATTGACAGTTGTGAGGCTTTTGTTTTTAATACATTTATTAGTCACAGTAATATTAATATTTTAGATTCTGATGTTTATGTTTTGTGTGATGAATCAATTAGAAATGAATTTATGGTATTTGATGCGGTAGAAGACTATGGCGTTATAAATGGTACGGGAAGTACTTCCTATGATGATTCGGATTTAGGTATTGATGAATATATAGATTCGTTAACTGGGGATAAAGAAAACAACGATGAAAAAAGTAGCAAAGATAAAGAATTAAGTAAAGCAGTAGATAAGGAAACATATAGTAAAGATATTAGTGAAAAAGATAACTCTAAAACCTTGAAAAAAGGTGATGTAATAATCAAGGGAAAATTAAGGTACAAAATTGTAAAGGCTGGAAGCGTGGCTAAATCAGGTTCCCTGAAAGTTTTGGGCTGTATTAATAAAAGAGTTAAGAGTATAAAGATTCCTAATGCGATTAAATATAATGGAATTAAATATTATATTACTTCTATAGGCAATAAAGCTTTTAAAAACAGCAAATATCTAAAGAAACTGGTTGTATGTGGAAATGTTAAGGTTATTGGTATGGGAGCATGTGCTGGTTGTAGAAATCTAAGGTATGTTGCCATTTCGTCTGGTAAACTTATAACTATTGGTAATATGGCTTTTGTTAATGATAAGAAATTAAGTAAGGTTATTATTAAATCACGCAAGTTAAGAAAGATTGGTAAAAAAGCATTTAAGGGTGTGTCCAAGAAGTGTAAGTTTATTATTAAGAGTAAAAGACTGAGGAAAATGATTCTTGAGTGTAAATGATTAATTAATATGTAATCTTAATTTTCGCCTGCTATTGACATTAATGGTGGTAAGTGTTATATTTTATTAAATATTAAGTAGAGGTTGCGTTACCTATCAGTAACTTATCTGATGCGCCGGACGCATATGATGATAAGTGAAAGGATCTAACGCCGAAAGTGTTAATTCCGGAAGTTAATGCTTGGGCATAAGGTTAAGAGCCTTATGACTGTCATCAATTATTTGGTGGGGCGCTACAGTAGTATTCTGTTTTTGATTACATAGGCTGACCCACAGGTTAGCCTTTTTTATTCATAAGACTTTGAATATGAAATACCCTAAATATAAATACTTAATATAATATTATTTAGGAGGTCACTTAGATGGCAATTTTTAAAGGAGCAGGTGTAGCTATTATTACACCATTTAACAAAGATTTTTCAATTAATTATGATCAACTTAAAAATATTATTGATAATCAGATTGATCATGGAACAGATGCAATTATTATTTGCGGCACAACTGGTGAAAGTTCAACCATGTCACATGAGGAGCATATTGAATGCATAAGATTTGCTGTTGAGGTTACAAAGGGCAGAGTACCAGTGATTGCAGGAAGTGGATCAAACAGTACTGAAGAAGCAATTCATATTAGTAAGGCGGCAGAAGAGGCTGGTGCTGATGCACTTCTTTGTGTAACACCTTATTATAATAAATGTACACAGCAGGGTCTTTATGAGTACTATAAAGATATTTCTGATAATGTGAATATTCCAATTATTATGTATAATGTACCTAGCAGAACCGGTACAAATATCTTACCTGAAACAGCAGTTAGAATTGCAAGGGAAGTTAAAAACGTTGTTGCAATTAAAGAAGCTTCAGGTAACATATCACAGGTTGCAAAATTGTCAGCACTTGCAAATGGAGATGTTGATATTTATTCAGGTAATGATGATCAGATAGTTCCATTATTATCTTTGGGTGGTATTGGTGTTATTTCTGTATTATCAAATGTGGCTCCACAGTATACACATGACATTGTTGCAAGCTACCTTGAAGGCAATGTGGAGAAAGCCAGAGACATGCAGCTTAAAGCTCTTGATTTATGTGGCGCTCTTTTCTGTGAGGTTAATCCAATTCCTGTTAAAGCAGCTATGAACATGCTTGGTTTCTGCGAGGATGTTGTAAGAAAACCTCTTACATCCATGGAGGCAAATCATAAAGAGATGCTTTCACAGGCTATGAAAGATTTTGGGATTCTATAAATATAAATAATAATATGTTGTAGGAAGGTGAAAAAATGACAAGGATTATTATGCATGGCTGTAATGGCCATATGGGCAGAGTTATATCTGATTTGGTAAAGAAGGATCCAAATGCAGAAATAGTTGCTGGAATAGATGTGTTTAATACCAAGGATACAGATTATGGTGTTTATAAATCATTAAAGGATTGCAATGTGGACGCTGATGTTATAATCGACTTTTCAACAGCTGCAGCAGTTGATTCGTTATTAGAATCAGCAGTTGAAAAGAAAATACCTGTAGTACTTTGTACAACTGGTCTTTCAGAAAGTCAGCTTGAAAAAGTTAAAAAGGCTTCAGAAAGTGTTGCAATACTTAAATCGGCCAATATGTCTTTGGGTATTAATACTTTAATGAAATTATTACAGACTGCCACTAAGATTCTTGGTGAGGAAGGTTTTGATATTGAGATTATTGAAAAACATCATAACCTTAAACTTGATGCACCAAGTGGTACAGCAATTGCTCTTGCTGATAGCATTAATGAAGCAGCAAATGGCAAATACGAGTATGTATATGACAGACATTCAAGAAGTCAGAAGAGAGATAGCAAGGAACTTGGCATTTCAGCCCTTAGAGGTGGTACAATAGTTGGTGAACATGATGTTGTATTTGCCGGTATTGATGAGGTAATTGAAATTAAACATACTGCTTATTCTAAAGCTATTTTTGCTAAGGGAAGTATTGCTGCTGCTCACTTTTTAAAGGGCAAGGGTCCAGGGCTTTATGATATGAGTGATGTGCTTGACTAATAATTGGAGGAAAATGACTTGAATTACGGTTTTGTAAAAGTAGCTGCTGCTACACCTAAAATCAAGGTGGGAGACTGCTTGTCAAACGCTAATGAAGTAGTAAATCTGATTAAGGATTCTGCTAAGGATAATATTAGTTTGATAGTTCTTCCGGAGTTGTGTATTACTGGTTATACCTGTTCTGATTTATTCTTGCAGGACAGCCTTTTAGAAAAGGCAAAAGAAGGCCTTATAAAAATTGTTAAGGAAACGGAGAATCTAGAAATATTATCCGTTGTTGGATTGCCACTGTTATATAATGGTATCCTTCTTAATGTTGCTGCTGTAATATGTAAAGGTGAAATTTTAGGTTTTGTACCAAAGTCATATATACCAAATTATTCTGAATTTTATGAGTTGCGCCATTTTACCAGTGGCCGAAACATAGAAGATTTAATAGATGTTTCTGAAGAATTTAAGGATGTTCCGATTAGCTGTGACCTTGTATTTTCCTGTAAAAACATGCCGGAGTTTAAACTTGGCGTAGAAATATGCGAGGATTTGTGGGTACCTATGCCACCAAGTACCAATTTGGCATTAGGTGGTGCCACAGTTATAGCTAATCCTTCTGCCAGTGATGAAGTTACTGGAAAGGATAAGTACAGAAGGAATCTGATTATGCAGCAGTCCGCCAGATGTTTATGTGGTTATGTTTATGCAGATGCAGGTGAGGGTGAGTCATCAACGGACCTTGTTTTTGCAGGTCATAACATTATAGCGGAAAATGGAAGTCTGTTAAAGGAAAGCAAGCGCTTTTCCATGGAGATGGCAGTTTCTTATATGGATTTTAACAAGATTATTGCTGAGAGAAGACGTATTAAGAGTTTTGCTGATGATTTTGATGCATATGATTATATAGAGTTTGATCTTAAGTTTAAGGATATAACTGATGATTTTGATAGATTTGTGGATCCAAAACCTTTTGTTCCTCAAAGGGATGAAGAGCGTAATGAAAGATGTGAAGAAATCTTAATGATTCAGGCCATGGGACTTAAGAAAAGACTAGAACATACTAACTGCAAACAGGCTGTTTTAGGTATATCAGGTGGTCTTGATTCCACTCTTGCGCTTTTGGTTACAGTTAAGGCTTTTGACCTTTTAAATATGCCAAGGGAGCAGATTTTAGCAGTTACTATGCCTGGATTTGGTACCACAGACAGAACCTATAATAATGCTGTGGAAATGATAAAGTCTGTAGGTGCAACATTTAAGGAAATAAACATAGGGGAACAGGTTAAAAGACATCTGGATGAAATAGGTCATGATATGTCCAATAAAGATATTACCTATGAAAATGCCCAGGCGAGATATAGAACTTATCTTTTAATGGACCTGGCTAATGAGCATAATGGTATGGTAATAGGTACAGGTGATTTATCGGAACTTGCTCTTGGATGGGCTACATATAATGGAGATCATATGTCCATGTATGGCGTTAATAGTTCTGTTCCTAAAACACTTATCAGACATCTGGTTAGATTTTATGCTGATACCTGCGATGATGATAAGTTAAATAGAATACTCTTGGATGTGCTAGATACTCCGGTTAGTCCTGAACTGCTTCCGCCGGATAAGGGTGAGATTGCTCAGAAGACAGAGGATGTGGTAGGACCGTATGAACTTCATGATTTCTTCCTGTATAATGTTTTAAGATTTGGATTTGTTCCTGAAAAGGTATTTTTCCTTGCAAAACATGCGTTTAAGGATGCTTTTGATGAGGAAACCATATTAAAGTGGCTTAAGGTATTTTACAGAAGATTCTTTAGTCAGCAGTTTAAAAGAAGTTGCTTGCCGGACGGACCAAAGGTTGGTTCTGTAGCCATATCACCAAGAGGAGATTTAAGGATGCCAAGTGATGCAGTAAGCAGAGAGTGGCTCTTAAGACTTGAAGAGTTAGGATAAAACTAAGATTTAAGTATAAATAGTTTATAAGATATACTTAGATAATTGACTTAATGAAACATATTAAGACAATTGATCTAATAAATAGAAACAAAATGGATATGAGGAGAAACAAAATGGATATGTATATTACTTGCCTTGATTTGGAAGGCGTATTGGTACCTGAAATTTGGATTGCATTTGCTGAGGCAACTGGAATTCCTGAACTTAAGAAAACCACAAGGGATGAGCCTGATTATGGCAAACTTATGCAGTATAGAATTGATATTTTAAAGGAACATGGATTAGGACTTAAGGAAATCCAGGATGTTATAGAAACAATTGATCCAATGCCAGGTGCAAAGGAGTTCTTGGATGAACTTAGAAGTTTTAGCCAGGTTATAATAATAAGTGATACATTTACTCAGTTTGCAGCGCCATTAATGAAAAAGTTAGGATATCCAACACTTTTCTGTAATACACTTGAAGTGGCAGATAATGGAGAAGTTACTGGATTTAGAATGAGAGTTGAAAAGTCTAAATATGCTACAGTTAAGGCACTTCAGTCAGTTGGTTTTCAGACAATTGCCAGTGGCGACAGCTTTAATGACCTGGGAATGATTGAAGCAAGTAAGGCAGGATTCTTATTTAGAAGTACAGAAGCGATTAAGAAGGATTATCCTCAGTATCCTGCATTTGATGAATATAGTGATTTGCTTAATGCAATTAAGGATGCAATGAAATAAGTTTAAAGAGTTGTAAAGGTTAGTTTAATTAAAATGATTGATAATAATGAAATTGAATTAAATACACCCATAAAGCCTAAGTTTAAATGGGAAGATTTTAAACTTAATTCCGATGGACATATTCCTGTAATTGTTCAGGATGTTAATGATGGAAGAGTGCTTATGATGGCTTATATGAACAAGGAAGCCTATGAGCATACTTTAAGTTGTGGTAGAATGACATATTATAGCAGAAGCAGAAATGAGCTTTGGGAAAAAGGCCTTACATCTGGTCATTTTCAGTATGTAAAGGAATTGTATTTAGATTGTGATAATGATACAATCTTAGCGAAGGTTATTCAGATTGGAGCGGCATGTCATACCGGATCATACAGCTGTTTCTTCCAAAACATGATAGAAGAATAATTTTTAAAATAAGCATTATATGCATTAGTAATTAAATACCCGGCAATATTAATGCCGGGTGTTTTAAGTAAGAAATAATTTGAATTAATAATAGTATTGTTGAAAATAGAAAGAGTGTAATATGAGAAAACTTGCTCTAAGTGATGAAATATTACTTTCAGTGGAAAAACCTGCAAGATATATTGGAAATGAAATAAACATGGTTAAGAAAAATCCTAAAGATGTGGATATAAGAGTTGCCATGTGTTTTCCTGATGTTTATGAAATAGGAATGTCTCATTTGGGAATTCAGATTCTATATGAAATGTTTAATAGAAGGGATGATGTGTACTGCGAAAGAGTATATTCACCATGGCCTGATCTTGACAAAGTAATGAGGGAAAAAGACATTCCACTCTTTGCATTGGAAAGTCAGGATCCAGTTAAGGATTTTGATATATTGGGAATTACTATTCAATATGAAATGTGCTATACCAATATACTTCAGGTATTGGATCTTTCTAAAATACCGCTTCTTTCAAAAGACAGAGGAGAAAATGATCCCATAGTAATAGGTGGAGGTCCATGTACTTATAATTGTGAGCCAATTGCTCCTTTCTTTGATTTGTTCTATATTGGTGAAGGAGAAGTAAGTCATTATACATTGTTGGATTTATACAAAGAGTGTAAAAATAATGGCTTTAGTAGGGAGGAATTCATACTAAGAGCATCAAAGATTCCTGGTATCTATGCTCCTTCTTTATATAGCGTTTCTTATAATGAAGATGGTACAGTTAAAGACATTGATACAATTAAGAATTCTTTTGAATACATTAATATCAATTATGGTATTGGTGATAGTGAAGATATAAATAAATATGTTAATGACAAGTTTTCACATATTACTGATGATGAGTTTGAAAGTATTCCAAAGACAGTTTCCAAGGTTATTGAAACCAATTTAGATGATAGCTTTTATCCTTTAGCACCACTGGTTCCTTATATAAAAGTTACTCAGGACAGAGTTGTTTTAGAAATAATGAGAGGGTGCATCAGAGGATGCAGGTTCTGTCAGGCGGGTATGGTTTATAGACCTGTTAGGGAAAAGAATCTTGAAAACCTTAAATACATTGCAACTCAAATGTTAAAGAATACCGGTCATGAAGAGATTTCTCTAAGTTCTCTAAGTTCTTCTGATTATTCAGAACTTGAAGGTCTTGTTACATTTTTGGTGGATAATTTAAAGGGAAAGGGTGTGAATGTTTCCCTTCCATCCTTAAGAATTGATGCATTTTCTTTGGATGTAATGAGTAAGGTTCAGGATGTTAAAAAGATTTCGTTGACATTTGCCCCTGAAGCCGGATCTCAAAGGCTTAGAAATGTTATAAATAAAGGCTTGACTGAGGAAGTTATTCTAAATGGTGCAGGGATGGCATTTGAAGCTGGATGGAATAAAGTTAAATTATACTTTATGCTTGGACTTCCAACAGAGACTGAGGATGATATAAAGGGTATTGCGCATCTTTCGGAAAAAATAGCTGAAAGGTATTATGAAATTCCAAAGGATCAAAGAGTTGGAAAGGTAACAGTTACTGCCAGTTCCTCGTTTTTTGTCCCTAAGCCTTTTACTCCATTTCAGTGGGCTGCCATGAATAGAAAACATGAATTTTTAGATAAGGCTCATATTGTAAATGATGAGTTTAAAGCCATGCTAAATAAAAAGAGTTTAAGATATAACTGGCATGAAGCAGATATTTCTGTTTTGGAAGGTCTTCTTGCAAGAGGTGATAGAAGAGTAAGTGAAGTTTTACTAAATGTATACAAACAGGGTGGAATCTTTGATGCCTGGAGTGAATTCTTTAAGGCGGAATATTGGGAGAAAGCTCTTATAGAAACAGGTGTATCCATGGACTTTTATGTACATAGAGAAAGAGAACTTGATGAAGTATTACCATGGGATATGATAGATGCGGGAGTATCAAAGGAATTTTTAAAAAGAGAATGGGCCAATGCAAAAAATGAAAAAGTTACTTTAAATTGCAGAGCTAAATGTCAGGGCTGTGGAGTGGCACGCTTTGGCTGTGGCGTGTGTTTTGAAGAAAGATAAGTTTGAACTCCAAAAATCAAAATATTATTACATAAGGATTATTATGAAATTAAGAATTAAGTTTTCCAAACATGGAAGCATGAAATTTATAGGACATCTTGACATAATGAGATATTTTCAAAAGGCCATTAGAAGGGCAGAAATTGATGTGGTCTATACTGAAGGATTTTCGCCTCATCAGAAGATGTCATTTGCCGCGCCTTTAGGACTTGGTTTATATAGCAATGGTGAATATTTTGATGTGGAAGTAGGAAGCATTACTACCACAGAAGATGTTTTAAATAAACTAAATGCTGTTATGAACGATGAAATAGAGGTTAGGTCAGTAGTAATACTTCCTGATAATGCAAAAAAAGCCATGAGTATGGTGGGGGCTGCGGATTATACTGTTAGTCCTGTAAATAATGAATATGACTTTAAAAAGGCAATTGATAGTTTGAATGATTTTTATGGTCAAAGTGAGATTGTAGTATTAAAGAAAACAAAGAAAAGTGAAAAGGAAGTTGATATAAAACCTTTAATTATGAGTTTATGTGCTGATGAAAATTGCATAAGCATGAGGGTGAGTCAAGGCAGTGAAAACAATTTAAAACCGGAACTTGTTGTTTCGAAATTATATGAATTTGCCGGTGTGTCTTATAATCAATATGATTTGGCATATACCAGGGAGGATACACTTTCTTTTAATGAGGATTTAGGCGAATATGTAGGCCTTGATAAGTTTGGAGTTTAGTTTGATGAACAAATATGTTTTAAAAGAAGGACATAGTGAAATTATAATAAATAAGTCCAGGTTTATAGGATTAATAAAAAATGTTGAGAGTGAAGAAGAAGCACTTTCATTAATAGCCGCCGTAAAGAAGGAATACTGGGATGCCAGACATAATTGCTATGCTTATATTATATCAGGAGAGCAGGAAATCAAAAGATTTTCAGATGATGGTGAACCTCAGGGTACTGCGGGAAAACCTATATTGGATGTGCTTGAACGACAAAACATAAAAAATGCGGTAATAATTGTTACCAGATACTTTGGGGGAGTTTTGCTTGGTACTGGTGGACTTGTACGAGCTTACGGAAGTTGTAGTATAGAAGCTGTTAATAATGCGGATGTTTGTGAAGAGAAAGAAGGAACAATAATAACAATTGAGGCAGATTATACAGCTAGTGGTAAAATACAATATGCCCTTCGCCAGGTTGGGGGAGTGGAAATTGGAACAGAATATGCTGATAAGGTTAAAATGATAATGTGCGTTGAAAAGGAATTTGAAAAGAAATTTCTTGAAACTTTAACGGAAATAACCAAAGGCAATATTAAAGATTCACAAATGGAAAAAGTCAAATTTACAATTAATAATGGTGAATTTATCAGATTATAATTGGATATGAAAAAAATAGTAATTACAAATAATGATAAATACGGCAGAATTACTGCAGTATATGAAAATGATATATTGATTGGCCTTAGATTTGAAGATGATAATGTGTCCGAGGGGGATGTTATTGTTTCCAAGGTGATGGAAAAAACAGATGGCATAGGTGCTTATTTTGTTAAACTAACAGACAATGAAAAGGGATTTTTAAGAACCGATAAGGAACTAAAAGTTGGAGATAAATTACCGGTACGAATAAAAAAAGAGAAAACGGGTAATAAATGTGCTGTGGTTACAGATAGAATTAGTTTAATTGGTGATTATACTGTTTTGGACATGAAGGAAACAGGCGTGTCCATATCAAGAAAAATTGAGGATGAAGCCTTTAAGAAAAAAATAAAGTCAGAGATTAATGCAGAAGGCTTGATTGTTAGAACAAAGAGTTATTCGCAGTATTTAAAAACAGGTAATATTGATTTTATCAAGGAAGAAGCAAAAAAACTTAAGGAAATCATTTATGTAGTAAAGAATAATTCATCCTATCTTAAAGAAGGTACCATTATTTATAAAAGTAATCCTCCGTGGAAAAGCGGCATTGATGATGAGGCTATAATCATAACGGATGATAAAAGTGTTTATGATGAATGTGTAGATTCATTAAGAAATATTGAAATGCGATATTACGATGATGATTATTCTCTTTCAAAGCTATATGGTATCGAAGGAGATATTAAGAGACTCTTTGAAAAAAGAGTCTGGTTAAAATCCGGGGCAAATATAGTAATTGAAGAAACAGAAAGTTTAACTAGTATAGACATTAATACTGCTAAATATGAAAGGGGCAGCAAAAAAGAGGATACTTTTTTAAAGATTAATACGGAGGCTTTAAGGGAAATAATCAGACAGATTATACTTAGGGAAATATCTGGCATAATCATAGTGGATTTTATTAATATGAAAAGTAAGGAAAGCATTAATCTTTTAGAAAATGAGATAGACAAAGTTTTACAAGAAATGCCTTATAGTGATATAGTATTCTATGGGTTTACCAAATTAGGACTTGGGGAGTTTAGCAGAAGAAGGAAAAGACCTTCATTAAAAGAAAGGTGGAGAAAGTATGAATGATTTTTTGGATGAAGCAAAGGAACGAATTAAAGAAGCGGAAAAAGCAGTGATATTTAGAGCAATTGTATTTATTATTGCTGGATTGGTCATGGTTTTATTTCCACTTAAGGTGGCAGAATTTGTATGTTATGGAGTTGCTTTTATAATAGCCTTATTTGGAGCCAGATTCATAATTAATTATATCAGTAAGGATTTGATAAAGGACTTTTTCAGATATGATTTGGTGTTTGGCATTACATTGCTTATATTTGCCGTATATATTTTAGCGAGATCTGAAAAAATAATCGCGTTTGTACCTACAATCATAGGATTAATAGTTGTATTAAATGGTGTGTTAAAACTTCAAAATGCCATTGATTTCTTACGAAGTAAAAGCAAGGGCATTATGGGTGATGCAGGTACAAAACTTTTGGTTGTTGCTTTGATAAATATTGCTATCGGCATTTTTTTAATATGGGATCCATTTACTTCCACAAAGATTGTTTATATACTTTTGGGAATAGGTGTATTGTATAGCGGAATAAGTGATATTATTGTTGCTCTTTCTTTTAGACATACCGTTAAAGCAACTGCAAGAGTCTTTGAAAAGGCAATTAGAGACAAGGCTCCAATAGAAGGTAGGGGTGAGTTCGTGGATGATGATAAATAAACATAATAAGGTTTTCTAAAGACAAAGACCATATATAAAGCAGGAAAGCATAATAAAATAATTGTGAGGAAAAAGATGTACAAAATAGTAGCTACAGATGGCAGGGCAAAATCAGCAGAGTTTACCACGGTTCATGGAGTAGTACAGACTCCTGTATTTATGAATGTTGGGACGGTGGCTGCAATTAAAGGAGCAGTGTCAACAACTGATTTGCGAGAAATTAAAACTCAGATAGAACTTTCAAATACTTATCATCTGCATGTAAGACCTGGTGATAAGATTATTAAAGAACTTGGCGGGCTTCATAAATTCATGAATTGGGATAAACCAATACTTACTGACTCAGGTGGATTTCAGGTATTTTCTCTTGCCGGCCTTAGAAAAATAAAGGAAGAGGGAGTTTATTTTAATTCTCATATTGATGGCAGAAAGATATTTATGGGACCCGAGGAAAGTATGCAGATACAGAGTAATCTTGCATCCACCATTGCCATGGCATTTGATGAGTGCCCTCCAAGCAAGGCAGAAAATGATTATATAAAGCAGTCCGTTGAGCGAACTACCAGATGGCTTATTAGATGTAAGCGGGAAATGGAAAGGCTTAATGGATTGCCTGATACCATAAATAAAGAGCAGCTTTTGTTTGGAATAAATCAGGGTGGCGTTGTTAACAGCATAAGAATTGATCATGCAAAGGCAATCAGTGAATTAGATTTGCCGGGTTATTCTATTGGAGGTCTTGCGGTTGGTGAAAGCCATGAGGAGATGTATGATGTCCTTGATAATGTTGTTCCTTACCTTCCTAAGGAAAAGCCAACATACCTTATGGGTGTAGGAACGCCGTCAAATATTTTAGAAGCTGTTGAAAGAGGTGTGGACTTTTTTGACTGTGTGTATCCAAGTCGAAATGGAAGACATGGACATGTGTATACCAACAGGGGAAAGATTAATCTTTTTAATGCAAAGTATGAAAAGGATTCATCTCCAATAGAAGAGGGATGTGGATGCCCTGCTTGCAAAAACTATAGCAGGGCGTATATAAGGCATCTTTTAAAGGCGAAGGAAATGCTTGGCATGAGACTTTGCGTGTTGCATAATTTGTATTTTTATAATACAATGATGGAGGAAATTAGGGATGCCATTAGAACCGGTAATTATGAAAGTTATAAAAATGCAAAACTTGACGGTTTTAAGGAATTAAATGATAACAGGCAAATGATTAAATAACAGGAGGAATAAAATGTTAGAAACAGTTAATAATGTACTTGCAAGTTCAAATAGTCAGGCCAATACACCTGGTGGAATGGTGTTAATGATAGTGTTCTATGTTGCTATTTTCGGTGTTATGATGTATTTCCTTGCAATTAAGCCACAGAAGAAGGAAGAAGCCAGAAAAAAAGCACTTATGGATACACTTAAAGTTGGATCATATATTGTTACTTCAGGTGGGTTTTATGGTCAGGTAATCGGTCTTGAAGATGATATTGCAGTTGTTGAGTTTGGTAACAACAAAAACTGCCGTATTGCCATGAAGAAATCCCATATAGTTTCGATTGAAAATGAGTCTGAAGAATAGTGAAAAAAATTGAATTTTAATCGATTTCTTATAGAAATATTAATAAAAATATGCTATACTGTAAAATGTATAACATATTTTAATAAGATAGGAGGGCAATATGAAAATTAAAGGATTATTGAAAAAGGCCACTGCCATTGTTCTTTCAGCCTCAATGGTTTTCTCAGTTGAGATGGCGACAAATGTAAAAAAGACTGAAGCAGCAGAAACAACAAAAGCTTCTGAAAGAGTAGCAACATTATTCGATATGAAGGATGCTACAGTTGATGGAGAATTATCAATCGATCTTGGCTCAAGACACGTTACTGCACAAACAAATTATTTTATTATTTCAGCATTGTTAACTGAAAAGGGAAAATTGGAAGGCATTGAAGATTTATACTACAATGTTGGATTTGATGAATCTGTTAAAGACTATGAAAAAGCATATTTTTATTATGCAACATTAGATGATGTATTTGGTAGTACACCTTCAGATCAACAAAAAGAGGAATATACTAATAGTAAAAAAGTATATGACGATTATGTAACTTATCTTGCATCAAAGGGTATTGGTACATTAGATAAAAAAGGTAATTATTATATTCCAGATGATACAACAGCTACAGTATCAGTTAATGGTACAATAAAGGATAATAATAATTTTGATTTAGATTTATCCTTAGCATTACTTGGCTCAGATTCAGTTAAACTTACAAATATTAAGGGTGTTGATGGAGAACTTCATATTGATGTTGAAAGCGTACTTGGTTATGCTGCATTTCTTTTTGATACAACGAAACAGAAGTTTGTAAAGAAAATGGGTATTCCTATTTCTGTTTCAGGTTTCGAAATTGAAGTATTCAGTACACTTTATGGTTTAGCTGATAACGAAGTTGAAGAATTTGAGACAAGAGTAAATAATGGCTCTACACCTACTGAAAGAGCAATTATTTCATATACGGTTGCAAAGGCATATAAAGAACTTTGTGAAAAACTTGATCCAAGTGGAGAAAACTTTGGTTTAGTAGGACAGTATTTCTTTGGAAAATTAAATGATGTTGTAGAACTTGCAGGTTTAGCAGTTGATGGAACATATGCAAAGTACAGCAAGGCAACTGGTGATGTTAATGAGTTTTCTGTTACAGAAGATAATTTTATTAGTGCTGTAGTTTCTTTATTGACAGATGTACAGAATAATTCTAAAGACATGGCTACAATTGTTAAGAATATCGCACATGATTTCGTAGAAAAAGATGACCAGGAAAATATTGATGCAACAATAGATGGCTTTATCGAAAGCTTCATTGGAGAAAAAGGAAAAATTAATAATGCAATATATACACTCACAGGTAAAGATAGTAATGGCGAGGATTTAACTGGTGAAGATTTAGCAGAATACCAGAAAGAAATGAAGGATATTGTGGATCTTCTTGATTTTGAAACAAAAATCACAAGCTCTCTTACAGGTGAAGCAGGTGCAAGAGACTATGAAGTTGAAGGTAATGTTTTGGTTGCTGAGAAAAAAGATCCATATGAAGTTGGAAAGGTACTTGCTCCTTCAGATTCAGAAGTAAGTATGAATTTACCATTGGGACTTGATTTCATCAAGGCAAACTTTAGTCTTAGTGTTAAGGAACCAAATGCCGGTAAGGTTGATGAACCAGAGTCAAAACTTGACGGACCAGCTGTAGGTAAAAAAGTTACAGATAAGAAATATAACTACAAAGTTACAAAGCAGGGTGGTACAAATGGTACTGTTGGTGAACTTCAGGTAACTGGTCTTAAGAAGAAGAGCATTACATCTGCTAAAATTGCAGCTGTTGTTAAGATTGGTGGAATCAGCTATAAGGTAACATCTATCAAAGCTAAAGCTTTCAAAGGCAACAAGAAGTTTACAAAGATTACAATTGGTAAGAATGTAAAAACAATCGGTGCTAATGCATTTGCTAAGAATGTAAAGGTTAAGAAGATTACAATTAACTCTACAGTACTTAAGAGTATTGGTAAAGGTGCATTTACAGGTACAAAGGCACTTACAAAGGTAATTATTAAGTCAAAGAAGCTTAAGAAGGTAGGCAGCAAGGCATTCTATAGAAAGAAAGGTGCAAAAGTAACATTTGTAATTCCTAAGAAGAAAGCTAAAGCTTACAAGAAATTACTTAAGAAAGCTAAAACTAACAAGTATAAAATTGTTAAAAAATAGTTTTAAATAATCCTAAGTTTAAGGAGGGCGTTTTATCGCTCTCCTTTTTATGTTTATTATTAAAAATCTTGAAAAATTCGCGGTTTTGAGTTATAGTATTAGATACGTGTATTTTTAGAAAAGAGGTAACAAATATGAATGCAAAAATAGCTTTAATACCTGGTGATGGTATAGGACCAGAGATCGTTTCTCAGGCTACAAAAGTACTTGATGCCATAGCTAAAAAATATGGCCATACCTTTGAATATACTGAGGTACTTATGGGAGGAGTTAGTATTGATAAGACAGGAGAACCCCTCACAAAAGATGCTTTAGAAACAGCTAAAAACTCAGATGCGGTTTTACTTGGTGCCGTAGGTGGCATTGTTGGAAAGGATAGTTGGTACGATCTTCCACCGCACTTACGCCCTGAAGCAGGACTTTTGGCTATTAGAAAGGGACTTGGATTATTTGCTAATTTACGTCCTGCATATCTTTATAAAGAGTTAAAGTCTGCTTGCCCTTTAAAAGAGGAAGTAGCAGATAAAGGCTTTGACATGATTATAGTAAGAGAACTTACAGGTGGTCTTTACTTCGGTAAGAGAGAGACAAAGGAAGTTGATGGTGTTCTTACAGCTACAGATACTCTTACATATAATGAAAATGAGATTCGAAGAATTGCAATTAAGGCATTTGACATTGCAATGAAGAGAAGAAAGAATGTTATAAGTGTTGATAAATCAAATGTTCTTGATTCATCAAGACTTTGGGACAAGGTGGTAAATGAAGTTGCAAAGGATTATCCAGAGGTTACTCTTACACATATGTTAGTTGATAACTGTGCAATGCAGCTTGTAAAGGATCCTGCTCAGTTTGACGTGGTTGTTACAGAAAACATGTTTGGTGATATTCTTTCAGATGAAGCAAGTATGATTACAGGTTCCATTGGAATGCTTTCATCAGCGTCACTTAGAGAGGATAAATTCGGTTTATATGAGCCGAGTCATGGTGCAGCACCGGATATTGCAGGACAGGATAAGGCAAATCCTATTGCAACCATTCTTTCAGCAGCTATGATGCTTAAGTATTCATTTGATCTTGACATGGAAGCTGATAAAATAGAAAAGGCAGTTGAACAGGTTCTCGAAGAGGGTTATAGAACCATTGATATTGCTGCTGATGGTGAGAAATATGTAAGCTGTTCTGAAATGGGCAGTCTTATTGCAGAGAGAATTTAGTAAAGGAGTAATAATTATGCAGAGTGATAACATGAAATCAGGCATGCAGCAGGCACCAGCAAGGTCTCTTCTTAATGCCTTAGGTTTAACAAGTGAAGAAATTAAAAAACCAATTGTTGGTATTGTTAGTTCATATAATGAAATAGTTCCAGGACATATGAACCTTGATAAGATTACACAGGCAGTAAAGCTTGGCGTAGCTGAAGCAGGTGGTGTTCCAATAATGTTCCCGGCTATCGCAGTATGTGATGGTATCGCAATGGGGCATGTAGGTATGAAATATAGTCTTGTAACAAGAGACTTGATTGCGGATTCAACTGAAGCTATGGCAATTGCTCATCAGTTCGATGCTTTGGTTATGATTCCAAACTGTGATAAAAACGTACCAGGTCTTTTAATGGCTGCGGCAAGAGTTAATGTTCCAACTGTATTTGTATCAGGTGGTCCAATGCTTGCAGGACATGTAAAGGGCAGAAAGAGAAGCCTTTCATCAATGTTTGAGGCAGTTGGTGAATTTAACGCAGGTAAGATTAACGAAGAAGAATTCTGTGAATTTGAAAATAAAGTATGTCCAACATGTGGCTCATGTTCAGGTATGTACACAGCTAACTCAATGAACTGCTTAACAGAAGCGCTTGGTATGGGTCTTCCTGGTAATGGAACAATTCCAGCAGTTTATTCAGAAAGACTTAAACTTGCCAAGAGAGCAGGTTATGCTGTAATGGAATTACTTAAGAAAGATATTAGACCAAGAGATATTATGACAAAAGAAGCTATCTTAAATGCATTAACAGTTGACATGGCACTTGGTTGTTCAACTAATAGTATGCTTCATTTGCCAGCTATTGCTCATGAAGTTGGTTTTGACTTTGATATTGCATTCGCCAATCCAATTAGTGAAAAGACACCTAATCTTTGTCATCTTGCTCCAGCAGGTCCTACATACATGGAAGACCTTAATGAAGCAGGTGGTGTTTATGCAGTTATTAAGGAATTACTTGATATTGGACTTATCAATAAGGATTGTATGACTGTTACAGGAAAGACAATTGGTGAAGCAGTAGCAAATTCATATAATAGAGATCCAGGAGTAATAAGAACAGTTGATAATGCATACTCAAAGACAGGTGGTCTTGCAGTTCTTAAGGGTAACCTTGCTCCGGATGGATCAGTTGTTAAGAGATCTGCAGTTGTTCCTGAAATGATGGTACATACTGGTCCTGCAAGAGTATTTGACTGCGAAGAAGATGCAATCGAAGCTATTTTAGGTGGCAAGATTGTTGACGGTGATGTTGTTGTTATTAGATATGAAGGTCCTAAGGGTGGTCCGGGTATGAGAGAAATGCTTAATCCTACATCTGCTATTGCAGGTATGGGTCTTGGCAGTACAGTTGCTTTGATTACTGATGGTAGATTCTCAGGTGCAAGCCGTGGCGCTTCAATTGGACATGTTTCTCCTGAAGCAGCTGTTGGTGGGCCAATTGCTCTTGTTGAAGAAGGAGATATTATTAAGATTGATATTCCGAAAATGAAACTAGAACTTGATGTTTCGGATGAGATTTTAGAAGAACGACGTAAAAATTGGACACCAAGAGAGCCAAAGGTTACAACAGGTTACCTTGCAAGATATGCACAGATGGTTACAAGTGGAAACCGTGGTGCTGTTCTTGAAATTAAGAATGATTAATAATTATTATTGATAAATGATTATAATATTAATTAAAGAAATATAACTCGTTTTTGGAGGAATGATGAAAAACTATACAGGTTCACAGATTATAATTGAATGTTTAAAAGAACAGGGAGTTGATACTATCTTTGGTTATCCGGGAGGAACAATTCTAAATGTTTATGATGAATTGTACAGACATCAGGATGAAATCAGACATATATTAACTTCCCACGAACAGGGAGCTGCTCATGCAGCTGATGGATATGCAAGAGCAACAGGAAAGGTTGGTGTTTGCTTTGCCACATCAGGCCCTGGTGCAACAAATCTTGTAACAGGAATTGCAACAGCTTACATGGATTCAATTCCGCTTGTAGCAATCACAGCAAATGTTGGTACCAGCATGCTTGGAAGAGATTCATTCCAGGAAATAGATATTGTTGGTGTTACAATGCCAATTACAAAGTATTCTGTAATTGTAAAGGATGTTAATGATCTTGCAGATACTATTAGAAGAGCATTTGTTATTGCTAAATCCGGAAGACCTGGTCCTGTTCTTGTTGATGTTACAAAGGATGCTACAGCCAATAAGGCACCTTATGAATATAAGGAACCTGAGAAAGTGGAAAGATCATCAGAAAACATTAAACAAGAAAGCATTGATAAGGCAATCGAACTTATTAACAATGCTAAAAAACCATTTATTATGGTTGGTGGCGGTGCAACTCTTTCAAGAGCAGCACTTGAAGTAAGAGAATTTGTTGATTATGTTGACGCACCTGTCTGCGATACTCTTATGGGTAAGGGTGTATTTGATGGTAATGACTTAAGATACACAGGCATGATTGGTATGCATGGTACAAAGGCTTCTAACTTTGGTGTTACAGAATGTGACCTTCTTATTGCTATCGGTTGTCGTTTTAGTGATAGAGTTACAGGTAATGCTAAAAAATTTGCCAAGCATGCAAAGGTTATTCATATTGATGTAGATGCTGCTGAAGTAAATAAGAATATTAAGTCTGATGTATCTGTTATTGGTGATATTAAGGTTGTTCTTTCAAGAATCAATGAGCAGATGGAAAAACTTAATCATCAGGGATGGCTTAATCATGTTATCGCCATGAAGAATCAGTATCCGCTTAAGTATGATAAGGAAAAACTTACTGGTCCGGCTGTAATAGAGAGCTTATATAAGGCGACAAACGGCGATGCAATTATTACAACAGATGTAGGTCAGCATCAGATGTGGGCTGCTCAGTTCTATAAGTACAGTAGAGAAGGACAGCTTATTACATCCGGTGGTCTTGGAACTATGGGTTACGGCGTTGGTGCTGCAATAGGTGCCAAGGTTGGTATGCCGGATAAGGTTGTAATAAATGTTGCCGGTGATGGATGCTTTAGAATGAACATGCAGGAGATTGCAACAGCTACAAGATATGATATTCCGATTGTTCAGGTGGTAATTAATAACCATGTTTTGGGAATGGTTAGACAGTGGCAGACTCTTTTCTATGGGAAGAGATATTCATCAACAATTCTTGAAGATAAGGTTGATTTCTGCAAGACTGTAGAAGGTTTAGGCGGTAAGGCCTTTAGAGTGACCAAACTGGAAGATCTTGATAAGACCATTGAAAAGGCTGTTAAACTTAATAAACCTGTATTGGTTGAATGCATTATTGATAACGATGATAAGGTATTCCCAATGGTTGCTCCAGCTGCACCTATCAGCGAAACATTCTCAAGAGAAGATCTTGCCAGCAAAGGGCTTTCAGAGTAGTATTTAAGTTAATAAAATAAAGGCTTAAATTTTAATCGTTAAATTGTTGACGAATTGAAATTATAAGTATATAATTTATATGTTGCTATCGTTATAAAAACATATGAATAGCAAAACCTATAATAGAATTAATACCCGAATGGGTTTAGGAGGTTAAAATGAGAGTTTATAATTTTTCAGCAGGTCCGGCTGTATTACCGGAAGAAGTATTAAAAGAAGCAGCAGAGGAAATGCTCGATTACAAGGGCACAGGTATGTCTGTTATGGAAATGAGCCATAGATCAAAGGCTTTCCAGACAATTATCGATGAAGCAGAAGCAGATCTTCGTGAACTTATGAATATTCCTGATAATTACAAGGTTTTATTCTTACAGGGCGGTGCTTCACAGCAGTTTGCAGCAATTCCTTTAAACTTATCTAAAGGAAAGAATGGTGTTGCAGATTATATTGTAACTGGTCAATGGGCTAAGAAAGCTTACCAGGAAGCATCAAAGTTTATTAAGGCTAACAAAATTGCTTCATCAGAAGATAAGACATTTTCTTATATTCCTGACTGCTCAGATCTTCCAATCAGTGACGATGCTGACTATGTATATATTTGTGAAAATAATACAATTTATGGTACAAAGTTCAAAGAACTTCCTAATACAAAGGGTAAAACATTAGTTGCAGATGTATCTTCATGTTTCTTATCGGAACCAGTAGATGTTACTAAGTACGGCGTTATCTACGGTGGTGTTCAGAAGAACGTTGGACCTGCAGGTGTAGTAATTGTTATTATTCGTGAAGATCTTATTCCTGAAGAAGCTATGGATGATGTTCCAACAATGCTTCAGTATAAGACACAGGCTGATGCTGGTTCACTTTACAACACACCTCCATGCTATGGTATTTATATCTGTGGTAAGGTATTTAAGTGGATTAAGAAGATGGGTGGCCTTGATGCAATGAAGGCACATAACGAAAAGAAAGCAAAAATCCTTTATGATTTCCTTGATCAGAGTGAATTATTCAAAGGTACTGTTGAAGCTAAGGATCGTTCACTTATGAATGTACCATTTGTAACAGGCGATGCTGATCTTGATGCTAAGTTTGTAGCAGAAGCTAAAGCAGCTGGTTTTGAAAATCTTAAAGGTCACAGAAGCGTTGGTGGTATGAGAGCAAGTATCTACAATGCTATGCCAATTGAAGGTGTTGAAAAGTTAGTAGAATTCATGAAGAAGTTCGAAGAAGAAAACAAATAATCATTGAGTTTATATGATATTAATTAGATTTTGATTTTAAGGAGCGGTTAAATGTTTAAGTATGGATGTTTAAATCCAATAGCTAATATTGGACTTGATATTTTTGATGGTAACTATGAAAAGACAGATGATGCACTTAATGCTGATGCGATCTTAGTAAGAAGTGCAGCAATGCATGATTTGGAACTTGGTGATAATGTTAAGGCTGTTGCAAGAGCCGGTGCAGGTGTTAACAATATTCCACTTGATAAATGTGCTGAAAAAGGTGTTGTAGTATTTAATACACCTGGTGCTAATGCTAATGGTGTTAAGGAGTTAGTAGTAGCAGGTATGCTTCTTGCTAGTCGTGATGTAATAGGTGGTAATGCTTGGGTTGCTGAAAATAAAGGTGATGAAAACATTAACAAGACTATGGAAAAAGCTAAGAAAGCATTTGCCGGAACAGAAATCGAAGGCAAAAAACTCGGTATTATCGGTCTTGGTGCCATTGGTGCAAAGCTTGCTAATGCAGCTGTTGCCATGGGTATGGAAGTTTATGGATGTGACCCATATATTTCAGTTGAACATGCATGGGGTCTTTCAAGATCTGTTAACCATGTAAAGAGTAATGAAGAAATCTTCAAAACATGTGATTTCATTTCAGTACATGTACCACTTCTTGATGATACAAAGAAGATGATTAATGCTGATTCAATCGCAATGATGAAGGATGGTGTTATTATTCTTAACTTTGCAAGAGATTTACTTGTTGATGATGATGCCATGGAAGAAGCTCTTAAGAGTGGTAAGGTTAGAAAGTATGTTACAGACTTCCCTAACGCAAAGACTGCTAACATGGATGGTGTTATAGCATTCCCACATCTTGGTGCATCAACAGAGGAATCAGAAGATAACTGTGCAGTTATGGCAGTTAATGAACTTAGAGATTTCCTTGAAAATGGTAACATCAAAAATTCAGTAAATTATCCTAACTGCGACATGGGTGTATGTTCAGGTGCAGGTCGTGTAACTATCTGCCACAAGAATGTTCCAAATATGGTTAGCCAGTTTACAAATGTATTTGCTTCAGTTAATACAAACATTTCTGACATGATTGATAAGTCAAAGGGTGAATATGCATATGCTATCCTTGACCTTGATGCTGCAGCAGATGCTGATATTGTAAGCAAGCTTGAGGCAATAGATGGCGTTATTAAGGTTAGAGTGATTAAATAGTTAGTAAAAGGTGAAACAGGGGACGGTTCCTCGTTTCACTTGTGTTAGTAGATAAATAGATTTTAATTGAGTTGATGGGACTCATGAAGTTAAAAGCGTAGCATTATGGCTGCGCTTTTTATATTTTCGCTCAGTGGTCTGTTATTGACAAAACATGAATTTAAGACCACGATTTGCTTTTTGTTTGTGGTCTGTTTTTTATAAAACATGAATTGAAGACCACGACTTGCTTTTTGTTTGTGGTCTGTTTTTGATAAAACAAAAATTATAGACCACAATTTGTTATATCTCAGTGGTCTGTTTTTTATAAAGCGGGAATTGAAGACCACGATTTGCTTTTTGTTTTGTGGTCTGTTTTCGATAAAACAAAAATTATAGACCACAATTTGTTATATCTCAGTGGTCTGTTTTATATAAAGCGGAAATTACAGACCACAATTTGTTATATCTCAGTGGTCCACTTTTAACAAAACAAGATTTATAGACCATAACTTATTTTATGATGCAGTTTCTTTGATTTTTCAATTTATTGTCATTCCAATTGTTTTAAAGATATTTTTAAAAAAATTATAATAAAGTTAGAATAAAAATAGTGTCAAAAATTGCGATGTTATACTGCATATAACATTTGGGAATATGATGATTGATAAATGACATTAGTAGGGATATAATAATAATTGTTAAAAAAATAATTTTTATGGAGTTATGCTTAATCATGGTAAAAAAAGACGGTTATAATAAAAAGATACTATTATTTAAAGCGTTAGTTTTGTTTGTGTTTGTAGTGGTTGGCCTTATGTATTCCACAATTAAGACAAACAATGTTTACGCTAAACAAATAAAAGAAAACAAAAAATCTGATAGCGAAGTTACTGTTGGCGTCGGTGAAAAAATCAAACTGGATATAGCCAAGGATAATAAATATGATAAATATAAGTTTGTAATTAAAAATGATAAATATGCCCATGTAACAAGTTTTGGTAACATATATGGTTATAAGAAGGGTAAAACGGTAGTAAACTGTTATAAAAAAAGAGATTATGAAAAAGAAGGCGAAAATGCAGAAATATTAGAAACTGTAAAGGTAATAGTGAAGCCTGCTCCAAAGAAGATAAATGTTACCACAAAAAAAGATTATGTATTTAAAGGCCAAAAAATGAAAGTTAAAGTGGCTATAAATAATAAATATGCTTGTAGTACATATGAGTATAAGTCTTCTGATCCAAGTGTTTGTAAAGTAAGCAAAAATGGCATGTTAACAGCTAGGAAAAAAGGTGATGTGAAAATTACCGTTAAAGCTTTTAATGGAGTAAAAAAGAGCATAAAGGTTAAAATTAAGGATACAGATAAACTTGTGGCCTTAACATTTGACGATGGACCTAGTGATAATACAAGAAGACTTCTTAAAGAAATGGATGAACTTGATTTTCATGGAACTTTCTTTATGGTTGGAACCATGATTAGAGGTAATGGTGATATTTTAAGAACCATGAAAGATAATGGTAATGAACTTGCAGTTCATGCTTGGAATCATGGAAATTTGGCAAATATGTCAAAATCACAGGTGATTGCTGATATGAAAAGAACAGCAAATCTAATTAATGAATATACAGGAGTAGATGTTAATCTTATGAGACCACCATATGGTTCTTATAATGCAACAACTATTAAAGCTTTAAAGGCCATAGATTATTCCTGTATAATTTGGAATATAAATGTTGAAGATTATTTAACCACGGATAGTAATGTTGTTTATAATAATATTTTAAGATGTGTTCATCCCGGAGCAGTTTTGGTGATACATGATTCTCATAGCTGGTCGGTAGATGGTGTTATTAAGGCAATGAAGCAGTTAAAGAAACAGGGTTATGAGTTTTGCACTGTATCTGAGTTTTGCAAAGTAAAAGGTTTGAAGCTTGGTGGCGGAGAAAAAATATTTGGAACAACAAATTAAGATGTAAAAGCGCTGCAATTGGCTGCGCTTTTTATATTGACTTTAACCATATAATTAAGTACAATAAATTGAACAGGATATTGTATTATATATTGTAAAAGGAGGATCGATATGGTAGCTGTTAATTATTCTACTGTTAGAAATAATTTAAAGGAATATTGTGATAAAGCAACGGATTCATTCGAGACTGTTATTGTAACTCGTAAAAATGAAAAGAATGTTGTTATTATTAGTCTGGAAAAATATAATCAATTAGAAAAAATGGCTCATAATATTGAATATTTGGCTATGATTGATCAATCAATCAGGCAGTTGGAAAGTGGAGGTGGAGTTGAACATGAATTGATTGAGGAGGACTAGTATGAAAAAACTATGGTCAGATAGGGCTTGGAATGATTATTTATATTGGCAAATGCAAGATAAAAAGACATTAAAGAGAATCAATCAGTTAATAAAAGATATAGAAAGAAATGGAACTTCTGAAGGAATTGGAAAACCAAAACCAATGAAATATAGAAAAGCATGGAGCAGAAGAATCGATGAGGTAAATAGGCTTATATATAATATTGATTCAGATGATAATTTGTGGATTATCGCATGTAAGGGTCATTATGAGGATTAAGCATGGAGGTGATAAAGAACTATTTCCTGTCTCTTGCTTTTTTGGAAAATTTTCTTGACACAAAATTACGCATTTTATAAAATAAAGTTGTGCAGGTATAATGCGTATATATTGATTGTATGGTTTATATATGCATAAACATATTGCAGATGTGGAAACAGATTTTGGAGGTTTATATGAAAAAACATTCAAATGAAGAAAAAGGAAATATAAAAAATGGAATCACCATTGCTTCAATGGGTAAAATGATACCTATTGTTTTTTGGTGTTTTATTGCATTGGTTGTTGTAATTGCCGGGGTTAAACTAAAGAAATCCATAGGTGATTTCTTTAGTGGTAAGAAGGGAATCACTTTGGTAAGTGAAACTAATGAGATATTGTCTATTCAGGATCAGTTAAAAAAGGTCTTAGATGTTGATAATATTTATACTTGTGAATCCGTTCAAAATAATGTTATTGAAGAAAAGAGTAAAAAGGGAAAGGTAAAATATACAGCAAAATATGAAGGCTTGGTAAGGGCAGGTATAGATCCTACAAAAATCCAGGTTAATGTAAATGATGATAAAAAATTAATAATGATTACAGTACCTAAAATTGAATTTGAATATAATGTAGTGGCAGGTAGTACTGATTACTTAAATGATGCACCTATGGATAAAGATGATGAGGTTAGGGAAAAGTGCTTAGAAGATTTACATGAAAAAACAGATGAGGAAAGAATGACTGATACTGCCAGAGAGACAGCCAGAACTACCATTAATAAACTTGCGGAACTTGTTTTAAAGAGTGATGAGTACAAAGAATACTCTGATTATACAATTAATTTGTATAATAGATATTAGTAGGTTGTAAAGGTGGTGACTTTATGAAAAAAGTTTGGATTATATTAGCAACGGTATTGGTGCTTTGTATAGGTGCTTTTGGTTTGTTTACAGTTGTTAATAATAAAAATAAGGAAAGTAAACTTGCTCAAGCAGAAAAGGAATTGGATCCGGAAGTAATAAAAAGTATTTTTGATTTGGTGACGGAGAAGTGTTATTTTGCAAATGTTGCAGAAGGCGTAAAAACAAAAAGTGTTTTTGGCATTAAGAGAAAAGTTAAATATTGGGTTGAATACACAGAATCTATTGATATAAAAGTAGATCTTACAAAATCAGTTTTTGGTAAAAAGAAAGGAGATGAAAAAACATATATTATCTATATACCTGAAGCGGAAGTAGATGAAAAAAGCGCTACAATTACGGAAACAGGAACGGAAATATATTTAGAGAACCAAAGTTGGATTTTTCCGCTTGATGTTTCTTCCAGTGATGTAGAAGAAGCTATTAAAGAATCCAATGAAAAAACAATTAAAGACCTTAAGGAAAATGATGATATACTTCTTCGCGCAAGAGATAGGGCGAAGGAGCAGGTAAAAGCTAATTTTAAAGCAATTGATCTTAAAGATAAGTATACTATTGAGTTTGTTGATACCATGAGTGATTACGAAAAAAAGACAGAGGGTACAAGTGTATATGTATATGAAACAGTTAAAAATGAGGATACAACAAAAGAAACTCAATAATAATAAATAATTCATTTTAGGAGGGAAGTATAAATGAAAAAAATTAGTAAGTTTTTAACAACAATGTTGGTGGTTCCATTAGTATTTGGTATGACTAACACCAAGGATGTAAGTGCAGCTAAAAAGACTGTATATTTTCCAACAGAAAGTGTTATAAAGAATTATGATGAGGATGGTAATGTATCATCTGTAAGGACAAATAAATCCACCTATGATAAAAAAGGAAGATTAATTAAATTTGTATCTACGGATGAGGATGAAGATACAACTACAGATACTTATACATATTGGAAAAACGGAAAAATAAAGACTAGCAAATCTGTAAATGTTAGTGAAGAGTCTTCATATACAACAGAGACTAAATACGATAAACATGGTAATATAACATATCAAATGTATCTATATGAATCAAAGACATATGATTATATTTATAAGGATATTACCAATACCAAAAACACTTATAAGAATAATAAGTTAGTTAAACAGGTTTCCACATCCAAGAATTATAGTACTGATTATAATGAAGAGGGAGATTTGTCATTAAAATTACAGGGTAAGGGAACAAGTACAACTAAGTATAAGTATAAGGGCAAATTATTAAAATCCTCTGACTCTTCTTACAAGAATTATCAACTATCAGCTGATGGCGAAAAGTTTAGAATTATTACATCAGGAACATCAAAGGAAAAAAGAAACATTAAAAAAGGCGTAACTAGAAAAGATGTTTCAGAAAATGTTATTAATGAATACAATGATGAGGAAGAAATCTGTAATACAACCAAGTATAAGTATGTAAATACCTTTGATGTTAAGGGAAAACCTTTGAAATATGAATCATATCAGAACGATGAGTTAACTGGACTTACCACAAGAAAGTACGCAAAGAATAAGTGTTTAAAGGTGGAAGATTATAAGAATTATTTTGAAGGAAATGTAACATCAGAATGTGTAACCAAATACTATACTTCTGGAAAGTATAAGGGATTAGTTAAAGAAGATGTTCTTACAGAAGATTCAGAAACCACAAAGTATACATATAAATATAAACTAAATAAGAATAAAAAGATTCAGAAGGAATCTAAGTATAAAGGCAAAAAGCTTATGTACGAAACAACATATAAATATAAAAAATTCAAAATAAAAAAATAATCAGATAGGTAAATAGGGCTGTTTTGTAATAATTTATGATTATTTAAATAAAGGAGTTAGAATAATTATTATTCGATATGATATTATTATTTTTGGCTCCTTTTTAAATTGCAATAATTTGTGGAATTTAGTATAATATAAAAGGATTTTTATCAATAAGTGTTATTAAGGAGAAGGATATGGCAAATATAAAAGCATTTATGTGTACAAGACCTAAAGAAGAGTATGCACACCTTGTGGCAGCGCTTCCTTATGATGTGTATAACAGTAAAGAAGCAAGAGAAGTAGTTAAGGATAACAGACTTTCATTTTTAAATATTGACAGAGCTGAAACTCAGTTTGATGAAAGTGTTGATATTTATGATAAAAAGGTTTATGAAAAAGCAAGAGATTTATTTAATGAGCAGGTTAATGAAGGCATATATCTTGAAGATGGTGACAGAGCATATTATATTTATGAATTAACCATGGATGGTAGAAGTCAGAGTGGTATTGTTGCTGTTGCAAGTGTGGATGATTACCTTGATGGTACCATTAAAAAGCATGAGAATACACTTGCAAAGAAGGAACAGGACAGAATTAATCATGTTGATACCATGTCAGCACAGACTGGACCTATTTTCCTTGCTTACAGGGATATCGATGTAATTAACAATATAGTTGAAAAAAATAAAAAAGAGGCTCCGATATATGATTTTGTTGCTGATGATGGCATAAGCCACAGAGTTTGGAAAATCAGTAACAATGTAGATATAGTGGCTATTGCAGATAGTTTTAGGGAATGCGATAGCTTATATATAGCAGATGGACATCATAGAGCTGCATCGGCTGTTAAGGTTGCCCTTAAACGCAGGGAAGTAAATCCTGGCTATACAGGAGAAGAAGAGTTTAATTTCTTTTTATCTGTAATCTTTCCTGAAAGTGAACTTATGATTATGGATTATAACAGGGTAATCAAGGATTTGAATGGTCTTAGTAATGATGAGTTTATTGAAAAAATAAAAGAAAACTTTGATGTTTGTGAATTTGATTCTTCTGTTAATGCAAAGGATGAAAAGGGTGTTTCCTATATTAAACCAGATATGAAAGGTACCATGTCAATGTATCTTGACGGCAAATGGTATAAACTCATTGCCCACAAGGATATATTATCAGATGATCCGGTTAAGGGACTTGATGTTTCCTTGGTAAGTGATTATATAATTACTCCTATTCTTGGAATTAGTGATTTAAAGAATGATCCAAGAATAGATTTTGTTGGAGGAATCAGAGGTCTTAAGGAACTGGAAAAAAGATGTAATGAGGACTGCAAGGTAGCATTTGCCATGTATCCAACATCCATTTCAGAGTTATTTAATGTGGCTGATGCTAATCTGTTAATGCCACCTAAGAGTACATGGTTTGAGCCAAAACTCAGAAGTGGATTATTTATTCATAGATTTTAAAACAAAGATTTGTAAGTGGATTGTATATTAAATAGTTTTAGAAAAGAGGTAATGGGATGAAATCAAAAGCATATGATATGATGAACTGGAGAGAAATTGAAGGAATCCTTTATTCAGATATTGATTATCCGTACAATATTTTGGGACCAAAGGATACCAAGAAGGGATTACTGATTCAAACATTTAAGCCTGATGCTGTAGCAGTAAGTGTAGTTGATGATAAAACTGGTAAGAAATATCCTATGGAACTTATGGATGAGGCTGGATACTTTGCTCTTTTAATTCCAAAGGTTCACAGCATGAAGTATAAAATTGAGGCTGAATATGAGGATAAATCAAAGGTTCTCGAGTATGATGCTTATGCTTATAAAATGGAACTGGATGAAAAGGATGTTGCTAAATTTAAGACAGGTATAAACTATGAGGTTTATAATATGCTTGGAGCACATACTGAGGTAATAGATGGGGTTGTTGGTACAAGATTTGCCGTTTGGGCTCCATTTGCCTTAAGAGTTTCAGTTGTTGGTGATTTTAATAACTGGGATGGTCGCGCCCATATGATGCAAAAGCATTATGATGCGGGAATTTTCTATTTATTTATACCAGGAGTTAAGCCTGGTGATATTTACAAATATGAGGTACTTAAGAAAGGCAATAATCTAATTCTAAAATGTGACCCATATGGCTTTGAATCAGAACTTAGACCGGCAAATGCTTCAATTGTAAGTGACATAGATGGCTTTAAATGGACTGATTCAAAATGGATTAAAAACAGAGAAAAGACATATGATACATATAAGGAAGATCAATTGGCAAAACCAATTAACATATACGAGGTTCATTTGGGTTCCTGGAAAAAGACCGAGGATGATGAATTCTTAAACTATAGGGAAATAGCCAAGGAACTTGCCGATTATGTTAAGGAAATGGGATATACACATATTGAATTAATGCCAGTAATGGAACATCCACTGGATGAGTCCTGGGGTTATCAGGTAACAGGTTACTATGCACCTACAAAAAGATATGGTAATCCTGATGATTTTATGTATTTCATGAATTACATGCATAATGAGGGCATTGGTGTAATTTTAGACTGGGTACCAGCTCATTTCCCAAGGGATGCCTATGGCATGGCAGAGTTTGATGGAAGCTGTCTTTATGAACATGAAGATCCAAGACAGGGCACACATCCTGACTGGGGCACATTGATTTATAATTATGGCAGACCTGAAGTTAGTAATTTCCTTATTGCAAACGCACTTTTCTGGGTTGAAAAATACCATGCAGATGGCATAAGAATGGACGCAGTGGCTTCCATGCTCTATCTTGATTATGGAAAGTCAGATGGTCAATGGGTGGCAAATATGTACGGCGGCAATGAAAACCTTGATGCCATGGAATTCATTAAGCATTTAAATTCTATTATGCATAAGAGAAATAAGGGTGTATTTATGATTGCCGAGGAATCCACAGCATGGCCAAATATCACCACGGATATTGAAGAGGATGGTTTGGGATTTGACTTTAAGTGGAACATGGGATGGATGAATGATACATTAAGATATATGCAGACAGATCCTTATTTTAGACATGATCATTATGGTGAATTAATATTCAGCATGGTTTATGCTTATAGTGAGAAATTTGTTCTTGTATTATCCCATGATGAAGTTGTACATGGTAAAAAATCTTTAATAGAAAAAATGCCAGGAGACTTTGAAGATAAACTTAGTAACTTTAAAGCTATGATGGGATATTATTTTACTCATCCTGGAAAAAAACTTTTATTTATGGGACAGGAATTTGCCCAGAGTAATGAATGGTGGGAAGCTAAGGAACTTGACTGGTTCTCCCTTGACATTGAGTATAATAAGGCTATTCATAGATTCATTAAGGATATTAATAAACTATATTTATCTGAAAAAGCTTTATATGAACTTGATGAATATAGTGAAGGATTTGAATGGATAAATAATATTTCAACAAACGAAAGTATTATAGTATTTGTTAGAAATGGTGTTGAACTTAATGATAAACTTTTAGTAGTATGTAATTTTGATACTATTCCAAGGGAAGACTATAAGATTGGTGTTCCTGCCACAGGAAGTTATAAAGAAATATTTAACAGTGATAATGTTAAATATGGTGGTAAGGGATTTGTAAATCCAAGAGCCAAGAAGAGCAAGGTTGATGAATGTGATGGAAGAAGAGACTCCATTAGAATTAAAGTACCTGCATTAGGATTTACAGTTTTAAGGTTTATTCCACCTAAAAAGAACTAATGAACGCAAAATAATATAAACTTTAAAGTTGATTTATACGGAGGTTTGATTAGTGGTTGGCACAATGATTACCGAAGCGATGCTTAAGAGTTATTTTGAAAAAGCTGTTGATTTTGGCATAAGTGTTTTAATTGCACTGCTTATACTTATAATCGGCAGATTTGTAATAAAATTTATTCTGAAGGTTACAAAAAGAATATTTGACAAATCCAACGTGGATGTGGCTGTCTCTAATTTCTTAAATTCTTTGCTTAGATTTATACTATATGGCGTATTGATAATAATCATATGCGATAAGGTTGGCATACAAACCACATCCTTTATAGCACTTTTAACATCTGCCGGACTTGCGGTGGGCCTGGCTCTTCAAGGCAGTCTTGCCAATTTTGCAGGTGGTGTATTAATTCTTATTATGAAACCATTTGCCATTGGTGATTATATTAAGTGTGAGTTGGGTGAAGGTGAAGTAATAGGAATTGACATTTTTTATACAAAACTATTAAGTGTGGAAAATTTAAAAATTGTTATTCCAAATGGAAAACTTGCGGATGTATCTATTACAAATCTTACATCCATGGATAAACGCATGGTTAGATTTACCGTAGGGATTAGTTATGATTGTGATATTAAAACATGCAAGGATGTTTTAGTAAATTACATAAATAATCATGAGAAGGTCCTTAAGGATGAGAATAATAAGATATATTTAAGTGAGTTTGGAGAAAGCAGTATTCAGTTTGAAATACGTGCGTGGGTTCCTACAGATGGTTATTGGGATAGTTACTTTGACATAAAAGAGCATCTGAAGGAAGAATTGGATAAAGCTGGAATAGTGATTGCTTATAATCAGCTGGATGTGCATATTAAAGAAAAATAATAAGGAGTTAATAATGGCCAAAAAACTTGCTAAGGCACTTGTATACAGATTACGGGGATTACCTAAGGAACTGGTTATTTTTATTATTTCCATGATTCCAATTTTAGAACTTAGGGGAGGCCTTGTTGCTGCTTCTATATTAAATATTAAAATGTTTAAGGCGATAGGGATATGTTTAGTTGGTAATATCATACCAGTACCATTTATTCTTTTATTTATTACTCCTATATTTGCCTATCTAAAAGGAACAAAACTCTTAAAGCCAATGGTGTTAAAACTTGAAGAGAAGGCCATGGGAAAGAGTGATAGAATTCAGAAGTATGAGTTTATAGGATTGGTTTTATTTGTGGGAATTCCGCTTCCTGGAACTGGCGCTTGGACTGGATCCTTAATAGCAGCCCTTCTTGGTGTTAAATTAAAAAAAGCCATTCCTGCAATTATGTTGGGACTATTACTTGCAACAGTGATTATGTGTACTGTTAGTTATGGCTTGCCATCTCTTATTAGAAGTATGGCTTTATGCCTATAATATACATAGTTTTAGAAAGTAGTAATTTTCCTTTTATCTTGCAAAAATACAGTAATTTAGGTATAATTTAAAAAATGTTTTACTTAGGAGGTAAGTAATAATGGAAGAAAGAAATACATATAAGATTTATGAAGGTGGAAATATAGGAGAAGTACAGATTGCAGATGATGTTGTTGCTTCAATTGCAGGTATTGCTGCTACAGAAGTTGAGGGAGTTGTATCCCTTGCGGCAAAGACACCAGCTGAAATTGCTTCCAAATTTGGTGTTAAGAAATCATCTAAGGGTGTTAAAGTTACTGTTGAGGATGGTAATGTATCAATAGGTGTTGGTATCAGCGTTGAATATGGTACAAATATTCCTGAAGTATCAACTAAGGTTCAGGAAAAAGTTAAAAATACAGTTGAAAACATGACAGGCCTTAATGTTCTTAATGTTAATGTTAAAGTACAGGCCTTAGGAAATGATGAATAATATTGGAGAGACTAATGAGTAAGAGTGATTTATCTCAGCGTGAATTAAGAGAACGTGTATTTGCCATGGTATTTTGTAATGAATTTAGGGATAAGGAAGAAATGCCAGAGCAATTAGCTTATTATTTTGCTAACTTTGAAGAAATGAGTGCGCTTGACAGAGAAAAGATAAGATCAAAGGCAGAGGCAATTATAAATAGCAAGGACTCTCTTGATGAACGTATTAACAGTGTTGCCAAGGGATGGAAAACCAGTCGTATGAGTAAAGTTGACTTATCCATAATAAGAGTTGCGCTGTATGAAATAATTAATGATGATGATATTCCTACGGCTATAGCAATTAATGAAGCTGTAGAACTTGCAAAAAGCTATGGAGGTAATTCTTCACCTTCATTTATTAATGGTATTTTGGCAAGATTAGTTTAAGAGTGGGTGTATATGGCTACAAAAGTATATACTGTCGGATGGATTAGTAATTATATAAAAAACATGTTTGTGAGTGATTATTTACTTAGAAATGTAACCATTAGTGGTGAAATAAGTAATTTAAAATATCATTCCAGCGGACATATATATTTTTCTTTGAAAGATAAAACCGCAGTGCTTGATTGTATTATGTTTAAATCAAGCGCTGTTTCTTTAAAGTTTAGGCTTACAGAAGGATTAAAGGTTAATGTAACCGGCAGAATCGAAAATTTTGAAAAAACAAGTAAATATCAATTATATGCCACAAATGTTGAAGAAGAGGGGACTGGAGAGTTATATAAAAGATTTGAACAGTTAAAAACTGAGCTAATGGAGAGAGGCATGTTTGATGAAATGTATAAAACTCCAATTGGCAAATATAACCAAAGAGTCGGCATTGTTACTTCTCCAACAGGTGCTGCAATAGAAGATATTGTTAATGTTTCAAAGCGCAGAAATCCATATGTAAATCTTTTTCTATATCCTGCACTTGTTCAGGGTGAAGGCGCCTGTATTGACATAGCAAAGGGTATTAAAAGACTTGATGAAATGGGATTGGATGTGATTATTGTGGGACGTGGTGGAGGTTCAATAGAGGATTTATGGGCATTTAATGAAGAAGTTGTTGCCGAAGCTATTTTTAATGCAAAAACACCAATTATTTCAGCTGTTGGACATCAAACTGATTATACAATTGCAGATTTTGTAAGTGATTTAAGAGCACCAACCCCTTCAGCTGCAGCAGAACTTGCCGTATTTGAGTATTCAAAGTTTAGTGATGAATTAAATCAGTATGTTTATTCTTTGAAAAACTATTTAAGGAATTGTATTAATCGGGATAAATTTAGAATTTCAAATTATGCATCCAAATTAAAGAGTAAGAGTCCCACATATAAACTTGATACGAAAAAGTTTAGAATATGTGAATATGAAAGACTTTTAAGGGAAAAGGTTGATTTTAAACTAAGTGAAGCAAAGGATAAAACAATAGATTATAATCAGAAAATGTCAGCTTTGATTAAGGAAAAACTTGTGAATAGAAAACATAGGCTTTCATTATTTGCAAGCAAGCTTTCCGGGAAAAGTCCTTTGGAAAAGATTGGAAGAGGATATGCATTTGCCGAAGCAGGTGGAAAAGGCGTTTGCAGTATTAATGATATAAAAAAAGGTGATAGAATTAATTTATCCCTGCCAGATGGAAAGGCAGTTTGTACAGTAGATGATATTACAAGGAGAAATCATGGAAGAGAAGAATAAAGATAATCAGACAATCGAAGATAAATTTGATGAATTAGATGAATTGTTAAATAAAATGGATGATGAAAATCTCCCATTAGAAGAGAGTTTTGAATTATATAATAAGGGACTTGAGTTAATTAAGGATTGCAATAATCGAATTGAAAAAGTTGAAAATGAACTTACAATTCTTGATAAAGGGGAGAATGAATAATGAGTGATTTTAAAAATGAATTTATTGAAAGAGTGGAAATAGCTAATAAAATCATAGAATCATATATTCCTCTTAATATGGGATTTAAAAGTGATATTTGTGAATCAATGAAATATTCACTTATGGCTGGTGGTAAAAGACTTCGTCCTATTCTTATGATGGAAGTGGCAAAGAAATTTGATTTTGACATGGAGGAAATTACACCATTTATGGCGGCAATTGAATATATTCACACATATTCCCTTGTGCATGATGATTTGCCTGCAATGGATAATGATGATTATAGAAGAGGTAAACTAACCACTCATAAGGTTTATGGTGAGGCCATGGGTGTGTTGTGTGGGGATGCTCTTCTTAATTATGCCTTTGAAATTGTGGCAAGTTCCCTTAAAAACAGTAAAAATAAAGATGCTGCCATAGAAAGCCTTGAGGTACTTTCAAGAAATGCTGGTATTTCCGGTATGATTGGAGGTCAGGCCTGTGATGTTGCAAATGATGGTAAGGAATTGGATGAAGATACAATTCTTTATATTTATGAGAATAAAACTTCAGCATTAATTGAGGCGGCCATGGTTATTGGAGCAGTTCTATCAGGAGCAACTGATGATGAGATATCCGACATTGAAGATGCTGCTGGAATGATTGGTATGGCTTTTCAGATCCAGGATGATATTTTGGATATAGAAGGTGATGAAGAAAAACTTGGAAAGCCTTTACATAGCGATGAAAAGAATAATAAATATACTTATGTTTCCTTATATGGTATTGATGAATCTAAAAATGCAGTTAAAAATTATATGAAGGATGCCAAGGACATTTTAAGTGAAACAGGAAAAGAAAATAAATTCCTAGATGAATTAATAGATTATTTAGTTACCAGAGATAAGTAATTTGGAGTGATTATGTTACTTGATGAAATAAATAAACCTAATGACATAAAAAAAATACATCCAAAGGATTATTCTAAACTTGCACTTGAGATTAGAAGATTTCTAGTGCATAAGGTTAGTAAAACCGGAGGCCATCTTGCATCTAATTTAGGTGGCGTGGAGCTTACCATGGCTCTTCATATTGCCCTTGATCTTCCTAAGGATAAAATTATATGGGATGTAGGACACCAAAGTTATGTTCATAAGATCCTTACAGGAAGAAAGGATGAATTTGACACCTTAAGACAGATGTATGGATTAAGTGGATTCCCAAAAAGAAATGAAAGTGAATGTGATGCTTTTGGAACAGGTCATAGTTCCACATCTCTTTCAGCAGGACTTGGGATGGTTCTTGGAAACAGTCTTAAGGGTGTGGACTCAACTGTTGTATGCGTTATTGGTGATGGCGCCCTTACGGGTGGTGAGGCCTTTGAAGCATTAAACAATGCTGCTTCAATTGATAAAAACTTTATTATTATATTAAATGATAATAACATGTCCATATCGGAAAATGTTGGCAGTATGAGTGGTTATCTTGATAATTTAAGACTTGGTGAAGGATATAATGATATTAAAGCAGGTGTGCAGAAAACCCTTCATAGAGTTCCTGTTATTGGAAATAGTCTTGTTGATAAAATCAGTAAAACTAAAAGCAGTATTAAACAGCTTCTTGTTCCAGGCATGATGTTTGAGGACATGGGTATTACTTATGTAGGTCCTGTGGATGGCCATGATGTTAAGAAAATGGTTAATTTGCTGAATGAAGCTAAGAAAATTGATCATCCGGTTTTAATACACATACTTACAAAAAAGGGTAAGGGATATAGATATGCTGAGGCAAATCCATCCAAATTTCATGGCATAGATCCATTTGTCGTAAAAACTGGAGAGTTAAGGGAAGAAAAGACTTCACCTACATATACCGATGTATTTGCAAAGGCAATAGTAAATCTTGCAAAAGAGGATAAGGATGTGGTGGCCATTACTGCTGCCATGTCAGATGGCACAGGCCTTAATGCATTTAAGAATAAATATCCTGATAGACTTGTGGATGTGGGAATTGCAGAGGAGCATGCGGTAACATTTGCCGCGGGACTTGCAACATGTGGACTTAAGCCTTATTTTGCTGTATATTCATCTTTCTTACAGAGAAGTTACGACCAGATGATTCATGATGTGTGCATACAGAATCTCCCGGTTAGATTTATGATTGACAGGGCAGGACTTGTGGGAAGGGATGGAGAAACCCATCAGGGTATTTTTGATATTTCATATCTTTTATCCATGCCAAACATGACGGTTATTTCTCCTGCCTGCGAAAGCGAACTTATAATCGCAGTAAATTACAGTGCAACATTTGACGGTCCCTTGGCCATTAGATATCCAAGAGGAAGTGTCATTAGAGAGTATAATGATTTTGATTATGAAATGGAATTTGGTAAAAGCAGTAAGATTGTTGATGGTGAAAAAATATGCATTATTTCTGTGGGTAATATGATTAAGGAAGCAATGGTTGCTAGAGATGTTTTGGTAAGTAAGGGTTATAATCCTGCTGTAATTAATGCATTATTCTTAAAACCATTTGATAAGGACATGGTTGATTATGCTGTAAATAACTATGATTATGTTGTAACTATTGAAGAAGGCATTGTAAATGGTGGCTTTGGCGTTAGTATTCTTAACTATGTTAATGAAACTTTTGGCAAATATAAAGCAAGAATTATAAACATTGGCATTAATGATGAATTTGTTAAGCAGGGTGATGTTGATACACTTAGAACCATGCTTAAAATAGATGGAAAAAGTATTGCACAAAGAATAATTGAAATTATTAAATAGAAAGATTATTGGTATTTATGAAAGAAAGACTTGACGTACTTTTGGTAAACAAAGGTCTTGCTACTTCAAGAGAAAAAGCAAAAGCTATAATAATGAGTGGCAATGTATATGTAAAAAATCAAAAAGAAGACAAAGCGGGAACCATGGTTGATGTGGATGCTTTAATAGAGGTTAAGGGTAAAAGCTTAAAATATGTTTCAAGAGGTGGATTAAAACTTGAAAAAGCCATGGAAAGTTTTAATCTTGATTTAAAAGATAAAACATGCATGGATGTGGGTTCATCAACAGGTGGATTTACAGATTGTATGCTTCAAAACGGAGCAACCCTTGTTTATGCAATTGATGTGGGATATGGACAGCTTGATTGGAAACTTAGAAACGACCACCGTGTCATAAGCATGGAAAAAACCAATATTAGATATGTGACACCTGATAAACTTGAAAGAAGGGCGCAATTTGTTTCGATAGATGTGTGCTTTATTTCACTTACCTTGGTACTTCCTAATGTTTATAATCTTATGGAAAAGGACGCCGAGTGTGTATGCCTTATTAAACCTCAGTTTGAGGCGGGACGAGACAAGGTTGGAAAAAAAGGAATTGTAAGAGATCCTAAAGTTCATTTTGAAGTAATTGAAAAAGTCATAAGATTTGCTGATTCTCTTGGATTTAAAATACTTAATCTTGATTATTCTCCAATTAAGGGAATGGAAGGAAACATAGAATATTTGCTGCATATTAAAAAGATTGATGACCGAATTTTAAAGACAGATGCAGGTAAAGTAAATGAAGAAGATTTAAATAAATTTGATGCAGGCAATAATACTTATGATTTAATTAATAGTGCAAATACATATATTGACGAGGCTCATGGAAAACTTGATCAATAAGATGACGGAGAGTAGTTATGAAGAATTTTTTGGTGGTTACAAATAGGTCAAAGGATCCTAATGAAGTAATTGCAAACAGAATAAAGGAATACACGGAAAATTTTGGTGATGCTTATCATGTATTCCTTGCTGAGGTTGAAAAAAAACAGGATAAGTATAAGTTTACCAATCCTGATTCTGTAAGCGATGAAATTGATTGCGTAATCACTATTGGGGGAGATGGAACCTTACTACAAACGGTAAGGGATTTAATGGATATCGATAAACCGTTTATAGGTGTTAATCGCGGAACTTTGGGATATTTATCAGAAGTATATCCTGAGGACATAGAAGTGATGATGAAAAAACTTATAAATGATGAATATGTCATTGAAAACAGAATGATGATTGAAGGAAGTTTTAACGGCAAATCATCTGTTGCCCTTAATGATATTGTAATCAGAAGAAATGATGGAATGGTTAGAATATCATTAAATGTCAATGACAGACATCTTACTTCATATTATGCTGATGGGGTTATTGTGTCTACACCAACGGGTTCTACAGCTTACAATTTATCTGCTGGGGGCCCAATAGTGGAACCTGGGGCAGAAATAATCATTATTACTCCAATGTATCCCCATACAATTAATACAAGACCAATTGTGTTATCGGAAAATGATGTTATATCTGTGGAGATAGCAGACATAAGAGGAAATGGTTTGTGTTGTTCTCTTTCCTTTGATGGAGATATGAGGTGTGAATTAAAGAAGAATGATAAGATTTATATAAAAAAATCAAATAGAACCACTAAAATCTTAAAACTTAGCGATAGTAGTTTTATTGAAGTTTTAAAGGAAAAAATGGGGGATAACATAATTTGAAAGATAACAGGCAGAGAAAAATAATAGAATTAATAGATAAATATGATATTGAAACTCAGGAAGACTTGTGTGAATTGCTTATTAAGGAAGGGTTTAATGTAACCCAGGCTACTGTTTCTAGAGACATAAAAGAGTTAAACCTAAGCAAGGTTTCTACAAAAACCGGCTCTAAATATGCAGTTAAGGGACATGTGGAGTATGCAGATAGCAGCAAATATTTGCGTATATTAAAGGATGGATTTGTTTCCCAGGATAGAGGGGAAAACATTATTATCATAAAGACTGTTCCTGGAATGGCCATGGCTTTAGCAGCAGCAATTGATAACCTGGGTTTTGAGGAAATCCTTGGAACCATTGCAGGGGATGATACCATAATGTGCATTGCAAGAAATAAAAAAATGGCTGAAAATGTCATGGATAAAATTGAATCAATTGTTAAATAAAACATTAGATAAATCACTTGTGTTACTTTTGTTACGGATAGGAGTGTTATGCTTTTAAAATTGTACGTAAAGAATCTTGCGTTAATTGAGGAACTGGATATGGATTTTTCCAATGGGCTTAATATAATAACTGGTGAAACCGGTGCAGGAAAATCACTCTTGTTAGGCTCTATTAACATTGCTTTGGGGGATAAGTTTCAAAAGGATTTGTTAAGATCTGATTGCGACAGCGCCATAGTTGAATTAACCTTTGATAAAAATGAATTTGTAAGTATTTTTTTATCAGAAAATGACATTGATGATTTGGGAGAAGAGGTTGTTATTACAAGAAAGATAACCAAGAATAAAAGTATCTCAAAGATAAATGGTGAAACAGTATCTGTAAAGGATTTAAAGGAAGTAATGTCTCACCTTATAGATATACATGGACAGCATGAACATCAGTCCTTGATTTATAAGGAAAAACATTTAGAAATTCTTGATAAATATGCAGGTAAAGATAGCGAAAACCTATTGCAGCAAATATCAGAAAAATATAAGGAATATGTATGCCTTAAAGAAAATCTTGAAAACTTTGACATTGATGAAAATGAAAAGATAAGAGAAATGGATCTTCTTGAATATGAGATAAAAGAAATAAATGAGGCTGGTCTTACTAGTAATGAAGATGCAGAATTAGAAGAACTTTTTAAAAAGCTGTCCCATGGCAAGGAAGTAGCTTCATTGCTTGATGGTGCATATAGCCTGTCAGAAGGAGAATTCGGAAATGGTTTGTCTTCTGTAATAAGTGATATTTTATATAATATTAATAGGGCATATGAGTTAAACTCTGATTATAAAGGCCTTTATGATTCCATAATAGAAATAGATAGTTTAACATCTGATTTTATTAAAGATCTTTCATTTGCCAGAGAAAATGTTGATAATGATGAGGAAAAGCTTAGGGAAGTAAGTGAAAGACTTGATATTATCAATCATTTGAAAATGAAATATGGAAAGACCATTGAGGATATCAATAAATACTTAGAAAATAATACTAATAGATTAAATGTGTTATTAAACTATGAAGAAGAACTAAATAATAAACGTAATGCGTTAAGTAGTATTGAAGAAGAGATTCTTTCCCTATGCGAAAAATTAAGTACAATTAGGAGAAAATATGCCCAAAAGCTTAAGGATGCAATAACAGACGAATTATTGGATTTAAACTTTTTAGATGTAAGATTTGATATTCAGGTTAGCAGATTGGCTGATTTTAAGAGTAATGGTTTTGATGAAGTAAGTTTTTATATATCCACCAATCCTGGAGAAGATTTAAAACCGTTAGGTAAGGTTGCATCTGGTGGAGAACTTTCAAGAATAATGCTTGCTATAAAGACTGTTTTATCGGACATGGATGAGACAAATACCTTGATATTTGATGAGATTGATGCAGGAATAAGTGGTATTACAGCTGGAAAGGTTGCAAAGAAACTTGCTGATATTTCAAGAAATAAACAGGTATTATGCATTACTCATTTGGCACAGATTGCTTCTATGGCAGATGAGCATTTCTTAATTGAAAAAAGTGAGGATAATGGCAAAACTAAAACCACAGTTGTTAAACTGGATGCTGATAAACAAATTGATGAATTAATGAGGATAATATCTGGAGATTTAGTTTCTGATGAAGCCAAAGCATCTGCAAATAAGCTAAAAAGTTCGGCTATCGAATATAAAAATAAATAAAATAATAAGACAAAAAAGTGATAAAAATATTTGTATATATGTAAAATATGCTTTATAAATTAGTGATAATGAGATATACTATATATATCAAAGCAAAGGAGAAGGATTGCAATGAAAAACATTTTATTTGTTGCTTCAGAGAGTGTTCCATTTATTAAAACAGGCGGTCTTGCCGATGTTGTAGGTTCACTTCCAAAGGCATTTAATAAAGACGAAATAGACGTAAGAGTTATTTTGCCAAAGTATATGTGCATGGATCAAAAATGGAAGGATCAGATGGAATATGTAGATCATTTCTATATGGATCTTTGTTGGAGAAGACAATACGTTGGTATCTTAAAAATAGTACTTGATGGCGTTACTTTCTATTTCATTGATAATGAATATTATTTTTCTGGTCCTAAGCCATATGGAGACATAAGATATGACCTTGAGAAATTTGCTTTTTTCTCAAGAGCAGCGCTTTCTGCACTTCCGGTAATTGGCTTCAGACCCGACATTATTCATTGTCATGACTGGCAGACAGGTCTTGTTCCTGTATATCTCAACGATAGTTTCCGTGCAGGTGAGTTTTACCAGGGCATAAAGACCATAATGACAATTCATAACCTTAAATTCCAGGGCGTATGGGATGTTAAGACCATTAAGGATATAGCGGGTCTTTCAGATTATTACTTTACAGATGATAAACTTAAAGACTATGAAAATGGTAATTATTTAAAGGGTGGTATCGTATATTCTGACTATGTAACAACAGTTAGTGATACATATGCCGAAGAAATCAAAACACCATTCTATGGCGAGGGTCTTGATGGCCTTATGAGAGCAAGATCAAATAATTTATGTGGTATTGTTAATGGTATTGATTATACTTCCTTTAATCCTGAAGTGGATGATTTAATTGAGAAGAAATATAATGTTGATAATTTCAGAAAAGAAAAAATAAAGAATAAACGTGCACTTCAGAAACGTCTTGGATTAAAACAGGATGATAAGGTTATGCTTATTGGTATTGTATCAAGACTTACAGATCAGAAGGGATTTGATTTGATTGAATGTGTTATGGATGAATTATGTCAGGATGCAGTTCAGATTGTAATTTTGGGTACAGGTGAAGAAAAATACGAGAATATGTTCAGACATTTTGACTGGAAGTATCAGGATTCTGTATCAGCAAATATTTACTATTCTGAAGAATTATCACATCAGATTTATGCAGCCTGTGATGCATTCTTAATGCCATCGTTGTTTGAACCTTGCGGATTAAGTCAGCTTATGAGTTTGAAATATGGTACACTTCCTATAGTTCGTGAAACAGGTGGGCTTAAGGATACTGTTGAACCATATAATGAATATGAAAGTAAGGGAACAGGTTTTTCATTTGCTAATTACAATGCCCATGAAATGCTTGCAACCGTAAGATTTGCCGAAAGAATTTTTTATGATAAAAAGCGTGAATGGAATAAGATGGTTGACAGAGCCATGAGTGCTGATTTCTCATGGGATACATCAGCCAAAAAGTATGAGCAATTATACAGAAACCTTTTAGGTTATTAAATGATTAATATAGTAAAAAGAGCAGTGGTAACGCTGCTCTTTTTAAGGATAGGAGTTTGATATGGCATTTGACGGAATAACGGTAAACTGCCTTGTAAATGAGTTAAACAGTAAAATTACTGATGGAAGAATTACCAAGATAGCTCAGCCAGAAAAGGATGAATTATTACTTACGATTAAAAATAATAAGGACACTTACAGATTATATATTTCTGTAAATCCGTCGCTGCCACTTTTATATTTGGGAGACAGTAATAAGGTAAGCCCCATGGTTGCGCCTAGTTTTTGCATGCTTTTACGTAAGTATATCAATAATGGTAAGATTCTATCTGTTTCACAACCTGATTTAGAAAGAGTAGTTGTGGTTGATATTGAACATAGAAATGAAATGGGGGATTTATGTAATAAGAAATTATACATAGAATTAATGGGCAAGCATAGTAATATTATTTTTACAGATGAGGATAGAATAATTGATAGTATTAAGCATGTTACCCCAGTAATGAGTTCTGTTAGAATTGTAATGCCTGGACAAAACTATTTTATTCCTAAAACAGAGGATAAATTAAATCCTTTGACAGTGACAAAAGAAGAATTCATTGAAATAATAAAAACAAATAATACAAGTATTTTCAAGGCTATATATTTGTCCTTTACAGGAATTAGCCCTATTATTGCCCAGGAAATATGTTTTAGGTGTGACATCGATGCAGATTTACCTGTAAAAGAATTTAGCGATGATTATCTTTTGCATGTTTATAATGGATTCACAAGTATTGTTGATAGTATAAAGAAAAATGATTATAAACCAGTTATCTATTATAAAGATGGTGAACCGGTTGAGTTTAATGCATTTCCTCTTAAGCTTTATTCAAAGGATGAATATGTAAATAAAGAGGATATAAGCATTCTTATTTCTGACTATTACAAGGAAAAAGATCTTGTTAGTAGAATGAAACAAAAATCACAGAATTTGAGACATATAGTAAATACCGCTCTTAGTCGCGATAATAAAAAATATGATTTGCAGTTAAGACAGTTAAAGGATACTGAAAAGATGGATAAGTTTAAGTTATATGGTGAATTATTGACTGCTTATTCCTATCAGATACCGGGGGGCGTAAAGGAATATGAGGCAAATGATTTTTATAGTGATAAACTAATTAAAATACCATTGGACAGTGATTTAAATGCCATAGAAAATGCAAATCGTTATTTTGCAAAATATAATAAACTAAAGAGAACCAAGGAAGCTTTGGATACAATTATAGTTGGAACAAAGGAATCGGTTGATTATCTTGAAAATGTTTTAGCTTCAATAGACATGGCTACGGATGAGGAAGATTTAAAAGCCATTAGAATGGAACTTACTGAGTATAATTATATAAAGAAAGGTACAGGCAAGGTTGCAAAAACAAAATCAAAGCCGTTACATTATTTGTCTAGTGATGGATTTGATATATATGTTGGGAAGAATAATTTGCAAAATGAAGAAGTTACCTTTAAAATAGCAGGAAATTCTGATTGGTGGTTTCATGCAAAGAATATGCCGGGAAGCCATGTGATAGTAAAGGCAAGAGGAATGGAACTTCCTGATAAAACCTTTGAAGAAGCGGCAGCATTAGCAGCTTTCTATTCTAAAGCCAAAGGAATGGGATCTGTTGAAATAGATTACATTCAAAGAAAACACATAAAGAAAGTTAACGGAAGCAAACCAGGATTTGTAATATATCATACAAATTATTCATTTGTAGCAAAACCTGATATTAGTGCTTTAAAAAAAGTTGATTAAATATATTTACTGTGATAAACTAATTCGGTAAATATAGAACGAAGGTGTATTTTATGATAGCTAGTATGACAGGCTTCGGTAGATGTGAATTATCCGAAGGATTAAGAAAAGTTACAGTTGAACTTAAATCTGTTAATCACAGATATCTTGATTTAAACATTAAGATGCCAAAGAAGTTTAATGTATTTGAAAATAGAATAAGAGATGTGATTAAGGAATATGCTAACAGAGGCAAGATTGATTTATATATTTCTTTCCAGGATTTATCAGAAGGTTCTGTAAATGTTTGCCTTAACGAGGGACTTTGTAAGGAATATATTGATATTTTTAAACATGCTTCTGATGAATTTGGACTTGAAAATGATCTTACATTAAGTAAACTTATGTCCTTCCCAGAGGTTATCATGCAGGAAGAGGAAAGACCTGATGAGGAGGAATTATGGAGTTTTTTATCAAAAGCCATTCATAGTGCCTGCTCTCAGTTTAAGGAATCAAGAGTAGTTGAAGGTGAAAAACTTAAATGTGATCTTTTGGACAAATTAAATGACATGAAAAAGAATGTGGACTTCATTGTATCAAAATCACCTGAAATCATAGAAGAGTATAAAAAGAAACTAATTGAGAAAATCAATGAAGCTGTTCTTAATGTTCAAATAGATGAAAGCAGAATAGCAACAGAAGTTACCATATATGCTGATAAGGTATGTGTGGATGAGGAAATGGTTAGATTAAATAGTCATATAAAGGCCATGGAAGAGGCATTAAAGGCTGGCGGATCTGTTGGAAGACAGTTAGACTTTTTGGCCCAAGAAATGAACAGGGAAGCCAATACCACACTTTCTAAATCTGGTGATATAAGCGTATCAAATGTAGCCATTGATTTGAAAACAGGAATTGAAAAAATCAGAGAACAGATTCAGAATCTTGAATAGAAAGAGTAATTATGGAAAAAGGAAAATTAATAGTTCTTTCTGGCTTTTCAGGCTCAGGTAAAGGAACTGTAGTAAATGAATTGTTAAACAGATATGATGATTATGCAATTTCTGTTTCTGCAACAACCCGTTCTCCTAGACAGGGAGAAAAGGAAGGTGTTCATTATTTTTTTAAAACTGTCGAAGAATTTGAGAAAATGATAAAAAATGATGACTTTATTGAACATGCAGTATTTGTAAATAATCATTATGGAACACCAAAGGAATTTGTTGATAAGAAACTAAATGAAGGAATTAATGTAATTCTTGAAATTGAGGTGGTTGGAGCTTTAAAAGTAAAGGAAAAATTGCCAGATACCATTATGGTTTACATCATTCCACCAAGTGCTTCTGAACTAAAAAATCGACTTGTTAATAGGGGGACGGAAAGTATCGATGTTATAAATAATCGTTTAAAAAGAGCAATTGAAGAAATTGACTTTATTAAATCCTATGATTATGTTATAATAAACGATGACCTAAATGAATGTGTAGAAAAGATTAATAATATCATTCATTCAGAAGATAATAAAAAAGAAGACTTAAGTAGTTTTATTAATGAGTTTAAAGAAGAACTTAAAGATTTAACGTAAAGGAGAAAAATTATGTTACATCCATCTTATTCAGACTTAATGAAAGTTGCTAACAGCGAGGTTGAACCGGGCGAACAGCCAGTAGTTCAGAGCAGATATTCAATTGTTATTGCCACTGCAAAAAGAGCAAGGCAGATTGTTGATGAAAATGCAAAGGAACGTGAACTTAAGGATAAGCTTAGAGACGCTTATGTTGAAAAGAAACATGATCCTAGAAAACCTTTATCAATTGCAATTGATGAACTTTACACAGAGAAAATCAAAATTGTAGGTGATGAGGACTAATAGAATAAAGGCGCGCAGATGCGTGCCTTATTTTGTAGTTAAATGCCCAAGGAGCTGTTTATGGAAAAGATACTTTGGATTTCTTTAGGATGTGATAAAAATCTTGTTGATTCAGAGAATATGATAGGATTGTTAAAAAAGGCTGGATATCAGTTTACTGACATGGAAGAAGAAGCAACAGTAATTGTAATCAATAGTTGTTGCTTTATTCATGATGCAAAGGAAGAAAGCATTGATACTATTATTGAAATGGGTAAATATAAGGAAAATGGAAATCTTAAGGCTCTAATAGTATGTGGATGCTTAGCTGAAAGATATAAGGACGAAATTGAAAAAGAACTTCCAGAAGTGGATGCCATAGTTGGTACATCATCCATAGAAAATATTCTTAATGTAATTAATAAGGTGTTGGATAAAGATAAAGAAGGCATAATTAAAAGTTTTGAAGACATAAGTAAACCTGCTCATACATTTGCCGATAGAGAAAACGGAACAGGTGGATATACTTCATATTTGAAGATAGCAGAAGGATGTGATAAATGCTGTACTTACTGTATTATTCCTAAAATCAGAGGAAGTTACAGAAGTATTCCAATTGAGGAATTAATAGAGGAAAGCAAGAGATTGGTTGATGATGGAATCAAGGAGTTGATTTTGGTTGCCCAAGAAACCACTCTCTATGGAGTTGATTTATATGGTGAAAAGTCCTTGCATAAGCTTCTTCATGAACTTGGCAAAATAAATGGTTTATTATGGATTAGATTATTATATTGCTATCCCGAGGAAATATATGATGAACTTATTGATGAAATAGCTAAAAATAGAAAGGTTTGTCATTATCTGGATATTCCTATTCAGCATGCCAGTGATGATATTTTAAGGCGAATGGGAAGAAGAACTTCCAAGGAAGATTTGATTAATATAATAAACAAATTAAGAAATAGAATTCCAGATATTGCCCTTAGAACAACACTTATTACAGGTTTTCCAGGGGAAACAAAGGAAGATCATGAAACACTAATGGGATTTGTTGATGAAATGGAATTTGACAGATTAGGTGTGTTTACATATTCACCAGAGGAAGATACTCCTGCAGCCTTATTTAAAGACCAGATAGAAGAAGAAGTTAAACTTGATAGAAGAGATGAGTTAATGGAACTTCAGCAGGAAGTAAGCATTGATAAAAACAATGCTTTAATCGGAAAGGAATTTACTGTTCTTATTGAAGGATATTTGCCGGATGAAAATGTATATGTGGGTCGCACATATATGGATGCGCCTTCTGTTGATGGAAATATATTTGTAAGCAGTGATGAAACCCTTGTAAGTGGCGATGTATTAAAAGTTAAGGTAACCGGTGCATATGAATACGATTTGATAGGTGTTTTGTGCAGTTAGGAGGATATATGAATTTACCAAATAAGATTACAACATTTAGAATGATTTTAATTCCATTCTTTGTGGTTTTTATGTTATGTAACATTTTTGGAGATGCGGATAAATACATAGCAGTTTCAATATTTATAGTTGCATCACTAACAGATTTCGTTGATGGTCAGCTTGCAAGAAGAATGAATCTTGTGACTAATTTCGGCAAATTTATGGACCCTTTGGCAGATAAGTTACTAGTATGTGCTGCGCTTCTTTGTCTATCAGGAAACATAATCCCAGTGTGGATTGTAATTATTATAATCAGTCGTGAATTTATTATTAGCGGTTTTAGACTTATTGCCGCTGAAAAAGGAGTTGTTATTGCTGCAGGAATATGGGGCAAAGTAAAGACCTTTGTATCAATGGTCATGATAATTGTTGTAATAATACATATTGATGATCCATTATACAGATATCTTGAATATTTTCTGATTTACTTATCATTAGTGCTAACCATTGTATCACTATTTGATTATTTGATAAAAAACATGGATGTGTTAAAAGATGAAAAATAATGCTTTTAAATTAGTTGAATTATTAAATGAAAAAAACATGACAATTTCCACTGCTGAATCATTAACAGGTGGACTATTGGCGGGTACCATTGTTTCTGTACCTGGTGCTTCAAATGTATTTAATGAAGGATATATAACCTATTCCAATGAGGCAAAGGCCAGGATTTTTGGTGTTAGTAAAGAAGATCTTGATAATTTTTCTGCAGTTTCAAAGGAAGTGTGCATGGCTATGTGCATTGGAGCAAAGAATAATGCATATAGCGATATTGGTGTTTCCACTACAGGAATAGCAGGACCTGATGGAGGAACTAAAGAAACACCTGTAGGTACCGTGTTTATAGGAGTGTCCTTTAATGGAAAGACGGTGGCCGAAAGATACTGTTTTACAGGTGATCGCCAGGAAGTAAGAATTAAAACTGTTGAATACGCAATTGATATGGTTATTGATACACTTTTGAAATAATTCTTGCAAAACAAGACACTTTGATATATATTATTTAGTGGTTATTTTGATATTATAATTAAGCTTTGGAGGAAAAAATGGCAGCTTATCAAACAATGAAGAGTGAAGAATTGCTCAGTTTAAAAAGCGAATTAGAAGCTGAGTATGAAAAGATTAAAGGAATGGGAATAAAACTTGACATGTCAAGAGGAAAGCCTGGAAAGGATCAGCTTGATCTATCCATGGGGATGATTGACGCTCTTGCATCAGATCACTGTTTTGTAGGAGAGCAAGGGATTGATTGCCGTAATTATGGTGTTTTAGATGGTATTGTTGAAGCAAAAAGATTATTAAGTGACATGATTGAATGTCCTATTGATAATATTATCATTTATGGAAATTCTTCATTAAATGTTATGTTTGACACGGTTGCAAGATCCATGACACATGGTGTTATGGGAAGTACTCCTTGGTCAAAACTTGATAAAGTAAAATTCTTATGTCCAGTACCTGGATATGACAGACATTTTGCAATCACTGAATTCTTTGGCATTGAAATGATTAACATTCCAATGAATGAAGAAGGACCTGACATGAATCTGGTTGAAAAACTTGTTAGTGAAGATGAAAGCATTAAGGGTATTTGGTGTATTCCAAAATATGGTAATCCAACAGGTATTACATATTCTGATGGTGTTGTTAAAAGATTTGCCAGATTAAAACCAGCAGCAGAGGACTTTAGAATTTACTGGGATAATGCTTACACAATTCATCATTTATATGAAGATGAAGAAAAACAGGATCATCTTGTTGAAATTCTTGCAGAATGTGAGAAGGCAGGAAATCCAGATATGGTATTTAAGTTCTGTTCAACCTCAAAGGTAACATTCCCAGGTTCTGGTATTGCAGCTATTTCAGCATCAAAAGCAAATCTCGAATTCATTAAAAAACAGATGACAGTTCAGACAATTGGTCATGATAAGTTAAATCAGTTAAGACATTATCGTTTCTTTGGCAACTTTGAAAACATGAAGAAACATATGATGAAGCATGCAGCACTTTTAAGACCTAAATTCAATGCGGTATTAACAACATTGGAAAATGAATTAAAGGATGCTGATATTGCATCATGGACAAATCCAAAAGGAGGATATTTTATCTCTCTTGATGTAAGGAAAGGTTGTGCAAAAACTGTTGTACAAATGTGTAAGGATGTTGGACTTGTATTAACCTCTGCTGGTGCTACTTATCCATATGGAAAGGATCCACATGATTCAAATATAAGAATAGCTCCATCATTCCCAACTCCAGAGGAACTTAAGGATGCAGCTCATATTTTATGTGTTTGTGTTAAACTTGCTACAGTTAATAAGATTCTTACAGAGGAAATCTAATGTTAAAGCAGATGGCACCTTAGTGCTATCTGCTTTATTTATTAATAAAAATAAGTTGAATGTGTCATTTAATTATGTTATCATAAATTTATTATAAAAAGCCATTGACAAATCCAAACATATGTTTTATTATATAAACATAAGTTCGAAAAAGGTTCGAAAGAAGGAGAGTGCTATGAATAACGAAGAAAAATTAAAAGCCCTCGAGGCAGCTATGGCTCAAATTGAAAAACAACATGGAAAAGGTTCAATTATGAAACTTGGTGATTCCAAGGTTAATATGAACATAGAGACAATACCTACCGGTTCCTTAAGTCTTGATATCGCTTTGGGGCTTGGTGGTATTCCAAAGGGAAGAGTAATTGAAATCTATGGTCCTGAATCCAGTGGTAAAACTACCGTTGCTCTTCACATGATTGCAGAAGTTCAAAAAAGAGGTGGCATTGCTGGTTTTATTGATGCTGAGCATGCACTTGATCCTGTTTATGCCCAGGCTATTGGGGTTGATATTGATAATTTATATATTTCACAGCCTGATTATGGTGAACAGGCCCTTGAGATAACAGATACCATGGTTCGTTCTGGAGCAGTTGACATTATTATCATCGACTCAGTTGCTGCCTTGGTTCCTAAGGCTGAAATTGATGGCGAGATGGGTGATTCTCATGTGGGTCTTCATGCAAGACTTATGTCTCAGGCTTTAAGAAAGCTTACCGGCGTTATTAATAAGACAAATTGTACCGTAGTATTTATTAACCAGTTAAGAGAAAAAGTTGGTGTAATGTTTGGTAATCCGGAAGTTACAACAGGTGGTAGAGCTTTAAAGTTCTACGCTTCAGTACGTATGGAAGTTCGTAGAATTGAAACTCTTAAAACAAATGGTGAGATGATTGGTAACCGAGCAAGAGTAAAAGTTGTAAAAAATAAAATCTCACCTCCATTTAAAGAGGCTGAATTTGATATTATGTTTGGTGAAGGCATTTCAAAAGAAGGTGATATTCTTGATCTTGCTGCTGAACAGGCTGTTATTAATAAAAGTGGTGCGTGGTATGCATATAAAGGTGAAAAGATTGGCCAGGGTAGAGAAAATGCAAAGCTTTTCTTAAAACAGCATCCTGATATCATGGAAGAAGTTGAACATCAGGTTAGAGTTAAGTATGGACTTGTGGATGATGTAAAAGAAGTTTCAGATGATGAATAATAGTACAGGTTATAACAGAAATAATAAAGAGTATAAAAAGAATCTTAAGGAGCGTAATAGTTCTAATGATGAAACTACTTTTAACCGTGCCAAGGAAAGAGCTTTATATATATTAGAACGGGGAGAGAAAACCGAATATCAAATTAGACAAAAATTATCAGATGGTGGTTATATTGATGAAATAATCGATAGAGTAATTGAATTTCTAAAAGGATATAATTACGTTAATGATTTTGACTATTCCTGTAAATATATAAAATATAAGATATCTTCAAAAAGTATAAGAAACATAAAAAATGATTTATACAATAAAGGAGTTAATAAGGAAGTTATTGAAGAAGCCTTAATTGTAGTGAATCCTGATGATACCAAAACACTTGAATCTATATTTTTAAAAAAGTATTCGAAGTATGATTTGAGTGATTATGGTGAAAGAAATAAAGCCTTTATAGGACTTATGAGAAAAGGCTTTACTTATGATGATATCTCTGGACTCTTAAATAGATATAAGGATGATTAAAAAAGACTTGACATATTAGTCTGGTAGTTCTAAAATATGAGCAATTGAATATTGTAAACCGTTGATCAAGAGTAAGTAGTATTTATGTGGGCATTCAGAGAGTCGTGTATGGTGTGATGCGATATGTACCGGTATATATGAATGGGCTTGTGAGGGCAGCCTGAATAAAAAGTAGGAGCTGACGGAGACCTGACCGTTATCAAACAGGAAGCATATGATGGTATGCTATAGAGCGGGTGCTATGCACCAATTTGGGTGGTACCGCAGGAATTAGTTTTTAGTTCTTGTCCCATTAACATTTGTTAGTGGGACAAGATTTTTTTTTAGAATAATAGATTTAAGAAAGGAGTAGCTATGTATTATCCAAAATACGAAGACATTAACAGTTTTAAGGAACAGGGCAGTGTGGTTCCAATATCAAGGGAAATATTTGCTGATATTATTACACCAATTTCATTGCTTAGAAAGATTGCTGATAAGACAAATAAATATTTTTTGTTAGAGTCAGTTGAGGGTGGAGAGAAATGGGCTAGATACTCTTTTCTTGGACTTAATCCTTATATGCAGATTAAACTGAAAAACCACATTTGTGAGGTTTATATTGAAGAAGAACTTGTGGAAAAATCTGATGTTGGAAATGATGCATTTAGACTTTTAAGAGAAAAACTAGATGAGTTTAAATCAGTAAAGGTTAAAGGATTGCCTTCTTTTACCGGTGGGTTTGTTGGATATTTTTCCTATGAACTTATTGGGTATTCTGAACCAAAGCTTAAACTTAAGGAAAACAAGTTTAATGATTTTGATTTAATGTTATTTGATGATGTTATTTGTTATGATCATTTAACTGGAAAAATAATAGTTATTTCTAACATGAAGATATCAGAAGGAAAAGCTGGTTATGATAAGGCGGTTAGGGACATAGATGCAATAATAGATTTAATTGTTGATGAAGTTCCGCTTCCAAAATATGATGCTCCAAAGGATGTTGAATTTACATGTAATGTAAGCAAGGATGAATACATTGACATTGTTAATAAAACTAAGGAATATATTTTTGAAGGAGATATATTTCAGGGAGTTTTATCAAGGAAATTTAAGGCTAAATATGATGCATCATTAATTAATGCATATAGAGTGCTTAGAACCACAAATCCTTCTCCATATATGTATTTTTTACAAACAGATGATGATGTGCAAATTGCCGGTGCATCGCCAGAAACAATGGTTAAATTAATAGATGGAGAACTTACCACATTCCCTGTGGCAGGAACAAGACCAAGGGGAAAGGATGACATAGAAGACAAGGCGCTTGAAGAGGGACTTTTAAAGGATGAAAAGGAACTTTCAGAACATAATATGTTAGTTGATCTTGGAAGAAATGATATAGGTAAAATCTCAAAGTTTGGAACAGTTATGGTTAAGGATTACATGTCAATTCATAGATTTTCAAAGGTAATGCACATAGCTTCTACAGTTACCGGAGAAATTAGGGGTGACTATGATGGTCTTGATGCAGTTAGTGCATTACTTCCTGCAGGAACATTATCTGGAGCTCCAAAGTTTAGAGCTTGTGAAATAATCAATGAGTTGGAAAAAGAGTCACGAGGTATCTATGGAGGAGCCATTGGATATATTGATTTATCTGGAAATCTTGATGTTTGCATAGGAATTAGAACTGCAGTAAAAAAAGGTGATGAAGTAACTGTTCAGGCAGGAGCTGGTTTGGTAGCTGACAGTAATCCGGAAAGCGAATATGAGGAATGCGCTCATAAAGCCGGTGCTGTTATAAATGCATTAAAGAAAGCATATGAGGTGAACTAAATGATATTATTAATAGATAATTATGACAGCTTTTCATATAATCTATATCAATTAATTGGGTCTCTAACAAAGGATGAAATTAAGGTAATTAGAAACGATGAATTGTCCATTGAAGAAATAGATGATTTAAAACCTGAAAAAATAATTCTATCTCCTGGCCCGGGTAAGCCAAAGGATGCTGGTGTATGTGAAGAAGTTGTACTTAAACTTGGAAGCAAATATCCGATTTTAGGAGTGTGCCTAGGACATCAAAGTATTTGCGAAGCCTTTGGAGGAAATGTATCCTATGCAAATAAGCTTATGCATGGAAAGCAGAGTGTGGTATCTTTAAGTTGTGATAAATTATTTGCTGGTTTGGAAAAAGCGGAAAAGGTTGCAAGATATCATTCTCTTGCTGCCAAATCAGAAGATTTGCCGGAGTGCTTAAAGGTAATTGCAACAGCTGATGATGGAGAGATAATGGCAGTTAAACATAAAGAGTATAATATTTATGGATTACAATTCCATCCAGAATCGGTTTTGACACCAAATGGTGATGTTATGGTAAGCAATTTTATGAATATAAAATAATGAGTAAAATATAGCGAATGTATATTAGTAAATGAAATGTATTGATAAAAATATAAATAATTGATGAAAGGATAGAAAAATGATTAAGGAAGTAATTGAAAAATTAACAGAAAAGAAAGATTTGACTTATGATGAAGCTTATGCAGTGATGGATGAGATTATGAATGGAGAAACAACACCAACTCAGAATTCTGCTTTTTTGGCTTCATTGTCAACAAAAAGTGCAAGAATGGAAACAAAGGATGAAATAGCTGGATGTGCTGCTTCCATGAGAGATCATGCAATTCCTGTTAATACAGGTATGGACATTTTTGAGATAGTAGGTACAGGTGGGGATAATGCACATAGTTTTAATATTTCCACAACATCTGCAATAATTGCTGCCAGCGGTGGAATGAAGGTTGCAAAACATGGTAACAGAGCTGCATCATCTAAATGTGGTACTGCAGATTGTTTAGAAGCACTTGGTGTAAATATTAATCAGGATCCTGATAAGTGTGTTGAACTCCTTAAGGAAGTTGGTATGTGCTTTTTCTTTGCGCAGAAATATCATACATCAATGAAATATGTTGGACCTATTAGAAAGGAATTGGGATTTAGAACAATCTTTAATATTTTAGGACCTCTTACAAACCCAGGAAAGCCAAAGCAGATGCTTTTGGGAGTATATGATGAGTATTTGGTTGAACCACTTGCGCAGGTTCTTACAAGTCTTGGTGTAAAGAGAGGCATGGTAGTATATGGTCAGGACAAACTTGATGAAATATCTTTAAGTTCATCTACAACAGTATGTGAAATTAAGGATGGATGGTATAGAACATATACAATCAAACCAGAGGATTTTGGCTTTGAAAGATGCGAAAAGAAGGATCTCGTGGGTGGCGAACCAAAGGAAAACGCTCAGATCACCATTGATATTTTAAAAGGTGTTGAAAAGGGACATAAGAGAAATGCCACACTTCTTAATGCTGGAGCAGCTCTCTATATTGGAGGTAAAGCTGATAGCATTAAAGAAGGCATTGATTTGGCAGCAAGTCTTATTGATAATGGAAAGGCTTATGAGACATTGGAAAAACTCATTGAAGTGTCCAATAAATAATACATAGCACAAGCAAATATAATGATACTTAGTTTAGGAGAATACCATGATACTTGATGAAATAGCAAACAGCAATAGAGAGTTATATAAGAATAAGACCCTTGATTTTGACATTAATGGTGAAAAGTTATATGAAAGTGATAATCCATTTTATTTTGAAAAGCAGTTGAAAAAAGAAGGAATGTCATTTATCTGTGAATGCAAATCTGCGTCTCCTTCAAAAGGTGTAATTGCCAAAGATTATCCATATGTGGAAATTGCAAAATCTTATGAAAAAGCAGGCGCTTCTTGTATTTCTGTACTTACTGAACCAAAGTATTTTAAGGGAAGTTTAAAACATTTAAAAGAAGTGTGTGAAAATGTTAATATTCCAGTTATCAGGAAGGACTTTGTAATTAATTCTCATATGATTTATGAGGCAAAGTATTATGGTGCAGAAGCAGTTCTTTTAATATGTGCCATTTTAGATGATAATAAGCTTAAAGAATATATTAATCTTTGCGATAAGTTGAAAATTTCTGCATTGGTTGAAGCTCATGATTTGACAGAAGTTAAAAGAGCTATAAATGCCGGTGCAAGAATAATAGGTGTCAATAATAGAAACCTTAAGGATTTTACCGTTGATTTTAATAATGCCATAAATCTAAGAAAAGAAGTTCCAAGTAATATAGTTTTTGTTGCAGAAAGTGGAATTAAGAATAGCGAGGACATAAAGAGATTATATGACGAAAATGTTGATGCAGTATTGATCGGTGAAACTCTTATGAAATCCGAGGATAAAGCAAAGGAACTTGATAAATTAAAGGAGTTAATTCAGTAAATAAGTTATAAACTGGATTAATTATTAATAAAGGATAGTTATGTCAAAGATAAAAATATGTGGATTAAAAAGAATTGAAGACATTAATTACGTAAACGAATGTAAACCTGATTATATTGGATTTGTATTTGCTGGTACTAAAAGAAAAATTAGTTTTGAAAAGGCTGTTTTACTAAAATCCAGTCTTAGCAAAGATATTAAAGCAGTTGGTGTATTTGTAAATGAACCAATTGAAAATATTATTCAAATGACAAATAGAGGAATAATTGATATAATACAGCTTCATGGTGATGAGGATGAAGATTATATTAAAGAATTAAAATCACAGACTGATAAACCTATTATTAAAGCAATTCGTGTTAAGGATAAAGAAGATATATACAGGGCAGATGAACTTAATGTTGAATACTTATTACTTGATACGTATAGCAAAGATGAATATGGGGGTAGCGGCATACCATTTAATCATGATATAATACCGAAGGTTAAACACAAGTATTTTCTTGCGGGCGGAATTAATATTAATAATATTAAGGATGTTATTGCAAGTACAGATGCTTATTGTATTGATGTTAGCAGTTCTGTTGAAAGTGATGGAATTAAGGATTATAACAAAATAAAAGATATTATTGATGCTGTAAGGAGGTAATTATGAGTAAAGGCAGATTTGGTATCCACGGAGGGCAATATGTACCTGAAACTCTAATGGGAGCTGTTAATGAGCTTGAAGAAGCTTATAACAAATATAAAGATGATCCGGATTTTAATAATGAACTATCTGAACTTTTTAATAATTATATAGGAAGACCATCAAGACTATATTATGCTAAAAAAATGACTGAAGATTTAGGTGGAGCTAAAGTTTATTTAAAGAGAGAAGATCTTAACCATACAGGTTCTCATAAATTAAATAATGCATTAGGTCAATGTCTTCTTGCTAAAAGGATGGGCAAAACCAGAGTTATAGCAGAAACAGGAGCTGGTCAGCATGGTGTTGCAACAGCTACAGCTGCTGCGCTTTTGGGACTTGAATGCGAAGTGTTTATGGGTAAAGAGGATTGCGAAAGACAGGCATTAAATGTATTTCGTATGGAATTATTAGGTACAAAGGTGCATCCAGTGGAAAGTGGAACACAGACATTAAAGGATGCCATTAATGATGCAATGAGAGAATGGTGTAACAGAATGGATGATACATTATATGTTATTGGTTCTGTTATGGGACCACATCCATTTCCGACAATGGTTAGAGATTTCCAAAGTGTAATCAGTAAAGAAATTAAGGAACAGTTAAATGAAGCAGAAGGAAAACTTCCAGATGCTGTTATTGCCTGCGTAGGGGGCGGTTCAAATGCCATAGGTGCCTTTTATAATTTTATAAATGATAGAAATGTTGAACTTATTGGCTGTGAAGCTGCTGGTCTTGGAGTTGATAATCCTAAGAATGCTGCAACAATAGCAAATGGTTCTGAGGGTATTTTCCATGGAATGAAAACACTTTTCTGCCAAAATGAATATGGTCAGATTGCACCGGTTTATTCAATTTCGGCTGGACTTGATTATCCTGGAATTGGACCTGAGCATGCATATTTGCATGATAGTGGAAGAGCAAAGTATGTTGCCATTACTGATGAAGAAGCAGTAAATGCTTTTGAATACTTATCAAGAGTAGAGGGGATTATTCCGGCTGTTGAAAGTAGTCATGCCGTGGCTTATGCACTTAAATATGTTCCTACATTAAGTAATGATAAAATAGTTGTAATTAATATTTCCGGTCGTGGTGATAAGGATGTTGCAGCTATAGCAAGATATAAAGGAGTACAGTTATATGAGTAAAATAAGTGATGCATTTAAAAACGGTAAAGCTTTTATTCCTTTTATTACCGGTGGTGATCCAGATCTTTCCACAACAATTAAATTAATACTTGCCATGCAGGAATCAGGAGCAGATGCAATAGAGATTGGGATTCCTTTTTCTGATCCTATAGCTGAAGGTATTGTAATTCAGGAAGCAGATCTTAGGGCTCTTAATTCTGGTACTACAACCGATAGATTAATGGATGCAATTAAAAGCATTAAAGATTATGTAAAAGTTCCTTTGATTTTTATGACTTATGCAAATATTATTTTTAAATATGGACCTAAAAAATTCATGGACAGATGCGTTGAATGTGGTATAAGTGGAATTATAGTTCCAGACTGTCCATTTGAAGAAAAAGATGAATTTAAACCTTATTGTGATGCTTGTGATATTGATTATATTCCATTAATTGCGCCAACATCCCATGAAAGAATTACTGAAATATCAAAAAGTGCAAAGGGATATGTATATGTGGTATCATCCTTGGGTGTAACAGGAGTAAGAGATAATATTACTACAGATTTGGAAGCTATGACAAAATTAGTTAAGGAAGCAACAGATGTTCCTTGTGCCATAGGTTTTGGTATTTCAAAACCGGAACAGGCAGCTACTATGAGCGCCTATGCAGATGGTGTGATAGTTGGCTCTGCAATTGTAAAGATTATTGCAGAATATGGAGAGGAATCTGTGGTTCCTGTAAGCGAATATGTTAAAAGCATGAAGGAAGCGATTATTAACGCAAATAATTAGTTTTCATAGAAATATAATAATATTATTAATAATACTATATTAAAAAAGCAGTTGTGGTAAATGAGTTAAACTCAAATATCATAACTGCTTTTGATTATTATATCTGTTTTTTTAATAATCTAATATCTTTGCTTTTCTAGTACTTCATTACTTAAATGGGTAACATTCGGATTTATTATAAGGAATGGAGCACCTTTTTGGGGTTTGTAAGTCATGTTTTTGCTTATACTTTCATAAAAAGAAGCATTTGGATCAAGAGTTTGATTATAAATATTGGACATGTCTGGAACAGTAGTTTGATTATTCTCCTTAAAACTAGGTGTTAGGTTTTCATTATTTAGGAAGAAGATATATAGTTCATCACCAGTTGATACTTCTTCAAATCCATTTACATCAACTTTAATAATGTCAGGAAAATCCTTCATTTTGTAGTATTTCTTTAGTCCCGAATCTTTAAAATGTTCATCAGTTTCATCTCTTAATACCAAATCTGATTTAAAGTAGTATTCACCATTTTTTATCAGTTTTATAAGTTTCATCTCATTGATGAAACCAATGGAAAATGCCACAAGGAATAGGGTGACAAAGGCAAATATAAATATACCAATAGTAATATTTTCTTTAAATGCTACAAAATCAAGGAAGTAGAATAATGAAAGTGATAATAATACAATCATAAATACAGGTAGACTCATGCTACTTCTTCTTTTGTAAAGATTTGCAATTTCTTCATTATGCAACTGTATTGTGTTTAAGTATGAATCTATTTTTTTGGCTTTAGGTGTTTTATTTACATAAGGAGTTTTTGATTTTCCGTTATAATACTGGCCAAAAGATTCTATGTCTATCTGCTTGCTTCTTAAATCGTAATCAAGGGATGCTTCCCTTTCATTATATACCATAAATCGGTCGCATTTAGAAAGATATAGAATTATAAAATCATCCTTTGGACTTGAAATGCTATATGTTGAATATGAGGTTAATATTTTTCTACCATAATTCTTATAAATGTTTTTGAAAAATAAATAATAATTTGTGTGAGTATTATCGTTACTTCTGTAGGTTTCAGTATCCATGTCACTTAGTTCATCCACAGTGACGATAAAGTCGCCATTTAAAATCAGTGAACGCATTTGTAGTGATTTATAAATGGATTTTATGCTTATAAAGAAGAATATACCAAGTATGCCTCCGGAAAAAGCAAACATAAATAATTTTATAGATAAAGAAGCATCTGTATCTTTAGTGGATTGGTAAATGCCATACATAAAAAAGGCTCCAAAAACAGTGACAAATGCCAAAACAAATAAATTATATATAATGCTTTGTTTATAACTTAAATCTTTTAAAAGAAATTCTTTGTTTATAAGATTCTTATCATAATTACCTGAACCTAAATTAATTTCTCTTGTCTTTTTTAGAGTTTTTGTAACGGAAAAAATAACAACAAAGAATATTATAATAAAAACAAGTATAAAAGTAGTTTTGACTATTTTAAAAATAGTTGTAAAATCGTTGTTTAACATTTTAATACTCCCATAGTTTTATTGTTTATATATAACAACATAGTTATCAAGTTGTAAATTAAAGTGATCTGTTGGTTTATTTTTATTGTGGAACTTATTTACACAAACCTGTTTATAAATGTTATCACAGTAAAGAGAGGTTTTATAACATCTTAGCATGTCACCGCTTAACTGGGTTAAGCCATCACTGTTTTTGGTGATAACTGGAACCAAACAGTTATTGCTAAGAACCTTCATAATTTTTGATTCTTCTCTAAATCCAAGAACACGTATGTATTCAGGAATATCAGTTTTACATAGATTTTTATCTGTATCATTTAAACCAAGAGTGATTGAAAGAAGTTTTCTGCTTATGGCAGAGTAGGTTTCATTCTTGCTTTTAATTTCATCGGCAAATTCAGTAAAACATGTATATTCTTTTGAAAGATTCTTAATTCTATTATCAAGATCTGTATTTATGTCCTTTAAACTTAATTCCCATTCGAAATTAAATACATCTGCTGTGTCATAGGTATGATAATCAAAATTCTGTTTGATAAGATTTGCTCCAAGCAATAGTGAAAAATCATCAGCAAATATTGGATATGTATGATTGTAATTTGAAATTAAATCTTCATATAAGAATTCTGGAATATGATTTTTTATTGATTCCAAATTATCCTTTTTAATTGCTTCTCTGATAGCGGTGGAAGAGGAGAAATCTTCATCAAGTATGGTATTGTTATAATTATTATGAATTCTTTTTATAACATACGGTGTAATTAAGGAGTTTGTTCTCTTTAATGCCTTAAGGTACTCAATAGCCAAAATGTTGTTTGGTTTGTTTAGTATGTCAACAAGATGAGGTTTGTAGATTTCCAATGCATTGGCTCTTGAAACAGGATATGAAAGACCTTGTTTTAAGTATTTCTTTAAATGATCTCTAAATCCTTCAGGCTCATTGGTAAATATATCTGCAATCTCATCTAAATATTCAATATTATCATCTTCACTTCCAAATACAAGATAATCAATAAAATTAAGGGAATTAAGTAGTTTAATTGCACCTCTTGCAAAATATTCCGCACTTGATGTGGCATAACGAATTGGAAGTTCGATTACTAAATCTGCACCACATTTAATAGCAGCAGTGGTACGAAGATATTTGTTGATTATAGCTGGCTCGCCTCGTTGAACGAAATTACCACTCATAATAACAACTACATATTCTGCGCCAGTAATCTCTTTGGCTTTTTTTATGATATATTCATGACCGGTATGAAAAGGATTGAATTCTGCTACAATTGCTACTGTTTTCATAGATTGTTCTCTCTTTCTTGAAAATTTTTAAAAAATAGGCACATTTTTCAACCTATTATTATTTACATTTTTCAAAAATATGTTATCATTAAATGTAGAGAAAAACAAGGGTGTTGAAATTATTTCATCGCTTTTTTTATGCGGTTTAAACAACGCTCTTTAAATAATAATAACTCTAATAATGATTAAAGGAGAATAAAGGTTATGTCATTTATTGAAACAATCAAAGAACGCGCTAAGCGTGATGTTAAAACAATTTGTCTTCCTGAAGGAATGGATGTAAGAACTTATGAGGCAGCTGCTAATGCACTTAAGGAAGGTACAGCTAAAATTATCATTCTTGCAGATGAAGAAGAATTTAAGAATAATAATGGAGGATTTGATGTAAGTAAGGCTACTGTAATCAATCCAAAAACATCTGATAAATTACAGGGTTACATTGATGGTTTAGTAGAACTTAGAAAAGCAAAGGGTATGACTCCTGAACAGGCAAAGGAGTTACTTACAACAGATTACATGTATTTTGCATGTATGATGGTTAAAAATGGTGATGCTGATGGTGTTGTTTCAGGTGCCTGCCACTCAACAGCTAACACACTTCGTCCATCACTTCAGATTATTAAGACTGCTCCAGGTACAAAGCTTGTATCAGCTTTCTTTGTAATGGATGTTCCTAATTGTGAATTTGGTGAAAACGGAACATTTGTATTTGGTGATTGTGGTCTTAATCAGAATCCTAATCCAGAAGAACTTGCTGCTATTGCAGTTTCATCTGCTGAAAGTTTTAAGGCTTTAGTAGGAGCAGAACCAAAAGTAGCTATGCTTTCACATTCTTCAATGGGTAGTGCAAAGCATGCAGATGTTGACAAGGTTGTTGAAGCTACAAAAATTGCAAAGGAAATGGCTCCTGATGTAGCTCTCGATGGTGAACTCCAGCTTGATGCTGCAATTGTTCCTGCAATTGGTAAGTCAAAAGCTCCGGACAGTAAGGTGGCTGGAAATGCCAATGTATTGATTTTCCCTGATCTTGATGCTGGAAACATTGGTTATAAATTGGTTCAGAGACTTGCAAAGGCAGAAGCATATGGACCTATGTGTCAGGGTATTGCAGCTCCTGTTAATGACTTATCAAGAGGATGCTCAGCTTCTGACATTGAAGGTGTAATTGCAATTACAGCTGTACAGGCTCAGAAATAAAATATAATTACAAATAGAAAGGTAAGATTATGAAAATATTAGTTATTAACTGTGGTAGTTCATCACTTAAGTATCAGCTTATCGACATGGATGATGAAAGCGTTTTAGCAAAGGGTCTTGTTGAGAGAATTGGCATTGAAGGTTCAAATCTTGTTCACAAGCCAACAGGAAAAGAAAACTTTAAAGAAGAAAAACCAATGGAAAACCATAAGGATGCCATTGAGTTAGTATTAAAAGCATTAGTTGACAGTGAACATGGCGTTATTTCATCAACAGATGAAATTGGTGCTGTTGGACATAGAGTTCTTCATGCAGGAACTACATACAGCGATTCAATTATCGTTAATGAAGATGTTAAAAAGGTAGTAAGAGAGTGCTTTGATTTAGGACCTCTTCATAATCCAGCAAATTTAATTGGTGTTGAGGCTTGTGAAGCTGCAATGCCTGGTACACCTCAGGTAGCTGTTTTTGATACAGCATTTGGTATGGCAATGCCTAAAAAAGCATATCTTTATGCAATTCCATATGAATATCTTGATAAATACAGTTTAAGAAGATATGGTTTCCACGGTACAAGTCATAGTTTCGTATCTAAAGAAGCTATTAAATTCGGTAATCTCGATCCTGAAAACTGCAAGGTAATAGTTGCTCACCTTGGTAATGGTGCTTCTATTTCAGCATCAATTGGTGGCAAATGTGTTGATACTTCAATGGGTCTTACACCACTTGAAGGATTAATCATGGGAACAAGATCAGGTGATATTGATCCTACAGTTATTCAGTTTATTGCTAATAAAGAAGGCAAGAGTATGGATGAGGTATTAAACATCCTTAACAAGAAATCAGGTGTTCTTGGTATTTCAGGAGTATCAAGTGACTTTAGAGACATTGATAAGGCATGTGCGCAAGGTAACGAAAGAGCCATTGCAGCAAGAGATGCATTTATCTATAGAGTAGCAAAGTATATTGGTGCTTATACAGCAGCAATGAATGGTGTGGATGCAATTGCATTTACAGCTGGTGTTGGTGAAAACAATGGTGCTTACAGAAAATTAATCTGTGAATACCTTGGATATCTTGGAGTAGAAATCGATGATAAAGCAAATGCTGTTGCAGGTGAAAAAGCAGTTATTTCAACAGCTACATCAAAGGTTAAAGTTATGGCAATTCCAACAAATGAAGAGTTATCAATCGCAAGAGAAACATTAGCCCTTGTAAAATAATTGTATTTGCAGTAAAGGATGAGTTTTACATATAGTAAAAAAAATGTTTGACAAACAGTTTTTATCTATGTATAATAGACAAGGTTGCTTTAGCACAAGTCAAATATTTTAATATATAAACTGACGAAAAAGGAGGTTTAGAATATGTCAATTTGTCCAAAGAACAAATCTTCTAAAGGTAGAAGAGATAAGCGTAGAGCTAATTGGAAAATGAGCGCACCTAATCTTGTTAAGTGCCCTAAGTGTGGAGAACTTATGATGCCACACAGAGTTTGTAAAGCTTGTGGTTCATACAATAAGAAAGAAATCATTTCAGTTGACTAATTGAAATTAAGATAAAAATCGGCAGAATCCTTGGATTTGCCGATTTTTATTTTTATTGAAATAATAAATTGTTTTTGATATAATTGTGAAGTTAATGGGTTTATATTTCCATGAAAGGAAAAGAGTTTAAGATATGGAAAAAATAACAAGAGTAGTTCTTGATTGTATGGGAGGGGATAATGCCCCTGGTGAGATTGTTAAAGGAGCTGTTTTAGCCCTTGAAAAATCTAATAAGATTGAATTGATTCTTACTGGTGATGAGAATCAGATTAATAATGAGTTAAATAAATATACATATGATAAGAATAGAGTAAAAATAGTTCACACCACAGAAGTTATTGAAATGGCAGAACCACCTGTTAAGGCAATTAGAAGTAAAAAGGATTCTTCAATTGTTGTGGGAATGAAAATGATAAAAGAAGGCGCTGGTGATGCCTTTGTATCTGCTGGAAGCACGGGAGCTGTTTTGGTGGGTGGACAATTATTAGTAGGTAGGCTTAAAGGTGTGGAAAGACCGCCTCTTGCTCCATTAATCCCAACTGCCAATGGTGTTTCATTACTTATAGACTGTGGTGCCAATGTTGATGCTAGATCTTCACATCTTGTACAGTTTGCAAAGATGGGTTCCATATACATGGAAAGCATTATGGGAATAAAGAATCCTAAAGTTGGCATAGTTAATATAGGCGCTGAAGAAGAAAAGGGAAATGCACTTGTAAAGGAAACATTTCCATTACTTAAGGAATGCAATGATATAAACTTTATTGGTTCTGTTGAAGCAAGGGACATACCAAAGGGTGTTTGTGATGTTGTTGTTTGCGAAGCATTTGTAGGAAATGTTATTCTTAAAATGTACGAAGGCGTAGGAAGTGTAATGCTTAAAAAAGTTAAAACAGGTCTTACTAAGAACCTTAAAACCCAAATTGGTGCTTTATTGATTAAAAAATCTTTAAAGGAAACATTAAAGGATTTTAACACTGATGAATATGGTGGAGCGCCACTTCTTGGATTAAATGGCTTGGTGGTTAAAACTCATGGTAGTTCCAAAGCGGTGGAAATAACCAATAGCATATTACAGTGCATTACATTTAATGAACAACAGGTTAACGAAAAAATAAGTCAGAACATAAAGCTGGCTGATAAATAGAAAAATTAAGACATGGAGGTCGTTATGGAATTTGAAAAGATTCAGAATGCAATATCAGATGTGTTAGATATTGATAAAGATGAAATTACTTTGGAAACAGAGTTTGTTAAGGATTTAGGAGCTGATTCTTTAGACGTAATAGAAATTGTCATGAGACTGGAAGAAGAATTTGGTATTACCATTCCTGAAGATGCAGCTGCTGGTATAGTAACAGTTAATGATGCAGTAGAACAGATTAAGAATGCTATATAGGTGATGAATAATACAAATATAGAAGAATTAGAGAAGAGAATAGGGTATAGTTTTACAAATAAAAAGATGCTTATTACAGCTCTTACCCATAGTTCATATTCCTTTGAACATAAACAGGGCATACATGAATTCTATGAAAGAATAGAATTTTTAGGTGATGCTGTTTTGGAACTTGTTTCAAGTGATTATTTGTTTAAAGAATATCCTAATCTTCCTGAGGGAAAACTTACAAAATTACGGGCGAGCATTGTATGCGAGCCCACATTGGCCATTTGCGCCAAGGAATTTGGTTTATCTGATTTTATAAGATTGGGCAATGGAGAAGATAAAAATGGAGGCCGTAATAGGGACTCCATTGTTTCTGATGTTCTAGAATCTGTTATTGGTGCCATTTACTTAGATGGTGGACTTGATAAAGCAAAGGAATTTATCTATAAATACATATTAAATGATATAGATAATAAAAAACTATTTGTTGATAGTAAAACCATATTGCAGGAATTATGTCAAAGTAAGTTTGGACATACTCCTGTGTATGAAATTGTAAAGGAAGAAGGTCCGGATCATAACAAAACATTTACCTGTCATGCAATTATAAATGACGAGGTTTATGTGGAAGGATTGGGGAAATCCAAAAAAGCTGCAGAACAGAAAGCAGCATATCTTGCTCTTATGAAGATGCAGGATAAATAATTATTACAGAGGTTATTATGTACTTAAAAAGCATAGAAATACAAGGTTTTAAATCATTTGCCAATAAGATAAAATTTGAATTTCATGATGGAATTACAGGTATTGTAGGACCTAATGGAAGTGGAAAGAGTAATGTTGCAGATGCAGTAAGATGGGTACTTGGTGAACAGAAGATAAAACAGCTTCGTGGTTCTAAGATGGAAGATGTTATTTTTTCCGGTACGGAAAACAGAAGAGCCCAAGGTTTTGCATATGTTGCAATTACTCTTGATAATTCAGATAAAAAACTACCAGTTGATTATGAGGAAGTTACCGTATCAAGAAGACTCTTTAGATCCGGTGAAAGTGAATACATGATTAATGGTACCATTTGCAGGCTTCGTGATATTCACGAACTTTTTTATGATACTGGAATTGGTAAAGAAGGATATTCTATTATTGGTCAGGGCCAGATTGATAAGATATTAAGTGGCAAGCCTGAGGAACGTAGAGAGTTATTTGATGAGGCTGCCGGTATTGTTAAGTTTAAAAGAAGGAAGAACGAAACCTTAAAGAAACTTAATGATGAGGAACAGAATCTTGTAAGAGTTGAGGATGTGCTTTCAGAGCTTGAACGTCAGGTTAAACCTTTATCTGTTCAGGCTGAAAAAGCTAAAAAGTACCTAAGTTTCCGTGATGAATTAAGGGGAAAAGAATCCTCATTATTTGTTATTGATGCCGATAGAATTAAAGCGGACATTAAGGAAATTGAGGATAATGAAAAAATCATCAGTGATGATTTTGAAAATACCACAAAGGAACTCGAAAAAACAAAGCAAGAGTACAGTAAATTGGACGAAATGCTTAATGATATCAATGAAGAAATTGATGTTAAGAAATCATTTTTAAATGAGTCCATATTAAATATTGAAAAATATGAAAGTCAGATTTCCATTTTAAATGAGCAGATTAATTCTCAAAGAAATAGTGATGAACATTTAAAAAAGCAGATTGACGACATTAATAATAAAATCAAAAGTGATACATCTGAATTAGAGGCTAAAAGAGAAGCAAAGGCAAATATTGAAGCCAATATGAAACTGATTGTAAAAAATCAGGATGAGCTTATTAGTAGTATTAGTGATTTGGATGTGGAAATAAAAGAATTGTCCGAGGAAATTGAATCGGATAAACTTGAAATAATTGAACTTATTAATTCAAAAAGTTCAATTAAATCATCAATTGAAAGATGTGACACTTTAATTGAACAGATTAATTTAAGAAAAGATGAACTTTTCGAAAGAATTAATAAGTTTAAGGAAGAAGAGAATAAACAGGATGAGATAATTAAGCAGTTAACAAAAGACTTTGAAACCATTAATAGTGACATAGTTAAACTTAAAAGCGAAAAAGATTCTTTAGAAGATAAGTTTAATTCTCTTAAAGAAGAACAAATCAATATACTTAAAGAATTAGATAATAACAAGGCATCTTTCCATAGGGAAAATTCAAGACTTGATTCTCTTAAAAACATTACTGAAAGATATGAAGGATATGGTAATAGTATCAAGAAGGTAATGGAACTTAAGGATAAGAAAAAGGGTATTGTTGGTGTCGTTGCTGATATTATTAAGACTGATAAGAAGTATGAACTTGCAATTGAAACTGCTCTTGGTGGAAATATCCAGAACATAGTTACTGATACAGAAACAACAGCCAAGGAATTAATTGAGTTCCTAAAAAAGAATAAATATGGTAGAGCTACATTTTTACCATTATCCAGTGTAAGTAATAATAGAATTACTTTTAATAATGAGCAGGCCCTTACATGCGATGGCGTATTGGGACTTGCCAGTGAATTGGTAAATATTGATGAAAAATATAGTGGTGTTTCAAAATTCTTATTAGGTCGTGTTGTTGTGTGCGATAATATTGATAATGCCATTGCTTTAGCGAGAAGATTTAAATATACATTAAGAATTGTAACTCTTGAAGGTGAACTTCTTAATGCAGGTGGTTCCATTTCAGGTGGTGCTTATAAGAATAATTCAAATCTTTTGGGAAGACGACGTGAAATTGAAGAAATAGAAAAGACCATTGCAAACATCTTAGATAGGGAAAAAGAATTAAATGCAGATCTTCTTAAAAACAGAAGTGCTATTTCTGTTATTAATGAAGACATAGATGAAATCAATAAAACTCTTCAGGAACAATTCATTATTCAGAATACAGTTAAGGTTAACCTTGAACAGGCTGATGAAAAGAAAAAGAGCATCATTAGTGAATATGAGGATCATGCAAAAGAATCTGAGAGCATTGATAACCAGATAGATGACATTAAAAAGGATAATGAAAATCTAAGCAAGGAACTTCTTGGAAGCGAAGACAGAATCAAGGAACTGGAAGAAAACGTTAATCAAAAAACAAAAGAACTTGAAAACAAAAATGAGCATAAGGATGTTTATGAGAAACAACTTGAAAATATCAGAATTGATATTGCATCCTATTCTCAGAAACATGAATATGCATCATCTGATATTTCAAGAATTATGGAAGAGTTAAGAATCCAGAATGAAAAACTTGATGAAATTAACGAAACATCAAAGAGCGCATATGATGAGATTGATGAAAAACTTCTTGCCATCGACAGAATAAAAAATGAAATAAAGCGAATTGAAAAGAGCAAGGAAGAAACCATTAATTTAATTGATGAACTTGAAAAGAATAAGGTTCTTCAAATGAAGGAACATAATGATTTCTTTTCAAAGAGAGAAGAATATTCCGATAGAATTTCAAATCTCGATAGAGAATTGGTTAGAATTGGTGCTCAAAAAGAAAAACTCTATGAAAAGTACGACAATAAAGTTGAATACATGTGGAATGAATATGAAATTACATATTCTGATGCCAAAAAAATGGATATTATTGAAGGCTTTTCAAGAAGTGAGTTAAGCAAAAACATTAATGAACTTAAAAAGAACATTAAAGACTTAGGTCCTGTTAATGTTAATGCCATAGAAGAATACAAAGAAGTTGGCGAGCGTTATGAGTTTATGAATGCTCAGCATGAAGATCTTTTAAAGGCAAAGGATAATCTTCTTGGCATCATAGAAGAACTTGATCGGGGCATGAAAGCTCAGTTTACTGAAAAATTCAATGATATTAGAAATGAGTTTGATAAAGTATATAAGGCTTTATTTGGCGGTGGCCATGGTACCATTGAACTTGATGAAGATAGTGATATACTTGAAGCTGGAATTCAGATTATTTCACAGCCACCTGGAAAACAACTTAAAAACATGATGCAGTTATCCGGTGGTGAAAAGGCATTTACTGCAATTGCACTTTTGTTTGCCATTCAGAATCTTAAACCATCACCATTCTGTTTGTTGGATGAAATAGAAGCCGCACTTGATGGTACAAATGTGGTTAAATTTGCCGAGTATCTTCATAAACTAACTGAGAATACACAGTTTATTGTTATTACACATAGAAGAGGTACCATGGAAGGCGTTGACAGACTTTATGGTATTACAATGCAGGAAAAAGGTGTATCGACTCTTGTATCTGTTGACCTTATTGAAAGTCAGTTGACGGATGAAGAGGAAAAGAAGGAGGCTTAATATGGGCGTAATAAAGAAACTTGCAGAAGGCCTTTATAAAACCAGAATGAATATCGTAAGTAATTTGGATAGCGTATTTTCCGGCTTTTCATCTATTGATGATGATTTTTATGATGAAATTGAGGAAATACTCATTACTGGGGACATTGGTGTTAATACAACCATGGATATTATTGATGATTTAAAGACTGAGGTTAAGAATCGTCATATTAAGGATCCTTTGGAATGCAAAGAACTTTTAATTAATAACATTATTGAAAAAATGGATATTGGTGAAAACGAGTATTCATTTGAAAATGAAAAATCAATCATTCTTGTAATTGGAGTTAATGGAGTGGGTAAGACCACTACAATTGGAAAACTTGCATCCCAGTATAAAAATATGGGTAAGAAAGTAGTTCTTGCTGCTGCTGATACCTTTAGGGCTGCGGCAAATTCACAGCTTGAAATATGGGCAGGAAAAGCGGGAGTTGATATTGTGACATCGGATGAAGGTCAGGATCCTGGTTCTGTAATCTTTGATGCAATCGCTTCGGCTAAAAGTAAGAATGCTGATTTAATAATCTGTGATACAGCGGGACGTCTTCATAATAAAAAGAATCTTTTGGAAGAACTTAAAAAGATTGATCGAATTATTGAAAGAGAGTATCCTGGTGCTCATAGAGAAAATTTCATTGTTGTTGATGCCACAACTGGGCAGAATGCCCTTGAGCAGGCAAGGCAATTTAAGGAAGTAACAGATATTACCGGTGTTATCATTACTAAAATGGATGGCACTGCTAAAGGTGGTATAGCCATTGCAATACAGGCAGAACTTGGTATACCTGTTAAGTTTATTGGTATTGGAGAAAGCGTAGAGGATTTACGCAAGTTTAATTCTAATGAATTTGTAAATGCATTATTTGATGCGAATAATTAGGAGGCTGTTATGGATAAGAAAATGACAATCGAGAATTTTGAAAAAGCAACGGAAATAGTTAATAAGGTAACACTTAATACAAGTTTGGTTTATAGTGATTATTTTACAGAGCAATGTGGTAATAAGGTATATATTAAACCTGAAAACCTTCAGTTTACAGGTGCGTATAAAATAAGAGGTGCATATTATAAAATAAGCACTTTAAGTGATGAGGAAAGAAAAAAAGGTTTGGTAACTGCATCAGCAGGTAATCATGCTCAGGGCGTGGCCTATGCAGCAAAACTTTACGGTGTTAAAGCAACAATTGTTATGCCTACAGTTACACCTTTGATGAAAGTAAATAGAACAAAAAGTTATGGCGCAGAGGTAATTCTTCATGGAGATGTATATGATGATTCCTATGAATATGCCCTTAAACTTGCCAAGGAAAATGGAAGCACATTCATTCATCCATTCGATGATTTGGATGTTGCAACTGGACAGGGCACTATTGCAATGGAAGTAATAAAGGAATTACCAACAGTTGACTGCATCCTTGTTCCAATTGGTGGTGGCGGACTTGCAACAGGTGTTAGTACTCTTGCAAAAATGCTTAATCCTAATATTAAAGTTATTGGTGTTGAACCAGCAGGTGCAGCCTGCATGAGTGCATCCTTTAAAAAGGGTGAGGTTGTAACATTACCTAGCGCTTCAACTATAGCAGATGGTACTGCAGTTAAAACTCCTGGTAACATTATTTTCCCATATATCAAGGAGAATCTTGATGAAATTATTACCGTTGAGGATGATGAACTTATTGATGCATTCCTTGACATGGTTGAAAATCATAAAATGGTTGCAGAAAACTCGGGGCTTCTTACCATTGCAGCATTAAAGCATCTTAAGTTTAAGAATAAAAAGGTGGTATCCATTATTAGTGGTGGTAACATGGATATTATTACAATGTCATCAACACTTCAGCATGGTTTGATTCAAAGAGGAAGAATCTTTACAGTTTCCGTACTTCTTCCTGATAAGCCAGGTGAACTTGTTCGTGTTGCCACATCAATTGCCAACATGCAGGGTAATATTGTTAAGCTTGAGCACAATCAGTTTGTTAATATTAATAGAAATGCAGCAGTTGAACTTAGAGTTACAATTGAAACATTTGGACATGAACATAAGAAGGAGATTTTAGATCAATTGGATAAAGATGGCTTTAAACCTAAGGAAGTAAGACCAAGTTTATAATACGTAAAAATATTTTGGTTTTTTTGAGAATATTTATTCATAATTGATATTGACTTATAATGCTAACATATCTATAATATGTTGTGTATGGATAAACTATTTGCCGTTACTGACGGAATCATAGGTTTAACTATGGGGGAGCGGCAAGTATTAAATAGCCGACCGTCTGGGCGTATAAATATATTTTGTATTTATGCGTCCAGTTTTTATTTTAATTTAATTAGGGAATGGGATTGTTTAAATAAATAGATAAGAGGAAAGAACAAAAAACTAATAAAGAAAGGAAGAAACGAGTATGGAAGCATGGAGAGGATTTAATGACGGAGAATGGAAGAATGAGATTAATGTAAGTGATTTCATTCAAAAGAATTTTACGGGATATGATGGTGATGCAAGCTTTTTAGAGGGACCTACAAAGAGAACCATGAGAGTATCAAAAAGACTTAATGATCTTCTTGTTAAGGAAAATGAGAAGGGTGGCGTATTAGATGTAGATACAGAGCATGTTTCATCACTATTATCTTATAAGCCTGGATATCTTAGTAATGAAGACATTATTGTTGGTTTACAGACAGAGGCGCCATTACGAAGAGCAGTTAATCCATTTGCCGGATTTAGAAATGCAGAACAGGCACTTAATGCCTATGGATATAAAATGGATAATCGCGTAAGAGATGAGTTTCAGTATAGAACAACACATAATGATGGTGTGTTTAGAGTTTATTCAGAGACCATGAGAAAAGCTCGCCATGTTGGTATACTTACAGGACTTCCTGATGCATATGCAAGAGGACGTATCATTGGTGATTACAGAAGAATTGCTCTTTATGGCATGGATTATCTTATTGCGCAGAAAAAAGAAGATAAGAGAAAACTTGGTTTAAAAGACATGTCTGAAGAAAACATTCATTTGCTTGAAGATCTTGCAAAACAGATTGAGTTTATGATTCAGTTAAAGGAAATGGCTGCTGCTTATGAATGCGATATTTCAAAGCCTGCAACTAATGCAACAGAAGCAATTCAGTGGTTATACTTTGGATATTTAGGTGCGGTTAAAGAACAGAATGGTGCGGCAAATTCAATTGGAAGAATTACAACATTTATAGATATTTACATTGAAAGAGATATTAAGGAAGGCGTTTTGGATGAATCAAAGGCTCAGGAACTTATTGATGATTTAGTGCTTAAACTTCGATGTGTAAGACATTTAAGAACACCTGAATATAATGATTTATTTGCCGGTGATCCAGTTTGGGTTACATGTTCCGAAGGTGGTGTATCAACTGATGGAAGAAGCATGGTTACAAAATCATCATTCCGTATGTTACAGACACTTTATAATTTAGGCTCATCAGCAGAACCAAACATTACAATTCTCTGGTCAGAGAAACTTCCACAGGGATTTAAGGATTTCTGCGCAAAGGTTTCAATTGACACAGATTCAATTCAGTATGAAAATGATGATGTGATGAGAAAAATGTATGGTCATGACTACGCTATCGCATGCTGTGTTTCAGCCATGAAAGTTGGAAAGCAGATGCAATTCTTTGGCGCAAGATGTAATCTTGCAAAGGTATTGCTTATGTCTTTAAATGGTGGTAAGGATGAAATCTACGGCGAGCAGATTGCACCAGAAGGTAAGGTATATGAAGAAGGTAAGGTTCTTAATTACGAGGAAGTAATTGAATCATTTAAGGAATATGCTGCATGGATGGCAAAATTATATGTTAATACAATGAATTGCATCCATTACATGCATGATAAATATGCTTATGAAAGACTTATGATGTCACTTCATGATACTGAAGTTGAAAGACTTATGGCTTTTGGTATTTCCGGTCTTTCAGTATTAGTTGACTCTCTTTCTGCAATTAAGTATGCAAAGGTTACACCTATTAAGGATGAGAGAGGAATTATTGTTGATTATAAGACTGAAGGTGAATTCCCTAAATATGGTAATGATGATGACCGAGTTGATGAAATAGCCAAACTTGTTACTCAGTATTTCTATGAGGAACTTTGCAAAACTCCTGCATATAGAGGAGCTAAGCATACACTTTCAATTCTTACAATTACATCAAATGTTATGTATGGTAAAAAAACAGGATCAACTCCTGATGGAAGAGCAAAGGGAGAACCATTTGCTCCTGGTGCAAATCCAATGCATGGTAGAGACTGTGAAGGTGCACTTGCAAGTCTTAACTCTGTTGCAAAGCTTCAGTATGCTTGCTGCCAGGATGGTATTTCAAATACATTCTCAATAACACCACAGGCTTTAGGTGTGGATGATGATGACAGAGTTGAAAAACTTGTTAACATGCTTGATGGATATTTCAAGCAGGATGCACATCATCTTAATGTTAATGTATTAAACAGAGAAAAACTTATTGCTGCAATGGAAGATCCAACTCTTTATCCAAGTCTTACAATTCGTGTAAGTGGATATGCTGTTAACTTTAATAAGCTTACAAGGGAAAAGCAGGAAGAAGTAATTAGCAGAACATTCCATACAAGCATGTAAACAAAAGACTTTATAAAATAATTAGTAACAATTAAACAAATAAACTCACAAAGGGGGTAACTATGAAAATACATTCATTTGAATCCATGGCCGCTGTAGATGGTGAAGGAATTCGTGTTGCAGTGTTTTTTACAGGTTGTCCCCTTCGTTGCGTTTATTGCCACAATCCTGATACCTGGAATGGTATTGGAAAGGAAATTTCAACGGAGGATCTTGTAAAAAAGATTTCACGATATAAAACTTATTTTGGCGATAAGGGTGGCGTTACATTTTCCGGTGGAGAACCTCTTTTACATGCAAGGGAAATCAATGAATTATATGAGGGCCTTGAAAAACTCAATATTAATTATGCCCTTGATACATCTGGTTGTGTGGAACTTAATGAAGACGTAAAAAAATCAGTTGAAAATGCTTCAATGATAATACTTGATTTAAAAATGTGGGATGATGAGTCTTATGAAAAGTATACTGGAGTATCCTTTAAGTTAATACGTGAATTTTTAAAATATGCAATAATGGAAAAAAAGCGTATTTGGATTAGAACGGTTATTGTTCCAGGCATAAATGATAGTACGCAGATCCTTGGCAAATATATAAAAAACCTAAAAGATGTAATAGGTGATGGGAAAATTACTGATTATATTGAAAAATACCAGTTATTAGGTTTCCATACCATGGGATTTTTTAAGTATGAAGAACTGGGAATTGATAATCCATTAAAAGATACAAAGGACTTGGATGTTTCTAAGTTAAAAGAATTACAAGAATATATTGATGAGTGTATAAGTAATTGTTAGGTTATAATTAAAAAATAAAGTTTTACAATAATGATGAGTCTGTCAAGTAAAAACACTTGACAGACTCTTTCCTTTAGTGTACAATACACAAGGTGTATAAGGAGTAGATACATGGATGAGTTATTGGAAAAATCCCTGTTATATGATTTTTACGGTGAATTATTAAGCGAAAAACAAAAGAACATATATGAAGATGTTGTATTTAACGATTTTTCTCTTAGTGAGGTGGCATCATCCTATGGAATTTCAAGACAGGGTGTGTTTGATACAATAAAAAGATGTAATCATTCTCTTAGCAGTTATGAAGAGAAGCTTGGATTAGTTAATAAATTTTTGGATATAAGTGAAAAATCCAAGGAAATCGATAATATTTGCAAAGATATTAAATTAAAGCTTTCTAATAATGATGAAAAAGATGTTAAGAGCGAATACATTAAAAATCTTTCCTTAAAAATAGATGAAATCATGAAACTTACCAATACTATTGTTGATGAATTATAAGGAGTAGGATTTGGCATTCGAGAGTTTAACTGATAAATTTCAGAATATATTTAAAAATTTAAGAAGCAAGGGTAGACTTACCGAAGAAGATGTTAAGGCAGCAATGAAAGAAGTTAAACTTGCTTTACTTGAAGCAGATGTTAACTTTAAGGTTGTTAAACAGTTTATAAATCAGGTTAATGAACGAGCTGTTGGAAGTGATGTTTTAAATTCACTTACACCGGGACAGATGGTCATTAAGATAGTTAATGAGGAAATGACCAATCTTATGGGAAGTGAAACCACACAGATAAATCTTAAACCAACCAATGAAACTACCATTATAATGATGGCGGGTCTTCAAGGTGCCGGTAAAACAACCACAGTTGCAAAATTAGCTGGTAAATTTAAGCAAAAAGGTTATAAGCCATTACTTGTAGCCTGTGACATATACAGACCTGCTGCCATTGAGCAGTTAACCATTAATGCAAAGAAACAGGATGTTGATGTTTTTTCAATGGGAACAGCCAATAAGGCAAGTGATATTGCAAAAGCTTCATTATCCTATGCTAAGAAAAACGACTGCAATGTGGTTATTATTGATACTGCAGGTAGACTTCACATAGATGAAGATATGATGGCAGAATTAGCAGATATAAAATCTTCTGTATCAGTTGATCAGACAATTCTTGTTGTTGATGCCATGACTGGACAGGATGCTGTAAATGTGGCAAAAAACTTTAATGAAAAAGTTGGAATTGACGGAGTAATTCTTACAAAACTTGATGGTGATACCAGAGGTGGTGCAGCCCTTTCTGTTAAAGCGGTTACAGGTAAGCCTATTCTATATGTTGGTATGGGTGAAAAACTTTCTGATTTAGAACAGTTTTATCCTGATAGAATGGCTTCAAGAATCCTGGGAATGGGTGACATTCTCTCATTAATTGAAAAAGCTGAAAATTCCTTTGATCTTGAAAAGTCAAAGGAAATGGAAAATAAATTAAAGAAAGCTGAATTTGGCTTTGATGATTATCTTGAGTATATGCAACAAATAAACCAGATGGGTGGCATAGGTGAAATTCTTAAGATGATGCCAGGTGCAGTTAACATTAATGAAGATCAGTTGCCTGATGAAAAGAAACTAAAAAGAGTTGAAGCTATCATTTATTCCATGACACCTGATGAGCGAAGCAAACCAAGTATTCTTAACCCTTCAAGAAAAAACAGAATTGCAAAGGGTGCCGGCGTTGATATTTCTGAAGTGAATCGTTTGGTAAAACAATTTGAACAGGCAAGAAAAATGATGAAACAAATGCCACAAATGATGGGTGGCGGCAAGAAGAGAAGAGGATTTAAACTTCCTTTTGGATTCTAAGTATTATTAAATAAAATCATGTTTATAATTTAGAATAATCATTCTAAATAATAATAAATAGTTAATAATTTTTATTAAATGGAGGAATTAAAAATGGCAGTAAAAATGAGATTAAAAAGAATGGGTAAGAAGAAGAAACCTTTCTACAGAATAGTTGTAGCTGATTCAAGATCACCTAGAGATGGTAGATTCATTGAAGAAATCGGTACATATGATCCAAATCAGGAACCAAGCGTATTTGATTTTAATGCAGAAGCTGCAAAAAAATGGTTATCTCAGGGAGCTCAGCCTACAGAAACTGTTGGTAAGCTTTTAAAAATTGCAGGTATTGAAAAATAAAGAGGTGACAATATGAAAGAGCTTGTTGAAGTAATCGCTAAAGCATTAGTTGATGCTCCTGACGAAGTCGTTGTTACCGAAACTGTAGAGGATGATGTTATTCGTATTGAGCTTAAAGTAGCTGATGATGATATGGGTAAGGTTATAGGTAAGCAGGGCAGAATTGCGAAAGCAATAAGATCTGTGGTAAAAGCTGCTTCATCCAAAGGAGATAAAAGAGTTATTGTTGATATAGTTCAATAATTAATAAAAATCGCGTCATATGTTTAAAAATATTTTTATCTTTGGCGCGATTTTTATATTAAGAATATACTTTAAATTATAGGTTATTTTAGGAGATGTGTATGCAGGAATATTTGAGGGTTGGTGTTATTACAACTACCCATGGTGTACATGGAGAAGTAAAGGTATATCCAACAACGGATGATGCTAAAAGGTTTGAAGATTTAATAGGTAAGAGTATTCTTTTTGACATAAAGGGAGAATTAACTCCTTTTACTCTGGAAGGAGTTAAATACTTTAAAAATCTTGTTATTTTAAAATTTGAAGAAATAAATGATTGTGATTTGGCATCTAAATACAGACAAACTGATATTTACATTCATAGAGAAGATGGATTGGCCCTTGAAGAAGGGGAATATTACATTGCTGACTTAATTGGTTGTGATGTAATTACTGATAAAGATGAAAAACTTGGAAAAGTAAAGGATGTTTTACAGACAGGTGCTAATGATGTATATGTTGTTAATAGTTCGAAATATGGTGAAGTTTTAATTCCAGTAATTAAAGACTGTATATTGGATGTAAACATATATGATGGGGTAATTAAAGTTCATCTTTTGGATGGTCTTATTTAAACAAGATAGGTAGTAATTATGAAATTTACAATTATGACGTTATTTCCTGAAATGTTTGAATCTTTTATTAATACAAGCATAATTGGAAGAGCTGTTAATAATAATTTAATAGATATAGAAACTGTAAACTTTAGAAACTATGCAGATAATAAATACATGCATGTTGATGATTATCCTTATGGTGGGGGTGCAGGGATGGTTATAATGCCAAAACCTGTAGTTGATTGTTATAGGGACATTACTAAAGATAAAGCAGATAAAAAGGTTAGGGTTATTTATCTTACACCCCAGGGAAAGGTCTTTAATCAAAATGATGCAATTGAACTTTCGAAAGAGGATGAATTGATATTTTTGTGTGGGCATTATGAAGGCATTGATGAAAGAGCATTAGAAATGATTGTTACTGATTATTATTCAATTGGCGATTATGTTTTAACAGGTGGTGAAATGCCTGCCATGATCATGATTGATGCCATAGCAAGAAATATACCTGATGTGTTAAATAACGAAACATCAACAGATTTTGAATCCTTTAATGATAATCTATTGGAGTATCCACAATACACAAGACCCTACGAATTTGAGGGTAAATGTGTTCCTGATGTTTTGTTATCAGGTCATCACAAAAACGTTGAAACATGGAGAAGAGAACAGTCCATAATAAGAACATATAATAACAGGCCTGATCTTTTGGATAAGGCAGTTCTTACTAAGAAGGAAAAAGAATTTTTGGATAATTTAAAGAAAAATAACTAAATTTACATAATATTTATTTTTATATATAAAAATTTACATAAAAACTTGATTTATTAAGGAATATATGTTATATTGTATGAGTTGTTTAAAAGAGATGGTCCTCTGTTACGTATGTATTAAGAACGTCGAATCTAAATATAAAGGAGAATGATAATGAGTAACATTATTAAAGAAATCGAAGCTAAGCAGCTTAAAAGCGAAATCACAGACTTTAACATTGGTGATACAATCAAAGTATTTGCTAAGATTAAAGAAGGTAACAGAGAAAGAGTTCAGGCTTTCGAAGGTGTTGTAATTAAGAAACAGGGTGGCAGCACAAGAGCTACATTTACTGTAAGAAAACTTTCTAATGGTGTTGGTGTAGAAAAGACATGGCCACTTCATTCACCTACAATCGATAGAATCGATGTTGTTAGAAGAGGTAAAGTAAGAAGAGCTAAACTTTACTACTTAAGAGACAGAGTAGGTAAAGCTGCTAAGGTTAAAGAAGTTGTAAGATAATACAATAAAAAAGCTGCCATATGGCAGCTTTTTTATAATTGACAAAGGTATTAAGGAGGAATTCCATGAGCGATAATAAAGCAAGTTTAAACTGGTATCCAGGTCATATGACAAAAGCAAAGCGTATGATGGAAGAAAATATTAAATTAATAGATTTGATTATAGAAATTGTTGATGCAAGAATTCCTTTAAGCAGTAGAAATCCGGACATAGATAAACTGGGTAATAATAAGTTCAGATTAATCTGTCTTAATAAATCTGATTTGGCAGATGATGTACAGAATAGTAAATGGATGGAGTATTTTAAAGAAAAAGGATATTCTGTTACTAAAATCAATTCAAAATCCGGTCAGGGTGTTAAGGGAATTAATAATATTATTCTAGATGTCTGCAAGGATAAAATAGAACGTGACAGAAAAAGAGGAATAAAGAACAGACCAATTAGAGCAATGGTATGTGGTATTCCAAATGTTGGAAAGTCAACATTTATAAATAGTCTTGTGGGTAAGGCTTGTACAAAAACTGGAAATAAGCCAGGTGTAACAAAGGGAAAACAGTGGATTAGACTTAATAAGAATATAGAACTTTTGGATACTCCAGGTATTTTATGGCCTAAATTTGAAAATAATGATGTAGCCATGAATCTTGCCATGATTGGTTCGATAAATGATGAAATATTAAACCTTGATGATATTTGTTATGAATTAATTAAAAGATTAAAGAATAATTATTCTGATATATTAAGCAATAAATATGATATTGATGAAACAATTAGTGAAATTGATATTCTAAAAAACATAGCAATTAATCGCGGGTGTATTGCAAAAGGTGGAGAAGCAGATATACTAAAAGCATCAAAACTGTTACTTGATGATTTTAGAAATGGTAAAATTGGAAGAATAACTTTGGAGATGGTAAATGAATAATGATAAATTAAGCATTAATATCATAAAAGACATTTTTGATAAAACGCCTGTGTCGCATATTGACAGATTATGTGATGATTTTAAAAATGATGACAGAAATGGTGTTAAAAGTATAATTAAAAAGGCACAAAAAAGAAAAATAGATTATCTTAAGGAAATGGAAAGACTTAAATCCATTAGTTATTTTGAGGATACTTATGATAATTTTAGTTTTATTTGTGGTATTGATGAAGTGGGAAGAGGACCATTTGCCGGACCGGTTGTGGCTGGTGCTGTCATACTTCCAAAAGGCCTTGATATTATGTATGTTAATGATTCAAAACAGTTATCAGAAACCAAAAGAGAGGAATTAAATGAGATAATTCTAAAGAAGGCCATTGATACAGCAATAGGCGTTGTTAGTCCTGAAAGAATTGATGAAATAGATATTTTAAGAGCCACTTATGAAGCTATGAGACAGGCTATAGGTAAACTTAAAGTAAAACCTGATCTATTACTTAATGATGCTGTTAAAATACCTGAGGTGGACATTAAGCAAGTATCCATAATTAAGGGTGATGAAAAATCAAAATCCATTGCCTGTGCAAGTATTATTGCAAAGGTTTACAGGGATCATTTGATGGAAGAATATGATAGTATTTATCCGGAATATGAATTTGCAAAAAACAAAGGATATGGTACTAAAGATCATATTGATGCGATTAAGAAATATGGACCTACACCTATTCATAGGAGAAGTTTTATTCATAGTTATATTTAGTGTTGAAAAAGGGGTTATATGAATAAAAGACAAACAGGAACAGTATTTGAAAAGATAGCTGTAAATGAATTGAAAAAACAGGGATACGAAATAATAGAAACTAACTTTAGATGTCACATTGGAGAGATTGACATTATTGGAAGAGATAATGGATATCTTGTGTTTATTGAAGTGAAATACAGGAAAAATAAAGCTTATGGATATCCTGAGGAAGCTGTTAATTATAAAAAGATTAATACAATTAAAATGATAGCCATGAATTATTTAAAGTATAAAAATATTTCTTTTGATACTCCTGTAAGGTTCGATGTATTGGCAATAGAAGGCGAAAGCGTAAGACTAATTAAAAACGCATTTAATTATTAAAAAAAGGTGATAAAATGATTATAAACAATCAGGAATTAAACATAATTAAAAAAGACATAAACACTACCATGATAGATAATAATGGTAGTGCACCTTTTATAGTTTATAACAAGCTTAAAGAAATTGATTTTATAGGGCATGGTTTTTCCACGAGACTTGGAGGTGTATCAAAAGAGCATTTGTATAGCATGAACCTTAGTTTTAATAGAGGGGATGCAAGGGAAAATGTTCTTGAAAACTTTAAAAGAATAAGTGAATCCATTGGATTTGATTATAAAGACATAGTTATGTCCATGCAGACTCATACAACAAATGTATTAAGAGTATCTAAAAAAGATTGTGGTAATGGAATAACAAAGAAATTACCATATTCTGATGTGGATGGCCTTATAACCAATGAAAACCAAGTTGTTCTCTCGACATTTTATGCAGATTGTGTTCCGCTTTTCTTTGTTGATGTTAAAAATAAAGCTATTGGTTTGTCTCATTCAGGATGGAGAGGAACTGTAGAGCGTATGGGTGAAAAAACAATCAAAATGATGGAAGCTGAATTTGGTTCAAATCCTAATGACATAATAGTTGCAATAGGCCCTTCAATATGTATGGATTGTTATGAAGTATCAGAGGATGTGGCAGTTAGATTTGCCCATGAATTTAATAATCAAGATAAAATACTATATAAAAAGAATGATGAAAAGTATCAACTTAATCTATGGGAGGCAAATAAAGAAGTGTGCCAAGATGCAGGCATAATGGAAGAAAACATAATAATGCCAGACATTTGTACATGTTGTAATCCTGATTTGCTATATTCACATAGAGCAAGTAAAGGACAAAGAGGTAATCTTGCTGCATTTTTATTTATAAAATAATTAATGTCAATAGAAAAATATTAATGGCAGGTTGATATGAAGAAAGAAGGACATTTGATTTGTGGTGTAATCCCTGATTCCATAGCCTGGGAACTTGGAATAAGTGATGGGGACAGGCTTCTTTCCATTAATGGAGAGAAGATAAAGGATATATTTGATTATCAGTATCTGATAGAAGAAGAATATATTGAAGTAGATATATTAAACAGCGATGGCACCGAAATATGTACATATGAAATTGAAAAAGATCCAGATGAAGATTTGGGTCTCATTTTCGAGAGCGGAATAATTGACGATTACAGAAGCTGCACCAATAAATGTATCTTTTGCTTTATTGATCAAATGCCTCCTGGAATGAGGGATACTCTATATTTTAAAGATGATGATTCAAGACTTTCATTCTTACAAGGAAATTATATTACTATGACCAACATGAAGGAGGAGGATTTTGATAGAATTATAAGATTTAATCTAGCACCCATTAATATTTCTGTTCAAACAACAAATCCAGAACTTCGTGTTAAAATGCTTAATAATAGATTTGCCGGAAAAGTTCTTAAATATATTGATAAATTATATGAAGCATCAGTTCCTATGAATGGGCAGATTGTTCTATGTAAAGGTTATAATGATAAAGATGAACTAAAAAGAACTATTGAAGATTTACTGAAATTTGCACCAGTTATGAGGAGCGTTTCCGTGGTGCCTTCTGGAGTTACTAAATTTAGAGAAGGTTTATGCCCTTTAGAGCCATTTGATAAAGAAGATGCCATTGAAACTATAGACATGATTGAAAAATATCAGAAAATAGCAATGGATAAGTTTGGAATCCATTTTATTCATGCAAGTGATGAGTGGTATATTCTTGCAGAAAGAGAGTTTCCTAAGGAAGAATCTTATGATGATTATATACAGCTTGAAAATGGGGTTGGAATGATGAGGCTCTTAATTGATGAATTTACAGAGCATTTAGATAAAATTAAAGGTGATGACAGAAAAAGAAGAGTATCTGTGGCCACAGGAAAACTTGCATATCCAACTCTTGTACAGATTACTGGTAAAATAAAAGATAAATTTCCAAATGTTGAAGTATATGTTTATTTAATAAAAAACTACTATTTTGGTGAAACCATAACTGTTAGCGGACTTATAACTGGTGGAGATTTGGTAAGTCAGCTTAAGGGTAAAGAATTAGGTGATGAATTATTAATTCCGGGGAATATGCTTAAGGCCGATGAAAATATCTTTTTGGATGATTTAACACTAGATATTGTGGAATCTGATTTACAAACCAACATAAATGTTGTAAAATCTAGTGGAGTATGTTTACTTGAATCCATACTTGGAAACAATATAATTACAGATAATAAAGGTACGGAAAATAAATATGAGTTATAGAAAACAAATTGTTGCAGTGGTAGGAAGACCTAATGTGGGAAAGTCTACTTTGTTCAATGCAATAGCAGGTGAAAAAATATCCATAGTTAAAGATACGCCGGGTGTTACAAGGGATAGAATATATGCTGATGCCACCTGGCTTGATAAGTCATTTACCTTGGTTGATACTGGTGGTATTGAACCTGAAAGCAAGGACATAATCATTAGTCAAATGAGAGAACAGGCACAGATTGCCATTGATACTGCAGATGTTATTATATTTATAACAGATGTTAAACAGGGACTGGTTGATAGTGATTCTAAAGTGTGTGATATGCTTAGAAGAAGTAAGAAACCAGTTGTTTTGGCTGTTAATAAAGTTGATAATTATAAAAAAGATGTTTTGGACATATATGAGTTTTATAATCTTGGTATTGGTGAGCCACATCCAATATCTGCTGCATCAAGGCAGGGAATAGGTGATCTTTTAGATGAGGTTATTAAATATTTCCCAGAAGAAGAAGGGGAAGAAGAGGAAGATGAAATTCCTAAGATTGCCATTGTTGGTAAGCCAAATGTTGGTAAATCATCTCTTGTAAATAAAGTATTAGGTGAAGATCGAGTAATTGTCAGCGATATAGCAGGAACCACCAGGGATGCAATTGATACAAAAGTTACTTTTAATGGTAGTGAGTATATTTTTATTGATACTGCTGGACTTCGAAGAAAATCAAAAATCAAAGAAGAAATAGAGCATTTTAGCATAATAAGAGCTGTGAGTGCTGTTGAACGAGCTGATATTGTGGTATTAGTAATTGATGCAACAGAGGGCGTTACAGAACAGGATGCTAAAATAGCAGGTATTGCCCATGACAGAGGCAAGGGTATAATAATTGCAGTTAATAAATGGGATGCAATTGAAAAGAACGATAAAACAATTTATGAATTCCAAAGGGACATAAAAGATGTATTATCATTTATGCCATATGCCGAGATTATTTTTATTTCCGCACTTACCGGTCAGAGAATTCCTAAATTATTTGATATGATTGAAATGGTTATTGAAACCCAGTCCATGAGAGTTTCAACAGGTGTTCTTAATGAAATCATGGCGGAAGCGGTTGCACTTCAACAGCCACCGTCTGATAAGGGTAAGAGACTTAAACTCTTTTACATTACTCAGGTTGCCATTAAGCCACCATCATTTGTTATATTCGTAAATGATAAGGAATTAATGCACTTTTCATATACAAGATACATAGAGAATAAAATAAGGGACACCTTTGGATTTAAGGGTACTCCGCTTAAATTCTTTATAAGAGAAAGAAAAGAAGGAAAGTAAGATTCATGAATATAGTATACAGATTATTATGCATTGTCATTGGATATATTTTTGGATTGTTTCAGACTGCATTCATATATGGAAAACTCCATGGTATTGATATTAGAGACTATGGAAGCGGAAACGCAGGAACCACCAATGCATTAAGAGTTTTGGGTAAAAAAGCTGGATTAATCACATATATTGGTGACTGCTTAAAAGCAGTTGTTGCTGGATTTATTATTAGATTTATTTTTAAATCTCAGCCGGATTTGGAATTTGTATATGTTCTTTATACAGGATTAGGTGTTGTACTTGGACATAATTTCCCGTTCTTTATGGGATTTAAGGGTGGCAAAGGTGTTGCTGCCACATCCGGTGTTGTAATTGCACTTTTGGATATCAGGGTTACTCTTATTGGATTTGTAATATTTGTTGCTATTTGTGCTCTTACCAGATATGTGTCACTAGCATCTATTCTTTCAGTATGTTCTGTACCTACATCGGTTATTATATTTAGTAATACGGGAACGGTAAAAGGACTTACAAATGATTATAAATTGGAAAGCTATATATTATTAATTATATTTGCCCTGTTTGTCATATTCAGACATAGGGAAAATATAAAGAGACTCTTATCCGGAACGGAAAGAAAACTAGGAGTTCATGAAGGGGAGGTACAAAATGGCTAAAGTTACTATTTTAGGTTGTGGCGGATGGGCTATTGGAATAGCCGTATTACTTGATAATAATGGTCACAATGTAACCATGTGGTCTGCGGTAAAAACTGAGATTAAATCTCTAAAGAAACATAGAGAAAACAAGATATCACTTCCAGGTATTGTGATATCAGAAAATATTAAAGTAACAGATTCCATAGATGAAGCGTTAGACAACCCGGATTTGATTGTTATGGCTGTTGCTTCAAAGTATGTCAGAAGTACAGCAGCTCTTTTAAAAGGCAAAATTAAAGATGGTCAGATCATTGTAAATGTGGCAAAGGGTCTTGAAGATGAAACATTAAAATTCATGACTGATGTCATAAGTGAAGAAGTACCAAATGCGGATGTGGCTGTTTTATCGGGTCCAACCCACGCAGAAGAAGTTGGTAAGCTAATGCCTACGACATGTGTTGTGGGGGCAAAATCCATTGATACTGCAAAATACATTCAAGATGTCTTTTCATCTGAATTTTTCAGAACATATATTAGTCCTGACATGATTGGAATTGAATTATCAGGAGCTCTAAAAAATGTAATTGCATTGGCTGCAGGTATGGCTGATGGATTAGGCTATGGTGATAATACAAAGGCTGCCCTTATAACCAGAGGAATTAAGGAAATTAGCCTTTTAGGAACAGCCATGGGAGCAAATGTTAATACATTTGCCGGCCTTTCAGGCATAGGTGATTTGATTGTTACATGTGCAAGTATGCATTCAAGAAACAGACGCTGTGGTATCCTTATTGGTAAGGGATATACCCTTGAAGAAGCTGTTTCTGAGGTAAACATGGTTGTTGAAGGTGCTGTATCAGCAAAGGCGGCATTAGATCTTGCTAATAAATATCATATTGAAATGCCTATTATTGAACAGGTTAATAAGATTTTATTTGAAGATTATCCAGTTCAGGATGCTGTTAAGGATTTAATGCTTAGAAAATATATTGCAGAACACCCAAATCTTGATTGGGATTAAGGATTAACTCGCTATGAGAATGAAGAGGAGTAAAAAAGGGCTTTTTCAAATTATATTTAGTAGAACAGTAATCTTTGTTACTATGCTTTTGGCACAGATACTGTTTCTTATTCTGCTTTCCACCTGGATTGGTACATCTCTAGTGGAGATATATGGAATAACTAATATATTTGCCTGGTTATTAATTATTTTAATTAATAGCAAGGATGAAAATCCGTCTTTTAAATTGGCTTGGATTTTTCCTATTGTAACATTGCCGATTTTTGGTACACTTCTTTATATTTTTATTAAATCTCAGCCTGGTTCAAGAGTTACAAATAAGCGAATAAATGATATAATAAAAAAGACAGAAAACAATCTTTCTCAGGATGATTTGGTTTTAAATGACATAAGGCTAAAAGACAAGAATTTTGCAGGACTTGTACAATATCTTGCTGATTATGCAAAGTATCCAACTCATGATAATAATGATATAAACTATTATCCTGCAGGGGAAATTCTTTTTAAGGATCTACTTGAGGATTTAAAGGATGCAAAGGATTTTATTTTTTTGGAATACTTTATTGTTTCTGAAGGAGTAATGTGGGACCAGATTTTACAAATTCTTGTTAAAAAAGTAGAAGAAGGCGTGGATGTCAGAGTAATGTATGACGGACTATGCTCTTTGTTTTATCTTCCCTATGGCTATCCAAAGTTCTTAAGAAGTCTAGGTATTAAAACCAAAGTATTTGCCCCTTTAAGACCATTTTTAACAACTAAGCAAAACAATCGAGACCATAGAAAAATAATTGTTGTTGATGGTAAAGTTGCATATACCGGTGGCATTAATATGGCAGATGAGTATATCAATAAAAAGAAAAGATTTGGATACTGGAAAGATAATGGTATAAGAATTAAAGGAAAGGCTGTATCTAATTTTACTCATATGTTTCTTCAGTTATGGAATATTGATGAAGAAAAATGTGAAGACTTTGACAGATACTGCAAGGTTTATGAGAGTTTTGTTTCGGCAAATGAAGGTTATGTTTGCGGATATGGAGACAGCCCCCTTGATAATGAATTTGTAGGATCGCAAGTTTACTTAAGTATAATTAATAACTCCAATGATTATGTTTATATAATGACACCGTATTTAATAATAGATTATGAAATGGAACAGGCTTTATGCCTTGCATCAAAAAAGGGTGTTGATGTTAAAGTTGTACTTCCTGGAATTCCTGATAAGAAGTATGCATATTGCTTGGCGAGAACACATTATGAAAAATTGTTAGAGTGTGGTGTGGAGATTCTTGAATATTGTCCAGGTTTTGTTCATTCAAAAATGATAATTAGTGATGATAAAATATTTGTTGTTGGATCAATTAATTTTGATTATAGAAGTTTTTATCTTCATTTTGAATGTGCAGCCATTGTATATGGAAGTAATGAAATTGAAAAATGCAAAAAAGATTTCTTTGATTCCATGGAAGAATCACATATTGTAACAATGGAGGAATGTAAAAACAGAAATGTTTTTTATAAAATGGCGGGAGCGCTTTTGAAGGTGGTGGCTCCGTTAATGTAATTTGGGAGGTAGGTATATGAAGAAAGAATTATTAAAAAGAATTGCAAGTATTTTTATGGTTTTTGTACTTGTATTTTCAACATTTACAACTATTAATTTACTAAATAATAAAACCAATGTTTATGCGGCTTCTTACAAGCTTAATAAGAAAAAAGCAACTCTTAATGTGGGCGATACCCTGGAACTTTCAGTTAAAAATCTAGGTGAGGATGATACAGTTAAATGGACATCATCAAAACCTAAGGTATGTAAGGTATCAAGTGATGGTGTTGTAACCCCTAAAAAGAAGGGCAAGGCTGTTATTAAGGCTAAGGTTAACGGAACAACTCTTAAATGTACTGTAAAGGTAAGAAACTGCTATACAATATCAAAGAAAAGTAAACTTATTGATGTTGGTAAAAATACATATTCGACATACTCAAGTGCATATGTAAATAGTTATACTTATGATTGGTATTTATTTAGATGTTATCTTGAACAATTAGAACTTGATGGTGGTGGTACTTTGGTTGTAAAGAAAGGTACTTATAACATAACCAATGTTTTATGTATTCCATCAAATGTCAATATTATATTTAAGAAGGGCGCAAAGATTAATAAAACATCAGATACACATACTAATAAATTTGCTGCAAGTAAAACATTGTTTGAATTAGTACCACAGTCAAAGTATTATACAAAAAACTGGGCTAAAAAATACAATGGTGTTAAAAATGTTAAATTAATTGGTAAAGGCAATAATGTAATAGATACCAAGTATTATTATGAGTCCATTGCCGTAACAATTTATCATAGTAAAAACATTAGCATTAGCGGAATTACATTTAAAAACATTAATGAAGCGCATTCCATAGAAGTTGATGCTGCAAAGAATGTGGAAATTTCCAATTGCTCTTTCTCAGGTCAGAAAGGATCAAATAAGTTAAGAGAAGCAATTAATCTTGATATACCTGATGGATATAAAAAAGTTTGGTCAAAGAACGACAAAACTCCTAATAATGGCGTTATAATAAAGGATTGTGAATTTAAGAACTTATATGTGGGCATAGGAAGTCATTATTACAGCGTAAGTGGTAAAAATCAGGTTTATCATAAGAATGTTCTTGTGGATAATTGTACATTTAACAATATGAAAAAGTTTGGTGTTCAGGCACTTAACTGGTCAAATTCAACAATAAGTAATTCTACTTTTAATAATATTGGTTCCCAGGGTGTTGCAGGACGAGGATCTCAAAAGCTTGATGTAAAGGATAATAAATTCAAGTCCTGTAAAGAATATGGTGTCAAAATTGTAGATTATCAAATCAAGAAAATATTAAGAACATATCCAACATATCTTAACGGTTCTCCTGAAGAAGATGAAGAATACATACTTTCAAACAATGAATTCGAAGATAATGGAAAAGATGTGGAATGTAAGATTATAATACCTTTGGATTAAGGTTTATATAAACATATTTAAAATCAAGAAGAGGTTAATATGGTTGATATGAGTTTATGGCAAGCCGTTTTATGGTTTAGCGTTAAGTTTGTATTTTTAGCATTAGTGGCATTTGCCGGAATAATGCTTGGAATAGCTTTAAGAAAAAGACATAATAAAAACAATATTTCGGAGGATAAAACAGATGCAGAAGTACACGGTTAATGAACTTAGAAGGATGTTTCTTGAGTTTTTTGAAAGTAAGGGACATCTTAAGATGAACAGTTTTTCACTTGTTCCTCATAACGATAATAGTTTATTACTAATCAATTCAGGTATGGCACCTCTAAAGCCTTATTTTACGGGAGCAGAAATTCCCCCAAGAAGAAGAGTAACTACATGTCAGAAATGTATTAGAACCGGTGATATTGAGAATATCGGTAAAACCGCAAGACATGGTACTTTCTTTGAAATGCTTGGTAACTTTTCTTTTGGTGATTACTTCAAGGAAGAAGCAATTGCCTGGTCTTGGGAATTCTTAACTGAGGTTGTGGGAATTGATCCTGACAGACTCTATCCTTCTGTATATAAGGATGATGATGAAGCGTTTGAAATATGGAATAAGAAAATTGGAATTCCAAAAGAAAGAATATTTAAATTTGGTAAGGAAGATAATTTCTGGGAGCATGGTGCGGGTCCTTGTGGTCCATGTTCAGAAATATATTATGACAGAGGCGAAAAATATGGCTGCAAGAAGCCAGATTGTACTGTAGGCTGTGATTGTGACAGATATATGGAAGTTTGGAATAATGTATTTACCCAGTTTGATAATGATGGTAATGGTAATTATTCAGAGCTTGAGCAGAAGAATATTGATACAGGAATGGGTCTAGAAAGACTTGCCACTGTATGCCAGGATGTGGAATCAATATTTGATGTTGATAGTAATATTGTAATTAGGAATAAGGTATGTGAACTTGCAGGATGTGAATATCTTAAGGAATACACAAAGGATGTTTCCATACGTATTGTTTCTGATCATGTTAAATCAGCAACATTTATGATTTCAGATGGTATTATGCCATCAAATGAAGGAAGAGGATATGTTCTTAGAAGATTAATAAGACGTGCTCTTCGTCACGGAAGATTACTTGGTATTAAGGGTGAATTTTTAGAGATAGTTAGTAAAGTGATTGTTAATGCATTTGCCGATGGATATCCAGAACTTGAAGACAAGAAGACCATGATATTTAAGGTCTTAAATGAAGAGGAAATTAAATTCAACAAGACCATTGATAGTGGACTTGGCATTTTAAGTGAATTAGAAGAAGGACTTAAAGCTAAGGGGAGCGATACTCTTGATGGAGCAGATGTCTTTAAATTATATGATACATATGGATTCCCTGTGGACTTGACAGAGGAAATTCTTCAGGAAAAAGGTTTTAAAATTGACAGAACTGGCTTTGAAGAAGCCATGAATAAGCAGAAGGAAACTGCAAGAAATGCAAGAACTGTAACCAATTACAGTGGTAGAGATGCATCTGTTTATGAAGAACTTGATTCTTCAATTATCAGTGAATTTGTAGGTTATGATAGTATTACCCGTGATGAAAACATTACTGCCATAATTGCAAATAAGGAGAGTGTTGAAGCAGTTTCGGATTCCATTTCAGAGGGTGAAAATGGTTCAATTATTGTCGCTAAGACTCCATTCTATGCAACTATGGGTGGTCAGGAAGGTGACAAGGGTATAATTAAAAATGGTGATAATGAATTTGTTGTTACTGATACCATAAAAGCCATTGGTGGTAGAATTGCCCATGTGGGATATGTAAAGAATGGTAGCTTTAAAATAGGTGATACGGTATCACTTTTGGTAGATGAAAACTTAAGAGGTGATACATGCAAAAACCATACAGCAACTCACCTTCTTCAGAAAGCATTAAGAACTGTTTTAGGCGAGCATGTTGAACAGTCAGGTTCATATGTTGATGGCGATAGATTGAGATTTGACTTTACTCATTTTGCTGCAATGAGTCCTGATGAATTAAAACAGGTTGAAGATATTGTAAATGAAAAGATTAATGAAAATCTTTCTGTAAATACCAAGGTATGTTCCCTTGAAGAAGCAAAGAAAACAGGAGCTATGGCATTATTCGGAGAGAAATATGGTGAAACTGTACGTGTTGTTAGCGTAGGAGATTTCTCAGTGGAATTCTGTGGTGGTACCCACGTTAAGGAAACTGGTACCATTGGTTTATTTAAGATTCTTTCAGAAAGTGGCGTGGCAAGTGGCGTTAGAAGAATTGAAGCAATTACAGGCAAGGGTGTTGTAAATTACTACAATAATTTAGAGTCAGTTTTAAGGGATATTTGTAAGTTGACAAAATCTGATAATAATCATATAAAGGATAAAGTGACTTCACTTCTTGATGAAATTAAGGCTTTAAATTCAGAAAATGAGAGCTTGAGAAGTAAGATTGCCAATGAATCTGCTGGAAATGCGCTTGATAATGTAGTGGAAGTAAATGGAGTAAAACTACTTCCAATGGAACTTAATGATGTAGAAATGAATAATCTCCGTGATCTTGGAGATAATCTTAAGGAACAGATAGGCGAAGGTGTTATTGTTCTTGCATCAAACATGGGCGGAGCTAAGGTAAACTTGATTGTAATGGCTACAGATGAAGCTATTTCTAAGGGGGCTCACGCAGGTAACATTGTAAAAGAAATTGCCGGTTTAGTTGGTGGTGGCGGCGGTGGTCGTCCAAATATGGCACAGGCCGGTGGTAAAAATCCAGCAGGAATAAAGGATGCACTTAATAAGGCTAGCGAAGTATTGGTAAATCAAATTAAATAGTTATTTTTATTCAACCTTGAAAAAGTGGTTGACGAAATAAAAATCTATGATATAATAATTCAGTGCAAAAAATACCCAAAACAGTTGTATGTTAATTTAAAACTGGAGGGAGGTTGGAGTTAGTTTATGTCAAATGTAATCGTTAAAGAAAACGAATCTCTTGATAGTGCTATTCGTAGATTCAAGAGAAACTGCGCTAAGGCAGGCATTCAGCAGGAAATTCGTAAAAGAGAACATTATGAGAAACCTAGCGTAAAGCGTAAGAAAAAATCTGAAGCTGCTAGAAAGAGAAAATATAACTAATTAGTTAATTATAAGAAGGAGATGATAAAAAAAATCATCTCCTTTTTATCTTTTTTTATTTGTTTTAAATATATAGATATGGTATACTAAATCAGTATGGGTTTTTGCGCCCAAATATCAAATTTGGAGGGAATTTTCTTGGCTGCTATTGAAAGTATGATTGATATTTCCGCAGAGCACATTAGAAATGTTTTTGGTGAATTGGATGAGTATGCAAAGATAATTGAAAGGTCTTTGCATGTAACAATTATCTTAAGGGAATCTCAAATAAAAATCATAGGTAATGAGGCAAATGCATTAAGAGCAAGAAAGGTGTTAGAAGAGTTAATTAAACTGTCAAGCAAGGGTAACCAGATTACTGAACAGAATGTTAATTATGCCATTTTCCTTACCATGGATGATAAAATCTCTAGTTTTTCTTCATTGGATGAAGATATTATATGTAGAACCGTTTTAGGTAAGCCGGTAAAGCCTAAAACATTAGGTCAGAAAAAATATGTTGATGAAATAAAAAATAAAATGATTACATTTGGGATAGGTCCTGCCGGTACTGGTAAAACTTATCTTGCCATGGCTGTTGCCATTAATGCTTTTAAAAATGATGAAGTTAGCAGGATAATCTTAACAAGACCTGCCATTGAAGCTGGTGAAAATTTAGGTTTCTTACCAGGAGATTTGCAAAGTAAGGTAGATCCGTATTTGAGACCATTATATGATGCACTTTATCAGATAATGGGAGCAGAAAGTTATTTATCAAACTTTGAAAAGGGTTTAATTGAAGTTGCACCTCTTGCATATATGAGAGGAAGGACTCTTGACAATGCTTTTATTATTTTGGATGAAGCTCAAAATACCACGCCAGCTCAGATGAAAATGTTTTTAACAAGAATAGGATTTGGTTCTAAAGTTGTTATTACCGGTGACTTAACACAAAAGGATCTTCCAAAGGGTAATGTATCCGGTCTTGAAACAGCAATTAAAGTATTAAACAAGATTAATGAAATATCCTTTGTCAATCTCACAAGTGTGGATGTTGTTAGACATCCATTGGTTCAAAAAATAGTAATGGCATATGATGAATTTGAAAAAAATAAAAATCATAAAGGATGAGAGGATGTGATACTTTGAACATATATTTTGAAGAAGAAATAGATGTTGATTTTGATTTTGATGTTAAAACAATATTAACATCAGTGATTGAAGAATCATTGGATTACTTAAATTGTCCTTATGAGGCAGAAGTAAATGTTTTACTAACGGATAATGAAAGCATAAAAGCCATTAATAAAGAGCAAAGGAATATTGATAATCCAACAGATGTATTATCGTTTCCAATGAATGAAATAAAACCACCGGGCAATTTTGATGATGAAGATAGTTTATGCTTTAATCCTGAAAGTGGAGAATTGATTCTTGGCGACATAGTTATTTCCATAGATAAGGTTAAAGAACAGGCTAAACTTTATAATCATAGTGAACTTAGGGAGATAGCATTTCTTACTGCCCATAGCATGTTACATCTATCAGGATTTGATCATATTGATGATTCTGAAAGAAAAGTTATGGAAGAAAAGCAGAAAGATATTTTAGAAAGATTAAACATAACAAGAGATAATTAAATTATAAGTTTGAGATAATAAAAACTAATAAAAATGCAAACTAAAAAAGGTAGATAGATATGGAAAAATTTAAAAAAATAATTAGTGACATAAAAACATGGATAAGTACACATAAAAAAGAAAGTATTATTTGTTTAATAGCAAGCATACTTTTGATTGCTGTTATATGTGTAATTTTACTAAATAACAAAAAAGAACCTAAACCATTAGTTACTACTAGTAATCAGACATCAGACTCATCTTCTGTACCTGTTGAATCAGAAAGTGAAACAGAACCTGAAACTGAAGTAAATCATGATGGAGACGTTATCAGTAAACTTACAGGAGACTGGATTGATAAGAAATTAGGCAAAAAAAGACCTGTTGCAATTATGATTAATAATATATCCGATGCCATTCCACAATCTGGCATTTCAAAGGCTTCAGTTATTTATGAAGTACCTGTTGAAGGTGGCATGACACGACTTATGGCCTTGTTTGAAGATTACAAGGATATTAAACGTATTGGATCAATTAGAAGCTGTCGTCTTTATTTTTGCTATTTTGCAAATGAATTTGATGCAATCTATGTTCATTTTGGACAGAGTAAATACGCAGAAGATTATTTAAATAGTGACGCTGTGGAAAATGTTAGTGGTTTATCTGCCATTGGTAATGTTACTTTCTGGAGAGCAGATGATAAGATAAGTCCACATGATGTATATACAAATTATAAAAAACTCGAATCTGCCATAGACACATTGGGATATAAACGTAAATATGATAAGAAATACAAAGGCAAGTTTAAATTTGCCGATGTGGACGGAGATGAAATAAAACTTAAAGGTGGTAATAAGGCATACAAGGTTACAATTAACTATCCAATTACTGCACCTTGGTTTGAATATGATAAGGATACAGGTTTGTATTCGAAATTCCAGTATGGAGACAAGCATATTGATGAAAGCAATAATGAGCAGCTAACATTTAAAAACATTATTGTTCAATATGTAAATTATGGCCTTTATCCTGATAATAAGAGTCTTGACATGACTGTTACAGGAACAGGGGATGGTTATTATATTACAAACGGCAAATGTGTTCCAATTACATGGGAAAAAGATGAGCTTGATGACATTACAAAATACTACAATGAAGATGGTGAGGAAATCACTTTTAATGTTGGTAAAACATATGTTGGAATTGTAGGATACAATGTTTCATTGAGCTTAAAGGGTAAGAAAGGCCTTGAAAAAGATCAAAAAGCAAGAAAGAAAGCTGAAAAAAAGGCAAAGAAAGCTAATGATTAATTACGAAAGGTAAACATATGTCTGCAAAACAAAAAAGCAAAAATTCCTTTTTGATACAGGGAACCATACTTGCCGCTGCAGGTATTTTTGTAAAAGTAATTGGTTTATTTTACAGAGTACCCCTTAATAATATACTTGCAGGAGAAGGAATAGGATATTACAGTAATGCCTTTGACATTTACTCTTTGTTATTATTGTTATCGTCCTTAAGTCTTCCATTGGCTGTGTCAAAAATTGTTTCTGCCAAAATGGCAGTAAATAAATATAAAGATGTAAAAAGAATACTTGTATGTTCGTTGTTATTTGCATTATTCATGGGTAGTTTCATAGGTGGTTTAACCTTTGTATTTGCCGATGATCTTGCAAGGATTTGGGGATATCCTTCCTGTGCGCCTGCTCTTCGTGTTTTGGCACCAACATTGTTTATCATGACATTTGTCGGTGTTTTACGAGGTTATTTTCAGGGGTTGGGAAATATGGTGCCAACTGCCGTATCCCAGATTTTTGAACAAATAGTAAATGCAATTGTTAGTATAGTTGCGGCTGACAGATTATTTAAAGCAGGACTTTCCGTGGCAAACAAATATGGCCCAAAGGGAAATATGTCAGCTTCATATGGAGCTGCTGGTGGTACCTTGGGTACCTGCATGGGTGCATTTACTGCATTTATTTTCCTGCTTATTAATTATCTGGTTTATAAAAAGAATCAGTCAGATTATAAAAAGACAGTAGATCTTTCAAAGGAAAGTGATTATGAACTTGAAAGCTATGGTACAATTTTAAAAGCAATTGTACTTACCATAGTTCCAGTACTGCTTAGTACAACAATTTACAATTTTAGTAATATCATAGACAGTGCAATCTATGGAAATGTATTAAAATCAAAAGGAATTCCAGAAGATATTAAGTCCATAACCTGGGGTGTTTATTCCGGCAAATACAGACTTATATCAAATGTTCCAATAGCAGTTGCTTCAGCACTTTCTTCATCAGTTGTACCAACTCTTGTTTTATCAACAACAAGGGGGGATAAAGAAGATGTTAAACGAAAAATAGGAGCAATAATTAAGTTTACTCTTTTAATTGCATTTCCAAGTGGTGTTGGATTAACGGTTTTAGGCAAACCAATCATGGCCATGCTTTTTGGTTATAAAGATTTTGATTTGTCAGTTAAACTAATGATGTTTTCATTGCTTACAGTGGTTTCCTATTCATTATCAACAATCACAAACTCAGTACTTCAAGGTATTGATAAGTTAAGACTACCTGTAATACATGCGGCAATCTCCCTTGGAATACATGTGGTTTTACTGGTGGGTATGCTTAAATTTACAAAACTTGATATTATTAGTGTTTTAATATGTGATGTTTTATTTGCCGGAGTTGTATGCTTACTTAATGCAATTTCCCTTAGAAAGTATTCAGATTATCGTGCAGATATTCTTGGTACATATTTAAAACCACTGGCTGCATCTTTGATCATGGGATTATTTACATTTGCCATTTATAAAGGATTAAAGATATTTATTAGCTTTAAGATTGCAACGATTCTTAGCTGTGTATTTGCTGCTGTTATTTATGCAATTCTTTTGGTTTTACTTAATGTGATAACCAAGGAAGAACTTGATAATATGCCAAAGGGTGCATCAATTTATAGATTATTAAAGAAAGTACATTTAATGAAATAATGAAAGTAGTAATTATTGGCGCTGGGGCTTCCGGTCTTATGAGTGCGTGTGTTGTAAGTGATTTAGATAATTCCGTCATATTATTAAACAAAGCAGCTAAGCCTGGTAAAAAGATTCTTATGACAGGTAACGGCAAATGCAACATGTCAAATACTCATATTGATAAAACAAAATATAATGAGGAAGCAGCTGATTTTGCCTTAAATATCATAAATAAATTTAATACAGAAAAAACACTTGATTTCTTTAAGAAAATAGGCGTTTTGACTTATGATAAAGATGGATATGTATATCCATGTTCAAATCAGGCATTAACTGTACTTGAAAGGCTTATGGATTACTGCAAAAACCAAAGAGTAAAGATAATTGATGAATGTCAGGTGAAAGAAGTTGATAAACACAAAGTCATTACTGATAAAGGTGTATTTGATTACGATAAGGTGATATTTGCAACAGGAGGAATCACCTCTAAAAAAACCGGATCTGACGGCAGTGGGTATGAGCTATTAAAGAAACTTGGACATAGCATTAAAACACCTAAGGAAGTTCTATGTGGCGTTTGTGTTTCTAACAAAGGAATTAAAGACATAAGTGGTGTTAGAGAAAAATGTAGGGCAACTCTTATTATTGATTCTTTAGAAACAGATTATGAGGATGGAGAATGTCAGTTTACCGATTATGGCTTGTCTGGGATTTGTATTTTTAATCTATCAATAAAAATATCTGCTTCTTTGGATAATAAAAAACAAGTGTTTGTGGTACTTGATTTATCGAAGAATCGCTCCTTTGATGAAATAAAAGCATATTTTGATTCATGCATAAAGGATAGTGAGTATATTTCAGTTTTAAGTCTAATAAATAGTCTTGTTAATAAAAAAATAGCAGGATACATTTGCCGGGAATTAAATATAAAGCCGCATACTCCTGCATGTAAACTAAATGAAAAAGACCTTATAAATATCATTAAGATGATTAAGGGCATGAAGTTTAATGTAACTTCATTAAGAGGTGGTGAAAACTCTCAGGCAACCCTTGGTGGTGTTCCTATAAGTGAAGTTAATATGGATACATTAGAATCAAAGAAGTGTAAAAATGTTTACATTGCCGGAGAAGTTCTTGATGTCACCGGCAAATGTGGTGGATATAATTTACAATTTGCCTGGTCTTCCGGGTATGTAGCTGGTTTATGCAAATAATAATTTAGATTTTGGAAGAAGTATATGAATAGTGTTACTGTTAATCAGATTAAAATTCCATATAAAAATGACAGCTTTGATTCTTTGATTAATAAGGCATCAAAGATTTTAAAGATTGAAAAAAGTAATTTTAAAGATATTAAAATCTTAAAAAAATCCTTGGATGCAAGATATAAACCTGAATTGTATTATATTTATAATATTTATATTACTCTTAAGAATAATAATTATAAAAAAATAAAAGATAAAAATGTATTTTATAATAAACCTCTTGTTGAATATGAGTTTTTAAATACGATTAATAAAAATATAATTAAAACAGATTTAGAGGGAAGAATAGTTGTTATTGGCTTTGGCCCCTGTGGAATATTTGCTTCATACTTACTTTCTCTATGTGGTTTAAAACCCTTAATAATAGAAAGAGGAGAGGAAGTAGATAAAAGAGAAAAAACAGTTAAAGCATTCTGGAATGGGGAAGAACTTGATGAAAACTCCAATGTGTTATTTGGTGAAGGTGGAGCTGGTACATTTTCTGATGGAAAACTAAATACAGGAGTAAATGATAAATTTGGAAGAAACTCATTTATATTAAATACATTTTATAAATTTGGTGCCCCCGAGAATATAACTTATGACTCAAAGCCTCACATAGGCACGGATATTCTAAAAACATGTGTAAAAAACATTAGAGAAGAAATAAAAAAACTGGGTGGTGAGTTTTTATTTGAACATACTGTTTCTGATTTTATAATAAAGAACAATACCCTTAATGGTGTTGTTATAAAAGACAGACATGGTAATGAACAGGAAATAAAAACTAATTTGGCCATACTTGCAATTGGACATAGTTCCAGGGATACATTTTTTAAACTTCATGATATGAATATAATCATGGAGAAAAAAACATTTGCCGTAGGGCTTCGTATTCAACATCCTCAAGATGTGATTAATATGGGACAATATGGCTGTAATGATAAAGAACTTCCAGCTTCAGATTATAAGTTGACTTATGAAACAAAGGAAGGAAGAAATGTATACAGTTTTTGCATGTGCCCAGGTGGATATGTTGTAAATTCCTCTTCAGAAAAGGGAAAACTTTCCATTAATGGAATGAGTAATAATGATAGAAACAGTGGCATTGCAAATAGTGCTTTGGTTACAACCATAACCCCTGAAATGGTAGGGTTATTTCATGATAAAGGGCCACTTTCCGGAGTTTATTATCAAAAAGAACTTGAAGAAAAGGCATTTATACTTGGGGATGGTAAAATACCAAGTCAATACTATGGGGATTTTAAGAATAAGACATTATCACGTATTAATAAAGATCATGTGAGATTTATGGGTGAGTATAAGGATGCTGCTTTACATGAATTACTGCCTGAGAAGTTTAATGAAAGTATTATTGAAGCCATTGAGTATTACGGTAATAAACTAAAGGGTTTTAATGATGAAAAAGCAGTACTTTCGGGTATTGAGAGCAGAACATCCTCACCAGTTCGAATAATAAGGGATTCAAACTTTGAAAGCAGCATAAAAGGGCTATACCCGTCAGGTGAGGGATGTGGTTATGCAGGTGGAATAATGTCTGCTGCAATTGATGGATTAAAAGTTGCAGAAAATATAATAAAAGAAGTTTTATGTTCGGAGGATTAAAATGGACACAAGAAAGAAATTAAAGAGAAAGAAAAGAATAGTAATTAAAATAGGATCTTCCTCATTAACATATGCCAATACCGGTAATTTAAATTATGATAAGCTTGAAAAACTTGTTCGCATATTAACTAATTTAAATAATCAGGGTAAGGAAGTTATACTTGTATCATCAGGTGCCATTGCAGTTGGTAAGCAGGCTTTTCCTACAAGAAAGAAAACTTTGGCATTTAAACAGGCTTGTGCCTCTGTTGGACAATCAAGACTTATGATGATTTATCAGAAACTCTTTTCAGAATATAATCATGTAACCAGCCAGGTTTTGATGACAAAGTATACTGTTGAAAATGATATTAGCAAGGAAAATGCCACAAATACATTTAATGAATTATTAAGTCTTGGAGTTATTCCAATTGTAAATGAAAATGATACGGTATCAACATATGAAATTGAATTTGGTGATAATGATTCACTTTCCGCCATTGTTGCTAACATAACAAATGCAGATTTGTTAATAATGTTATCAGATATTGACGGATTCTTTACTGATGATCCAAATACAAATCCTGATGCAAAACTCATACCATATGTGGATTGTATAGATAAAAAACTGTTTTCCAAGGCAAAGGAAACCAGCTCATCCATGGTTGGCACTGGTGGCATGGCAGCAAAACTAAATGCAGCAAGAATATGTACTGAAAGCGGAATTCCAATGGTTATTACCAATGGTGATAATCTGGATAACATTAATTTAATTATTGAAGGTGAAAACATTGGTACATATTTTGAAGCAAATAAAAAAGATGATTTTGACTTAAAGAATTATATTGGTTAGGGAGGTTAACATGAATATCAGATTTATGGTGAAAACATCTGACTTTAATGGTTTTCATTTAAAGGATGACATAGTTCTTGAAAAAGAATACTATGAAAGTGAATTTGAGGGCATAGATAACGCCAGATATTATATTTACAGATTAGAAAATAATGAACGAGATGAAGTAATGCCTCTTAATAATAAAATAGAGCTTTTTTCAATTGTTAACTGTGCTTACAGATCTGATTATATTTATTTTTGTGAATATGAAATTGTTGATGATAAGTTTACTAATTTCTATCTTGTTAAATATAACTACATAACCAATAGTTCAAAAAGAATATATGGATTTAAGGATAATATCAAGAATTATCTTAATGGCAGAAAAAACATAAAGATTTTTATTCTAAATAATGATTGTCTTTTAATTCAGATGGCACTTCCAAAGAGAAGCATATCCGGAGAATTTTTGGGTCTTCATGATTATAAGATGTATCTTTATAATTTCAAGGAGCGTCAGCAGGTTGAAGTGGTTGATGAAAACCTTACAAGCAATGGTATTGATACAATTATTCCATATGATGAAAACATGTGTGTAATTAAGACTGGTTTTTCGCTATTCTGTAATCCGAATTTCTTTAAGTTGGATAGAAAAGAGGTATCAATTGAAGGGATAAGTTGTGTAAATATATCACAACTTATTTCAGAAATATTATTAAAGAAAAATAATATTGTTCTTAATACCATTGACCAGACCTATTATACCAAAACAATTCCATATGCTTATGTGAAATCAGGATATTTGATTTTCTCAAAGATTAATAATGAAACCAGCGATGAAGTTTTAACTTTTTATAATTTAAGAACCAAAAAAGTTAAAACCTGTATTAATAGAAATGTTAGAACATTTAAAGACTTAAGTCAGCCATATGTAATAGGTGGTGTTCCATACATAAGAATTAATAGGAAAACTGTTACTCAATTCTTGAATCTAAAGAAAAACAAAATAGACATTGAACTTGAAAACTCAAGGGTTATTAATACAATTATAGAAGATATCATTATTCTTTCAGAAACCAAAAAAGGTTTTATAGGAAATAAGAATTATATTAATATTTACAGATACCCTTCCATGAATGTATTACATACTGAAAAGGCTACATATAAAGATTGTATCTATGCTGATGATGGAACTCTTTATATTTTTGTAAATTAGAAAGGCATATTATGCAAAAGGAAAAAATAGCAAGAATTAACGAACTTGCAAGAATAAAAAAAATGCGACCTTTAACAGAGGAAGAGGCAAAGGAACAAAGCATATTAAGAAGTGAATATAGAGCAGCCGTAAAGGCATCACTTCTCAATGATCTTAAAAATGTTCAAATACAAAATGAAGATGGCACCATTACGGATGTAATCAAGAAATAGTATTATTAAGCAGTGCTTAAAAGTATTATTAAACAATACTTAAAACATTAAGGATATAAGAATGAATTTAGTTAATAGTGATAATTACATAAACCCACCCATTAGAGAACCAGAAAGACAGTATTATTATATTGATTTATGTAAGAAATTAATTAGTGAACTTGAAAAGAAAAATAATAGAAAACTTACCTGTCATATCAATACATTCGGCTGTCAAATGAATGCAAAGGATTCTGAAAAATTACTGGGAATTCTCGAAGAAATGGGATTTGTAGAAAGTGATGATGAGAATAGTGATTTTGTTTTATACAATACCTGTACAGTAAGAGAAAATGCTAATCTTAAGGTATATGGAAGACTTGGTTATCTCAAGAAAATGAAGGAAAAAAATCCTAAAATGATAATTGCACTATGTGGCTGTATGATGCAGGAATCACAAGTGGTTGACAAAATCAAAAGGAGTTTTTCTTTTGTTGATATCATATTTGGAACATATAATATTTATATGCTTGCTGAATTATTATATGGCAGATTAACCACAAATTCAAAAAAGCCTTCAATTAGTATTATGGATAAAAACAATACAATTGTTGAAGATTTGCCACAGATAAGGAAATATCCATTTAAAGCTGGTGTTAACATCATGTTTGGATGCGATAATTTCTGTACATATTGTATTGTTCCTTATGTTAGAGGAAGAGAGAGAAGCAGAAAGTCGGAAGAAATAATAAAAGAAATTGAAAACCTTGTAAAAGATGGCGTTAGTGAGGTAATGCTATTAGGTCAGAATGTTAATTCATACGGTAATAAAGAAGAGGGTGAAATAACATTTGCCGAGTTGTTAAAAAAGGTGGACGATATTGAAGGGATTAAAAGAATTAGATTTATGACTTCCCATCCTAAGGATCTTTCAGATGAATTGATTGAAGTACTTAGGAATTCAAAACATATTTGTAATCAATTCCATCTTCCATTACAGTCAGGAAGTGACAGGTTGCTTAAATTAATGAACAGACATTATACAAAGGATAGATATTTAGAACTCGTTGATAAATTAAGAAAAGCCGTACCTGATATCTCTATATCAACTGATATTATTGTGGGTTTCCCAGGAGAAACAGAGGAAGATTTTAATGAAACCTTGGATGTGGTTGAAAAAGTAGGATTTGATAGTGCTTTTACTTTTATTTATTCCAAAAGAACAGGTACACCTGCCGCCAAAATGGAAAACCAGGTGGATGAAGCCGTGGTTTCTGAGAGGTTTAAAAGATTACTAGACAGAGTACAATATCACTCTGATTTAAATACAAAAAAACATGTTGGAAAAACACTGGATGTATTAGTTGAAAGTGTTAGTGAACATGATAATGAATATTTGTCAGGGAGACTATCAAATAACAGCGTTGTTCATTTTAAGGGGGATTCTTCCCTTATTGGCAAAATAGTTAATGTTCATTTAGACAGTGCTAAAGGATTTTATTATTATGGAACAATTAGAGACTAGGAATAGTGATCAGATAAATATTAAAGATGTTACTCCGATGATGCAGAATTACATTGAAACAAAAAGAGATTATAAGGACTGCATCATTTTTTACAGACTTGGTGACTTCTATGAAATGTTCTTTGAAGATGCCTTAGTGGCTTCAAAGGCATTGGAAATTACCCTTACCGGAAAAAGCTGTGGCCTTGAAAGGCGAGTACCAATGTGCGGAGTTCCGCATCATGCAGTGGACATTTATTTAAACAAGCTTGTGGCCAAGGGGTTTAAGGTTGCAATTGTTGAGCAGATGGAAGATCCAGCTCTTGCAAAAACCATTGTAAAACGTGAAGTAACAAGAGTTGTAACTCCTGGAACAAATTTGAATGTTTCAGAAATGGATGAAGGTAAGAATAATTACCTTATGTGCATATTATATTTAAATGGAACAATCGGGGTAAGCGTTTGCGATGTAACCACCGGTGATTTTTATGTTACGGAAATTAATTCATTAAGAGCATTAAATGATGAGATTAATAAATACATGCCAAAGGAAATTGTTTCTAATGAAGTATTTTTAATGTCCGGGATGAATATAGATGACTTAAAGGAAAGACTAAACATTGCTGTTTATACTTTGGATGATTATTACTTTAATGAAAATAATTCCATTGGTATTTTAAAAGATCATTTTAAAGTATTAAGCATTGATGGTTTGGGATTGTCAGATTACAAAACCGGTGCCACAAGTGCAGGTGCCTTAATACAGTATTTGTATGAAACTCAGAAAAACAGTTTAAATCATCTTACTAAAATTACACCATATAAAACTGGCAAATACATGATTTTAGATACCTCCACTAGAAGGAATCTTGAATTAACGGAAACATTAAGAGAAAAGAATAAAACCGGTTCACTTTTATGGGTTCTTGATAAGACAAAAACAGCCATGGGTGCAAGAATGCTTAGGAACTACATAGAATGGCCTTTAATTGTACCGTCTGAAATAATAAAGAGATATGATGCAATAGAAGAATTAAACAATGATTTGTTAACTAGGGATGAACTTCGAGAATACTTAAATCCAATATATGATTTGGAAAGACTTATTACAAGAATTTCATATAAAACAGCAAATCCAAGAGATTTAATTGCTTTTAAAACATCAATTGAAATGATTAGGCCAATTAAAACCCTTTTGGCAGACTTTAAATCTTCACATTTAAAGGATATATTTGATGAGACAGATACCTTAAATGATTTGTTTACATTGATTGATGAAAGTATTGTTGATGATCCACCTTTATCTTCAAGGGATGGTGGCATTATTAAAGATTCTTATTCTGATGACATTAAACAATTAAGGAATGCCAAAACAGATGGTCATAAATGGTTGTGTGAATTAGAGGAAAGAGAAAAAGAAAAAACAGGAATTAAAAGTCTAAAGGTTAAATATAATAAAGTATTTGGTTATTATATGGAAGTAACAAATTCCTATAAGGACCTGGTTCCTGATCATTATGTAAGAAAACAGACTTTGGCAAATGCTGAGAGATATACAACGGATGAATTAAAGAATCTTGAAGATAAGATTTTAGGTTCAGAAGATAAGCTATTTAGTCTTGAATATAATATTTTTGTAATGATTAGGGATTCCTTATCAAAAGAAATTTTAAGAGTTCAAAAGACTGCCAAGGCACTTGCAATGCTTGATGCCATTTGCTCCCTTGCATATGTGGCAGAACGAAATCACTATGTAAGACCAAATATTAATGATAATGGTATATTAAGAATCAAGGATGGAAGACATCCTGTTGTAAGTAAAATGATGCCCGAAAATTCATTTATCAGCAACGATACATTACTTGATAATGAAGATCACAGGATTTCAATAATTACAGGTCCAAACATGGCTGGTAAATCCACATATATGAGACAGGTGGCATTAATATCACTTATGGCTCAAATGGGTTCCTTTGTACCAGCTAAAGAAGCAGACATATGTATTTGCGATAAGATATTTACAAGAGTTGGGGCATCGGATGATTTGGCAAGTGGCCAAAGTACATTTATGGTGGAAATGACAGAGGTATCAAATATATTAAGAAATGCCACAAAGAATAGTCTTATAATACTTGACGAAATAGGACGAGGAACATCAACCTTTGATGGACTTAGTATTGCATGGGCTGTTGTTGAGTATATTAATGATACTTCAATTATTGGTGCAAAGACTTTATTTGCCACCCATTATCATGAATTAACTGAATTAGAAGGTAAATTAAACAGTGTTAATAATTACTGTATCAGCGTAAAGGAACAGGGAGATGACATTGTTTTCCTTAGGAAAATAATACCTGGAGGAGCGGACAGAAGTTATGGTATTCAGGTAGCAAAACTTGCTGGAGTTCCAGATGGAGTAATTAATCGTTCCAAGGAAATTTTGAATCAGTTAACTGATGCTGATATTGTAAATCGTGCAAAGGAAATTGAGGTAAATGAAACATTTGCCTATGAAAGTTTAATTACTGAGAATTCAGACAATGAAGAATATGAAAAGATACTTAGAATTAAAGAAGAAATAAAGAGTCTTAATCTTAATAAAATCACTCCGATTGAGGCCATAAATACTCTTTATGAACTTCAGGAAAAATTGGGAGATTAAAATGGGTTTAATTAATGTATTAGATCAGGAAACAATAAATCACATAGCAGCTGGTGAGGTGGTGGACAGACCACAGTCAGTAGTTAAGGAATTACTTGAAAACTCAATTGATTCAGGTGCTAAAAGAATCACTATTGATATTGAAAATGGTGGTTTGGATATGATTAGAATCACTGATGATGGATGCGGTTTTTATAAAGATGACATTAAGGTTGCTTTTTTACGTCATGCCACCAGTAAAATCAAATCCTTTGAGGACTTGGTTTCCGTAGGTTCATTGGGTTTTCGTGGTGAAGCACTTTCTTCCATAGCTGCTGTTTGTCAGGTTAATCTTGTTACCAAAAGAACGGAGGACACCTTTGGAAGTCAATACGTTATTGAGGGCGGAAGTGAAAAAACCTTTGAAGATTGTGGTGCACAGGATGGTACAACAATAACTGTTCGTAATATTTTTTATAATACACCTGCAAGAAGAAAGTTTTTGAAAAGTGGATCAACAGAAGGTGGATATATCTATGATATAGTTGAAAAAATTGCCTTAAGTAATCCAGATATTTCATTTGCTTTAAATTCCAATGGAAGAGAAAAACTTCGCACTCCAGGTAATGGTAGCCTAAAGGATACCATTTATGCGATTTATGGACGCGACATATCCTCAAATCTCATTGAGTTTCATTGTGAAAACAGCTTTGTTAAGATAAATGGTTTTTTAGGAAAACCTGTTATTACCAGAGGAAATAGAAATTATGAGAATTATTACATAAATTCTCGTTTTATAAAGAATGACATTATAACTAAGGCCATAGAAGAGGGATATAAAACATTTATGATGCAACATATGTATCCTTTTACTTTACTTATGATTGATATTGATAAGGATTTATTAGATGTAAATGTTCATCCTTCAAAGATGGAACTTAGAATTAAACGCAAGGAAGAAATATTTGATTTATTATCTGAAAATATTAAAGATGCTTTAAAGACTTCTGATTTAATAAGAGAAGCAACAATTATTGGGGAAAGAGTAAAAACTGAAGAAGATTTTGGTATAAAAAAATCTTCAAATTATTCTAGTTTTATCAATGAAAGTTTTGATAAAAAATATAATGATGTGCCACAGAAAAATTTTGAAAATAATAAACAAGATATCATAAAACAAGAAATTGTTAATCAAGAAATTGTTAAACCAATAGATACTAAACCAATAGATGCTAAACCAATAGAAACAAAACCAATAGAAACAAAACCGGTTGAATACAAACAGGAATCTTTTATTTCTCCTAATATTAGAAATAAAGAAACAAAACCTGATTTTAAAATTGTTGGTCAGGTATTTGATACATATTGGATTGTTGAGTACAAAGAATCCATGTACATAATTGATCAGCATGCAGCTCATGAAAAAGTTAATTATGAAAATTATATTAAAATGTTTAATGAAACAGGTGTTAACAAACAGTTTTTATCTCCGCCTTTGGTGATTACCCTTACCGGTAGTGAACAAGAAACTGTAAAAAAATACATGGATACACTTGATAAGTTTGGATATGAACTCGAACCATTTGGACTTAAAGAATACATGGTAAGGTCAGTTCCATATAATCTTTGTTCACAAAACTATGCAGACGTGCTTATGGAAATAATTGCATCTTTAGAAAATGAAATCAATAATAAGAATACGGATATCATTAATGACAGAATAGCAACCATGTCCTGTAAAGCTGCAATTAAGGGAAATCAAGCCATATCCTTAAATGAGGCCAAGGAGTTGATTTCTAAATTATTAACCCTTGAAAATCCTTTTAATTGTCCTCATGGAAGACCAACCATAATTGAGATTACAAAATATGAAATGGAAAAGAAGTTTAAACGTATAGTATGAAACCATTAATTATTTTAACCGGACCTACAGCAGTTGGTAAAACTGATTTATCCATTAAACTTGCAAAAAAGATTAATGGTGAAATAATCAGTGCAGATTCTGTTCAGGTATATAAAAAATTAAATATCGGAAGCGCTAAAATAACAAAGGAAGAGATGCAGGGTATTCCTCATTATTTAATTGATGTTTTAGAGCCTGATATGGATTTTAATGTATATACTTTTAAGGAATTATCATTAAAAGCCATTGAAAATATATATGATAATAATCATATTCCAATTATTGCGGGAGGTACTGGCTTTTACATTCAATCGGTATTGTATGATATTAATTTTGCTGAAAATAACGATGATGGAATCAGAAAAAAATATGAAGACATATTTGCCGAAAAAGGTGTTGATTATCTTTATGAATTATTAAAAAAGGCAGATCCTGAATATGCCAGCACACTTCATAAAAACAATGTCAAACGAGTAATAAGAGCATTAGAGTTTTATGAACAGACTGGTAAAAAAATAAGTGAGCATAATAAAGAAGAATCAGAAAGAAATTCGCCCTTTGATTTTAAATACTTTGTTTTAAATGATGATCGCAAAATACTGTATGAAAGAATTGACAAGCGTGTTGATATTATGGTTGAAAATGGATTGTTTGATGAGGTTAACTCTCTAAAAGCAAGTGGTATTTCAAGGGACTGTATTAGCATGCAGGGGATTGGGTATAAGGAAGTTTATAGTTTTCTTGATGGTGAAATTACCAAGGAAGAAGCAATTGACCAAATTAAAAAGAATACCCGACATTTTGCTAAAAGACAACTTACCTGGTTTAGACGGGAAAAAGAAACAATTTTCATAAACAAACAGGATTTCAATTATGATGAAGATAGAATCCTTGAACATATTTTAAATATTATAAAAGATATAATTTAGTTTTATTAGTTATATATCTTTTGATTGATGGTTTTAATGGTCTGGAGGAATAATGGAAACAGAAATATTTAATATGTACGAAAAACTTGGGGTTTCAAAGGAAATATATGAATTTGGGGAGAATTCTTATAATGAATTAAAGGATATTTTTGATGAAATAGATAAAGTATCTGAATATAATCAGCTAAAAGTAATTAACGCCATGCAGGAATGCAAGGTAAGCGAAGCTCATTTGCTGGGAACCACTGGATATGGATATGATGATATTGGCAGGGATAATTTGGAAAATGTCTATGCAAAGGTATTTAATACTGAAGATGCCCTTGTCAGAAGTCAGATTACCTGTGGAACTCATGCGCTTTCAACAGCCATATCTGCCAATGTAAGACCTGGGGATGAAATACTTTACATATCCGGGAAACCATATGATACATTGGAAGAGGTAATAGGTATTAGAGAAAGTTTGGGCTCTCTTAAGGAATGGGGGGTTACCTATAATCAGGTTGAACTAATTAATGGCAGGGAGTTCGACTTTGAAGGCATTAAAAATGCAATAAATAATAATACAAAGCTTGTAGGTATTCAGCGTTCCAAAGGATATCAAACAAGGGAAACCCTTTCAGTATCTCAAATCGGAGAAGCAATTAAATTTGTTAAAAGTATTAATCCAAACATAAAAGTTATGGTTGATAATTGCTATGGCGAATTTGTTGAAACAAAGGAACCTTCTGATTTTGGTGCTGACATGATTGTTGGTTCTTTAATTAAAAACCCAGGTGGTGGACTTGCACCTATTGGTGGCTATATATGTGGAACAAAGGAGTGTATTGATAAATGCGCCGTAAGACTGACTTCACCAGGGCTTGGAAAGGAAGTTGGACCTTCACTTCACATAAACAGAAGTTTTTATCAGGGCTTATTCTTAGCTCCTTCTGTAACGGCAAATGCTTTAAAAACAGCAATATTTGCTGCTGCTGTATATGAGAAGCTTGGATTTAAAGTTATTCCATCTGCAAGAACAAAGAGACATGACATTATTCAGGCAATAGAGTTTAATGATCCTCGCGCTTTAGAGGCTTTTTGCTGTGGAATACAGCAAAGTGCACCAGTTGATGGACATCTAATTGCAACTCCTGCACCAATGCCTGGATATGATAGTGATGTAATTATGGCAGCAGGCGCATTTGTTTCAGGTTCTTCCATAGAACTAAGTGCAGATGGGCCAATGAAGGAACCCTTTGCTGCATATTTCCAAGGTGGACTTACATATCAACATGGAAAATTTGGAATAATAAAAAGTATGCAATACTTAAAAGATGAAAAATTAATAAAACTATGATATAATATCAAGTTGGTAGGAAAAACTTCTTCCTCTGCATCCCGAGAAAGGAGTTTATATGAAAAAAAACATTAAAGAATTACCAAAGAAAGACAGACCTTATGAAAAATGCATGGAATTTGGAGTGGATAATCTATCAGATTCTGAACTATTTGCAATTATTATAAGGACTGGTACAAACAGTCAGTCAGCCTTAGACATTGCAAGGGAAATACTTAAAAAGCATAATGACGATTTATATAATCTGAATAATGTTTCCTTTGAAGAATTAATGATGATTGATGGAGTAGGGCAAGTGAAGGCTATTCAGATTTTAAGTGCCATTGAACTAGGAAAAAGATTATCAAAGGCAGAGGCATCGAAACAACTGGATTTTTCCAGCGCCTCAACTGTTGCCCAGTACTATATGGAAGAATTAAGGCATAAAAAGGTTGAATACTTTAAGGCTTGCTACTTGGATTGTAAGAATAATCTGATAAAGGATAGAACCATTTCAAAGGGAACTATTAATTTTACAATTGCCACCCCAAGAGATGTATTTGCCGAGGGATTAAAATGCAATGCTTCAAAGGTTATTATCATGCATAATCATCCAAGTGGTAATCCAGCGCCTAGTGATAATGATATCAACGTAACTACTTCAATATATGAAGCAGGAGAGCTTTTGGGGATTAAACTTATTGACCACATTATTATTGGCGATAAATGTTATTATAGTTTTAGCGAAAACAATTATTTATAATTACATATGAGGTAGTCTATGCAGACAAATTTTTACGGAGTTGATATTGGCTCGAGTAATATTAAAATATATAACAGTAATACAAAAGAAATAGCAAACATAAAAAACATAGTTGCCATTAAAGATAAAGCAATGTTGGATTATGGCGACATGGCTTATGAAATGTATGAGAAAACACCTAGAAACATAGAGTGTATCTTCCCTGTAACTGATGGTGTTGTTACAAATATGAATTATATGATTTCATCCTTTGAACAATACTTTATTAATGTTAACAAACCCAAAACAGTTAAGGGTGGCAAATTTGTTATTGCTGTTCCTACAGATGTCACTGAAATTGAAAAACATGGTTTTTCTGAAGTGATAACAGATTCAAATATTAAAGTTAAGGAAATGTATATTGTTGAAAGACCAATAGCTGAAGCCATTGGTTTAGGAATTGATCCTGAGGAAAATTCCGGCAACATGATTATTAACATTGGTGCTTCAACAACTGAAATATCCATTCTTTCAAAGGGTGGCATGGTTTTAACCAAGATTATTAAAATTGGTGGTAATAACTTGGATGAGAGCATTTGCCAGTCTGTAAAGAAAAGATATAATCTTTTGATAGGTAATAAGACTGCAGAATACATAAAAAAGGAAATTGCAGATGCTGTTCCTACACCTTATGATGATACATTTGAAGAAATTGATGTTTTCGGTAGAAACATGATTACAGGTCTTCCATCTAAAAGACCAATTGGAAGTGATGTTGTATTTAATGCAATCAAGGAAACTCTTGATAATATCATATATAACATAAAGATTCTTTTAGATCGTACACCACCGGAATTAATTGTTGATATTAAGAAGAACGGCATTTATTTAACCGGAGGTACATCTGCCATTAAAAATCTGGATATTCTTATTTGTGAAGAAACAGGTTTTAAGGTTAATACGGTAAACGAACCTGAAGAATCTGTAATACGAGGTATTACAAAAATTATTTGCGACCCTAAGTATAAAAATCTTATGTACGAACCAAAGAATAAGTAGTTTGTACATATTGTTTTAAGGATTAAAATATGAAAAAGAAAACTAATAATAAAATTCCAAATACATACATACTTTTTGCTTTAGTATTTGCCTGTGTTGGATGTCTTGTTTTATCTGCAGTAAAACCAAAGGTATTCACACCGGTTAAAAATGGAGTTGCCAGAATAATTGTTCCATTATCTGAAGGCATTGATGATATTGGTTCATATTTTACCAAAAGAAGAAAAGTATTTGAAAAAGTAAAAAAATTGCAAAAAGAAAATGATTCATTAAAGAAACAGGTTGATGATTTAACTGAGGAAAATGCAATTTTATCTCAAAACAAATACGAACTTGAACGCTTGCGTGAATTATATGATTTGGATGATTCCTATTCGGAATATGATAAAATTGCAGCTAGAATCATAGCTAAGGATACAGGAAACTGGTTTAATATCTTTACTGTTAATAAGGGTAAGAAAGATGGAATTAAGGAAGGCATGAATGTTATCAGTGGAAGTGGACTGGTTGGAATAGTGTCGGAGGTTTATGATAATCATTCCACCGTACGTGCCATAATTGATGATGAAAGTATGGTTAGTGCTAAATTTGCCGATTCATCTGATTTATCTATAGTAAGTGGTGATCTTGAACTTTACACCAGTGGTCTTTTGCGAATTACAGATATTGTAAAGAATGCAGATGTTAAAGAAGGAGATATGGTTTTAACAAGTCATATTTCATCAAGTTTCTTACCTGGTATTTTGATTGGATACATAAGTGAAATACAAGATGATTCAAATGATTTGACACAGTCGGGATACATTATTCCAGTTGTGGATTTTGAGCATCTTGAAGAAGTGTTAATTATTACCCAGACAAAAGAAGATTATTCAAAGGACTACGAAGAAGAGTAACGATTTATGAAAAACATACATGATTTTATAATTAAAAACTTATTCTTTTTATTGCTTATAATAGCATGTTATGAAATACAGTCCACAGTAATGATTAAGCTTATTTGTAAGCCGAACCTTGTGCTTCTTAGCACCTGTAGTATTGGGTTTATTTATGGCGAAAGAAGTGGTATGTATACCGGTTTTGTATCCGGTTTATTAATAGACTGTTTTTATGGACCTGTTATGGGTTTTAATATGCTGATATTTATAGTACTTGGTTTCTTTGCAGCCTTAATGGGCAGATTATTTTACAAGGACCAAATTCTATTTCCGATAGTGCTTATGACTTTATGTGATTTCTTTTATAATTTCTATTATTATTTCTTTAGAATGTTATTGAGAAAACAGATTAATTTTCCATATTATTTTGAGAAAGTATTTTTACCTGAAATTGTAAGTACGTTGGTTGTAACTGTAATTGTTTATTATATTCTATATAAACTTGATAATACCGTATTTAAAAAAGATAGTGGGAGCGAACTGACTTTTGATTAGAGACATTTTTGAAGCAATTATAAATATATTAAAATCAAGAATATTATATGCATCTCTTATTATACTTGGTTTATTCTCTGTATTATTTGTAAGATTATTTAATCTTCAGATTTATAATGAAGAATACTATATGAACACATATATTAAAAAGGCAGAAAAAACCATTTATAATCAGGCTACAAGAGGAATGATTTATGATCGTAATGGCAATGTTTTGGCATATAATGAACTTGCATATGCTGTAACGATTGAAGATACTCTTGAGAATAATTCCCAAAGAAGCAAAAAACTTAATAAAATCATAGAAAATGCCATTAATATAATCGAAGAAAATGGCGATAATGTAATTGATGATTTTGGTATTAGGATTAATAGAGATGGTACATTTGAATATACCATGGAATCTGAAAATGCCATTAAGACTTTTCTTATAAATATTTATGGAAAAGAATTAAAAGATGACAAGGGAAGAGACATAACAAATGCTTCTGCCAGGGAAGTATTTGATTATTTATGCAATGAAAAATATGAGATCAACTCTGGCCTTGGCAATGAATTTGATTTGAAAATTGCCATGGTGAGATATAAATTAACCAATAATAATTACCAGAAATACATGGCTACAACCTTAGCCTTAAATGTAAGTGATGAAACTGTGGCTGCCATTTCTGAGGCCAAAGCCGATATAACCGGTGTATCCGTTACCCAGCAATCCATAAGAAGATATAATGATTCAGAATATTTTGCACCTATAATTGGATATACTGGCACCATTTCTGAAGATCAGCTTGCTGAATACACGGAAGATGGCGAGGATTATTTGCCAAATGACATAGTAGGAAAGGCTGGTATAGAATCTGCCTTTGAATATGAATTATCAGGTACTCGTGGTTCACAAACAGTATTTGTTGACAGTACCGGTAAAATACTTGATGTACTTAAAACAGAGGATTCTGTTACAGGAAATAACATATATCTTACCATTGATTCAGATTTAACCAAGGCAACTTATAAGCTCCTTGAACAGAAAATAGCAGGTATTCTTTCAAAACAATTAGTATCCTATGATATTGATTATAAAAAGAAGAATAAGCAACCTGTTGATAAGGATGAATATAATAGTTTTATTATTTCCATTAAACAGGTGTACTATCAGATGATTAATAACGATGTGTTGGATATTTCTCATTTTAAGAAGAAAAAAGCATCGGATGTGGAAAAAGCAATTTATGGTTCTTATAAGGATAAACTTGAGTCTGTTAGAACAAAAATTAAATCATATTTAGGAGATAATCCTGTAAACTATAATGATTTATCTGATGAATATCAGGAATATACTGATTTTATATTTGATAAACTAGTTGATGACAATATTATCATTAAGTCACAGCTTGATGATAATGATGAGACCTATAAGGATTATTTAGATGGCAAAACTTCATTGAAAAACATGATAATGTATGCCATTTCAATGAACTGGATTAATATAAACTCTCTAGATGTTGAAGGTGAATACATTACTTCAGAAGATACATATAATGCAATAATTAACTACATAAATGATGAAATAGAAGCTACCGATGGATATGCAAAACTAATTTACTATTATTGTTTGTATGGCGGTTCTATTTCAGGCACACAGATTTGCCTGGCCCTTTATGACCAAGGTGTTTTAACATACAATAAAACATGGTATAACAAACTTCAGGCATATGACTCTTCAGTAACTTATAAATTTATGAAGAGCCAGATTAATTCATTAAACATTACACCTGCACAAGTTGCACTTGATCCGTGCTCCGGTTCTACCGTTATTACTGATCCAAATAATGGTCAGGTATTGGCATTGGTTACATATCCAAGTTATGACAATAATAAACTATCCGGTCAGGTTGATTATGATTATTGGCAGAATCTTTTAGATGATGAATCTGCACCTATGTACAACAGGGCAACTCAGACAATTACTGCTCCGGGTTCAACCTTTAAAATGGTTTCCGCAATGACTGGACTTGAAAATAATTACATTACAACAGAGTCAACCTATGTATGTACCGGTGAGTTTACAGAAATTACCCCTCATGCAAAATGCTGGATTTATCCAAGAAGTCACGGCAGTGAGAATGTAGTAGAGGCAATCAAGGATTCCTGTAACTGTTTCTTTTATAATCTTGCGTATGATATGAGTTTTGATTCTAATGGAGATTATGATTCTGCAATTGGACTTGCGAAACTTGAAAAATATGCAACTGATTTAGGATTAAACAAAAATACTGGATTGGAAATAACAGAAACAGCACCTAAATTTTCTACGGAAAGTTCTGTTCGTTCTGCCATCGGTCAGGGTAGTCATGGTTATACTTGCTCCCAGCTTGCACGTTATGTTTCCACAGTGGCAAATGGTGGTACAAATTATTACCTAACCCTGTTTAAGAAAGAAACAGACAAAGATGGCAAGAAAGTTAAAAAGAACAAGAAAAAAGTTGAAAACACTGTTGAAGTAAAAAGTTCAACCTGGGATGCAATTCATAAAGGCATGCGCCTGGTTGTAAGTGATGGAACAGTTAGAAGCATATATAAGGACATGAAAATCAAAGTTGCAGGAAAGACAGGTACGGCAGAAGAAAATAAACGAAGAAATACTCATTCCTTATTTGTTTGTTATGCTCCTTACGATAATCCTGAAATTGCCCTTGCAACAGTTATTCCTTACGGTGATGCATCTTCTAACGCCTCTGAAATTGCAAGAGACATTATAAAATACTATTATGGAGAAATTGAACTTGATGATATCTTAAATGGCAATGCTAATTTGCCAGAGGTTGAAAGTTCACACAATGATTAATATGAGTGAAATAATAGCAATTACATCTGGAAAGGGTGGAAGTGGCAAGACTACCATGGCTGTAAATATATCATGTGGCCTTGCATCTCTTGGAAAAAAAGTGCTTTTAATAGATGAAAATAACGGGCTTAGATCTCACGATTTGTTTTTGAAAGTTGATAATCCACCGATTTATAATTTTGTGGATTACATTAACGGCAAATGTTCTTACAAAGATGCCATAGTTAAAGACAAAACATATGGGAATCTGTATTTGTTAATGGCTTCTCAAACAGATGCTGGTAATTTTTTGGATTCTGTAAAAATCAAAGAAAAATACACAGAACTTAAACAATTCTTTGATATTATCATTATCGATACACCTTTGGGTGTCTCGAATGATTTTATAAGTAGTTTAAGTGGCGTTGACAGGGCTATTATTGTGACTAACAATAATCAAATTTCCGTAAGAAATGCGGATAAAATTAAAAGTATTTTAATTAAACAAAAGATTTTTAATATCTCTCTTATTGTTAACAAGATTGACTTTGATTTACTAAAGAAAAAGGCAACCTTAACTAAAGGTGACATTGATGAAATATTAGGACTTGTTATAATTGCAGAAATCCCTGTTGATTTTAATTTTCCTTTATCATTAAATAACAGAGAATCCTTGATTGATACCAATACAAAGGCAAGTTCTAATATATTAAACATATGTAATCTTATTATTGGAAATAAACTCAATGACCATGTGTTGATTTCTGATAAAAAAAGCAAAGGTATTAGAAATATTTTTGGTAATTTGTTTAAAAAATAATTTACATATTGTTGCTAATAAAAGCTACATTTGATATAATGGAAAAGGATAATTTATTTTGAAACACATATATAAAACTTTAAAAAATTATCAATTTAGACATTTTAATTTCAGATTGTTATTGTACGTTATAATACTTACAACTATTGGCGTTTTAACAATTGGAAGTGCAACTGATCCAGCCGATGGATACCAAGGTAAACAGATTATGGGTATCATTATCGGATTAGTATTTATGCTAGTGGCAGTTATTATAAGTTATAAATTTATCTTTATGTTTTATTGGGTAATTTATGCTGTTAATGCTTTGTTATTGGTATCAGTTATTTTCTTTGGCGATAATCATATGGGTGCCAAAAGATGGATTAGTGTAACGGAGACTATTAATATCCAGCCTTCGGAATTCACTAAGATTCTTATGATTATCTTTTTGGCTACATATATTCAAAAGAATGCTGAAAAAATTAATACTTTCAGGTTTTTATTGACATTTGCCATTTTATGTGCATTTCCTTTAGCCATGATTGTTACTCAGCCTGACCTTTCAACTACGATTGTAATATTTGCTACATTTTGCATGATTATTTTCCTATCGGGTCTTAGTATGAAAATAGTTTTAGGTATTATAGCCATAGGCGTTCCGACGTTTATTGTATTACTGTATTTTGTATTTACCCTTCCTCGTGATCATAATATTATTAAGGGGTATCAATATGATCGTATCGTTGGATTTTATCAGAATTCAGAGGATAGAAGTACAGAAACAGCGCAACTGATGTACCAGCAGGAAAACTCAGTACTGGCTATTGGATCAGGTGGTCTTACAGGTAAGGGACTTAATAATAATACTATTACCAGTGTTAAAAATGGTAATTTCTTATCTGAGCCACATACAGACTTTATATTTACTATCGTTGGAGAAGAACTTGGATTTATAGGCAGTGCAGCGGTTTTACTATTAATACTATTAATAGTGTTTGAGTGCATATATGTTGGGGGACATGCTTCCGATTTACAAGGAAAACTATTTGCCTGTGGATTTGGTTGCTTGATTGCACTTCAAACAGTTGTTAATATTTCAGTTGTTACAATGCTAATACCTAATACCGGTCTTACATTACCATTTGTAAGTTATGGACTTAGTTCATTAATTACAATGTACTCAGGTATAGGTGTGGTTTTAAATATCGGAATGCAAAGAACAAAGAATATATATGAGGAGGTACGAATGTGAATATAGGATTAATTGCTCATGATTCTAAAAAGAAGCTTATGCAAAACTTTTGTGTAGCGTACAGAGGCATTTTAGTAAATCATGATATTTATGCCACAGGAACTACAGGAAGATTAATAGAAGAGGCAGCTAATCTTAGTGTTCATAAGTTACACGCAGGACATCTTGGTGGGGAACAGCAAATGGGTATTATGATTGAGCAAAACGATATCGATATGGTTATATTCTTAAGAGATCCGCTTGCCCCTAAGTCACATGAACCAGACGCGCATAAAGCCATTCAGTTATGTGACGTGCATAATATTCCTCTTGCATCTAACCTTGCTACGGCAGAATTGTTAATTAAATCTTTAGACAGGGGTGACCTGGACTGGAGAGAAATGTACAAATAAGGAGGAATAAAGTATTATGGTGGAGATTATTTGTGGTGGAAAAGGAAAAGGAAAAACAAAGTTTCTTTTAGAGAAAGCTAATGACGTTTGCGCTAAATCTGATGGAGCGGTTGTATATCTTGATAAAAGTTCAAAGCATATGTTTGAACTTGATAATAAGATTAGATTGATTAATATGCGTGAATATCCAGCTTGTAGTTTTGATGGAGTTGTTGGATTTATTTGCGGTCTCCTTTCCGGAAACCACGATATCGATAATCTTTTTTTTGATAATTTATTAAGGGTTGCTGGTATTGAAGAAGATACGGCAAAGATTTCTGATTTTATCAAGATTTTAGAAAGCATTGGTGATAATGTTAATTTCTATATATGCATATCTCTTGATAAATCTGAATTACCTGAAGATGTTTTAGATAAGGTAACTGTAGCATATTAATAAGATAAAAGCTTTCCCTTGCTTGGAAAGCTTTTAATCTTTGAATAAGGAGTTTATTTAAATGGCAAAGAGAAGCAGAGGCAAGAGAATACTTATAGCCGGACAGCCTATAAATATAAATATTGGTTTTATAATAGTTGTAGTAATAATTACATATCTTACTGTAAATGGATTTATTTACTTAACCAGGGATAAAATATCAATTTATGAAGTTGTTTCCGGTGAAAGTGCTCAGGCTGCTAATTTTTCATATACTGGTCTTGCAATAAGAGATGAACATGTTTTCTTTGCTGAAAACGCAGGCTATGTAGATTATTTTGCCAGAGAAAACTCACGAGTATCAAAGAATACAGTATTGTATAGTTTGGATGAAACAGGTGATGTTACAAAAGCATTATCAGAATCAGCCAATGAAGGAGAATCAACTCTAACAGATGATGATATTTTAACAATTAAAAACCAGATTTCTTCATATGCTTCAAATTATGATAATAGTAATTTTGAGGATGTATATAATTTTAAAAGTACTCTCGAAGGAACGGTTCTTCAATTAATAAATACAAATACTCTTGATAAAATAAAAAAAGAAGCTGGAGATACTTTCTTTAAAATTTATCATCCTGAAATGGCAGGTATTGTGACGTATTATATAGATGATTTTGAAGAGTTTAAGGAAGATTCATTAAATGCTGATTCCTTTGATAAGGATAGCCATCCAAAGGCTTCGTTATCTTCAGGAAGCATTGTAGAAGCTGGTTCTCCAATTTATAGTATTATTTCCGATGAAGAATGGTATATTTACATACAATTATCCTCTGATGATGTTGAAAAATATGCAGAAAAAACTGGTGTTACAATTAAATTTTTAAAGGATAATATTGAAGCAAGTGCTAATTTTTCCATAGTAACTGGATCTGATGGTAAATCCTATGGTAAATTAACCCTTTATAAGTATATGATTAGATATGCAAATGAAAGGTATCTGGATATACAAATATTGGAAAAAGTAACCTCTGGACTTAAGATTCCAAAAACTAGTGTTGTGGAAAAGGATTTTTATGTAATTCCATTGGAATTTGGAACACCTGGTCTTAATAATGATGCTGATACAATCAGTTTTTGGGTTATAGGCATTGATGAAGATACAGGGAAAACCAATTTAACACCCATAACTCCACAAATATTCTATCAGGATGATGAATACTATTATCTGGATACAGATGACTTTGATGGGAATGAAGTATTACAGGTGGATAATTCTGATGATACCTATAAACTCGGAAAAACAGTTCCTCTTTCAGGGGTTTATAATGTTAATAATGGATATACTACATTTGTACAGATAAGTATTCTGTCTGAAACAAATGAATATTATATTGTAAAATCTGAAACGCAGTATGGTTTAGAAGTATTTGATCATATAGTACTTGATGGATCATCAGTTAAAAATAAACAAGTAATATTTCAATAAAAAAGGATTAGTCATGATTACTGAGAATTTAAAAAACGTTAAAGACAAGATAAAAAAAACATGCGAAACTAATAACATAGATAGTGAAAAAGTTAGATTAATATGTGTTTCAAAGACAAAACCTGAAAACGAAATTATGGAATGCTATGATTTTGGAGAGAGAGATTTTGGCGAAAACAAAGTCCAGGACATGGTGGATAAATATGAACATTTGCCAAAGGACATAAAATGGCATTTTATAGGACATTTACAACGTAATAAAGTTAAGTACCTTGTTGGAAAAGCATATTTAATTCATTCAGTAGATTCAAGGCGTCTGTTGGAACAAATAGAAAAAGATTATAAAAAAGAGGGACTTACTGCTAATGTATTATTAGAAATTAATGTAGCAGAAGAGGAATCCAAGTTTGGTTATACAACTAAATCCGTAATGGATGACTTGGAATATATTAGTACATTAGAAAATGTCAAGGTTAAAGGACTAATGACAGTTGCTCCATATACAGAAAATCCTAATGAAAATGCGAAATATTTTAAAAAACTTAGGGAACTATCTGTTGACATTATGGACAAAAAATATGATAATATTAGTATGGAATTTCTTTCAATGGGGATGACCGGAGATTATGAAGTGGCCATAAAAGAAGGGGCTACACATGTGCGTGTTGGCACCGGTATATTCGGTGAAAGAAACTATAAATAAATAATGAGGAGAAATGAAAATGTCAAAATTTAGCTTTAAGAATTTATTCACTGTTAGTGATGACTATGATGATGATTACTATGATGACTATGAAGATGATTATGAGGAGCCTGTAAAGGAAAAGAAATCTAAAAAGGCAGCTGATGATGACGATGCTCCAAAAGCTTCTGCAAAAAGAGTTGCTCCTAGCAGAAAAATAGTTCCTATGAAAAAGAATTCATCAGGTGAAGTTAGGGTAATAAAGCCAACTTCTTATGACGAAGCAAGAGAAGTAGTAGATATACTTCTTTCAGGTAGAATTGTTTTCCTTAACCTTGAAGGACTTCACATGGAACTTGCACAAAGAATAATTGACTTTATATCTGGTGCAACATATTCTGTTTCGGGTAATCTTGAAAAAATATCATCAGGTTATATGTATGCAGTTACACCACATAATGTTGATCTTTCCGGTGATTTTGCCGAAATGAGCGCTGATGGATACGAAATCAATCCTTATAAGAGATTTTAATTATAAATAGCAGAGCTGATTGATTATCAGTTCTGCTATTTAACTATATAACTATAAAGGAGGCCAAAATATGTATAATAAAAATGAAATTTGGCTTGATGAAAATCATGTAAAACCTATTACGGTTAATTATGAAAATAAGCCATGTTATGATATTATTATTTCTGATTCTTTTGAAGGATTTGGATTACAGTTAGAAACTTTAAATATATCAGAACGAAAATTATGTATTGTATCAGATAGCAATGTATCTCCATTATATTTAGATGAAATACTAAGCATAACAAAATCAAAGTCAAAATCGGTAATTTCCGTAACAATCCCAGCTGGGGAAGAATCAAAAAATCTTGATAATGTTAATAAAATATACGAAGAATTAATCATAAACAAATTTGATCGTAATGACTTATTAATTGCATTAGGTGGTGGTGTTGTTGGTGATTTGACCGGATTTTGTGCTGCAACATTTTTAAGAGGTATTAAGTTTATTCAGGTTCCAACAACTCTTTTATCTCAGGTTGATTCTAGTATTGGTGGTAAAACAGGTGTTGACTTTAAAGCATATAAAAACATGGTCGGTGCTTTTCATCAACCTTCCTTAGTATATATTAATGTATCAACATTAAACTCTCTGCCTAGAAGAGTATTTTTATCTGGCATGGGTGAAATTATCAAACATGGCATTATTAAAGATAAGGAGTACTTTTACTCATTATTAACTAATGCTGAAAAAATAGTTAATAGAGATACCAATGAATTAATTGAAATGATTTATAATTCATGCATTATTAAAAAGCTTGTAGTCGAATCCGACCCTAAAGAAGCAGGAGAACGTGCATTACTTAATTTTGGACACACAATCGGTCACGCTATTGAAAAACTATATAATTTTAAATATTTGCATGGCGAATGTGTTGCTCTTGGAATGGTAGTTGCCAGCAGAATATCTAAGAATAAGGGTTTTATTTCTGAAAATGAAGTTAATGCCATTATAAAGTCAATATCAGTTTTTGAATTACCAATTCAAATTACTGATTTAAAGGCCGAAAAGATTATTGAAGTCACAAAGAATGACAAAAAAATGGATAAGGATAAGATTAAATTTATCCTTATGGATAAGATTGGCCATGCGTTTATAGATACCAGCATTAATGATGAAGACATGAAAAAAGCAATTTTAGAAACTTCTGATTTTGATCAGGTATTTGGCGCAGCTGACTAAATATTTAGAATTGGAGCAAATTTACAATGACTAAAAATACTGCTAAAAGTTTATTCTGGTCTTTTGTTTTATTCTTATTATTAACATTTTTAGACCAGTATACAAAAATATGGGCACGTAGTGCCTTACACTTAAAAAAGCCATTTGTAATTATAAATGGAGTCTTTGAATTCAACTATTTAGAAGGTGGTAATAAAGGTGCTGCATGGGGTTTTTTATCAGGCCATTTGCTATTATTATCCTTAATTTCTTTAATAGTTATTGTTATTATCTGGATTTATATCTTTAAGGTAACAAGTGTTATTGATGCATTAAAATCTGATAATAAAGACTTAGTTTTAAAATATAAAGTATTTAGACTTGTATTAGTGTTTTTAAATGCAGGAGCATTTGGTAATCTCATAGATCGATTATTTAGAAAATATGTTATAGATTTTTTATACTTTAAATTAATCAATTTCCCTATTTTTAATGTGGCTGATTGTTATGTTGTTATTTCTGTAATCATACTTGCAATTATGCTTATGTTTGTATTTAAGGAAGAGGAATTAAAAGATTTATCCATTCTTTCAAAAAATAATAAAAGGATAGATATATGAATAATACAAATGAATCAATTAATATTCTTGTAGATGAAGAAAATAAAGGAATTCGAATAGATAAATATCTTACTGATTCTTTAAAAGATTATACAAGATCTTATATACAAAAACTAATTACTGATGGAAATATACTTATAAATAACAAAAGTGTAAAATCTAATTATAAGGTTAATGCTGGTGATAACATACTGATTTATATTTCAAGTCCCGTGGAGACTGATATTCTACCAGTTAATATTCCGTTAGACATTATATATGAAGATAATGACATACTTATTATAAATAAACCAAAGGGAATGGTTGTTCATCCAGCCTGTGGGCATACGGATGATACATTGGTTAATGCAATTATGTATCATTGCAAGGATAGTTTATCCGGTATAAATGGGCAGTTACGTCCAGGAATAGTCCATAGAATCGATAAAAACACCACAGGCATTCTGGTAATATGTAAAAATGATTCTTCCCATGAATTTATAGCAAAACAGCTAAAAGTTCATTCCATTACAAGGAAATACTATTGTATTTGTATTGGAAACATAAAAGAAGACGAAGGAACAATTGTTGCACCTATTGGAAGAAGTATTAATGATAGAAAGAAGATGTCTGTAAATACAAAAAATGGAAGAGATGCAATAACACATTTTCGAGTATTGGAAAGATTTGGCAATTATACATTTGTAGAATGTACACTAGAAACTGGCAGAACTCATCAAATAAGGGTACATATGGCAAGCATACATCATCCATTATTAGGTGATGATGTATATGGTAATTCCAAGTCAAAGTTTAAACTAAATGGACAAACACTACATGCCGGTGTTTTAGGTTTTATACACCCATCTACAAAGAAATACGTTGAGTTTAGTGCACCTTTGCCTGAGTATTTTGAAAAAATACTTACAATTTTAAGAAAAAACAGTTAAAAAATTGTGTCAAGAAATAAAGTGTATACGGAGGAATTTACAATGAATGGTAATTTTTATATAACTATAGGTCGTGAGTGTGGATCTGGAGGTCGCGAAATTGCAAAAAAACTGTCAGAACGGTTAAATATACAATATTATAATAAAGAATTAATCACTGAAGCTGCTAAACAAAGCGGGTTATCTGAAGATATTTTAGAATTAAATGATGAAAAACCTACAAATAGTTTATTATATTCAATTGTTATGGATACATATTCATTTGGATATGCAACGAATTCATCCATGGATATTCCAATTAATAATAAAGCATTCTTAGCACAGTTTAATGCAATTAAATCAATTGCAGATAAAGGATCGTGCATTATAGTTGGTCGTTGCGCAGATTATGCATTGGCCCAGGAAAAAGATTTAGTTAGTGTATTTATAACTGCACAAGAAGATTTTAGAATTAGACGAATATCTGTTGAAAATAATTTAACTGTAGATAAGGCCAGATCATTTATCAAAAAAACTGATAAAAAGAGATCCAGCTATTATAACTATTATACAGAAAAATACTGGGGAAAAGCATCAAGTTATGATTTATGTTTATGCAGTAGTAAAATTGGAATTGATAAATGTGTAGATACCATAATCGAATACTTAAGGATTAATGGAAAAATCTAAAAAAAACATACTAAACTATTCGTTAAACTGTTGTTTTGCGAATAGTTTTCTGTTATAATAGAACTATAAACAGAAGGGAAACCCGCTACTACTATGGATTTACAGCGATTAATGAGCCTTACAAGAAAGGCTGTATCTGAATATAATATGATTAATGAAGGTGATAAAATTTGTATTGGAGTCTCTGGTGGCAAGGATAGCCTTGCATTACTTATGGCATTAAATGGATTAAAAAGATTTTATCCAAATAAATTTGAAATAGTTGCCATATGTGTTGATTTAGGATTTGGAATTCAAGACTTTACAAGAATTGAAAACTTCTGTAAAGAACTTGGTGTTGAGCTTTATGTTGTTAAAACAGATATTGGTTCTATTATTTTTGAAGATCGTAAGGAAAGTAATCCTTGCTCCTTATGTGCAAAGATGCGTAAGGGCTCATTAAATGATAAAGCCAAGGAATTAGGTTGCAATAAAATTGCTTATGCCCATCATATAGATGATATTGTTGAAACATTTATGTTAAGTATGTTTTTTGAAAGTAGAATACACACCTTCTCCCCTGTCACATATCTTGACAGAACTGGCTTAACACTTATAAGGCCTTTTTTATATGTTTATGAAGCCGATATAATTGGTTTTGCAAATAAATATAAACTACCGGTAGCTAAAAATCCATGTCCAGCTGATGGATATACAAAAAGACAGTATATGAAAGAATTACTGGCTGATATTAATAGAGATAATCACGGAGTTAAAAAACATATTTATAGAGCTATCATGTCAGGTGAGATATCTGGTTTTAAACTACCTACAAACAAAACTCCAGAAAAGAGTTAGGAGAAAAAATGGCAACTAATAGAAATTATCATGATCAGGTTAATATAAATAACCAAATTAAACTAAGAGAATTATTATCAGAACTTCCAAAGTTTTGTAATCAGTTTTTTATTGGAATTGAACCCACTTCTTCTTCCCGTACCAGAATTGCATATGCTTACGATTTACATGTATTCTTTAATTATATAAAGGATAATAATCCGGAATATAAGAATTGTGAAATCAGGGACTTCCCCATTGATTTACTTGATAGAATAACTCCTACTGATATTGAAGAATATTTACAATACCTTAAATATTATGAAATGGATGGAAAGGAACATATTAATAATGAACGAGGCATTATGAGAAAACTTGCTTCTCTTCGTACCTTTTATAATTATTATTTTAAATCACAAAAAATTAAAACAAATCCTCCATCCATAGTAAGAACCCCAAAATACCATCAAAAAGAGATTATTCGTTTAGATGTGGATGAAGTATCAAGATTGCTTGACGAAGTCGAAAATGGCGAAAAACTAACTGCTCGTCAAAAAGCATATCATGAAAAAACAAAAACCAGGGACTTGGCTCTTCTTACTCTTCTACTCGGAACCGGAATCCGTGTATCTGAATGTGTGGGCCTTGATATAAAAGATGTTGATTTCAAAAATGCAGGCATAAAAATCCGGCGTAAAGGTGGATATGAAACCGTTGTATACTTTGGTGACGAAGTATATGATGCTTTAAATAATTACATAAATGAAAGAAAGAAAATAATTGCTTCAGAAGGTTCTGAAGATGCTCTTTTCCTCTCCATGCAGAACAAACGCTTAAATGTACGAAGTGTTGAAAACCTGGTTAAAAAGTATTCACAATTGGTTACATCCTTAAAGAAAATAACGCCTCATAAACTTAGAAGTACTTATGGTACTAACCTTTATAAAGAAACAGGCGATATCTATCTTGTGGCTGATGTATTAGGCCATAAGGATGTTAATACAACTAAAAGACACTATGCAGCAATTGAGGATGACCGGCGAAGATCTGCTAGAAATGCCGTTAAACTACGAGAAAATCTAAATGATAAATAAATAATTGTATTAAACAACTTTATACTAAATGATTAAAGGTGGGCGTGTACAAAAGTACAGCCCACCTTTTGGTGTAAAACACCATTTGGGAATGCTCGAAAAATCGAATGCTCGTTTTATTTATAATAACTTACTTTAAGATAACATCCACTTGTGATTTTATCTTCTTTTAAATTATTAATAGACATTATTTCTTCAATATATTCATCAAGATTTTTATATTCTGATGATGAGTATTCCTTGGCTATGCTTGTTAATGTATCACCCTTTTGAATTTCTATTGTGGTATAATACTTTTTTCTTTCTTTTGTTGTATCCGTCTTAGCGCTGGCAATTGAACTGCTTGACATTGAGATTATAATGGTTAATATTGAAAAAATTATAAATGTACAAATACTTGTTTTTAACTGTCTATAAAATATGTATTTTGGATCATTTTTTCTATTAATCTTTCTGGCTATTGATGCTCTTACTTCTTCTCTTCTTCTTATTTCCTTTAAATGATTGTATTTACCTGTGTATCTATTCATCTTATAAACCTCCTTATTTAATCGAATGTATGTTTCGAACAACTGTTTGTAGATGTATAATATCACCCAAACAATTGTTTGTCAATAGTTTTTATTAAAAAAATCGAACATTTTTTCTAAACATTTGTTTGACTTTTGCTATTATTATGATATACTATTATTAAGTTCAAATAGTTACTATTTATTAATGATCGTTATTTGAAAGGAGTATTAAATGCCAGATAGAGAACCATTAACTGCAAAGCAACAGCAGATATATGAATTTATTAAATCAGAAATATCCAGGAAAGGTTATCCTCCTTCAGTAAGAGAGATTTGTGCAGCTGTTAATTTAAGTTCCACTTCTTCTGTTCATGCACACTTAAAAACTCTTGAAAGAAAGGGTTATATAAGACAGGATTCCAATAAAAACAGAGCTCTTGAAATTGTAGATGATGATTTTAATGCACTTGTTAGAAGAGAGATTACCAATGTACCAGTTGTTGGTAGAGTTGCTGCTGGTACTCCTATTCTTGCCACAGAAAATATTTCTGATTATTTCCCTATTCCTGTGGAGATGCTTCCTAATAAGCAAACTTTTATGCTTAAGGTTAAGGGTGATAGTATGATTAATATGGGTATATTTGATGGAGATACTCTTCTTATCTCTCAGCAGGAAACTGCAAGAAACGGTGAAGTAATTGTTGCATTGGTTGAAGATGGTGCCACTGTTAAAAGATTCTATAAAGAGAAAAATCATATCAGGTTACAGCCTGAAAATGACGATATGGATCCAATTATTGTTGATGATTGTAAGATTCTTGGAAAAGTAATTGGATTAATTAGAACAAATATCATTTAATTTAATTAAGTATTATATTTAATTTATTATTTATATTTAAACCAATTAAAAACCTCAATTGAATTTTTCAATTGAGGTTTTCTAATAATTATATAAATAAACTTATTATTCTACAGCATCTTTCCAAAGTTTATTAAAAGTATCATCTGTAAGAATCTTTAACTGATTACCATTTTCATCAAACCAAGCCTGTTCGGAACAAGCACTACCCTGTGCCATGCTTGGTGCTGTACCTGGATCATATTCATTAGCCTTAGATGATGTCCAGCCACTACCATATAAATCCCAAGTAGAGCTTTCTGTAAGCGGCCATGCAGGCTCCCAGTAAAATGTTCCAATACAATTCTTTATTGTTCCGGCATAATTATTTATTAACTCTACTGCACTGATTTGTCCATCCTCTGATGCAGTTTCATATTCATCCATAACGCCCACAGCATCCTGACTTCCCTTATAACTATAGGAGTATTCAGCAATCATGGTAAGCTTACCATATTCTTCTGCAATTGTATCAAGCTTTGCCTTAAGATTATCAAGTGTTCCATGCCAAAATGGATAGTAGGAACTAGCAAATATGTCATAGTCCACTCCTACTTCTTCCAATGTTTTTGCAAAGCCTCTATAATTTGCTGATTCTGGATTTGCAAAGTGAACACTTATAAGAATGTTTTCATCAAAATCTCTTACTGCTTCACATGCTGATTTCATAATCACAGCAATATTATCTATACCTTCTTCTCCTGCCATCCAGTTATTGGTTTCATTACCAACAGAAACCATAGTAATTGTTACACCGGTTTCTTTTAATGTTTCGAGAGAATCCTTGGTAAATTCTTTGGCTGCTTTAGCTTTTTCATCTAAAGAAAAACCTTCCCATGCCTTTGGTGTAATTGATCTACCTGGATCTGACCACCAATCTGAGTAATGAAAATCAGGATAGAATGCAATGCCAGCCTGTGCACATCTTTTTGCAATTTCAACGGCAACATTTATGTCACACACACCACCACCATAACTATTTTCAGCAGTTTTTGCAGCATCTGTTTTAAATGGGTCATTCCAAATACGAACACGTACACAGTTTATTCCTGCGTTTTTAAGTATTTCAATCAAATCGCCATTACTTCCATCGGCATTTTTATATACATATCCACTGTTTTCAACAGATATTAAAGATGAAATATCAACACCTTTAATCCAATTTCCATTATTTACAAGCTGTCCTTTGTAGGTGATTCCTTCATATGGAACACTTCCTTCGCCTGTTGCTCCACCAATGGTTATGTAGTCAAATGTTTTTACTTCTTCAGAATTTTCTTCTGATAAGTCTGAAACAAGTCCGAATTTAACATTATCAAAATCACCCCAGTCGCCGCCCTTTAAAGAACCTTTAACGGTTATTTTAACTATGTCTCCTTCATTTACTTCAATAGGATTATCAACTGTACTGATAGTTTCCCAGTAATCCCATCCCTTTGATGGTACAAAGGTAACACTTTGAGAATTATCGTTACATTCAACTATAAGTTCACATTCCCCACCAAAACTTTCAAAGCCTTCATAATCAATTGAAGCTCCACAACTTCCGGAAATACTCGATTTAAAGTTCTGACTTATTTCAAAATCCGCATCGCTTTCTGATGACATTTTTACAAAATAGGAAGTATTAAAACTTGCCCAATCATCTGTTTGAACATGAATGCAATTTCCGTTGGTTTCCCAACCATCAAAATTCTTCGATTCAAAATCACCATTAGTAAGTTCTTCATTGATTAATAGTGTGTCTGTTTCAGTTTCTGCTTCTGTTTCTACATTAGTTGCAGATGTGTTTTGGGATGTTGATTCTTTGGTATTTCCTTCATTACAGCCACTTAGAACCATGACAGTAGCCATACTTAGGGCAAATACCTTCTTCAGTTTTCTCAATTTCATTCTCTTTTTCTCCTTTTTATAGCTTTTTATATCTCTTTGTAAAACTTAATAGTTTAAGTTTTATAATTCAACTTCTTTTCCGTCACTCCAAATCTTATCTAAACCATAAAAATCTCTTTGATCATCTGTAAAGATGTGAACAACAAAATTATCATAGTCCATTAAAATCCATTCAGCATTCTTATATCCTTCAATTCTTTTACCTTTGATATCCATTTCATTAAGCTTTTCTTCTACATTATCACATAAAGCCTGAACTTGATTCATGTTGCTACCGCTAGCAATAACAAAATAATCAGTCACATCTGAAATTTCAGAAATATCAATAACAGATATTCTGCTTGCCTTTTTTTCATCCAGGGCATCATAAACAGTTTTTAATATATTCTTCATCGTATCCTCCATCAAGTAGTTTCTTTTTATAGAAATCATATGTTATTTTAGTTTGTTCGTCAATAACATTTTCTTTATTTTCAAGACATTCCAATGTATCCTTTAAAATTTTATAAGTACATACATCAATATCGGCAAATGCCAAGGCTCTAATCAAATCTAAATCAGGAGCCTTATCCCTTAATGGTTCAATATAATCAGAAACAAATATTATCTGCTCCAATAGAGTCATATTAGGTTTTCCCGTAGTATGGAAACAAATTGCACTTAAGATTTCCTCATCACTAATATTAAACTTGTTTTTAGCATAGAAAACACCAAGTTTTGAATGAATCAAGGATGGATTCTTAATCTCATATTCGCTTAAATTGATATTGTTTTCCTTACACTCTTTTATTTTCTTTTTATCATCTATGCATTTAGCGCAATCATGTAAAAGGCCTGCAAGATATGCTTTATTTACATCTATACCATAGGCCATGGCAAGACAGGCTGCAGTATCACTTACTCCAATTGTATGTTCATATCTGCTTTTATCAAGCATATCTTTTAATTCTTTTTTTATGTTCTTAACTTCCATATTTATTTGTATCCTTTGGCAATGCCCCTATTCTGGTATCATTAAAAGTATATAATTTATTCTTAATAATATAATCAAATACTTTTTTGTTTAAAATGTTTTCATACTTACCATATTCTCGATCTGTAACAAGATTCTTACGTATTTGAGTTGATGAAATATCTATTCTTTCCATTTTTATAGGTATTATATTGCAGGAATATTTTTCTTTTAATGAAATAATAATTTCATTCATTTTTGTTTCATCTATTTCATCTCTAATCAAAGTAAGTAATGTACAATTACTCATTACTACTTCGGGCATATACCATTTTTCAATATCTCTTAATGAATCTCCACCGATTATAAAATAAATGGAAAGATTTGGATTTTGTTCTTTTAACTTTGTAAGAGTAATGGCAGTGTAACTAGGACCCTCTCTTACTAAATCAAAATCAGAAAATGTAAATCTTTCATTATCTTCAATTGAAAGTTTAACCATATTACATCGATGTTTTTCTTCTGTTATTATCTTATTCATTTTATGAGGTGGAATTTTAGAAGGCATAAAATAGACCTTATCTATATCTATGGAGTTTAGTACTGCTTCTGCCATTTTAATATGCCCCAAATGAATTGGATCAAAAGTTCCACCTAAAATTGCTATTTTTTCTTCCATAACAAATACCTAAAAACACTATGGGAGAATTATTTTTTTATTATCCTTGGATTCCCTGTATAATACTATTTTTCTTCCCATCACATGTACTACTTCACTATGAGTTCTGTCGGCTAAAATCATGGATAACTCCTTGACATCATCAAAACAGTTTTTTAACACATTTATCTTTATTAATTCCCTTTTTTCCAAAGCATCATCAATGGCAGATGTAAATTCTGGAGTTACACTGCTTTTCCCAATATGGAAAATAGAATCCATGGTTTGAGCAAGTTTTCTTAAATATGCTCTTTGTTTACTTGTCATAATTACTCCTTATAATAATCAAATTCATGACCGTATATTTTAACTGTATCACCATCTTTTATACCCAAGGCTTCTAATTCATCCAAGATACCATTTTTCTTCATGAAATTCTGGAAGAATAAGAATCCTTTTTCGCTTTCAAGATTGGTATAACCAAGCATTCTTTCGATTCTTGGCCCTTCAATGCTAAACAATCCTTCTTTAACCTTTTCTACAGAATATGGTTCATCCATAGTCTGGTTAACATCTTCAATAAAGTATTCCTGTTCAAATACAATTGGTTCATCATCTATGTTTTTTAGCATATCTGACACTTTATATAAAAGTTCCTTTAAACCTTTGCCGCTTACAGCAGAAATAGGCATGACTTCTATACCCTCAGGTTCAAATTCTTTTTTTATTTTCTCAATAATTTCATTTGTTTCACCATAGATGGCATCTATTTTATTTGCTGCAATTATCTGGGGCTTATGTAAAAGATCAGAATTATATTTTTCAAGTTCTTTATTTATTGCCTTAATGTCTTCAATTGGATCTCTTCCTTCTGTTGATGCAGCATCAACCATATGAATGATTACTTTGGTACGTTCAATATGTCTTAAGAAATCATGGCCTAATCCAACGCCATCAGCAGCACCTTCAATTAAACCTGGTATGTCCGCAATAACGAATCCATTACTACCATCCAAATCCACAACTCCCAAATTAGGATTAAGAGTTGTAAAATGATAGTTAGCTATCTTTGGTCTTGCATTAGTTACACGGGATAAAAATGTTGATTTTCCAACATTAGGAAATCCTACAAGTCCAACATCGGCTATTACTTTAAGTTCCAAGGTGACATATAATTCCTTTGCTTCCTTACCTGGTTGAGCGTATTTAGGCGCCTGCATGGTTGCTGTGGCATAATGCTGATTACCTTTTCCGCCTCTACCACCTTTTAAAACAACTTGTCTTAAATTGTCACCGGACATATCAGCAATAACCTTGCCACTTTCAAATTCCTTAATAACTGTTCCTTCCGGCACCTTAATAACCAGATCTTCACCATTTTTACCATGTTTATTTTTTTTGCCACCTTCTTCTCCGGCTCCGGCTTTATAGTTTCTTACATGTCTAAAGTCAACAAGTGTATTAAGTCCCTTATCGACTTCAAAAATAATGTCTCCACCTTTACCACCGTCACCGCCATCTGGTCCACCATCTGGCACAAATAATTCCCTACGGAAGGAAACATGTCCATCTCCTCCCTTTCCTGATTTTATAAAAATCTTTGCCTTATCTGCAAACATACTGACTCTCCTTAGTAAAAAAGGCTTCAAACCATACAGATTTGAAGCCCTAAAATTCTAAAACTTATTATTCAGCCTTAGGATATACAGAAACCTGTTTCTTGTCTCTGCCCTTTCTTTCAAACTTAACAACACCATCTACTAAAGCAAATAATGTATCATCGCCACCACGGCCTACATTAGTACCTGGATGGATCTTTGTACCACGCTGTCTGTAAAGAATGTTGCCAGCTTTAACGAACTGACCATCTGCTCTTTTAGCGCCAAGTCTCTTGCTCTCTGAATCACGGCCGTTCTTTGTAGAACCAACACCCTTTTTATGAGCAAAAAACTGAAGATTCATATTCATCATTGGTTTACACCTCCTTGATTTCTAGATTTAAAAAATCACCATCACTAATTTCAGATATTTGATTAATACCCAAAAGTAATGAATTCAATAACAATTCAGACTTTTCACTAACATTACCTTTTATATAAAGGCTTATTAATCCTGCTTTTTCATCTTCTGATTCCTCGAAGTTATCATCTGTAAACTTTTCTATTGAGTTTACCGTATTAATAACCAAAGCAGATACTGATGCACAGATTATGTCATGGCCTTCATCATCAAAGCCAGCATGACCTTTGATTGTAAAACCTGTCAGCTTATTGTCTTTCTTTGTAAAAATTGCATTAATCATAATTAAGCGTTAATCTTTTTGATTTCAACTTCTGTGTACTGCTGTCTGTGACCATTCTTATTGTGGTAACCTGTTTTTCTTTTATACTTATAAACAATTACCTTTTTAGCATTAGCATTAGCTGTAACTTCACCTTCAACTGTAGCACCTGAAACTGTTGGTGCGCCAACTGAAACCTTGTCACCGCCTACAAAAAGTACCTGGTCAAATACAACCTTTTCTCCAACTTCAACGCCGAGTTTCTCTACTCTAACCTTGTCGCCTTCTGATACTTTGTACTGTTTACCACCTGTTGCTATAATTGCGTACATATGGCACCTCCTATTTAATTTACTCGCCAACTTCGGTGTTGCCTTTGGCAAACTTATACCTCATTGTGCGGCACACTGAAATATAATAACATAACATTAGTTTTATGTCAATCAAAATTATTCTTTAGTTCTTAAAACTATGAATTGGTGCAGGTATTCTGCCTGTTCTATTTACAAAATTACTGCAATCGAATTTATTTACTGGCATAATTGGAGCATATCCAAGTAATCCACCAAATTCAACAATCTCACCAACTCCCTTTCCTATTACAGGAATAAGTCTAACAGCAGTTGTCTTTTGATTAATCATACCAATTGCTGACTCATCTGCTATTATGCCTGCTATGGTTTCTTCAGATGTATCACCAGGAATCGCAATCATATCAAGACCTACCGAGCAAACACATGTCATAGCTTCAAGTTTTTCAAGGGTAAGAGCTCCATCATTTACTGCATCAATCATACCCTGATCTTCACTAACAGGAATAAATGCGCCACTAAGACCACCTACATATGATGATGCCATAACACCACCTTTTTTAACCTGATCATTTAAAATGGCAAGAGCTGCTGTTGTACCAGGTGCACCTGCATGCTCAACACCGATTTCCTTTAAAATATCAGCTACACTATCTCCTATTGCTGGAGTTGGAGCTAATGATAAATCTATAATTCCAAATGGAACATTAAGTCTTTTTGATGCTTCACAAGCTACAAGCTGACCCACACGAGTAATCTTAAAAGCTGTTTTCTTAATTGTCTCACAAAGAACTTCGAAGTTCTCACCTCTAACCTGTTCAAGAGCTTTTTTAACAACACCAGGGCCACTTACACCGACATTAATTATTGCGTCTTCTTCAGTAACGCCATGGAATGCTCCGGCCATAAATGGATTATCATCAGGAGCATTACAGAAAACAACAAGTTTAGCACAGCCCAAAGAATCATCTTCTTTTGTTGCAATTGCAGTATCCTTCACAATTTTGCCCATAAGTCTTACTGCATCCATGTTAATACCTGTTTTTGTTGAACCCACATTAACAGAGCTGCAAACTCTTTCTGTTGATTTTAAAGCTTCAGGTATTGATTTAATTAACAATTCATCTGCATGAGTCATTCCCTTTGATACAAGTGCAGAATAACCACCTATAAAGTTTACACCCACTTCATTGGCTACCTTATCAAGTGTCTTGGCTATGGTAACAAAATCTTCAGGTTTTTTACATGCACTACCACCCACAAGGGCAATAGGTGTTACACTAATTCTTTTATTAACAATTGGAATACCGTATTCTCTTCCAATTGCATCGCCTGTTTCCACAAGATTACTTGCATACTTTTTGATTTTATTATAAATGTTTTCATTTACTTTATTTAAATCTGTATCAATACAATCAAGAAGACTGATACCAAGGGTAATGGTTCTTACATCAAAGTTATCCTCTTCTATCATTTTATTGGTTTCATTAACTTCAAAAATATTAATCATGAAAAACTCCTTATTTTTAACAAAAATTATATAGGGGATTCTTAGATACGATGCATGATGTTAAAAATATCTTCATGCTGCATGGTTATCTTTACTCCAATTGATTTGCCCACTTCTTCTATTTCTGTGGCAAGAGTATCAAATTCCTTTGATGCATTATTACAATCACAAACCATCATCATATTAAAATATTCATCTACAATGGTCTGAGAAATATCTAAAATATTTACATTATTGTCTGCAAGATATGTACATACCTTTGCCATAATTCCAACAGTGTCTTTTCCTAAAACGGTAATAATAGTTTTTTTCATCATTATCTCCTTTATAATTATACTTCCACAAAATACATTGCAGATGACCTTTTAGCTACTCTAATGTTAAAATCATTTGCCTTATACTGGCTGTCACTTTTATTAATCTCATTTTTTACAGACTCATAAGCAAGTTCTTCATAATTGTTTTCCTTGCTTAAATGTCCGAGAAATACAGTATTTATATTATCATGCAAGATATTATCGACCAATTTACCACAGGCTTCGTTGGACAAATGCCCTCGCTCACTTGCAATACGACGTTTTAAATCATAAGGGTACGGACCAACCATCAACATGTTGATATCATGATTAGCTTCAATTACAACTGAATCAAGACCCTTTAAATTATCAATGGTATAATCAGTATAAACACCCATGTCTGTGGCTACAGCAACCTTACTGCCTTCATAGGAAATCCTATATCCCACAGGATCTACCGCATCATGACTAATGGCAAATGGTTTGATTTCCATGTCATCAATTAAAAATGTTTTATCTTTTTCAATTGGTATAAAACTTTCAGGATCAACCTTACCGATTTTACCATAATTAAGGATTGCATCAATGGTTTTCTTTGTTGAATACACTTTTACATTTTTGTATTTTCTAAGAAAAACTCCCAAGCCCGATATATGGTCAGAATGCTCATGTGTTATAAGAATACCACTTATCTCCTTTGGAGATATTTCATTCATGTATAAGCCTTCTTCAACTCGAATCTTGCTTATGCCAACATCTATAAGAATTCCTGTATTCCCATTACCGGCAAATATGCAATTACCACTACTTCCGCTTGCTATGCTTCCAAATAACATAGTAATTCTCCTTACGAAATACGTGCCAAAACTTCAATTAAATATTCATACAGTTTTTTTGTGGAACTAATTGATAAACGTTCATTGGTTGTATGAATATCTCTCATATTAGGACCAATGGATACTATGTCCAAATCATCTCTGACAGAAGCAAAATAACCACATTCAAGTCCTGCGTGAATAACAACAACTTCTGGCTTTTTACCATACATCTTATCATATATGTCCACCATTATGTCCCTTAATTTTGATTCTTTTTTAAACTCCCATGCAGGATAATCCCCTAATATCTCTATATTACCACCAATTGATTCTGTTAGCATAATAATTTTATTTGCAAGCATAATCTTTTTGGTTGCAATGGAACTTCGAACAGATACTTCTGCCAAGAATTTTTCAGAAATATCAAGTATTCCTAAATTATTGGATGTTTCAACAAGTCCCTTAACGTCACTACTCATGCTAAACACACCATTTGGAAGAAGATTTAAAAAGAAAAATATATTCTTTGTATCTTCCTCGCTAATTACATCACATATAACCTGTGTATCAAAATCAATTGTTAAGGATAAATTAGAATCATCTAAGCATGCTTCTTCTTTTAATACTATTTCATATTCCTTAATAAAATCATTAATTTCATCAATATCATCAGGATTAATAAGCATTGTACATTTGGCAAATAAAGGAATTGCATTATCCTTATTTCCACCACTTAGGGAAACTAATCTGCATGGCCAAATATTAAACATATCATTGCAAATACGTCCCATTATAATTGAAGCATTCATATGTTCCTTATCAATTTCAGAACCAGAATGTCCTCCCGCAAGACCGGAAAGAATAATGTCTGCCTTAATTCCCTCAGATGAAACTTTCTTTAAATCAAAAGTACTTCTAATTGTAATGCCACCGGCACATCCAGCCCAAATGGTACCATCTTCTTCACTATCAAGATTTATAAGATATTTTCCACTAAGAGCATTTACATCCAAGGCTTTTGCTCCAAGCATACCCACTTCTTCATCAACGGTAAATACGCATTCCAAGGTTGGATGGGAAATACTATCATCCTCAAGTAAAGCCAGCATATAGCAAACAGCAACACCATCATCTCCACCGAGAGTTGTGTTCTTAGCCCCTAAGAAGTCACCATCGATGAAAAGTTTCAAACCATCATTATTAAAATCGTGATTACTATTAAGTGTTTTTTCGCAAACCATATCCATATGTCCTTGCAAAATAACACCAGTATCGTTTTCGCGACCCTTTGATGCTTCCTTTTTTATAATAACATTTCCTATTTCATCTGTATATACATTAAGGTTTAGGGAACGTCCCACAGACGCAATGTATTCACTTATTCTTTGTGTATTATATGAGCCCCTTGGAATTTCTGATATTTTATCAAAATAATAAAAGACTCTTTTAGGTTCTAATTCTTTAATCAACTCATTCATAATTAATACTCGATACTATTTACATTTTACAATAATAAGAGCTGTTGTAATCAACAGCTCTTATTATATTATTCATCTAAATTTACTCTGTAATCAACATTAGCAGAAGACTCTCCCCTGAGTTCTCTTCTATTTGAAGTAACTGTTGAATATGACTTATTAAGAGATTCAAGAATAACTCTCTTAGAACCAGCCATTGTATCAACTGCATCTTCAGTAGTTTTTGTAACCATTCTTACTGCATTGTCACTTGCTGATTTTAATGCACTAAGAGCATTACCTGACTTTGTTTCAAAATCATGAATACTCATGGATAAATACTCCTGAATATTTGCGAGCAATTCATCTGTATAGGCCATTGCACTTTCTCTAATGCTTTCAGCTTCTTTTTCAGCTTCTTCAATAATGCCCTTTGCTTCCTGCTGAGCAGATAATACATATGCATCAGCCTGATTCTGTGCCTTCTGCATTATTTCGTGTTCGCTAACAAGTTCTGTAATATGGCTTGTAGCTTCAGCTATCATTGCATCTGATCTTTCCTTGGCATCATTAATGATTGCTTCTTTATTCTGGATAATCTTCTGATATTTTTTAACTTCTTCTGGAGTTTTAAGTCTAAGCTCAGCTAAAAGCTCATCCATTTCTTCTTTATTTACAATTACACTTCCTGATTGAAAAGTAGCTTTTTTACAGCTATCCATATAATCTTCAATTTCAGTAATGATCTGTTCAATCTGACTCATAATAATATTACCTTCCTTTAATTGTATTTTTTATATATTCTATCAACTATCTGTTCTGGAACAAATTTAGAAATATCTCCACCGAATTTGGCAATTTCTTTAACACCACTGGAACTAAGATAAGAGTACTCTACATCTGTGGTAAAAAAAACTGTATCAATAGTTGGTTCTAATGTTTTATTACTTTGAGCCATCTGAAGTTCATACTCAAAATCTGTAATAGCTCTAAGTCCTCTTACAATAGTTTTAACATTATTGGTTTTCGCAAAATCCACCAATAAACCATTAAAACTCATAACCTTAATATTAGGTATGTCAGAAACAACTTCTTCAATCATTTGAACTCGTTCTTCTGTTGTAAACAAAGGATTCTTGCTGTCGTTTTTCAGTATGGCAACAATTAATTCATCAAAGGTATCAGCTGCTCTTTTTATAACACTGATATGCCCTAATGTAACGGGATCAAAACTTCCCGGATATAATGCTCTAGTCATAAATATCCTCATTAATCAGCACATAAGAATACATGCTTATTATTTTTATATATTTTTTCTTTATAGATTCTAAGTCTGGTATTTTCAATAAATGAAAAATCAGTTTCTTTAGAAGCCTCTACAATAACAACGGCATCTTCATCTAAAAGATCAATAAACTCAGGCATTAATAGCACCTGCTTTTCATATTCCTTATCATAAGGTGGATCCATAAAGATTATATTAAACTTTTCACCCTTTGTATGTAATACTCTAATGGCACCATATACATCTGTTGTGAAAACTCTTGCCTTATCATTAAGTTTTGTAAACTTAAGATTGTCCTCTATTACCTTAACAACATTCCTGTTATTCTCAACTAAAACAGCATCCTTGGCTCCTCTGCTTAAAGCCTCAATGGCTATGGCGCCGCTACCAGCAAATAAATCCAAAAAAGAACTATTATAAACATCAGGATTGATAATGTTAAAAAGTGTTTCCTTAATCTTATCACTTGTCGGTCTTGTACCAAGCCCCGGAACTGTTTTAAGTGGCAATCTTCTTGCGCTTCCTGCTATAACTCTCATAATATCTATAAATTTTTTTAAAGCAAGCCTCTTATGACAGAAGCTTGCTTTAAACTGTGTATTTTAGTCCTAATTTATGCTTCAGTAGTTTCTTCAGTAGCTTCTTCTGTTTCAGCCACTACTTCTTCAGTTACTTCTTCAACTGTTTCTGCAACCTCTTCTACTGTTTCAGTTGCCTCTTCAGAAGCTTCCTCTTTTTTAGGTGGTTCTAACATAGCTTTAATTGAAAGACTGATTTTTTCAGCTTCAATGTTAAGGTCAACAACCTTTGCCTCGATTTCCTGACCAACTTTTAATACATCTGATGGCTTATCAACATGATCATAAGAAATCTGTGATACATGTAAAAGTGCATCAACACCAGGTTCAAGTTCGACAAATGCACCAAAGTCTGTCATTCTGGCAACTTTACCCTTTACTATATTACCAACGGCAAATTTGTTTTCTGCATCAATCCAAGGATTTGTATCTTCGAATTTTAAACTTAATGCAATCTTCTCACCATTGATTTCTTTAATAAACGCTTTAATCTTATCACCAGATTTAAATGCTTTTTTAGGATTGCCGATTCTTCCCCAACTCATTTCTGAGATATGTAAAAGACCATCAGCTCCACCTATATCAACAAATGCACCAAAATCAGTAACATTCTTAATTACACCTTCAACAACCTGGCCTTCTTTAATGCTTTCAAATAAAGCTTTTCTCTTTGATTCTTTTTCAGCAACAATAAGCTGCTTTCTATCACCAATGATTCTACCCTTTCTTGGGTCGCATTCTGTTATTACAAATTCAATTTCCTGACCATTGTATACATTAAGGTCTTTTTCAAACTGATCTGAAATAAGGCTTGCAGGAATAAATACTCTTGAGCCTTCAACCGAAACACAAAGACCGCCCTTTACAATCTGAGTTACAGGAGCCTTTAATACTTCTTTGTTTTCAAATGCTTCTTCAAGTCTCTTATTTCCTTTTTCCTGTGCAAGTCTCTTATATGTAAGAGAAACCTGACCTTCACCATCATTAACTCTTAATACTTTTACTTCAAGCTTATCGCCTTCTTTAAGAACTGTTGTAAGATCAACAGGATCATTTGAATATTCAGCTCTGGTTAAGATACCATCTGCCTTGTATCCAATATTTAATGCAGCCTCTTCCGGCTTAACTGTGATAACGGTTCCTTCTACAATTTCACCGTTTCTGATGGTCTTAAATGACTCATCTAATAATTGTTCAAAACTTACTTCTGACATGGGTTTGAACCTCCTTGATAATATTATTTGGGGTAGACGCCCCTGCAGTGATACCTACGCTACCAATGGATTTCAGTTCATTCAAATCCAAATCAACAAGTTCCTGTATATAGTACGTATTGTCACATTGGCTTTTACATATTTCAAATAATTTTTGAGTATTTGAACTATGCTTGCCACCGATTACAATCATCGCGTCCACATTATTAGCGATTTGTTTTGCCTCCTCCTGTCTAACATGAGTAGCATTACAAATCGAATTAAAAACAATTATATCATACTCTTTTTTACGAATTTTTTCAACTAAATATTCAAATTTCTTATAATTAAATGTTGTTTGAGATACAATATATACTAATTTATTGTCATGGATAGTAAAATTATCGACATCTTCTTCATTTCCTATGACTGTTATGTCTCCATTTGCCCATCCTTTAATACCTATAACCTCTGGATGATTGGCATCTCCGATGATAATAATATGCGCCCCATTGCCGCTTTCTCTGGCAACTGCATTATGTATTTTTTTTACAAATGGGCATGTGGCATCCACCACATTATGTCCTATGTTTTTTAATCCCTCATATTCCTCTTTGGTTACCCCATGAGATCTAATAACAACAGTTCCGATTTCGCAACTTTTTGCTTCCTCTAAATTATTAATAATACCAACGCCTTTACTGGTTAAATCATCAACAACTTTTTCATTATGAATAATTGGACCATATGTATAAATTGGACCATCTTTTTCTTCATAAAGATTATAAACAGTTTCAACGGCCTTTTTTACACCAAAACAAAATCCGGCGCTTTTTGCTACTATTACTTCCATGTTATGCCTCTATTTCAATAAATCTAGAATGGTTAAAACAACCTCTTCGATTGTCATGTTTGAAGAATCTACTAATACTGCATCTTCTGCTTGGGTTAATGGAGATATTTCTCTATGAGAGTCGTTGTAGTCTCTATCCTCAATGTCTTTCTTAATTACTTCAATATCTGGATTTTCACCCTTTGACACAAGCTCATCATATCTTCTCTTTGCTCTTGTATCCACACTGGCAGTTAAGAATACCTTAAGATTGGCATTTGGTAAAACAGATGTACCAATATCTCTTCCGTCCATTACAACATTATTCACCTCTGCCATTTCTTTTTGAAGAAGTGTAAGTTTTTCTCTCACTTTACCATATACGGCAATTTTAGATGTTGCTTTGCCAACCTCTTCTTTTCTGATTTCACTACTTACATCCTCACCGTTTAAAAGGATTATCTGTGAACCATCTTTATATTCAAGTTTAATTTCATCATTACTGCAATTATTAACTACAGCTTCTTCATCTGTAATATCAATTTCATTTCTAAGACATGAAAGTGCCATGGATCTATACATGGCTCCTGTATCAACATAAATGTATCCAAGTCTTTTGGACACTTCCTTTGCTATTGTACTTTTTCCTGCACCAGCAGGTCCGTCTATTGCTATATTAATCATATACAACTCCTTTTTGCAGTATTTACATACCGTTATATTATTTACTATTAGTATTTACATATTAGTACAATTATATTTATAATTACCAGTCTTTCATGGAGTTTCCACAGGCAAATCCTGAAGACCATGCAATTTGTAAATTATATCCACCTGTTGTGGCATCCACATCCAATACTTCACCTATGAAATGTAATCCTTTTATCTTTTTACTTTCAAAGTTTTTTGGATTAATCTCAACTGTATCAATGCCACCTTTGGTGATTATAGCCTCTTCAAATCCTCTTAAACCGGTAATTGTATATTCAAGATTCTTTATTACATTGGTTAATGCCTGCCTCTCTTCCCTGGTAATGACATTAACCTTTTTATATGGATCTATTTTGCTTCTTTCAACTACAGTTTTAATCATTTTTTTAGGAAGCAAATCATTTAAAGAATTATTAAAATTTTTATTATTATTCTTCTCAAAATCCCTTAATAACCTTTTATTAAGCATATCCATGTCAAGCCCTGGTTTTAAATCAATTAATAATTTTAGATTTTTATAGTTTAAACCGCTTATGACGCTGGATGCTTTCAATATAACAGGTCCACTTACTCCAAAATGGGTAAATAGTAATTCACCCTCATCAGAGTATATCACTCTTTCTTCCCTTAAAATCTTAATTCCAATGTTTCTAAGAGATAATCCCTGCATATCTTTGGCATCATCCTCCTTGATAATAAATGGCACCAAGGAAGGAACAGGCTTTATGATATTAATACCTAGATTTTCAGCCCATCTATACCCATCACCGTCAGAACCTGTAACCGGATATGACTTACCACCTGTAGCCACAATGCATTTGTCAAAGAACATTTCTTTGTCATTATCTAATTTAATGCCCTCAAATGAAGATTCTTTAATTAAAATGTCTTTAACTTTTGTATTTAGCAATACATTAATGCCTAGTTCATTTATATATCCTGTTAAAGCCTTTATAATATCCGAAGATTTATCACTTTCAGGAAATACTCTATTGCCTCTTTCGACTTTTAATTTAACACCTCTGTTTTCAAAGAAATCGTAAACATCAGCATTACTAAACTCGTAAAGAGAACTATACATAAATTTAGAATTACTTACAATGTGATTTCTAATATCTTCTAAATCTCCGGCATTTGTAACATTGCATCGACCTTTTCCGGTGATATAAAGTTTTTTGCCAAGTTTTTCGTTTTTTTCAATAATGGTAACATTATTACCATTTAATGCTGCGGCTATTGCGGCCATCATTCCCGAAGGGCCACCGCCAATAATACATATATTCATACTTTTCTTTATAAAATCCTTCCCATACCAAAAATATGGGAAGGATTATTTAATTTATGATTTATACAGGATAAGCTCCATTTTCCTTGTCAGAAACCTTTGGATCAACACCTGTCTGCTGTGTCTGTCTGTATTCAAAGAATTCCTTTGCCACCTGTGGAAATAATGCATATGTAAGAACATCTTCATCCTGCTGTTTATACTGTGCAATTTCCTTTTCAAACTTAGGAAGTGATGGTTCGATTAAATCAGCTGGTCTACATGTGATAGCCTCTGTATCACCAATACACTTCTTCTGTACTTCCTTATCAAATGGCTTAACTGTCTGACCATACTTTCCAGAAAGTAAGTCTTTAGCCTGCTGGTTAACCATCTTGTATCTCTCACCCATAACAACATTAAGAACTGCCTGAGTACCAACAATCTGACTTGAAGGTGTAACAAGAGGTGGTTCACCAAAGTCTTTTCTTACTCTTGGTACTTCTTCTAACACTTCATCAAATTTGTCTTCTGCGCCCATTTCACCAAGCTGTGAAACAAGATTTGATAACATACCACCTGGTACCTGATATAAAAGTGTATTGATATTAACACCCATAACCTTTGGATTAAGCAATCCATTTGCAAGGCATTCTTCTCTATATGGTTTAAAGTAATCTGCAATCTTCTTAAGAAGTTTCTGATCAAGACCTGTATCATATTTTGTACCCTTAAATGTCTCAACCAATACTTCTGTTGCAGGCTGTGATGTTCCCATTGAAAATGGTGAAATTGCTGTATCAATAATATCACAACCAGCTTCAACAGCCTTAAGATATGTCATAGCACCAACACCTGATGTGTAATGTGTATGAAGATCGATTGGAAGTTCTGTACCTTCCTTAAGAGCACTAACAAGTTCTGTTGCCTTATATGGTGTAAGAAGACCTGCCATATCCTTGATACAAAGTGATGAAGCACCCATATCTTCAATTCTCTTAGCTGTATCTTTCCAATAATCAAGGGTATATGCATCACCAAGTGTATATGATAATGCAATCTGAGCATGACCTTTTTCCTTATTAGCAGCCTTAACAGCTGTTTCTAAGTTTCTAAGGTCATTTAAACAATCGAAGATTCTGATGATGTCGATACCATTTGCCAATGATTTTTGAACGAAATATTCAACAACATCATCTGAATAATGACTATATCCTAAGATGTTCTGTCCTCTAAATAACATCTGAAGTTTTGTATTTTTAAAACCATCACGAAGTTTTCTAAGTCTTTCCCATGGATCTTCCTTAAGGAAACGAAGTGATGCATCAAATGTAGCTCCACCCCAGCACTCTACTGCATGATAACCAACTTTATCCATTGTTTCAATAATTGGAAGCATTTCATCTGTTGGCATTCTTGTTGCAATAAGAGACTGATGAGCATCACGAAGTATTGTTTCAACAATTTTTACAGGCCTTTTATCAGCAACTGCTTCATTTACTTCACCTGCATTTTGTACTTTTTTATTCTTTGCCATCTTTAAGCTCCTTTATATCAAATATCCTTTTATACTATACCGAAAATAGCCATAAATGTACCAGCTGCAACAGCTGTACCAATAACTCCGGCTACATTAGGTCCCATTGCATGCATAAGAAGGAAGTTTGTAGGATCAGCTTCAGAACCAACCTTCTGAGATACACGGGCTGCCATAGGAACTGCAGAAACACCTGCAGAACCGATTAATGGATTAACCTTGCCATGAGTAGCTACGCACATGATTTTACCAAAGATAACACCTGTAGCTGTACCAAGGGCAAATGCAACCAAACCTAAAATAACTATTTTAATTGTGTCTAAATTAAGGAATGACTCTGCACTTGTTGTTGCTCCTACAGATGTACCAAGAACAATTACAACAATGTACATAAGTGCATTACTTGCAGTTTCAGTTAACTGCTTAACAACACCTGATTCTCTGAAAAGATTTCCTAACATTAACATACCAACAAGTGGTGCAGTTGTTGGAAGAATCATTACTACAACAATTGTAACTACAACCGGGAACAAGATTCTTTCAAGTTTTGAAACAGGACGAAGCTGCTCCATTTTAATCTTTCTTTCTTTTTCGGTTGTAAGTGCCTTCATAATTGGAGGTTGAATAATAGGAACCAAAGCCATATATGAATAAGCAGCTACAGCGATAGGACCCATAAGCTGAGCCTGACCTAATTTACCAGCAAGGAATATGGATGTAGGACCATCCGCACCACCGATAATTGAAATGGCTGCAGCGGCTTTTCCACCAAATCCCATAAAGATTGCCAAAAAGTATGCACCGTAAATACCAAACTGTGCAGCAGCTCCTAAAAGAAAACTTTTTGGATTTGCAATAAGCGGACCAAAATCCGTCATAGCGCCAACACCCAAGAAAATAAGTGATGGTAGAATACTCCATTCATCTAATAGATAGAAATAATGGAGAAGACCTGTATCTGACATAATATCAGGATACATATTAACAAGTAGCATACCAAATGAAATAGGAACCAAAAGTAAAGGTTCGTATTCTTTTCTGATAGCCAAATATAAGAATACACATGCAACAAATATCATTATAAAGTTGCCGACAGTAAGATTAAAAAATGCTGTCTGGTGTATCAGATTATTTAAAGTATCTGTTATGTACTCCATTTTGTTCCTCCGTTTTTATTGTATTTACAGATATTAGTTAAGCGTAGCGAGAACGCTTCCTGCCTCAACAGAATCACCTGTACCTACATTAATACTTGCAATAGTACCATCCGATGGAGCAACAATTTCATTTTCCATTTTCATAGCTTCAAGAATCATGATAACATCACCCTTTGAAACAGCCTGACCCACAGATGCCTTTACAGATAAAATCTTACCTGGCATTGGTGAATTAACTTTTACAGCACCTTCGCTACCAGATGCCTTTGGAGCACTTGGGGCCTTCTTAGGAGCCTGTGGAGCGCTTTTTACTGGAGCAGCAGGCATAGCTACACCTTCGCCCTCTTCAACAGTTACATCATAAACATTACCATTAACAGTAATTGTATAGTTTTTCATTTAATTATCCTCCGATTATCTAATCTTTCTAATTGATCTAACAACAAATCCATCTGATGTTTCGCCTTCATAAGCTCTGATTGCAGCAGCAATAACTGCAACTATTTCTTCATCATCAGTAATGAAATTATCATCTATGTCAAAATCAGCCTTTGCAATCTCATTTTTATTATTCTCGATTGTCTGTAATACTTCTTTTTCCTTTGTGGCATTTTGAATATTATAAATAATCTTAAATAATGATATTATAAATGCTATAAGAATAAGTACAGCAAATACAGTACCCATTCCAAGCATTGTATTCATGCCGGCCTGTTTTAATGTTTCCTTAAGTGAATAAACTGGTTCAAATGAAAGAGTCTCTAAATTGGCAGCATTTTGAGCAACAGTAAATGTAATATTAATTTTACAATCCCTCTTTTTAAATTTTGCCAATGCAACCGCATTATAAACGCCCTCTTCATCACCTTCTGAATAAGTAAATTCCTTAATTTCTTTAAATTCACCTATTTCCTTTTTGGTATCTTTATAAGAGTTAAGGGCATTTACAATTGACTCATATCCTTCAGTACCACTCATTTGTTCAATACTGTCATCTATCTGATCATCAGTCATTTGACTAACGGACTGAATCCAATTACCGACAGTCGCTTCAAAAGTGTCTTTATCCTCTGCAGGATACTTAAAATCCTTAGAACCATTTAAACTACAACCTGAAAGTGCGAGGATACATACTAAACAAGCCATAAGTCTTAAATATTTACTCATTATATCCTCCTTGGTTAAATTGTTCCATTTTTCTTATCTGGATTTGTATCAACTTTTGAATATAACATTTCAAATGCACCAATAAGATATTTTCTTGTATCTTCTGGATTAATAATTGTATCAACATAACCTCTAGAACTTGCAGCGCTTACACTGTTATTAAGTTCATCAAACTTATCCTTTGCTGCATTTACATCTCCATCTACTGCAACTATTTTTGCTGCATCAAGAGATTTCATTGCACCAACCTGCGCATCAGGCCATGCATAAACCATATCAGCGCCCAAGCCTTTGCTGTTCATAATTGCAAGTGCAGAACCATAAGCTTCACCTACAATTAAATTAACCTTTGCTACAGTAGCATAGGCGAATGCGTAAGCAAGTTTAGCCGAAGCCTTTGCAATCTTCTTTTCATTATATTCTGTTGCAACATAACCTGTAACATTTGTAATTGAAAGAACAGGAATGTTAAATGTGTTACAGAAATTAACAAAATCAGCAGCTTTTACGCAGCCCTCTGATGTAAGTTTATCTTCATATTCATCAACAACATTACCCTCTTCGTCGTATGAGACACTTCTGTTTGCAACAACACCAATTGTCGCACCATTAAGTTTAATAAATGCTGTAACCATTGATGGAGCGTAATTTTCCTTTAATGCCACAACTTCACCGTTATCACTTATCATGCTAAGGGCAATTGTAATATCCTTAATACCATTTTCAATACCTGAAACTTTTCTATTTAAGTCATCAGTACATTCAGTGAAAATTTCTTCTTCATTGTTCTCAGGTAAAATGTCAACTAAATTTCTAAGACCAGAAAGGACTTCTTCAGAACTTCCAACAAAATCAATATTGTCAGTCTCAGTCGCCTGATAGGAAACATCCGCTGTATCAAGCTTTTCTGTATAATTTCCTGCAAATGAATTAGGTGTATTTACATACAATTTTGTACCTGTAACGGCATATGTAAAATCAGACATTGCAGTTAATACTGCAAGACCTCCACCACAGTTTCCAAATACTCCCGTAAACTGAGGAATAACTCCAGATGCTTTTGCCATACATTTGTAGATTTTGGCAAGTGCGTGAATTGCATCAGCAGACTCTTTTACTCTCACTCCGGTACTGTCAATAAGACCAATAATAGGTGCACCCATTGAAATGGCCTTTGCATAAAGACCTACAATCTTTCTTGCGTGCATTTCACCAATTGATCCACCAAGTACACTTGAGTCCTGACTGTATACATAACACAGTTTTCCTCCAATAAGTCCAAAACCAGTGATAACTCCATCATTTTCCTTGGCATCACTAAGCAGATTAAAATCTGTTGATCTTGCCTTAACAGCTCCACCGATTTCTACAAAACTGTTGTCATCAAGTAAAAAATCAATTCTTTCACGAGCTGACATATTTTGTGTAGTGCTCATTTTAAGTCCTCCATATTTATTAATAATTGTAAAAACCCAATTTCTTCCGAATATATTCTATAACTATTATTGTCAAATAGCAAGGGTTAAGATTTTTTTAGCATATTATTTTTTAAGAATAAAAAAGGAGATTTAATCCCCTTTTCAATCGTTTAATGTCATAGTAATTTCTTTATCCGCCTCTTCTTTAAACTCTTCAACTATTTCTTCATTAATAGGTGGTAAACCGTCCATGCCCTCTACTCCAAATCTTCGCATGAATTCCTCTGTGGTTCCAAATAATATAGGCTTCCCAGGTGTATCAAGTCTTCCCACTTCGCAAACCAACTCATATTCAACCAGTTTATTAACTGCATGATCGCTTTTTACACCTCTGATTCTTTCAATTTCACCCTTTGTAACGGGCTGTTTATATGCAATAATAGAAAGAGTTTCCATCAAAACATCAGTCATAATATGTCTTTTAGGTTGCTTGCACACTTTGATTAATGCATCATACATTTCAGGCTTTGTACACAACTGTATAGCACCATCAAGTTCCATAAGCTTAATGCCACTATTACTATTATTATATTTTTCCTTTAATTCTTTTATTATGTTTCTTAATTCCTTGCTGTTAATGTTTAACGCATTTATTATTTTGCTGTTTTCCACGGAGTCTCCCATGGCAAATAAAATTGCCTCAACTTCCGCCACCTGACTTAAATTTTCCATGACTTTATTTGTAATCCTTCCAATGTGTTATTTTACATTTCTAACATACCATACGCAATCACATATCATACACAATCACATATCATACGCAATCAATGATTATATCGTCAAAAGTATGTTCCTGACTTACTTTTAGTTTACCACTCTTAATAAGTTCAAGTATGGCAAGAAAAGTTACAATAACTCCCTGCTTACTTTCACTTTTTTCAAGAAGTTGTCTAAATTTAACCTTCTTCTTTCCGGCAACACTTTTTTTAACATAACTAATTTTATCAGGAAGAGATATTTCCTCCTTTTCAATCTTACCAAACTTACTTCTGACCGGATCAATTTTATCCTCTCTTCTTTTAATTACGCTGTCAAAAACAAGTTTTAATTTCTCCATGTCAATACCAATTAAAAGTTTATCAAGATCTACTGGTTCTTCATATTTTGCAACTTCCTTTGGAATATTAGGAATTTTATATAAACTCTTTCCTGCATATAATTGCATGTCCTTTAATTTAACAGACATATACTTATATGTTTTATATTCAATAAGTTTTGCAACAAGTTCTGCTCTTGGATCTATCTCCTCATCATTTTCGTCCTTTTCCTTAGGAAGAAGCATCTTGCATTTAATATCCAAAAGAGTTGCTGCCATAACCAAAAACTCGCTAACAACATCCAAATCCTTGGTATCTAAGGCATTAACATATTCTAAATATTGATCAGTAATTTCAACAATTGGAATATCATAAATATCTACTTTATTCTTTTCAATCAAATGAAGCAATAGGTCCAAAGGTCCTTCAAATGCTTCAAGTTTTACTTCTATTGCCATTATTTCCTCACTTGTTTTTATTTATGGTAAATACCACTATTTCAGGTCTGTTATTAAATCTGTAATTAATAGTATGGCTTCCCAAACCTGAAGATAAAATCATTGTGCTTTTTTCTTTTCTAAATACACCTTTATCATATTTATCAAATATTTTATATTGTGGAGATATTATTCCTCCCAAAAAAGGAAGTCTAACTATACCACCATGATTATGCCCTGACAAAACCAAATCTGCACCCCAGTCTTTATATATGTCAAAATACTCCGGGCTATGAGCAATCAAAATATTATATTTGCTTCTGTCACATTTCTTAATCTTTTTATTAATGTACTTAAGTTCCATTGGCATTACACGAAACTTTACAAAATAAGAATTATGCGCAGTAAAACCTGTTACTTTTACATATTCATTAATATCTGAGCTTCGATTATTTAATACCTTTATGTTTTTGTTAATGCCTTTGATAAATGTTCTATATTTATTACCATAGACATTTCTGTTTTCTCTCATCCTCTGCTCATGATTACCATTTGTAAAATACACATCATATTTTTTTGATAATTCATTTACAAAGTCCTTTGCAATAACAGTGTCATATTTCCTGTTACCAATAACAAGATCCCCGGCAATAAATATTTTATTGGGATTTATTTTACTAAGGGCAGCAAATACCTGTTCGTTATTTCTGCCATATTCACAAAGATGTAAATCAGAAATCAAAACAAGATTCTTACCATCTAAATCGCCAATTTCCTTATCTGTTTTTATTATATATCTTGTTATTTTAAAATGTCTTACTTCCCACATACCTTCTATTATTACTAATAAAAGAATAATAAGCAGGACAAAAAATATCTTCATATTAATTTCCTATGTACAAATATGGTTTTGTTGTAAACAGAACATGTTTGTTGGAATTCTGCTGGGATACCGTAAAACTATCAAGCATCTCAATGTCCGGATCATAAACTCGTAGAGTTTCTGTGTCTATAAACTCAGTCTGCATTACTTCGCCTTCTTTATAAACCACGCTATATTTGGTGAAGTTAACACCCTGAATATCAACATATCCATCATCTGCCTTAACTATTCCAGATATGTAAATATCCCTTATTCCCATCCTCATGTCGGTTCTTTCATACGGATTTACTCCGCCATAAGCAAGCATGTCACCATAAAGGATATCATATTCAAGTGTTTGCAAACCATTAAGATACTCTTCAGAATCCTTACATGTCTGATGGTACTCATTAATTGCTCCATCTGTTATTTTTAGTCCCTTTAAGATTTTAGAACCTAACTGATATAATTCTAAATCTTCTGAACTATAGTAAATATTCTGTGAACCTAAGTTATAATTTGCCCATATTATGTATTCTGTATCAAAAACATCACAACCTTCAAAGTCTTCATCCGTAAACCCAAGACTTGGCAAGTGATCACCATACATTACAAGAATTGTTTCTTCGTCGAAAGCAGATAATCTTTCTATCAACTCACCTATAAATTCATCTACTTCATGTATTTGCTGGCAATAATATGCCATTGCGTTCAACTGTCCTTCATTGATTTCATCTTCATATCCCTCAGCCGCCTTAACCACATAATCTGTAGGATATTCTCCTGTTGTAGGATAGCTGCCATGACTTTGAACAGTAATTGTATATATAAAATCCTGCTGATCCTTGGTGAAGGCAAATGTATCCATTATTTCATCTGTAAGGCAAGAATCCTTAGCCCACTCAAGAGGTGTTAATTCATAACCATTCATAAACTCTATTGAAGTAAATGTATCAACGCCTAAATTTGGGAGCACTTCATTTCTGCCATAAAAAGTTCCTGTATTATCATGAATTACATGTGTGGAATATCCATTATTTTTCAAATCATAACAAATACTTTCACATGTAGTTTCTAATAATCTTGTTTTAAAAGGATATTCTCCCGGTCCAAAATCATCAAGATTCATGCCTGTAAAAGCTTCAAATTCAGTATTTACAGTACCTGCTCCAATTACAGGAACTGAAACAAATCCAGAAGTACCCTTTTCTCTTAAAGAATTAAAAATAGGAATAGGATCCTTATTAATAACTATGTTATTTGCCCTGTTAATGTCGAAGAATGACTCTAACTGAACAAAAAGAATATTTGGAGTAAAAGGTTTTTTGCCATCCGGAATGCTCTGGTTTTCATCTATTTTATCGATAACTTCATCAACGGTTTTCTGTGAATAATTCTTTGGTTTGCTAATTCCTCTATTTACACAGCTATTAGAAAAACAATATACAAATCCATAATCAAGATAAGCATCAGCCAGATTACCAAAATTTACAGCTAAAAGTCCTGCACCAATCGCAAGATTAATAGCAAAAAAAGTAGATATAACAATCGCAGCCATCATAATGGAATTTCTAATATATCTGATTTTATGATCTATCTTTGGCACCTTAATAAATATAACTATAAGACCAATAATAGCCGCAATAAACAGCATAACAATTAGAATTACACCAAATATGTTTAGATACTTGTTTAATATATCAAGAGCGCTTTCTATAAGCATTAAATCAGTATAAGAAAATGGAGTCACTCTAAAATTTAAAAGTATGCAGTTTGCAACTCCCACCGTAAGCCACAAAAAAGATATTAAAGCCATAAAGAATATTCTTTTTCTCATTAATAATGTAATTGATAAGGTCATAAGAATAATCATTGTATTAATCAAGAATACATATGGCGAACTAATTAAATGATATATTCCTTTAATCGGAGATTTTCTTCCTAACATTTCAATTACAAGATTAAGAGATAATGATAAAAAGATATATGTAAGGATATATCTTTTATTATGCTCTTCTGTAATCATTTTATGAAAATCACTGTATTTATTCTTTATAAAAGTACCAATTTTCTTTAAATATTCCATAATAACCTCATAAATTATTTAACAATAATACTTCAAATGTCAATTGAGCCTATTTGTATACTTTATCACATTTTTATATATTTGTCGATAAAAATAGAAATCTCTTTATGGTGACTTTTTAAATATATAAAAATAAGCGCCACATAAAGTGGCGCCTATTCTTACTTATAATAAGAATTATTTATACAATTCAACAAGTTTCTGTAAATGCTCAAATCTAGCCTTAGCAGCTTCTTCTGATGCAGTAAAGAGTTCTTTTGCCCTTTCTGGGAATGGCTTGATAAGACGTGTATAACGAGCTTCATTGTTAAGGAAGTCTTGATATGAACCGTCACCAGCTTTTGATGTAAGAGTAAATGGATTCTTACCTTCTGCCTTAAGAGCAGGATTGAAACTGAATAAGTTCCAGTAACCAGCCTTAACAGCAGCCTTCATTTCATCCTGGCAGTGGTTCATACCGCCCTTAGCGATACCGTGAAGTTCACATGGAGCGTAACCAATAATAAGTGATGGACCATTATAAGCTTCAGCCTCAGCAATAGCCTTAACAGCCTGAGCTGGATTTGCACCAAGTGCGATCTGAGCTACATATACATAACCATAACTCATTGCGATTTCTGCAAGTGACTTTTTACCGATTTCCTTACCAGCAGCAGCAAACTGACACACTTCACCAATATTAGAAGCCTTAGAAGCCTGACCACCTGTATTTGAATACATCTCTGTATCAAATACCATAACATTTACATTCTCACCTGATGCAAGAACATGGTCAAGACCACCAAATCCGATATCATATGCCCATCCGTCACCACCAAGAATCCAAACTGACTTCTTAGCAAGGTAATCTTTCTTAGCAAGTACTTCTTTTGACTTATCACAACCAGCAGCAGCGCTCTTTTCAAGTTCAGCAACTAACTTCTCTGTTGCAGGAGTATTTGCCTTTGTATCATTCTTTGTAGCAAGGAATTCATCAGCAGCAGCCTTAAATTCAGCGCTTGCCTTGTCTGATTCTTTGATTTCTTCGATAAGTGCGATAGCCTGATCACGAAGATATTTCTGACCTAAGTACATACCAAGACCATGTTCAGCATTATCTTCGAATAATGAGTTTGACCAAGCTGGACCCTTCTTAGAATCCTTATTAACTGTATATGGGTTAGTTGCAGCTGGGTTACCCCAAATTGATGAACATCCTGTTGCATTTGAAATGTACATCTGCTCACCAAAGAGCTGTGTAATAAGTCTTGCATAAGATGTTTCTGCACAACCTGCACAGCTTCCCGAGAATTCGAGAAGTGGCTGATTATACTGTGAACCGATTGGTGTATTATCAGCAAATTTTGTTTCCTTCTTAGAAACATTAGCAACAACATAGTTGAATACTGGCTGTTCATCAAGTTCTTCTTCCTGTGGTACCATCTTGATTGCACCCTTAGCAGCTGCAGGACAAACTGTAATACATTCACCACATCCCATACAGTCAAGTGGAGATACGCTCATTGTGTACTTCATACCAGGAGCATGTTTAGAATCAGCAAGTTTAATGTTTTCTGGAGCAGCAGCTACTTCTTCGTCGTTTAAGATAAATGGACGAATTGTTGCATGTGAACATACGAATGCACAGCTATTACACTGTAAGCAGCTTTCTGGATCCCATGTAGGAACCATAACCGCTGTACCACGTTTTTCATATGCAGATGCACCAATTTCAAACTGACCATCTGGATTAGAAGCAAATGCTGAAACTGGAAGTGAATCACCATCCATAAGTGAAACTGGCTCTAAGATATCCTTAACAAGTTTAACAACTTCTGGACGTCCTTCTAATTCAACATCCTTCTTGTCATCTACTGCATTTGCCCAGTCAGCTGGAACTTCTACTTTATGAATTGCATCAACACCGGCATCAATTGCCTTGTAGTTCATTTCTACAACAGCATCACCCTTCTTGCTGTATGACTTTTTAGCAGCTTCTTTCATAAATGTAACTGCTTCATCGATAGGCATTACATCTGCAAGTTTAAAGAAAGCAGACTGTAAGATTGTATTTGTTCTCTTACCCATACCGATTTCGATAGCTTTGTCAATAGCGTTAATTGTATAAAGCTGAATGTTGTTTTCTGCGATATATTTCTTTGATGCGGCTGGAATATGTTCATTTAATTCCTCGTCAGTCCACTGGCAGTTAATCATAAATACTCCGCCTGGCTTAACGTCCTGAACCATCTTAAATCCTTTAATGATATATGATGGGTTATGGCATGCAACAAAGTCAGCCTGGTTAATGTAATATGGACTCTTAATTGGGTTATCACCAAATCTTAAGTGAGAAATTGTTACACCACCAGTTTTCTTTGAGTCATACTGGAAGTATGCCTGAACGAATTTCTCTGTATGGTCACCGATAATCTTAATTGAGTTCTTATTAGCACCAACAGTACCATCACCACCAAGACCCCAGAATTTACATTCTTTTGTACCAGGAGCTGATGTGATTGGAGCTGGCTTAACCTCTGGTAATGAAAGATTTGTTACATCATCAACAATACCAATTGTGAATTTAGCCTTTGGAGCTTCCTTCTCAAGTTCTTTATAAATAGCAAATACTGATGATGGAGGTGTATCCTTTGAACCAAGACCATATCTACCACCTGTGAGAATAATGTCATTAAGACCTGCTTCACGAAGAGTTGTTGCAACATCAAGGTAAAGAGGATCACCTAATGCACCTGGCTCTTTTGTTCTATCAAGTACAGCCATTTTCTTAACAGTCTTAGGAATAACCTTAAGAAGTGCTTCTGAACACCATGGTCTGTAAAGACGAACTTTAATAAGACCAACTTTTTCACCGGCAGCTGTTAAGTAATCAACTACTTCTTCAGCAACGTCATTAATTGAACCCATTGCAACGATTACTCTATCAGCATCTTCTGCACCATAGTAGTTAAATAATGCATAATCTGTACCGATTTTCTCATTAACTTTATTCATGTATTTTTCAACAACAGCTGGAAGTTCATTGTAAACTGTGTTACAAGCTTCTCTATGCTGGAAGAAGATATCTCCATTTTCGTGTGAACCACGAGCAGCAGGATGCTCTGGGTTAAGAGCATGTTTTCTAAACTCTTCTACTGCATCCATTGGACACATATCTTTAAGATCTTCATAATCCCACTTTTCAATCTTCTGAATTTCGTGAGATGTTCTAAATCCATCAAAGAAGTTAATAAATGGAACTTTTCCTTCTAAAGCTGCAAGATGTGCAACTGGTGATAAGTCCATAACTTCCTGTGTGTTTGTTTCAGCAAGCATTGCGAAACCTGTCTGACGACATGCATAAACGTCACTGTGATCACCAAAGATGTTAAGTGCATGTGAAGAAACAGTACGAGCAGATACATGAAATACTGATGGAAGCATTTCACCTGCTATTTTATACATATTAGGGATCATAAGTAAGAGACCCTGAGATGCTGTAAATGTTGTTGTAAGAGCACCAGCTGCAAGGGAACCGTGTACAGTACCAGCTGCACCTGCTTCAGACTCCATTTCTACAACTTTAACAGTACTACCAAAAATGTTTTTAAGTCCAGCTGCTGACCACTGATCTACTGAATCAGCCATAGGACTTGATGGTGTGATAGGATAGATACCGGCTACTTCTGTGTAAGCATAAGCAACATGAGCGGCAGCTGTGTTACCATCCATAGATTGTTTTGATCTTGCCATTTAAAATTCCTCCTAAATTTTTAATGCTTTTAGTATTTAATATATTAAAAGGCCTTAATGGTAAAATTATATCATTAAGACCTATCATATTCAAGGGAAAATAAGTAATTTTGCTATTTTTTTAACATAAAACATACAGATACTTACTTCATTTTATTATTGTCATTTTGTATTAAAAGATTCAATGCTTCCACCGCTGTTTCGATTGCTCTTTCAGTATCAAGAAAATCCTCTTCCATAAATCCTGCTTTTTTCCTTTCCTGATTCCATAACGCCAAAAGAATGCATCCACATCTTACCTTTAGTTTTGCGGCAGTTACAAATAGTGCTGCTGTTTCCATTTCACTTGCTAAAACTCCAAGTTTTTTCCAGGACTCCCATTTATTTAATAATTCATAAGAAACAGGACTTGAATCAGGATTATGCTGCCCGTAAAAAGAATCCTTGCTTTGTATTACACCAACATGAGAATTATATGATAATTTATCGCTAGACATTTTAAGAGCATTAATAACTTCAAAGCTTCCAGTAGCTGGATACTCCATTGGAGCATATTCCCTGCTGGTTCCTTCCTGTCTTACTGCAGAAAGAGCAATTACCAAATCTCCAGATTTAACATCCAAATTAATGCCACCACAGGTTCCAACTCTTATAAATGTATTTACACCTATTGCCACCAACTCCTCCATGCATATGGATGCTGACGGTCCGCCTATTCCCGTTGATGCCACTATTACATCTTCTCCTGATAGTGAACCCTTCCATGTGGTAAACTCTCTATTGCTTTGTAAAAACTCAGGATTATTAAAATGCTTTGCAACTTTTTCACACCTTCCCGGGTCTCCCACAAGAATACAGTATTTGCCCACATCACTATTGTCCAATTGTATATGATATTGTTTACTCATAATTATCACCCCCATATCAATTATATTTATAAATTTGTATTACTTCAATCATTATAAAAATATTTTACCATAATAACAAAATTCATCAACCTCTTAATACAATAAATAATAATAAAACTGTTGTTTTTTTAGTCTTATTATATTATAATCTTTAATCGAAATTATACACAATTAACAGATAAAGATTGGAGATAAAATGAGTTACGAATTCAAAAAGAAACTTCCAATTCCCATGGAAGTAAAAGATATGTATCCTTTGTCACAAAAGCTTTTAGAATCAAAGGAAGCAAAGGACATAGAAATCAAAAAAGTTTTCACAGGTGAATCAGACAAATTCCTTCTTATCATCGGACCATGTTCTGCTGATAATGAAGATGCTGTTGTTGATTATACCCACAGACTTGCCAAGGTTCAGGAAGAGGTCAAGGATAAGATTTTAATTATCCCAAGAGTATATACAAACAAACCTCGTACCACAGGAAAAGGTTACAAGGGTATGCTCCATCAACCCGATCCTGAAAAGGAACCAGATTTATATTCTGGTTTAATTGCAATTAGAAAGATGCACACAAGAATTATCGAAGAAACAGGATTCCCAGTTGCTGATGAAATGCTCTACCCTGAAAATCACAGATATTTTTCAGACATTCTTTCATATGTTGCTGTAGGTGCAAGATCTGTTGAAGATCAGCAGCATCGTTTAACAGCAAGTGGTATTGATATTCCTGTTGGTCTTAAGAATCCTACTGGTGGCGACATTTCCATTATGATGAATTCTATTGAAGCTGCTCAGTCAGGTCACGACTTTATTTACAGAGGTTGGGATGTTTCCACTTCCGGTAATCCATTTGCCCATGCTATTTTAAGAGGTGCTGTTAACCAGTATGGTCAATGCATTCCTAACTACCACTATGAAGACATTATTTCATTGTACGAAAGTTATGTAAAAAAAGGATTTGAGAATCCTGCTTGTATAATCGATACAAATCATTCAAACTCAAATAAGCAGTTTAAGGAACAAATTAGGATTTCAAAAGAGATTCTTCATAACAGAACATACAATAACGATATTAAAAACTTTGTTAAAGGTCTCATGATTGAAAGTTACATTGAAGAAGGTTGTCAAAAGGTATCCGAACATACATATGGCAAATCAATTACAGACCCATGTTTAGGATGGGAAGATACAAAAAATCTTATCTTAGACATCGCTGACAGATTGAAATAATTATACAAAATAAAAAAACTTCCTTAGGGAAGTTTTTTTATTGAAAAATGCTTATCACAAGTTTTATTAACCTACTTATTCCTTAACCATATTAAAACTACCTGAATAATAGAAAGAATCTGTACCATATTCTGCATGCCAATCTTCTAATGTACCTATAAGGTTTGGTACATCCTTTTCATCCTTGCCCTCATAGTAAATACCAATACTATAATAATCAGCTGCATCTAAATCCTGCATAGTATAATCTTTCTTAATGTACACAGCTACATCATATGTTGTAGTATCTCCATCTTTTTCTACAACAAGATTATTACTATTATCCATGGAAAGGTTATAATTCTCTCCTGCCGTTGTCAAAACACCATCCTTGATTTCGATATTTCCAGAGTCTCCATCCCATTTGCCTTCGAAAGTTGCCAAATCAATTGGATTCTTCTTCACTGCGCTATCGAAGTTTCCACTATCATCTGCTTTATATAAAGGAGTGACCGCAACAAAGGATGAATTCATGTCATCTCTTGTTGTATCTTCAACAGAAACCATGTATAAAGCATCATTGTCTATGAAATATGTGTTATATCCCATAACTTGAGATTCAGTAGTATTTCCATCAGCGTCAGTACTCTTCATTGTTGTTTCATAACATAAGACCTTTAAGTCATTAATATCAACACATGTATACTTTAATGAGTTATTACCATATTCAGTTTCTGCAGTCTGAGTTCCATCTTCTTTAAACTTATAGGATGTTTTACCATCAGATGTATACCATGTACCAACAATGGACTCATCAATGCGTCCATCTTTAATATCATCAAGTGTATTATAGGTTCCTTTCAAACCCAACTCTTCATCAGTGGCCATAAGACTGTCAATCATGTTTCTAAGGTTAACACCAACCTCACTCTTGACCTCTTTATTTGAAGTATTCTCTGTTTCACTTTCTGTTTCAGCATCAGTAGCTTTTTCTGTAACACTTTCCGTGGCTTTCTTTGTGTTATCACTTTTCTTTGTTTCATTATCTGAGGCATTACCACATCCTGCCAAAGAAAGCATGCAGGCAATTGATAAGGCTAAACATGTTTTTCTTTTTAAACCATCAATTAATGTTCTTTTTTTCATAACATCCCCCCTATATAATAACTATTCCTTACTACAATTATACATATGCTCAATTTCTTGGATGAGCTTTTGCATATATTTCATGCATCTTTTTATTTGCCATATTTACATATACCTGTGTTGTTGAAATGTCTGAATGTCCAAGCATATCCTTTACCGATGATATATCTGCACCATTTTCAACAAGATGAGCGGCAAATGAATGTCTTAATGTATGCGGAGTTATCTCCTTCTCTATACCTGCTTTATCGCTATAATGCTTGATTAATTTCCAAAATCCTTGTCTACTCATAGGTTGACCAGAACAATTAGTAAAAAGACTATCAATATCATCTATACTATCAGCAATTAAAATAGGTCTTCCATTTTTTAAGTATGAGTGGAGTGCTTTTCTTGCTTCTGTCCCAAAAGGAATGACACGATCACTCTTTCTACTTGCACAATGAATTTCATTGGTTTGCCAGTTTATATCATTCACATTTAAGCTTATAAGTTCTGATACTCTTAAACCAGTGGCATACATAAGTTCAAGCATCGCCTTATCTCTAAGTTCCTTAGGTGTTTTTTTACTTGGCGCCTTTAACAACTGATCTATTTCATCTATTGTTAAAATCTCCGGAACCTTCTTCTCAATCTTAGGAGATTTAAGGTTACTTGCAGGGTTAGTATCAACTATACCATTTTCAAAAAGATATTCAAAAAATGCTTTCATGGAAGCAATGGTTCTTGATATTGTAGTTTTTGCCCTACCCAAATCAAAAAGACTATTAACAAATTCCATTAATATATCTTCATTAACATCCTTTACAGATTTAATACTTTTACCGCACAAAAAATCAACCATATGCATCAAATCACTTCTATATGACATTTCTGTATTCTTAGAAGAATTTTTTTTCTTGTGCATATCGTCAATGAACGCATCAATTAGTTTAATCATTTCAAGCCTATTCCTCACAAATTATCAGTATTTTATCAGACATAAAAAGATATGTTTGTTCATTATTTCCTTGACCAGAGGAAGTGCAAACATACTTTTTTATTTACATAACATATAATTTTTTCATTCGACCTCACTGTCATCTAAGGATGACAATCTAAATTATATATTGAATTATAAGGAAAATCAAATGCTTTTTTTATTGAAAAATAAGTACTTTTAGGGTTACATAAAAAAAATATACAACATCTCGGATATAGGTATAATCCCATCACTAGATGTTGTATATTTGACACTTAAAAAAATTTTAATATTTGTAACAAAAACTTAATTAATTAAAGCGCTCTACACAGGCGTCACTTGCTTTCATAATAGAATTTCTAAAACCTGCTTCTTCTAATGCACATACACCACATATTGTTGCACCACCTGGAGATGTAACCATATCCTTTAATTCTCCCGGATGTTTACCTGTTTCTAACACCATTTTTGCAGAACCTAAAACTGTTTGAGAAGCAAGTTTATAAGCCATATCTCTTGTAAGTCCATATTTAACTCCACTGTCAGCCAAAGCCTCAATAAACATATATACAAATGCTGGTGAGCATCCACTTACCGCCGTAACAGCGCCTATAAGATTTTCACTGATTTCTTCCATTTTTCCAAATGATTTAAAAAACTTTTCTATTGTTTCAATTTCATCAACATATAGTTCTTTTTTATCATAACATACACCTGTCATTCCTTCCCCTATAAGTGCAGGAGTATTAGGCATAGCTCTTACAACCTTAGGTTTATAATTTAATTTTTCTTTTATAAAATCAATGCTCTTACCTGGTGCGATAGATATTATTACTTTATCCTCAGTAATTACATTTTCAATATTCTTAAGAACACCATCAAAAAATTGTGGTTTAATTGCAAGAACAACATATTTAGCTTTATTTGCAAGTTCAGCATTTGACCCTGCAACACTAACTCCTGTTTCTCGTGCAACTTCCTCTGCTCTTTCCTTATTAACATCAGTAATAATAATTTCATCCGCGGAATATGAATTTAAAAGGCCTTTTAAAATTGCATATCCCATGTTTCCTATTCCTATGAATCCAAATGTATACATGATAACCTCCTTTATTTTAGAAAACCCCTTGAGAAAATTCTCAAGGGGTAATTTTTATTTTGCATAATCTGTAACTCTTGATTCCCTAATGACATTAACTTTAATCTGTCCTGGGTATTCAAGTTCTGATTCAATTTGCTTAGATATATCCCTGGCAAGAAGTACCATATCAGCATCTGTGATTTTTTCAGGTACAACCATAACACGAATTTCCCTACCTGCCTGAATGGCAAATGACTTATCAACTCCTTCAAAGGAATCTGAAATATCCTCTAACTGTTTTAATCTGTTTGTATATGTTTCTAAAGCTTCACGTCTTGCTCCAGGTCTTGATGCAGAAATAGCATCAGCAGCCTGAACAATACATGCAATAAGTGATTGTGGTTCCACATCTCCATGATGTGCTTCAACTGCATTTACAATCAATGCAGACTCTTTATATTTCTTACAAAGCATAACACCAAGTTGTACATGTGTCCCTTCCATGTCATGGTCAATTGCTTTACCAATATCATGGAGTAATCCCGCTCTTTTAGCCGATCTTGTATCAAGACCAAATTCAGCTGCTAAAAGTCCGGATAACTGTGCAACTTCAATAGAATGCTTTAATACATTCTGACCGAAACTTGTTCTAAATCTTAATTTTCCTAAAAGCTTAATAAGTTCAGGATGAATGCCATGAACACCTACTTCAAGTGCAGCTGCCTCACCATCTTCCTTCATATCCTGTTCAACTTCTTTTCTTGCCTTTTCAACCATTTCCTCAATGCGGGCTGGATGAATACGTCCATCCACAATAAGTTTTTCAAGAGCTATTCTTGCAATTTCTCTCTTCATCTGATCAAAGCCAGAAAGAATTACAGCTTCAGGAGTATCATCAATAATTAAATCAATTCCTGTCATTGTTTCAAGAGTTCTGATATTTCTTCCTTCTCTACCAATGATTCTTCCCTTCATTTCGTCATTAGGAAGCTGTACAACTGAAATAGTAGCTTCAGCAACATGATCAACTGCACATCTTTGAATTGCATTTACGACAATATCCTTTGCTTTCTTATCAGCTTCTTCTTTGGCTCTATTTTCTGATTCTTTAATCATTTTAGCCGTTTCAATCTTAACTTCATCTTCAACAGTTTTTAATAACAGTTCTTTTGCCTGTTCTGAGGTAAGTCCGGAAATTCGCTCCAGTTCCTGTAATCTCTGCTCATTAAGCTTAGCAATTTCAGCTTTCTGTTTCTTGAGTTCTTCTTCTCTGGTAACAAGATTTGCTTCTTTCTTGTCATACTGAGCAATCTTTTTATCAGCTGCTTCTTCCTTAGCAAGAACTCTTTTCTCATACTTTTGTAGTTCGTTTCTGCGTTCTCTGGTTTCTTTTTCAAGTTCATTCTTTGTCTTAAGTGATTCTTCTTTCACTTCCAAAAGAGCTTCACGTTTCTTTGTTTCTGCTGTTTTTACAGCCTCGTCGATTATTTCGCGAGCCTTTGATTCAGCACTACCGATTTTTTTATCAGTAACATTTTTTCTATAAACTGAACAAATTAACCAGGTGATCGGAGCGACTACAATGAGAGTAATAATTACGGCGATAATAACAACACTAAAATCAACCGTTCCCATTGCTAATATACCAGTCACAGGAGCACCTCCTTATTTAGTTTTCATTGTACAAATTACATAATACAACGGATATATTTTACTCATTTTCTTGTACAATGTCAAGTATTTTGTACTATATCTAGTGTAATTTATGTTATATAGCACAAAAAGCCTACAAATTTGTAGACTTTTTGAATAAATACTAAAAAAATTTCTTATGGCTTATTATTTATAAAAATCTATAACCCTATCTAGTTTTGCACTCATATTAACAAACATTGCATCAAGTATTGTAATTGCTGCCATGCACTCCACAACCACCACTGCTCTAGGAACAATTATTGGATCATGGCGACCAGCGATTTCAATATCAACATTTTCGCCATTGTTATTAACTGTAGACTGTTTTGAATAAATAGATGGAGTTGGCTTAAATGAAGCTTTAATAATAATATCACTACCATCACTAATGCCACCAAGAATACCACCGGCATTATTTCTTGTCTTTTTTACAGTACCATCCTCATTAACAAATCCGTCATTAGAATCAACACCTGTCATCTTAGACGCCTCAACACCTGCGCCAATTTCAACAGCCTTAACAGCACCAATTGACATTATTCCCTTAGCAAGATTAGCATCAAGTTTTTCAAAAACAGGATCACCAATTCCTGCTGGAACACCGCTAACAACACATTCAACAACTCCACCTGAAGAATTACCATTACTCATTAGTCCTTCAAGATACTTAGATGCTCTTTCTGCAGCATTAGCATCAGGCATATATAATTTATTATTATTTATCTCTTCCTTAGCAAATGACTCGATTTCAATATCGCCAATGGATTTAGTATATGTTAAGATTTCAATTCCCATCTGTTTTAAAATCTTACTAGCAATTGCACCGGCACACACTCGTCCAATAGTTTCTCTGCCTGATGATCTTCCACCACCACGATAATCTCTAAATCCATACTTGGCATCAAAGGTAAAATCAGCATGTCCAGGTCTATACACTTGCGCTATATTACTATAATCTTTTGAAATCTGGCTTTCATTTCTAACAATTAATGAAATAGGTGTTCCTGTAGTTTTTCCTTCAAATACACCTGAAAGAATCTCAACTTTATCACCTTCACTTCTCTTTGTTGTAAATTTTGACTGCCCCGGTTTTCTTCTATCAAGAAAACCCTGAATATCTTCTTCGCACAATTCAAGACCGCTTGGGCAGCCGTCAACAACTACGCCAAGAGCCTTTCCATGGGATTCTCCCCATGTGGATATTTTGAAAATAGTACCAATACTTGATCCTGCCATAAATTACCTGCTTCTTTACTGATATAATGGATACTTATCAGTAAGTGTTTTAACAATTTCCATAGCCTTAGCCTTATTAGCATCAACATCCTTTACAAGAAGTGAAATGGCTTCAGCAATGTCATCCATGTCTTCTGCCTTCATACCACGTGTTGTGATTGCCGGAGTACCAATTCTAATACCACTTGTAACAAATGGACTCTTAGGATCATTAGGGATTGCATTCTTGTTACATGTAATATTTGCAGCATCAAGTAATTTTTCACAATCCTTACCTGTTACATTCATATTCTGTAAATCAACTAACATAAGATGATTATCTGTACCACCTGAAACAAGGTTGAATCCTCTATCCATAAGTCCTGTTGCAAGTGCCTGAGCATTATCTACAACATTCTTACCATAAACCTTAAACGAATCGTCAAGTGCTTCTTTTAAGCATACTGCCTTTGCGGCAATAACATGCATAAGAGGGCCACCCTGCATTCCAGGGAATACTGCCTTATTAAAATTATACTTATCAGCAGCTTCCTGATTGCAAAGAATCATACCACCTCTTGGTCCTCTTAAAGTTTTATGTGTTGTTGTTGTAACAACATCGGCATATGGAATTGGGCTCATATGCTCACCAGCAGCTACAAGACCTGCAATATGTGCCATATCAACAAATAATGCTGCCCCAACTTCATCTGCAATTTCTCTAAATTTCTTAAAATCAATTGCTCTTGGATATGCAGATGCACCTGCAATAATAAGCTTTGGCTTGCACTCCTTTGCAATTTTCAATACTTCATCATAATCAATATATCCATTATCATCCGTACCATATGGAACTATATTGAAATACTTACCAGACATGTTAACAGGTGAACCATGTGTTAAATGTCCACCATGAGCAAGGCTCATACCCATTACTGTATCGCCAGGTTCAACCATTGCAAACAATACTGCCATATTTGCCTGGGCACCTGAATGTGGCTGTACATTTACATAGTCACAATTAAAGAGTTTTTTTGCTCTTTCAATTGCAAGAGTTTCAACCACATCAACATATTCGCAGCCACCATAATATCTCTTTCCAGGATATCCTTCAGCGTATTTATTTGTGAGATGACTGCCCATGGCAGCCATAACAGCCTCACTTACTATATTTTCTGAAGCAATAAGCTCAATGTGGTCACGCTGTCTTGTCATTTCATCATCCATGGCACTAGCAAGCTCTGGATCAAAGTTTTTAACATAATCGTATGAAAACATAAATTCCTCCTAAATCATTAATTTGTATTTATTATAATATAAATTTTAATTATTTTAAACAAAGAATATTAAGCACTTTCTTTGATTCTTTTTTCTGCAGCACCTTCAATAAACTGTTCATGCCATACAAGGAAGGATAATACTACCCAGATTTTTGAAACCTTAAATCTCTTGCCTGCTCTGTGATCATCAAGGAGTTCAATTAATTTATCTGTATTAAAATACTTTTTAGCGGTATCATTTGTAAAATAACTCTTTACAATCTGATAATATTTCTCTTCCTTAAGCCATTCAGGTATTGGTGTAGGGAATGCTAATTTCTTTCTATTGGCCGAAATCTCATTCATCTCCCTGTTAGCAGCACTTCTAAGGGCAAGTTTTGTATTCTTAAGACTTACCTTATATTCAGGTGGTAATGTATTTGAAAGGGCAAATATTTCCTTATCAAGGAACGGAACCCTAAGTTCAAGGGAATTAGCCATGCTCATTTTATCAGCCTTAAGCAATATTTCCTGAACCATCCAACCATGAATATCAAGATACTGCATCTTTGTTACATCATCGTAATTCTTTGCTTCATCGTAAAACTGTTTTGTAAACCATGTTGGTGGTTTTGATTTGTATTTTTTCTTAAGATATTTGTCTCTTTCACCAACTTTAAATACATTTGAATTACCAATATATCTTTCTTCAACAGTCTTGCTTCCTCTGATAAAGAAGTTTCTGCCTTTAAAATCAGGTAATGGTTTTACAATGCCGGCAATCGCCTTTCTTACAAACTTAGGAACTTTCTTCTGATAAGAAGCAAGGGATAATGGTTCCTTGTAAACATTATATCCGCCAAACATCTCATCTGCGCCTTCCCCTGACACAACTACCTTAACATCTCTTGAAGCAAATTCCGATAAATAATAAAGGTTATTTGCACTTGTATTTCCAAGGGGCTCATCTAGATGATACTGTACCGCCTGAATACTATTAAAGTAATCATCAGCATCTATTAATATTCTATTATTTTCAACATGAATTTCATCAGCGAGCATCTTGGCATCATCTGCCTCACTATATTTCTGATTGGCAAATCCAATGGTATATGTTCTTACCTTCTGAAGCTTACTTACTTCTGTTGCAACATAACTGGAATCCACGCCTGATGATAAGAAACTTCCGACTTCAACATCCGCAATCAAATGCGTCTTTACACTTTCTTTAAATACCTTTGAAATCTCATCAACAAATTCATCATAGGACTTTTCTTTATTAAAGTTAAATTCAGGCTTCCAATATCTATTAATGGTCATCTTTCCATCCTGCCACTCATAGTAATGAGCAGGCGCAAGTTTATGTACATTTTTAAACATTGTATCATAACCTGGGATACATCCAAATGTAAGATAATCAGGGAGCAGCTCTTCATTAACTTCCATCTTAAAATCAGGATGTGGAACAAAACTTTTTATTTCACTTCCAAAGAAGAATACATCTCCCATATTTGCATAATAATATGGTTTAATTCCAAAATGATCCCTTGCACCAAATAGTTTTTTATTCTTTTTATCCCAAATGGTGAAGGCAAACATACCACGAAGTTTATTTAATATGTCTGCACCATATTCCTCGTATCCATGAAGAATTGTCTCTGTATCGCCCTTGGTTTTAAACTTATACCCTTTACTAATAAGCTCTTCCCTAATGGACTGAAAATTATATATTTCCCCATTAAATACCAAAACCAGAGAACCATCTTCGTTTTCCATAGGTTGCTTACTACCCTCAAGGTCAATAATACTAAGTCTTGCAAATCCAAGAGCAATATCATCATCTATGTAATTCTCCTGGGAATCCGGGCCACGATGATAGATTCTTTTAATCATTTCACCTATTACTTCTTCTTTATTATCAAGGCTGCCAGTAAAACCGGTAAATCCACACATATCAAATCCTCCATTTCCTATGGCAGTAGCGGTGAATAAAACTAAAAATACAACACCTACTACCACGATTAAGATAATACCACAAGACATTGTGGTTATCAATTGATTTTTTCCTTAAATATGATATTATATACTAGTGTTTATAAATATGTGAAAGAAGGTTTCTTAAAATGAAATTTCAAGAAAAAGAATTTATACCGGTACTATTTGGAGGTGACATTAATACCTATAGTGTAGCCAGGGCTTTTTATGAACAATATGGTGTAAAATCATATGTATTTGGAAAATACAATAACGGTCCAAGCTGTAATAGTAAAATTACAATATACAATGCAAATCCAAAGATTGAAGAAGACATGGTTTTTGTTAATACTGTAAAATCAATTGCTGCCGCATATAGAAATAAAAAAGTAATTGTTCTCGGCTGCGGTGACAGTTATGTAGCACTCGCCAGCCGTCACAAAGATGAATTTCCAGAAAATGTCATTGCACCATACATAGACTACTCTCTTATGTATCAGTTGCAAAGGAAAGACTTATTCTATGAATTATGTGAAAAACACGGACTTGACTATCCGGAAACTTTTGTCCATAAGGAATCCATGGGGTATGACTTTGAATTGCCATTTCAATTCCCTGTTATATTAAAACCATCCAATGGTATTATGTACTGGGAACATCCATTCAAAACCCAAAACAAGGTATATAAAATAAAATCCATGGATGAACTTATTTCCACAATGCAGGAAATATATAATAGCGGATATACAGACAGTTTAATCATACAGGATACCATTCCTGGAAATGATGAAAACATGCATGTACTCACCTGCTACAGTGATCATAAACATATTGTTAAAATGGCTTGTCTTGGTCATGTACTTTTAGAGGAGCACACTCCTCATGGTCAAGGGAATCACGCTGTTATTATTACCGAATACATTGAGGAAATAATTGAAAAAGTTAAGAATCTTTTATCCGAACTTGAATATACTGGTTTTTCAAACTTCGATATTAAATATGATTCAAGGGACGGCAAATATAAATTCTTTGAAATCAACACCCGTCAGGGACGAAGCAACTTCTATGTTACTGGTTCAGGATTAAACATTGCAAAATATGTTGTTTGTGAATATGTAAAAAAGGAAATTCTTTCCTACGAAACTTCAAAAACTCCTCACCTCTGGCTTGTGGTTCCTAAGAAGGTTGCCCTTAACAATACCACTAATCCCCAAAACAAGGATCTTTTACAATCATTACTATCTAAAAAAGAATATGTAAATCCAGTATTCTTAAAGGGTGATTTTATACTTAAAAGATGGCTTCGCATGGTAAAGCAGCATTTATCACACTATAGTAAGTTTAAAAAATATTACAATCCATATGAATACATAAACGATAGCGAAACAAATCGCGAAACTCAAGTAGATTAATTTTTCGGAGTATTAAAATGAAACTTAAAACAATTAATAAATACGTAAATATTCTTAAAGAATCAGATCTTTTTATAAGCTCTACTGCCACACCGGATTTAGAAGTTAGTTTTATTACTTATAATTCAAAAGAATGTAAGCCTGGCACTCTTTTTATCTGTAAAGGTGCATCCTTTAAAGAAGATTACTTAATAGATGCAATTAAAAGAGGTGCAACTTCATATGTCAGCGAAAAAGAATACAATGTAGATATTCCAAACATATTGGTATCCGACATCAGAGTAGCCATGCCAAAACTTGCAAACCTCTATTATGATTCTCCTTATAAAAAGCTTAAACTAACCGGAATTACAGGTACAAAGGGTAAATCCACCACTGCTTACTATTTAAAATCCATTATGGACGAATACATGGAAAGCACAAATGGCAAAGAAAGTGCTGTTATATCTTCAATTGATGTTTATGATGGTGTTAACAGATATGAATCCCATATTACAACACCTGAATCTGTTGAATTGTTTATGCATTTTAACAACGCAGTTAATAGTGGTATCACATTCCTTAATATGGAGGTTTCATCCCAAGCATTAAAATACAACCGTGTAGATGAAATCATCTTCGACTGCGGTGTATTTTTAAATATTTCAGAGGATCATATTAGCGACATTGAGCACAAGGATTTTGATGATTACTTCAACAGCAAGCTTCGTATCTTTAAGCAAACCAGGAATGCCTTTATCTGTGCAAACTCTGATAACTTTGATCAAATAAAAGAAGCATCCAAATCAAGTGATAATGTGGTTATCTTTGGCAAGGAAGCAAATGATGATAATTCACCAGCCATATCAGAAATCTGTGACATATATGGCCACAGTATTCATAAAACTCATGAAGGTATTTCATTTATGGTAAGGACCAAAGATTTCGATGAAGAATTTCTTCTTACCATGCCAGGATTATTTAATGTAGAAAATGCCTTGGCTGCAATTGCAGTATCATTATATTATAAAATTCCACTTAACATCATTAAAGAAGGAATTAAAAATGCCCGTTCCAGCGGACGCATGGAATTATATGAAAGCAAAGATAAAAAGATAGTTGCCATCGTTGATTATGCTCACAACAAGTTAAGCTTCAATACTCTCTTCTCTTCCACAAAAAAGGAATTTCCAGATAGAGATATCATTGCAATATTTGGATGCCCAGGATACAAGGCACTAATCAGACGTAGAGATTTAGGTACTATAGCCGGCAAATATTCAAAAAAAGTATACCTATGTGCAGAAGACCCAGGCAAAGAACCTGTTGATCAAATATCCTCAGAAATTGCTGAATATGTTAAAGCACAAAACTGTCCTTACGAAATGATTGAAGACAGAGGCATGGCCATAAAAGCAGCTATTGAAGAAGCCAGAGTTTCAAATAACAAATCAATACTTCTGATTACAGGAAAAGGAAATGAAACAAGACAAAAATACGGAAATGAATACCTTGACTGCCCATCAGATGTTGAATATGTAAAAATATATTTATAAATTATAAAAAATACCAGGCCAACCTGGTATTTTTATTATAATTCCATATTCCGAAATATTATTATTTTGTATTATATAGTTTAGTATAAATGCCGCCAAGTTCCATTAATTCTTCATGATTTCCTTCTTCTTCAATTCCCTTTTCTGTTAGAACAAGAATTCTCTCGGCATTCTTTATTGTTGATAGCCTATGAGCAATTACAAGAGTAGTTCTTCCCTTGGCAAGTCTTTCCAGTGACTCCTTAACAATACTTTCACTTTCATTATCAAGAGCACTTGTTGCCTCATCAAAAATAAGAATTGGCGGATTCTTAAGAAATACCCTGGCAATGGATATTCTCTGTTTCTGACCACCTGATAGTTTAACACCTCGCTGACCAATATCCGTATCATAGCCATTAGGAAGGCTTTCTATGAACTCATGAGCATTTGCCCTTTTTGCCGCTTCTATTACTTCTTCATAAGTGGCATTTGTTTTGCCGTATTTAATATTGTCATAAATTGTTCCAGCAAATAAATACACATCCTGCTGAACAATACCTATGTTATCTCTAAGGCTTTTAAGGGTTACATCCTTAATGTTTTTATCATCAATAAGTATTTCACCCTTTGTAACATCATAAAACCTTGGAATTAGGTTGGTAAGAGTTGTTTTTCCACCACCGGAAGAGCCTACAATTGCCGTATATGAACCTGCTTCTATTTTAAGACTAATATGTCTTAATACTCTGTGGGCATTATCATTATACTTAAAAGATACATCCTTAAACTCAATATTACCCTTTACATCTGTAAGATTAATGGCATCATCCTTTTCAACAATATCCGGTTGAATATCCAATATCTCAATAAATCTCTCAAATCCGGAATAACCATTTTGAAAACTCTCAGTAAAATCAATAAGAGTTTTAACTGGATCTGTAAAAATATTTATGTATAAAAGGAAGGCTACGAAATCATATATTTTTACACTTCCATCGGCAATAAAAATACCACCACTTACTATTACCAACACATTTATAAGCATGGTAAATGCTGTTAATCCCGAATGATAAATACCCATGTAATAATAGTTCTTCTTTTTTGATTCCAGGAAACCATCATTACCAATTTTAAACTTAGCCTTTTCAACCGCTTCATTTGCAAAGGATTTTACCACTCTTATTCCAGATAAATTATCTTCTATTTGAGTATTGATTTCAGCTATTTTTACACGATTATTCTTAAATACCCTTTTCATTTTCTTATTAAGCAAATATGCATACACTGTCATAAATGGTACAAGAATAAAAGCTGCAACGGTAAGTTTCATGCTTATTCTTGAAAGAATAATAAATGCACCTATAATCTTAATAAATGATATGGCAAGATTTTCAGGTCCATGATGCAACAATTCAGTAATGTCAAATAGATCACTAGTAATTCTGCTCATTAATCCACCCACTTTTTCATCATCATAAAAGGAAAAAGAAAGTTTTTGATAATGGGCAAATATTTCTGCTCTCATATCATATTCAATTTTTGCACCCATTACATGTCCTATATTTGTTATATAATAATTAGCAAAGAATTGAACGATAATAAGAACCAATAATACTCCACCAATAATAAGCATATTACCAATCACTTTATCCTTATCCATTTCAATTATGTTACGGGTTATGTATCTAACTGTAAGAGGAATAATCAAAGCAATGATTGATGCTATAAAAGCAGCAATCATATCTTTTATAAATATATTAAGATAAGGTTTATAATAACCTGCCATTCTCTTTAAATTTGTTTTCATGTTTAATCTCACTTTAAATATTTTAAAAGTTCCCATAAGACTATATGGGAACTTTTAATTAATACATACACTAATTATCAGTTTCTTCTTTAACAATGTTTATAGCAAGTTCCTCAAGCTGCTTACTGTCCACAATATTTGGAGCATCTGTCATAAGACAGCTTGCATCCTTAACCTTAGGGAAGGCAATTACTTCTCTAATGTTGTCTTCCTTAGACATAAGCATAACCAAACGGTCAAGACCAAATGCCAAACCAGCATGAGGTGGAACTCCATATTTAAATGCATCAAGAAGGAATCCAAATCTTTCGTAAGCGTCTTCCTTGGTAAAGCCAAGAAGTTCAAACATTTTTTCCTGAATATGGGACTGATGAATTCTAACGGAACCACCACCTAGCTCATATCCATTAAGAACAATGTCATAAGCCTTCGCTCTTACACTTCCTGGATCTGTATCAATTTTATCCAAATCCTCTTCCATAGGCATTGTAAATGGATGATGCATTGCAACATATCTTTCTTCTTCTTCAGAATACTCAAGGAGTGGAAATTCTGTAATCCATAAGAAATTAAACTTATTTTCATCAATTAATTCCATCTGCTTTGCAAGTTCACATCTTAAAGCACCCAATGTATCTAAAACAAGTTTTGTTTTATCAGCGGCAAATAATAGTAAATCACCATTTTCGCCATTCATCTTTTCTATTAATGCCTTTGTCTCATCTTCTGATAAGAACTTTGTAAAAGATGATTTAACTGTACCATCATTTGCAATTGCAATGTAAGCAAGTCCCTTAAGTCCATATCCCTTAACAAATTCAACTAACTTATCAATCTTTTTACGTGGCATTTCACCCTGACCCTTGGCGTTAATACCTCTTACACTTCCACCGTCATTAAGTGCATTTGTAAATACGCCAAATCCGCAGTCCTTAACCACACCACTCACATCTGTAAGTTCAAGACCAAATCTGGTATCAGGCTTATCAGAACCAAATCTTTCCATAGCTTCTTTATATGTCATTCGCTTAATTGGAAGATCAATGTCCACATCCAAAACTTCTTTAAATAAAGCCTTAAGAAGTCTTTCATTAACATCTATAACATCATCCACATCAACAAATGAAAGTTCCATGTCTATCTGTGTAAATTCAGGCTGTCTATCCGCTCTTAAGTCTTCATCTCTAAAACACTTTACAATCTGTAAATAACGGTCATAACCTGAACACATAAGAAGCTGTTTAAAGAGCTGTGGAGATTGTGGCAAGGCATAAAAATTACCTGGATGTACTCTTGATGGTACTAAATAGTCCCTTGCTCCTTCCGGTGTACTCTTTGTAAGCATTGGAGTTTCAATTTCAAGGAAGCCCTCATTATCCATAAACTTGCGAACAAAAGTGGTTACTTTGCTTCTAAGTAATAAATTCTTTTGCATAGAAGGTCTTCTTAAATCCAAATATCTGTATTTAAGACGTAATTCCTCCCTTGTATTTGAATTATCTTCAATTGGAAATGGTGGTGTTTCAGATTCTGATAAAATACGAAGTCTATCTACGCATACTTCTATTTCACCGGTTTTTAAATCTTTATTTACAGCACCATCTCTTTTTCTGACAACACCTGTTGCAGCAATAACGAACTCACTTCTAAGTTCATTTGCCTTATCAAGTACATCTTTTGGTGTACCTTCTTCATCAAATACCAACTGTAAAATACCACTTCTGTCTCTTAAATCTATAAAGATTAAGCTTCCAAGATTTCTTCTTTTAGAAACCCATCCCATTACAGTAACACTTTTCCCAATACAATCATTACCTACTTCTGTACATCTGTGACTTCTATGAAGTCCTTTCATTGACTCTGCCATTTTAAACCTCATCTACTTAATTAATGTTTTTTATTATAAAACCGTCGCTATATCATCTATGTTAACTTCTACGGATTCGCCATTTTCCATATTCTTAACACTGACTTTTCCCTGATCTATTTCATTCTGACCAACAATTACAGTATATTTACAAGGAAGTTTGTTAGCATATTTCATTTGTGCCTTAACTGAACGTCCCAATAAATCAGTTTCAACTATAAAGCCCTTATCTCTTAAATCCTTTACAATCTGAACTGTTTTTGTTCTGGCCCTATCACCCATAACACCAACATATATGTCAACTATGTCCTCGTCTGGAAGTTTAACACCTTCCTTTTCCATAAAGTATATGATACGCTCAATACCTATGCCAAATCCAGCAGATGGTATCTGTTGTTTTTCATCTATTTCACCCACGAGTCCATCATATCTTCCTCCACCACAAAGAGTGAATCCTTCACTATCAACAAATTCAAATACTGTCTTTGTATAATAATCAAGTCCTCTTACAATACCAGTATCAACTTCGTAAGGTATGTTTAATGCATCAAGATTTTTCTTAAGGGTTTCAAAATGTTCCTTGCATTCATCATCTAAATACTCAATTGTTCTTGGAGCATTTTTAACTATTTCCTTGCATGATGGAACCTTACAGTCAATTACTCTTAAAGGATTCTTTTGCATACGCTCTCTACATGTCTCACATAAATCACCTTCATGTTCCTTTAAGAACTTAAGAAGAGCATCATTATATGTCTTTCTGCAATTAGCACAACCAATGCTGTTAATATGAAGTTTAGCATCCTTAAGACCGAATTTCTTAATTAAATCAGAAATAAAAGTTATTAATTCAACTTCAACCATAGGGCTACCTGAACCAACTATTTCAACACCAAACTGATGATGCTGACGAAGTCTTCCAGACTGCGGTTTTTCATATCTAAATGCCGGTGTTACATAAAAAAGCTTTTTAGGCTGTGGAAGTGCATACATATTATGTTCAAGATATGCCCTTATTGCACCAGCTGTTCCCTCTGGTTTTAATGTAATGCTTCTATCTCCCTTATCAGTAAATGTATACATCTCCTTTTGAACAACATCGGTGGTCTCACCTACACCTCTTTGAAATAATACTGTATGTTCAAAAACAGGAGTTATTATTTCTTTCATGTTGTAAACTTTTGCACTATCCCTGCAAATCTTCTCTATGATTGTACGTTTGTGCATGTTTTCTCCGAACCAGTCCTGGGTTCCTCTTGGTGCTTGTGTAATCATGTAAACCTCTTTCTTAATTATAATGATTTTGATATTCTAATAATTCAATAACTTTATTCCGCACATTTTTTCTGTTTATCATTTTTTGAAAGGTTAAAAATACATTCATATCAAAATTTTTAACTTCATTTATTAATAAACTTATAGCGGTATCAATGTCAAATGCATCTCTATAGGATCTATTTGAAACCAGCGCTGAAAATACATCGCAGACCCTAAGGATTCTTGCACTTATAGGTATCTCCTCACCCTTTAAATGTCCAGGCACTCCACTTCCATCATAGTTTTCATGATGATGAAGAACGCAATCCTTAACATAATCTGAATATTCATATTCATTTAAAATATCATATCCAAGTTTTGAATGGTCTCTGATATGCCTTATTTTCTCAATGGACAAGGAAGTTCTATCTTTTCCGTAAAGGTATTCTGCTAGTCTTAATTTGCCGATATCATGAACAAGGCCTGCAAGTCTTATGTCATAGATTTCATTTTCTGGCAAATTCATTTCTTTTGCAAGCATTCCCGCCAAATTACTAACCATAATACCGTGGAAAATGTTTTCTTTCATATCTTCATTGATTTTTTTATCATCAATATTGATAATATGATAATTTTCTTTAATGAAATTTCTCTTTCTATCAATCATCTCATCAATACGATTAATATATTCATGCAAGTTTTTTACATTGTCAATTCTATTAACATCTAATTCCCTGCCAGATTCATCATATCTTACAAACTTTGTATCCGTACCTGCTCCGGAAGCAGCAATAATATGCTTTTCCTCCATGATAAGAATATTATATATTCCTTCAAATCCAGGTTTTGCATAACCAATGTTTTCAAGATTACCTGCTATGTTTTTTTGTCTATACAAATAATATGGCTTAAGCCCCATCTCCCTTGCATACTTAGAAGTCAAATCCATAATTGATGTATCAAAATTAAAATCTAATTTCTTATAATTTTCATTTTCAATATTAAATTTTGATGATCTTTTAATGGCAAGGGAATGTATTGTAAGGCTTTCTGGTTTTAGTTTAAGAGCTTCCTCCATGGAGTGTCTTACATCTTCAATATTCTCATTTGGAAGTCCTATGATAAAATCCATATTTATATTATTAAAACCCACACTTCTTGCAAGATTCATGGCAATAATAACATCCTTTGATGTATGATTTCTGCCAATTATTTTAAGGGTATTATCATTCATAGTCTGAGGATTAATAGAAATCCTATTTACTCCAGCCTTCTTTAATACCATTAGTTTTTCACGGGTAACGGTATCCGGTCTTCCTGCTTCAACTGTATATTCTTTAAGATTATTAAGATTAAAGCTCTTATTTATAAACTTAAGTAATTCTTCCAATTTATCACAAGGTAGTGCAGTTGGTGTGCCACCACCCACATATATGGTATATAATTTAAGTTCCGAAAAAGTTTCAGCAATATAAGAAATTTCCTTCTTTAATGCAACTAAATAGTCATCCACATACTGAAAATCTGCATTTATGTCATTTGAGGCAAATGAACAATAAGCACATCTGCTAGGGCAAAAAGGAATTCCCACATATAAACTATAGCCGTCCCTATATGGAAATGTATTTAAAATATTTGCTTCCTTTTTAGCAATGCCAAGTGTTAAATCTACCTTTTCCTTGCTGGTTAAATACTCTTTTTCATAAAACTCAGCTATTTTATCACAACTCATGCCATCTTCAAGCATTTTAAGAGCAATTTTAACAGGCCTGATTCCTGTTAATGTTCCCCATGGAAGAGTCTTATTACATTTTTTAGACAATAGATAATACAATTCTCTTTTCAAAACATTTTTAGTATTAACTCTGTCGCTTAAATCAGTATTTATATTTACTTTTTCATTATCTACACTAATAAAAATCCCATCATTATTAAATACAACCTCAACATGCGCCTTTATGTCACTATCTTTATCATAATCCTTGTTTACAAGAATTACGGTTTTTGGAAAAAAAGCTCTAACCAAAGTTTCAATATCGTATTTATAATCTAATGGGTCTATGTTTATAATGACCATTGATAATAAAACCTTTCAATTCCTATAACAGTCTGATCTCCGTGCCCCGGAAAAACAACCATGTCTTCCCTAAGTCTTAATAGTTTTCTAAGACTTCTTTTCATATCCTCAACATCTCCTGTAGGATAATCTGTTCTTCCACAACTACCGGCAAACATGGTATCACCACTAAATAATACTCCCTCGTTTTCAATAATATATACACAACTTCCCCATGTATGTCCCGGAGTATATATAACTTTAAAATCTATGCCACCAAGTGTTATTATCTCATTGTTTTTTACATACTTATCAGGAAATGTTCTAATTGTACAATCATATTCGAAGGAAAGATTCTGTACAGTATTTCTTAATAATTCCTTTTCTCTTATATGTGATATAATCGGGATTTTATAATAATTCTTTAGAAAATTGGCAGCAAGCATATGGTCAAAATGTCCATGTGTCAACAAAATAGCTACTGGTTTTAATGAAAGACTATGAATGGCATGCATGATTTTTCCTGGTTCATCAGCAGGATCTATTATGACTGCTTCTTTTAGTTCTTCATCAAAAACCAAATATACATTTGTATCAAGTTCTCCCAAAACCAATTTCTTGATACTTATCTTTGCCATAAAGCCACCTTTCTTATTTACATCCCTGTTGTTCTTTCAATATCAATTACTTCTTCAATCATTCTGATTTTTGAAATAATCTTCTCTAATTCATCAACATTATTTATGTTGAAACTAATGTTGATTGTTGCAATCTGCTGTTTATTAGATCTTACATTAAGAGCTATGATGTTTTTATCACTTTCAGCAAGTACCTGAGTAATACTGTTTAAAAGTCCTAATTTATCATGAGCATATATTGTAATTTCAGTTGCATATTCCTTGTCTTTAATTAAATCAAGTCCCTGCCAGCTAGCTTCAATGATTCTGGATTTTTCTTCTTCCGGCAGATTTAATATATTAATGCAGTCAGCTCGATGAATTGATATGCCTCTTCCCCTTGTGGTATATCCAATTATCTTATCCCCCGGTACCGGTGAGCAGCACCTTGAAAATCTTACTGATATGTCGTGAACACCTTCAACAACTATGCCACCCTTTGAAATTCTCTCTGAAACCTTTGCTGCCACATCTGAATTATTAATACTGTCAATAATGTCCTGATCAGATAGAACTACCTGTTTTGCCCTGTCTCTTTCAATGTTTTCAATAATTCTATTGGCGACCTGTCCTTCTTTTAATGCACCATAACCTATAGCTGCAAGAATTGAATTCCAGTCTTTATAGCTGTATTTCTTAATGATTAAATCTATGTATTCAGGTTTTAAAACATCAGAAGGGTTAATATTTTTGGACTTAAAATACTTTTCCAATAAATCCTTACCCTTTAACTCATTCTGTTCCCTTTGTTCAGTTCTAAACCACTGATTAATCTTAACTCTTGCCTGTGGACTCTTAACTATTTTAAGCCAATCCATACTTGGACCATTTGAGTTCTGAGAGGTTACTATTTCTATTCTATCACCATTTTGAATCTTATAATCTATGTTTACCATGGCGCCATTAACTCTGGCACCCACCATTCTGTTTCCAACAGCACTATGGATTAAATATGCAAAGTCAATTGGTGTGGAACCCGCAGGAAGTGTTTTTACATCTCCATTAGGGGTAAAGCAATAAACACTATCTGAGAAAAGACTTAGATTATCTTTAATAAGGGACATAAATTCCTTATTATCATCGAAATCTCTCTGCCACTCTAAAATCTGGCGTAACCAGGCAAGTTTAGCCTCTTCGTTATCATCATGTCCATGAATATTTTCCTTATACTTCCAATGGGCTGCGATACCGTATTCAGCTACCTTATGCATTTCCTTTGTTCTTATCTGTATTTCAAAAGGATGACCCACTTTACTAATAAGAGTTGTATGCAAAGACTGATACATATTTGGTTTTGGCATGGCAATATAATCCTTAAACCTACCAGGTACAGGAGTATATTTATCATGAATAACACCAAGAGCTGCATAACAATCCTTAAGTTCATCAACAATGATTCTAACGGCAAATATGTCATAAATCTGATCAAGAGTTTTATCTTGGGTTACCATTTTCTTATAGATACTAAAATAGTGCTTGATTCTTCCACTTATTTCAGCCTTGATTCCTGCATTTTCAATATACTCTCTAACCTCATCAATTAAATCATTAATAAAGTCTTCAGTATATTCAACCTTCTGATTAACATCTTTCTTAAGATTCTCATAAGCTTCTGGTTCAATGTATTTTAAGGATAAATCATCCAGTTCCGTTTTAATTTTGGAAATACCAAGCCTGTTTGCAATAGGCGAGTATATATCCATGGTTTCCCTGGCTTTTTCCTTTTGTTTTTCAGGAGTCTGATACTGCAGAGTTCTCATATTATGAAGTCTGTCTGCAAGTTTTATAAGTATTACTCTAATGTCCTTAGCCATGGCAAGGAACATTTTTCTTAAGTTTTCAGCTTGTTTTTCAATTTTATCAGCATCATATGATAATTGAGTAAGTTTTGTAACACCATCAACAAGGCCTGCAACATCCTCACCAAATTCCCTTATCACACCTTCCTTTGTAATATCCGTATCTTCAATTACATCATGAAGAAGTCCTGCAGCAATACTCTCTTTATCAAGTTCTAACTGTGCTAAAATAATGGCTGTTGACAATGGATGAATAATATATGGTTCTCCAGATTTTCTCTTTTGATTACCATGGCATTCCTTTGCTACATTATATGCTTTTTCTATCATTGAAATGTCATCTGAAGGATGATACATTCTAATGGTTTTTATTAATATATCGTAGAGTTCTTCAGGAGTCTTATTCTCTAATGCTTTTGAGTTTTCTTCAAATTTTTTAACCACTATTACGTTTTTCTGTTTGTTTTTTAATTCGTTATTATCACTCATAACATTACCTCCTTTTGTCTACGAATTATTTATAATATATAATTAATGTATTATTTGCCGTCATAGGCAAGTACTGATCTTACATCATAACCTTTAAGCAATTCTCTTCCATTTAGGCCTTTGAGTTCAATCAGGAATGAAGAAGCCACAACTTCTCCACCAAGACTTTCAATTAATTCAATCATGGCTTTTGTTGTTCCACCTGTAGCAATCAAGTCATCAACTATGACAACTCTGTCACCCGGTTTAATGTCGTCCTTGTGAATCTCAATAACAGCCTTGCCATATTCAAGTTCATATTCTTTTTCCACTGTTTCTCTTGGAAGTTTACCCTTTTTTCTGATCATGACAAATGGCTTATGAAGTTTATAAGCAATTGGGGTTGAAAATATAAATCCTCTTGATTCAGGACCTATGATTACATCAAAATCCAAATCCTTAATGGTATCTGTAAGCATGTCAACTGCAAGTTTTAATCCATCTGCATCATTTAAAACAGATGTAATGTCTCTAAACATAATTCCAGGTTCCGGAAAATCCGGAATGGTTGTAACATAATCCTCAATTTTTTTCATAAAAAATACCTCTCAAATTTTATTCTATGGATATTTATTAATCCATTATAGATGTATTAAATAATTAAACTAGTGATATTTAACTGAATCTTTTTATTACCCATGTATTCATTTATTGTTGGATAATATGTAAAGTTTATGGTTAAATTGTTTTCCCTTCCTTCCAATGCATTATCAATATCATAATCCCCATGTTTTTCTCGTAATCTTTTTATTTCACCTAATGCATCTGTAAACATCACCGCGTCTATTATTTTACCACTTTTGGACCATAAATTAAACCTTAAAACATTACTATTTGCTCCAAAAACCTGGATTTTTTTTACTTTAACTTTAGAATATCCAAAAACAGGCCTGCTATTGTCTTTTCCAAAGGGTTCAAGCAATTCCAAATCATTAACAAGTTTCTCTGTGGCATACTCAATCGGCATCTTACAATCAAGATAAATTGTCTCTATCAAATCTTCTTTTGATAATGGTGATTTATTATTTATATCATCTCGGAAGTCATTTAATTCATCAAACTTAATGGTTAATCCCGCTGCCATGGAATGACCACCAAATTTAACCATGTATTTTTTACATTCATTCAACCCATTATAAATATTATAACTTTCAATGGATCTTGCCGAACCTTTAATCAATCCTTCATTATTATCTCCAGCAAATACAATTGTAGGTTTATAATATCTATCCTTTACCCTGCTTGCTACAAGACCCGCAAGACTCTCATGACAATCAGGAAGATATATAATTAAAATATCCCTTTCATCATCCTTTACCATTTCAATGGCTTTATTTATGGAATCCTCCATCAAAGATTTTCTGCTATTATTTAATGCAACTAATTCTGAAGCTATTTTTTTAGCCTCGTCATAATCACTACATCCTAATAATTCCAGTGGCCTTAATGCTGTTTCCAATCTTCCGCTTGAATTAATACATGGACCTATAATAAAAGAAAAATGATATGTACTCATGTGTTCTGTCTTAATTTTGGCTTCTTCTATTAATGCTTTTAGCCCAATATTTGTGGTATTTTTCATGTATTTAATACCATAATAAACCAAATCTCTGTTTTCATCTGTTAATGATACTATGTCACATACAGTTGCAAGAGCTGCTATTTGTAAATACTCACTTTTTATAACAGGATCCACGGGTCTATCCTTTGCCATGGCGCATACTAGTTTGAAAGCCACTCCACCACCACATAAATCCTTAAATGGATATTTGCAATCAGGAATCTTAGGATCTATTATCAAATCAGCCGGTGGATACACATATGTAATCTCACCATTTTCGTCAATATCTCTTGGAACTTCATGGTGATCTGTTACAATTACATTAATCCCTTTTTCCTTTGCATAGGTAATGGCATCACTTGCTGCAATACCATTATCTGTTGTGATAATTAGTTTTGTATTTATGGAAGCAACTGTATCTACATGATTTCTGTTAATTCCATATCCATCAATCATTCTATCAGGTATGATATTAACTACATTCCCACCTACTCTTTTTATGTAATCTGCAAGAATAAATCCGGAACACACACCATCAACATCATAATCAGATACAATTACAATCTGGCTATTATTATCAATATGATTAAATATCATATTAACAACTGCTTCCATGTTTTCAAATAAAAACGGATCATGAAGATTAGTAAGATTTGGATTTAAAAACCTCTCAAAAGAATCTTCTTTTATTCCCTTATTCACCAATATCTTAGCCAAAACAGGATCAATATTATATTTTTCTCCTAAAGCTCTGAAATCAGCTTTTTCATTGTGAATTTTATAGTTCTTCTTACGCATTTGCCCATTCTTTCTTAAATACCATTATTAGGAATAATATTTAAAAATATACTATAAAATGAAATCAACCTCCCTTTTGGAAGGTTGATTCATTCTTTAATAAATTAAATAATTATTATTCTTCAACTGTCTCAGTCTTTGTAACTTTAGCGTCCTTACCCTTACTACCTGTCTTCATAATGTACCAAAGTGAACCTGTAAGACAAACTGATGAATATGCACCTACAACAATACCTACCATCATAGGAAGAGCGAACTCTCTAATGGATGTTACACCCATAACATAAATCATTGCAATAGTTACAAATGTTGTAAATGAAGTATAAATACTTCTTGTAAGAGTCTGTGTAATACTCTTATTTACTATATCTTTATAATTAAGTTTTCTGTTATTACTGTTAAGCGCAAGATTTTCTCTTATACGGTCGAAGATAACGATTGTAGCATTAATTGAGTAACCTACGATTGTAAGCATACATGCAATAAATGTTGTACCTACAATTGTTCTTGATACTGCATAAAATGCAATTACAATAAGCACGTCATGAAGAAGTGCAGTTACTGCTGCAAGAGCAAACTTAAGATCCTTAAATCTGAACCAGATGTAAATAAGCATATAGATTGTAGCAAGAATTGTTGCAATTACTGCATCTCTTCTCATTTCTTCACCAACTGTAGCACTGATAAATGTATCATCAAAGTTATCATCTGAATCAACAGCACCAAAATCCTTAACCAATACATCTTTCATTGCATCAAACTTCTCATCTGATAACGCAGCAGTCTTAATTACATATGCGTTGCTACCAACTTCCTTCTGACCCTGAATATCATTGCTGTCAATTACTTTTGCGATTGCAGGCTTAACTTTTTCATTGAAATCGGCAACTTCAATTTCTTTTTCAAATTCAACTGTTGTAGACTGACCACCCTGGAATTCAATACTAAAGTAGAAGATACCCTCGCCCTTCTGCTGATTATAAACCATGGCACCAACACCAGTTAGAATTAATATACACGAAAGTGCAATAAATATATATCTTTTACCAACAAAGTCAAATGCTTTTCTTGCTTTTTCCTTACCGTAAAGGAATGGTGATTTGCATCCTAGATTATAAAGTGTCTTAACAACGATTCTTGATACAACCAATGCTGTAAACATTGATAAAAGAATACCAACTGCAAGAGTCTGTGCAAATCCCTGAATTGTACCTGAACCCTTCCACATAAGAACAAATGCAGCTATAAGAGTTGTAATGTTACCATCAAGAATTGCTGATGTTGCTTTCTTGAAACCTAAATCTATGGAACTTCCCACATCTCTGCCTTGGGCAATTTCTTCTCTAATACGAGCATAAATAATAACATTAGCATCCACCGCCATACCAATGGATAGAATAATACCCGCTATGCCCGACAGGGATAGGGTCATATTGTAAGCATTTAAAATCAAAAGCATAAATGCTGTATATGCTGTAAGTGAAACTCCTGCAGCAAAACCTGGAAGTCTATATACTAAAAGCATGAATAAAATAACGATAAGAATACCGATAAGACCAGCCTTTAAACTCTTTGTAAGAGCTTCGCCACCAAGTTTAGCACTAATAACTCTATGAGAAATTTCATTAAGTTCAAGAGAAAGAGAACCAATTCTAATGATTGCAGCCATATTTTCAGCAGCTTCAAGTGATTCCTGACCATCAATCTGAGCACTACCATTTGAAATAATGTTCTTTACATGAGGTGAACTTACGATTTCATCATCATAGAGAATGGAAATAGTCTTACCGAGGTTTTCTGTAGTTGCTTCTTTAAACTTTTGGGCACCGTCAGTTGTCATTTCAAGACTAACAATGTATTCATTAACACCAGTTGTCTCATCCTGAGTAGTTGTACCCTTTGCATCAGCTACATCATTACCTGTAAGCCATACTCTGTAAATCTTATCATTAACTTCATAAGTTTCATATGTATCAGTATCTTTATTATAAGTATCAGTAACATCTGTTACAAAACAAAGTGAACCAGGTGTACCTAAATCTTCAAGGACTGTATTTGCATCTGTCTGTCCCGGAACGTCAACACAAATTCTATCATCACCTTCCTGGTATACTTCAGCTTCTGTACTAAAGTTATCAACACGGAGCTGTAATTTCTTAATTGTGTCATTAAGTTCAGCCTTAGTAAAGTCTTTATCCTTTACCTCATAAGTAATACTAACACCACCCTTAAGATCAAGGCCCAGTGTAATATTCTTTGCACTACCTGAATGTCTGTCGCCAAAACCTATACCGGCAACAACACAGCATCCTGCAATAAAACATAATGTAAGTAGTAATGCAAGAAAACTTTTTAACTTCTTGTTTTTCATTTTTTAAAACCTCTCTTTAGTTACTTAAGGCTTTAGCTGCCTTTATCATTATAGAGCACTCCACTCTCTTACGTTGCATTTCGCAACCAATTTTGTATGTATTATTTATATCTCCTGTAAAATTGTACGAATTGGCCGCACAACCACCGGAACAATAGAATTTTGCAAAGCAATCCTTGCAATCTTCTCTTGAATACACATTACATTTTTTAAAATCATCTACAATATCAGTTCTTGTAATTCCCGTATCAACATTTCCCAAAAGGAAATCTTCATTACCAACAAACTGATGACAAGGATATAAATCTCCCCAAGGGGTTACAGCCAAGTACTCTGTACCTGAGCCGCATCCTGACATTCTTTTGTAAATACATGGTCCCTGATTTAAATCAATCATAAAGTGGAAGAAATTAAAACCATTTCCTTCTTTATCACGTTTTAAATACTCAAGGGCGAGTTTATCATACTCCTCTAGTATTTTAGAGATGTCTTCTTCTCTAAGGGCATAATCACATTCTGTAGGTGCCACAACTGGTTCAATGGATATCTGCTTAAATCCAAGATCCGCAAAATGTTTTACATCCTCAGAAAAATCCAAATTATTCCTTGTAAATGTACCTCTTATGTAATAATTAGTCTGATTTCTGCTTTCCGCAAGATGTTTAAACTTCGGAACAATTAAATCATAGCTGCCCTTACCATTTTTAGTAGGACGCATTCTATCATTAACTTCCTTACGACCATCAAGACTGATTACAACATTGCTCATTTCCTTATTAAGAAATTCTTCCACTTCTTCATTTAGAAGTACGCCATTGGTTGTAAGAGTAAATCTGAAATTCTTACCTGCTTCTTTTTCTCTTTTCCTGCCATACTTTACAAGTTCCTTTACAACCTCCCAATTCATAAGAGGTTCACCACCAAAGAAATCAACTTCTAGATTTCTACGGCTTCCGGAATTTGCAATAATAAAATCAAGAGCCTTCTTTCCAACTTCAAGACTCATAAGTCCACGCTCTCCATTGTATTCACCTTCACCTGCAAAACAATATTCACAAGAAAGATTACAATCATGAGTAACATGTAAGCATAAAGCCTTAACAACTGGTTTCATATCAGGAAGATTATTAACTATAGGAGCATAATAATCCGGTGAGAATAAAGTTTCATCAACAATCAATTCGCATATCTCTTCAATTGCTTCTTTTTTTTCATACTCTGAGTACTTAAAATCCAAAGTCTTAATACAATCATCAAAATCAATTGTATGAATATCTTTATTTTCAGACTTATGATAATTATCTATATCTGTAACAATCCTTTGATTCTTACTAATTTCTTCAATAAGATCGTAAACAATGTCATCAACAACATGTACGGCACCACTATATACATCAAGAACTATATTATAGCCATTAGTTTTATACTGATGAATCAATTTGATACTCCTTATTATAATTTAATGCATTAATAACGCAGTATAACAGAGTCAACTTTTCGTTGGCCCTGTTATATCATAAATGCTAAATTATATTACTTATTATTTTCGCAAGTCTGGTTACCTACTGTACAAGATGTCTTGCAAGCTGACTGACATGATGTCTGGCATTCACCACAACCACCTTTTTTTAAAGTATCTTTAAATGTTTTTTCGTTTAATGTTTTTACGTGTTTCATAACACCCTCCTAACTATTAGCGCAAAGTTGCGCAATCTTATGAGATTATACCATAATTATTATATTTTTCAACCAATTTATGTCAATTTCTAACCCTAAAAGTTTTTGTGCCAAATTTATATATAAGAAAAATTGCCATTCCATAATATATTATGGCAACTCCAATAAGAACAAGGCAAAAACTAAAAGTAGGTAGTTTTGCTGACATAAACATATAACAAGCAAAATATGTAATATATGTCATAATGCCATATGTGGCACTCTTCATCTGCATCTTATCATTGTAAGGCTGTAATATATAATATAAAAATAGATAATGAATTGAAAATATCATATTCATTGCAATTATTCCAACAAATATTAGCAAATAAAAAATATACTTATCCGTTCCACCTGAAACGATAAATGTTGCCTCAAGCCCAAAGGCAATTATTAATGAAGGAATCAGATTTAATCTATTAAGCATTTTTAATCGCAAGAAGAATATCTTAATTAAAGCCTTTGGTTCTCTATAAAACCTATAGTTTAACATAGCACAATCACAATTAATGTACATTGCCTTTGTAATTCTTTCTCCTCTATGAATAAAATACATAATAAATAAAAACACAGGAAGACCATTTAATATCCATTGGTTAACATCTTCTAATAATTCCTTATCATGAGCTAAATAAATGATTATCGGAGCAGCAATTGCAATTACAAGTACAATTAATGAAATAATAATTATAGGTTTGATTAAAAGCTTTTTATGTCTTTGCATAAAAATATCATTAAAATAATCATAGCCCTCTTTACTGCTATTTGCCTTTACAGCTCTTTTTTTATCACCCTTTCCTTCTTCCAAATATGAAGAACAATTATCCAGTTCAACCTTATTAACTCCAGTATTCTTCATGTTTATGACATCAGGTGATAAATACACTTTATATACCTGTTTATAATTATCAAATTTAAAAAGGAATCGTACTGATAGTATAAAAGGAACTATAAGAAGTATAAACAAAACATAGAACCCATACATTGGCAAATTAATATTTGTAAAAGCAAATGCTGCAATAATGCCAAACAAAAATACGCATAAAGCCATTATTATCTGATAGGTTACTTCCCTTTTATTGGAGTAAAGATACTTATTATTGTATTTTAAGAATATGCATTCTCCTATTACTTTAGTAAATACACAATATACAGGAAATACCAAAGCAAATGATAACGGTAATTTAAACAATAATACAAATAACGGTAATCCCACTGCCAAAGTTCCAACAAAATATTTAATAAGGAAAAATCCATAATTTGAAATCATGTATTTTTTTGCATCAAAGCGTAATAAAAAAATTCCAAAGTATGTATCTTCCTTAATTTCCATGGCCTGGTTATTTAAAAAAATACCATTTAAAGCCATAAATGTCAGAAAATGAATAGCTTTTACGGAATACTTATATCCTTCTAAACTTGTTGCACCCTTTAAAAGTGCAAGTAATGCGACATAATATATAATTTTATAAATAAAAATCGAAAAGAATAATGCCAAATATGTGTATAAATCAGTTAAAAACTTAAATACCTTTGAACTATATGACTTATAAGTAAAGAAATCGCCTAATAACGGAATGTTGCTTAAGAAATAAACAAATTGGTTCTTTTGGGTCGCCTTTGTAATTAAGAAAGATGTCTTAAATGTTTTAAACATCCACTTCTCCTTTCAGAGCAGAAATAATATATTCCTCAAACTCATCCTCTGTTAAATTATTTCTATCAACATGGGTAAGTTTTCCATCCTTAAGTAGTACTATTTCATCACAAAGACCAGTAGCCAGTTCCATAATATGAGTGGAAAAAATCATTATGTGATTTCCCTTCATGCTTTTAAGGAGTTTTTTCATCTCATCAGCCACCACAACATCCAAACTTGTTAATGGTTCATCCAAAAGCCAGATATCAGGATCAGAAATAAAATTAAGCAACATCATGATTTTATTCTTCATTCCATGAGAATAATCCTTAACTAACTTATCTCTATCAGCCACATCGATGCTAACCATGTCAAAGTATTCATCGATTGTTTTTCTTTCCTTGATTCTGTTTTTATTTATGTCAATAAAAAACTTAAGAAGCTCTCTACCTGTTAAAAAATCAGGAACTATGGGAGCAGAAAGAATATAGCCTATGTTTTCTGTTTCAATATTTTTTCTTTCTTCTCCATCAACAATATATATTTCGCCACTATCTTGCTTTAAATCTTCATTAATGCAATTAAATAATGTTGTTTTTCCTGCACCGTTTCTTCCCAGTAATCCATATATTTTTCCTGATTCAAAGGCAAATTCAGCCTCATCAATAACCACCTTATCATCAAATCTTTTGAATACCTTGTCTATTACAAGTTTCATAGCATCCCCTTTATTTTGTAATCTAGTCTTAATCGTACTTATTTATCAACCAACACCATCTTCATCGTCTGAATCGTCTGAATCCCCTGAATCCCCTGAATCCGAATCATCTAACATGTCATCCGGTACTTGTGCCTTTGCTGTTGAGTATTTTTCATAATCCGGCAAATTCTCAACAATGTATTTAAAGTTTTCTATTGATTTTGTGGTATTACCAAGTTCTGCATATACAAATCCCAATTTATAATATGCATCACCATAGTTTTCATCTGCTTCTATGCATTTTTCTAAATACTCTATACATTCAGTATTATCACCATTATCATAAGCTTCTATACCCTTGTTATAATAACTCTTGGCAATATAATCTGACATGTTTTCCTTAAGAGTTTTATATACAGAATCAAATACATCAGAATTCATGCTGATTTTTGTATTAATCTTCTCCACATAACCCATGCTGGTTTCATAATCTTCAGCAAGGAATGCCTGAACAGCCTTTAACAGATTCTTATTATTCTTAGCAACCTTTGCATCTTCTGTTGCATTATCCTCTGCTGTTTGAACCTGTTCTTTTAATTCATCAATTCTTGCTTCAAGTTCAGATACTGTGGAATTCTTAATGGCAAGTTTCTGATTATACTCTAATACAACATCATTAACTTCTCTGGTTTCATTTTTAATTCTAATAGGTGTAATAACCAAATATACCAAAGCAGCACCAATTATAATACCAACAAAAACCTGAAGAACACCAATGGCACCACTGGCCACGTCTTTAAGATTGGTTCTTGGGATAATGGTCTCATCCCCACTAATATAACCCTCACCTGGCATTTTCGAGTTTTCCTGTAAACGTTTCTTTCTTGCATATCCTGCAGGATCAAGTTTCTTCTGTTCATCAAGGTATTTTTGAATTTCCCTTTTATACTTAAGACATAAAGTATTGCAACTATCTATTTTCAAAGCTAAACCTATACATTTTCTTGCCTTAATATATAACCCTTTTCTCATATACATAAGGGTTAAAAGCTCATAAGCCTTAACTAAATTAGGATTCATATTCAATACTTTATTAAGCTGTAAAATAGCCATGTCCGTTGTTCCAGACTTGGCATATTCTAACGCCTTATTAAATTTTTTAATGGATTCATTTAAATTATCAAGCTTTGTCTGATTACTTCTTATAGTTTTTAAATACCTATTAGCAGTATTATTTTCGGGATTTAAGTTTGCACTTATTACCCACTCCGAAAAAGCTTGAACTGTTTCTCCCATTTCAAAATATACAAGACCCAAAAGGTTTCTTGCATCTATGTTATTCTTATTAAGTCTGATACTTCTTCTTAATATATCAACAGCACCTGACAAATCTCTGTTTTGTGCTTTTGTTAAGCCCATATTATAATACGTATTGGACATAACAATGATTTTTCTATATACAGTGACATTCACTCCACAATTTGCACAGAAATCACTATTAGAAAGCACCTGTCCGCAATTAAAACACTTCATTTTTTAACTCCAAATATTAGTAATTATTATTGAATAATTGGTTTTTCACCTGTATTCTTTGTTTCTGCCAACATCTCTATCATAATATCTGTGATGTCTGTAACCTTATTATTATAAATTGCATCCTCTGCATCTTCAATTTCCACACTTGGATGAAATTTTGATAATTCCTCTTCAAAATTAATCATGAATATCATTCTCCTTAAAAAATTTTAATATGGTACCTGTAGAATAAAGGGATCCTGTAAAGAAAACATAATCATCCTTTTGCTTTATCTGTAATGCATATTTAATTGCATCTTCAATATTTACAAGTACATGTATCTCTTCAAGAGACATATTTATAGATTTATTCTTTCCATCATAAACATAAACAGTCTCATTTAATTTATCAAGATTACTAATTACGCTCCTATATAATTTATCAGTATCTAAAGCTCTATTTCCTGGGACCTTGGTAAGTATTAAAACATCAAAGAAATTTGATGTAACAATTTCTTTAACCATTTCATCATAATTCTTGTCTGCCACAACGGATAAAACAAGAATATGTCTCTTCATTGCATTTAATACTTCATTTTCCTTTGCAATAATACTTTTTGCACTCTTTATAAACCACTTAATTCCATCAACATTATGAGCACCATCAACATATATTTTGTTACTTAATTGCTCCATTCTGCCAGACCAATAACAATTAATTAGTCCTTCCTTAACAGAATCAATGTCTATTTTCAAAAACCATGATGCAAGAATTGCAAGATGTGCGTTTTTTGCCTGATAAATGGCTCCAGTATTTATCCTGAATTTGTAAGAATTATAGGCATATTTATCAGCTACTAATATGTGATTTCCTCTGCTTTCAAAACTTAAATTGCTATCATTTGCAACAACAATCTGAGATTTCTTTTCAAGAGATATAGCCTTTAACACTTTCCATACTCTAATATTTGTATATTCAAATATTACAGGTACATTTTCCTTTATAATGCCACCTTTTTCACTTGCTATTTCTTCAATTGTATCACCAAGATATTCTGTATGATCATAATCTATGCTGGTAATAATACTAAGAATAGGTTTTTTAACAACATTTGTTGCATCAAGTCTTCCACCAAGGCCTGTTTCCAACACAACATAATCACATTTTCTTTCTCTAAAGAAGCATACAGCCATTGCAAATATCACTTCAAAGAAAGTGGGATGATCATAACCCTGAGACATATGCTCACTAATGGCAAGCATGACCATTTTAAAAATCCTTAAGAAATCATCATCACTAATACAACAGCCATTTATTCGTATGCGCTCATTAATTTTTATTAGATGAGGGGATGTAAAAAGCCCAACTTTCTTACCATCACTTTTTAAAATCTCTGATATGTATGCACATACAGAACCTTTTCCATTAGTTCCAGCCACATGAATAACCTTAGAAACATCCTGAGGATTATCCATTATATCCATAAATTCTCTTGTGGAATTCATGTCTCGTTTTTTTGTAAACCTTGGAATGTTTATTAGGTAACTAACTGCTTCTTTATATGTTATTTTTTCAAAGTCCAGTGGTCCTAAATTATTCAAAAAATCACCTATTTCAAATTATATAATCAAAAATACTAATCAAACTATTTGCTAAGATTTTCAAGCTGTTTAACAACCTGACTCATCATTTGCTCGTATTTTTCTTTTTTAGCTTTTTCTTCTTCAATCTTCTTAGCAGGAGCTTTATTTACGAAATTAGGATTTGAAAGCATTTTGTCAACTCTTAACAACTCGCCTTTAAGCTTTTCTTCTTCCTTTTTTAGTCTTTCGATTTCTTTCTCCCTGTCAACAAGTTCATCAAAAGGCATGTAGATTGTAGCATTTGGAATAACAACTGAAACTGCATCATCGCTAATGCCTTCTTTTGTTTCCAAAATACTGATTTCTGAAGCATATCCTAAAGATGCAAAAATTACCTTACAATCTTCAAATACTTTTCTAACTTCTTCTTCAGAAGATACTACATAAACAAATGCCTTCTTTGATGGTGGAACATTCATCCCAGCCCTTGTATTTCTAATGCCTCTAACAGCTTCTTTAATTAAATCAATACTGTTTTCTTCTTTGGCAAAATTGAATTCATCACTAAATACAGGCCATGAAGAAATCATGATTGTTTCTTCTTTGTCCTGTAAATTGCAGAATATTTCTTCAGTAACAAATGGCATATATGGATGAAGTAGCTTTAATGCATCTATTAATACTTTATTAAGTGTATATAAAGCTGCACTCTTACTGTCATTATCGTCAACATAGAGGCGAGGTTTTACCATCTCAATATACCAGTCACAGAATTCTTCCCAGATAAATCCATAGATTTTATCTGCAGCAATACCCATTTCATATTTATCAAGATTTTCAGATACATCCTTTGCCAATGTATTAACCTTTGATAATATCCACTTATCCTCTGTTGCAAGATTACTTGGAACAACTGAAATGTCAACACCGCCTTCAGGCATGTTCATCATAATAAATCTTGAAGCATTCCATACCTTATTTGCAAAGTTTCTGCTGGCTTCTACTCTTTCCCAGTAGAATCTCATGTCATTACCAGGAGCATTTCCTGTAATAAGGGTGAATCTAAGAGCATCTGCACCATATTTATCAATAACTTCAAGTGGATCTATACCATTACCCAATGACTTACTCATTTTACGTCCCTGACTATCTCTTACAAGTCCATGAATAAGTACAGTATCAAATGGAACTTTACCCACATGATGAAGTCCTGAGAACATCATTCTAATAACCCAGAAAAGAATAATGTCATATCCTGTAACCAAAACAGATGTAGGATAGAAATAATCTAATTCCTCAGTTTTTTCAGGCCATCCTAATACACTAAATGGCCACAACGCTGATGAGAACCAAGTATCAAGAGTATCCGGATCCTGACGCATTGGCTTACCACATTTTGGACAAACAGGATTCTTATCCTTAGTAACAACCATTTCATTACAGTCATCACAGTAATATGCAGGAATTCTATGTCCCCACCATAACTGTCTTGAAATACACCAATCTCTGATGTTTTCAAGCCAATGGAAATATGTTTTATCAAAATGGCCTGGTACAAACTTTGTATCACCATTCTTAACGGCTTCAATTGCTGGCTTTGCCAGTTCTTCCATCTTAACAAACCACTGTAACGATACTCTTGGTTCAATGGTATCATGACATCTATAGCATGTACCCACATTATGTACATGATCTTCAATTTTAACAAGGGCACCCTCTTCTTCAAGATCTTTTACAATGGCTTTTCTTGCCTCATAGCGATCCATGCCTGCATACTTTGGATAATCTTCGGTAATCTTGGCATCATCTGTCATAACATTAATTATTGGAAGGTTATGACGAAGACCAACTTCAAAATCGTTAGGATCATGTGCTGGGGTAATTTTAACAACACCAGTACCAAAATCAATACCTACATAGTCATCTGCTATTACAGGAATTTCTCTATGAACAATTGGTAAAATAACTGTTTTACCAACAATATCCTTATATCTGTCATCTTCAGGGTTAACTGCTATTGCTGTATCACCTAAAAGAGTTTCAGGTCTTGTGGTTGCAAGTTCAACATATCCACTTCCATCTGTAAGTTTATATCTTAAATGCCAGAACTTACCAGGCTGTTCCTCATATTCAACCTCTGCATCTGAAATTGATGTGAGACAATGAGGACACCAGTTAATAATTCTCTCACCACGATAAATGTATTTTTTATTATAAAGATTTACAAATACTTCTTCTACTGCCTTTGAACAACCTTCATCCATGGTAAATCTTTCTCTATCCCAATCACAGGATGAACCAAGTTTTTTAAGCTGTGAAACAATTCTTCCACCATACTGTTTCTTCCACTCCCAGGCTCTAGTAAGGAAACCTTCTCTTCCGATATCTTCCTTTGTGATACCTTCTTCTCTCATTTTTTCAACAATCTTTGCTTCTGTGGCAATTGATGCATGATCAGTACCTGGAACCCAAAGAGCGTCAAAACCCTGCATTCTCTTATATCTAATTAAAATATCCTGCATTGTATTATCAAGAGCATGACCCATGTGAAGCTGTCCTGTTATATTTGGTGGTGGCATAACAATGGTAAATGGTTTCTTATCCCTATCCACTGTTGCATGAAAATACTTTTTAGCAAGCCACTTTTCATATAATCTGTTTTCTATGTCACTAGGACTGTAGTTTTTTTCTAATTCTTTCATGAATTATCTCCTATCTGTTTTTTGTCTGTTATTTGTCCTTAATAATTATTTATACTAATATATTATTATAATAGGAATTGTGTTTCATATTCCTGTTTGATCTTATCTACGCATTTTTCCAAGGAAAGATTGTCATGATACATATGCATGTCATCATTTTTTATGGTGGCAATCTCTCTCTTGCAATTTTCTATCATTTCTCCGGAAATACTATATCTCTCCAAAGTTTTTTCCAAGTCATCATCACACATTATTTCTGAATATATCAAATGTTTAAGAGTTAATGTATCATGATTAATCTTAAAGGCTCTGGAAAAAATACTCCTTGCTTCTTCAAAATCAAACATATTGGCATATATTACACCAATATTATTATATACATTTCCATAAAAGTAAGAACTTACATCGGGTTCAGGATGGGCAATGATTTTATTATATATATCAAGAGCCATGGAATATTTTTTATGACTCATCAATATATCAGCCTTAGCCTTTTGCCTTTCCGTTGTAGAACTAGTTCTAAGCAAGTCTAATTGTTTTTGAAAACTTTGAATTTCAGCAGCATTATAATATCCTGAAGTTTTAATAACAAAAGATACAAGTTCACTTAATGTTGCTCCATGCTCAATAGCCTGCCTTAATCCAAAAGCCACCTTACTGTTTTCAAGGGTTTTCTCTATGTAATCTATTAATGTATCATCAAAAAAATCCTCATCAACAAGATACAAATGATTATATAGATAATAACTTAGTTCTTCTATGGAATATATGTTTTTACCGATTTCCTTAATATAATAAGGCACATCTGACTGAGCCTTACATAACATTAAACCGCTCATAATTTACCTCGAAAAATCAAATAATCTATAGATAATCAGACACTCTGATTTCTTTTTTTGTTTCCATTCCACTGCTTTCAAAGAAGTCACCAAAACCTTTATCGATGACGCTAAGGAGAATGGTATCTTCATTTTTATAAGCAACTTTAACTTCCACCCTGGTCTGTTTATTACCCCTTTGTGGAAAGTCATCAATATTTAAAAAGACATTATTAGTCATTTTGGTAAGCGGATTGGTAATGTAAATCTTACATGCAGTGGTCTTGTCAACTATGCATTCAACGGAAAATCCTGCATCATACCAGTTAGTACCTGCCTGAGACATAACCACCTGTCTTTCTCTATTTTCATATAAAGCAGAAAGACTTATTTCAAGTCTTGTTCTTCCTTTACAAAGAATTACCACATCAATGTTTTCATCCCCAAATAATTCTCTTGCGGCAAATCCTGCGCCCTTGACTATCAGATTATGTCCCTTAAAAACTCTTTTATTCGCACATAAAAGTGCCATGGATCTTTTAATCTTATCATCTTCATTAAAGGCCTCTCCAATCAGGAAGCAAGCAGAATATACATTACGTCTGAATAGTAAATCCAGAAACTGAGCAAGTGCAATATCGCATGCTTCACTATCATCCCTTAGAAGTGCCGTTGTAACATTTGGAATTACTTCCTCTGTAACTGTAACAATATGTGGACCTCTTTTTGAATTATTATAAAGGGTTCTTGCAACAAGCATTCCGCCTCTAAAGTTTAGCATTAAAACACTGTTTACCCAGATATCTGATTTCTGACTGCAAACATAATTTGCAAAGCTTTCATTATGAGATATTACCCTTACATTAGGCTGCCTATAATCTATCTTTTCAAAGGCATTATATATCATCTCAATTTCACTTCGCTCACTACCGGCAATGGAAACTACAATATTCTCAACCTTTTCAATATTTGTATTAATATACACATAATCTAAAACTTTTTCCATAAAGAAAGCAATAAGCTGTATATTATCAAATACATTCTGGTCAACTTCAAATCTTGTCTGAGTCTTGACCAATTTAGGTATGTTGTCGAATAATTTGCCAATACTGGTATTATTCTTAACAATGGCTTCATCACCAATATACCAGTTACCAGTACTTTCTTCGATAAATATTATGGTAGGTATCAGATATTTAGTTTCATTTTTAATAATACTCATAGATACTGGTTCTAATTCCTCATTAAACACACTAACCTGTGTATAATCACCAGAAAAATCAATACCTATAGTGGATAAAAGATTTTTATCATCCAATGTGAAACCTCCAGTTAAATAACCTTAAAAAACCTTTCAGCTATACGGTTCTTATCATAGTAATCATCAAGTTTTCTCTGTAGATCATTTTTGTCATTAATATCAAAGCTATTTATGATTTCATACCTGCTCTTACCCTTTTGCATTCCTGATGGAATATTTTCCACCACAACAGTTTTACTCTCATGGGTTATGACTTGTCCGTTTTTATCAACTTCGTTAATATAGTAATCTATCTTATCCTTGGCAAATACTGGGAATGCCTTGACAAATATACCTGGTATGTACTGAATCATGTCACAGGAAAGCAATCCGGTCACCTTATCCCCTCTTGTAATTGTGTAACCAAGTGTTACATTACAGGAAGGATTTGTATGAAATTCAATATATGTTTTATCAAGAACCCGATAAGGTATTACAAAATACTTATTAAATTTTTTATAGAATTCAAAAACAATATTTCTTTCAGTAAAGGAATCAATCTGCTTCTTAGCAAATTCTATCTGTTTATTTGTAATTCCATTAAGTGTACTTAAGTACTTAAGCAATGCAAGTCTGCATAAAACAAGAGGTGTTCTCTGATTATAATTCAGCTCAACTTCAATGTACATAAATACATCACTATTAATCTCATCACCCCTAACAAAGTAGTTATATGCACAATATGTAAGAAATGCATTGCGAAGTTTTTTCTGAATGCCACTTGGATAATAATACTTATATACTTCATATAGTTCTTTTCCCTTATAGGATTCAAACATCATTTGTACAAGTATTCTTTCCATGATATCAGAACCTTCACCTATTTTTAGTTCTTCAGGATCCGATACTATCTTAGCACCCATATTAAATATCTTCATCATTTCTGGAATGGTACCATAGTAATGCATGCATAAATACTTAATTAAGGTATCACTCTTTTCATCATTATTAAAAATATACTCACAGATAGGCAGAAGTTTTTCATTGCTCTCAAATTCAATATTTTCAATAATATGATTGCAAAATGCAAGTAACAGATATGTTTTTATCTTTTTATATCCATACTTGTTAAGTAATGGGAATGTCTCTTCGTACAATCCTCTTGTAAGCATCATTTCAATCGCCTTAACACGAGTCTGTTCATACATATTATCAGTATCAAGACTTATTAAGTAATCATCTAAATGCTCACCCTCAAAATTATCATAATAATAATCTATTATATCTCCCATGATTTCACGGCGATATTCATCTCTTAGATTATCAATTTCTAATATATCCTTAAATATTTCCACGTCAGGAAGAGGATTGTTCCTATATTTAATGTATTCTTCCACATAGTGAAGTTTCAGTTTTTCATTGTTCTGATTGATTTCATAGCATTTGCCCAAATGCTTTTCAAGATGAGTAAGACGATTAATGGTATATTCAATACTTCCTGAATATCTGTTTCCATTGGCATCACAAAGAATAATTACAGGATCTTCCGTAAATAATTCTACAGATGTCTTTCCTTCTTTGACGAACCTTCTAACCTGAACTTCCTTTTCTTTATGAATGACATATACTTCTTCTACGTTTTTATTATCTGTTTTGATAATAAAGGAATTAATTATCTCCGGAAGATATATTGCCACTTCATCATCTATGTATTTTTCATTAATCACATGATTATAAATAACGGCAAGATGCTCATCTATCTTCACATTCCTAATCATCTCAAGAGCATATCTTTTAATATTATCAATATAATCTGAATATACTTCAGGAATCTTGTCCTTATTCTTGATTACATTAGCATATAGATAATTCTTTTGTTCAGGAATTGTGTCAGCACTATAACTGAAATATCTATAAATCGTTTTTGGAAGAACCTTGTATTTATGGTCATCAAGACTTCTCATGTAATATTCATAAAGTTTTGTGATTTTAGCACCAGATTCCACTGATAATTCAAACCACTTATTATATGACTTATCACAATGACCACCTGAGATTAACTGAGAACAAATGCTTTCAGCAATTTCGTCAATAGGAGTTACACCGTACATATTAATTAAGGCTTTAACCAATAATGGATTATAATCCTTTTCTTCAAGACTTAATTCAGCCACTCTCTTTGCGAGTTTTTCACTGATAAATCTCCATTTGCTTCCAAAGAGCAATATTTTAATCTCAAATTCATCTAGTACTCTTAACAAACCAGGAGTTTCATTAATAACTGATAATGCATCAAAATAAAGAATAGGGCTATTATTTCCCTTGTTGCTATGATCTTTTATCATGGTATATTTCAAGGAAGGATTCTGCTTATATCTTTCATTAAGATACATAAGTATCCAGAGAATCTGCCATTGATCATGACCATTCTCAAAGTACATTTTAACTTCCTTATCAATATCCCTTGTATATTTAGCACTCTTTTTAAACAAAGCTCTAACATAAAGGAAATAGCAATACTGAGTTATTTCTTTTTCTCTGTCAGGCACAACTATGGCCGAAATTTCGTCTAAAAGATCCGCTGCTTCATCAAATTTATTAATTGATAAATATGCCTGTGCCTTATGTATTTTTGCAAACTGATTGCCAGGTTCATAATCCAATAATTCATCCACGGTTTCTATTACTTCTTCAGCCCATTTGGATGTTTTAAGTCTTCCCATTCTGAAATTAAGATATAGTCTTGTAATTTCAGCTTCGCATCTTCTTACATTGGACTTATTGGAATTATCCATGTAGTCCTCTGTTTCAAGTGTTATCTCAACCTCATATACCAATTCCTGATTGTGAGTTCTAAATATTAATCTTCCAAGATTAACACCTGAATGTAGCATATTATAGCTAATCACATACTTATACTCGTAACTGTTTCCCGAAAAATCATCCTTGCTAACCTTCTCTTTACAACTATGGAAAAATGCTCCTTCAACAGTAACATCAATATCCACGTATCCCCAATTGCTTTTTTCTATTGTGAATTCTCCGGAAATGGATGTATTAATATTTCTATAAGTTTTACTGGTTTCAGAAAGAGATAATTTAACTGCTTTCTTTTTATTTACAGAAATCAAGAACTCTTCTAATGCAATTTCCTTATTGGTATTTTTCATTAAAGCATCATAAAGAGCCTGTCCCTTAAGATTATCTTTAAGAATTACATCTTTAAATCTAGAGGACAGGAATACTTTAATAGCTTCCTCATAGTTCATCTGAACAAGATTTGTAAAAGTAAAAAGATTCTTTACTTCACCAATTGAAGTTTCAATACAATCCTCAAGTATTGAAATCTCAAACTCTATTTTGCCTTCACCGCCACTGGAAATAATATCAATATGACCATCTATTCTCTCCAATGGTTTACAGTTTCTTGCATGAACCGTATATTTAATTGTACATTCATTTCCACCAAACTGTGGATTTTCAATGTCAAATCTTTCATCAGAAGAATAAACTACTCCTTTTATGAAACATCCTCCACCCTTTATTGATATTTCCCCTGAAACCTTTTCGCCCACATGGCAACTATGATTAATCTTTTCCTGAGGAAATTCAAGTGTAGGCACTTCATATTCAGCTGTCCCTGATGCAAGCTTGTCAATAATAGCTTTCATTACAAACTCCGAAATAAGTATTTATTATTTATTATTCTTAATATATTCAAAGTATTCTTTAATCCTTTTTTCATAACCCATTTCCGTAGGCTCATAGAATACCTCATCTTTTATTTTGTCCGGCAAATATTGTTGCTTAACATAGTGATTCTCAAAATCATGAGCATATTTATAACCTATTCCATGACCAAGTTTTGATGCGCCCTTATAATGGGAATCTCTTAAATGATTAGGTACTTCACCTGTATCCATGGTTTTAACCATGTTAAGTGCCTTATCTATGGCAAGATATGATGCATTGCTCTTTGGAGCAGTTGCAACATACACAGCCGCCTCTGATAACGGTATTCTAGCCTCCGGCATTCCCAGGCTATGAACTGCATTAAATGCAGCAGTTGCCACAACCAAAGCATTTGGATCAGCCATGCCCACATCCTCTGAGGCACAAATCATAATTCTCCTGGCTATAAATTCTATGCTTTCTCCCGCATAAAGCATTTTCGCAAGATAGAATACAGCGGCATCAGGATCAGATCCTCTCATGCTTTTTATAAAGGCAGAAATAATGTCATAATGACTGTCTCCGTCCTTATCATATCTAACGACTTTCTTTTGAATACAATCAGATGCAACCTGACTTGTTATGTGAACAAAACCATCTTCACCTCTATCAGTTGTAAGAACACCTAATTCCAAAGCATTAAGAGCATTTCTTGCATCACCTTCACAAACATGCGATAAAAACTCCAATGCATCATCATCAATCACGGCTTTGAAATTTCCAAGTCCTTTTTCTTTATCTGTGATGGCTCTTAATAATATCTTTTTTATATCTTCAGCATTTAATGGTTTTAGTTCAAATACACTGGACCTTGATATTAAGGCCCCATTTACTTCAAAATAAGGATTTTCTGTTGTGGCTCCAATTAAGATTACTGTCCCATCCTCTACAAATGGCAACAAATAATCCTGCTGACTTTTATTAAATCTATGAATCTCATCTATAAAAAGAATTGTTTTCCTGCCATACATGCCAAGGGTTTTCTTTGCTTTTTCAATAACCTCCTGCATGTCCTTTTTACCTGCAACCGTGGCATTTAACTGAGTAAAATCTGCACTGGTTGTATTTGCAATAACCTTGGCAAGAGTTGTCTTACCTGTACCCGGAGGACCATAAAAAATAATAGATCCAAGCTTATCGGCCTTAATAGCTCTGTATAAGAGTTTATCCTTGCCAATAATGTGTTCCTGACCTACTACTTCATCCAATGTATTTGGTCTTATACGACCTGCAAGAGGGCCACCTTCTGATAAAACATCATCTTTCATAAAATCAAATAAGTCCATAGTTACTCCTATTAAACCACAATTCATCATATTATATCACAAACCACTAATTAAATACAGTTGTTTTTAAAAGTAAATTATGGTATATTTTAGTGAATGGAATTTACAATAATTAAGAATGAAAATGTTAGGAGGACGCCATATGACTATAAATACATATTCAGAAATAACTCCTGAAGTATTAAGATTATCAGAAAAATGTGTTAAAAACGGTGCTATTAATCCAAGTTTATATAGCAAATACGATGTCAAACGCGGATTACGTGACATTAATGGTAAAGGTGTTTTAGTTGGTCTTACAGAAATTGGTGACGTAATGTCTTATATCTATAAGGACGGTCAGCAAATACCTGTTGATGGTAAACTTTTTTACCGCGGTATTGATGTTGAAGAAATAGTTGCCGGATTTCTTAATGAAGATAGACTTGGTTTCGAAGAAGTTACTTATCTTCTTCTTTTTGGTGTACTTCCTGACAAGGATGAACTTGCTAACTTTAATAAACTTTTGGCAGAGTATCGTACTCTTCCAACAAGTTTTACGAGAGATGTAATTATGAAATCACCAAGTCGTGACATGATGAATTCCCTTGCACGAAGTGTATTGATGCTATATTCCTACGACGACAAGGCTGATGATGTATCTGTTCCAAATGTACTTAGACAGTCTCTTCAATTAATAGCTCAATTTCCACTACTCTCTGTGTATAGCTATCAGGCATACAGACATTATCACTTAGATAAAAGTTTATATATTATATCACCTAAGGAGGAATATTCTACTTCCGAAAACATTTTAAGAATGCTTAGAAGGAACCATAAATTCACTCCTCTTGAAGCCAAGGTACTTGATTTGGCGTTAGTACTTCATGCCGAGCATGGTGGTGGTAATAACTCAACCTTTACAAACCATGTTGTTACATCATCTGGTACTGATACATATTCAACAGTATCTGCTTCCTTAGGTTCTCTTAAAGGACCAAAACACGGTGGTGCAAATATTAAAGTAATTCAGATGTTTGATGATATTAAGGCGAATATCACAGATTGGGAAGATGATGAACAGATCAAAGAATATTTAAGAAAAATCCTTAACAAGGAAGTATTTGATAAGGCTGGTCTAATCTACGGTATCGGTCACGCGGTTTATTCCATCTCCGATCCAAGAGCAAGAGTATTTAGAGGTTTCGTTGAATCCCTTGCCAAGGAAAAAGGCATGGATAAGGAATTCAATCTTTATTCTAAGGTTGAAGAAATCGCTCCAATTGTGATTGGTCAGGAACGTCACATATATAAAGGTGTTAGTGCTAACATAGACTTCTACAGTGGTTTCGTATACAGAATGCTTGGCCTTCCTGAAGAACTCTATACTCCACTATTTGCCATTGCAAGAATTTCAGGTTGGAGTGCACACCGTATTGAAGAAATACTTAATAAAAATAGAATTTACAGACCTGCATTTAAAAATGTATGTGAGCGCACTCAATACATTCCATTGTCTGAAAGATAAAAGAAGAATGGGTTTAATAACCCATTCTTCTTTTTTCATCTCGTATGAATTTATATCTTTTAAGAGCTTTCACTCCAAAGAATATTGCCACTGCTAAAATCACAATAATTATAATGTATCTAAGCAAATGTATTTTATATGGAAGTTTATAAGTTCCTTCTCTATATCTACCTTCACTAAAGATTTTATTCATACCCTTAAAGTATTCTTCCATGGTATATAGACGACCATTTTTTACTTTACATTCTTTTTCATACTCTGTATATGGAACAATGTATTTGCCCTTGGTATCCTGCCAGTAAATCATTGTGGTCTTGTATAATTCCGAATAATAAATACCCATATCCGAAACATCACCCTTAGCGTTACCCTCAACAATTGCAACAGCATCCTCAACAGACACTTCAAGTCTCGGTGAATTCTCAGTAATAACAACATCATTCATAGTAAAACTATTACCATTCTGAGTTAAAACCGCATATCCATTCTTGTCCATTTCGTTAACAATAGGAACAATCCAAATCTTTTCATCAGTCATTAAGTATTCCATGCTTTTTTTGGATCTGTATGCTTCAAGCATCTTTTCCTTTGTCTTAATAGCAAGATACGCATTCTTAACAGAATAGCTTTTAACAGTCTTACTTGCATTTGCATTACTATTAATACCCTTTTCTAAAGCATCAATCATCTTCTGATTACCATTTGTTTTAAGGGTTGTCATGTTATTTTTGAAGTTTTTTACTCCATCTGTGTCTTCTGCACTAACATAAACAGCTGAAATCACTGTGCTAATCACAAGAGCAATCAAGCACACATTCCTTAATAATTTTTTCATAATAATCCTCCAACATATTTATCTTATTATTTACCCAAATAATATTAATACTTTTTTAAACCCCACATTTTTGATTTTTTCATATCCATGTAATCTGCATAAGCTTTTTCTAGAATAGCTCTTTCATTGGCAAATTTCAGCAAATGATATGCTTCATGATATTTGTAATACCCAGAATCAAAAAAAAACTCTTCTTTTTGTGGCTTGCTATAATAACTATCGGCCATCATAAGATACCAATGTACATCTTTTTCCACTTCACCTTCAGGAACTGTGAAAGTATAACTAGAAGTATCAACATATTTCATTATTGTTGCCTTTACCCCGGCCTCTTCGTATACTTCTCTTAAGGCTGTTTCTTTGTGGTCTTCTCCTTCTTCCACTGTACCCTTAGGCAATACCCAGCCTTCATATCTGTTTTTTATATTTTTATACAACAGAAGGATTTTTCCGTGAAAAATTACAACACCGCCACAACTTGTTGCATTTATCATTGTTTTCCTCCTAAAATTAGAATAATTACACTAATTATAAACTAATAGCAATTATAAATCAACATTTCAATGTTTTTTCATTTATTTGTAATACTGATCAAAGACTTTCTTTGCCACATCACTTGCAATGGCACTACCTTCTTCAACATTTTCAATGACCACTGCCACAACGATGTTTTCATCATCCTTATTAGCACCACCCACAAACCAGGAATTAACATTATCCGTAGCATCATTAAGCTGTGCAGTACCTGTTTTGCCATAAGCTTCATACTTATCGTTATTAAGACTTTTAGCTGTTCCATATGACACAACAGCTTTCATGTAACTCATTAACAAATCACTTTCTGATGAACTCATTAACCTTCCGTACTCAGTAATTTCATGTTCCTCTACAATATCTCCATTTACACTTTCAACATGATCAACAATATACGGAGTCAACAACACACCATTATTAGAAATAGCCTGAGCAATCATAGCCATGTGTATAGGAGTAACCAAAGTTTTACCCTGACCAATGGCTGTTTGAGCTATATCAAAATCACCGTCATCGCTTGTAAGATTAAATTCACTTTCACTGGTTTTAATATCAAGAGGAAGCTGAGTATTAAACAAAAGTTTCCCCTCAAGTCTGTTCTTAAACTTATTAATGTCAAGCCCTAAGCCCATTGTGGCAAATGCTCCATTGCAGGAATGGGCAAATGCATTTTCAAGATTCTCGCTACCATGAGCACTTCCACCATAGCACCTTATGTTGAATCCATCAAAGTATCCTGTACCGCCACAATAGTACGAAAAATCATCACTACCATTGTTTTCTTTAATATACTCAAGGGCAGTAAATATTTTAAATGTGGAACCAGGAGTATATAATCCCTGTGTCACTCTGTTTAATAGAGCTGTGGACTCATTATCCTCAGACAAAAACTCATCCCATAAATCTCTGATATTATTTGGATCAAAAGTAGGTTTTGATACAAGACTTAATATCTCACCACTTTTTGCATCAATACAAACTACCGCTCCATCATTTTTTCCAAGAGCATCATAGGCTGTTTCCTGTAGTGTTCTGTCAAGGGTTGTAACAACAGTGTTTCCAATGCTTTTTTCGCCGGTAAACTCGTTTTTTAGTTCCTCAACACCACTAACTTCCGATGTTAATAACTGATAATTAAATGCATCCTCAACACCGGTCTGTCCATTATCATAATATCCCACAGCATGGGCAAATAAATCCCCAAAAGGATAAACTCTAGTTTCTTTGCCATCATCATCCGTCTTTGTATAAGCCAAAACTTCACCCGAATTACTTACAATCTTTCCACGGACAACAATCTCAGAAAATGCCTTGTATCTGGCATTATATTCATTGTTGGCGATTATTTCACTTTTAAAATATAGAAAATAAGCATAGTATCCACCCATCACAAGAAACAACAACGAAAATATAATCATTGTACTAACCACTACTTTATTGGTTTTTTTATTGGCTGTGTTTTCACTGGCAGTATTACCATTTCTTTTCTTTCTTCTAGCCATTTTATCTCCTACTATCTATATTTTTTGTTCTTCTTCTGCTAACATTTACTTTTTGATCTGCAGCGTTCCTATTTCGTTTATCCATGTTAGCTCTAGTTCGTTTATCAGAATTTGTTCTTTTATCAGTATTGCTTCTTGTACTTTTATTAGAAGAACTTCTCGTTTTCCTCTCACCATTACTGTTTTTAATTCTTCTTAAATCTTCATTTTTAGGAGGCTTTCTCCTTACATTTCCAAAAGCATCATTATCAAACTCAGCATATGCCACATTTACTTCTTCAGTATCATCTTCGGATGCTTCTGCTTCATTTCTTGCCAAAACAGTAATTCCCTGAATTATGGAAAACACAAAAATGGTACTAAGTGCTGAGCTTCCACCATAACTTACTAAAGGCAATGTCACACCTGTACTTGGAATCATTTTTAACGCACCGCCAATTGTAAGAAATACCTGAACCACATAACCAATGCCAAATCCATAGGCAATCATCTTATAAAACTTATTTGTCTGAATAACAGATGCTCTTATAAATGCTATAAAACAACTCATGCTTACAAGAATCAGCAAAATGGCAAATATTCCACCAAATTCCTCAGCTATTGCACTGAAAATAAAATCTTTTACAACTACAGGAACCTTATGAGGCATACCTTTATATAAACCGGTGCCAAGCCATCCCCCTGCACTAATGGCAAATAATGACTGAGCTACCTGATATCCATCTGTATCTATAATTGACCACGGATCACGCCATGCAGCAACTCTGACTCTAACATGGGAAAAGAAATGATATGCTATTACAGAAGCAAAACCGCCACTGCCTAATCCAAGAGCCAGATATATTATATTTGATGTAGCAGCATAAAGCATGAACAAATAGGTCATGAAGAATATTAATGCTCCACCTAAGTCCTTTGACATTACAAGCACAATAACATAAATCGCGGCACAAACTGTGGTAATAACAATATGCTTAAACCGCGCAGATTCACAAAGCATTCCCGCTATAAAAAATACAAAAAATATTTTTGCAAATTCTGATGGTTGAAAGGATATATTACCTATTGTTACATTAAGTTTTGCACCAAAGACTCTGCTTCCACCAACTAAAACAACCAAAAGCATAGCTATACCAATAAGACCATAAACATATGTAAGATTCTTAAGTATGCTAATCCTGCTAATGAAAAATGGCACTAATATAGTTAATGTGGTTGCACATGCAATTATGTAAAACTGCTTTAAACATTTGTCGTAATCAAGTCTTGTAATCATGACAAAACCAATGGCAATAAACATACACATATTGCTAAGAAGCAATCTGTTAAGATTACTGTATAATAATGGAAAAATAGCCAAAACAATCATAAAATATAATAGCTGCATTCCATATAAATTAATTATTTTCTGTTCCTGTTCATAAACATAAATAACCAGATATCCTGTAAAATGCAAAAGATATATTAATATATTCTGACTTCTATATATACTTTTTATTTGCTGTTTGGTTTTAGCCCCTGCGGCCCTAAAACATAATGTTGCATAAATCAACATATATGTGATCATAAGGTATTTAGATAAGGCCAAGAAAAAATTATCCATCACTTTACTCCTCTTGTAAAATGTCCTCTGGTAAATTCATTATTTATTTCGATAATATTGGCAAAGTCGTTATCATCGCTTATATATGCCTTTAATACATTTATTGTGTCATCGAAACTTTCATCTGTAAAATCAAGTCTTAAATAATCAATATTCAATCCTTTAATATCATCCATGTATTTTAATAATACAGTAGGCTTTGAATTAAAAATTGTATTTTGACAATACTTGCAATTCATGAACACATAAAAATAGTTATTTAATCGATCAGTTAGATATGTAGAATTCTTATCGCAAATTGTATTATCATTATTATTTAAGCTTTTATTATCATTTGCCCGTAAGCATCCGGATGTATTTTTCCTAACACAATTTGCACTTGTCATAACCGTGGTTTTACCATATACGGAATACTCTTTATTATCAACATCATAAAAACACTTTAATTCATTATAATTACATTCAACTGACAGATTAATGGCTGTTTCAAATCCTAAAGCATCGCAGATAGATTTATTAATACGTGCCGCTCTTTTATTCATTGAATAAATATTATTATCAAGTACTATCTTGATATTTAAGTCCTTATTTAAAGAATCGTTATTAGTGTTACCATTACAACTATTAATGATATCACTAAGTATAAACACTTCTTCAAAGTTTCTAACCAAAAATCCTTCTACTCCAAGTTTCAAGAAAGCATTAATATCCTTAATCAAAACTTCTCTTTTATCTTTATGTATAAATACAGGTAATGCACCAAATATTTGGATTTTTTTATCATTTAAACTCTTTAATCCATCTGAGAAATCCTTGTTAGTTGATAATCCATGTTCTAAAGAATCTAACAGAAAGCTTTCAATATATACTCTTTTTAGTTTTGTTTTTGTATTATCTGCAAATGACAAAACCCCATCTAACTGTTCATTGCTTCTTATGAGTACTGAAAAATCATTATAACAAGAAGACTTTGTACCAGTATTACCAATACCTGTATTATCAATGTCAGTAGTTTTTTTATTCTTTAAATTGGACAAAGCATCAGAATCGAATACATCTAAATCTCTGTAATAGTTTTTCATAATATTATCACATAGTTTTTCAACAATCTCTCTTCTAAGACTCTTAAGTTCTCCAACTGATAAAAACAATCCATCATCCAATTCTATTTCAATGCTTTTAATGTAAAATGGTGTATTACCAAGTTTTGAAAACTGCTTAATAACTTCTTCCTTGGTTAAACTGTTATTCTTTGCTTTCTCACATATTTTTCCATTAATGGATGCATTTATAACCAAACCATCTTCATTATCAAAATCTGTATATGCATATACGCTAATTGGTTCTTCTGTTTTTATGGATATATGTAAAACAATCGGTTCCTTACGCTGATTCTTTATGTATAAATCATTTATTCTATCTGATAATTCTTTATCCTCTGGTCTAAATTTAACCTTTGTTAGAGACATCATGTCCTTACCATTATATTTTTTATAATAGCTTTCATTAAAACCATTTCTATTAAACAATGATAAAAGATCATTATAATCCTTTTCTGAAACCTTATATGATAGTTTTCCTGATTTTATTAAGTCATAGTTTTCAATATAATAATCCAAATACTTTCTGTATATGGCAACCACACCTGCAACATATAAAGGCTTTTTCATGCGCCCCTCGATTTTTAAGGAATAAACTCCACTTTCAATTATTTCAGGTAATATCTTAATACAGCACATATCCTTTGTACTTAAAAGATATGATTCATCTCCTTTGATATTATCGTTTTTATACTCCATCCTGCATGGCTGGGCACATCTTCCTCTATTACCACTTCTACCACCAATCATACTACTAAGGAGGCACTGACCAGAATAACAGTAACATAAAGCACCATGAATGAAGCTTTCAATTTCTATATTAATGTTTTTCTTAATGGCTTTAATCTCATCAAGGGATAGTTCTCTTGGTGTAACAATACGGGTAACACCCATATTTTCATACAATTTTGCAGTATTTGCTCCGTTAATTGTAGCCTGTGTACTTACATGAACAGGCAAACCCGGGAATCTATCACGAATATAGTTTATAACACCAATATCCTGGACTATACAAGCGTCCAAACCTGCATTATAAAGTGGAAGAAGATAAGATATTAATTCTTCTTCTATTTCCTTTTCCTTAAATAAGGTATTTATGGTAAGGTATAATCTTTTATTATGAATATGTACGTAATTAATAGCATCAATTAATTCTTCTTCATTTAGATTTGTAGCACCGGCCCTTGCACCGAATTTATGTCCTCCAGTATAAACAGCATCTGCCCCTGCATTAATGGCTGCTCTTACGCACTCAAAATCACCTGCCGGAGCCAAAAGCTCCACATCTGTTTTTTTCATGTTTATAATCCTTAAAAAACGGTCACATAAGTGACCGTTTAATTATTCATCATCTTCATCTTTTTTGGAACTACTTGCGGTCGCTCTTTTTCTTTTTGGTTTCTCTAAAGTGTCCTCATCAGTTGCCTTTGTTTTTGTGCTACTTTTTGTAGTTCTTTTTCTTTTAGGTTTTTCCTCAACTATATCAACATCCTGATTGAAAAGACTATCATCAACTTCTCCACCAACAGATGCCTCAATTTTAATTAATCTCTTTTGGTATTCAACTATTTTTTCCTTAAGTTCATCAATCTCTTTGTTTAGAGTATCATTTTTAGCCTGAAGAGAAATATAATCATGTTTTATATTATAGTTTTCCTTATCCTTTTCTTCTAGGTCGGCCTCTAACATATCAGCTTGTTTTTTTGCTTTAAAATAATCATCAGCCATATTGATTTCTAAAAGTGTATGCTGAAAATCTCTATTCTGCCTTCTAAAGACATCATCCTTTTTATAATCTGTTATTTTATTATTTATATATGATGCAATTTTCTGAAGATAAGCATCACTTTCAAACCCACTTAATGTAAAAATCTTACCATCTATAATTACATCTACTGCATTCTTTGATGACATATTTAACCTCCGTAAAGTATATCAGAATAGTCTTATTAAACATATCTCTGATTTACATAAAACTATCTATATTATACCTTATTTTGGTTTAATTACAAGCATTTTTTGACATATACCGGATTATTTGTTGACATATCCATGTTATTGTGTCTTAAAATCAAGTATTCACCATCACTCTGGTCTCTTTAAGCCCAAGTGTTCGTATGCAAGTGCAGTTGCAACTCTTCCCCTTGGTGTTCTGTTTATAAGTCCTAGTTGAAGCAAAAATGGTTCATAAACATCTTCAATGGTCCCTGCATCCTCTCCCAGGGAAGCCGCCAGTGTATCAAGCCCCACAGGACCACCCTCAAATTTAAGTATTATGGTTTCTATAATGGATCTGTCCCCTTTATCAAGGCCCTTCTTATCAACATCCATAAGTTCTAATGTAAGTTCAACAACTTCAGTGGTAATATTTCCATCGAATCTTATCTGGGCATAATCCCTTACTCTTTTTAATAATCTATTGGATATTCTAGGAGTTCCCCTGGACCTTTTTGCAAGCATTAAGGCCGCATCTTCATCAATATCAACGTCCAAAAGCTCTGATGATCTTGTTACGATCTCCTTTAATTCAGTGGTTGTATAATAATCAAGTCTTTCCACCATGCCAAATCTATCCCTTAATGGTGCTGTAAGCATTCCTGCTCTGGTTGTTGCACCAACTAAAGTAAACTTCGGCAAATTAATCCTTACGGACCTACTTCCCGAATCCTTACCAATCACCACATCAATATAATAATCTTCCATGGCAGAATATAATACTTCTTCCACTTGTCTGTTTAATCTATGTATTTCATCAATAAATAAAACATCACCCTCAGACAAACTATTTAGAATCGCTGCTATTTCTCCAGGTTTCTCAATGGCAGGACCAGAAGTTGATTTCATGTTAACTCCCATTTCATTGGCTATGATTCCTGCAAGAGTTGTCTTGCCAAGTCCCGGTGGTCCATAGAATAAAACATGATCCAATGCCTCACCTCTTCTTAAGGCTGCATCAATGGCAATCTGCAAGTTCCCCTTAAGTTTCTCCTGGCCAATATATTGAGCAAGTCTTGTTGGTCTTAAACTCTTTTCAATTTTTATGTCTTCATTTGCAAAAGATGTATTTAATAATTTTCTTTCCATTTCACATTCCTTAATATAAATATGTCTTAATTAATATGTTTAAGCGCCTCTGATACTATGGTACCAGCATCTGTATCCTCAGAAAAAGTAACCTTTGAAACTGCCTTTGACGCAATTTGATGACTATAACCTAAAACCACTAGAGTTTCAATTGCATCTGATACATTTTTATTACCGCCATCACCAATATTAATAACAGAATCACCGCCAACCATGGATAAGATATTATCATTATCAAATTTATCCTTTAACTCAAGAATTATCTTCTGAGCAGATTTCGCTCCCACACCAGGGCTTTTTGCTATAGACTTAGCATCTCCGGAAATAATGGCAAGCACCAAACTCTCAGATGTCAGAGTGGACATTATAGACAATGCACTCTTTGGTCCCACGCTATTAACTGTTATTAGTTTCTTAAATATGTCAAGGTCTTCCCTTGTTAAAAAACCAAATAGAATCTGAGCATCTTCCCTTACATGCATATAGGTATAAAGTTTAATATCCATTCCCACGGAAAATGAAGATAACACATTACCTGGAACAAAAACTTCATAACCAATGTTTCCAGTATCCACAACTAATGTATCCTCTTCAATATAATCTATTTCACCTTTAATTATTGCTATCATATAAGCCTCACTTTTACTTCTGATCATTGTTAAACTTAACATAAATAACCAATTCTTTTACTCTTAAAATATATTATCATACAAACATTTGTTTGTAAATACAAAAATGGCGGAAGAAATAATGTCTTCCGCCATTTAAATAACAATTAGTTTAAGCTATTAATAAATCTATCAAATGCCTTCTGTCCTTCTTCAGTTCTCTTATAAACACCTGCATGTTCAAGAACCTTGGAAAATACAATACCAACTTCTTTCTTAAGAATATCATCTACATTTGATTCATTAAAATCATATTTATCCTTAAATTCCATGTACCAATCGTAATGTTTGCCCAGTACTTCATCATCCTTAAAATCTGTACCATTTACAATTGCCTTACCAAGTTCTTCCAATTCGCTCTTAAGTCTTGAAGGCAGTACTGCAAGTCCCATTACCTCAATAAGACCAATGTTTTCCTTCTTAATGTGATGAAGTTCACTGTGAGGATGGTACACACCCAAAGGATGTTCATCAGTTGTAATGTTATTTCTAAGAACCAAATCAAGTTCATATTCACCGTTTCTCTTTCTTGCAATTGGAGTAATGGTATTATGTGGTTCTCCATTAGTCTCAGCATAAACAAATGCATCTTCATCTGTATATTTTCTCCATGCAGTAAGGATCTTATCAGCAAGTTCAATGATTCGTTTTTCATCAGCACATGTGCATCTTATTACTGACATAGGCCATTTTACAATTCCAACTTTTACATCGGAAAATCCATCAATAACAAATTCTCGCTCAACCTTTGCTCTGGCCATGGCAAATATGTAATCTCCACCCTGGAAATGCTCATGAGAAAGAATTGATCCTCCTACTATCGGCAAATCTGCATTTGAGCCCACTGTATAGTGAGGGAAAATCTTAATGAAATCAAAAAGTTTCTTGAAAGCAGATTTATCAATTACCATTGGTGTATGCTCTGCATTAAACACGATACAATGCTCATTATAATATACATATGGAGAATACTGGAATCCCCATCTGCTTCCATCGATTACAAGAGGAATTATTCTATGATTTCCCCTTGCAGGATGATTTAATCTTCCTGCGTAACCTTCATTCTCAATACAAAGCTGACATTTTGGATATGCACTTTGCTTTGAATTTTTAGCAGCAGCAATTGCTTTAGGATCCTTTTCAGGCTTTGATAAATTAATGGTAATATCAATCTCACCATATTCTGTGTCCACCTTCCACTGAACATCCTTTGCTATGCGGTATCTTCTTATATAGTCAACATCCTGACAAAATCTATAGAAGAAGGATGTGGCATGAATAGGTGTTGCCTTTTTATATATTTCATTGAATTTTTCAATCACACTTGATGGTGGTGGTGTGATTCTAGACATGATTTTTGTATCAAATAAATCCCTGTATGCTATTGTATTCTCTTCAATCAAACCATTTTCATAAGCATAATCAAGCATTTCTTTTAATACATCTTCAAGTACAACTTCTTCTTCAATTTTAACATCATCAAACTCATCAAGTTTAAATAATTCAAGAAGTGAATTAATACAGTATATTCTATCATATTTTGAAATAACTTCTGTATCCTCACCATATTTAATAAGTTTTGCTATCGCTCTGTTTATATCTGACATAACTCTCTCCAACTAACTTTTTATTCAATTTAACAATTCTTTTAGTCAAGTCTTCTTGGACCATCACCTATTTCAACAACATAGAAAGTTGCATCATAACCTATTTTTTCTTTGTAAGCCTTGCCAACATTTTCTATGAAGCTATCTACTTTATCACTTTTAACAATTGAAACACCACATCCGCCAAAACCTGCACCTGTCATTCTGGCACCAATAACACCATCTTGCTTTAATGCTTCTTCAACTATGGTATCAAGTTCAATTCCTGTAACTTCATAATCATCACGAAGAGAATTATGACTTGCAATCATAAGCTCGCCAAACATCTTTAAATCATTATTATTTAAAGCTCTTACCGCCTTAATAGTACGCTGATTCTCGTAAACGGCATGCTTTGCTCTTTTAACTCTTACAGGGTCCTTAATTGCACTTTTATATTGTTCAAACTGGCTTTCAGAAAGTTCTCCAAGACTGCAAATATCTGCAACTGTCTGTAATTCCTCTAATGCTCTTTCGCATTCAGCTCTTCTTTCGTTATACTTGGAATCTCCAAGGCCTCTTTTTTTATTTGTATTTAAAATTACAATTTTACTATCTTCCAAAACAACTGGAGCATAGGAATACGAAAGATCTGCTGTATCAAGGAAAATTGCACTGTCTTTCTTTCCCATAGCAATGGCAAACTGATCCATAATACCGCAATTTACTCCAATAAACTTATTTTCTGCCTTCTGACCTATAAGTGCATTCTTAATCATGTCTATATCAATATCAAATAAATCCTGGCAAATGAAACATGTTAAAACTTCAAGACTGGCTGATGAAGAAAGTCCAGATCCATTTGGAATTGTTCCTTCAATAACAACATCAAAGCCTGTATTTATTTCATATCCATCTTCCTTAAGAGCCCAGATAACACCCTTTGAATAATTGGTCCAATTATCCTTTGCTTCATTTTTAAGATTATTTACAGATGTTTCAATAACTCCTAATTCATCAAAGTTTACTGAATAAAAACGAAGTTTATCATCATCTCTTTTTCTTGCAACACCATATGTACCAATTGTAAGTGCACATGGAAAAACATGACCGCCATTATAATCTGTATGTTCACCAATAAGGTTAACACGGCCTGGTGCAAAGTATGTTCTTATATCACCTTCATCTCCAAATTTCTCTTTGAAGATGTTTAATAATTTTTCTTTCATTTAAACCTCCGATATGTAAATATATACATTATTCAAAATCTCTTATTAATTTAAGACTTGGAAGTACATTTCCATCATAATCAAACAATGCTTGATTGGCCCATTCATTACCACATGGACCAGGATCTTCTATGTACTTTAATGACTCAGGTGTAGCCCATCCGCTTCCAGGTACAGGAATCCATGCAGGTTCCCAATAGAAGAAGCCCTGTCCTAATCCATTGTAAACATTTTTAATTGAATTTAAGACATCTCTAATAAAGTCACACTGACCTTCCTTAGTCATAGGATAATCAATAAGTTTGGCTCTTTCTTCTGTGGCAGCCATGCCCTTTCGCTCTTCTGGTTTTAATCCTTCCCTATCAGCATAATCCTCTACAGTAAAGCCCATTCCCAATTCAACAACATTTATCTCTTTTCCATATCTTTTGGCGAGATCATTCATGTTAAAATCAAGTCTGTCTACTCCACCCTGCCAGAATGGATAATAAGAAAGACCTATTATCTGATAGTCAAGACCACCACCATTTTCCCATGCATCAAACCATTCGACGCACTTTTCATTATTACCACCGCAATCCAAATGAAGCATTATAGGCACTTCCTTATCAATACTTCTAACTGCTTTAATACCACTATTAACAATTTTAATAATGGCTTCATAATTTGGATGCTTGGCTACAGGCCACAGTAACCCATTGGTCATTTCATTTCCTACCTGAATCATTGTTGGAAAACAGTTATTGTCCTTTAATACATTTAAAACATCAACCGTGTAATTATACAACACATCAGTTAATTCATCAAGAGAAAGGCCCACCCATGCCTTTGGCATGGTCTGCTTTCCAGGATCCGTCCAAAAATCACTATAATGAAAATCAAGTAAGAATCCCAAACCTTTTTCTCTTACTCTTTTTGCAAGAAAAACCAAGGTTTCTAAATCATTTGTTCCAGCACCATATGGCTTTCCGTCTTCGCTATAGGGGTCATTCCAAAGTCTTAATCTAATGTAATTAACTCCATTTGCCTTTAAAATATCAAGCAAATCTCCTTCCTTACCATCATCATAATACTTAGCACCACATTCTTCTAATTCTTTAAGTGTGGAAATATCCATACCTTTAATAAATTCTCTCATCTCTCTCCCTTTCTTTTATATTGATAAAGTCAGTAAGTATCATAAAAAACCTACTGACTTTTATCATTATTCCTTGATTATCATCAAGAAAGTCCTGGATTAATCAAGGTCAAAATTCGTATATCTTGTATGCATTGCCTTATAACGAAATCTTACCATTTCATTTTTTGCAAGTACATCTTCCTCGTTACCTCTATACTGACAACGAATACAATAGAATTCATCCTTGTCTTTATCATAAAACATATCTATATCCAAATCCCTCATAAAACATGATGGACAACGATAATTTAATTTGCCTTTTCCAACTTGAGCCATGTTGAATATACCTCCTTATCAGAAATTTTCTTCTTAAGGCCTAATGTAAACATTGGTGAGAATGCATAACCTTCCTTAACATAAGCAACACCATCTTTATTATCAGTCATAAGAGTAACCTTAGTATCAATAGCATCAATCACTGCTGTTGATTCATTTCCCTTTACAACATCAGCTTCTCTGCACTTGTACTCATAATTAATTACTTCTTCACTGTCATCTGATGAACATGTAAGCTTAATACCTGTCATATCTTCAGGATACTCTGTAGTACCATAGCATCCAACCATGTACTCATTTATTTCTACTTCTGCATCAGGGTTGCTCATTTCTAAGATTTCTCTTGTAATCTTAATTGCTCCACTTCCTTCTTCAAAGATTACCTTTGTCTGAAGTTTGATTGTAAGATCATAGAATTCAATATCAACAGGCTTTAATGTAACAATTCTGTTGTTACCTTCCTGGGAGAACTTAGCTGTTGTTCTGCATAATGCAAGATCAACTTCTTCACCATTATATGTAAGTTTGGCGCTTCTAATTGTTCCTTCACCTGCATAATGAGTAAAGTAACCAGCCCTATATTTTTCCTGAATAAGGAATGGGTATGAAGCATCCTGAACATGAGGAGTTCCAATACCTACAGGCCAGTAAAGCTTTGCTGCATATGGACGAAGATCCACAATTGCTCCACCTTGTTCCATATTAACGCAAGCTCTCATATATGGATCGGTGTACCAGAATAACTGCTTTTCTGATCCATAAAGAATATCTCTCCAAAGAGCACATTCTGGCTCTGTATATGTTTTCTTTTCTCTATAATAATCAGCAAATTCTGACATAGTCATATCAACTAACTTGCCTTCTTTTTTAAGCTGACCGTAGTAAGCACATCCATCTTCGTAGCTCTTAAGTAGTAATTCATATGGTGCTTCCCAACGTCCCATCTTGTTCATCCAACCTGGTCCTACAAACATCATGTTGTATGCATAGCCATTATTATACTTTTCAAGGGAACGATACTGATCAATAAGATTGTAAAGATAAGGATATTCCCAAGTCTTGCTATCATAAATCATACCACGAAGTACATTCTGTGGATGAGTACCAAAGTTTGACCCATTACCATCGTAGCAAGCAATAAGGTCACGGGAAAGATGTGGAATAGCAACAATACCACTATCTTCAGCCTCATTCGCTGCTGGCGCATGAGTGTTCTGCTTTGAAGGTATCCATGGATTCCATGGGCCACCATCAAATAATGTATACCAGGAGTTATTACATGTATGATATGCCTTTGGACCTTCTTCCCAACAGGTTGCAACAGCACACTTTACTGAAGGATATTTTTCCTTGATATAGTTAGTAAGGTCTGCATCCATGTAATATGAACCTGTTGACTCTGGATAAAAACCAAATATATCCTTAAATTTACCAAATACATCATCTACAATTGACTTTTTGTCTTCCATTGAAAACATCCAGATACAAAAGTCCTTTGTCTTGTACTTTTCACGGAATTCTTCACAAGGAAGACCTAAAAGTGATAAAGCAATTTCATCACCAAATTCTTCATGATGTGCTTTTGCAAGAGCAACAGCTTCTTCATTAAATAACGCAGCATATGTCATCTGGATGGTTGTTTTTAAACCATTCTTATGAGCAATTGACTGCTGTGTTTTAAAAATATCAAGAGACTCTGTAAGTAATGCCTCTCTTCCTATGTCTTCTTCTTTGCCATGTCCGGTTACCTTTTCAGAATACTCAGGAACCATCTCTGGACGGTGGATAATATTTACCACAAACTTATCCATGGTTATCTCCTTTCACTTCTCTTTTTTCACAAGATTTCTCTCTTAAAAATCTGCTAAATGGATAATATCATACACCCCTTTTATCGTCAATTTGAAAAGGAGTTTTACTTTACTTAATCGATAAAAAAAGGGGTTATATACCCCTTTTTGCATACAAGTACATGCTAACTTGTATAAAACAAAATCATAATTTGTTTGGTTGTATATTCTTATTCCTGCTTACCAACTTCTTGTAATTTAGAAAATCCATGGTTTATTAATTCCTCATTAAGCTTAAATACCTGATTATTACTTGTTCTATGGGCAAATACTGCATAAATAAAAGCATCTCTTGGGTCCTTAACATACAACTCACTAAAGCCTGCTAGTTTTAATGTTCTGTTTAATTCTACCAAAGTAAAATTCGCTGCATAAGCTATTCTGATTATAATATCCCTTCTTTTGCCAATTCTTGATTGTCCACTTAGTAAATTATATCCGTATTTTTCCTTAATATCAGCCCTAATTAAAACTTCTTTCTTTTTTTGCTTTTTTTCATTAATAATATCGGAAGCATAATCATACCATTTATCAAGTTCTGTTCCGGGATTAATTCCATTTTCTTTATAATAATGATCTATATCTGCCACAGACATTTCATTTAACGCATCACTAAGTTCAGATGTTTTTATATTATTCATAAAGCCTCCTAATACTATTAAAATGGGTTGCATTTTGCAACCCATTTTAACTAAACTCTTTTTAAACCTGCAACTATAAGCCATGCTAAACCTGCAAATATTGCAAGCGGTAAAATTACATACATTATTCCAAAAACCACAATTCCCAAAAGAATAATTAAAGGTAGGAACAAGATACCAAGTATTATGCCGACTAATGAAAAAGTAAGTTTTAAGCCCGCAAAGAATATCTTCCATGCCAAATATAATAATAAAATCGTAAATAATATTAACATATCAAGCCTCCTTCCTTTTAAACAACTAATTGCTTTACATCATTATACTACCTAATCAGGATTTCCGCAATCCCACAGTGGTTCAAATCCTTTATTCATTAATATGTCATCCACATCAAACAGATTACCTGGTCTTTCTTCAAAACACTTCATCAAAACCAGATCTCTTGGATATTTAACATATAATTCCGGCATATTATAAAGCTTAATTGCTTTTTGAGTTTCCTCAAGAGAAAACTCAGAAGCATAACAAATTCTTAATATCACATCTCTTTGCTTTGTATGCTTTTCCTCTAACAAAAGCTTATATCCATACCTCTCAGGTATATCCGCCTGAATAAATATGTCTCTTCTATTCTTGTTTTTATTCTTAATCATTATCTTCATATAACTTTTAAAAGGCTTTTCATCATATATCAATTCGCATGCATTATCTGCAAAGAAATGGTCCAAATCACTAATGCTTGTATTTTTTAGTTTTAATTCTAATTTTTCAGTACTTTTATCTTTCACAGGTAAGACCTCTTTTTGTTTTTAATTATTTTATCAAAATAGAGTTCTTATTTTTCCCACCATAAAAGTGGAATATATAAAAATAATCAAAAAGGCCACACCTAAGTGTGACCTTTTATCATACACCCATCTGGGCAAATATATTATTATTTCTTTTTAGCACTAACAGTTTTTGAAGCATCGCTATATACAAGCACCTTACCATTCTTCTTGTAAGCATAAACTTTGTAATAATAAGTCTTACCACTTTTAGCCTTCTTATCTAAGAATTTTGTCTTTGAATTCTTCTTAAGTGTAGCAACTTTCTTAAAGCCCTTCTTCTTCTTTGTTGAGCGATATACAACATATCCATTTGCTGCTTTTACTTTCTTCCACTTAATCTGAATACCCTTTTTAGTATTCTTAGCCTTAATACCCTTCTTTGCAACTTTCTTAGGAGTCTTAACCTTTAATTCCTTGCTTGCTTCACTTGCTGCATAACCACTGCCACTAGCCTTAACAGTATACTTGATTGTCTTGCCTTGCTTCTTGTACTTAAGTACTTTTGAATTTGTAGTTGATGTAGCAACCTTTTTACCATTTGCATAAATAGTATATTTGCTTGCGCCTGTAACAGCCTTCCAAGCAAGTTTAACTTTTGCTCCCTTAGTAGCTTTAAGCTTCTTTAATTTAAGTCCGGTAGGAGTGCTTAATTTAACTGCATTCTTAAAATCTTTATCAGCAAAATACTTAACTGCATATGAAGTTGCACCAGTCTTTAAATCTCTATAAAAATAGAGTCTTATATAATTACTTGATGTTGCTTCAATTCTAGGATTTTTTGCGCCCATGGTACCTGTAAGGTTTGTAGCATTCCAATCCTTTTCTGTATAAACGTTAAATTCATATTTAACGCCCTTAACTGCCTTATTTGGAAGATTTACATAGTATGTACTGTCATCAACTTTTGTAAATACATCTGGCCATGTGTCTACTTTCTTTGTATAAGCTTCACCTGTATCAGGATCAACACCATCTTCAAAATTACCAGCCCAGTAATTTGAGAAAATACCCTTGCTTGCATCTGTATCACCAAATGCTGTTGTTGAACCAGCTACATAGAATGTCCAATCAGTAAATGAATCTGCAGCAGACTGTGTCTTAAATATCTTATTATACTTGATATATGCTTTATTTCCTGCATTAAGTAAATCCTTGAATTTTGAAAGGTCACCATCTGCAGTTGAAACATCACCATAGTCACCAATGTCAAGATACCAGAATGTACCTTCCTTATCAGCTGTATCACCTGCAGAGTAATCTTCTCCCTGAGGATTATCAACAATCTGGAATCCACCATAAAGGGCTTTATAACCCTTAAACTGATACCAACCATTACCGATAGAAGTCATGGCATAAGCATTTCTGCCCCAATATGTATTTACTACTTTTAATCCAGGAAGTGTAGCATTAAGAACAAGTGTAAGGTTCGTAGCATCATCACTACCATAGTAGTAATAAATGGTAATATCGTCAAATTCAGTTTCATTAATACCTTCAGGATCATCAAAATAAGTAATTGAATATACTTTTGTCTTTAAATCATAAGTTACTTTAACATATGCATCTGCAACGGCAAGGAATGCAAAGTCTTTACCTGCTTTACCAAACCAGCTTCTATCTGCATAGATATTTAAAGTATAGCTCTTAAATTTTTCTGCCTTCTTAGAAGAAATCCATGTAAGAGTTGTACCATTCTTTGTCATCTGATCCTGCCAGTTTTCAGTACCCTTATATCTTCCTTCTTCTTCAATATATCCATAATTATCCTGTGACCAGTAATTTGTAAAGATACCTGCATCACAAGCTTCTTCAAATTCACTTGTAGAACCTGAGATATAATAATCCCATGAAAATGCTTTATCATAGCTTTCAGCAGCTTCTTTTGATTCAAATAATGTATTATACATGATATATGCTTCACCCTCATTAAAGAGTTCATCATATCTTTCCTTATCACCATCATTCTGGTAACCTTCACCTGCATCACCTACATTAATGAGCCAAACTGTATTTTCCTTATCATAAGTATCATCTGGATACATCTCATCCTGTGGATTCGCTACGATTTGGAATCCGCCATAGCTCTTATAAACATCAAACGAATACCAATTATCTTCATCCTTAGTCATTGGATAACATGTTCTTGTCCAATATGTATGACCATATGGAGTACCAAGCTTATCATAATTAAGTGAAGACTTGATTGTAGATGTCCAGAAAGCAATTGTAAGTGTATCTGTTCCCGGATAATATACATGTACCTTTGCAACCGAATCATCTAGTGATACTTCTTCGGCATATGTTGTATCTGTATATAATTTAATATCAACAGTATTTGCTTCAGGATCATATATCATCTTAACATATCCTTCTGCAAGTGCAGTATATGTTTGTTCTTTACCATCAAGCATTACATCTGACCAGGAGTTATTTCTTAAAATCTTAAACTTTGCAGATTCATTTTCTGAAATTTTTCCGAGTTCAATATAGTACTTTCCTGTGCCATCGTTAATTAAATCTGTCATACCATAATTAGATGGGAATATACCTGCTTCTGTCCAGTCACTATTTGAACCTGCTATCTGATATGTATATGTGACATTACCCATAGCTTCTTCATAAGCTTCTTTTGTGCTTTGAACAACAGAGAAATCAACTTTTGCATAAGCAGTATCACTATTTTCTAATGCAGTATTAAGATTTGCTATTTTTTCACTATCTCCATCTCTACCAACATTGCAAACCCATGAAGCATCCTCGCTTTCAACTTTGGTATACACAGAGAAACCTGCTGTTAATACAGCCTTACTTACTTTAAATGAATACCAGTTTTCGCCAACAGTTTCAGTTTCATCCGTTAAAGCATATGCATATGCTCCTGACCAAGGATTAAAAGCTGATACAAAGTCTTGAACCTGTGATGTAAAAACAAAATAAGGTAATCCTGTTTTTCCATTCATATCAATATATACTGTTACTTCATCAGATGGTTCATCGCCACTATCGCTTACCTTTGTTGTATAATTATCATCTGTATAAAGATCAACACTTATAGATGCATTTGTAGCATCTAATGTATATAAAGCATATCCATCTTTTTCGAATTCAGTTTTGTTTGTAGCAAATTCTGAATATAATTCATCCGCTAATGTATATACACCAAATGTAACAATATCGCCTGCTGACACTGCACCATATTTAAATGTTAAAGTTTCATCTAATGCCACATATTCTTCTCCGGATAAAGCATAATATGTAACATCCTCTGGTTCATCTGAAACTTCTGTGGTATATGTATCATCCGTAAATACTTTAACACTTACATCTTTTGTATCTGCATTATAATATATTTTTGCGTAACCACTCTTATCAGCTGTATGATTACCCCAAGCAACAGCAACATCTGCCCAAGCTGTAGATGTATAGATACCAAAACTTAAAGTTTCTCCCTTGGCGATTTGACCATATGTATATGTATACACATCGTCTTCTGCTGTCATTATGTTGTCTACAGTAAGATTACCATTAAATCCAACATAATAATTATTGACTTCGTCGGCATTAGCCGGAACGTAGTCAATACCTGTAACAGTCATAACCATTACAAGCAATCCAACTATGAATTTCTTTAAATAATTTCTCATAGTCTCTTTTTCTCCTTTCAAATAAATATTTTTCCGCCCTACGCGTTATGCCGATTATAACATTTATATTTTATAGTATCAACAAAAAATACAAGTTTACAAGATTTTTATTGTAAAAAACATACAAGTTAGAAACATAAAAACAAGCCAAGTTGGAACACCCAACATTGGCTTGTGTTATTATTATTTAATCTTAGGATTCTTTGCTCCGCTCTTTTTAATCATTTTCTTATACTTGGCTTTTTTAATCTTAGGAACCTTAAATGTAGCCTTCTTCTTAATCCCCTTAAATGCTGTTTTGCCTATTTTAGTAATCTTTGCAGATTTAATAATTACTTTTCTTAATTTTTTGCAGTTTTTAAATGCAGCCTTACCGATAGTTTTTAGTACTTTACTATTAATAGATACACTCTTAAGTTTCTTATCACCTGCAAATGCATTTTTTCCTATAGTTTTAACATTCTTGCCTATAAATACTTTTTTGATTTTATTATTATTCTTAAATGCATTATTAGCTATTGATGTTACTTTATATGTTATACCACCTATTGTAACCTTTGTAGCTATTTTTATTGTTACAAGGCTCTTTTTATTAAGGCCTGTAATAGCTACTTCTCCTATATCAGAATCAGAACCTGCTTTAGTAACTTTATATGTATATTTCTTATCCTTTATAGTTTCACCCTTTGCCGGAGCGTTATTTGTAACATCGTTTTTTGGAGAATCTTCAATTACTGTAACAGATTTTGATTTACCATAAATAACTATATTTCCCTGTGTATATGGCACAATCTTATATGTTTCCTTTAAACCTGTATTAACAGATTTGTTTTGATAGTTGAAAACATAATTTGTTTTTCCGGTCGCTTTAATATCATCGATTTCCTTATATGAACCATCTGCTAACAATTGATAGATCTTAAATCCATCTGCTTCACCACCATTTGTAAAAATCCATGCTAAACTACCATTATTATCTATTTCTGCCGAAAGGATTTCATCAGGTACAATTACAGATACACTTTCACTTTTTGCTTCTTCATAACCATCCGCTTTAGCAATTACATTTATCCTGTTATTTCCTGTATATGGTGCTAAAATTTTAGCACTTGTATCATCAGTTACTGCATATGTATTATTTCCAATTAATACTTCATATTCCGTAGCATTTTCAACCTTATTCCAGTTTACAATATATGTATTTTCTTCTGTGCTTTCTGATAATGACACAAGTGGAGCTGATAATACTTTTTCTTCAGGATCGTCAATCGGATTATCTCCTTGGTTTTCTCCGGAACCTTCTATGAATTTAACTTCAACGCAATCAATATTTGCCCATGCATTTTTTGATACATTTTCAGCTTTAATACCAACAGTAATTACATCATTAGAATTTACTTTTGCATTTCCCGAATACTTTGTATACGAATCAACAGCACCTAAAGATAATTTTGTTACTGTTCCATTAGAATTATAAGTTCCATCTTTAATGTATGCGTAAATATTTCCCACATTACCACATTCATATAAAGATATATCATATTCTCCATGGCCGGTATTTGAAATATCAATTTCCTGATAACATTCTACTGTATACGAATCATATATATCTGTCCATACTGAAAGTTTTGTACTGCCATTATATCCATTCTGATTTTCAGCATAAATTGGATAATCAGTTTCATCGCCGGATGACGAAACAAGAGTCCAATTACTTATACTTCTGATATTACCTGATGCTCCATTATCATAATCAGCTTCAAAACTTGAGTTATTTACCAGATTATCGCCTAAAACAGGCTCTGTATTTATAGGTGCAGATGATGTACCTTTATAAACATATTTAAATACATTAAGAGATTCCATAGCCTGAATCTGCTTTGTACCTATTTTCTTAAATAATGCAAGGTTAGTTGTTGCACACTCACCACCCCTTGTGAAGTTAGGTTCATATTCTGCAGCATTATCAGATGCCCATCCGGTTCCATATGTATTATAATCGAGTCCACAAGCAACCCATGCAGGCTCCCAGTAGAACACACCGATTCCACCGATTTCATTAACACCTGCGATTACATCTCTTAAAAATTTTGCCTGACCTTCCATACTTATACCATACTTTGCATATACGCCGTTATCATCTGTAGCACTTCCGGTATATCTATATCCTACTTCAGCAATCATAACATCTATATTTTTTCCAGTATTTGGGTTTTTAACTGATTTTGCCCTATTAAGATTTGAGCATATAGATTCTATAGTACCATGTGAGCCCCATTCAGGATAATATGAAGAACCAAATATGTCAAAATCAACTCCATTATTTATAAAATTAGATGCAACTGTACCATAATTAAATTTGGTCTGATCAGTAAAATGAATTGCGTTTTTTATATCAGTACTATATTCAGCATTAAAATCTCTTACCGCCTGGCAACCATTTTTAAAAACATTATAGTAAGCAGTAGTATTATAACTTGTACCACTTACTCCTCCTGTTGTTTCATTACCTATCTGACAAATACCTATGTTATTAACTCCTGCATTTTTCAGTTCTACTAAGGAATCATATGTAAAATTATATACAGCCTGATTTAATTGAGTACTATTATAACTATTCCATGCTTTAGGTGTTTTTTGCTTACTAGGATCTGCCCAAAAATCAGAATAATGGAAATCCAAAAATACCTTAAGTCCTGCTTTTTGAGCAGCTAAGGCCATCTTTTTAACATAATTAATATCGCAAATACCTGCACCATAACTGTTAGCAACTGTTTTTTCACTTGCAGTTGAAAGATATGGATCATTCCATAATCTGATTCTTACATAATTAATACCTGAATCTGCTAGAATTTCATACATATCTTCCTCTTCACCATCAAGGTTGTAATATTTAACTCCGGCATCATACAAGCTTTGCGCACTGGAAATATCCGCACCCATAAAGAAATCTTCTGGAAGATTATTGACTTTTTGAACAGGTAATGTACTTGTATAAACGTCATCATCTGCATAAGCATCATTATAAAATTCACCATTGCAAATACCTGTCATCATAGTTGCAGAAAGCATCAATGCTAAAATCTTCTTTAAATTAATTTTTACCATCTCTAATCCCTTTCTCTTTCCTTTAATATATATCATTTATCTACATATATAAATATTTATATAGAGTTTAAAACTTGTATATTATATTTCTCAACTTGTTTTTTTTAAAATATAAAACAGGCTCAATATTACATCGAGCCTGTTCTGAATTATTTAAACTATTTATTTGATTTTAGCTTTCTTTGCTCCGGCTTTTTTTATCATCTTTTTATATTTAGATTTCTTAGCCTTAGGAACTTTAAATGTAGCTTTTTTCTTAATATTAGCAAATGCTTTACTTCCAATCTTCGTAATTTTAGTCGATTTAATAATTACTTTTTTAAGCTTTTTGCACTTGAAGAAAGCTTTACTTCCAATAGTCTTTAAAACTTTACTGTTAATAGTTACAGCTGAAAGTTTCTTGCATCCCATAAATGCATTATTTCCTATAGTCTTTACATTCTTTCCTATAGTGACCTTTTTAATCTTTGTATTACCCTTAAATGCTTTTGCGGCAATAGAAGTTACTTTATAGCTTATTCCATCTATTGTAACAACAGCAGCTACTTTTATGGATGTAAGCTTCTTGTTTTTAAGTCCTGTTATAGCAACTTCACCTTCTGTTGCACTGCTACCTGCTTTAGTAACTTTATATGTATATTTCTTATCCTTAACTGTTGTTCCTGCTTTTGGTCCTGCAACTACTTCTTCACTTGTCTTACTTCCAAGTTTAGCAGTTTTTGAAGTACCTGTAATAATAACACCATTATTATCCATATATGGAACAACCTTAAAGGTATAAGATGCACCTGCTTTAAGGCCGCTTACATTGTAACTTGTAACACTTGCCTTAACTGTAGCAAGTTTAACATATGAACCTGTGCCTTCCTTTGCATAAACGATAAATCCATCAGCATCACCACCTGCTGTAAATTTCCATTCTACTTTAGCTGTGGTATCACCGGTTGATACTGCATTTACGCTAATAACCTCATCTGGTACATAAACAGTAACGCTACTACTCTTGCCATCATGGTAACCTTTAGCCTTAGCTATAACATTTATTCTATTAGAACCTGAATAAGTTGCGGTAAGTTCATAACTTGTAATATCACCACCAAGTGTAGTAACTGTATTACCACCTACTTGTACTTCATATTCAGTTGCATTTTCAACAGGTTTCCATGATATTTTATATGAATTTTCTTTAGCAGATTCTGATACTACAACTTGAGGTTTTTCCAATGTTCCATAAAAGAATATACCTGTATCAATCAAATTATTATATAATTTACCATCTGACATTAGATAATAAACATTTCCCGCAAGAATCTGCTCATATAGATCGGTACCACCGTCTATACCAAGATTTGCTACCCATGCAATATTAGTCTCTTCTCTACCATTTGAAGAGTTATAAATCTGGAAACCTCCATCAAGGCTTGTAAGATTGTATTTATACCATCCTTCACCAATATCACTGCTTGCATCTTCCATTACATAGAATCTTGCTCCTGTCCAGCCTGATATGGTAAACATTGTTCCGCCTGCTTCTGTAGTATTGTTAAATCTAAGTGATATTTCAGAATAACCCGGAGCATATACATAGAATGTATAAATAATCTTATTAACTTCAGTCATAACATCGTCAAGTGTTGCATAAAGTTTTCCTTCATAAAGGTATGTCTTATTACCATTTATAAAACTATCATAATCTGAACTTGTATCATTTACATCAAGAACTATAACTTCGTTATCATCTGTTACTTCATAAACAGTATAACTACCAAATCCTGCATTTATTCTATATTTGTACCAATTTTCTCCATATGTTAAGTCTTCACTCATTGCATATGCATATTTTCCGTCAATTGTCTTATCAGGTGTTTTACCGTTAATTGGATTAGTAAATGCTACATAAAGTGTGCCATCTTTGTCATAATAACTCCTTAAGACAGATGATAGATATGATTTTTCATCTTTTTTAAGATTTATATTAACCGTTACCGATGCATTTGGCATTATAAAAGTATTGCCATCAGTTTCAACCTTTGAAAGATTGCTAGCTACTACAGTTAAACTATCAAAGCTGTAATCATCATCTGGTGTTACATTAACTGTAACTTTTTCACCTGGTTTAGCCCATTTTACATCATCATCATTAATTGTCACTGTACAATTATTGCTATTACCAATTTTAACCGCCAATTCTACATTTGCAATTGTTTCAGACAAATAATTATATGCAGTTACATAGTCATCATTAGTTGAATCTTCATTATTTAAAACTACCATTGCATTTAAGATAGAATTTGTAAGTGCATCATTTCCTTGAAAATCTTCACTATCTTCCATTGTAATACTGCTTAATAATTCTTCTAATTTGTCTTTATCAGTTTTAACTTCACCTTGACCACAATATACTACAGATGCAAGATCTAAATTTGACCACTCTTGCTTAATGACATTTTCAGCCTTAATTCCAATTGTTAATTTTTCCGTATTTTTTATATTTACATACAATTCTGTTTTTGTCCATCCATCCGATGTGCCTATAACCTTACTTGTAACATCGCTTGAACCGAAAGATCCATCTTTTACATAAAGAGATATATCGCTAATATTTCCTATTTGATATATAGAAGCACAATAAACACCTGCGCCATATTCAGAAATATCTATTTCCTGATAAGCTTCCGCGCTGTAATTATCATATGAACTTGTCCAGACTGATAATCTTCTTGCTCCATCATATGTAGTTTTTTGCTCTGTATAAATCGGTTTAGTATCACCTTCACCTGCACTTGATATAGTAGTCCAATTATCAATTGTTCTTGATTTGGATACAGCAGGTAATTCAAAACTTGGATTCACTACAAGATTTCCACTTGTAGCAGCAGGTGCTACGGTTACATCAGCAAATACATTATTACTATATCCGTCTACATTACCACTGATATAATAATTACCTTCCTTTGATGTATCGATTCTTTCAATATCTGTCTGATTCCATGTAACATTTACATCTATTTCTTCACCACCATTTAAAGTAGCTTTAAGTGTTTTTGGAAGAGCATTTGATATATCTCCACCAAGTGGAAGAACTATATTACTATTTTCAACACTAATAATAGATCTGTCAGATATTTCAATTGTTGCATATATATCACCATCATATCCGTCAAGAGTACCTTTTACATAGTAATCACCCTCAACACTTGTATCAGTTTTATTTATATCGTCTTGATTCCATGTAACATTTGCGCTTACCTGTCTTAAAGACTTAAGTGTAACAAGTACAGTATCAGGTAATTCAATATTATCACCTGTTTCAACCTTTAATACAACTTTTTCTTTATCTTTTACTTTTGTAGCTGATGTTGTACCCTTATAAACATATTTAAATACATTAAGATTTTCACTGGCGTCAATTCTCTTTGACTGAGAGCTGTTTGCAGTAAATAAGGCAAGATCAGTAGTAGCACATTTACCACCACCATATTCTGTTGCACCTTTATCGTACTCGGCAGCATTATCTGAAGCCCAACCTGTACCGGTCTTATTATAATCAAGTCCTACATCAACCCATGCAGGTTCCCAATAAAAGATTCCAAGACCGCCTATCTTATTAACACCATCAATTAAATCTCTTAAAAAGATAGCCTGTGCTTCCTTAGAAACTCCATATTTAACATAAGCCGGCTGTGCTGATGTTTTTGCCTGATAATAATATCCAACTTCAGAAATCATTACATCAATATTCTTATTTGTTTTAGTATTAACTACACTCTTTGCACTTTCAAGATTTGAGCAAATAGAATCTATAGAGCCATGAGTTGAATATTCCGGATAATATGATGATGAAAGAATATCAAAATCCACTCCATTATTAACAAATCTTTGAGCAAGTTCATTAAATTTAAATGCCTGCTGGTTTGTAAAATGAAGTGCAATGAGAACATCTTCATCAAAGGCTCTTACAGCTTCGCAACCCTTAGCAAATATATTATAGCCTTCTGTGGTTGAAATTCCATACCCACAAATATTGCTTGTAGTTTCATTACCAACCTGTACCATACCAATGTTGTTAACTCCGGCTGCCTTTAATTCATTAAGTGAATCAAGTGTATAATTATAGACTGCATTGGCTGTCTGTGTTGCATTGTAACTACTCCATGCTTTAGGTTTAGTCTGCTTAGAAGGATCTGCCCAAAAATCTGAATAATGGAAGTCTAACAACACTTTTAAACCTGCTTTTTGAGCTGCTAAGGCCATCTTTTTTACGTAATTAATATCACATATACCACCGCCATAACTGTTAATTACGGTTTTTTCAGAAGCACTTGTACCGCTCTTATATGGATCATTCCAAAGTCTTAATCTAACATAATTAATACCACTGTCCGCCATAAGAGCATATAAATCCTGTTCATTTCCGTCCTCATTATAATACTTTACTCCTGCATCATATAAACTTTGAGCACTGGATATGTCAGCTCCCATAAAAAAGTCCTTTGATAAATTTTCTACTTTTTCAATAGGAAGATCACTAACATATACTCCGTCATCATTTAATGTAGAAGCATAAGATTTACTGTTAAATTCATCCACACTTGGTAATGTTAGTACCATAGCTGCAGATAAGATAACAGAAGTCGCTTTTTTAAACAACTTTTTTTTCATTTACTTTACTCTCCTCTCTTATTTGATTAATATAGGTGTTAATAGGCACCAAAGCCGCATAAATACGGCATAATATTTAAAATAATTATATATTTTTATATTTTAGTCCTTTGGTTTTTCAACCTTTTTCACATCTTCAGATTGATCCGTTGAAAAATCATATTTTTCAAAACTATCAACTTCCGGTAAATCTATATCTAGGCCGGTTGTCTTGTCCCATAATACCTCACCGTTTTTAAGTTTAAAATCAACCACATGGCCACCCTTACTTTCATCCTCTGAAATAAAGTGAAAATGCCATCCTGATGAATTTAACTTATCCATATAAACCGGGCAATATACTCCAACCACAGTTCCTGGAATATTTTCATAATCAAAAAACCTTTGATCTGTCTCCATCACTTCTGCTAAAGGTTTATATGGTTCCTCCTGAGCCAACTCACTTCTCACATTCATTTTTTCGAAGGTACCGGTGATTTTTATGACCTGAAAATAGTTCCCTGCTTCCTTAGTATAATTTTCATCAAGTTTCTCAATCACATCATTTAGATTTTCAACATCTGTTATCTCGGATTTATCATCCTCATCAAAAAAAGTAATTGAAGCAAATGGAACAGTCTCATCATCTGAAACTTCCTCTACTTTTCCATCACCATCAGCGCGAAATACTTTACCATCTAACATAATTAACTCACCATTTAATTTATTAAATGTTCCAAGTCCAATATCGCCTCGCTCCTTTAATGCACCTACAGTAATACTGCCGTAATAATCCCCTTGTGTTAAATCCTGCAAGAGAGATACTTGATAAAGGCACTCCCTGTCAATATCAAATTTTTCTGGTTCCTCCTCATTAATATCCATGTCTACATTGGCAATATTATCGGTTTTTTCCTCAGTACTACTTAAGTTTTCATCACTATTATTGCTTTTTGAACTATTCATACTGGCTTTGTTATCATTAATGCCACTACTGTTACAGCTTCCTAATATAGCCGAGATTAATAACGATGTAAACAAGATTTTAAATGTTTTTTTCATATTATCATCCTTTCTCTACCTAGTTATTATGAAGCAAGTTATCTTAAAATATTCAAATAAAATCAATGAGGATGTGATATTAAGGAATTAATTAATTACTCCATTATATTTATATATTGGAACAATTCTAATTTCTGTAATTTCATTAACATATTCTTTATCAAATTCCATCATTTCATCAAATACGATATCGTCATCATTTCTAAGGCTTAAAATAGACAGTGTTAATTCTTTTGGATATCCATATTCTTTAAGTCCAATAGTAATGCTTTTTCCTGTATTAAAGCTATCATAAAGCGTATCATCATCCATCTTTAACTTTATAAGATTACCCTTGTATTTTATCTTTAAAAACAAGTCTTTCATATTTGCTTCATCAAATTTATTATACTTAATTACAACCTTATAATCAATGGTTTTGGCACCTTTATAGTTCTCATATAAATAGTTTTCTTCATAAGTTGAAACAGGCTCAGAATTAATATCTATATTTGCGATATTACTTGATTTCAAACTATATACAGCCCACTGTCCTTCTTGATAATCAAATTCAAAATCTTTAAATTTCAAACTATCATTAAATGGATATACTTTTAATATACTATCATTACCTTCAATATACATACCATCGCCTGAAATATAATTATTTGAACAAATCAAATATTCTCTATCAAGCTTTACTTTATATGAATTTAGAGCATCATTTCTTGTAATATAATAATAATCTGTTTCATATCCATCAATTACATCAAATTCAGGTTCCTTATCTCCATAAAAAACACAAATATCCGGATATTTATCCTGGTTATGTAATATACATAAAGGGGATGCTGTAGCTTTTTCTATTGTCAAATCACCGATTTTTATATTAAAAGGATAAAACATGTAATCACCATCTTTTATATCCATCTTAAATTCAATTTTTTTACCCTCCAGGTTAACAGATATCGGATAGTCTAAATGCTCATTACACTTATATCCTCTTACATAATTATTTACAAATACAAAACCTGATTTACCATTATGTCTTACGGAATATCTTACATCTTCAAGATTATCAGGTTTAAAAGATATATAATTATCTTTCAACATCACTTCGTTTAAAGACATATCATTAATGTATGTATCCATATCACATAACAAACTGCCGAAGTCACCTACAAACATAGTAAATAATTTAAGTTCTTTATATGTATTACTTAGCTTTCCATATGCACCTATAGGAGCTTGAAAATCATAATCAAATTCCGCTAAATCACACCAGCTACCGCTTTCTTTATTCTCATTAAGATAGGTGGTTTTTCCCTTTGGATTTATACCACCTGCATACATATAAAATCCCAATAGATTACATCCACTGGCTAGTTTTGTAAGTACCACAGCACCAATATCTTTGGAGTGAGCAATTGGTCTTCTGTCATATGTAGGACACAAACCGCCCCCTAATTCAGCTGTTAAAAATGGATACTTCCTATAATCATAACTTTCAGCACTACCTACTGGAATATCCTGTCCTATCTTATGATCATCTCTTTCATGGGTTATTACATAATTAGTAGATGGCGGAAGTTTTTCTAAACTTCTCTCCCAAGGAGAATCACAATATCCGCCCATAACAGGTATACAATCACCAATTACAGCGCCTCCCCAACCTGTAGCTGTATAGTAAGGCACATCAAAACCAATTTCTTTAACAATTTGCATCAAGGTATCCATGTGATTCCCACATTCATCCCTGTCTTTATCTCCAACATGGCCGTATTCATTCTCAAGCTGAATACCTATAATTGGTCCACCATCCTTAAAAAAGAGTCCCTGAACCTGTTCATAAATAACCCTTAAGTATTTTGTAATTTCCTCTAAATAAACTGGGTCATTACTTCTTAAGTCGGAACATTTGTTAATTAGCCAATCCGGAAAACCTCCATTTTTTACTTCTGCATGAACAAATGGGCCTATTCGAAGCCACATTTTTAATCCTTGATCATTTATCTTATTAACAAATTTCCTTAAATCACAGTTACCGGCAAATACGTATTCTCCCTCCACTTCTTCGTGATGCATCCAAATAACATAGGAAGATACAATGTCCACTCCTGCGCTTTTCATTTTAATAAGGGTTTCATCCCATCTATTTTCATTAATTCTGGAATAATGCACCTCTCCCATAACTGGAAAATAAGGTTCATTGTTCTTTGTTAAAAACTTGTTATTATACGAATATTTATCCATCTCATCCTCTTTATAAAAATTAGGCATGTTGAGTTCAGGCTCAACATGCCTTAATTTCTCTTTATCTCTCGTATATATTATTTGCAATTATAATTAATTAATGATTATCTTACTTTTCTTCAACATCAACAGGGTTAAAGAGGAAATCATCAAGTGTTCCCCAAGGTCCCTTGTTTCCATCTGCTTCTGCATATACTGTAAAGCTGATTGTAGCTGTACCATCTTCACCTACTACAATATCTTCAATTGTAGGCTGTCTAAATACTGCCCATTCAGATACTTCAGTATCTGCTGTATATTCCTTGCCATCTGATTCAACTTTAAGTGTAAATGCACCATTAGTTGTATCACCACCCTGAATCTGGCAGCTTGCTTTATATGTACCAGGTTTAAGACCTGTCATGGTCTGAGTAATGGTAAAGTCACATTTTGTCTTTGCATACCAATGCCATGCATGAGTACCTGTATATGCATCTGTGATCTTATCCATATCATAAAGTTCATGTTCTTCTTCATTCTCGGCTCTGTCTTCAACTACCCAGTAGCTAAGACCCTCTTCTGTATCATCTTCAAAACTGAAGTTTTCAACATAATTTGGCTCTACCATTTTAACTTCACAGTAAACCTTATATTCATTTCCTTCAACAGTTGTAGAGCCATATACTTTATAATCCTGAGGACCTGACATCTGCATTGATTCTGCAGCTGCTTCAGATATCTCATCCCATGTTACAGCCACTTCTTCAGTATGTCTGTCATTATAAATAGCAGTAACAGTTTCAGGTAAGATAATTTCATCACCAATTCTTATTGTACATTCAGTATTACAAACTTCATCTACAGCTACAGGACAATTTGTTCCTGTATAACAGTAATCAAATGTATATAATGTTTCTAAAATATATCCATCTTTATCAAACATGGCCTGGTTATCCCATGCGCAACCACCATACCAAGTACCTGCATCATCTGGATCGTATTCTGAAGCGTAACTGCTTGCCCAGCCACTTCCATATTTTTCCCATTTTTCATTTCTTGTCATATCATCTTCAGGTACTGCAATCCAAGCACCTTCCCAGTAGCAAACACCGATTCCGGCATCGCCAACATCTGCAACAGCCTGAACAACATCGTTAATAACTTCTGCCTGTCCCTGAAGTGTATAGGAATAATTCTTAACTACATTTGATCCATTACCAATTGTATTTGTATGTCCATCTGTATCATCTGGTGAATATGCCCAAGAAGTTTCCATTACCATAACTTTTTTATCGTATTCCTCAGCAGCAAATTTTAAGATTTCAGTAAGATTCTCAAGACTTCCATGCCAATATGGATAGTAACTTGTTCCAAATACATCATAATCAACTTCAAAATTCTGTAAGATAGAAAGGTAATTCTTATATCTTTCCTGGCTTGAAGGATCTGCAAAATGAAGTGCTATGATAATATTTTTATCAATCTCTCTTATTGCTTTAGCCGCACTATTCATAAGAGTTGTAATATTAATCCAGTTTGTTTCACCACAGAACCAGGCATTTGTTTCATTACCAATCTGAATCATACCTACATCAACTCCTTCATCCTTTAACTTTTGAACACTTTCCTTGGTATATTCATAAATAGCTTCAGCCTTTGTGTCAATATCCATGTCTGCCCATGCCTTTGGAGCTGACTGCTTATCTGGATCTGCCCAGAAGTCTGAATAATGGAAGTCGACTAATGTCTTAATACCATTTTCAGTAGCTCTTTTACCAATCTGAATACATTTATCCAAGTCATTATTACCACCACCATAGCCATTTCCACTGGCATCATATGGATCATTCCATACACGTACACGTACATAATTATAACCACTGTCTGCAAGAATCTTTAAAAGATCTTCTTCATTGCCATCCTTATCGTGGTAAACAACACCACTTTCCTCTTCAGAGATTAAGGATGAGATATCCATGCCTTTAATAAAGCCTTCTGATAAACCCTCAACTTTATTAACAATAATGGTTGAATCAACAGGGGCGCCCTTATGTTCTTCAGTAAGCTCAGCATTTAAAATACTGTCAAACATATCCTTGCTTTCAGTTTCCCCATTACTAGAAGATCCACCTTTGCAGCCTGCCATGGATAGAACCATGGTTGCACTTAAAAGTGCGCATAACATCTTAGTTGTTACTCTCTTTTTCATGATACTCTCTCTTTCTTTATAGCTTTATTTGTTTTTCTAAAATAGTTACTAAACTTGTATTTTTTACCATGTTTTTTACTCGTCACGATAGTATCACAACACCTTTTTTCCGTCAATTAAGCTTTGCTCATTTTTATAGAAATAAACGATTAAGTGTACAAGTTAGCCTTAAAATCCCTTCAACTTGTATGTTTTTAAACAACAAAAAAATCCGACACCTAAGTGTCGGATTTTTATATATAAATTAATTATGCTTCGCTTCTTTTCTTAAGAACTACAACTGCGCCTGCTGCAAGAACAAGGATTCCAGCCATAGCAAATGGTGAAGCATCACCAGTAGAAGCTACTGTATCTGCTGTTGCACCATCATTACTTGGAACAACTACTACATCATCAACAGTACCATCATCTGTTGTTGTATCATCTGCATCATCATCTGAAGATGTATCTGTATCTTCATCAAAGCTTGCATCATCACCTACATATTCATCCCATTCATCCTCAGAGATTTCGAAGTCACCCTTATTAAGAACTTCTCCGCTATCACCCTTAAGTGAAATGTTATCAATGTATCCCCAAGCATTGCTTGCTGAAAGATCAACTGAAGCACCTACATCATAAACACCTGCATCAAGATCAGCTGTAAATGTAATGCTCTGCCATGTTGATGGATCTTCACTCCATCCTGTTGTAGCTGTACCTACACCCTTGTTATCACCAATAAATGGAGTAACTGTGATACCATCACCATCACCACCCATGATGTCCATTGTAAGTGTGTATTTACCAGCTTCTGTAATCTTTACTTTCTGAGAAATCTTACCACCTTCTGATGTACCATTCTTTGACCAAACCTGGTAAACATAGTTTGATGCATCTCCCTGATACCAAGCTAATTTGTTAAGGCTTTCTGTAGTCTCGCTATCATCATTAGCAAGTCCTGAAATAGACCACTTACTACCTTCATTAGCGAAAGCTACTGTGCTCATTGATAAAGCAAGTGCAGCACTAAGTGCAACTGCAAATAATTTCTTTGCTCTCATAATTGTCTCTCCTTATAACATTTATTATTGATTGATTATTATTTTCTTACTAAGTTCCATACCCCCAGTAAGTATACATAACACCATAATATCACTTGTACACAATTGTGTCAAGTTGTTTATAATCTAACATATAATCACACCGTAATTATATGCCGGTTGCTCTTTTATGACGCGACCTTTATTTAATCACCTTAACAGGACACTTTGTTTTACACAATCCACATCCTATACAAACTTCCTGATCAATATATGCAATATTATTTTCAAGTATTATAGCATTTGCCGGACAGTTTCTTGCACACATGCCACAGCCAATACAACCCACGTTGCATACAGCCTTAACATCCTTACCCTTTTCCTTTGAACTGCATCCAACCACTGCTTTTGCTTCATAAGGGATAAGTTCAATCAAGTTCTTTGGACAAATACCAACACATTTGCCACAGGCCACACAGTTTTCACGGTTTACTAAAGCAACACCGTTTACCACATGTATTGCATCAAAATCACATACATTTGTACATGAGCCATAACCTAAACATCCATATATACAGCCCTTATCGCCACCACCTGTAACATAATTTGCCTGACGACAGTCAATGTTCCCCGTATATTCATATTTTTTGGAAGCAGCATCTGCTTTACCAGTACATTTTACAAATGCAACTTTTCTTGTTACTTCTGCCTCTGCACCGGTTATAGCTGCGATTTTTTCAGCAACAGCTGCTCCACCAACAGGACAAGCACCTGCAGGCGCCTCACCCTTAGCAATGGCAGCGGCTAGTGCATCACAACCTGCAAATCCACAACCACCACAGTTATTTCCTGGAAGTTCTTCCCTAATTTGGATTTCTTTCTCATCTACTTCCACATGAAACTTCATGGATGCAAGTCCAAGCAATATACCTATTAATAATCCAACTCCTGCAATAAGTGCTGTTGCACCTAAAACAGCAGCCATATCCATAGCTAATATAAATTCCATACCAAATCCTCCTATAAAAGTCCGGAAAATCCGGTAAATGCGATTGCCATAAGACCTGCTGTTACTAATACAATAGGCATTCCTTTAAAGGAAGGAGAAATATCATTATATTCAATCTTTTCTCTTATGCCTGCCATAATTACAATTGCAATGGTAAATCCAACTGCAGCGCCAAAACCATTTACGGTACTTTCCAAAAGTCCATATCCGTTTTGAACATTCTTTATGGCCACACCTAAAACTGCACAGTTTGTTGTAATAAGAGGAAGATATACACCCAAAGCCTGATAAAGGGCTGGTAATAATTTCTTTAATACCATTTCAACAAACTGAACCAAAGCTGCTATTACTAGAATAAATACAATCGTTTCAAGATATTCCATTCCTGCTTTTGCAAGAATAAATATATATATTGCTGAAGTAATAAATGATGATAAAGTAATTACAAATATTACTGCAGCACCCATGCCAATTGCTGTATCGACCTTTTTAGAAACACCAAGGAAAGGACAGATACCAAGGAACTGACTTAAAATAACATTATTAACCAATGCTGCTGCAAGCGCAATTATAATAATATGTCCCATTTATTTGCCCTCCTTTTTAACAGTTTCTTCTTTAACTACTTCTTTCTTTTCAGTATTTCCTGCTCCATCACATGCTATTCCACAGGCTGAGCAGTTTCCATCACATTCAGAAATCTTCTTACCCTTTGAAAGCTTGATTTTATTCTGGATAGCCACAAGACACGCAAGTACAAAGAACGCACCTGGAGCCATGACAAATATGGTAATTGGTTCATATTTAGATAAAATATCACCAACAAAACCACTGGCTACAGTTCCTTCACCAAGAATCTGGATTCCCGCAATTGCACCACTACCAAGAATTTCTCTAAAGGCGCCTAAAAATCCCAAACCAATGGTAAAACCAAGTCCCATACCAATTCCGTCAAAAGCTGAAAGAATCACTCCATTTTTTGAAGCGTAACTTTCTGCTCTACCAAGAATAATACAGTTAACAACGATAAGAGAAATATAAATTCCCAATGCTTCATTTAATGATGGCAAATATGCCTCTAACATAAACTGTAATACTGTTACAAGACTCGCAACAATTACGATAAATGCCGGAACTCTAACGCCATTAGGTATTATCTTTCTCATCATTGAAATAATGATATTTGACATTACCAAAACTGCTGTTGTACTAAGTCCCATTCCCACACCGTTAATAAGTGATGTAGTAACCGCAAGGGTTGGACACATACCAAGCATTAATACAAATGTTGGATTTTCTTTTACAATACCATTGAAAAGTCTTTCAATACATTTATTCATGTGCCTCACCTCCAGTCAAATATGCATACATATAAAGGCCTGCATTAACACCCTTTGTAAGTGTGCTTGTGGTAATGGTTGCACCACTTATGGCATCAATTTCATTATCAGCCTGTTTCCCAGTTTTTGAATATGTAATACTGTCTGCTTTAATTCCCTTAAACTGGTTTTTAAAACTATCAGTATTGGCCTGCATACCAAGACCTGCAGTTTCATTAATGGATAAAATGGAAATTCCTTTAAGAGTACCATCATTGTCAATACCCATGGTAAACTTAATGTCTCCGCCATAACCTTCCTTTGAAATAATGGTAAATACATAGCCCAAGGAATTGCCATTTGAATCCTTAGCCTCTACCATGCTTTCAACTTCCGCCTCGCTTTTAGCAACGCCTTTATCCTTAATAAAGCTTTCAGCTGCTTTTTTATCAAAATCTTTTTCTTCAAATTTATCTGCATCCTCAAAAACTTCTTTATAAGCTTTTTCAGTGGCAATTCTCTCCTGCTTTGCTCTTGGATCCTTTGTAACATCATATACAGCACCAAGAATAAAGCCAGCCACCAATGTGATTGCAAATAAAATCAAGGAATTCTTAATCATTTCTTTCATTATTTCTTACCCTCCCATCCAAATGCTGTAGGAAGAGTTACTCTTTCAATAAGAGGAACTAAAAGATTTGAGATAATAATTGCATAGGATACACCTTCGGCTCCACCGCCAAATACTCTGAGTATTGCTGTTAAGAAACCAAGAAGAATACCAAATACAATTCTTCCATTCTTTGTTATTGGAGATGTAACATAGTCAGTAGCCATAAAGAAAGCACCTAACATAAGACCACCGCCACAAAGTTCTTTTGCAATGTATCTATAATCAAATCCCTTTCCTGAGAATATCATCATAAATATTACAAATGAAATTATATATAAAACCGGAATTCTAAAATCAATAAGTTTTCTTACTATTAAGTAAATACCACCTATAATTAAAGCAATGGCACTTGTTTCTCCAATAGTACCTGCAGTTGTTCCTAAAAACATTTTAAGAAGATTTACATCTCCACCATTTTTAATAACTGCCAAAGGAGTTGCTCCAGATACGCCATCGTATGTAAAATCAGTCATGTATTTGGCAAATGATGCCATAAGAAAACATCTTGCACCAAGAGCCGGGTTCATAAAGTTCTGACCCAGGCCACCAAACAACTGTTTTACAACAAGTATGGCAAAAACACCACCAAGTGCTGCCATCCATAAAGGAATGCTTACTGGAAGATTCATGCCAAGTAAGAGACCTGTAAGAACAGCTGAAAAATCACCTACAGTAATCTTCTTTTTCATTCCCAATTCATATAAATACTCTGTTAATACACTTGCAAACACACATACTAGAATTACAAGCGCTGCTCTTAAACCAAAATTATATACACCAACAACCGTTGCAGGAAGAAGGGCAATAATTACATTAATCATTATTTCAGCAGTTGTAATGCTGTCACGATCATGTGGATTGGATGATACGCTCATCATATTATCAGCCATTATTTACCTCTCTTTCTGTCAGCCAAAATATCTTTTCTCATGGATTTAATTGACTGAGTAAGATTTCTCTTAGCAGGACATACATAAGAGCAGCATCCGCACTCGCAACATTCCATACCATGATATTTTAAGAACATTTCTTTATTATTGTTATTAGCAAATTCAGCAAGTCTTGAAGGAATAACTCTTCCAGGACATACACTTGCACATCTGCCACAATTAATACAATTTGTCTGAAGTTTTTCTGCTTCTTTTACCTTATCAACACTATTACAAAGTATTGCAGAACTTGTCTTTACAATAGGTACATTAATATCATACATTGCAGTACCCATCATAGGACCACCTGAAATAATCTTTTCACATTCCTTTGTAAGTCCGCCTGCTGCTTCAATTAAATCAGCCTGCTTACTTCCAATAGGGACTTCAAAGTTCTGTGGCTTACTTACTGCATCACCTGTTACAGTTACAATACGACTTGTAAGTGGCTTACTATTTGCCACCGCCTCATAAATGGCAGTAACTGTATCAATATTATCAACAATACAGCCCACATCTGAAGGAAGCATTGTTGAATTTATGCTTCTGCCTGTTGTGGCAAATATCAAAGCACGTTCACCACCCTGTGGATACTTTGTAAAGAGCTTCTTAACACAAATATTAGGTTCATCCTTAACAAGCTCACTTATTTTCTTTATTGCATCCTTTTTATTATCTTCAATGGCAATAATACCCTTTGCATTATCAAATAATAAAAGCATTATCTTTAATCCTTCTACTATTTTCTCTGGTGATTCCATCATTCTGCGATAATCGGATGTAAGATATGGTTCACACTCTGCTCCATTAACTATTACATATTCAATGGCATCCGGATCCTTTGGAGACAACTTAACATGGGTTGGGAAACCTGCTCCACCCATACCAACAATACCGCATTCCTTAACCATTTCAATAATATTCTTTTTAGTAAAATTCTCAAGCAGACTTCCCCCTGTAGGGATCTCTGGAACAAACTTTTCAAACTGGTCATCACTTTCCACTACTATGGATAACTGTTTTATTCCTGCAAGTGTTAATCTAGGTTCAATTTTAGTAACTGTACCTGATACTGATGCATGGATGTTGGCAGAAACAAATCCTGATGCCTCAGCTATCTTTTGTCCAACTAACACTCTTTCACCAACTTCCACAATTGGAGAAGCAGGTGCACCTATGTGCTGTGATAATGGATATACAACCTCTCCCTTTGGTTTAAAAGGAACTATCGGCAAATCCTTTGATAACTCTTTACCCTCAAAAGGATGTATTCCACCTTTAAATGTAAGAACAGACATTTAAATTACCTCTCAATAATATATTATTAAACATACAACCATAAAATTATAATATATTGATTAATTTTTATCAATATGTTTTTTTATTATAATGATAAGATATTATTAAATACAAAAAATAAAGGATTTCATAAGAAATCCCTTATTAATAATCATTGATTAATTATAATCTTTTTTACCTATTATTTCTTCATGTCAAAGTTTCTATTTAACAAGCATTTCCACAACTTCTTTAAAATGCATGCCATTTGATGCCTTAACAAGAATTGTATCACCCATTTTTAAGATTCCAAACAACGAACTCTTTAATTCATCCAAATCCTTAAAATAATACATCATCATGTTATTATCGGATAACTCCTTAGTCGCAGCATCAAACATATTCTTTGACAAGCCTCCTACACATACCAGTACATCAATATCTTTTTTAGAAGCATACTCTCCAACCTCAGCATGAAGTTTTTCTTCATCCGCTCCAAGTTCAAACATATCTCCAAGAACTGCAACTTTTCTGGTATCTGCCATAGCCAAAACATCTATTGCTGCTTTCATGGACATTGGATTAGCATTATAACAATCATCAATCACCAAATACTTATCTGTTTTTATATGATTATTTCTTCCGCTAACTGGTTTAAGACTTTCAATCCCCTGCTTAATCTCGGAGATATCAAGTCCAAAATAATCACCCACAAGAGATGCAGCAAGAGCATTACCCACCATATGTTCACCTGGAATTGGAACTGTGGCTTCAATTGTTCTTCCCAAACAATTTAATAATACATATGTACCACCAAGGCCTTCTTTTCTAACCTCCAATGGATATGCAGAAAACAAATCACTTTTACCAAAAAACATTGGCTCAATGCCGTTATAATCCTTTATGGTAATCAGTTTATCATCATCACCATTTAAGATAATTGCTCCACTAGGATTCATGTAGTCAAAAATCTCTGTCTTAGCCTTAAGTACGCCATCTCTGTCTCCAAGATTTTCCAAATGACAAGTTCCAATATTAGTAATAACACAAACATCAGGCTTTGCAACCTTTGCAATTCTGTGCATTTCTTCAAACTCACTAATACCCATTTCAAGAACACAGATTTCAATATCTTCAGTCAGTCTGAATATTGTAAGTGGAAGTCCAATTTCATTATTGAAGTTTCCCTCTGTCTTAAGTACCTTATACTTTTGTTCCAAAACAGAAGCAACTATTTCCTTAGTACTTGTTTTACCTACGCTTCCTGTAATTCCAACAACCTTAACGTCCAAGGATTCTCTATAAAACTGAGCGATGTCCTTAATGGCCTTGGCAGTTGAATCAACAAGAATATATGGATATGTAACATCTCCCAAATCCTGTTCGCTAAGAGTAATCATTGCATTTTTAGCAAATACATCTGGAATAAATTTATGACCATCTACCCTCTCTCCAACAAATGGAATGTACAAAAATCCTTCTTCAATCTTACGACTGTCAATTGCCACTCCCTTTATGGTTTCATCATTATTCAAATCATAATTAAAGACTTTACCATTACAACTTGTGGCTATATTTGCCACAGTAAGATTCTTCATTATACCCTCCCTAATAATTATTTATTAATGTTTTCTAGTGAAATCTCAATTAACTTTTCGCAAAGAGTTGGAAAATCAATGCCAACAGCCGCTGCTTCCTGTGGAATCAAAGATGTTGCTGTCATGCCTGGCAATGTATTTGCCTCAAGGCAATAAAAGTTTCCATCTTCGGCAAGAATATAGTCAATTCTACAATAATTTTTAAGTCTTAAAACACTTGCAACCTGTAATGCAGATTTCTGCATTGATTTTGTTATGTCATCTTCAAGTTCTGCAGGGCAAACCTCTAAAGTTCTTCCCGGCAAATATTTATTCTCATAATCATAAAAACCATCCTTAGGAATGATTTCAATTATTGGAAGTGCTTCATCTCCAACAATACCTATGGAAAACTCACGCCCCTTAATAAATTCTTCAACTACAACTTCATCTTCATATTCAAAAGCTTTCATTAAAGATTCCTTATATTCCTTTTCATCACTTGCAATATATACGCCCACACTTGATCCACCACAGCTTGGTTTTACAACAACTGGAAAAGTAAAATTTTCACCCTTAAATACATAGCCACAGGTAGCCTTATTAAGAACATATCCCTTAGGAGTTGGAAGTCCTGCATATTTTAAAAGATTCTTTGTAAGTCCTTTATCCATAGCAAGAGCACTTCCTAAATATCCTGAACCTGTATATTTAATTCCTAACAAATCAAAGCTTGCCTGTACTTTTCCATTTTCACCATTTTCACCATGAAGTGCAAGGAAAGCAATATCTGCCATTCTACAAATCTTTATAAGATTCTTTCCAAGGAACAATGGTCTTTCCTTTTTTCTTTCCTCAATGCGATTATCATTGGCTCTTATTTTATCTGCTTCTGCCTCTGGATCATAATCATCTTTTTCACCCTCATCAAAAAGGTTTAAGTTTTCATTACCAAAGAACACATCAATAAGAATTGCATTATGTCCCTTGCTTCTTAGGGCACTACAAACCATTACACCTGTTCTTATGGATATTTCTCTTTCGGTACTAATTCCTCCGCATACTACAGCAACTTTCATTTTAATCCTCCAGCTAATAAATACAATATATTGTGCGTTAATAAACATAAACACACATTATATCTTATCATTACAGTATTTTTTGTCAAGACTAAATTATGTCTTAAAACCTAAAAACGCAGACATATTTTCTGTTTTTAAAAATAAGAAAAATACATCTGCGTTTTGTATCAATTATACATTTTAATAATATGGTACTTATTTAACCTTATACTTATTTGTTTTTGCTTTCTTAAGCATAGCTTTATATACGCTCTTCTTTGCTTTAGGAACCTTAAATGTTACTTTCTTTCCACCTTTTCTAAAGAATGCTTTCTTTCCGATTTTACTTAATACACTTGATTTAATCTTTACATTTTTAAGTTTCTTACATCCAAAGAATGCGTTCTTTCCGATTGTCTTGACATTACTACCAATTGTAACCTTAGTAATCTATTTATTACCCTTAAATGCCTTAGCCATAATAGATGTAATATTATATTTAACTCCATCTATTGTAACACTGCTTCCAATCGATATCTTCTTTAATGAAGCTTTCTTAAGAGATTTAACTGCTACTTCACCGGTTAATGCTCCCTTTGTCTTTCCTGCTTTTGTAACCTTAAAGTTAAAGTTTGCATTTGAAATCACACTACCTGCCTTAGGTCCGCTTACAGGTGCATCAACAACCACTGTTGTGTTTCCCTTTTTAAATACTGCAGCTATTGAATTCTTTTCATTTTCAGAAAATTTAAAATTAGCTGTTGAGTTTGTATACGATGAACCATTTGCCAGGGTAACACTTCCACCGATTTTCCATTTTTCAAATGAATATCCATTATTTGCCACAGCATCAAGTACCAAATCTCCCTCTATTGAAACAAGCTGAATGATGGAACCGCCTTCAGCTGGTTCGGCAGATATTTTAAGTCCCGACTCATATTTAACCACTGGTGTCTGTGCATCAACAATAGTTTGTCCACTATTAACCTTTTCAAATGATGCCTTAATTGTAGCTCCATCTTCAAATTTTACAGTTACACTTGTATCAGTAGCATTACCACTTTCTATTGTAGCCTTTGAAACCACCCATTTAACAAATTTATATCCTTCAACAGGTTTTGCAAGAACTGATACTTTTGTCTTTGAAAGATAACTGTTATATATTGCTCCAGCTCCTCTAGGATCTACTTCATATGTGATGTTTAATGGATCTGTATATGTGTTTGAATCATCCGAAGGTGAAATAATCTGTGTATCACCTGTTTCAGCATCAGTTTTTGCATCTGACAAATCCTTTGTATTTTCAGATGAACCTGAATTTGAACCTATATTACCATCTGTATTTGAGTTTCCGTTTACATCTCCACCATTTTGCGCGCTGTCTACTGATCCAGTGTTAGTGTTATTACCAACATTACCACCCACACCTGAAGAACCATTTACATCGCCAGTATTAATATCTCCTGAGTTAGTACCACTGTTTTCACCAACATTACCACCTACATCAGTAGAACCATTTACAGAACCATTATTAACAAGATCCTCAGTTGTAGTACCACTACCTGCCTGGCCTACATTACCGCCAACGTTATCATTACCGTTAACATTACCATGGTTTTCTGCATCTGTAGCCGAACCACCTGTAACGCTTCCTACATTACCGCCTACATTATCATCACCAGTAACTGTTGAATTATTTGTAAGATCTGATATATTTCCACTTTCACTAGCGCCCACATTACCACCTACATTAGTAGCATTATCACCACCATCAACAGCTGCATTATTCTTTAAATCTTCTACTGTATTTGAACCTGATTTATTTAATCCAATATTACCTGCAACATTTGTAACTGTTCTACCAGTAACAGTAACTTTACCCATATTCTCTACGTATGTAACTTTACCGGCATTATATCCAATATTACCACCGATATTTGATACATCAGACGAAGGTGCATTAATTGTAACATTTCCGCTATTAATTAAATTTGTTGCTTCAGCAGATGAATAACCAATATTACCACCTATGTACTGAATAGTGTTATCTGATACACTTGTGTTATACTTTACTTCACCCACATTCAGGGAATCGGATACTGTTCCTGAAGAAACATAACCTGCTATTCCACCCACATATGAAATGCCTAAAACAGGAGCTTGATTTGTACAATGCTCAAGACTTGATTTTCCTTTCAAGTAACCAGCAATTCCACCAACATATTTATAACCTGTAACTGCTGTTGCACTCTGAACACTTGCAATTCTTAATGACTTGTTACTTCCGTAAAAGGCACCAATAACACCACCTATGTAATTGTTATAAGGGCAATTAATGCTTCCCATAACATTAGAATCAAGGATTGTTACATTACAGTTATTTGCCTGTCCAATAAAACCACCTATAGGCTTATCAACTGCGCTGTATTGAATACCATTTTCAATATTTAAATTTAGATTAAGATTGCTTATTTCAACATCAACACCATTAACTGAATTAATAAAACCACCTGCTGGTGTACCATTATTTGAGTTTAATGATCTGTTAATATTAGAAATGGTATAAGAATTACCAACCTTAGAATATATTTTTACAACACTGTTATTCTTTGATGGAATGTCAATTCCAGTAAATGATGCATTGGCAGTAATATTATTTGCCACAATTATGGAAAATTCCATATTATCTTGTAGTTCATTATTAATCTCAATTTGTAGATTAGCTAATCCACTAGCATCAACGATTGTATAACTATGTGTGCTCGCAGCATAAGCTTTTTCAATTTTGCCCATTGGCAAAGTCATTATGAGAGCTGCACTCATAACAATTGATAAACCCTTTTTTAATAGTTTCATATAGAATAATCTCCTCCTTATTCTTTGTAATAACATACTCTTTAATTTTACAATTGATTTAACTTTTTCTCAAGAGTTTTTTTGTTCAAATTGTTCTATTTTTTATAGATTAATACTCTTTATTATTTCATTGTAGTATTCTTCCTTTTTAATATTCAAATTAATCAATTCTTCCTCTGATAAATCTTCATTTTCATCTAAGGAGTCAACAGATGAAGATGCCTTCATAAGAATATCTGAATCCTCAATAATATCTCCAATCTTAAAATACATATCCCCACTTTGTCTAACACCAAATAAATCTCCACTTCCTCTAAGTTTCAAATCTTCATTGGCAATGTAAAAACCATCATTTGAATTATTAAGAATTTCAAGTCTCTTCTTTGATTCCTTAGAATTTGATGTATTTATAAATATACAATAAGATTGATATTTGCCTCTTCCCACACGGCCCCTAAGCTGATGGAGACCTGCAAGTCCAAAACGCTCAGCATTTTCTATCATCATAACCGTTGCATTTGGAACATTTACTCCAACTTCAACAACCGTGGTCGAAATCAGGATATTGATATCACCCCTAGCAAATCTTTCCATGATTTCGTTTTTTTCCTTAGGTTTCATGCGCCCATTAAGACCTTCAATAATAACTGAAGGTGGATATATTTTCTTAAGCTTATCTACATAATCTGTTACATTTTCTATATCCATTTCCTCAGATTCTTCAACCATCGGGCAAATAACATAGGCCTGCCTTCCTTCTTTAATCTGATTATTAATAAATCGATAAGCATTTGGTCTGTAAGAAGTATCAACCACACAATTCTTTATAGGTATTCTATTACTTGGCATTTCATCTATTACCGATACATTTAAATCACCATACAGAATAATGGCCAATGTTCTTGGAATCGGTGTCGCACTCATAACTATGGTATGCGGCATGTTCCCTTTGTTTCCCAGGGCTTCTCTTTGTTTTACACCAAATCTGTGCTGCTCATCTGTAATAACCAAAGCCAAATTATCATATATAACCTTTTCCTGAAACAGCGCATGGGTTCCTACAACTATGTCTATTTCATGATTCTTTAGTTTTTCATATATTTTTCTTTTTTCAGCAGCTGTTTTAGAACCAGTCAAAAGGCATACATTTATATCAAGTCCACATTTTTCATAAAGGGATGTAATATCTTCATAATGCTGAGCAGCCAAGACCTCCGTAGGCACCATGATTGCACCCTGATATCCATTTAATACAACCTCAGTAAGTGCAAGCTCAGCAACAATTGTTTTACCGCATCCTACATCTCCCTGTATAAGTCTATTTGCAACAAAGCCACTTTCCATATCATTAAGAACATCTTTTAATGCCCTAGCTTGACTATTTGTTAATTTAAAACTTAATGAACTTATAATATCTTCTATTTTTTTTTTATGTTCCATTTTAAAAGAACTTCTTATTTCAACATTCTCTCTTTTCATCCATCTAATGGCAGATATGAATAAAAAGAATTCATCAAATACTAATCTGTTTTTTGCTGATATAGCTTCTTCCTTATTTGCTGGAAAATGAATATTCTTATAAGCAAGATTTAAATCAATTAGTTTGTTTTCTTTTATTAAGCTTTTCGGCAAATATTCAACAATAGTTTCATGTGCCAGTGCACTTTTTATACAATCAGATAAAACTTTATTACTTATACCTTTTGTAAGAGAATATACTGGTTTCAAGCTACTTTGTAGTACTCTGTAATTGCTAAGTGTAATAACTTCAGGATGTTCTATTTTTTTACCATGGCCATCATTTCTAATTATCCCTCTGAATATATAGTTTTCTCCTATATTTATGGTTTTTGTTATAAATGGCGAGTTAAACCAAATCATATTGGCCGTATCACCATTTTCATCCACAAGTATCGCAGTAACTATTGTCATACTTTTAGTTCTTTTTATTAAAGGTCGCTTTACAACCTTTCCCTTAACTGAAACAAGCGTATCAGTTTCTAACTCTGATACGCATTTTGGTTCATCATATTTTTCATAGGTTCTTGGGAAATAGTTGATAAGATCTTTTGTTGTATATATTCCAAGTTTATGCATTAAAGTTGCTTTCTTATCTCCTATTCCTTTTAGGTTTCTAATGTCCATTGGGATTCTCCGATGCATTAATTATAAATCATTTTATACTATATTATTATAACACTAATTCTCTATGAAATGGAAACGATTTATGTTTTTATGTCTTTCAAATTTATCTTGCGGTTTGTGTTTTTATGTCTTTCAAGTTTATCTTGCGGTTTGTGTTTTTATGTCTTTCAAGTTATCTTGCGGTTTATGTTTTTATGTCTTTCAAGTTATCTTGCGATGTATCTTTTGGATGTATCATTATTTTCTTACCTTCAAGAAATACTACACCCAATTATCAGAATTACATACTTTGGCTACAACTTTTTTATTGTCTCTAAAAAGCACTTACACCCAATTAACAAAATTACTTACTTTGGGCACATCTTTTTTCTTGTTTTTAAAAAACACTTACACCCAAATAACAAAATTACTTACTTTGGATGTATCAAATTTGTCTTATAATTAAGTTTCTGGCGTGCCAAGATTGATTTTTACTCATTTTTCATACACCCAAAATATCTAATTATTCAAATTGGGTGTATGTGTGTTTTTAATACTTGTTTAAAAATACACCCAATTATACTGTACTTAACCTTTGGGTGTAGAACCCAACAAAACAATAGCACTTTATAACGAAAACTGCGCCGTTAGCTCAAAAACTTCGTTTGTGCGCTTGGGCTTCGCCCTACAAACAAAAACACACGCAACTCTTGCAAGCAAGCTTGCAAAATTGCGTGTGTTTTTGTTTGTCTGCTCAGCTTTCGTTACATCATTCCTGGCATACCAGCTGGTGGCATAGCAGGTGCGTCTTCTTTGATGTCTGCAACGACTGATTCTGTTGTAAGTAATGTACTTGCAACAGAAGTTGCATTCTGAAGTGCGGATCTTGTTACCTTTACAGGGTCTAATATACCAGCGCTTACCATATCAACAAATTCATCATGGAGCGCATCGTAACCAATACCTACTTCTGATTCTTTAACTTTATTTACAATTACAGAACCTTCTAGTCCTGCATTTTCTGCTATTGTGTAAAGTGGTGCTTCTAATGCTTTAAGTAAAATCTTTCCACCTGTCTTTTCATCACCTTCTAATGTTTCAACAAGTTTTGAAACTTCTTTTGTAGCATGGATATAGGCACTTCCACCACCTGCAACAATGCCTTCTTCTACAGCTGCTCTTGTTGCATTAAGGGCATCTTCCATACGAAGTTTGTTTTCCTTCATTTCTGTTTCAGTAGCAGCGCCTACTCTTATTACTGCAACACCACCTGCTAGTTTAGCAAGTCTTTCCTGAAGTTTTTCCTTATCAAATTCTGAAGTTGTTTCAGTCAGCTGTTTCTTAATCTGGTTTGTTCTTGCTTCAATTTCATTCTTATCGCCACTACCATCAACGATTATTGTATTTTCCTTCATAACCTTAACAGATTTTGCGCGTCCAAGGTCATCAATTGTTGTTTCAGCAAGATTTAAACCAACCTCTTCTGAAATAACCTTACCACCTGTAAGAATTGCGATATCCTTAAGCATTTCTTTTCTTCTATCGCCATATCCAGGTGCCTTAACAGCTACAACGGAGAATGTACCACGAAGTTTATTAACAATTAATGTTGTTAAAGCTTCACCTTCAACATCTTCAGCAATAATAAGAAGTTTCTGTCCTGCCTGAACAATCTGTTCAAGAATTGGAAGAATCTCCTGAATATTTGAAATCTTTTTATCAGTAATTAATATATATGGATTATCAAGTTCAGCAACCATCTTGTCCATATCTGTTGCCATATATGCTGAAATGTAACCTCTATCAAACTGCATACCTTCAACTAAATCAAGTTCAGTCTGCATTGTTTTTGACTCTTCAATGGTAATAACTCCATCATTGCTAACCTTTTCCATGGCATCAGCAACCATCTGTCCTACTTCTTCATCTCCGGCAGATATAGCAGCAACCTTAGCAATCTGATCCTTGCTTTCAATTGCTGAACTCATAGCTGTAATCGCATCAACTGCCTTTTCACTAGCTTTCTTCATACCCTTACGAAGAATTATCGGATTAGCACCAGCAGCAAGATTCTTCATGCCTTCATTAATAATAGCCTGAGCAAGAACTGTTGCTGTAGTTGTACCATCACCTGCAACATCATTAGTCTTTGTAGCAACTTCCTTTACAAGTTTTGCTCCCATATCGGCAAATGCATCTTCAAGTTCAATATCCTTTGCAATTGTAACACCATCATTTGTAATAAGTGGTGCACCATATGATTTTGCAAGTACAACATTTCTTCCTTTTGGTCCAAGTGTAACTTTAACTGTATTTGCAAGGCTGTTAACGCCTTCTTCTAAAGCAGTTCTAGCTTCTGCTCCATATTTAATATCTTTAGCCATAATTTACCTCCGATTAATCTTCTACTATTGCAAGAATGTCACTCTGACGAACTACTACAAATTCTTCATCATCAAGTTTAACTTCATTACCTGCATATCTTGAATAAATAACTTTGTCACCAACCTTAACAGTCATAGCAATTTCTTTGCCATCCACAACACCACCTGGTCCTACGGCAACGACTTCTGCCTGATCTGGTTTTTCCTTATTCTGACCAGGAAGTACAATACCTGATTTGGTCACTTCCTCAGCAGCCACATGTTTTAATACAACTCTGTCTCCTAATGGTTTAAGTTTCATGGTATTCCTCCTTATGATTTGCAAATTTAATTAATTGTTCAACAAATTTAATATTTTGTTCTACAATTAATCCTCTTGTTAGCACTCACATTGTTTGAGTGCTAATTACCTAATGCATATAATAGCACAATCTATTTTTTATTTCAAGCATTTATTAAATACTTTTATTCCATTTTTTAATGTAATATTATCTTTTTAAATACTATTAAACTACTTATTATCTCTCCCATGGAAAAATATGTATTGTTGCGCATATCCTGCATATTCACCATATTTTTCTTCGGCAAATTTTCTTATGGTAGCCTTGTCTGTATCCTTTCCTTCAAAATACATATCTTCCATTATTCTTTTAATCCAGACATCAATAGGAAAAGAAGATCTGTATCCCAAAGAAAAGAGTAATACACAATTTGCAACCTTATCTCCCACACCCTTTATTTCTTTTAAGAAATTAAGAGCATTATCATAATCCATGTTCTTTAACCTATATTTAATAAATCCATCATTGGCTTCTCTCTTATTAAACTTTGTTTTAAAGTCAATAACCTCATGACCTGTAAGCACTTGTGGTGGAACAAATATCATTTCATTCATTTTTTCAGAGGCATCTTTTAAATATGGTGCTCTAAAGCCTGTTTTTAGTTTTCTGTAATCCGCTTCTGAAATCTTATTTAATGCGTCAATATCTGGAAATGAATAAAAACTTATTCCATTAATCCTGCCCAATTTCTTACCATATTTTTTTGAAATATCACCAACAATCTTTTTTATTTGAGGTATCTGCTTATTTTGTGAAATAATAAAAGACATAAGAGTTTCAGAGAATTCCTGATTCAATATCCTTACTCCACCCTTATCTTCAATGGCCTCTTTTAGTTTTTCATCTTTTTTAATGAGAGTATCTTTTATCAGTCCATAATCTCTTGATAAATCAAAATACTTAATCCAGTTTAATCCATCAGTAGGATCCGATACATTTAAAAAGTATAATTCATCCTCCTTTTGCATAATATGCAGTAGTTTATCATAAGCTACTACACCATATTCATTCTCATCAAGTTTTTCATAATGAAAACATTGGCCACATTCTAGGGTCTGCCCCAAATCAAAATCTCTTAAATTTTCAATTTTAAAACAATTTTTATAATCTATATTTTTCATATCTTATATAATAATTACCGCTCCTAATATCGTCAAGGAAATTTATAATAAAAATTGAAAAATACTCTTTAATTTTTAGCTGATAAGTATTACAATATTACATATAAAAATCCACATGTTGTGGGGAACGGAGAAGAATGATATGGCAAAAAAACTAGGTAAATTTCTTATTGCAACAGCAATTATAAGTGCAGCCGCTACTGCAGCTTATGCTTACAAAAAGAAAAAAGATGAAGAAGAATTAAAAGACTATGTTGATGAATTTGAAAATGATGACGAAAATCTTTTTGAGGACAATAAACGTACTTATTTCTCATTAAAAGACATTGACAAGGAAAAGATCAAATCCGTAGCAAGTGATGCCAAGGACAAAGCCGTAGCTTATGCTAAAACAGCCAAGGAAAAAGCTACACAGTTTGTTGAAGAAGGTAAACTTGACGAAGTAAAGGATAACGTTAAAACATTTGCCGAAGAAGCCGGAAAGAAAACCAAGGAATTCATCAATACTGCTTCTGACAAATTCAAAGACATGACTTCAAGCGATGAAGATGATAAAGATAAAGTATTAGATCCTGAAGATGTTGATTTATCAGAATTCGACGAAGTTCCATCTGAAGTTAGCGACGTGGTTGAAGAAGCCGCTGAAAATACAGCTGATGTGGTTGAAGATGTTGCTGAAAATACTGCTGATGCTGTTGAAGATGTTGCTGAAAATACTGCTGATGCTGTTGAAGATGTTGCTGAAAATACTGCTGATGCTGTTGAAGATGTTGCTGAAAATACTGCTGAGGTTGTTGAAAAACCCGAGGAAGCTTCCTTAGAAACTGACGAATTCTTAACGGATGAACTCGAAGATGATTTAAACAAATAAAATATTATAAGATTAATTCAATATAAAACAGGCTCCTTACAGAGCCTGTTTTTACTTACTTGAAAGATTTAATTTGAAGAATCAGGTGATTCCTTGTCCGTAGGAATAATTCCTACCGTTTTATTGTTTGCTCTAAACACTGAGTCTCTAGCATTTTTCCATGGTTCGTCCTTATACTTATAATCAAACTTCTTAACAAACCAATCAAGATCATCATATAATCTTTCCATGTTTGACAGATATAACGCTATAGTTTCATCCACAAATGTATCAAGGTCAGATCCATGCATTTGCTTTTCTGCCATTTCCAAAAGATTCACAAAATGTTCGTTACACATACCTTTACTGCTTTTATAGTCATTTCTAAACTCTTCATCCTTTTTCCAAAGAACAATGATTGTTTTAAGATAACGACCAAATGTTTCTGCAATTCTATCGCATACAAAACAGCTGCTATTCAACTTATGAATATAATTAGTAAGACTTGTAATATCACGTTTTTTGAATAATCCACTTTTTCCGGACATACCAGATAACTGTTTAATGTCAGCATTAGTTTTTGCAAAATGAGTTCTAAGTATTAATCCCATTCCAAGTCTATTATTTGCATCCATTAACTTTTGCGTATGTTCCTTGCAAAATCCTTTTTCATCTGTCACTGCTCTAATGTCATCTTCCATATAACTAGGGCCCATGGTAAATTCAATTGCATTTTTCTCAATATCGTCATACATTCTGCATATTGGACACTCACAATCAATTTTATAAGCATCCTTTACAGGTATGGTATATAAAACCTCTCCCATTTTGCACTCTCCATTAAATCCAAATAATAATGTAACATAAACTACTAATGACTATTTAGGTAGTTTAAATGAACTCTTTAATGAAACAATTCTATTAAGAACTATATTATCTTTTGTTGAATCCTTAATATCCATACAGAAGAAACCATTTCTTACTAACTGGAATTTTTCATCCGGTTTAACAGATGCGAAATTAGCTTCTACTTTACAGTTTTCAACAACTGTAAGAGAATTAGGATTTAAATTTAGAGTACCATCCTCATTTAACTTACCCTTTTCCTCATCAACAAGATTTTCATATAATCTAACTGTAGCATTAAGAGCAGTTCCTGCATGTACCCAGTGAATTGTTCCCTTAACTTTTCTTCCAGTAAAGCCTGATCCACTCTTTGTTTTTGGATCATATGTACAATGAACCACCGTTACATTGCCATTTTCATCAGTTTCATACGAAACACACTTAACAAAATAAGCATTCATAAGTCTTACTTCATTGCCAGGGAATAACCTCTTATATTTTGAAGGTGGCTCAATCATAAAGTCATCTCTTTCAATATATAGCTCTCTGCCAAATGTAAGTTCTCTACTTCCAAGTTCAGGATTTTCTAAATTATTGTCAGCAATAAGAGTTTCTGTTTCATCCTCAGGATAATTATCAATCACAAGTTTAATTGGATCAATAATGCCCATGTATCTTGGCTTTGTAAGTTTTAAATCATCCCTTATACAATATTCAAGCATCGCTAGGTCAACGGAACTATTTGCCTTTGATACACCACAAAGTTCAACAAATTTCTTAATGGATTCAGGTGTATAACCTCTTCTTCTTAACGCACTTATTGAAACGAGTCTTGGATCATCCCATCCATCAACAATTTTATCTTCAACAAGCTTCTTTATGTATCTTTTTCCTGTAACAACATTTGTAAGATATAACTTAGCAAATTCTATCTGTCTTGGTGGGTTTTCAAATCCAACTTCATTTACAACCCATTCATATAATGGTCTGTGATCCTCAAATTCAAGCGTACAAATTGAATGAGTAACTCCTTCAAAAGCATCTTCTAATGGATGTGCAAAATCATACATTGGATAAATACACCATTTATCCCCTGTTCTATGATGAGTCATATGTGCAACCCTGTAAATAATAGGATCCCTCATGTTTATATTGCTTGAACTCATGTCTATTTTTGCACGAAGAACCTTTTCTCCATCCTTAAACTTACCATCTTTCATAGCCTCAAACAATTCAAGGTTTTCTTCAACACTTCTATCTCTATATGGACTATTTTTACCTGGTTCCTTAAGTGTTCCTCTATATTCTCTAATCTCGTCAGCACTAAGATCACAAACATATGCCTTACCTTTTTTTATAAGGGTAATGGCAGCTTCATACATCTTATCAAAATAATCGGAAGCAAATAGAACGTCACCATCCCACTTTGCTCCAAGCCACTTAATATCCTCTAATATAGATTCAACAAATTCTTCCTTTTCCTTTGTAGGGTTTGTATCATCAAATCTCATATTAAACTTTCCATTATATTCGCATGCAAGTCCATAATTTAAAAGAATTGACTTGGCATGACCTATATGAAGATAACCATTTGGTTCCGGCGGAAATCTAGTAACCACATGGTCATACACACCTTCCTCCAAATCCTTATCAATTTCCATTTCAATAAAGTTTCTACTTACAGTAACTTCTTCTGTGTTTTCATTAGTATTATTAATATTCTCTGACATTTAGAATTAAACCTCCGAAAAAATGATTCGTTATATTATACATTATGACTCGTTTTTTTTCAACTGTTCAAAGCCATGTGATACCATAAAAGCAGTGGTTTTCATATTTACCTCGACACTAAAAAAAGTCGTGATTTCTCACGACTTTTTATTATTCTGCATAATAAACATCTACATATCTTACACCCCAGTTAATTGCTTCACTGTAAGTAGACATATAAATATCAATTCTGTTTCCTCTAATCGCTCCACCTGTATCTTCAACGGTATATTCCTGTCCATTGATGATTACTTTGGTTCCATATGGTAATACTGATGGATCTGCAGCTATTGTACGATTTGGTGTTGTAATTGTACCTGATGCAGTATGACCATAAATACAATATGCTGTAATCTTAAAATTATCAATTAATTTTCCCTGTGAGGATTTTTTCTTTTTTGATTTCTTTTTCTTTTTAGTTTTTTTCTTCTCAACCTTAGTTTCAGTTTCTTCTTCAATACTTTCAGATTCGTCTTCAATTTCTTCTGTTTCTTTTACTTCAAAGATACTACTTAATACACGTCCTGAGTATTCAAAAGATTCAAATTCTTCATTTTTATTATTTTCAAGAACTAAAGCCTGTGGCTTACTACTAAGAGTAATTTGAGATTTTAATGCTTCAATAGTAGGTTTATTATCCTTACTATCTTCATAATCTGTGATAACTATATTATCACTCTGCTGACTGTCTTTTTTGTCGCCTTCAGAAAATACTGACGCAGGTACCATCATGATACACATCATACCCACTGTCAGGTTTTTTAAAGTTTTCATAAAACACACTCCTAACACAGTCCACTTGACTGCAGTGTATTTTATAACATAATTATTAAGACTTGTCAAGCAAATGTTACAAAAATGTAACATTTAATGTAATATTTTTAAAATTTTCTTAATTTTTGTTAACATAATCTCAGATTATGCATTTAATCTTTGTCTTACAATTTCATAAGCAAGAACACCACATGCAACAGATGCATTCAATGAATCAATATCACCCTTCATTGGTATAGAAGCTATCATATCACAGTTTTCTCTAACCAATCGACTGATACCCTCTCCTTCATTGCCAATAACCATGCCTATTGGTCCTGTAAGATTAAGATTATACATAACCTCACCATCCATGTCTGCTCCTACAAACCACATGCCCTTATCCTTTAACTCTTCCATGGTCTTACTAATATTAGTAACTTTACAAACCCTGGTATAATTAATGGCTCCAGCGGATGTTTTAGCAACTGTGGCAGTAAGTCCACATGCTCTTCTTTTTGGAATAATAACTCCATGAGCTCCACATAGATTTGCCGTTCTAATAATTGCGCCTAAATTGTGTGGATCTGTAATGCCATCTAAAATAAAAACAAATGGTGGCTCATTCTTATTGCTTGCATATTCTAATATTTCATCTAAATCAGCATATTCATATGCTGCAAGAAATGCTATAACACCCTGATGATTCTTGGTTTGTGACATATTATCGAGCCTGTCAGAAGACACAAAATTGATTATGGTATCCTGTTTTTTTGCCTCTCTTAATATGCTTTTAATACTGCCCTCAGTAGCACCATCCTGGACAAATAACTTATCTATGGTCTTCTTTGCCCTAAAAGCTTCCATTACAGCATTCTTTCCTTCAATTGTAAACTCTTCGTATCTCATGATTCTTCCTGTTTATTCTTTATTCTCTTTTGTATTTATCCGGTTTATTCCTTCTTTTATAATTTCCAAGGCTCTGTCTGACTTATTTGTAAGATACAAATATCCAAGCAATGTTTCAAATCCCGTGGCATAACGATATTCTTTAAGAGTGGCATTTTTTGCTTTTGAATTAATTTTTGAGTTTATGCCACTTTTTAAAACACCATGTTCTTCCTCATTTAAAAAATCATCTAGAGATAAAACAATTTCATACTGAGTTTTTGCCATTGCCAGACTTGAACTTCTCTTATTTAATTTATTAACTGGACAATTACCCCTTGAAACAACCATACTTCTAATTGCAAGTTCATAAAAACTGTCTCCAATAAAAGCCAAACTTAGAGGGGAATAATCCTTTATGTCCACATCCTTTAAATTAAGTATATTCTTAATATCAATAAAAATATCACTCATGTTTTATTTTCTCTTCCATTTTACACCTTCTCTTGTATCCTCTAAAATGATACCCATGTTAAGAAGGTCATCTCTAATCTTATCAGCTAAAGCAAAATCCTTATTTTTTCTTGCTTCCTGTCTCTTATTTATAAGTTCCTCAATATCACTATCCAATGTTTTTTCTTCTTTAATCGCACTAACACCTAAAACATTGGTTATTGTAAGAATTCTATTCTTTAATCCCTCTAAAAATACCTTTGAAGAATTTTCATTAACACTAACATTTGCGAGTTTTACAAGTTCAAATAAACTTGAAATGGCATCTGCAGTATTGCAGTCATCATCCATTGCATTTTCAAACTTTACAACAAATGCATCAGCTTCCTTTAACTGCTCCTTTTCTTCATCTGTAATAGTTTCATTTTTAGCATTACCATACAAATATTCAATATTAGAAGCACATGTTCTAATTCTTTCCAAACCTGTTTTAGAACTTTCCATTAATTCATCACTGAAATTAATAGGGCTTCTATAATGTGAGGACAGCATAAAGAAACGTAATACTTCTAGTTCATAATGCTTACCAATATCCCTTACAGTAAAGAAGTTTCCAAGAGATTTTGACATCTTTTCATTATTAATCTTTAAGAATCCATTATGCATCCAGTATTTTGAGAACATAACTCCATTAGCCGCTTCACTTTGTGCAATCTCATTTTCATGATGTGGGAAAATAAGATCCTCGCCACCTGCATGTATGTCAATACTACTTCCTAAATATTTTTTAGCCATAACAGAACATTCAGTGTGCCAACCAGGTCTTCCTTCTGACCATGGAGATACCCAGTAAGGTTCTCCTTCCTTTTTAGGTTTCCATAATACAAAATCCAAAGGATCTCTTTTTTCATCTTCACCTGATACTTTTAATGCATGCTTTTCATCTCTATGTCCACCTTCAAGATCATCTATGTTTTTCTTTGAAAGCTTACCATACTCTTTAAAACTTCGTGTACTATAGTATACTGTACCATTGCTTTCATAAGCATATCCTTTTTCAATAAGAGTTGAAATAAGATCAATCATTCCCTGAATTTCTTCTGTGGCCTTTGGATGTGTGGTAGCTTCCTTAACGTTCATGGATGCCATGTCTTTCTTACATTCTTCAATGTACTTTTCAGACACTTCCTTTGAATCAACTCCTAATTCTATGGCTTTATTAATAATCTTATCATCAACATCTGTAAAATTTGATACGAAATTAACTTCATATCCCTTATATTCCAAATATCTTCTAAATGTATCAAACACAATCATTGGTCTTGCGTTACCAATATGAATCAAATCATAAACAGTAGGTCCGCACACATACATTTTTACCTTTCCTTCCTCAATTGGAACAAATTCTTCTTTCTTTCTTGTAAGAGTATTATATATTTTCATTGATAATTCCTTTCTAATCTATTTCAATATAATTTCCAGTATATCCAGTTTATAAGAATACCTATAAATCATTTCTAATTATTATCTATCTTTGAACACCCTGGACAATTCATACAGGAAACCGAGTTTTCAAAATAACTTTCAACCTCATCTAATAGGCAAATGCTTTGTGCTGCAATCCCCTCTTCAGAACCGGTAAATCCCAATCCTTCTTCCGTTGTTGCCTTTATATTTACCCTTGATTTTGGAACCTTTAAGGTGGTTGCTATATTCTCTATCATTTGTGGAATATATGGTAACATTTTAGGCTTCTGAGCTATGATAGTTGCGTCAATATTTCCAACAACAAACCCTTTTTCGTCTAACAATAATAAAACCTCATTTAATAAATCAAGACTATTAGCGCCCTTATATTTATCATCAGTATCCGGAAAATGCTTTCCTATGTCACCAAGGGCAGCTGCTCCTAACAAACTATCCATAATGGCATGTGTTAATACATCTGCATCCGAATGCCCAAGCAACCCCAAATGATGTTCTATTTTTACACCACCTATGATAAGGTCTCTGTTTTCAACAAGTTTATGGACATCATAACCCATTCCTACTCTCATAATTATCTCCATATTCAATATTTATATAACAAAACAAGTGTTATTATAACATCTAATATTATAAAAATCCACCCCAGCACAAAAAAAGGAGCAATATACATTGCTCCTTAATAAACAATATTTAATTTTTTTGAAATTTAGTCATCAATTTCAATCTTTTCGGAATCATCGATGTATGCACCATACTTACCATTTAAGTCAATAGCCTGTATTGTACATTCATAAAGCTGATTATTGAGTTTGTTTTTCTTCAATACATTAACGCCACTTGTTTTCTTGAGTTCTTCTTTAACAAATTGTACTTTCTGCATAAGAGCTTCTTTCTTTTCATAGAACTCATCTCTCATACGCTGGTTCAATTGTTCCTGAGCACTCTGACGCTCTTCTTTAACTCTCTGTTGCTCAGCTCTCTTAGCTTCCATTCTCTGGTTATATAGTTCACCTCTTCTCTTTTCCGCTATATCTGAAGGAATACTTGAAACTGATGAACTACTACTTGCCGCTGCTGAACCTGGCATGCTTGATACTGAATATCCACCAGCTGCTGCTGAACCCGGTCTCACTGAAGAAACTGAATATCCGCTTGCTGCTGCCGAACCTGGTCTCACTGAAGAAACCGAATATCCACTTGTTGCCGCTGAACCTGGAATACTTGATACTGAATATCCACTTGCTGCTGCTGAACCTGGCATCGTTGATACTGATGGTCCAGTTGCTGCTGCACTAGGTACTGGTGCTTGTGGCATCTGTGATGGTGAAACTACCACCACGCTAACAGTCTTTTCAAATGCTCCTCTTGTTTCGCAACCTTCAGGAACATATGCTTCCTTAATAAGAGCACAACTACCAAAAGCATAACTCTCTATGGAAGTAACTGTACCAGGAATAGTTACCTGACTAAGTGATTTACATCTATAGAAAGCAAATCTTCCAATCTTTGTTACACCTTCTGGAATTGTACATGTTGTAAGCGCTTCACAACCCGAAAAAACATAACTTGGAATTGCTGTTAATTTTGATGTTAAAACCACTTCTGTCATTTTACGACAATTATAGAATGCGTAATCATCAATTGTTTCAACTGAAGATGGAACAGATATGATACCTGCTTTATCTTTCTCACAGAATAATAATCTCTTTCCTGCTTTATCCAAAAGCATTCCGTCCTTTAATTCGAAATTCTTATTAGCTGCGTCAACTGTAATCTTAGTCACACAATTGAATGAACTCATTCCTATATTTTCAAGTTTTGGACCCACTTCAAATCTCAAACTACTTGAAATATTAAAGTTCCTTGATCCTAAACTCTTTAAATTCTTAAGTGCAATACCGCCACCAATTTCAAAATTCTCGATAGCCCCATAACCTATTACTTCCAATGACTGAGGAAGATCGATTTTTCTTAAAGCTCTACAATTTGCAAATGCCTCATCTTCAATTTCTACTTCGTTTCCACCAAACACAACAGTAGTAAGATTCTGGCAACCATAGAATGCTCTCTTACCAATCTTTGTCAAAGACTTAGGTAATCTTACCTCCTTAAGATTAACTCTTTCTTTATACTCACCAACTGCAATTTCAGTAGTGCCCTCAGCAACCACAATCACTTCAGGGTCATCATTCATCTCTACAACAGCCTTATGAGCATCTGCGCTGCTTGATGCTGATAGTGACATATCTCTAGCACCAGACACAGGCATATCCCCAATTGATTGTGTGTAATTCTCATTCTCCATCATAATAGGCACCTCCTTTTTTCATTTTATATCTACCCACTAAACTAAAATATATTTATTATATAAAATTATATCACTAAACTGACTTTTTGTAAAATTCTTGTCAGTAATATTTATTTTTTTGTCATTTTTACCAAAATATGATTAAAACTCAAAGCTAATTTATGACTTTTTTGTATGTTTTATACAAATTTAACTACAAAAAATGCCATTATAACACCTTTATTCTTGATTATTTTTACTTTAATCTCATAATTATTATGATTTAAGAATTAATCATAAAATTGAGTAAAACTATAAGCCGGGTTATGTCTTAAGTGATCATCTATCTAGACTTACCGTTACCGATAAGTTCAAGCGGCCTACCCGGAAGATAAGACGGGCAATCAACTTCCTGTTCAGCCTTGCTTCGGATGGGGTTTACACTGACCTTTCATGTTACCATGAAAGCGGTAGTCTCTTACACTGCCATTTCACCCTTCCATTTCTGGCGGTTTAATTTCTGTTGCACTTTCCTTAGAGTCACCTCCACCGGACGTTATCCGGCATCCTGCCCTGCGAAGCCCGGACTTTCCTCGTGTACGTCCTTTCGGCAATAGTACACGCGATCACTCGTTCTACTCAATTTTCAATTAACAATCAAATACACTTCCACCTATGAATTCTCTAATCAAAGAATTATTCGGTATCATTTCACTATTTATTCCCAAAACATAATCAAGGAATTTCAGAATCTTCTTAGCCTCTACAAACTCTTCACTTTCCCTTGGAACACTGTATAGAAGTGGTTCTACATAAGGTTTTAAAACAGAAAGTTCATATACCAATATGGAATTAAACACCTTATCTGCCTGTTCTTGATATGGGAAAATGTACTTTTCCTCTCCCCTTCTTACACTCATCCATCTGCCAATGGTATCCTGAGCACTTATACCTCTTGTTCTCTGATCTCTGATCATTCTTCGAAGCATTCTGGCATCCGTTGTTGGAATTCTATTGTGCTCATCCATATTAAGGGTAGTTAAGGCACTTAAATATACCTTGTACTTTCTATTTTTTGGAATACTTTCACTTAATCTTTCATTTAAGCAATGTATCCCTTCAATAACAAGTATGTCATCTTCTTCCATTTTGAGTTTATGACCCTTGTACTCTTTTTTACCTGAAATAAAATTATACTCTGGCAATTCTATTTCTTGATTTGCAAGTAGTTTATTCATGTCCTCATTAAAGAGTTTTAAATCAAGAGCTTCAATACACTCATAATCCTTATTTCCATCCTCATCCAATGGAGTCTGTTCTCTTTCAACAAAATAATTATCAACAGAAAGAGAATGAGGATGCAATCCCTGGGCCATAAGCTGAATTGATAGCCTTCGGGCAAATGTTGTCTTTCCAGAAGAAGAAGGTCCTGCAATCATAATAAATTTCTTTTCTTTATCTGATGCTATTTCCTTTGCTAATTCTGCAATATTTTTTTCAAACATTGCTTCCTGACCTAAAATAATATCAGTTATGGTTCCATTAACTATTTTATCATTAATATCTGCCACGCCAAAGATACCAAATCCCGAAGCCCACCTGCTGGTTTCTGTCATTGCTTTTGAAACCTTATATTGAGGCTCAAAAGGTGGAACAACTCTTGGATTTTCCTTAGTAGGCATCTGTATTACAAATCCCTCATCATACATGTATAATTTAAAATACTTTAAATAACTTGTATTTGGAACCATGTATCCATAATAATAATCTTCAAAGCCATTAATACTATATAGATTAACCACAGAAGCTCTTCGATATCTAAATAATTTTTCCTTTTCAATCATGCCATGTTTTCTAAACTGGGATATTGCATATTCAAGACCTACGGATTTCTTCTCAATATCGATTTTACCTTCTGAAAGTTCCCTCATTCTGTTTTCAATTTTATCAAGCAAGGTTTCATCTAGTCTTACGTTTCCTTCATAGGTACAATACAAGCCCTTACTTACAGAATGCTCCACATGTATATGATTTATATTCTTATTTCCAACAACATCATCAAATGCCTTAAGCATCATAAGGGTCATGCTTCTTCTATAGCTTTCCATGCCTTCTTTTGATGACATAGTAAGAAATACTATCTTATCATTTTCACTAACCATTCCCCTTAATTCAGATAATTTGCCATTTTTCTTTGCAAGCACAATATCGTTTTCATAATCTTCTTGTGCATTTAACGCCAATTCAAGCAAACTTATTTTTTTATTTTCCTCCATAAAAATCCCCCTATATTTAAACAGTTTATTTATTCAAACAAGATTTTGCTATGTTTTTACAATACATATAAAACTCCTTGTTTTTACGATTAATCATTATCAGTTCTTCTCCATTTTCAGAGTTTTCAACATTAGCAATAATTTCATCACAGGTTTTTATTTTCTTATCCAAAAACCCAATAAAAGTTTTATCTGGATTTCCAAGTATACTACCACTAAACATATATTTCTTATCGGCAAATATGTTGAAGTTTCTAGCATCTATAATATTATAATACTTACCCTCGTCTTTTACCACCTTTTCTCGGACAATCACAAAATTATTTTCATCAAGAAAATGCCTTACTCTATCCCCATCTCCCTGTGGTGATAGAATAAGTTGTTTGGCTTCCTTAACAACATCAATACCCTTTGATAATATATCCCTGATAAGTAAGCCACCCATTCCAGTAATAATAATTGTATCCACCTCATTAGGCTTTATATTTGAAAGACCATCAGACAATCTAACTTCACAAAAATCCTTTGCTCCATACTTGTCAATATTATCCTGTGCTCTAAGAAGCGGTCCTTCATTTATGTCACAGGCAATGGCTCTTTTGCTTATTTTTTCAGTAGTGGCATAAATCGGTACATATCCATGATCTGTTCCAATATCTGCCAAATAATCATATGCTATGTAATCACATATGCTTTCCAATCTATCAGATAACTTCATTTATATTCCTTTATGCGTTATTATAATATAATATGTATCCTTTTAGCATCTTCCTCAGCCGCCATTTGTTTTTGAATGTCATCAATATTTTCCAAAACCTTTTGACTATTCTTTATGCTGTTTAATCGTATATTAATAACCACTTCATTAAGAGCCTTTTCTCTTTCTGTTTTATTTAACGCTTCACTAAGTGGTGTACTAAACATTAAGGATACTTTTTTGTGTTCCTCTTCATCAGTAAATCCATCAAGTATTTTAGCAGGATTAACCTTATTATTTTTAAGCATGTCCCATAGAATTAATGCAACATTTCTATAGAATCCTTCACTAAAATCCTCTGCACTGATGTATCTGCTTATTTTATCATAAATCTGTGGTTCTTCCACCAGCCAAGTAAGTAATATTCTCTGGGACTGTTGTAAATAATCATCAGTTTCCACCTTGATGGGAGGTTTATTTTCAAATACATCCACTGTTTTCTTACCAGCAGATGATAAAAGCATTCTTTGAACCAGATTTGTTAACTGGCTTTTATTAATATTAAACTCTCTGCTACAAGCTTCTATGTAATTATTTCTTTCCAGTTCTTCATTAAAAGAAGTTAATGAAACTGCAAGATTATTATAAAAATCCGTCTTTCCATCAGGAGTGTTTAAATCATATTTCTTTGACATTTCCCTGGACATGAAAATAAAATAATTACAGGCTTCATCTATACGTTTTTGATATTCTTCAACAGAAAGATTCTTAATAAATTCATCTGGATCCTTATATGGAGCCATGGTTAAAACCCTAACCCCAACGCCTGCTGATACCAGGATTGGAATAGCTCTTAAAGCCGCCTTAATTCCTGCCTCATCACTATCAAAAGACAACACCACTCTTTTAAAATATCTTTTAATAAGATTAGCATGCTCAATGGTAAATGATGTACCCAAAGCAGCCACAGCATTAGTAAAACCTGCTTGATGAAGGGATATAACATCCATGTATCCTTCACAGATTATGGCATAATCCTTTCTTGAAGTTCTTGCAAGGTACATTCCATACATAGTACGTCTTTTATTAAATAGTTTTGTTTCTGGAGAGTTTAAATACTTTGGTTTTGCATCTCCTAAAACTCTTCCACCAAAGGCTACCAACCTCTTATTAGCATCAAGTATTGGAAACATTACCCTGTTCCAAAACTTATCATACACGCCTTTTTCATCCACATTAAAAAGACCTGATTCCTTGATTTCAAAATCACTATATCCCTTATGTTTTAAGAATCCATAAAGACTTCCCTTTTTTCCTGTATATCCCAATCCGAATTTTTTTATGGTTTCATCACTAAGACCTCTTCCCTTAAAATAAGCAAGTCCCTCTGGTTCATTTTCATTTTTAAGAACACCATAAAAATATTTTGCTGCATCTATGTTAATGCTTTTTATTTTTTCTCTAATATCTGCTTCTCTCTTTTCCTGTTCCGTCTGTTCATGTTCAGGCAGTGACACTCCAGCTCGCTCAGCAAGCATGGCAAGGGCTTCTGGAAAAGAAAGATTCTCATACTTCATTACAAATCCAAAGACATTACCACCTTCACCACATCCAAAGCAATGATACATTTGCTTAGAAGGAGACACAGAAAAAGAAGGAGATTTCTCATTGTGAAAAGGGCAGAGTCCAAAATAGTTCGAACCCTGCTTCTTTAATGAAACATATCCTGAAATAACATCAACTATATCATTTCTTTCTCTAACTTCTTCAATAATATCTTCTGAATAAAACATACTACCTCTGTAATAATTATAATTTCCATGCTTTTGGTATGAAAATATCCTGATAAGTTTTTATTGAATACTGATCACTCATACCAGCTATGTAATCACAAACCACTCTTCTCTTATCTTCACCTAATTCCAAATGAAGTTTAATAAATTCCGGTGGTAATTGTGTATCCATGTCTCCCTTTAAGTATTTTTCCACATAACTATCAAAGTTTTCAATATAATACTCATAAAGACTTTCAAGCATGCCCGTAACCTTAACTTCTTCACTCTTGGCCTTTGGATTGGTATATACCAATTCAAACATGGTTTTTCTAAGCTCCATCATGGCTTCTTCCAATTCCTTGGACATAACCACTTTATCCTTACCAATACTGTTATTTACCACATCACTAATAAGACAGTTTAATCTGCTTTTTGTGGTATCACCTAAGATGTCCCTATAGATTTTTGGAATATCCTCTTCAACAATTATACCACCTCTTATGGCATCGTCAATATCATGATTTATATATGCTATTTTATCTGAAAACCTTACAACCTGTCCCTCCAATGTTTTTGGATTACCAGAGGTCTTGTGATTAAGAATACCATCCAAAACTTCCTTTGTAAGATTTAATCCCTTGCCATTTTCTTCTAACAAACTTACCACTCTGATGCTTTGTTCATGATGCATGAATCCCAAGTCACAAACAGCATTTAAAGCACGCTCTCCAGCATGGCCAAATGGTGTATGTCCCAAATCATGTCCAAGGGCTATTGCCTCTGTCAAATCCTCATTTAATCTTAATGATCTTGCTATGGAACGGGCTATCTGCGCAACTTCCAAGGTATGTGTAAGTCTTGTTCTGTAATGATCCCCCATTGGTGCTAAAAAAACCTGAGTTTTATGCTTGAGCCTTCTAAAGGACTTACAGTGAATTATTCTGTCCCTATCCCTTTGATAAATCGTTCTAAGTTCGCAAGGCAATTCAAAAACATCCCTACCTTCAGAGTTAACACTAAGTGAAGCATAGGGACTTAATACCATTTTTTCAATTTCTTCTGTTTTTTCACGAATATTCATATATATACCTCGCACGGGGCAAACAGATTGTGAAACAATCTGTTTGCATTATGCAGTCGAAGGGACTTGAACCCTCACCCAGTTGCCCGGACATGAACCTGAATCATGCGCGTATACCAATTCCGCCACGACTGCGATTAAATACTTATAAAAAAATAAGACACAGCTTAAACTGTGTCTTATTATGCGGGAGAAGGGACTTGAACCCTCACTCGGAACTCCGAACTAGATCCTTAGTCTAGCCTGTCTGCCAATTCCAGCACTCCCGCTCAACCGTCGCTTTACCCGACGCGATTGATATAATAACACTTATTCGGGATAATGTCAACGGTTTTTTTATATTTTAAGCAACATTTTTAAGCTTTAAATGTTTTACATATAATTATGCAAGTTTTCCTTTAGCAACTTCAGCTAATTTTGCAAATCCTTCAGCATCATTAACTGCCATGTCAGCTAAAATCTTTCTGTTAACCTGTACATCTGCAAGTTTTAATCCATACATGAACTTGCTATATGAAAGACCATTGAGTCTTGCTGCAGCATTAATTCTTGCAATCCAAAGCTGTCTAAACTGACGCTTCTTCTGCTTTCTGCCGGCATATGAACTAGTAAGAGCTCTCATAACAGACTGCTTAGCTACTCTATACTGCTTTGATCTTGCTCCTCTATATCCCTTTGCAAGCTTTAATGTTCTATTATGTCTTTTCTTAGCGTTTAAACCGCCTTTAATTCTTGCCATTTGTTATTCCTCCTACTTACACCTATAGATAAGGTAAAATCTTCTTCATATTCTTTACATTAGTAGCATCAGTCATAGCTGCTTTTCTAAGATTTCTCTTTCTTTTTGTAGTCTTCTTTGTTAAGATATGTGACTTGTATGCTTTCATTCTTTTGAGCTTACCTGAACCAGTTTTCTTAAAACGTTTTGCAGCAGCTCTGCTTGTTTTCATCTTTGGCATTTCTATGTCCTCCTTAAAATAATTAACTAATTTTTCTTTTCAGCAAGAAACATTGTCATATTTCTGCCTTCAAGTTTAGGTGCCTTGTCAATAACCGCAACGTCATCAAGAAGTGCAGCAAAATCATCCAAAACATGTTTTGAATAATTGATGTGCGCCATTTCTCTTCCTCTAAAACGCAGTGTTACCTTAACTCTATCTCCCTTAGAAATAAACTTTCTTGCGTTATTAGCCTTTGTTTTTAAATCATTTTCGTCAATATTAGGTGAGAGTCTGACTTCCTTTATTTCGATAACCTTCTGCTTCTTCTTAGCTTCTTTCTCTTTTCTGGCCATCTCATATTTGTACTTGCCATAATCAATAATCTTACACACAGGAGGCTTTGCATTAGGTGAAACCTTAACTAAATCAAGTTCCGCTTCTCTTGCAAGTTTCTGTGCCTCTTTAGCTGAAACAATACCAACCATGTGTCCATTTTCATCGATGAGCCTGACTTCTTTATCCCTAATCTGCTCATTAATCATAAAATTGCTAATTGTAGTTTACCTCCATTTGATTAATTTACACCCATCCGCATTTTCTCGTCATATAAATTAAAAAGCGGATAACAAAGTCATCCGCAAAATCTCAAATTAATAAATCCAAAAATGAATTATACTAAAAATATTTACCACCGTTCAGCTCTTCTGACGGGGTGAGAATTACTTCTGCTTTGTTTTAACCTTATGTATGTTACCATTAATTTGTTGGATTGTCAACCTTTTTTGTACTAAAAACTCTTTTGTAGTCCACTTCATATACCAGATAGTACAAAACTATTGCCAAGGCTGTTCCTGCCAACACATCCAATAATGAATGTTGTTTTAAGAATATCGTAGACATACATATTAGTAACATTACTGATAGCGATATCATGTATATCCAGTGCCCTCTCTTAATATGAGCACTTTTCATTAATGCCAAGTGAATTGCAATGGAATTAAATACATGAATACTTGGAAATACATTTGTATTTGAATCTGAGTTATATATAAACCCTAATAAATGCACCAAAATATTCTCATTAAAGTCCAAATGAACCCTTAGATTCTGACCATTTGGAAAAATAGTACATATGAATAGGCAAATACTCATACCCCCATATAAGTATATGCAAAACTTGTAAAACTCTTTCTTGTCCTTAAAAAACAAGAATAACCATGCTGCAGGAATGTATACAAACCATAACAGATAAGGTATTATGAAAATATCCACAAAAGGAATATAATCATCCAAAAAGCAATGCATTACATGATAGCTATCAAGTGGTCTTTTTTCAATATACATAAACCACAACATATAAATCGGAAAGTATATAACCGTCCATACATGTCCATATTTTTTTATTATCTCACTCATAATTATCTCCGCCTAATTGGTGGGTTTGCTAAATAATCTTATTCTTTCAGGCAGAAGGGAAATCTTTATATATGTTTGTCTTTCATATGTCTCACCATCCGTATGAATTGGAAGTCTCATTTTTGACTTAACAATAACTGACCTACATCTGTATGAATTTATTCCCTCATGTCCTATATGTTTACCTTTATTTGATTTTGGCAACAATAAAAGTGCCTTTATTCTGGATATGTTACTTACAACGCATAAATCCAAATACCCATCATCTGGTTTTGCCTTAGGGGCAAATAAATATCCCCCTCCTTCATTGGGCAAATTATGTACAGAACAAAAAATCAAATCCTTTATGTAAATATCTGTGCCATCATCAAGTTCTAAATAACAATCTCCATATTTACAATTAATCATCTGAGCTATCCCATGAACTGTATAGGATAGTTTTCCAAGTCTCATTCTATTCAAAAAACTCTTTGTCTTGGATTTATTATTAATCTCACAAATACGAGCATCATATCCACAACCAGAGCTAACTATAAACCTGTGTTTTTCATAATTAATGCTATCTTCTTCCGAAAGCTGCGTCTCACCAATGTCAACTTCTCTAATATATTTATTAGATAGTATCATTTTAAGCGCTTTAACTGGATTAGACGGTATATTCATCCCTTTAACAAAATCATTGCCTGTTCCTGCTGGAATAACACCGAGATATATGTTTGAGTAGTTTTCAAGTCCATTAATCACCTCGTTTATGGTACCATCACCTCCCACGACTATAATGGCCTTTTCCACAGGGTTCTGGGTAAGCATCATGGCTATTTCAGTTGCATCGGTGGCTTTCTCAGTCATATGTATCTCGTAATCAACTTTGCTTTTCTCAAGAACAGACTTAATTATGTCTAATAAAGATTTACCACCCTTAGACTTGGCATATGGATTTATTATAATATGATACCTCATGGTATGCTCCAATATTAATTAAACTTAAATATTTTTTGTGATATCTTATAACCTTTAACAGAGATTTTCCTTCCTGTTTTTCCGGGAAGATTCATAAATAATCCCAGCATGGATTTTCTAAGTTTCTTATATAACTTTTCATCCTTTTCCTTAAGGAAATCCCAAAGTTCCTCTTTCTTCTTGAGGTTTTCTTCTTCTCCTGAAAGGATGCATAATATCGAAGAAATACACATCATCATATCAAGATAATGAACCATGTATTTGCTGCATTTATCCAATGTATATTCAGGTCTGTTCAGATAAGAATCAATCATAATCTTGGTTACTCTTATTTGCTGATCAACCCTTGAAATCATTATTTTTTCGTTTACAGATTGATCTTCCCTGCCAATATAATACTTATAAAGATTCACATCCAAATAATACATGCTTTGAACATATGGAAGTGGATGGAACACGAAGATATTATCCACATAAAAAGTATGTTTTGGAAGTTCAAGATTACATCTTCTTAACAGCTCCGTTTTATAAATAACAGAATGCATAAGAATGTACTGACTTGCAGAAAGTTTTATTTTATCATTCCATGTAAAGAATCTTCCATTAGGAAGAGCATGCTTATAACGCATAACTCGCTTCTTTTTAGCATCAACTTTGTCATATACATAATTGCAAATTAGCATATCAAGATTTTGTCCATCATTTTCAACATTTTTCAAAAACGAAATAACCTCGGCAAATGCTTTTCTTCCAAGCATGTCATCACTGTCTAAAACCTTAAAATACTTGCCGGAGCAATTATTCAAGCCTGACATGACAGCATCTCCATGGCCACCATTTTCCTTGGTAACCACCTTAACTATTGAAGGATAGTTTTTCTCATATTCCCTTGCGATACTTAATGTATCATCCTTTGAACCATCATCTACAATTACAACCTCAACATCCTCGCCACCAGATATGGCACTGCTTATGCTCTTCTTCATGTAATCAGCAGAGTTGTAACAAGGTATGATAACACTTATTAATTTATCCATTATAACCCTCATCATTATTGTTTATGCTTGCACTCTCATTAATATCACCATAATAATTATGGTCATATTCAAAGCTATTTCTGTTATTAATACTATTTGCCTCCGGCAACTTACTAAACACTTCTTTTCTCTTAACTTTATTATTGATTAAAACAATCATTCCATACAATATTACAATTAATACGCAAAAGAACATGTAATCACCAGATTTAACAGCAACCGCTTCAGCGCCCTCTGATGCCTTTTTCAGATTACCCGTAAGAACTGTTGCTGCAACACTAATTCCATTTGCTGTCATATGAACAAGAATAGGTGCAAGAATTGTCTTATACTTTTCATATACAAATACTAGTGCACAATTCAAAAACATAACATAGATTCCCTGAACCCAGTTGCCATGAGCCAAGGCAAATACAAGTCCTGCAACAATTGTAGCAATCAACACATTGCTGACCCTCTTTACTCTTTTATAGATTAATCCTCTAAAAAGCAATTCTTCCATTATTGGAGCAAATAAAACTGCCGAAACAAAAAGTACCGTAGGGCTTACGCCATATATGCTACTTGCAGCAGATTTATAGGATTCAAGAAATGACTCCGGCAAATATGAAAGAACTATGGTTACAAATGTATTTCCTGTTATTAAACATATAAACGCAAATATTGGAATTAACAGGAATAATGCATAGTTAATTGGACCAAGTTCTCTTTTATATCCTCTTTCGTACACTCTTCTTCTATCCAAATACATAAAGAAAAGAAGGGCTGGAATAGTAATTATGTTAGAAACCAATGTGATTGTCATGCCATAGTGATTAATAAAATATTCAGAAAATGCACTTCTGTCTGTAAGGGCCATTTTTGCCAAATCGCTATCCTTACCTATGGCAACAGCTTCAACAATGACTGTAACAATAACCTGGGCAACAAACCAGAAAAGTATCGGATATATCAATTGCCATATTGTTATTAATTTAAATCTTTCCTTAGGTTCACCATCATTTAAAATATACATAGAATTACCTTTCCTCAATTAAAGTAATCATTACTGCCTTTTCAGCGTGTCTTCTGTTTTCAGCCTGATCAATAATAGTATCCATGTGTTTATCAACAACACCCTGAGATATTTCATATCCAATATGCATAGGCATGTCGTGAAGTACTATTGCACTACTGTCTCCCAAGAGTTCTTCATTAACCTGATATGGACTCATTTTCTTAATTGTTTCTTCCTTCTGCTTTGCAAATGCCGGATTATTAAAGAATTCCATGTCAACCCATGTATCTGTATATACAGCATCCATTTCAGCCACAAGATCCTTAAAATCTTCATAAGAAATATCACTTGGAACTTCTATGTATCCTTCATTTGCCTTTAATTCTTCGTAGAACTTATCATCAACACCCATGTCATTAACCAAAGGTGTAAGACCGTAAACCTTTCCTCCAAGTTTAGGAAGAAGTTCAATAAGTGAATTAAATACATTATTCTTAGGTCCAACATAAAGAACCTTTACATCATAACTTCCAAACTTTTCACGAAGTGTTAAAACATCTGCCAAAGCCTGACACGGATGGAATGTATTATCACAGCCATTGATAAATGGAACTGTTGTATTTTCAGCAAATACATCCGTTGTTTCACTTCTTTTAAGTCTGGCCATAATAATGTCAACATTTCTACCTAAGTATTTAACCTCTGATACAGTATCACCTAAAACGAAGTTACTATCTTCCCACTTCTGGTTAAAGTAAGAACCACCAAGTTCAGTAATACCTGTTGTAAAAGATAAAAATGTTCTTGTGGATGTCTTTTCAAACAATGTATATAATTTCTTTCCTGCAAGTCTGTTTGAATACTTTTCTGGATTCTGTTTCAAATCATAAGCAAGATCCAAAATATCCTCTAATTCTTTTCTACTATACTCTTTAAAGCTAATAAGATTTCTCATAATTGATAATACGGAAAAACCGTTCCTTTCTCATTTTTCAATAATCTTTATATTAACATTTATTAAGCACAACTTCAAGTGTTTTAACACTTGAATTATCTTTTTAAATATACTATAATACTTTCGTTGTCATATTAATAAAAAACATTAATTAATTCGACAAAACTACTAATGTAATAAGGAGTTTAAAAATGAGTCAAGAAAAAGTTGATCGTTACAAAAAAGAAAAGAAAAACAGAAAGAAAAATATAAAGAAGCAGAAACTCGGAAATGCACTTCGTGCCACTCTTTTCACATTAATTATATTAGCACTTGCAGGCTATATTGGATGGTCAGTATATAGACATTACAATCCTAAAAAGGTAGAAGAAACCACAACAGGCTTCCAAAATGCATATACCGCAGATGAACTTGCAAGCATTCTTGCAGAACAGACTGCTACTCAAACAGAAAACGTTACTGAATCAGAAAGCGCTTCGGAAGAAGAATCTGAGACTAATAAGAAAAAGAAAAACAAGAATAAAAACACAAATGATGCAGAAACTGCCAGCGAACTTCCAAGCGAAGAAGAAGTTCAAAGTAGCGAAGAACTTGAATAATCATCGATACATTAGTTATATTTTTTACACATAAAAAAGTCGGATTTTTTAATCCGACTTTTTATTTATCACTAATCTTTACATTCTTTTAAGCAATCATTTACATTCTATCAGGAGCTGAAAATCCCAAAAGATCAATTCCACATAAAAGAGCTTTCTTAACCAATGTAATAAGAGCAATATAGGATTCTTTTACAGATTCATCCTCTTCAGAAAGTATCTTTGTATCATGATAGAATCTATTAAAGGAATCTGAAAGTTCATATAAGAAACTACAAATCTTATGTGGTGCCAATTCATTATAAGCAACATCAAAAATTTCATTAAATGAAGAAAGTGTCATCATAAGTTTCTTCTGGCTTTCCTTATCACTTCCTAAAATTACCATGTCTTTAACTACCTCTTCTTTTGATGGCAACTCACCTGGTTCCACACCAAAATACTTCGACAATATGGATTTAATTCTAACAATTGTATAAAGAATATATGGACCTGTATTTCCTTCAAAGGAAGCAAATCTTTCGATATCAAAAATATAATCCTTAGATGCCTGATTTGAAAGGTCACCATACTTAAGCGCCGAAAGACCAATAATATTTGATGTTTCTATTGCCTCTTCATCAGACACTTCCCTTGTTTCCTTTACCTTTTCAAGTACTGCATTATTAATCTCTTTCTGAAGATTCTCAAGACGCATTACTCCACCATCTCTTGTCTTAAATGGCTTGCCATCCTTACCATTCATTGTTCCAAAGCCCAGGAATGTTAGGCGGGTATTATCATCCACAAGTTTTGTTTTTCTTGCACATCTAAACACCTGTTCAAAATACAATTCCTGTCTTTTATCAACAACATATATAATATGGTCCGGCTTGTAGTCTTCCATTCTCCAGACAATTGTAGCAAGATCTGTTGTATTATAAAGAGTTGCTCCATTTGATTTAAGTATCATACAAGGTGGAATTTCCTTTGTATCGCTCTCTTCCTTTACATCCACAACAAGCGCGCCCTCACTAATGGTTGTATAACCGCCATCCTTCATGTACTGTACCATGTCAGGGATATATTTCTGGGCATCACTTTCCTTGCCCCATAAATCAAATTCAACTGATAGATTACCATAATTCTTCTTAAGGTCAGCTATTGATACATTTAAAATATGATTCCAAATAGCCACGTAACCCTTATTACCGCTTTGTAATTTCAAAGTAGCTTCTCTTGCTGCTTCCTTAAAATCTTCATCTTCCTTGGACTTAGCATTTGCCGCAGGATAGATTTCTTCAAGTTCAGTAGTTGTAAATGGAGCTTCTTTGGGATATTCGCCATTAAAGTTTTCATCAAAATATACCAAATCCGGCTGTCTAAGTTTAAGTTCCGTAATAATAAGTCCCATTTGTAATCCCCAATCACCAAGATGAGCATCACCAATCACCTTATTTCCGGCAAATTTTATAATACGCTTAATGCTTTCACCAATAACTGCAGATCGCAAATGTCCAACATGAAGAGGTTTTGCCACATTGGCTCCACCAAAATCTATAACTACTGTTTTAGGCTTTTCCTCTGTATTTACGCCAAGTTTTTCATCAGCTTTCATCTCGGACAAATATTTGCTGAGAAAATCAGATGAAATGTTTAAATTGATAAATCCAGGTTTTACCACTTCCACTAAAGAGAATTTCTCACTTTCCTTAAGTATTTCTGCCACTTCCTCTGCAATTATAAATGGAGCCTTACCCACTTGCTTTGCCAAAGCCATGGCGCCATTACACTGATATTCGCAAAGATCAGGCCTGTTAGACACAGTAACTCTAGCTCTTTCCGAATTATATCCGCATCTTTCAAAGGATTCTGCCACTTCAAAACTTAAAATTTCAAGTAAAGTCTTCATAAATTAAACCTCTTTTTAATATATTTATTATAATTCAACACCATTAAGTTTTAATAATTTCCTAGCGCTCTCAACTGAGTCAACACCAGTTTTATTCTTTATTGGTGCAAATTCGTAACTTCTTAACACTTCATATCCCAAGCATCCGCTAAGCATGTGAATCATGTCCAGTATTAATGTTTCAAACTTATAACCATTTGGAGTTTCAGGTTTAACAACATTTCCCTCACCATCAACATAAGGAATTTTCTTTTCAACCACATGCACAGGAAGATTACTATTCACTATTTCAATTAATGCATCCACATTAAGAAGATAATTTAGAATAACTCCGTAATTATAAGAATAATTACCATTTTCATCCTTGGCATCCATCATTTCCTTTGTCAGTTCATAATACTCAACAATTGATGGTCTGCCGTCCTCGTTGCAAAGAACTCCAACCTTTTCATCTGGAGTTGCCTTGGCAACAACCTTTGAACCACATGGTTTTCCTGAAAGTATTGTTGCACCCACAAACTTAGGATCGCATATTCTCTGGCATACATTATCAACGGCAAATACATTAAGCCATTTTATGCCTTCATTCTTAACTATGTTAAGCACACCTGCTTCTTCCATGGATTTAAACCATCCACCATTTCCATTAGGCGATGTTGCAACTCTATCTTTTTCTTCCAAAAGAATCTTTCCATCATAATCACAGGCAGGCGCCATGGATTGTCTAAAGAAATGAACATATTCCTTATCGTAACCAAAGTAATTCATGTCCTTAAAGAAAGTAACTGTAATGTCATGATTCTTCTCACTGGTCATTACAAAAAGATGTATGAAACATCCACTTTCATTAACCACATCCAAAAGATTTCTAATAATCATTTCAAATATATATACATCCTTGGTAATTCCTATATTAAACATCCCTTTAGGATTATCAGAACCAAGTCTCGTTCCCATGCCACCAGCTAAAAGTACTGCAGCCACTTCTCCATTTTTAATGGCGGATAATCCTGCATTTTTATACTCTTCCTCATGTTTCTTAATGTCTGATAATCTAGCCACATCAGTAATTGGAGTAATCACTCCTCTTTCTGCCTTCTTCTCATCATTTTTAATTAAATCTAGCAATGAAAAATCTATTTCAGATATCTGCTCAAGAAGCATGTTCTGTTTTTCTTCAGCCAATTCATCAAAAAAATTAAGAAGCTGTAACTGTCCTTTTTCTTCCAATACATTTCTTATTTCATTAATGTCCATATATATTCTCCCTTAATTTAATAAAAAGAGGCAGACATATTTAATATCTGCCAATATTTATATTTTATTTGTTCCAAAAACAATAACTATTCGTTTCTATTATCATCTTCTGGAGCTTTATAATCATTTTCTGGTGCAACATAATCATTTGTTGTATCTTTGTATACAGAATTTGCATTATTATCCCCATATCCTGTAGGCATATATGCTTCTGGCTGATGATATGAAATTCTAAATGCATTATCCTTATACTCTCTAAAAATCATATAAACCAAAATATATGAAGCACACTGGCAACCACTTATAACGCCTGCCATAACAATGCCAGATCCCAAGCTTGCAAGAGCACTTAAACCATTAACCAAAGCACATACTATAAATATAAAACTTAAATAACCTGAACTGTATGTATTTACCTTGTTACCATCAATAATATTACTTCTAATACCCTTAAGCATTTTTGCCATCTTCATAACATAGATAAGAACGAAAATAAATACAAGAATAAAACCTATGGCAAAGCCCCAGGCCATAGCAACAATAAGAGTTCCAGCTTCCTCAGAATCCAGAAATTCTGTAAGACCATCGTCAAACTCTTCCTTGGTTATGCCATTAATTTCAAAAGCATTACTATTGTTTTCTTCTATAAATTCTATAATATCATCTTTACGATTTGAAATCTCATCTACAATATTATTTGATAACACAGCTACAATTGTACAAGCAACAAGAACTGCAATAATGGCTATTAATACCAATGTGGTTTTTATGTTATAAACCACCTTTAAAACAGTATATCCCTTGGTTTCTAACTGACCGTCATTTTTTGCATTAAGATAAACCATCCAAAGGCCCACACAAATAGCAATACCTAATAAATTAATTGAAGCCCCATTCATCCCATTGCTATCAACAAAATTACTGGAAATATTAAGTCCTGCAACAATTGTTGATAAAATCACCAATGCAAACATCTTCTGACTGGATGCAATTCTTTTGATCTCGCTTTGAATCATGTTCATTTTCTTACTCCTTATATTAAATTATTTCATTATAATGCTAATTGCAGTTACTACTGCAATTATTATAAAACACCTTAATATAATATACCTTTTTTTATAATTCGTCAAATTATTATCGATATATTTTTTAAAATAAAACCTAGAAATCTTTATGAAAGTATTCCCGGCAAATATCTATTTTCTGCCATATGTTCTAAATTCATATTTTATGTCTTCATACTCAAGAACACCTGATCTATCTGTTATTTCCCAAACATCATCTTCATCGAGATTTGGAATAAATGTATCTGCCTCAAATTCCTTATCGATATAAGTGATATATGCCGTATCACAATATGGAAGCAACTGTTTATAAATACTTCCACCACCAATTACATATATTTCATCATTTTCAAATTCCTTAAGAGCTTCTAAAGCTTCATCAATGCTATAAACTGTAATGGCACCATCCACAGTAAAATCCCTTTCAAGAGCAATTACAATATTGTTTCTATTCTTTAATGGTTTTGAATTCGGGAAGCTAAGCAAAGTATTCTTACCCATAACCACCGTATGTCCAGTAGTCTTGGTTCTAAAGAACTTCATATCATCTGGAATACTTATTAAAAGATTACCCTTATACCCTATGGCCCAATTCTTATCCACAGCAACAATTAAATTCATCATAATGTATTTTCCTCACTTATTTCTAATCACTTATTCTTCTAAATTGCAATTGGAATATTTTTAATTTGCTCACCAAACTTATAATCCTCAATAATCAAATCATCTGTTGTAAAATCATAGAAGTTTTTTACATTAGGATTTAAACTTACCTTTGGTGCCTCAAACTGCTCTCTATTAATTAATTCTTCAATAATAGGCACGTGCTTATCGTAAATATGAGCATCTGCTATTACATGAACAAACTCGCCAACTTCCATGTCACTAACCTGGGCAAACATCATAAGAAGCAACGCATACTGACATACGTTCCAATTATTTGCCGCAAGAACATCCTGTGAACGCTGATTTAAAATTCCATTTAAAACCATTTTATAACTATCTTTTTTCTGGGTAACATTAAAAGTCATGCTATAAGCGCATGGATATAAATTCATTTCTGATAAATCCTGATGAACATAAATATTGGTAAGAATTCTCCTGCTGAAAGGATTGTTCTTAAGGTCGTATAAAACCCTATCCACCTGATCCATGTCCCCTTCTTTATAGTGATGTTTAACACTCATCTGGTATCCATAAGCTTTTCCAATTGAGCCATCAGGTTCCGCCCATTCATCCCAGATATGTGGTTTTAAATCATTAATATTATTAGATTTTCTCTGCCAAATCCAAAGAATTTCATCCATGGCACTTTTAAGTGCAGTTCTTCTAAGGGTTAATGCAGGAAACTCCTTACTTAAATCATATCTGTTTACAACTCCAAATTTTTTTATGGTGTATGCAGATGTGCCATCTTCCCACTTAGGACGTACCTTTTCACCTTTAGTATCAGTCCCATTATCAAGGATATCCCTGCACATATCCACAAATACTCTATCCGCGTAACTCATAACTCCTCCATACATTCATAAATATATGTTTTGCAATTGCAAAACACAGATTAATTGTATATTATTTTATGTATTATTTCAATGATAAAACAAAAAAACGTTACATTAAAGTAACGCTTTTTTTCAATTTATTTGTAATTATCAAATTCCTTAACATACCGTTCTACATATCCTTCTACATAAACACCTTCGTCTCTATATTCTTCCTTGAATAAGGTACCTTGCTCTCTGATAATCTGGATTTTCCCCATATCAACATAAGGAATCACACAGCTAACATATTTTTTCGACTCCGATATTATCCTTCTCAATGAACTATCTAATTCATCAAGACCTATTCCCTGTTTTACAGAAGTCTTAATTACTACATCTGCCCGCTCATCCACAATCTTTATTGGTTCTTTACCATCTATTTCTAATCTATCAATTTTATTAAACAGGGTTATTATTGGTACATCTAAAACTCCCAATCCATCAAGAGTTTCATACACCGCCTCAACATGTCTGTCACTGGCAGAATTTGAAACATCCACCACATGAATGATAATGTCTGCATAAAGGGCCTCTTCCAATGTACTTCTAAAGGCATCAATCAAATGATGTGGAAGTTTCCTAATAAAACCAACTGTATCCGTCAAAAGAACCTCTTGACCATCCGATAGTTTGCATACTCTAGTAGTTGGATCCAATGTGGCAAATAATTTATCCTCCTCTAATACATTTGCATCAGTAAGTGTATTAAGAAGTGTAGATTTTCCCGCATTTGTATATCCAACAATTGCAGCATTTAAAAGACCTTGTTTCATTCTCGATTTTCTTGTAAGTTCTCTATGTCCCTTTATTTCATCCACTTCTTTTTTTAATTGTGCGATTCTCTCTCTAATAATTCTTCTATCTATCTCAAGTTTCTTTTCACCCGGTCCCCTTGAACCTATACCCACACCACTGTGAGCACCTGCTGCTGTACCACCCTGTCTTGAAAGATTTTTCATTCCTATAAGCCTTGAAGACCTGTATTTTAACTGGGCAAGTTCTACCTGAATCTTTCCTTCCTTTGTTTTGGCTCTTCCGGCAAATATATCAAGAATTATTAAGGTCCTATCCATAACCTTACAATCAAGTGCATCTTCTAGATTCTTATACTGGGCAGGACTTAATTCATCATCTGCTATTATTCCATCCGCCTCAAAAGTAATAAGGTTTTCCTTTAACTCTTCTATCTTACCTTTGCCTATATATGTGCCCGGATGTATGGATTCTCTGGGCTGAATCACTTTTAAAACAACCTCTGCCCCTGCTGTATTAACAAGTTCTTCAAGTTCGTCCAAAGACTCAGAAACATTGCCATTTCCAACATCCACAGCAACTAGTATATACTTTTCCTTTACTTCTTTTGTCTCAAACATTAAAACTCCTTATGTTTAATATACACACTTAACCTTTTATTCTCCCAAAAAGTTCTTTATGCATTTACAATTTTACCTGTGTATAATTGATAGTATTTGCCTTTCTTTTCAATCAATTCATCATGAGTACCCTGTTCTATAATATGTCCTTGATCTAGTACCATAATACAATCGCTATTTCTAACAGTTGACAATCTATGGGCAATAACAAATGTAGTTCTTCCCTTCATCAAGGAATCCATACCCTTTTGAATGAGTTTTTCTGTTCTTGTATCAATGGAACTTGTGGCTTCATCCAAAATCAATACCGGTGGATTTGCGATGGCTGCTCTTGCTATGGCGAGAAGCTGTCTTTGGCCTTGGGAAAGATTTGCCCCCTGACCAGTAAGAACAGTATCATAGCCCTTAGGTAATCTTCTTATAAAACCATGAGCATTTGCAAGTTTTGCAGCAGCAATTACTTCCTCGTCAGTAGCATCAAGTTTACCGTACTTAATATTATCTTTAACAGTACCTGTAAATAAATGAGTATCCTGTAAAACTATACCAAGAGAACTTCTAAGGGCATGTTTTTTAATCTTATTGATATTAATTCCATCATACCTAATTTTACCATCATCTATATCATAAAATCTGTTAATAAGATTAATTATGGTTGTCTTTCCTGCACCAGTTGCACCAACAAATGCAATCTTTTGTCCCTGTTTTGCATCAATATCTATATTATACAAAACCTGTTTTTTAGGTGTATATGAAAAGTCAACATCATCAAATAAAACCTCGCCTCTCATAGGCTTATATTCTGTTTCACCGCTTTCCCTGTGAGTATGTTTCCATGCCCAAAGACCTGTTACCTCATGGCATTCTGAAAGTTTACCATTTTCTTCTTTGGCATTTACAATTTCAACATATCCCTCATCAGTTTCTGGTTTTTCATCAAGAAGATCAAAAATACGTTCTGCACCTGCCATGGCCATAATAATACTATTTAGCTGCTGACTCAACTGACTTACCGGCTGACTAAAGGACTTATTAAAGGTTAAGAATGTAACCAATTTACCAATAGTAAGTCCAAAGAAACCGTTTATTGCCATTAAACCGCCAAATACAGCACATAATACATAACTTAAGTTTCCAAGCTGTGCATTAATAGGCATGATGATATTTGCAAATCTATTTGCCTTATCAGCACTTTCAAACAGTTCGTCATTTATCTTATTAAAGTTTTCTATGGATTCTTCTTCATGACAGAAAACCTTAACAACTTTTTGACCGCTAATCATTTCTTCAATATAGCCATTAACCTTACCAAGATTCTTCTGTTGAGCAACAAAGTTTGTACCACTCTTCATGGCAAGGTGTTTAGTAACATAAAAGGTCAGGAAAATAAGAGTCAATGTAATGACTGTAAGAGGTATGCTTAAATAAATCATACATCCAAGTGTTGCAATTACAGTAAATACCGCAGTTACAAGCTGTGTAAAACTCTGACTTATAAGCTGACGCAATGTATCAATATCATTGGTATACATGGACATGATGTCACCATGACTATGAGTATCGAAGTAACTAATCGGAAGTTTTTCCATGTGTTCAAACATTTCTACCCTAAGATTCTTCAAAGTCCCTTGAGTTACATATATCATGATTCTAGACTGAATAAATGTTGCCATTACACCAATTGCATAAAATATGGCAACTCCCATGATGGGCTTTTTTAGCCCTGATAAATCCCCATTACCTTTCTTTAAAACTGGAGCAATATAGTCATCAAATAATGTCTGCATAAACATGGTTCCCCGTACAGATGCAACTGTACTTAAAATAAGGCAGATAAATACTATTATCATATGTGCTTTATAATACTTAAACACATATGACATTATTCTTTTAAATGTTCCTTTTTTTACCTGTTTAGCGGATGCTCTTCCCTGAGCCAATGAATTTCTAGGCATTATTCATCACCTCCTTCATCAAAGTCACCACTTCCTGTTGTTTGTGATTCATAAACATCTCTATAAATCTCATTGTTTTTCAACAACTCTTCATGATTACCAAAACCATTAATCTCCCCTTCATCCATAACAATAATTCTGTCACAATCCTTAATACTTGATACTCTTTGAGCAATAATGATTTTTGTTGTTCCTGGAATTGCCTGGGCAAGACCTTTTCTTATATTGCTATCAGTAGTTGTATCAACGGCAGATGTAGAATCGTCAAGTATTAAAATCTTAGGATTCTTAAGTAAGGCTCTTGCAATACATAATCGTTGCTTCTGACCACCTGAAACATTACTTCCTCCCTGTTCAATATATGTATCATATCCATCAGGCATTCTGTCGATAAATTCATCAGCACATGCTAATTTACAAGCCCTAATGCACTCTTCTCTAGTAGCATCACTTTTTCCCCACCTTAAGTTATCAATAACGGTTCCTGAGAATAAAACGTTTTTCTGAAGTACAACCGAAACATTGTTCCTTAAAACTTCAAGATCATATTCCTTTACATCAACTCCGCCAACCTTAAGTGAACCTTTTGTAGTATCATATAAACGGCTTATTAAATTAACCAAACTACTCTTTGCACTACCGGTACTTCCAAGGATTCCTATTACCTCGCCAGACTTAATATTCAGATTAATATCCTTTAAAACATCGTCCTTAGCATCTTTATTATATTTAAAACATACATCCTTAAACTCAATACTTCCATCCTTAACTTCCATAACAGGATTTTCAGGATTAACAATATCAGGTTCCTCATTAAGGATTTCAGAAATTCTTTCTGCACTTGCCATACTTAATGATATCATGACAAATACAAAGGAAAGCATCATAAGACTAATAAGAATATTCATGCAATATGTTAAAAGATTAGTAAGCTCGCCCTGGGTTAAATCCCCTGCTACTATCATCTTTGCCCCGAAGAAACTAATTAAAAGGATGCAAGAATAAATGGTAAACTGCATTAATGGAGCATTAATAACTACAAGGCCCTCTGCTTTTATAAACATTTTATAGACATTTTCCGATGCTTTTGTAAACTTACTCTTCTCATGCTCTTCACGAACATATGCCTTAACCACTCTTATTGCAGTAACATTTTCCTGTACAGAATTGTTTAATTCATCATATCTTTTAAACACCTTATCAAAATACTTCATGGCAAGTTTTGATATACCAAAAAGGATAAGTCCCAAAAATATTACTGCGATTAAATAAATACTTGCAAGTCTTGGACTTATGAAAAAGGAAAGTGTCATGGCAACAATTAAGGACATAGGTGCCCTTGTACACATACGTAAAATCATCTGATATGAATTCTGTATGTTTGTAACATCCGTCGTCATACGTGTTACTATTCCTGCAGTTGAAAACTTATCTATATTTGAAAAACTAAACTTTTGTACTCTTTCATACATGGTTTTTCTAAGATTCTTTGCAAGACCTGCTGATGCACGAGCGCCAAAAACTCCCCCTAAAATTCCCCCAGCCAACGCCAAAAGGGCAAGTACAACCATTAATACACCCATTTTTATAATATGATTAAGGTCTCCCTTGTTAATTCCATCATCTACAATAGACCCCATACACATAGGTATTAACATTTCCGCTATGACTTCAATAATTATTGAAGCTGGAGTTAAAAGCGATGATAGTTTATATTCTTTAACCTCACCTAATATTGTTTTAATCATAGTTCCTCCTACTAGTCTGTTCAATAACCAAATTCTATCAATACATTAAAAAGCCGTCAACCGACGGCTTTTTAATCACTCTGCTTCAATCATACCAACAACTTTACTAACCACATCCTGCTTATCCATATCCAAAGAAATTGCTATCTCACCACAAACTTTATCACAAGCGGTAGTAAAGTATTTTTCATCACTGTTGGTGACTTTTTTACCATTAGCTTCACGCATCACTTTAATCTTATTTAGGGTTTTCATAATCTTGATCATTTCAGACAGTTCACAGCTCTTTAAAGCCGTTTTATACATTTCCTCTCGAACTTTGTCACTGTCATCCCATACAGCTTCAATCTCTTCGATACTATTTAAAAACTTTTTCGCTTCTTCTTTAGATATAACATCTCTCATTACAATAGCTGTATTATCAATTGGGGTATAGATCATTCCGGATGCATATACAGGTGCTAATGTGTAGTAATCCTTGTCAGCAGGTATTCCAGTGATATCAAGTTTTCCAACTCTTTCTACCTTACACACTCCACTGGCACCATAGATAATATAACTTCCTTCTTTAAACATACTGTCCTCACTACTAATACTATGTTTACATGTTACATATAATTGATTCCCCTATCTAAAATTCCCTGTTTATATTGTATCACAAATATGTAAAAATGTCAGACATTCTTTTTATCTTTTGCATTTTTGTCTTATTATCACTTTGCTTTTTTTACTTTTTTTGTGCATTATTTTCTACTAATACGATTAAGTAAATTAAATACAAATAAATGTTTTGTATGTATAGGTATTATTCTTTTTGGAGACATTATTTTTGCAAACATTAAAAGTGTCTTTCTATCTGCATGACCAGATGTATGAATGTAATAAAACTTGCTTGTAAACAGTCTTGCCTTATGCACAAACTCTCCCATGTCTTTCTTATAATTTGAAAGTTGTTTTATAATGTAATCAAGTCTTTCTGAGAAAATAAATATAGGCTTAAATTTTCTGAAAGAGCACATATTTTCAAGATATTCATCCTTATCCTTAACAACACATACAAATCCATGCTTGTATGCATCACTGTTTCTCTCAGGCATTCCTATTTCAATATTTTTTATATCATACCTGTAATCATATCTTCTTCCAAATTTCACAAATGCCCTTATTGTATCCCTACTCTCTTCATCCATAAAGAATTGCATGTCATTCTTTTTTGCAGCCTGATAAAAAGCCACTACAGATTCAAAATCGAATTCTGAAACATATACATAAGCAAATCTATGATGTTTAAAAATGCGAGTCAACTTCTTTTCCATTGACTCAACAGATGGTGAAAACATGGGAACATCAAGTATTCTTGTTCCCTCCATAATTAGAGTATCAATCTTAATATTTTTCTTCTCACAGAGTTTCCTTATTCTTCCAATCACCCTATATCCATTGTAACCATGAAGTCTGAAATCTCCAGTATGAAGTATTACTTTATCAGGAGTTTCAATCAAATACATATATGCACCAAATGCAGAATGATCAGAAAGAATTGCAGTTACAGTAATATCCTTAATGGAAATACTCTCATTGGGACTTAACACTCTGAATCTAAAGAAGTTTCTATCATATCTTTTAGGAGCCCTGATACCTATAACATCCTTTGTTACTTCACTCATGTAAATAACAGTATCAAGAGGAATTTCATCAAATCTTCCCACATGATCAAAATGATGATGAGTAAAGAATACTCCATCAACAGGATGTTTCTTAAAATCATATTTAACATTTCCAAATTTACTACTTGAAAAAGCACTTCCAAAATCAATCATAATCCGAGCTTTACTCGTTTTAACAACTGTTACATTTCCACCTATTTGCCCAGCATGATAAACCTTAATCCTTGTTACACTTTTATGTTTATTTGTTCTTTTTCTCATATTAATCACCATAAAATAAATCTCCCCAAAAACAATAAGATAACAAATGCAAGAAAGCGAAGCAAAATATAAGCAACTTCGTTTTCTTGCTTTTTTATATACAACATCTTAGGTTGCGTACCATATTAAGTTTTACAGGCTTTAGAAGTGGCCACCGCCACCACCATGGGAATGCCCCGATGAACTGTGATGAACTGAAGATCCACCGCCTCCAGAGGACCTGCTTCCACTGTCGGTTTCAATTCTTACCTTAGTAACATTGGAATAAAGGAATACATCATCTCTTCTGGTTAAGTTCAAAGAGTTCTTCTCGATATAATCCTTTGCATTGTCAACATGTCTCACAGTCTTATTCTTTGCCTTAAGACCGAATACTGTAATAAGACCACCTATTGCTGCGGTAGCCAAACTACTGCAAAATGCTGTAAATCTTGCAAATATTGAAACAGGCATATAGCCTGTATCATAAGGTTTTCCCTTTGATGCCTGTTCCAAAAACTGATCACATAAATCAGCATATTTATCAAAAGCACTGTAATAATTACTGCTACCCAAATCTGGCGTTATTTGCTCACCAATATACTGAATACCAGCATCTGTAAATGCATCAATACAATCTCCAGATGTTGTTATGTACCAATCTCTGTTTTCCATTGATATTAAAAGAAGAAGTCCATCTTCTGAGTAACCATTATAGTCATAATAATCATCAGCAAAATTTCTTGGTGTACTTCCATTTAAGGAATATTCTGTAAGAACCACAATATCACAGTCCCACTTATCTGAGTAGATACTCAAGGTTTCCTTAAGTTTGCTTTCCTCACTATCGGATAACAAATCTCCATCATCCACCACATATGCCTTAGATGCATATGTATCTTCTGTAGGAAAAACTGCACCTGTAATTACCATGCACAGGGTAAGCATCATTAAAAATCTTTTCATAATACCTCCCCATTTAAAACAAACATACTAATAATCAAATATAAAACAACAGTTGCTATTAAAAGAATAAGGGCAAATGTTCCCCACATCTTTTTCTTATCAACGGGAAGATCACCAACAAATTTTCCAGTCTGACCATTCATGGCAAATAAATAATTCTTTCCATCAAAGCTTGTATTTAAAATCCAAACTGGATACATGGCATATTTAGCCACACTATCTACTAGATTTATATTCTTTGCTTCAACAGTAACTGAAGAATATCCTGACACCGTGCTTCTAAACTCCGCTTCAGTGGATTTATCAATTCGGCTATTGGCAATTGGAGTACATTTATCCAGGTCTTCATCATATTTATCTGCAAGATAACCAGAAAGATATGCGGTCTGAAAATCTACTGCCTTTGAGAAATCATAAGGTTCTATGGATTCCATAAGGTCATTTGGCATTTTTGATGAACCATCCACAGGTACCTTTGAGAATTTCAAAGTACCCTCTCTGTTAACCATATAATGCTTTGTTTCTGTATATCTGTAATTACCCTTAGTCCAACTTCTTACAGTGGTTGTTTTAAATCTAAATCTGGCATCAGCCGTAGCATCATAAATCCAAAATGGGACATACAACGCCTTTATCTCATCAATATGATTCTGCTCAGTAAATACCTTTGGAAGAAAATGTTTACCCTTGTAATGTTCCACAAGTTTTTTCTTTGCAGTTTCCTTATCAAGTTCAAATGGAATAATATAGTCCGGCTTTAATGCACCTCTAAATGCATTCATAATTACAACTGGATTTCCACAATATGGACAACTTGTTGCACCAACAGTTTCATCACCTACTATCTCACCACCACAGGATTTACAAACGTATACACTCATACCATCTGTATCATTCCACTCGTCTTCGGTTTTATCTTGCCACTGCATGTCTGACTGAGAATCAGTTTTTAATTCTTCATCATATTTCGCCAAAGCATCCACATCAAATTCCGAATCACAATATGGGCACTTCATTTTCTGAGCAGAACTATCAAAAACTATGCCCGCTCCACAATTGGGGCATTTATATTCATTAGTTTCAGCCATATTTCTTCTCCTGTTTACTGTACCTTACTACCACAGTTTGGACAGAATTTCGCTGGATTCTGTGGATCTAATTTATTACCACAATTTGGGCAAAATGCTGGAGCACTAACTTCAGGTTTTTTACCACCACAATTTGTACAGAAATTACCTGTATTAACTGTTCCACAACTACATGTCCAACTTCCTGCTGTTGCTGTTGCTGCTCCTGCCTGAGCCTGTGCATTTGCCGCCTGAGCCTGAGCCTGCTGCTGCTGACCCATTTCAAATAATGCCTGTGCATTATTAGCTCCACCTGCATTCATGGCCATACCCATACCTAAGAATCCTGTCATTGCGCCTGCCTGATTTCCTGCTGCTGTAACCATTGCTTCAGACTGAGCATCAACCATCTTAGCTGCTGCCATTGTTGGATCCTTGTACATAGCTGTTCTCTGAGCATTCTTAATAAGTTCCTGATCCTCATCTGAAAGAGTAATAGGGTTCATTGAGATATTCTCAACTGTCATACCACGCTTTGCGCCCCATCTCTCTTTAAGAGCTTCATTAATACCTGTCTTTAATTCTTCAACATGACCAGGAATCTGATTTGGTCTGATTTCAAGATCTGAAAGTTTTGCAACAGCTGGCTGAAGTCCATCTACAAATTCAGTCTTAAGCTGGCCTGCAATGTCGCTCATCTTATATTCATCAGAAACATTACCAGTAATATTTGAATAAAATACAACTGGGTCTGTAATTCTAAATGAATAAATACCATTGCATCTGATTGAAACATCAATGTCAAGACCAATTTTACTGTCTACTACTCTAAATGGAATTGCATTAGTTGTACCAAATTTATTATCTAAAATTTCCTTTGTATTTACATAGTAAATTCTCTGGTCATGACCTGTGTCACCACCAAATGTAATTCTCTTTCCCCATGTTTTAAAAGACTCTTTAATACTGTCTCCTAAATTCCCTGTAAAGATACTTGGTTCTGTGGATGCATCCCATGTAAATGCGCCTGGTTCAGCACATACTTCCACAATTTTACCCTGATCAACAATAATCATACACTGTCCATCTGCTACGGAAATAACCGAACCATTTGTAATGATATTGTCGCTTCCTTTTGTATTGGATGATTTTTTAGAAGTTCTCTTCTCCCCCTTTACAAGCAAAGTATCATTTGGAATTGCCTCACAAATAAAAAATTCCTTCCACTGATCAGCAAGTGTTGTAGAGCCTGCTGATAATACTGCCTTAATAAGTCCCATAATCATTCTCCTTTTAAAAAAAATTGCAATGTAGTCTCAAAAAATAGATGACCACACTGCAATTATTTTATCATTTGCTTAGGCGATTTTCAATAGTTTAGTTGTTATATGTCTTGCCTTTCTTATCACCATTTACAACTATGCTTCCCATTGAGCAATCAATATTATAATCACAATCTTCATTGTCATTATTTATGTCAATTGAACCCATGTCAGCATCGGCTTTTATCTTGTTAAATTTACCATTAAGATCTGCACTTCCCATGGAAAGATCAGCATCAATATCATTTACATCACAATTATCAAAATCAAGACTTCCCATGGATAAATCAACTCTTGCATAATCAGCAGATACATCATGTAACTCCACTGAACCCATTGAAAGATCCAAATCCATGTCATCACAGGTTATGTCGTATATTTCGAAACTACCCATGTCAAGATCTGCATTAACGTCTATTTCACTTAAATTATCTGGAATATACACTATAATTTCTCCACTTTTACCTTTAGTAAAGTTTAAACCTGAAATTGACTTATTCTTCTTATCTTTCTTCTGTTTAATAATAACTTCACCATTGTTTTCTGTAACAGTAGGAATAATATTTTCAAGAATGTTTTTATACTCTACTTTAAACTCATCACCTGTTTTTATGATAACATTTGCCAAGGATATATCAAATTTTATACTTTCCACTGGAGTAGAAGTTTCTACTGAAATTGTACCTGATTTGGTTTTATAATTATCACCCACAAAAACCTGTGTTGTATTAAGCACAATACCCACAACCACGCATATTGCAGTAATAATAATCAGTATTGTTAAATAAGTGTTTTTACCATTTGATTTCATAATACCTTACTCCTTTACTATAAATGCTTTATCAATAATAAACTTAACTATTGCAGCTAATGGCCAGATTAACCATGTAGTTCCCCAAGAAAATGTAAGGAAACTATTTATTAAATAAAGACATGTAACTGTAGGCCAATATACATCTATAATTGTTTCAATCAAACTACTCTTGTATCTTACATGACTGTCTTTAATCGAGTCATAATTTCCGGCAAATACTTCTCTATCATTAACATTCAAAAGATTCTTATAAGCATTTGATGCAATACCTGCATGAACAAAGAAGAATACACCTAAAGCCACAAATGTAAAGAATACTATTCCAGAAGCCATTTCCATGTAACTTGCCGTTGTCAGACTTCCTGTTGTATCAATTGCATCTAAAACAATTTCCGATGTGATGAATAATAAAAACATTATTCCACCTACAATACGCTCCACAAGATATACTGAATCAAATTTCTTCTTTTCCTCTGAAACAAATGAAGCTGTCTGATATTCGATAATACCTTGTTTCTTCTCTATGAATTTCCATTTGCTCATTTTAGAACCGGCAATAATAAAGCAAATAACTCCAATTCCAATCATAAAGAACAATCCAAGTGCGCCAATTGCATCTGCATCAAATCTTGGAATTTCAATTTGATCGAAAATAACTGCAGGAATAAATGCTAAAATACAGAACATGACACCAAGAGCCACCAGCATTGCACTGCTCTTCTTTTCCTTGATATAATCCTTAGCCATCTTCATGGTTATCTTTGTAATGTTTTTGTCAGCAATTACTTTATCGCTATTCTTCAATTCGGATTTAAGTCCAAGTTCCTTTGAAACTTCTTCAAGGTTACCAAATTCAGAGATAACTATACCAATTGCCTCATTTTCACTCTTTCCCTCTTCTAACAGTTCGGTATATTTATCCTCCATCATAATGCCCAGTTCATTCTTGGCTTTTATTACCTCATCGGTTACAGGAAGAGCTGCAAACATATTTTCAAGATAATTTCTGATTGTATCCATTATTTATCCTCCTCTATAAAATTACCAATAACATCTTTGGTAAGATTCCATTCTTCACATTTGTTCTTATAGTATTCCATTCCGGCATCGGTTATTCTGTAATATGTACGTCTTTTACCTGTATCCGCCGATTCCTGTGAAAAACTTTCTACATAACCATTTTTTTCCATTCTTGTGAATGCTGAATAAAGTGTAGTTTCCTTAATGATATATTTTTCAGCAGACATCTGCTTTATGGTCTTTGAAATCTCATATCCATAGGATGGACCTCTCTTTAGAATAAATAAAATAATCGTATCATTATATCCTCTAATTACATCACTACTTATCTGTAACATAATTTTCTCCTTTCTCCACTACCGCTTCTGCTTTATTTATCGTTGCAACGGCTGTCGTACTATGTCTGTCGTAGTAAATATATCATAGTGTGAATTCGATGTCAATAGCAAATCAAAAATTTTTTTTATTTTTCAACTTGTAATTTTATCATATTTAGTCCATACTATAAATATAGTATTTAGAATACTGTGTAATTGGGGTATTAAACTAATATTAATAGTTGAGGAGGTATTAACATGAATGAAAAAACAATGCAAAAGATAACATATGGATTATTTGTTTTAACAACAAAAAAAGATGATTCCTATAATGGCTGCATTATTAATACTGCCATTCAGGTTACAAGTAATCCAAACTGTTTATCAATAACTGTAAACAAGGCAAATTATACAGAAGAATTAATAAGAAAATGCTGGAGATTTAATATTTCTGTTTTGGCTGAAGATGCAAATTTTGATACATTCAAAAGATTTGGATTTGCTTCAGGCCGTGACACCGATAAATTTAAAGACTTTTCAGATTTTGAAGTTAAGGAAAATGGTATTCCTATAATAACAGCTGGTACCAACGCATACTTCACATGTAATGTACAACAGGTGATTGATTTAGGTACCCATACAATGTTTATTGCCAAAGTTACTGATATGGATATATTATCAGAAACTCCATCGGCATCATATGCATACTATCATGCAAACATTAAACCTAAGCCAGAAAAAACAGAAACAAAATCTGACGCAAAAGTTTGGATTTGCAAAATCTGTGGATATACCTATGACGATTCTAAAGAAGCCATTCCTTTTGAAGAACTTCCAGATGATTGGGTATGCCCTCTTTGCAAGCATCCAAAAAGCGATTTTGAATTACAATAAAAATACGCATCCACTTGAATTTGTGGATGCGTTTTTTAACAAATACTATTTTAATTCCATCACAAGGGAACCCTTTCCCCCACTTGATCTAAAAGTTCCAATTGAACCATTAATAATTGAAAACTGTGGTCCACGATGTCCTATGCAGGCATCAAGGATAATAGGCACGTCTAATTCTCCCAAAACATCAAGAACAGCTCTTTTGTAATCAATTCCAGTAAAGGATTTAAACATGCATGGTCTTCCAAATACAAATCCACTTGCACCTTCAAAGAAACCTGATTCTTTTAATCTCCAAAGTGTTAATGATAGTTCCTCTGCATTTAATGAAAAACTCTCTAAGAACCAAAGAATACCATCATTTTTATATTTATTTATAAATTCAAATGTTCCATCATAAGGAGTACCACCTATAAATGATATTATGTCAAGGCATCCACCTATCATACGCCCCTTTACAACTATCTCATCCTCATCTCTAGCATTTACCCACTTTACCTTATCATCATGATAATATCCACCAAGACCTGTTTCATCATCATGCCAGTCACTTTCATAGTATTCAAAACTGTTTTGCTTAACTATATTGCCACGAAGTATATCAAAGCCTCTATTTACATTATCCTCCCATACTTTCATTCCAAAATCACCAAAATTAAAACCATAAATAGACGCCATGTCACATTTTGTAGTCAAAAAATGTGTAAGATGAGTATTGTCAGAGTATCCCTGAAACCAAGTTGGATTATCCTTTAAAACATCTAAATCCACATATTTAAGCATCTCCATTAAAAAGTCACCACCGGATGCAGATAGAATCACAGACACCTTTTCATTCTTAAAGAACTCATGTAACTCCTTGGCTCTAGTAATACCATCAGCACTTACCCCTCTCTCATCCGCTGTAAATACATGATCACTAAAAATAACATTGATTCCTTTTTTGTTTAGATTCTTTTTTCCATTTTCAAAACGTTTTATTTTTAATTCATCCATCACCCCACAAGATGGAGCGCAAACACCTATTGTGCCACCTGCATTTAAAAACTTAGGATATAACATTTTTCCTCCAATCTCTAATATCAACCATTATAATAATGTATCTGGCTACACTTCAACACATTTACCATAACGCATTGAATAAATAAAAGCCTCCACGTCTTTTTTATACACTTTCTGAAGTGTCTTCTTATATATTCTTAATTGTACCTTATATCTATCCTCCAATTCTTCTAAAGAATTAACATGATCTGATTTATAATCCACCAGTATAACTTTATCCCCTTCAGTAAAATAAGCATCTATAATTCCCTGTATAAGCACTGGCTCATCATCTTCTTTATCTTTCCATAAATCAGATGCAGGCATGGTCATAATGAACTTTTCTTCTCTCTTAAGTTTTCCATTTATTGATGCATTCTTCATTCTGTTATAAAGATCAGTTTTAATAAATCTTAAGAATATATCCTCATTAAAATAGTTATAGGTTTCCTCATCAACAAGGTCATTTTCTTTAAATGTATCAGCCATTTTTCTAAGCATATCTTTATTCTTTTCATCATCATCCTCAAATTCATAAGAATAATCAAATAGTTCAAAGAATCTATGAATTGCACTACCAAATCCTGCTCCAGATTCTTCTTTTTCCTCTTCATTCTTCATAAACTCAGGAATGATCGGATAAACTCTTTTAGGTTTTATAAATTCATCCTCATCCTCATCTTCAAAAACATTAAGAATTCTTTTTGCTTCTGATACACTTATCTTACTTCTTCTTTTTGTCTGTTCATCATAAGGATATTCATAATTAAAATTACTATCAAGTTGTTCCTTTACATCTTCAAGTATATAATCATCATCTTCAAAATCAGCAATATTATTATTATCTTTGGCAATTTCATAACCCACAATCTGATATCGACCATCTGGAGATTCCTCCATATCAAAATCCTTAGGGCTAACTTTCTCACCCATATCGATTATAACCTTTTCTCCATCTCTGCTGGCATTCCCCAGATAAATATGAATATTTACATCCCTGCTTTCTAAATACATCGGATTAGCAATATTAACATAATAATCATCGAGAACATTTTTAAGATTTCTATGTCTTGCCAATGCATAACTCATCACTTTAAAATATGAGTTAGCCTTACATATTATTCCTGGAGTAATCGATACTGATTCTTCATCTAATGTATCATTAATAGTCTTGCTAAACTCTTCTTCTTTTTTAACACTTCCAGAAATAATAAGTTTTTCACATGCTCTTGTAAGGGCAACATATAAAAGTCTTAATTCTTCTCCCTTTAAATCTCTGTCCCCTTTTTCAGAAATAACATTCTTTAAAAGTGTTTTGGTTTTTATTTTTAGATTATTATCAATGCTTTCAAGTCCTAATCCCAAACTTCTATCAAGATTCACATTGGCCTTTAAATCAGTATCATTATACTGATGATTAGAATCAAATAGAATAACAACCGGGAACTGAAGTCCCTTACTCTTATGAATGGTCATAATTCTCACAGCATCATCATTCTCATTAACATCTGTGGCACCATCATTATCAATTTCGTACTCTTTCTGCTTTTCAATATACCTTATAAAATTAAACAACCCCTTATAACTTGATTCTTCATAGTTTAAAGCCATTTCCTTAAGCATGTCAATGTTTTTAATTCTTGTTCTTCCTGCAGGCATTCCTGCTATTAAAAGACCAAACCCGGTTTCTTCGAGAATAAGATTAATTAGTTCATAAATACTAATATAATTAGCCCTCTCTCTAAATCTATTCATATCCTTAAGAAATCTATTAACTTTATGTCTTAACCCCATACGACTGCCATTTTCTGCATACTCAAATACATTTTCGTGAAGTGCAACTTGATTAAATTCAATTTTAATTAAAGACAATTCCTCTTCTGTAAACTGATATAGTTTTGAAAGCATTACAGCTGTTAATGGAATATCAACTCTTGGATTATCAATTACAGCAAGGATATCTAACATAAGCTGAACCTCTTCCGATGAAAAATATCCCTTTGAACTACTGCTATATGCATCTATATCCATATTGGCAAGTGTATTTATTAGCATCTCATCATACTTCCGGCTTCTGGTTAATATGGCAATATCACTCTTCTTGCAATCTCTATATTTCTCTGATTTATTATCATAAACTTTAAATCCATTTTTAGAATCCAGCAAACTCTTTATTCTGGATGCTATCATATAGCTTTCACAAGCAGCTCTTTCCATGGAGTTTTCTTCATCACATAAAACCAAAAACTCAGTTTCATTAATGCCAGGACTTAAACTTTCCTTATAATCCGCATGATATCTTAAATAGTTTTTCTCATCATAATCCACTTCTCCAACTTCTCTAACCATGACCTGCTTAAAAATAAAGTTAACGCTGTCTAGTATTTCTTTTCTACTTCTAAAATTATAGTCGAGGAATATGCGTCTTTCATTTGCATCCTTATCCTCACTAAAGGTATCATATTTTTCCATGAATATTTTGGGATTGGAATTTCTAAAGCCGTAAATACTCTGTTTAACATCTCCCACCATTATACGATTATATCTTCCTTTTCCATGGGAAACCGAAGACAATAGGATTTCCTGTACTTCGTTACTGTCCTGATACTCATCTATAAGACAATATGAAAACCTCTTGCTTAAATCAATGGCAGCATCAGTTTTTTCATAACTCTTGCTTTCTTCATTGTATTTAACAAGAATATCAAGCGCTCTGTGACTAATATCATCAAAATCACATATATTATTATTTCTTTTTACTTCACTATATTTATCGGCAAATCTTATGCATAAATCAATCAATATCTTTGCATTTACACCTGCACTTAACATGTCTTTATACATATCATCAATGGATTGAAAGAAATACTTCTTCTGTATTTTTTCCATTATATCGGAAGCATCATCCCTACATTTTTTTGCCTTACTCCAAATCTCTTTATCATCTGATTTTGGTTTTGCTCCATCTTTATATTTAATACTTTTAACACTTTCATATATATCCTTAAAATCCTTTAAAAGCAGCTCCTTTGCCTCCTTTAGATATCCCCTTATGGTATCACCATAACTATCATCAAGGGTTTCATCACTCATAACCAAATTTACAGCTTTCTCTAAGCATCTTACTACTTGACTTAAATCATCCTTAACATATTTTTCTGCTTCCTTAACTGTTCTTGATTCAAGAAATTCTTCCACTGTATTAACATTATATAAATCAAGGCAACTCATAAGCCACTTATTTGGATTTACATAAGCTCTTGAATATCCAAAAAGTTTTAGTATGATTCCCTCAAGTTGTTCTGTTTTTTTAGCAGATGTGTAATACATTAAAAAGTTTTCAATATCATTATCCTTTTCCTGTTCTAGTTCTTCAAAAACATCATCAAGCATTTCCATGCATGTATCAGACTTAAGAAGTTTGCACTCTGCTTCATCGCCAATTCTAAACATTGGATCCAAATCCGTAAGATTATAAAACTCCCTAACAACCCATGAGCAAAAACCGTCTATTGTCATAATCTTTGCATTATTAACAAATGACATCTGTTTATATATATGTTCATCTTCAGGGTTTTCCATGTACATTTCAGTAAGCTTATTCAGTATTCTTTCCTTCATTTCTCCAGCAGCCGCCTTTGTAAAGGTAACAGCCAAAATGGTATCTATGTCAACTGGATTCTCTTTATCTGTAATCAGTTTTATTATTTTTTCAACCATAACAGCTGTCTTACCTGATCCTGCTGCTGCAGCCACAAGTATATCCTGATTTTTTGATTTTAATACTTCTTCCTGACTATCAGTCCACTTTGTCGCCATTTTTTTCCTCCCTAATAGTATCAATAACATCATCAGACTTAACCGTCATTTTATTATAACTGTCATTTTTATTATACATCGGCTTAAATCTGCATACACTTCTATAATCGCAGTAAGTACATCCAGTTTTTGCATTCTTTGAATCTCCATCCTTTTCCATGTATGGATTTCGTTTAATGCATCCTGTAAACATTTCATTATTAAGTCTATTTATGCTTTCTTCCGTATACTCTCTAAGCAGTGACAAATCTACATTTGAAAGAATCTTGCTTCCAGCCCCAAATGTGCCACCCTTTTTATTTCTTTTAACCTCTATAACTTCAGAATTCTCACCCTCATTCGAAAGATCTTCATCATTAAATAGAATTACATCTAATTCATTTAGTGTTTCTCCACTAAGTTTGCATTTTGAGGCGCGTTTTTTTCGTATTTTCCCTAAATCCAAAGCCCCATCAGTAAGAACATCTTTTCTGTCTATATATTCTTCCTCATCAACATGGTAATAATATGCTCCTGTAGGGATTATTTCTTTGTCCTTATATATTTTTTGCAGACTCTTTTTAACATCATTCATATAAGCAAGAAGTTGCAATTGAAGATTATAATATACCTTCGATAAATCAAATCCTACTTTTCCAGACTTATAATCAATTATGCGGAAGTATATCTTATCATCTTCTTCATAAATATCAACTCTATCCACTCTTCCCCTTTCCACAGGATACTCGAAAAAAGCAGGCTCAAATTTTCCTTTTTTCACCTGATATTCAATATTTTTTGTAACTTCGCCTACAGCATCTATTATTCTTTTCATTTTAAAGGAGCCCTTAGCATCTTCCTTAAACACACCAAGGTTTTCTCGCTTACAAGCGACTCTCTCCACTGCCTCCACAAGACTATCGTTTCTTACATCGTCATTTAATTCATGCCAGGTTATTCCTTTTTCCTTAAGTATCTTAGAAAACTCTTCCAATGTATCATGATAAAGATTTCCTATGGCAATACTATTAACCTCGTATTGTCCTCTGCTTAATATACCAAGACCGCCCTTGGCAAATTCCTTATAAGGACACTCCGCCCATCTTTCATAACCTGTAATACCGATTTTATTCTTAAGAGCAAATAAATCATTAGCGACACCACTGTCAATATCATCATCATGTTTCCAAAATGAAGGACCATTAAGAATCATCCTACATTTTTCCTCATCATCAAGTTGACTACATACATTAAAAACAGATGTCCATGTTTGATAAAGCTTGATTACTTCTTCATTTTCTCCCCTTATATTCATTAATTCATTTATGGTATCAACCCTATTTGCCAGCATTTTCCTTGTAATTTTAGGATTATATGCTTTACTTAAATCAAAATATGAACTCTTATTATCTGTGGCAACATCCACTATTTTTACACCTGGACAAATATCTTTAATATTTGATATAACCTGTGATGGGATTAATGTTCCACCGCTTTGCGAAACATTGGCATATGAAATAAATAGTCTTTCCGATGGCTTTGCCAATGTGTTTAAAATATAAAACTTTTTAATAAAAACATTCATACGCTCATCAGGAGCCACCTCAATGTTTTTTTCAAATATGTATCTTCTGTCCTGTTCTGAAATTATGGAATTTCCACTGCCTGTATTTAGTACATAATCCTCATTCATGCCACATACAAATAATGCCTTTATTTCATCAACACGACTTCTTTCAATATCCCCAACTATAACCTGATCATAAGCATTTGGTATTTGTCCAATACTGATACCCTTAAGCCCTTCTTTAAAGAGTTCATTATATTTTTTAGCCCCACATTTCTCCTCACCCAAAAGACTAACTAAGGTATCAAATAATTCCATCAATATCTTATAAACTGAAGAATACTCAAAACTTAAATACATATCCCCCTGTTCCTCAAAATCGATTCGTAGTTTTTCTGCCTTTTCTTGAAAATCCATTTCGATGCAATAATTATACAAAGCATTGGTAATGTCTTTTACTGTAGTCTTTCTGTCTTTAATAACCTTCCAAACTTTTTCAATTGGATAGTAAACACATTTTCTAATTCTGTTGATTTCTTCAAGTCCTTCGTCAGTATATAAAACCTTTTTATAGAAATCATTTTCCCATGCTTTTTTTCCTTTAATGCCAGCTGCTAAACAATAATTTTCCAACATGTGAATTTCGTACTCGGACACATTAGTAAAATATCTTTTCAGATAATGAAAAACACTGTTAAAACTGAAATTACTTTCAACAATGTCAAGGAGTGCACTCAAGGTATCCATAATCGGATTATCAAGGATTGCTCTTCTATTATCAATAAACGCAGGAATGTCTAACAAATCCATGCTTTCTCTTAAATATCTGCTGTATTCAGAAAGATTACCGGAAACCACCGCAATATCCTTATACCTGTATCCCTTTTCTCTAACCAATTCGCAAATCTTAGATACTATATAATCACATTCTTCCCTTGGATTGTCACAGTTAAGTATTTCTATTCCGTCACAGTCCTCATTATATTTTTCTCGTTTTCCCTTTTCAAAAAGATTCTCACAAAGATACTTTAATCCCTTGTTATTTTCATGTCTAAAATCTTTGTTTAAAAACACATCTTCATCCAAAGGCTTGTTTTCATCATTAGCTATTTTCTTAACCTTAAGTATTGTATTTTTGCTCAAGGAATATAGTTCATGATCACTTGCATATTTAACCGGATATTCACCTGCTCCAAGCATCACAGAAACTGTTACACCTTTAGAATACTTAATCAGTTCCCTAACTGCCTCATACTGTATTGGTGTAAAACCTGTAAAGCCATCAAAATATATGTAACTATTCTTTATAATATCAGATTTTGAAATAAGTGAAATTGCCCTTCTAAACACTTCATCCTTACTTTCATATCTTCCTTCAGATGCCTTTTTCATGGCATCAGAAATGGTTTTGATATCTTCTATCTTTGCATGCAAAAGAGGCATATCTTCAGTATCTTTTAATAACTGTTCATATGCCTTTTCATCAATGTTATATTGGGAGAATTCAGAAAGCTGTGTTCTTATTTGTCCAGCAAATCCCATCATGTCAGCCTTATTCTGATAAACCAATAAGTTTTTCTTTTGCTCATATATTACTTTTTTCAACAAAAGAGTTTCACAAATATTTAGTTTATCATTATGTATCCTTATTCCCAGTTCACTTGATAAATAATAAGAAAGTCTGTCAAAACTGTACACATCTATATTAATTGCTGCATTATCCGGATGAAGTTCGCACACCCGTAACTGTGAGCTTAATGTATACTGATCTGGAACAATTAAAATATAGTTTTTATCAGGATTCTTAACTGATTCACTGATAATCTCATCATAAACTCTTTTTGTTTTTCCACTTCCCGGCCCACCAATAATAAATCTAACTGCCATATTTTCACCTACCTTAAGTAATATACTATTATTTAATCTAAATTTTCTATCATATCCCTATAGGTCCTAGCAACATTTCTGAATGTGCTAGCTAATGATAAATATCCTTCTAAATCACATTCATATGCCAATTTATCATATTGTTCTGCTGCACCCACATAATCTGTTCTTTCTATATCGGTACCAACTACCGTTTTATAAAAAAAACAAAAAACGGTAGTTCCCGGGGCTGTGCCCCGGGTGTCTTAAGTCTAATTTTCCGTGCTGACTCTCGACATAACTACCGCCATTGCTGCACCTACGAAAAAAGCTACAATACGCTTAAAATCGTAGTTGCTTCCCAAGATTGCCTTGAAAAATGGTATTTTATAAAGATGCGCTTCATAAAATAAGCCAAAGTACTTCATCATCTCAATACCGGTAAATGCTATTGCCACCAAAAATGGCAACATCCAAAAGCCTTCCGGTACCAATGTGTAGAAAAATGTACATACCATAAGAACTAAAACCCCCGCTGCTAAGTATGTCTTAGCAAATTCATCCTTACAATATAGCATCAAATAAATTTCCACACCAAGAAGTACTATCGTGACAATCAAGAATTTCATTCTAGCCATTGCTTTTACCTCGACTACTTCCCTTATTATTAACAATAACTTCTTATTCGTAATTCTACCACATTTATCGCCATAAAAAAAGCAAATTTTTCGTTATTTTAATATCAATCTAATGGAAATAACTACACATATTTAATCCTCTATAAAGGCCTCGTTTTCTCCAGCATTTATTCTGTCAGCATTCTCTTTAATATGCTTATTTACTTCCTCATCATGTCCAACCAGCGCAGCAAATGGAGCAAACTGAGCAGCTCTGTTTTTCATGCTCATTCTTTTATGTTTCTTTGATGTAGGAGCCTCTAAATTAATAATATCATCATACTTATGCGTTTCTTTCATTTTCTTATTACTTACCTCTTATACTGGTGTTTCATGCCTTATGACCACCTATCTGCTCATTTCTTTCTCTTGCAGTTGCACCCTTCTTAAAATTAGTACCCTTTAAAATAGCATTCTTTCCATATTTTTCTTTTATTTTAAGCATCATATCTTGCATGGTTTTTTCATCATCTACATTATGTTCAAAATACTCTGTTTCACTTTCAGATTTTTTCTCACATTTATTATTTTCAACGTTATTATCTGTAACATTTTCATCATTACTTATCGTATTATAATCTGACATTACATCAAAAAGACTCATTTGCTTAAATTCATTGGCCTTTTCATTTTCCTCTAATCCCCTGCTTTTAATAACAACATGATTTACATTAACAGTCATGCGTCTAATGGAAAACTCAGGATTGGTTTTCTCATCAAAAATACTAAGTGTTGCCTCTATTATTTTTGATGCCAAATTTGTATACTCATCAAGATTGTAAGTCCCCTGGGCATGTTTTGGAACCAACCTTCCATAACGGTCTTCCTTTATTTCGCCATCACCATTTGTTACTTTGTTTTTAAGGATATTAATGTTTTCAATATCATAACCCACGTATACAACCACCTGATTACAAAGCAGTTTTTTCTTTGTTAAATCAAGAGCCATGTGTTCAGCCATTTCTGTTATAACGACTCTTGCCTCATCATTTCTATATGGTCTTTTTAATACCTGTCCAACACTCAAAGAATTAGTATCAGGTCTATAATTTTTAATATCCTTTATAAGGCATGGTTCATATCCCCATGCATGGTCTATTAAGAGTTCTGCATTAATTCCAAACATTTTATACAACAAATCTTCATTGTAAAAATCTTCTTCCTTACCAATTGAACACCTGGCAATGTCTCCCATGGTGTATAGTCCTACAGACGCAAGTTTTTTTGCATAACCATTACCCACTCTCCAAAAATCCGTAATAGGTCTGTGATTCCATAAAAGCCTTCTATAGCTCATTTCATCAAGACATGCTATTCTAACGCCGTCACTATTGGGTTTCATATGCTTAGCAACAATATCCATTGCTATTTTACACAAATAAAGATTTGTCCCTATACCAGCTGTCGCCGTAATCCCAGTATTGTTTAACACATCTTTTATCATAACCATGGTAAGTTCTTCGGCAGTCATATTATAAAAATTCAAATAGTCTGTTAAATCAAGAAAAATCTCATCAACCGAATATACATGAACATCATCAGGTGAAATATACTTTTGATAAATATCAAAAATACGAACACTCACATCCATATATAATGCCATTCTTGGAGGTGCGATAATGAATTCAAGTTTTTCCTTTATGCCCTGACTTTCTCTTAAGGCATTAATCTCATTAACCTTTTGTTCAACTTCAAAAAGCCTTGCTCTTCCAGGAATTCCATATGCTTTTAGGGAAGGAGTAACTGCAAGGCAAATAGTCTTAGAAGTCCTGCTCAAATCTGCCACCACCAAATTTGTAGTTAAAGGATCAAGTCCCCTTTCAACACATTCCACGGAAGCATAAAAAGACTTTAAATCTATGGCTGAATATATTCTGTTTTTATTATTGCTATTAATTCCTTTTGTATTCATTTTTTACCATCTTCTTTAATGTACTATAAGAATTCGTGAATTATAATATTACATTTCATTTCTACTAACAATCACTCATTATCCAAACCATTGTCTAAACTATTATCTAAACAATTATCCAAATAATTATCCAAATAATTATCCATAATGTCATTCAAACTGCCATCCAAACAGCCATATAAGTCGCCATCCAAACAGCCATATAAATCGCCATCCAAACATTTGTTTGTATTTTATCATATAATATTTTTTCTTTCAATGATATTTTTAAAAATATTTACATATTCCAGCCATAGAAAATTTCAAAATTATATTTTTTTCAATAAGTATTATTATAAATAAATCATCTTTTTAACTAGCAAAACTATTACTATATAAAGTAATAAGACTATCACTATATAAAGTAATAAGACTATCACTATATAAAGTAATATAACTATTACTATATATAGTAATACACCCAAATAATTAAAATAGCGTTTTTGAATGCACCAAATTTATAAATCATATAAAACAAATTACACCCAAATGTCTGGTTATGGACATTTGAGTGCAATATTTTTCTTAAATATTAACTTTTCTGTTGTTACTTAGACTTATTTTTTACACCCAAAGTCACTATTGAGGCAGAATAGGTGTAGTATCAATTTTAAACTTGTTATTATAATACACGCAAAATCCATTTTTTCAGATATTGGGTGTAAAAAAAATTTCAAATCAAATTTTATGATATGCCTAATTTGCCAAAACTAATCAACTGGGTGTAAAATCACGCAGGCCGTGCAGACCTTACCAGCTATTCCGCAGGCCATGCAGACCATGCCAGCAACGCCACTCTATAGACTTCCCTTTGTTGAAAGCACGTCAACAATTCTTCCGTCTGTCTTGGTTGCAAAGTCAAGAGCCTTGGCAAATGACTTAAATATTACCTCGATCATGTGGTGATTATTTGAACCACTAAGCATCTTTATGTGGAGATTCATGCCTGCTGTATAAGTAATGGCATAGAAAAATTCCTTTGTCATTTCAGTATCAAAATATCCCACCTTGTCAGTTGTAAACTGTGCATCAAAAACAAGATAAGGTCTTGCTGATAAATCAAGGGCACAAAGGCATAAGCTTTCATCCATAGGAAGGATAACTGAACCATATCTGTTTATACCCTTCTTATTGCCAACAGCCTTTCTTATGGCATTACCAATGGCAATTCCTGTATCCTCAATTGTGTGGTGACAATCCACATAAAGATCACCAGTCACCTTTACTTCCAAATCGAAAAGGCCATGTTTTGCAAAATTGATTAACATGTGATCAAAGAATCCAATGCCTGTATCAATGTCTGCCTTTCCTTTTCCATCAAGATTAATTTTTACATAAATATCTGTTTCCCCAGTCTGTCTTTTGTATTCTGCTACTCTGTCCATTATCTTCCTCCTATTTTTCAAATCAATACTCACCCTCATTAAACAGTATAGGGTTTTCTTATATATCTAGAATTTTTTACTTTTCAGGAAATCTTACTTCAATTGAATTTGCATGTGCAGTTAAACCTTCTGCCTTGGCAAATTTAATTACATCACTACTTACAGGTTCTAAAGCTTCCCTGGAATAATAAATAATACTTGATTTCTTCATGAAGTCATCCACATTAAGTGGTGAAAAGAACTTTGCTGTACCATTTGTTGGAAGCACATGATTTGGTCCCGCAAAATAATCACCAAGTGGTTCTGAACTATATTCACCAAGGAAAATCGCACCGGCATTTCTAATCTTTGTCATGGTGTTAAAAGGATCCTTGGTTACAATTTCCAAATGCTCTGATGCAATTTCATTTGCAACATCCACTGCTTCATCCATGGTATCAACTAAAAGAATATATCCAAAGTTTTCAAGAGACTTCTCTATTATTTCCTTTCTGCTTAATACCTTTACAAATCCATCAACTTCCTCTGATACCTTCTTGGCAAGTTCTTCGGAAGTTGTTACTAAAATACTTGAAGCAAGTTCATCATGTTCTGCCTGGGATAAAAGATCTGCTGCCACATATCTTGGATTAGCTGTTTCATCAGCTATAACCATAACCTCACTTGGACCAGCGATTGAATCAATTCCCACATGTCCATAAACAGCCTTTTTAGCCAATGCAACAAATATATTACCAGGTCCTACAATTTTATCAACCTTCTTTATACTTTCAGTTCCATAAGCAAGTGCAGCAATGGCCTGAGCTCCACCCACCTTAAGAATGGTATCAACTCCTGCTTCTTTAGCTGCTACTAATGTGGTTGGATTAATAACTCCATCCTTTCCCGGTGGTGTAACCATAACAATTTCATCAACTCCGGCAACTTTGGCAGGAACCACATTCATTAAAAGAGATGATGGATATGCTGCCTTTCCACCTGGAACATATACTCCCACTCTTTCAAGCGGTGTAATTTTCTGGCCTAAAAGAGAACCATCAGGTCTTGATGAAAACCAACTCTGACGAAGTTGTTTTTCGTGATGATCCTTTATATTGACAATTGCTTTTCTAATGATATCTACAAGTTCCTTGTCTTCAAGTTTCTCATAGGCCTCATTAATCTCTTCCTCAGTTACTCTAATTGTATCCTTTGTAAGAGTTGCACCATCAAATTTAGCTGTATACTCAAATACTGCCTTATCACCATTTTCCTTAACATTTGCCAAAATTTCATTTACAGAATCCTGATAAGTATCATAATTATTAGGACTTCTTTTTAACAAATCGCTAAGAATATTCTTTTTGCTTTGCTCATCAAGTTTAATAATTCTCATATCTACCTCCATCTATTCAATAACTGACTTCAAATCACGAATAAGCTTACTGATTCTTTCATTTTCCATTTTAAGACTCACTTCATTAACAACCATTCTTGCTGATAATGGGCAAATCTCTTCTAACACTTCAAGACCATTTTCCTTAAGAGTTGTACCTGTTTCAACAATATCAACTATAACTTCTGACAAACCAACAATAGGTGCTAATTCAACAGATCCGTTAAGTTTAATAATCTCGACAGTCTGATGCTTTTTATTATAAAAATAATCCTTTGCTATCTTAGGATACTTTGAAGCAACCCTAATCATCTCATGGGTTTCAAGAAGTTTTTTTGCTGAAGCAGGGCCACATACGCACATACGACATTTGCCCATGTTAAGATCAACTACTTCATATAGTTTTCTATTTTCTTCAAGAATAGTATCCTTGCCCACAATACCAATATCTGCTGCACCATATTCAACATATGTTGGTACATCACTGGCCTTAGCAAGGAAGAACTTAAGGCACAAATCCTCATTGACAAATAAGAGTTTTCTTGTGTCCTTATCCTTCATCTCTTCACAGGTAATACCAATTTTTTCAAAAATACTTAGGCTTGTTTTTGCAAGTCTGCCCTTAGCAAGAGCAATTGTTAAATATCTCATCTATCTTTACTTCTTCCTTTTTATCATTTTCAAAATCATATATACAAACATCATTTGCATTCTGAATGTAATATACCTTAACATTGCCATCTTCTTTTGCCTGATTTAAATAATCCTCATCAGGTATACTGCTGCTTTTTCTTGTAAGGCTTACATTTTCACCCTTATCTCTAAGGAAGTTGGCAAGAGCAATTGCACTCTTTCTATTGAAATGCTTAAATAATACTGTTGTATCAACACTTCCATTATCAACTTCAATTTTTTGTCTCATGAGTGCTGTCATAAGCATATCAACATTAATGGCAAATCCTATGGCTGGGGCATTCTTTCCAAACTGTCCCACAAGATTGTCATATCTACCACCAGTTGCAATGGCATCCCCTGTTTTATAAGTATAAGCATTAAATACAATGCCTGTATAATATTTATAGTAACTTATCATGCCAAGATCAAAGGAAACATATTCCTCCAAGCCATAGATTTTTAAAATATCATATACTTTACGAAGTCGCTCTAGTGCCTTTTCAGATTTTTTGACATCCGTAACTTCATCAGCTTTTTCTAATACTTCTACACCTCCAAATAAACTTGGAAGTTTCATGAACATGTCTTTATATTTTTTATCTATGCCCTTTTCATCCAAAACATCTTCCATACCGAAATTGTTTTTATTGATAATCATTTGAGTAAGTTTGTCTTCAGTTTCTTCATCAATGTTGCATTCCTCAATAAGTCCTTTATAGAATCCAGCTTCCCCAATGGATATCTTAAAATCCTTAAGTCCTGTATTTAGAATACTCTCAACTAATACAACTATCATAAGAGCATCGGCATCTGATGAATTATCTAAAATCATTTCACATCCCATCTGAGTGAACTCTTTTAGCTTTCCCTGATGTTCTGCATTATTAATAAATGTATTACCATTATAACAAAATCTAACTGGTGTTTTAACATCTGTATAGTATTTTGCTGCACATCTGGCAATCGAAGGAGTGATGTCCGGTCTTAATACAAGAGTATAACCCTCTCTGTCAAAGAACTTATACATGTTCTTTGAAGCAACAGAACCTCTTTCCTTATTGAATATATCAAAGTATTCAAACATAGGTGTCTGAATGTCTCTAAAACCATTCTTTCTAAACACGCTATGAATATTCTCTGTAATTGTTACTTTCTTTTGCATCTCACCGGCATATATGTCTCTAACGCCTTCTGGAGTATGTAATAATACTTTATCCATACAAACCTCTTTTCTATATTTTACTTTATCGTGGTAAAGTGCTAACGCGATAACACGATAAATTTAATAGCGCAATAATAACACATTTATCTTGACTTTGTCAAGAGCTTAACAAAATCTATTCTTCTCTATCTTTAATATCCTTATTAATCATCTCTAAATAATGAACCCTCACAGGACCTTCTGATCTTATTCTATAGGACTTGTCTATCTCATCATAAGTAAAACTCTTTCTGCCACCATTACAAGCTCTGTTATAAAACTTAAACACATCTTTAAGGGGTACGTAATATATTTCATTTAAAGATGTAAACTCCACAATTAAAAATGCAATTCCCCCCTGGGCTTCAAAACTATCCATAAACTCAATCTGATGTTTATGAATGTTCATCATTGGAAAAGTCTCCTTAGCACACTCCTTTGCATCAAAACAAATGGGAATTCCCTGAGCAGCGCCAATATAATCAACAGTACTTTTCTGGTCAAAATACGCTAAAGTTATATGCTTTTTTTCATTATCTATTTTAACAGGAGTTATAGGTGTGGGGATTTTCTGAACCACAGCTAACCTTTTTTCTTTATATATCTCATTAACCGTATTTATCATGTCCTCAAGATTTGAACCCCTAAGTCCCCTGGAATTCCATGTAGCCATAATTCCCTCCAATGTTTTTTATAATGCTAATTCTTTCTTGATATCTTAAGCCAAATCATTCCATATTCTTTCAAAATAATCCGGTAAATCACAAATAAACTCTTTATTGTTTAACTCTTTAAGATCACATTCATTAAACCTTAAGCTATATGAATGAAGCAAGTGAAATGATAAGTCATGTTTATTCTTAATATCCTTATTAATCTTACTATCGCCATATTTTAAATCACCAATTATAGGGTGATTAATTGATGATAAATGAGCTCTTATCTGATGAGTTTTTCCTGTTAACAATTCTATTTTTACCAATGAATACTTTTTATCTTTAGATACTTCCACAGGATATATTTTTGTTAGTATCTCCTTACCATTATCTGGCTTTAAATCAAGATTAACAGACACAATATTTTTCTCATTATCCTTATTTAAACTTCCGGATAATAACATTTCCTCGTTAATCTCACCCTTTACAATAGTATAGTAATACTTTTCCATGGTACGTTCCTTAAAGGCCTTTGATAAAACTCTAAGTCCCTTAGAAGATTTACCAACAGTAATAAGCCCACTTGTATTCCTATCAAGTCTATTTGTTACAGAAGGCTTAAATTTAAGTAAATCTTCTTCCCTTAATTCTCCCTTTTCATAGAGATATAGAATAACCATTTCATTTATTGAAATATCATTTTTCTCAGCTTTCTGACTTAATACTCCCGCCTTTTTATTTAAAAAAATAACATTTTCATCTTCATAAATAATATTGCCTTTAATATCTTGAAGCATTTCCTTATCTGCACTTAAAATATCTTGCTTAATTCTCTTAAACAAATCAAGTTTGCCATCACTTATGCCAGTAAGCTTATCATAGGTATCATCAGAAAAAAATATCTTAATTTCATCACCACATTTAAGCAAGCTCTTTCCGTCATCCTTTTTACCATTAAGGGTAATGTTCTTTTTTCGTAACTGTTTATAAATCAAACCCTTGCTTGCATTTTCCAAAAGATTAAACAGATACTTATCTAATTTTACGCCTTCTTCTTTTTTACTAATAATTATACTTTTCATACATTCTCATCTTGATTATACATATTTAATTTATGAATAATTTTGGTGGTAACTCTATGTGGCAATACCTTTGACAAAACATACATTGCTTTCATAGGAACACTGTATATTGAAATATCTCTTTTCTTCAAGCTGTCATATAACGCTCTGTTAACCACATCTTCACACCTTACCATAATGCCCTTTTTATACCAGGATTCCTTATGGTTTTCATCTGCCACATCAAAAAACTCTGTATTAACAGGGCCTGGGCAAATAGTTGTAACCCATATTCCCTTATCATCCACTTCTCTTCTTAAGGCTCTTGAAAATCTAAGTACATAAGCCTTGGATGCAGCATATACAGAAAATTCAGGCTGTGGCATAAATGCAGCAACAGATGCCAAATTTATTATTCTGGAATTCTTACACATATATGGCAACACACTATGAGTAAGTGCAGTTAATGCTCTACAGTTAACATCTATCATTCCTGTTACATCCTGATAGTTTAAACTTTCAAAAGAGCCTGTCTTACCATATCCTGCACAATTAATAAGCATTTTAACCTTTGGTTTTCTTATTTCCAATTCTGAAATAATATCTATCATGGAACTTCTCTGAGATAAATCTGCTTCAAAAACTCTGCAATCCTTTTTTAATTCCTTACTTAATTCATATAATCTATCCGTCCTTCGTGCTATAAGCCAAAATTCATCAATATGCTCCATGTACTCATCAAGCTGTCTTGCAAATTCACGACCCATACCGGATGATGCTCCGGTAATTATTATTATCTTCATTTTCTCCTCCTCTTTGTGGTTGATTTCTTGATTCTCTCTGACCTTACTCTTTCGCCACTGTTTTTATTTTCCACAGTCCTTGTTTTTCCGCCACTGTTTTTACTTTCTACAGTCCTTGTTTTCCCGCCATTGTTTTTATTTTTAACATTCTTTGATTTCTCATCACTACTTTTATGTCTTGTTAATTTGAGTTTTCCTGATATTTTCCTTGGTGGAATCAGACAATTCTTATCAAAACCAATCAGGTCATTTCTACCTGCTTTAAGTAATGCCTCCTTTACCAAATCATAATTCTCAATATTCTTGTATTGCACCAATGCCCGTTGCATTGCCTTTTCATGAGGATTCTTTGCAACATAAACCCTTTCTCCTGTACGCGGATCAATCCCTGTATAATACATGCATGTGGAAATGGTTGATGGTGTTGGATAAAAATCCTGTACCTGCTCAGGAATATATCCCATGTCCCTTATATATTCTGCAAGTTCAATGGCCTCCTTTAAGCCACTTCCAGGATGGGATGACATAAGATAAGGTACAAGATACTGCTTTAAGCCAAACTTTTTATTTATGCTTTCATATTTTTTTACAAAGGATTCATATACTTTATTTTCAGGCTTTCCAAGGAGTCTTAATACATTATCACTAATATGTTCAGGAGCAACCTTTAATTGCCCACTTACATGATACTGACATAATTCTCTTAAAAAGGAATCGTCCTTATCTGCCATAAGGTAATCAAATCTAATACCTGACCTTACAAATACTTTCTTAACTTTTGGTATGTTTCTAATCTTTCGTAAAAGACTAATATAATCCTTATGATCCACATAAAGATTCTTACATGGTTTAGGAAATAAACATTGCTTACCCTTACATGCTCCTAAAGTATCCTGCTTCTTACATGCTTTATGCCTGAAATTTGCCGTGGGACCTCCCACATCATGAATATATCCTTTAAAATCCTTATCCTCTGTTAATAGCTTTGCTTCCTTAACGATGGACTCATGACTTCTAGTTTGAATTATTCTACCCTGATGAAATGTAAGAGCACAGAAACTACATCCACCAAAACAACCTCTATTACTTACAAGGCTAAATTTAATTTCCTTTATTGCAGGAATTCCACCATCCTTTTCATACATTGGATGATATGTTCTTTGATATGGAAGATCATAAATATCATCCATTTCTTGAACAGATAAAGGCTTTGCCGGTGGATTCTGAATCACATATAAATAATCCTTGTATTTTTCCACAAGGCGTTTTCCTGAATAAGGATCAGTATTTTGGTACTGAACATAAAAGCTTTTGGCATATGACTCCTTGCTGCTAACAACTTCTTCAAATTCCGGAAGTAATTCATAATCATATATGCTTTCTAAATCCTTAACCTTAACAACAGTACCATCAATATATGTAATATCAGATGCGCTAAGTCCACTATCCAAGGCATCTGCAATTTCCACTATTGTTTTTTCACCCATTCCATATATAAGTATGTCCGCTCCACTATCTAGAAGCAGCGACCTTTTTACTTTATCAGACCAATAATCATAATGGGAAAGTCTTCTTAAACTTGCTTCAATTCCACCAACAATTATTGGAGTATCCTTAAAGGTCTGCCTGATTAAGTTGCCATATACAATGGTAGCATAATCAGGGCGCATCCCCATTTTTCCACCAGGAGAATAATTATCAAAAGAACGCTTCTTTTTTGATACAGTATAATGGTTAACCATAGAATCCATGTTTCCACCCATTATCAGAAAACCAAGTCTTGGTTTTCCCAAAACAGTTATACTGTCTTTATTCTTCCAATCAGGCTGTGGAATAATACCAACCCTATAGCCATGGGATTCTAAAACCCTACTAATAATGGCATGACCAAAAGAAGGATGGTCCACATACGCATCACCTGTAACATAAACAAAGTCAAGCGCATCCCATCCCAATTCTTTCATCTCTTTTTTTGTGGTTGGTAAAAATCCATTCATAAACTCATCCTACACAGAATTATAAAACTAAAAGTATTCACATATACCGGTAAAATCATCAATAACCATACCGGTAAGTTTCATTTTTCTATCAGTTTCTTCCTTCGAAAAATCATCATTAACAGCAATTACTTTCATTCCTGCATTTTGACCTGATAGTATTCCACTAACAATATCTTCAAATACCAGACAGGCTTTAGAATTAACACCTAACCTTCTTGCGCTTTCAAGATATATGTATGGATCAGGCTTTCCCTTCATTATCTCACTTCCTGTAAGAATAACATCAAAGTCATTTTCCATGTTATTGGCCTTAAGAGCAACCTCAGTAAGTTCTATGGAATTACTGGTGCAAATTCCTGTTTTAATACCTTTTTCCCTTAGTTTTTTTACCAAAACATCTGCACCTTTTTTGGGTTTTACTCTATGTTTATATAAATCATAGGCCATGTCATTCCAGTCATTTTTCATCTTTTCAATGTCATCTTTAATTCCAAATCTTTCCTTAAAGTAAATGGCTGTTTCATGAAAGGATTTTCCTGCAATCCCCTCCTGTAATCCTTCAGGATATTCAACATTATGTCTTTTTAAATATTCAATATCGATGGTTTTCCAAAGCCACATTGAATCAAGTAATGTACCATCCATATCAAATAATACTGCCTCTATGTTTTCTGTATTAACTGTCATTTATTCCTGTACCTTATAACTTTCTGCAAGAATATCCAATTCTCTTCTAAAGGTCTTTAACCTTTCAAGATCATTGGTTTCATATATCTTATAAAATTCTCTTTGAATCTTTTCTATTTCTCGCTCATTTGCCACACCAAACATATTCTGTATGTTATTTAGAATCTCTTCCACCATGGCTGCTCTCATGCCAAAGTCACTTTGAGATGTTTTAATTTCATTTCTAATGGAAGACATAACCGTATCAAGAGCAAGAATTGCATCTGCTGCATTACGCAATCTTTCCTTAATTTCAATAGGAATGTTTCTCTTATACTTGTACTGAAGCGAATGTTCACATGTGGACCAAAAGTCCATGGCAAGTGTTCTTATCTGCAATTCAACTTTAATATCCATAGGACCTTCCATTGTTATAACATTATATAAAACAATCATGTGGTAGCTTCTATATCCACTTTCCTTCTGATTGTTTATATAATCCTTTTCCACAAGAACCTTCATGTCTGTACGCTGTTTGATAAGATCAACCACTTCATCTACATCTTCAACAAACTGGCAAAGAAGTCTCATTCCCGCAATGTCTTCAACATAAGTGTCTATTTCATCAAATGTAATTCCTTTCTTTTGCATCTTATCAATGATACTTGAAAGTTTCTTTACTCTTCCACTTACCTTTTCAATAGGCGAATACTGCCCTAAATCTCTTTTCTGTTTAATAAGAAAATTAAATTTTACGGTAAGTTCTTCCACTGCCAACTGATATGGCAATAGTTTTTTTCTCCATAACTGAATGTCCATTATTACCCCCAGATTAGTACTCTTTGTATTTCTTTTTTTGTAAATTCAATATCAAAACTATTATTAATCAGTTTATCGCAATACCTTTTAAACTGGTCTTCATTTAACTGATTATTCATTATTTCATTAATGCGCTCCACAGATAAATTTCTTTCTTTAATAATTCTGTTTACACGTTCCTTGTGCTCACAATAAACATACCACACTTCATCACACATATCCGTATATCCGGATTCAATTAAAAGTGCAGCTTCTATAACTGTTATTCTGGCTCTTGATAATTTCATCTTATCCTTTATATATTTCTTTACGATGGGATGCACTATGGAATCTAACAGGTCATGCTTTTCCCTATTTCTAAAAATAATATTAGATATAAACTCCTTATTAAGAGTGCCATTTTCAAGATATACATTATCCGAAAACTCTTTTTTTAGTTTACTGATGCATTCTTCATCATTGACCATAACTTCACAAGCCACATCATCAGCCTTAATTATTGTAGCTTTATAATCTTCTTTTAAAATATTAAGAACTGTTGACTTACCACATCCAATACCACCCGTTACACCAATAATCATACATACCTCCTTTAATTCCAAAACAACCATCCCTCAACAGATATAAACCTACTAATGAGCACTAAGCCAGTTGTCTCCTGTATCTATAGAAACCTCAAGGGCCACCTTAAGCAAATAAGCATTTTCCATTTTATCTTTTACTATTTCCTTAACCATGTCCACTTCATCCTTTGGACACTCTAATAATAATTCATCGTGCACCTGAACAAGAATTTTAGATTTAAGATTTCTTTTGTTTAATTCCTTAAATACATTTATCATGGCGATTTTCATGATATCTGCTGCGGTTCCCTGTATAGGAGAATTCATAGCTATTCTTTCGCCAAATTTTACTTGCATAAACTGACCGGATTTTATTTCAGGCACAGGTCTTCTCCTTCCAAGAAGTGTTGTCACGTATCCCTTTTCCTTGGCCTGATTAACCAAATTATCTAAAAATACTTTTATCTTAGGATATGTTGCGAAATATTCCTCTATGTATTTCTTGGCTTCCTTTGGTGATACACCTATGTCTTCTCCAAGCCCAAAGGAACTAATTCCATATACTATACCAAAGTTAACAGCTTTTGCCTTTCTTCTTAAATCAGCTGTCACTTCATCCAAAGGAACCTTAAATACCTTTGAAGCAGTAATCCTATGAATGTCGCAATCTTCCTTATAACTCTCTATAAGAGTCTCATCATCAGACATATGGGCAAGGATTCGAAGTTCCACCTGGGAATAGTCACAGTCCACAAATTCACAACCTTCCTTTGGTACAAATACTTTACGAATTTCTCTTCCAAGTTCCATTCTAATAGGAATGTTCTGAAGATTTGGATCATTACTACTTATCCTTCCGGTGGCAGTTACGGTCTGATTAAACCTTCCATGAATCCTGCCATCTCCCCTTATATATGCAGTTAGTCCATCGGCATAAGTTGACTTAAGTTTTGTAAGACTTCTGTATTCTAAGATATCATCAACAATTCTATTATCTTCTCTTAGTTTTTCCAAAACAGAGGCATTGGTGGAATAACCAGTTTTTGTTTTCTTACCACCATCAAGTCCCATCTTTTCAAATAAAACAACTCCTAACTGTTTTGGGGAATTAATGTTGAATTCACATCCTGCCTGCTCATATATTTTTTTCTCAATTTCCACTATGGATTCTTCAAGCTTTTTCGAGTATTCTTTTAAAAGTTCAGCCTTAACACAAATCCCCTGTTTTTCCATGTCCAAAAGAACAAGCATAAGAGGTTTTTCAATGTTATCATAGAGTTTTAACATATCCATTTCTTTTAACTTATCCTTTAGCACATCTACGCAATTATAAGCCACATAGCACTCATACGCACAAATCTTTAATGTTTTTTCTCTATCCTCTAGTAAGGCTTTTTTAACCTTATTCTTTCCGAGCAATTCTTCCTTTGATTTTAAACTTAAGAGATTGGATATCCCTGCAATATAATCATATGAATACTCACTTCTTAATGGATCAATTAAATAGCCTAAAATCATTGGATCATCAAAACCATTAACATATTCATCTTCAATGTTTTCAGGAACTGATAGCCCAATTGACTTTATGTTCTCTTTTAAGTCAAACATAACTAGTTTTGACTTGCCTATTTCAATTTTTTTCAGTCCATCCTTTATTAAATCATCTGTAATAAAGTATTCAACCGGTATTACCGTAATATTTTCACCATCAGTTGTAAGAGCACATCCTAGGATTTCTCCTTCATCCTTTAAAAGTGATATGGCTATTCTTTCACCATTTTTATTTGCCTTTGTAACTGTTTTATCAAGAAAATCAATCACCTCATTAAAATCTTCTAAAATACTAATGGAGTCATCTATACTTACATTATTGTCCTCAAATTCAAATCTTGAGAGAAATGATTTGAATTCAAATCTTCTCATATATTCATAGGCTTCCTGCGTGTACATGTTACCCATGTTTAAATCATTTAAATCAACATCTATTGGAACATCTCTTTTTATTGTAACCAAAAACTTTGAAAAGAAAGCATCTTCCTTTCCTTCAATAAGATTGGTTTTAGCTTTTCCATTTTTTAGTTCATCTATATGCTCATAAATGCCCTCAATGCTGTCATAAGAAACTATAAGATTAGTTGCTGTTTTTTCACCAATTCCTGCAACACCTTTTATATTATCTGATGAATCACCCATAAGAGCCTTGACATCTATAAACTGCTTTGGCGTAACCTTATATTTTGCCACCACATCTTCATCATAATAATCTTCAACAGTGGTAACACCCTTTGATGTCTTAGGCATGGAAATCTTTACTTTCTTTGATGCTAACTGAAGCAAATCTCTATCTCCCGATACCACCGTTACATCCATGTCCTTTTCTTCTGCCATAAGGGAAAGAGTTCCTAATATATCATCAGCCTCAAATCCTGGCATTTCGAAAATGGATATTCCCATGCTTCTTAAAACGTCCTTAATTAAAGGCACCTGTTGTTTTAAATCAGGATTCATAGGTTTTCTTGTGCCTTTATATTCCTCATATTTTTCATGTCTAAAAGTCTTTTTATGCACATCAAATGCAACAGCTATTTTATCTGGATTTTCCACATCGAGTAATTTAAATAAAATATTTAAAAAGCCATAAATTGCATTGGTATGTATCCCCTCTGAATTAGTAAAATCAGGTACACCATAAAATGCTCTATTTAAAATACTATGTCCATCTATAATTAGTAATTTGCTCATCTGATTCCTCCAATTAATTCATTTTGGTTCATACCAATGTATATTGCAATTCCTATTATTATGGCCAATGCCACAATTAAAATTATTCTGGTTATTTTTCTAATTAATCTGTTTTTATTAATCTCTTTTTTTGTATCATCCAGTAAATCTTTTACTTTTTTATCAAAGTTATAATCAAATGCTTTTGTATTTACTCCACTGTCATCGTCTCCTATGCCCATCTTTACTGCATAAAACATCTCTAGTTCTTCCTTACAGTCTTTACAATTTTGTGCATGATTTACAAGTTTTTCCAGTGTTTTTTCATTTTCAATTTTACCATCTATATAATCATTTATTAAAAGTCGAAAGTCCTTGCATTCCATATGTCATTAACCTTTCGTATTCCTTATAAAACGGCATAAAAATCCAAAATAATTATATCATACAGCATAAATGTATTCAATAAAAGTTTCCCAGTCTTCAAGTGATTTATACATATCAAACGCCTATTTTTTAATTAAACCCCAAATGATTTCTTGACATATTCCTGAAATAATGGTAATATTTAAAGGTCGTTAATTTGCGGATGTGGCGGAATGGCAGACGCAGCAGACTCAAAATCTGCCGGGGGCGACCTCGTGAGGGTTCGAGTCCCTCTATCCGCATAAAAACTGCAGGCATTGCCTGCAGTTTTTTATTATAAAACGGTTTATAAAGGCATAATAAAAGGTTAGACTTTATAAGTCTAACCTTTTATTATTATTTACTTAAAAATTCATGAATTCCCTTAGCTCCTGCTTTACCAGCCTCCATGGCTAAAATAACAGTAGCTGCACCTGTAACAGCATCACCACCGGCATATACACCTTCCTTTGTGGTTTTACCTGTTTCATCAGCAATAATACATTTCCATTTATTTACTTCAAGACCATCAGTTGTTGATGAAATAAGTGGGTTTGGACTTGTACCAAGTGACATGATAACAGTATCAACATCAATAACATAGTCTGAACCTTCAATAACAACAGGTCTTCTTCTTCCTGATGCATCCGGTTCACCAAGTTCCATCTTAACAACCTTCATGCCTGTAACATCACCATTGTCATCACAGATAATTTCTGTAGGATTTGTAAGAAGGTCAAAAATGATACCCTCTTCCTTTGCATGATGTACTTCTTCTGCTCTTGCAGGAAGTTCTTCTTCAGATCTTCTATATACAATATGTACCTCTGCGCCAAGTCTCTTTGCTGTTCTTGCTGCATCCATGGCAACATTACCACCACCGACAACTGCAACCCTCTTACCTGGAATAATAGGTGTATCATAACTATCATCAAATGCCTTCATCAAGTTACTTCTTGTAAGGTATTCATTGGCTGAGAATACTCCATTTGCATTTTCACCAGGGATTCCCATAAACTTAGGAAGACCTGCACCTGAACCTATGAATACAGCGGAAAAACCTTCTTTTTCCATAAGTTCGTCAATGGTAACTGATTTACCAATAATAACATTGGTTTCAATCTTAACACCAAGACTTTTAACATTTTCTATTTCTGCCTTAACAACTTTTTGCTTTGGAAGACGGAATTCTGGAATACCATATACTAAAACACCGCCTGCCTCATGTAAGGCTTCAAAAATTGTTACTTCATAACCAAGTTTAGCAAGATCACCAGCACATGTAAGTCCTGATGGACCTGATCCTATAACTGCTACTTTCTTTCCGTTTGTTGAATCAGCTTTTTTAGGAGCAATGCCATTTTCCTTAGCCCAATCAGCTACGAATCTTTCAAGTTTACCTATGGAAACAGGATCACCCTTAATTCCTCTTACACACTGTCCTTCACACTGTGTTTCCTGTGGACATACACGTCCACAAATAGCAGGAAGTGCTGATGATTCGCTGATAATTTCATAAGCTCTTTCAAAATTACGGTTCTTAACCTGCTCAATAAAAGCAGGAATATTTATACTTACAGGGCATCCCTGTACACATCTTGCATTTTTACAATTTAAACATCTGCCTGCTTCAGCAACTGCTTCTTCTTCATTATAACCTAAGCATACTTCTTCAAAGTTAGTAGCTCTAACCTTTGGGTCCTGCTCTCTAACAGGTACTCTATTTAAAACATCCATTACTTGTCACCTCCACAATGTCCACATCCACCATGATGAGTATCGCCTTCTTCTAAAGCCAAAAGTTTTCTTCCCTCTTCTGTCTTATAAATACGTTGTCTCTTCATGGCTCCATCAAAGTCAACTAAGAAACCATCAAATTCAGGTCCATCAACACAAGCAAATTTGATTTCATCGCCAACTTTAACACGGCAGGCACCACACATGCCTGTTCCATCAACCATAATAGGATTAAGACTTACTATTGTTGGAATGTTTAATTGTTTTGTAAGTAAAACTACAAACTTCATCATAATCATAGGTCCAATGGCAACGCATACATCATACTTTCTACCTTCTTCTTCAACAAGGTATTTGATTGTATCTGTAACCATGCCACTTCTACCATATGAACCATCATCTGTAGTTACATAAAGATTTCCAGCTACTTCCTTCATCTCTTCTTCTAAAATAAGGATTTCCTTTGAACGGGCACCGATAATAACATCACAATCAATGCCGTTTTCATGCATCCACTTAACCTGAGGATATACAGGGGCTGTTCCAACACCACCTGCAACAAAGAGAATCTTTTTATCTTCTGCTTTTAATCTATCTGCACCTTCCATAATAAGTTCAGAAGCACAGCCAAGTGGTCCTACCATATCCATCATGGCATCACCAGCTTTAAGACTTGCCATCTTTTTAGTTGATGCTCCAACTATCTGGAACACAATTGTTACTGTTCCTTTTTCTCTGTTGTAATCACAAATTGTTAAAGGAATTCTTTCTCCCTTTTCGTCAGTCTTGGCAATTAAAAACTGACCTGGCAAACAATTTGAAGCAATTCTTGGTGCCTCAATATCCATAAGTAAAATATCATTATTAAGGTACTCTGCTTTAAGAATCTTATACATAATCATTTCCTTTCGTTTTATAAGTATATTCTATTAATTAATAGTATAACTACTTCCATTTTTTGAAGCGTCTGAAATTTTACCCGAATCACAGTTTACGGCAAATGTTTTATCAAATACCGTTCCGCCATCCTTGTCATGTTTTTCCGCTTCCATAATGTAATAATAATTGTATTCAACCCCATTTTCTTCTGATGAAGATTTTTCCTTCTTAGCCAAATCTAAATATGTGATAGTTGTATATGAACCGTCTTCCTCATAGAGATCGGTACTTTCAATATCACCCTCTGATAAAAGATCTGATTTCAAGAGATTAACTGCTTCATCGTAAGAATAAGCAAATTCTGGTGTATAAGCATATATCATTGTTACAATATCACTTGCCACACCACCTTCATTATATGCTATAAACTTATAGATATTATTACCTTCTGGCGTAAATATCTTTGTTTTCTTTGAATACTTTGTGGACTTCTTATTAGGATCTGTTCCATCGTCAGTATAATAAATAGAAACTCCCTCAGGTATCTCTACCTTAATCTGCTGCCTTTCGGAATACTCACCTGATTCCGGTGTAACCTTTGGATCGTCAACTGTTCCCTTTGAAATCACGTATTCAGCTTCCAAAGTCTGAGAAGCATTACCACTTTCATTAACAGCAAATGCTTTAATAACATATGTACCATTTTTCTTAAACTTAAACTTTGATTCATATACATCACTTGCTGTTGTAGGATCAGATTCATCAAGAGTATAATAAATCGTTGATCCTTCCGGAGCAGAAAGAGACACACTAATAGCCTTATTATAGATACCAGGTTCTATAGATGGTACCGGTGCAGATGCATCAAAGTTTGATAAAGCCTTCTTTACATCCTCATTAGTAGCAGAATCTATAAGTTCCTGTATCTTATCTGCATTTCCTGTATTCTGATACAAAAGTATCAAGGACTCATAATAGGAAGCATTACTGTCATCAATACTAATAAGTTTCTGTAATACTTTTATCTGTTCAGCTTCACTGCCTTCAGTCTGCTGATGACAACGAAGAATACCTTCATAAGCCTTAATCTGCTGTTCTTTCTTCATGGCAAAATTCTTGGCCTTAAGGTACATATTTATGGCAGCCACATAATCTTCACCATCTTCATAAGTTTGACCCTTCTCATAATAAAGATCAAAGTCCTCATTATTGCTGTTCTTAATTATTGACGTAGAAGCAAAATAAACAACACCCGCCAAAGCCAAAATTCCAAGAAGAACTAAGAGAGCCTGGAAAAACTTATTGGACAAGATACCACTTTTCTTCTTTTTTGAATTTTTCGAAGGTTTTGAAGAATCATCTCTATCTGGATTTCTTCTACCTCCTTCTCTTCTTCCATTATTTTTATTTCTTGAACCATTACGACCGCCTGTATTACTTCTACGATTATTCTTTTTTGATTCATTAAAATCATCATAATCATCATCAAAATCGTCATAGTCATCATAATCATCAATATCTGTCTCTTCATCAAAAGAATTATTATAACGATTATTAACAACATTGGCCGTCTGATAACTCTCGCGACTTCTTAGCTTATTAAAATTACCAGAAGACAAATCATCCAATTGTTCTGTATCCCCTGATATTAAAGCTTCCTCATCATTATAAGGAACATCTATTTCACCGATGCCCGCCCCCTGATCGTAGTCATCATAGTCATCATATTCATCGTAATCATCAAGTGCATTTTTATTGTCTGTAATAGGTGCGCCGCATTTAAGACAGAAGGTCTGTCCCGGCATATATTCTTCACCACATTTTTTACATCTCATGGCACTACCTCACATTTACGCATATTCTAACAAATTCTACCATATATGTTTTATTTTTTCAATAATCACTTTTATCAGTTATTTTCATTATTCTTTTTATTGTTTCTTTCAATTTGAGAATAAATACATCCACAATAATCCTGGCGATACAAATCATACTCTTCAGATAATTCTATGGATCTCTTATATCCATTTTTCTTTTTAAAATCAGAAACCAAATATTTTACTCCCAGTTCTTCTCCTAGTCTTTCTCCAATTTCATTAAGCCACTCCGCATTCTTGTAAGGGCTAATTGAAAGTGTGGTGGAAAAATAATCAAATCCCTGCTCCTTGGCTAAAAGAGCTGTCCTTTTGAGTCGAAGTTCATAACACACATAACACCTTTTACCTCGCTCCGGCTCGTTTTCCAACCCTTTTACCACATCAAAGAATTCTCTATTATCATATAGTGGAACAACTATCTTAACTTGATTCTCCATATTATTAAGTTTCAACAGTTTCTTTAATTCGTCCACTCTTTTCCTAAATTCTTCTTCCTTTGAAATATTAGGATTATAATAAATAATTGTAATATCAAAATACTGGTTTAAATACTCTAAACAATAGCTACTACAAGGAGCACAGCAACTATGTAAAAGAAGCGTGGGCTTTTTACCCACGCATTCTTTATTAATTATTTCATCAAGTTCCTTTTGGTAATTTCTTTTATTCATAAACAGACCTATATTTTAATTATTATTACCCTTCAAAAGATTTTATTTCTCCTTTGAATAAACCGCCACTTCAAAGGGATTTAATACTCCACGATTTTCAATTATTTCCTCATTCATGTCCAAAATCATGTCAAGAGGGATATTCACTTTCCTATCATTGTGATTTAAGAAGAAGTAAAAATCTTTTTTCTCACCACTTCTAACTACAACTTCCACTCCCTTTTCAATACCGGCAAATGGAGCTTTAATCTTAGCTTCTGTTAAAAGATATTTTGCAAACTTATCAAAGAGATTTTCATCAAGTTGTGTTCCCACATAATAAGCCTTGCCTCTGCCATAGGAATGTTCAGTCATGCACGCTTCCCCTTTATAATACTCGGAAGCATATTTGCCGATAACTGTTGCAGTGGTTGGGGTGACAATGTCACTCCATAAACTACCATTACCACTAAAGAGATTTAATTCCACCTTAACAGATGTATCTCTTAAGCAATCATAATCCTTAACTTCAATTCCCAAAACATCACAAAGCCTACCTGGAAGTTCAAATTCACTTTGGCAGTTATTATTAATATCCTTTACACCATTTCTGTATGTGAGTACTAAATGCCCGCCTTTTTCAACATATTCTCTGTATATGCGAGCTTTCTCCTCTGTCTCAATATACTGTAGCGGAACAATAAGCAATTTATACTTTGATAAATCTGGCGCAAGGGCTTCGTCATCATAATAATCCCCAATCATGTCCACCGCCACATTCACGTTGTAGAACGCCTTGTAATAATCTGTAAGGACATTTACATATGATAACTCAGGATGATGTGGCTGAATATCAAGGGCATGTACCTGGTCATAATTATATACCATGGCAATTTTTGCATTTGAGCCTGACCCTTGAATTTCTTCCATTAAATTTGCGTACTTATGAATCATCCCTGATAATTCATAATATCTTCTTCCCGGTTTTCCATTATGGGGCAGAATGCCGTGCCAGTACTGTTCTGTTCCAACTGTACAGGTTCTCCACCTAAAGAAAATAACATTATCTGCTCCATGAGCAACACTCTTTAACGCCCAAAGAGCCAGCTTGCCAGGCGCAGGAGTTCTGCCAAGTATCTCCCATCCTGTAGGACCTGCCTGCTGTTCCATAATCCAGAAATTCTTATTCTTAAACGCCCTTATAAGTTCCAAGGTTTCTGAAAGAAATGCCTCATCATCACTTGGCATGGCAAGATAGAATCCTCCTGGATACTGATCATGTGTTACAAAATCAAGATCTCTTCCAAGTTCAAAATAATTAACCTTTGGAGAAAATCCCATGTAATTATGTGTTATAAATTGATTATTACTATATTTCTTAATAATATCAATTTGAAACTTTTGAAATTCAACTATTAAGTCAGAGCAGAATCTTCTATGATCAAGAACTGTGGCAGGATTCCTGCCTGCTACCGTATATCCCGGCAAGAAGACTTCCTCAAAAGAATTATACTCCTGACTCCAAAAATGAGTTCCCCATGCTTTATTTAACGCATTAACATCCTTATACTTATCCTTTAGATATTCTCTAAATCTGTCTCTACAGGAATCGCAAAAACATAAATCTCCATGACTATTTCCAAACTCATTGTCAATCTGCCATCCAATAACATTTTCATCCTGCCCAAATTCCTGAGCCATTTTTGTTACTAACTTTTCTATGTAACTTCTATAGATTTTATTGGACTGGCAGTCGTGATGTCTCCCATTAAATGTTGTTTGCATTCCTTTGTCATTAATAGGAAAAATATCCGGATGCTTATTCATAAGCCAAGCTGGTGGAGCAGCTGTAGGAGTACCAAGAATACTTTTAATTCCTGCCTCACCTAGTTTATCAACCGCTTCTCTTAACCATGAAAAATCATATTTTCCTTCCTCTGGTTCCATTTTATGCCAGGAAAACTCACCAAGTCTAACCATGGATATTCCCATGTCCGACATAAGTTTTATATCAACCTCAAGTCTATCCTTATCCCAATGTTCAGGATAATAATCAACACCAAAATGTGTATTCATATTCTCTCTCTCTTTCATTTTATAATCTTGAAAGATCTTCTTCTGCAAAAAGACCTGCAATAAGTACCAAAAGTAAAATGGTTACGATGTTTCCATAATAACTCTGGTCAAGAAGTGCATTAAACCACTCAATTTCTTTTTCACAATAATCATAAATAACTATTGCCATGATCATCGTAATTCTATCATACACATCCATTGATAGATTACTGAAATTAGTAAGAGATTCAGCATATCTTGCTGCTTCTATAACATCATAGACAATATCTGTCATTTCCTGATCTTCGATAACATTTAACAATGCCATCATACCTACATTACCATACCACTTAAAGTCAAATTTAGAAGACTTAAATGTCATATAAGCCTGACGAGATTTCTTTGCATTTTCCTCAGGTGTTCCCTTAACAATAAACAAGGAATTAATAAGAGTCTGAAGTACTTTTCCGCCACCCATTGTAGCCTTTAATTCAGTCTCAAGTATCTTCATGTTAACAGGAATTTCATCAAGGGTATAATCTGCAAGTGCTATTGTAGCATGTCCCAAATAGTTATCTATACTTGTATTCATAGGATGTTTTACACAGAATTCCTTGTAAAGTTCCTTATAATGTTCAACCACTATTTCCATGTCATTCATGGAAACATTATAGCATAACAAAAGAGCTGTACACACAAGCTGCTCAGAACCTGTAAATTTCTTTTCTCTTAATAATTTATATGTATAATCAAGTTTTTCAAATGACTTTTCAGGAGTAGCCACTGTTGTAAAAATAGAAGCAATATATGGACTTATTTCTCCTCTGAAGAACGAAAATGGATCCGTATTATCAATGATCAACTGCTTCATGTCTGCGTATTTTTCCAAATTAGGTCTACGTCCCGTAATCAAACAGATATATGAGCAAATCATCTTGCAAATGGCCGGCTCCCATCTCATTACATCCCTGTAGGTTTCTGCATATGCATTAACTTTATTAATCTTGTCCTTTACACTGTCCTTCAATTTTCAACCCTCCTAATATACTCTTATTTATGATATGGTTCATTATTATTAATTCTAAAACTTCTATAAAGCTGTTCCAAAAAAATAACTCTCATTAACTGGTGCGGAAATGTCATGTCTGAAAAACTAAGTTTAAAGTCAGCCCGTAAAGATACGTTTTTAGATAGTCCTAGGGAACCACCTATTATAAAGCAAATATGACTTTTACCCCCAAGGGTTATATCATTAATCTTTTTTGAAAAATCCTCACTTGAAAGTTTCTTACCCTGTATTTCCAAGGTGATTACAAAACAATCATCAGAAATGCTTTTTAGAATCCGCTCTCCTTCTTTAGTTTTAACCAGTTCATCTTCGGCAAATGATGCTTTTTCCTTGGTTTTCTCATCTGCAACTTCAATGATCCTTAAGTCACAATATTTGCCAAGTCTTTTTACATATTCATCAATTGCATCTCTATAGAATTTTTCCTTAATCTTACCAACCGTAACAAGTGTTATTTTCATATTTATCCGATACTTATTAAATAATGCTTGGAAGCTCCTTTACAAATTCACGAAATGCCTTGAAGCTACCAGTTTTAAAATCTGTTATGTCCAAATTATTTTTATTTATCAAACAATCATCAATAAGGAATGTATCAATGCCAAGCTTAATTGCACTCATGTCTTCATCCACATCATTACCAACCATCATGCATTCATCAGAAGTGCACTTAAGTGTCTGCAATACCCTTCTGTAGTAGTTGAGATTTGGTTTGCTAAAACAACAATTTTCCATGGTGGTAATGTACTCAAATTCCTCAACCTTAAAATCGGCCCATTCTATCATTTGATAAATGGCGTTCTCTGGGAAAACTGGACTTGCACATACAACTAACCTGTATCCCTTGCTCTTAAGTATCTTTACGCACTCCTTGGCAATGGGTGATGGTTTTGTATTAAGCCTTGCCACAAAGAAATCATTCTTATAAAATTTATCAAACTCTTTTTTAAAGAACCTTAAATCAGTATCATTAATCGGTTCTCCAGTTTGCGAAATCCATTTGGCAAATGCTCTCCAAAACAGTTCCTCATTAGTGAGAAACCCATCGTTATTATATACTTCTTCTATTGAATTTAGAATTGCCCTCTTCACATATTCTGGTGACAGACCAATTTGTGTAAATCGTCCGGCAATGCTTTTAAAATATGTGTCGTTAAACTCTTTTAAATCCATTGGAAGCAACGTGCCATCCAGATCAAAAAGAACCGTGTTCATAAATACTACTTCTCCGTGTTTTATTACTCATCCCAGTTATGATATACCTGCTGCACATCATCATCTTCATCTAAAAGATCTATAATCTTATTAAGATTCTTAATAGCTTCTTCATCAGTAAGTTCAACATAATTCTGAGGAATCATGGTAACCTCAGCCTCCATCATAGGAATACCGCTCTTTTCCAATGCCTCTCTAACTGTTGAAAAATCTTCAGGTGTTGTATAGATTTCAAATGCTTCATCTTCTTCCACAAAGTCTTCAGCACCTGCATCAAGAGAAAGCATCATAAGTTCATCAGCATCCATGTCTGTTTCTGATTTATCTATAATTATCTGTCCTTTTTTATCAAACATAAATGATACACATCCAGGAGTACCAATATTTCCGCCACCCTTTGTAAATGCATGTCTTACATTGGCTGCTGTTCTATTCTTATTATCTGTAAGTGTATCTACAATAATTGCAATACCATTAGGGCCATATCCCTCATATGTAATCACTTCATAGTTTACCGAATTAGCATCTCCTGCAGCCTTCTTGATACCTCTCTCAATGGTATCGTTAGGCATGTTATTGGCCTTTGCTTTTGCAATAACATCACGAAGTTTACTGTTATTAGCTGGATCTGCTCCGCCTTCCTTTACTGCAACTGCTATTTCCTTACCAATAATGGTAAACATTTTACCCTTTGCTGCATCATTTTTTTCCTTTTTGTGTTTAATATTAGCAAATTTTGAATGTCCTGACATGTTAATTCTCCTTTATTTATAATTCTTGTGCCCTTATTATGAATTACTCTCTGTTTTATCTTCATCAATCTTTAACTTGATTGTTGAAATCATTTTATCGGATATTTCCGTAATCATGTAGTGGTATTTGCCCACATCTACATTGATTTTCTCACCGTCTTCTGGGATTCTGTCAATTTTAGCTATTAGATAACCATTGATGGTTTCATAATCATCATCATCAAATTCAATTCCCAGTTCTTCGGTAAGTTCATAAAGAGGTGTTATTCCTAATATCTTATATACATTATCAGATAGTTTTACAATATTATGCTCCACCTCATCGTATTCATCAAAAATATTGCCTACTATCTCCTCAAGAATGTCCTCCATGGTTACTATTCCAGCTGTCTGACCATATTCATCAATAACAACTTCCATGTGGATTTTCTTTTTCTGCATTTCTTCAAATACGTCCTGAATCTTTCTTGTTTCAGGAATAAAAACAGCATCTCTAAGCAAACCATCAATATCCTTAATGGCTTCCTTACCCCTGCCTTCTTTCTCCCTAAAAACAAAAGCATCCTTAAGATATAATATTCCTATGATATTATCATAATTATCATCGTAAACTGGAAATCTTGAATGACTATCATCAAGAATAAACATAGCTGCATCATCAAGGCTCATATCTGCACTTATGCATACTACATTTTTCCTATGAGTCATAATGTCCTTAGCTTCCTTATCATCGAGCTCAAAGATATTAGTTATCATTTCAAGTTCAGATTCTTCAATAACGCCCTGCTCGTGTCCTTCTGTAACCATGGACACGATTTCCTCTTCTGTTACATTATCGTTTTTCCTGCCCCATAAAAAATCTTTTATACCGGGTTTGGGTTTCATTTTATTTCCTCTTTCCTTCCTTTATAACGCCACGTTTAAATATACCATTTATATGCTTTTTTTGTCAATTTTTTACTTTATCTTATAAATATCTGCAAAGTAATCCTTAAGACATATTATCTTATTCTTTCTAACATACACTCGTGGAATACGCTTTCCTAAATCACATACAAATTCATAATTAAAAGTCTGGGCATATTCACTTAACTCTTCAACACTTATGAACTCATCACCATCAGTACCTATAAGTGTAACCAAATCACCAAGTTTTGCATCCACATCTGTAATATCAACCATCATCTGATCCATGCAAACTCTACCAATAATAGGTGCTCTTTTGCCATTGATAAGTACAAAGCCCTTATTCGAAATATTTCTCTTGTAACCATCACCATATCCAATAGGGAGCGTTGCAACCTTTGTTTTCTTCTTTGTTACAAAAGTGGAACCATAACTGATTCCTGTTCCCTTTGGAACTTCCTTTATGTGAATAATATGTGTATACAATGATAAGGCTGGAGTAAGATTGGCATTCTCCTTCTTAACTTCCTCAGATGGATATAATCCGTAAAGTGCTATGCCAGCTCTCGCCTGATTAAAAATATCTTCATCAAAGTCTATGATTGCAGCCGAATTATACATGTGCTTAACAGGAATTTTAATCTTTTTCTTATCAAGCATTGATAATACATTTTTAAATCTCTCAAGCTGATTATTAGCACTAGTCTTATCTTCCTCATCAGATGCGGCAAAATGAGTAAATATGCCTTCTATCGAAATATCCTTAAGCTTATTAATTTTTTCAATAATATCAACAGTTTCCTCATTATCCGGGAATCCAATTCTTCCCATGCCTGTATCGATTTTAATATGTACTTTAGCCTGCAATTCTTTTATTTTAACCACACGATTTTTGGCATATTCACTACAGCTTAACTTATTCATGGTTTTATTTATATAGTTTAGTCCTTCAAGAAGACTTTCTAACTTACTGTTTATCTCACAGGCAACCTTTGAAATATTTAATGCTGTATCAAAATCATAAACTGTTGCTCTTACATCCTCTAAAATCATGCGTTCAAACTGACTCTCATGAATAAAACCTAATACATAAATTGGTTTGGAAATGCCATGATTTCTAAGGTTAAAAGCTTCCTCAATTGTGGCTACGGCAAATGCTGCTACCTTTTTTTCCACGGTCTTTGCAATAGGAACTGCACCATGACCATAACCATCAGTCTTTATGACTGCCACAAGCTTTGTTTTATTACCTATGCTTTTTTGCAATTCATCAATATTTGCTTCTATTGCATCCAAATTAATAACAATAAAATTTCTATAATATTTATTTAACTCATCTGAGTATAATATTGATTCATTCATTTACTCCACCTCTATATCTAAAATAATATTATTATACTTAAATTATATTTTTAATTTCCTCAATCATGTCCCCTGCCATCATTGATGCCTGTCCATTATGTTCTGCGCACAAATCTCCACAGGCACCATGGATGTACGCTCCTAGACCAGCCACATAATCAAAATTAGTTCCCAAAGCCATAAGCGCTCCCAAAATACCTGACAAAACGTCTCCGCTTCCAGCTGTGGACATACCATTATTCCCAGTTAGATTAATAAAAACCTTTCCTTCATTAGTTGCTATAATTGTATGAGCATCCTTAAGAAGGCAGGTCACTCCCGCTGATTCTGCCACTTTTACCGCCACCTTATAGGGATTATCGATTATATCCTTAATATCTCTTTTGGTAAGTCTGCTCATCTCCGCCATATGTGGTGTGATAATGCATTTGCCATGAAGCTTATTAATTAATTCTCTATGCTCCGCAATAAGGTTCAAAGCATCCGCATCTATAATGGTTTTTGTTTTCTTCTCAAGTACTTTTTCAATGAGCCACAAGCTCTCATCACTTTTACCAAGACCCGGTCCGATTACGATGTTATCATATTCCTTTATGGTATTAAGAATCTTATTATTTGCACTTTCCTCTTCAGACAAATTTTGATTTATAATTTCTTCATCTATAATTGTATAAACCGCTTCCGGAAGAACAATGGATATCCTATCTGCAACTTCCTTTACGGTCATAATATTTACTAGGCCAACACCCATTCTATATGCAGCCTTGCCAGATAAATATGCTGCTCCGCTCATGTCTTTAGAACCTGCAATAATAAGAAGTCTTCCATAACTTCCTTTATTGGATCTATCGAAGCGGTCAGGAATGTATCTTAGATCTTCACCATCTAAAGCGTATATTTCACTTTCAAGCTGATTAAGAGCTCCTTTATAGAATCCAATATCCTTAACCTGCAAATGTCCAATATAATCTTTTCCAGGATATGCTATTTGTCCCACCTTAACATAGCCAAATGTAACAGTAAGGTCAGCATTAACACAAGTCCCAAGAATCCTACCGTCATCAGCACTTACACCTGATGGAATGTCAACGGCAATAACATCACTGTCAGATTCATTGATTTTCTTAATAACTTTCTCGTATTTGCCTGTTATGTTCCTATCAAGACCTACGCCAAACATAGCATCAACTATGCAATCAAACTCATCTAAATCTATTTCTTCCTGAATAAATTCTTCATAAGCAAATATATCAACCCCAAGATTTGCGACAATACTTAACTGCTTTTGATACTCATCCGTACCCACTTTTTCGCTCATGAGAATAATGGTTACATTTTCTCCACCCTGATAAAGCATTCTTGCAATGGCAATGCCATCGGCACCGTTATTGCCCGAACCGCATATAACAAGATAATTTAAATATCCACCTTTTATTTCATTATAAATAGAAAGGGCAGCCCTTTCCATAAGCACAATCCCTGGAATACCTATTTCATTTATGGTTATATTATCTATTAATTTGGCATCTGAGCCTGTTATAATCCTTTTCATAATTTCACCGTTATTTAAGGTCTTTACTTTTCAATAATACAAATTGCCTGTGAAATGGTATCAGTATTTGAAATCGAAACCTGAATGTTCTTAGCATTAAGGTTATTATAAATATCAAGGGCTCCACCATACAGATTAACGTAAGGTTTTCCAAGTTCATCCCTTAATACTTCTATGTCCTTTAAAACAAAGCCTCTAACCCCTGTTCCCAAGGCTTTTGATACTGCTTCTTTAACAGCAAAATTGTCCGCCAACATGACTACTTTATTGCCGGACATTTTTTGCTCTTCCTCAGTAAAAAACCTTTTGGAAAACCCATGTTTATCTAATGCTTTTTTTATTCTTTCAATTTCTACAATATCTATACCAACGCCAACTATCATACTATTCTGATTTAGCCTTCTTCTTGGCTTCACTAACTCCGTAATTATATGCAAGTTTCATTAAACTCTCAGAAAGATGCACATTTTCAACTATTACATCATCTGGAAGTTCAAGGTCAGTATGAGCAAAATTCCAAATAGCCTTAATTCCATTTGCCACTAAAATCTCAGCAATCTTTCTTGCTTGCTCCTTAGGAAGTGTTAGTGCAACAATATCAATATCATTATTCTGTAAATATTCTTCTAATGTATCAATTCCTCTGATTTCAACTTCTCTGACTTTTTTACCAATTACATCTTTACTTTTATCAAAAAGTGCAACCACCTTAAAGCCTCTCTTCTCAAAGTTAGCATAATTGGCAATGGCCTGTCCCAAATGACCAGATCCGATAATGATCATATTATGTTCCTTATCAAGATTTAAAATCTTACCAATCTCATCATAAAGATATGATACATTATAACCATATCCCTGCTGTCCAAAGCCTCCAAAACAGTTAAGATCCTGTCTAATCTGAGAAGCTGTGGCATGCATTCTCTCACTTAATTCACCCGATGAAATTCTTTCAATATTCTCCTCTTTTAATTCACCCAAATATCTGTAATATCTTGGTAGTCTTCCAATTACAGCTTTAGATATTGTTTTCATTTTGCACTCCTTAACATCCTAAAATAAAAATTAACATTAATATAACTATATTAAAATAAATCTGTTATTTTTATATAATCCCACTGCGTATAATTATATAAAACTTAAAGTTACTTGTCAAATAATTGACACATTTTTATTACATTTTAGACTTATATTTTAAACATATATATGATACAATGCATATTGTGTTATTTTAAGCACGATTTATCATAAGAAAGATTGGAAAAACATATGATTTTATCAGTTTCAAATATAAACAAAACATTTGTGGACAAATGCATCCTTAAGGATATTTCCTTTCTCCTTAACGATCATGATAAGGCTGCCATAGTTGGTATTAATGGCGCTGGCAAATCCACTCTTCTAAAAATAATTATAGGAGAACTTACACCAGATTCTGGAAATGTATCCAAGTCTTCAGGTGCTTCCTTGGGATACCTATCTCAGTATCAGACCATATCTGATAATAGAACCATTTACGAAGAAATGCTGGAAGTAAAAAAAGACATTATCCTAATGGAACAATCCTTAAGGGAAATTGAACTCAAAATGCAGGACTGCGACAAATCACAAGTAGAATCCCTTTCAGATAATTACGCAAAAATCAATCACGCATTCGAACTAAATGGTGGATATACCTACAAAAGCGAAATTAACGGTGTTCTAAAGGGCCTGGGATTTTCAGAAGAAGACTTTTCTTCTCCTATTGCAAATCTCTCTGGTGGTCAGAAAACAAGAGTCGCGCTAGCGGGTCTTCTTTTATCAAAACCGGATATTCTTCTTCTTGATGAACCAACAAACCACTTGGACATCTCTTCCATTTCATGGCTTGAAACCTTTATCACAAACTATAAAGGAACTGTTTTAATTGTTAGCCACGACCGCTATTTTCTTGATAAAACAGTTTCTAGGATTATTGAAATCGAGAATTGCAAATCCCACGTATACGAAGGAAACTACACACAATTTGCAGAAAAGAAGAAAAAACTTCGTGATGCGCAAATCAAAGCCTATATAAAACAGCAGGCAGAAATCAAGCACGAACAGGAAGTCATCGATAAACTCCGCTCCTTTAAACAAGAAAAATTCTATAAAAGAGCTCAGAGTCGTGAAAAAGCTCTGGAAAAAATGGATGTTTACTCAATGCCTGATGAAATAAATGATAAGTTTAAGATATCACTGGTACCGGAATACGAAAGTGGAAATGACGTATTAGACGCTACTGACCTTTCACTATCATTTGCCGACATGAATGGCGAATACTTATGTTCTAGCATTAACTTCAGCATAAAAAAAGGTGAAAGAATTGCTCTTATTGGAGATAATGGAACCGGCAAATCAACCCTTCTTAAGGCAATTACCGGAGACAAAAAGGATTCACTCCTTGTGGGGGGAGTTCTTAGTTTCGGAGCAAATGTTTCCATTGGTTACTATGACCAAGAACATCACACGTTAAATGATAATAAGACACTTTTTGATGAAATCTCAGATACTTATCCAAATATGAATAATACCAAGATAAGAAATACTCTTGCTGCATTTCTATTTACAGGAGACGATGTATTCAAGCAAATATCTGAACTTAGTGGTGGTGAAAAAGGTCGTCTTTCCCTTGCAAAGCTGATGCTTTCAAATTCAAATTTTTTAATACTTGATGAGCCCACAAACCACTTAGACATGGCATCAAAGGAGATTTTGGAATCTGCTATTAATTCATACGAAGGTACAGTACTTTTCGTAAGCCACGATCGTTACTTTATAAATAAAACCTGTACAAGGATTTTGGAATTATCGCAAAAAACCATATTAAACTATATTGGTAATTACGATTACTATTTAGAAAAACGCGACTTAATTAATGGTTTAGCATCAAACTCCAATACTACTTCAGATAAAACAACAGATTCTTCCAAAAACACAACCCTAAGTGGATTACAATCAGGTGATGAAAACGCTACACAACCGCTATCCTCTAAGGATGATTGGAAAAAGCAGAAAGAGTTAAATCGTAAAAAGGAAAAGCTTACAAAAGAATTAAATCTTGTGGAAGATGATATAACAAAATCCGAAGATAAAAAGACTAAAATTGAAGAAGACATGGCAAATCCCCTATTTGCAAGGGATGCAGCCAAACTTATTTCTCTTCAAAAGGACTTAGAATCCATAAACTCAATCCTTGATGATTTATATCTTAAATGGGAAGAATTGTCCGAGGAATTACAGGAACTATCAGAAGAATTATAATCATAAAATAACATGCCCGAGGGAAAACCCTCGGGCATGCCTTTTTTCTTTTTTGTATATAGCATATTTCTATTTAAGGACAAATTTATTAGTCTTTGCCTTATTTAGCAACTTCTTATAAGCTTTTTTCTTTGACTTTGGAACCTTAAATGTAAGCTTCTTTCCGCCTTTTCTATAAAAAGCTTTCTTGCCAATCTTCTTAAGTTTAGTAGATTTAATAATCACTTTCTTAAGTTTCTTATTGCCAAAGAATGCCTTAGCACCGATATTAGTAAGCACAGTTGAATTAATTACAACCTGCTTAACCTTGGTACAATTAGCCCATGCATTAGCGCCAATTACCTTAACATTCTTTCCGATTAATACTTTTTTAATTTTCTTATTACCCTTAAATGCCTTGGCACTTACAGATGTTACCTTATATTTAACGCCGCCAATTGTAACCTTTGCTGCAATTTTAATGGTTGTAAGACTCTTTTTCTTAAGTCCTGTTACCGCCAGTTCACCTACAACCTTTCCATCAGAGCTTCCAGCCTTTGTTACTTTATAAGTATACTTTTTATCCTTAACAACACTGCCACTCTTAGGTCCATCTGCTGTTACATCATCATCTTTATCATTACCATCATCTTTAAGCTTATCTATTTCTTCAGTCATTGTTTCGCCACATCTCTTACAGGTATATGTCTTTATACCCTTTTCTGTAGTAGTTGGCTCCTTTGTCACTACTCCATCATCCCAATCATGACCAAGTTCTGGAACCACCCATGAATCAATGGCTATTGGAGTTTCAAGAGCTTCATCTGAATAATAATATGTAACTCCATTATACTCATAATACCAATATGCACTATTACCTGGTTCAGTGCATGTAGGATCTTTTGCATCGACACTTATAACAATAGGCGCCGCCTCAACTGTAACCTTGCAAAAAGCAGGAACGTAATTTAATTCATCATTTCTTGCAACTACTGTATATGTATTACCTGGTTTAAGTGTAATCGATACATTACCTTCACTATCAATAGTTCCCTTTATTGAAGAATCTTCAAGTGTGGTAATATTTGCCAAGGTAACTGGTGCTGATTCAACTTTTAAGGATTCATAATTATAGAAAAGCTTATTTAATTTTAAATTTGCTGTTGGATTATAATACTTAAGATTTAATTCTGTTTTATCAAAGTAAGTATAAGTATCTGTATAGCTTTCAGTATCCTTAAATACATATGCGCAGATATAATCGCCATTATTTACCTTATCATCAAGTGAGTCAGCAAATTCGTCATTAATTGCATAGCCATAACCGCCACCATTTTCAACTCCCCAGAGTTTGCTTAATGATTTGCCCCATTGACTATCAAAAGTTGCATATCCATCTGAAAAATCAGCTTCATCATGCGCTGTTCTTAATACATCATCCACATCTATATAGTCGTTATCATTTGTATCATAAACTGTATAATCTTTTAATATAATAGGATGATTATTACTATCTATAGCAATCTCACCTGCATTTATGATTGTTACTTTAACATCCTTAACAACTTCAAAGAGTTTTTTAACGTTAATGGTAATTGTAAGAACATCACCTGTTTTGGCTCCATCAAGATAATCACCTAGTCCATTAAAGGAAGGGTTTGCCCAATGATTCATAAAAAGGAACTGCCACTGACCATCATTTTCTGTATCAAGAATCTGTGTATCGCCAAAGTTTAATGGAGAGCCATTTAACATTATGCTTTCTACTTCAAATTCACAGTCAATTGATACAGGAATTGTTGTATTAATGTACATTGCTCCCTGATTATTAAAGTTCTGTGAAAGTGTATATGAAAGTGTAAACTCACCATTATCAGTTATTTTAGTTTGAGCAACAGGTGAACCCCAGTTACCATTCCAGCCATTATCTATGAGTTGTGCCATATAATATGTTTCTTCACCAGAACCTGAATCATCAACAACTTTGTCTGGATTATAAACACTCATAATGCCGTTTATAATGTCCTGCTAAACAACAGTTTTTAAATTTCTGTTAAAAAGTGCAAACTGATCGCCACCTGATGTTCCATATCCACCATTATCCCAGGTTACAGGTACGAGTCCGTACTGTTTTGCATATGTACATAAAGTATTATAAAAATCAATTCTGCATGCTTGATTTAATTCATCATTTGCATTTGCATTTGTAGCTCCATATTCACCAATTACAACTGGATATCCATTAGCTACAAAATTATCATATAATTTCTTAAACTGATTCTTCATGTAAGTCTTGTCACCCCATGATGCAGTCTTACTAGAATCAACAGCATTATCACCCCACTGGGTTTTTGTTCCTTCACCGGCAAATTCCCATGGTGAATAGTAATGTACAGAAACCATAATTCTCTTCTGTCCACTTGTAATATCACTTGACAAATAATTATCTGTAGGAATCTTAAATCCTGAATATCCAGCAGTATAGTCAATTTCTGTATTCCATCCAGGGATTAAAAGCCATCTCTTACTATTATTTGTACTGGTTTTTCTTACTGTATCAACAAAGATTTGATTATATGCATTAATATTATCATAATATTTGGAATTTGGACCTGATGAATAGTAAGTATACTGACCATCAAATTCCTCATTCATTGATTCAAAAATAAGATGTTCATCATAATCACCAAAATATGTTGATATGATTTTCCATGCTGCTTCGTATTTTTTCTTAATTTCAACCTGTTCTTCATCACTGGCATTACATAATAACCATCCACCATTAACAGTATTATAACCATCGCCATGCATATTGATAATTGTATATAAATCATTATCCATACACATATCAACTACTTCTTTAATTCTATTAAGCCAGTTTTCATCAATGGTATATGAACCATCTGTATTCTTTTTAATATAGTTTAAATAAGATACCGGAACTCTAATTGATGAAAATCCTGAATCTTTTACCTGTTTAATAAGATCACTGGTTATAATAGGATTATTCCATGCTGTTTCACTAGGTATTCCATTATTAGAAGCTTCTAACTGGTTTCCAAGGTTCCAGCCCGCACCCATTTCAGATACAATCTGATTTTGCGATAAATCAACAAATCCATCAGCATATACTTCTTTATTTGAAAAGCCTGTATTAAGCGATGTAACAACCATTACAGCAGCCATAATTGGCGCCAATAGTTTCTTAAGTTTCATTTTAACCTCCATAGTTTGAATACTAATCATTATAATTTTTTAATTGTACTTATATGTTTATTCTTTTACAGTTCACTGAATCTAGCCTTCTTTGCTCCTGCCTTTTTAAACATTTTCTTATAATCCGCAATCTTAAATGATGCAGCTTTAATCTTAATCTTCTTTGCAGTACCCTTAAAAGCCTTAGAACCTATCTTCTTTAATGCCCTTGATTTAAGAATAATGTTTTTAAGTTTCTTATCACCATAGAATGCCTTTTTGCCAATTGTATTTAACTTCATTGAGTTAATGGTAACTTTACTTAGTTTCTTCATATTGGCAAATGCATTAGCACCAATAGAAGTAACATTTTCACCAAGACTTACTGTTTTAACTTTTTTATTCTTCTTAAATGCATTTTTAGCAACCGATGTTACCTTATATGTAACTCCACCAATTTTAACTGTTGCAGCAATTTTAATGGATTTAAGACTCTTTTTCTTAAGTCCCATAACAGCTACTGCTCCAACAAGATAACCATTAGTACTTCCTGCCTCTACTACCTTATATGTATACTTTTTATCACTTATTGTAGTTCCTGCCTTTGGTCCATCCGCCTTAATTGAATCATCAATTTCAAGTTCTACTAAATTGGAATAATCAATTGTATTAAGATAGTCTTTTCTATCAGTCATTTCACCCATTATTGCATCAATAATATTCTGATTTGTTACAGTATAGGTATTTCTGTTAAATAAGCCAAACTGATCTCCGCCCTTTGTCTTATGACCATTATTATCCCATGCAACAGGTACCATTCCATTTAACTTTGCATAATTACAAACTGTTCTGTAAAAATCTTCTCTACAAGCCTTATTTACAGGATCAACTGATGATTTATCGGTACATCCATATTCACCGATGATAACTGGATAACCACTTCTTACAAACTTCTCACGACAACTCTTAAACATGTCATACATCTGAGATTTCTTACCATAATTACATACTTTGCTAGGATCTTTAGCATTATCACCCCACTGAGTGTATTTATCATTACCATCACCTGCGAAATCCCATGGATTATAATAATGAACTGAAATCATCAATCTCTTTTCTCCACTTTTAATATCCTTTGAAAGATATTTATCAGTCGGGATTTTAAAGCCATAATCATTAACTGTCTGATTGATATCTGTATTCCATCCTGGTACTAAAAGCCATCTCTTATCATTATTTCCACCAGACTGCCTTACAGTATCCACAAATATCTGATTATAATCATTGATATTAGAATAATAAGTTTCATTAGGCTTACCGGAAAATGTAGTTCCATCAAACTCCTCATTCATGGATTCAAATATCAAATGTTCATCATAATCCTTAAAAAGTTTTGCAACAGCATCCCATGTTTCCTTATATTTTTTCTTAATTTCAGGTTGTTTACTTTCATCAGCATTGCATAAGAACCAACCACCTTCAATAGTATTGTATCCATCACCATGCATATTGATAATAACATAGAAATCTTCACTTATGGCCATATCAACAACTTCTTTGATTCTATTAAGCCAGCTTTCCTCAACATAATAATTGCCACTTCCATCTTTCTTAATATAGCTTAAGTATGAGATTGGAATTCTTATGGTATCAAAGCCTGCTTTTTTAACAGCAGATATTAATTCCTGTTTTATTACCGGATTACCCCAACAGGTTTCTGAAGGAGTACCATTTAGGTTTGCCTCAAGCTGATTACCTAAATTCCACCCTGCTCCCATAGCCTTAACTATTTCATACTGGTTTAAATCATTAAACTCATCCATTTCGCTCTCCTCGGCATATACCACATCCGTCTTAGTTATTCCCTTATCTCCTCCCATGGGTAGAACAGACGTTACTACCAATGCAGATGTCAAAACACCTACCAATAATTTCTTTAATCTCATCTTTTACCTCCATTTCAAATTATAGCAATTTTCCATTTAATTCTTTTAGTTAGAATCTTTTCTTAAGTCTTTAACACACTGCTTGATAATATAAATTATAAACCATTTAGGAAATAATATAAGTGATTTTTTTAAACTATTTTTACATAAAATTTTAGAGTATGAATTAATCAAAAAAACCCGGACGGATATCCGTCCGGGTCTAATCAACAATTATCAATTTGTATTAACAATTGTAAATTGTATTAATTATAAAGCTTTAACTTTAGCCTTCTTTGCTCCTGCCTTCTTGATTTTCTTCTTGTAGTCAGCAATCTTTAATGAAGGAACTTTGAAAGTAGCTTTCTTCTTTGTCTTAGCAAATGCTTTCTTGCCAACAGTCTTAAGAATTCTTGATGAGATCTTAACAGTCTTAAGTTTCTTGTCGCCATAGAACGCTTTCTTACCAATCTTCTTAAGTTTCATTGACTTAATAACAACACTTGTAAGCTTCTTATCACCTGAGAATGCGCCATTGCCAATTGTTGTAAGCTTAGTTGAATTGATAGCAACCTTCTTAAGCTTCTTCATCTTAGCAAATGCATTAGCTCCGATAGTTACAACGTTCTTACCAATCTTAACTGATGTAACTTTCTTGTTCTTCTTGAATGCATTCTTCTTAATTGATACTACGTTATACTTAACGCCACCAATCTTAACTGAAGAAGCAATCTTGATTGTCTTAAGTGATTTCTTCTTAAGGCCAATAACCTGTACTGTACCATCTAATGAACCATCTGTCTTACCTGGAGTAACAACTACATATTTGTACTTCTTATCAGAAAGTTTCTTACCCTTTGCAGGACCAGCTACATCAGGTTCTTCAACCTTTTCTACAGCCTTTGAAGATGTTGTAACTTTACCTGAGAGAATGAAGACATAAGCATCTGCTTCATCAGTAATAATTGGAACCATGTTACCTGTCTTATTACCATCTTCATCATATTCATCTGTAAGTTCTTTCATCAAGTCTTTTGTTGTACCGTCAATATCATCTTTTGTCTGAGTATTATCTGCAGCCCATGCTGGACAGAATACTTCTACTGACCAATCATCACAACCAGCGATTTCCTTAATTGTTAATGAATACTTAAATGCATCATCTGTAAGAACAGGATTATTATTATCATCATATACCTGCTTACCATCTCCATCTTTTACATAATATGTATCTACTGCAGGTAATTTGATAATTTCATAGTTGTCTACACAAATTTCACCCTTAGCTTCGCTCCAAGAACCAGATACAGGAATAATATAAGCATCAGAATCTTCTGCATCACTTACTAAACCAACTGTTACATTCCATGTTACCTGATCTCCAGCTAAAAGATAATATTTTACCTTACCATCATAGTTAACCTTGAAGTAACATGGGCACCAGTCATTCCAGAATTTATCACTAAACTGAACATCTAAATCAAGTTTAACTGGATTCTTTGGATAATCTGTTGACTTAATTACATAATCAGATGAAGCTGTAATCTTTACAGGTTCAAATGCTGTTTCTTTTAATTCAGAATCATCACCTGGTTTAACTTCTTCATCCTGTTTTTCAGCAAATACTGCCTTAACTGTTACATTCTTAGCAGGCATAGTGAATTTATTGTCAACAACTTCTACCTGATCAGAAACCCATTCTTTAAATTCATATCCACTGAATGGTACTGCTGAAAGAGTAACTTCTTCACCCTCTTCTGCTGCATTTACACTTGCTGATGCATTACCACCATCAGTAGTTTCAACTGTAACTAAATATTTAGCTCCTTCAAATTTTGCATTTTCTACTGTAAATGCAACTTCGATTGATTTAACACCCACCAAATCATCTGCATTAAGAATTCTAGCTGTTGCATTTTCCTGTAACTCTGCTTTAGCTACACGATTATCACAGAAACCTTCTTCATCAGCTTCAAAGTTAGGGTTATTCCATTCATTATAAAGGTTAACTCTAGTTGTTACGCCAGCGCCATCTGCTGAACATGTGTATGAGTTACCTTCAAGCTCAACCTTCTTACCATTAATAATAATACTATCAATTGTAACTGTGTATGTATTACCAAATAATACTTCACCATTCTTAATATCAAGTGCGTTAAACTGGCCCATATCAATTGCTTCATCTGCTACCATAGATACTTTGTATGAACCATTTCTTGTGATTCTTGCATCCTGATATGTAGCACTATAAGCTGACCAGTCACCCTTATTAATATTAAGGTGTGCAACGCCACTATCATCTAAACCTGAAATAGTAAATGTAACTTCAATTGACTTAATGTCTTTCTTATCATCAGCTGAAAGAAGTGTTGCACCTGCTGTTGCCTGAAGTTCTTCATTAGCAACACGGTTATCTACATATCCATCA